>Ga0316209_1000162_pt1 | contig 135882 bp, 121 predicted proteins | sample 6monopyrite_MG_FD_204945 | JGI IMG/M metagenome (GOLD analysis project Ga0316209, IMG submission 204945) | Microbial mat bacterial communities from mineral coupon in-situ incubated in ocean water Damariscotta River, Maine, United States -... | ecosystem: Environmental > Aquatic > Marine >... | reverse complement strand
TCATTTTATTCAATAATGCTAATAATCCCGAACAATTGGGTGCCTCTGAGGTGGTTTCATTTCTTCAACATCTTGCCGTGAACAGAAATGTGGCTGCCAGCACTCAAAATCAGGCGTTAAATGCCCTGGTGTTTTTTTACCGCCATGCGATAAAACAACCGCTGGATGATCTTGGAGATTTTTCACGAGCGCAGCGGCCCAAACGTTTACCTGTTGTGTTAACACAAAATGAAGTTAATGACCTTTTAAACCAGATAAAGGGCATTCATCATTTAATGGTTTCGCTGCTCTATGGTGCTGGGTTGCGCCTGATGGATTGCGTACGGCTTCGGGTTCAGGATATTAACTTTGAATATAAAGAAATTCTGGTGCGTGATGGCAAGGGGCAAAAAGACCGGGTAGTACCGTTACCTGAACGAATAATGCAGCCTTTAATGGAGCATCTTAAGGGAGTGCGATTATTGCACCAGAAAGATCTTGAGAATGGTTTCGGGATGGTTTACCTGCCCAATGCGTTGGCGCGAAAATATCCCAACGCAGCCAAAGAATGGCATTGGCAATATGTTTTCCCAAGCACAAGACTGTCGGTTGATCCTCGTAGCGGGATAACCCGGCGTCATCATGTGCATGAAAATGGTTTGCAGAAGGTCGTAAAGATTGCAGCTCAGAAAGCTGACATTTCAAAAAAGGTCAATTGTCATTCTTTGCGGCACAGCTTTGCTACGCATCTTTTGATGTCGGGGCAGGATATACGCACGGTACAGGAGCTGCTGGGACATGCGGATGTTTCGACGACGATGATTTACACGCATGTCCTGAACCGGGGTGGTCATGCGGTTATTAGTCCACTTGACAGGATGTGAGAGGAAAATAATAAGGGACGGGCACATAATCACTGCCCTGTTTGGCATTCCGGCTGGGTGTTTTGCATACCACCCCGGCCACCTCCATCACCTGGCTGAAGATCACCGCCATCCAGACCTGATAACGCTGAATGAAACCGCCGGAGGGAACAAACCATACCCAATGACATCAGAGCAGACATCGTGATGAACCCGGAACAAGCAATTCACGACACCTCTGATTCACGATAATATAGCCCCCCGTTGTTTCACCGTCGAAAACCCGGTCGAATATACAGAACACAAGCACACCCGATACCGTCAAGGAGCCTTTACAATGAGTACAAACATCGCCCCGGTCACCACAGACAGCGAGGCCTGCGCCGCATTTCATCAGGTGCGCGAGCATTTGCAGGCACGCATTATTGGCCAGCAGGCGCTGGTCGAGCGTTTGTTGATCGCGCTGCTGGCGGATGGTCATTTGTTGGTGGAGGGCGCGCCCGGTCTGGCCAAGACTACGGCCATCAAGGAGCTGGCAGCGGTGCTGGAGGGTGATTTTCATCGTTTGCAGTTCACGCCGGATCTGCTGCCCAGTGATCTCACTGGCACTGATATTTATCGCCCGGAGACCGGCGATTTTCATTTCCAGCAGGGGCCGTTGTTTCATAATCTGATTCTCGCTGATGAGATCAACCGCGCTCCGGCCAAGGTGCAGTCGGCATTGCTGGAGGCAATGGGCGAGAAGCAAATTACCGTGGGCCGTCACACTTATCCCCTGCCACGCCCGTTTCTGGTGATGGCTACGCAGAATCCCATTGAGCAGGAGGGGACTTACGCCCTGCCCGAGGCGCAGCTGGATCGGTTCCTGATGCATGTGCGTATCGGCTATCCTGACGTGCAGTCAGAACACGCCATTTTAAGACTGGCCCGTCAGCAGGCCGGGCGCGAGGATGCCACTCCGGCGGCTTCCGGGGTGGCGTTGAGCAAGGCGCAGATTTTTGCCGCCCGGCAGGAGGTGTTGTCCATCCATATGGCCGAGCCGGTGGAGGAGTATCTGGTGCAGCTGGTGCTGGCCAGTCGTGACCCGGCACCCTATAGCGCAGCGCTGGCCCGCTGGGTCAGTTATGGTGCCAGCCCGCGCGCCACTATCGCTCTCGACCGCTGCGCCCGCGCCCATGCGTGGCTGGAAGGCCGCGATTATGTCTCACCGGCGGATGTGCAAGCAGTGGCTTTTGATGTACTGCGCCACCGGGTGCTGATTTCTTTTGAGGCCGAGGCTGAGGGCATGGATGCTGATGATGTGATTCGTGAGTTACTCAAATTGATCCCGGTCGCCTGAGATGTGGTTTTTCCGGCGATTCCTGCCGGGCCGTCACCGGCCCGCCGCTGATACCTCAACGGATACCGCGCTGAATGCGGCCACCCGACCCAGTCTCGATGAGTTAATCGCCCTGCGCCAGCAGGCCGGTAAACTGGGGCTTAACCGCAAACAGGCAGCCCGTGCGCAATTGTCGGGCGGCCATGCCTCGCGCTTTCGTGGCCGTGGTATGGACTATCAGGAATCACGCCATTACCAGCCCGGCGACGATATCCGCAATATGGACTGGCGGGTGACTGCGCGCACGGGCCGACCGCATACCAAGGTCTTTCAGGAAGAGCGCGAGCGCCCGGTGGTGCTGTGCGTGGACCTGAATCCCGGTATGTTTTTCGCCAGCCGGGGAGCACTCAAATCCGTGGTTGCGGCGCGCGCGGCCAGTCTTATTGCCTGGGCGGCAGCGGCTCATGGCGACCGTATTGGCGCCCTCCTGTTTAATGGAGATCACCACGAACTGCCACCGCGCGGCGGTAAACACGGTGTGCTGCGTCTGATCCGGCAGCTGGTGGCGCAAACTGATCCGCTGGAAAATCTCCAGCAGCCACCTCACCCACAGGGACTGAATACGGCACTGGGTCGCCTGCGCCGGGTCAGTCGGCCCGGCAGTCTGGTCTTTTTGCTCAGCGATTTTTACGGCATCGACGAAGAAACCGGCAAACACCTGACACGGCTGCGCCAGCATAACGAGGTGATCGCTATTCAGCTGGTTGATGCGCTGGAACTCTCTCCGCCACCGCCTGCGCGTTATGGTGTCACGGATGGTCAGCACACCGGCATTCTCGATACCCGTTCGGCCCCGGCACGAAAGGCTTATGGTGATTTCTTCAGTCAACACCATCAGGCATTGCGGGATCTGATGCGCAGCCGGGCTATTCCCCTGCTGCAAGTGTCTACTGATGATGATGTGGCCAGCGTGCTGCGTGGTTACTTTGGTGGCAGGGTTACGCCTTTGACACACGTTACAACACAAAACCCGCCACAGGAAACGGCTGCATGAAAGCCTGTGTAACTATTATCAAGAATTCAATTTTACGCTCATCAAACATGCGTGCTTAATGAACATTCAAGTACGACAAATAATAGATCAAAAAAATTACATTAAATATACTTAATTCAACGAAATCAATCGACCTAGACCAGTTTCTCAGCAACGATGCCAAATACCTGAATAATCAACCATCGGAGGGAAGGGATGCTCAATAGAAACATTGTAATTTTGGCTAATTCATTTAAACACAATCAACATTGTGTCGCCGGGAAATGCGCTGAAACTAAAAAATGGCTTCGCCCAGTTGCAGATGCAACGGGAAGCGCATTAAGCCATACCCAAGTACAATATGAAAACCCATATGGAAAATTTACTGTTAAACCCAAACAAAAAATTATCATTGGATTTAGTAGTTATGCCCCATTACCAAACCAGCCTGAAAACCATATTGTGAACAATTCTGTTTGGCAACAAAACTATAGTATTAGTGACAATGAACTGATCCATTATCTGGATATGCCAGACGACTTATGGGGCGAAAATGATCGAGTGCTATATTCCAAGATCACCAGTAAATCTATCACTATTAATCAATCACTCTATTTGGTAAAGGTAGATAAGTTATCCCTATATAAAAACCAACACAACAAAAGGCGGGCAACTTTTCGCTATAACAACATCAACTATTATTTTGCAGTAACCGACCCACAATTTGACAAAATAGTTACAAAAAATTTGGGAGTGAGCAGTATACTTTGCATTAGCCCAGGAGAAAATTTTGAAGGCAATTGTTACAAGTTAGTAGCTACGGTTTTTTAACCCCAGGTAACACTTTATGGATATTTACACCATTGGTTTCACAAAAAAAAATGCAGTAACATTTTTTGGATTTATCAGGTCTTCCAACATATCAACCTTGATTGATGTAAGACTGAACAACGTATCACAATTAGCCGGGTTCGCCAAAAGGGATGATTTAAAATATTTCTTGAAAGAGTTATGTAACGCGGAGTATGTCCATACTCCTGAATTAGCGCCAACCAAAGAGATGCTAAGTGCATATAAAAAAGGTGATATACCTTGGAAAACATATGAAGATAAATTTTTAAACCTCATGTCTCAACGTCATATTGAACGCCTAGTGAAACCTGCTCTTCTTAGCAATGGCTGTTTATTATGTAGTGAACATGAACCTCACTTGTGTCATAGACGCTTAGTTGTTGAGTATCTAAATGAGAATTCAAATTTAGACTTAAAAGTTAAGCATTTATATTAAAATGAAAAAAATCCTGATTATTTACCCAAAGCCCTTTAACTGTTATGAAAAATTTTTCCGGAAAGTTTCAAAAATAATCAGCAATATTGACGGGTTATCTATCATTTTTCCTGATGACCCTAATGGTCTCATCAACAAATTTTCTAAAGAAAATTTGCCCGGCGTCAAACTGTTAAATTTAGTCAATTGGGATGTCAATGATATTACTCACGGCATCATATTCGATGATGGGGAAGAGTTCCCAAAAGAAACCAACCTTTTAACCTCGAATAATATCCCATTACGAGTTATAAAAATCATGATAACCCGGGTCATTAACATTAAAAAAGAAAACGAATATCAATCCGTAAAAAGCACGCCAAAATATGAGTATATAGGCCGTGGGTCTTATTGGGGAAATCCATATTCCATGTATGAAGGTGGCGATGACCGAAATGAGGTTATTAGAAAATACAAATATGATTTCGATTATGAAAAATTCCCTAATAAAGAAAAAAAAGAGGTTTACAAACTAGCAGGTAAACGACTGGGATGTTTTTGTAAACCACAAAGCTGTCACGGTGACATTTTGGCAGACTATCTTAATTCATGGGATGATGGAAAGTAGTATAAAATACGCCCAAATGTTATAAAAAATAGGCATCAATGAAGAATCAAAAAACAAAAAAAGGTCAATCATCCGGCCAGGTTTTGACAAGCTTATCGCGTTGCGCCAACCAGCCAAGCTGGCCACGGGCCGCAAACAGGCGGCCTCGGGTGGTCATGCCTCACGCTTTGGTGGCAGGGCGGCATCGACAGTACAACATCCACCACAGGAAACCGCCGCATGAATCCAGATAACCCGTCGGCATTGCAATTGCGTGATATTCACCTGCCCGCCGAACCCGGCTGGTGGCCCCCGGCTCCTGGCTGGTGGGTGCTCGCTGTGTTGTTGCTGGTTCTGATGGTGTGGTTGACACGTTTTGCCTTGCGCCGGTACCGCCTGCACCGCCAACGTCAGCAGTTGCTTGCCATGCTCGATGCATTGACCGGGCAACCTGACAATGCCACACCGAAAACCATTACCGAGCTTTCCATTCTGTTGCGACGGCTGGCGCTGATGCGTTTCCCCCGCCAGCAGGTGGCGGCTCTCACTGGCAGTGAGTGGCTGAGTTTCCTCGACCGCTCTGGCGGCGATGGCGGTTTCAGCCATGGCCCCGGCCAGGTGCTGGCCACTGGCCCTTATCAACCCGCCCTGCCCGCCGATGTGGACCTGACAGCACTGTCTGCCCTGCTGCACGAGTGGATAAAAAAGAACACAGGTCGTCGATAATGATGAATGTTGAATTTGCCTGGCCCTGGCTGTTTGCCGCCTTGCCGCTGCCGCTATTGGCATTGCTGCTGCCCCGTGCGCCTGGCGTGACCCCGGCCACGCTGCACATCCCTTTTTATGCTGCTTTGCAAGACAACGTGCAAACCCACCGCCGCCCGCGTTCCCGCCTGCGATTGCTGCTGGCCATAGTCGCCTGGCTGCTGCTGGTGCTGGCGGCAACGCGCCCGCAGCTGATCGGCGAGAGCGTACATTTGCCTGTGAGTGGCCGTAGCCTGATGCTGGCGGTGGATATCTCCGGTTCCATGCAGAACGAGGACATGGAAACCCGCGGCCTTCAGTTGAGCCGCCTGACGGCGGTGAAGGCCGTCGCCGGTGAATTCATCGAGCAGCGCAAGGGCGACCGCATCGGCCTGATTCTGTTTGGCGACGAGGCCTATCTGCAAGCACCGCTGACCTTCGACCGCAATACGGTGCGCACCCTGCTGGACGAGGCGCAAATCGGTCTGGCCGGTCAGCAAACCGCCATCGGTGATGCCATTGGTCTGGCCATCAAGCGTCTGCGCAAGGAACCCGCCAGCAACCGGGTATTGATTCTGCTCACTGATGGGGCGAACACGGCAGGTAATGTTGATCCGCTCAAGGCCGCCGACCTGGCGGCCCGTGAAGAGGTGCGCATTTACACCATCGGCATCGGCAGTGGCGAGATGCTGATTCAAACGCCCTTCGGTATGCGCCGTGTGGCAGCTGGCGATCTCGACGAGGACAATCTCAAGGCCATCAGTGAAAAAACCGGCGGACGTTATTTCCGCGCCCACGACAGTAACCAGCTGGCAAAAATTTATGCCTTGCTGGATCGCATTGAACCCGTCTCTGAAGACAAGCAAACCTGGCGACCCATTAATGAACTCTATTTCTGGCCACTGGGCGCGGCACTGCTGCTCAGTGTGCTGATTGCCCTGGCCAGCGTGCTGCGCGGGCGCATGGCGGTGCGTCCCCGTAATGAGGTGTCCCGTGCCTGAGCAATTCCATTTTTTACAGCCCCAATGGCTGCTGGCGCTGATTCCACTGGCATTGCTGGTGTGGTTTCTGCGTCACGCAGCCACGGGTAACAACCCATGGACCCGCATCATCGATGCCCGACTGCAACCACTATTACTGATGGGGCAAACACAGAAAACCAGCTATTTATTGTTATGGTTGCTCGGCCTGGGGTGGCTGATCGCGGCACTCTCCCTGGCCGACCCGGTGTGGGAAAAACAGCCACGACCCCTGTTTCAGACCAGCGCGGCGCGAGTCATCGTGCTCGACCTGTCCCGCTCCATGCTCAACCGTGACCTCAAACCCTCGCGGCTGGCACGGGCACGTTTCAAAATCGAAGACATTCTGACCCGTGACGAGGAAGGCCAGACCGGGCTGGTGGTGTTTGCCGGTGATGCTTTTACCGTCACCCCGCTAACCCGTGATGCTGATACTATTCGTGCCCTGCTCAAATCCCTGGACCCGGAACTGATGCCAGCGCAGGGCAGCCGCGCCGACCTCGGCCTGCAAAAGGCGGGGGAATTGCTGCAACAGGCGGGCATGACCAACGGTCAGATTCTGCTGCTGGCCGATGGTGTGAGCGGAAACAAGGCTCGCGATGTCGCTGAAGACTTGCACAGCAAAGGCTATCGCGTATCGGTACTCGGCGTCGGTACAGAAACCCCCGAGCCGCTAACCACTGCGCAGGGGCAACTGCTGCGCACGCAAGACGGCCAGCTTATCCGGCCACCCCTTGAAACCGATGCGCTCAAAGCTGTGGCTGTGGCGGGTGGCGGGCACTACCGTCGTTTCAGCGGTAATGAAGGCGACATCGCAGCCCTGCTGGCCAGCGATGCCACACTGAATACCGAAAACCCCATGACCGACGACCTGCAAGGACAGGACTGGCAATCACGCGGTCCCTGGCTGGCGGTGTTGCTGCTGCCGCTGGCCGCACTGGCTTTCCGCCGTGGCTGGCTGCTGAGTGTGGTATTGATGGTGGGTGTGCTGTTGCCGCCGCAACCTGCCATGGCCGTGGGCTGGGACGATCTCTGGCAACGCCCTGACCAACAGGCCAGCAAGGCGCTGGCGGAACGGGATTACGACCGCGCCAGCCAGGTGGCCAGCGACCCGCTGCTACGCGGCAGTGCCGAGTACCGGCGCGGCAACTATGAGCGGGCACTGGAGGCCTATTCCCAGGCCCGTGGCACCATCGCCGATTACAATCGTGGCAACGCACTGGCAAAGCTCGGGCGTTACGAAGAAGCCATCACGGCCTATGAGGCGGCATTAAAATCGGCACCCGAAACAATGGACGATGCACAAGCCAACAAGGCTGCGGTGGAAGCCTTGTTGCGCCAGCAGCAGCAGCAACAGCAACAAAGCGAACAATCACAGGAAGGACAGCAGACTGAACAGGACAGCGAAGAAAATAACGAGGAAGGCCAGCAAGGCGAATCCTCCGCTCAGGATCAACAAACCGGATCGGGTGGACAACCCGAATCAGGCGAACAATCACCACAGGACACCGCCGGGCAGCAGGAACAACAGGACGAACAGGAAAAGACACCGCAAGACAACGGCGAAAATACTTTTGCTGAGGCTGCCAAAGCACTGGACGAACAACAGGCCGATGACGCAACGAAAGAACAGGAAAAAAACGCAGGCACCGCCAGTGAAAAACCGACAGAGGAACAAGTGGACAACAACGAGCCACAATCAGCGCCCGAGCAACAGACAGCACAGGTAGACAACTCACCGGCTCAGGCCCAGCCTCTCAGCAGCGAGGAACAGATGGCTGCCGAACAATGGCTGCGACGTATCCCCGACGACCCCGGTGGCCTGTTGCGGCGCAAGTTTCAGTATCAATATCAACGGCGGACACAACGCGAGGGAACGGGCAGTGCGCAGCCCTGGTGAACGTGATCAGCATAGCGCTGGGGTGTTCATGGTTTTTTTCGTTCCGCGCTATTCAACACCGCGTAAAATCGCAGGGTGGAACAAGTGTAGCGGTTCCACAAATATGTCCCGTCCCCGTTTGGTGGAACCGCTGCGCTTGTTCCACCCTACCCAGTTAGTCGATGTCAGACCTTGATCGTCAGGCAGCAATATCAGTCATGGAGAACGCACAATGAACCCCCGGCCAAACATCCCGATGCAAAACCCGCATCGTCGGCCCCTGTGGTCAGTCACTTTACTGGCATTGTTACTGCTGCTGGCAACAAGCCCCGGCACAGCCGCTGTACGCGCCAGTCTTGACCGCGACACCGTTTATAGCGATGACATTTTTATCCTGACCATCGAAAGTGACGGCCAGTCATCCGGCCAGCAACCGGACCTCTCCCCTCTGGAAAAAGATTTTGAAGTACTGGGCACCCGTACCAGCACCCAGGTACGCATCTTCAATGGCCGACGCAGCGATAAAATTCAGTGGCATATACAACTACAGCCTCGTCGCGAGGGCCAGCTACGCATTCCGCCCATCAACGTTAACGGGCAACGTACCAACGCCATCACACTGACGGTCAACGAAGCACCGCAACAACCGGCACTGGAAATCGGTCAGCACGTATTCATCGAAAGCGAAACCGGCACGGGTGATCAACCCGTGTATGTGCAACAACAAATACCCTATGTCGTGCGCCTCTACTACGACGACCGCCTGCAAGAAGGTGAAATCAGCGCCCCCGAAGTGGAAAATGCCGTGGTCGAACGCCTTGGTGAAGATAAACGCTACACCACCGTGCGCAATGGTCATCAGTACCGGGTCATCGAGCGTAACTACGTCATCTCCGCAGAAAAAAGCGGCGATCTGTCGATTCCACCCGCCCGTTTTCAGGGGCGTATCGCTGTGCAGCAACAACACAATCGCCGCCCACGCAACCCCATGGATGAGTTTTTCTCCAACGGCCCTTTTGCCAATGACCCTTTTTTCCGCAACAGGCTGTTGAGCGACCCGTTCGCCAACCCAGGTCAACCCGTCAACATTCGCAGTCGCGCCATCGACATGGTCATCAAACCACGCCCTGCCACCGCCAGTAACCCATGGCTGCCAGCCGAAGCCATCGAACTCGATGACAGCTGGACGGAAAACCCGCCACAGTTCGTTGTCGGCGAACCCGTCACACGCACCATTACGATTCAGGTCATGGGACTGTCTGCGTCTCAAATCCCTGAATTGAACATTGCTGAACCCGCCAATACCCGCCTCTACCCGGAGCCCCCCACACAGGAAAACCGCACCGATGGCAAAACTATCTACGGCCTGCGTACCCGCACCCTGACCTATATCCCCAACGCAGAAGGTGTACTGGATATCCCACCAGTTACACTCAGCTGGTGGGATACGCGCCAGGACAAACCCGCCGACACCACCCTGCCCGCCTGGCAATTCACAGTGCAACCCGGTGCAGCTGCTGACGCGATGAACGACGTGCAGGAAACACGCCCTCAAGCAGAAGACACTGTGCAGAATAACCTGCGCTGGCTGATAGCGGGTGGCGGACTATTCCTGGTCCTCGTCCTGCTGGCGATACTGGTCCGGCGAGCCAAAAAGCGGCAACGCATTCATGTACGGGTTACCGGTAAAACAAGATTGCCAGCCATTGAACAACATCATCCGGCAGACCGAAAATCTGCCCTGCGTGAACTGGAAAAGGCCTGCGCAACCAATGACCGTCATACCGCTGCCCAGGCATTGCTGAAACTTGGCCATAGCTATTGGCCCGATGATCCACCACACAGCCTGAGTGCGCTGGCGGCACGTATCGAAACAGGACAAACAACACCCCTTCGCGAACTTGATCGCAGTCTCTACGCTGCTGAAACCACGGACTGGAACGGCGGCATGTTATGGGATGTATTCAAACATGGCCTGCAAGAAAAGAAAGCCGCCGGACAACACCGCGATGATGGGTTGAAACCGCTTTATCCGGGCAGCTTTTGACGTAAACCACGCGCTAAAATTGACATCATAATCAGAAATCAGAGATGACTCTTTGTCCGATAATTTCTCTACACGCTTCTAACTTGTTTTATCGCCTTTAAAAATTTTCATGCTTCTGCATTTAACTAAAGCATCTATGACTTTGAGCCGTTCGACAAAAACTTTATTACTGATATCCCGCTTGCAAAGGGGTTTGTCTTAAAATTACCAGATGGCTTATCAAATCATCTTACAAAAACAGGTGTCGCTAAAGACTTTAAATACACATCCAGATGGCAAGACACTTGGAGGTAGTGATCGCATGAAACCCGGGAAATTTGCTACTGTGTTGTTTGTCTTTGCTATATTAGTGTCATGCTCTGAAAGGGATGACTGCTTCATAGCTGATTCTGTTGAAAAAATTAAAGAAATCCATATAAACGATGCAATATATTTTGTCTATCTCAGAATGTCAGGATTCAATGAAAAAGAATATTTTTATGAACTGTATAACATAGCGCCAAAATTTGATGATTGTGGAAAAACCAAAGCTAAGGCAATCTCCAGCCTTCATGTTGATACCTCAGAAGGTAAACCGATAAGGTTAATGATTAAAAATGAAAAATTAAGTTTATTCTTTTCTAAAAAAAATGGGGCTACTGCTGTAGATTTAAAGGAAATTTCTATTGAAACAAACAATCGCTAACCATTTTATTGATGCTTATCACTGGTGCCCATGCCACAGAAAATTATACTGCTCCACAGCAGGATCCAAAAGAACGCTGATGGCGAGGTATTTTTTGATACAAAAACGATGATAACAATCGGTTATGACTCTGTTTAAGCAAAACCAACAAAATCAGTCAAATACTGACATTATCACTATACTCTAAACAGGTACAAGGAAGCACCAAAGAAAACCCGTCTCCGTCAACGGACCGCGTTACTGAATTACCCGGGTTGTTTTAAGGGAACCCAAGGGAATAGGATTATCAGTAATGATGAGGCCGCCCAGGAATGCAGGCCCATCTGCCTATAGCACCGGACGCTTGACAGGAGAAGTCAATATGCATCACTACATCCGCTGGTTTAATGAAATCAGTATCGATGACATCCCCCTGGTGGGTGGCAAAAATGCCTCCCTCGGTGAGATGTATCAGGAACTCGGACCACAAGGCATTAAAGTCCCCAATGGTTTTGCCATCACCGCCGAAGCTTATCGCGACGGACTGACTCAGGCCGATAGCTGGGATGCATTAAAAGCAACACTGGAGGGATTGGACCCCGACGATATGGATGATCTTGCCCGTCGCGGCATCAAAGCGCGTGCAATTATTTACGATACGCCACTGGCAAACACTTTGCAGCAGCAGATTCTGGATGCCTACAGACTGTTACGGGAAGAATATGGTGACAGCCTGAGTCTCGCGGTACGCTCCTCGGCCACGGCTGAAGATTTACCCATGGCCAGCTTCGCAGGCCAACAGGAAACTTATCTCAATATCCGGGGCAACGAACAACTGCTGGATACCTGTCGCCACTGCTTTGCATCGTTGTTTACCGACCGCGCCATTCACTATCGTATTAACAACGGTTTCGATCATTTCGAGGTCGCCTTGTCCATTGGCGTCATGAAAATGGTGCGTTCAGACCTTGATGCCAGCGGTGTCATGTTTTCACTGGACACCGAAACCGGTTTTCGTGATGTGGTCTTCATCACCGCTGCCTACGGCCTGGGCGAAACAGTGGTGCAGGGTATCGTGGAGCCCGATGAATTTTATGTACACAAACCCACTTTCATGGCCGGCCATCGCACCGTCTTGCGTCGCCAGCGTGGCAGTAAACAAATCAAAATGATCTACGCGACAGACGATTCGCTGGAAGTCACCCGTATTGTGCCCGTCCCCGAAGCGGGTCGCCAGCGTTACTGCCTCAGTGATAAAGATGTACTCACTCTGGCGGATTACGCCATTAAAGTGGAAAAACACTACAGTGAAAAAGCAGGCGAAACCCGCCCCATGGATATGGAGTGGGCCAGAGACGGTATCGACGGTGAACTGTACATGGTGCAAGCACGGCCGGAGACCGTGGAATCACAAAAACAGGGCAATATGCTGCGTCAGTATCATTTAAGACAACAAGGTGAAATTCTCGCACGCGGCTACGCCGTGGGCACCAAAATTGCCACAGGTCATGCACGTTATATTGCAGATGCGACTTGCCTGCATGAATTCAACCCCGGCGATGTACTGGTGGCCAACACCACCACACCCGACTGGGAGCCAATCATGAAAATCGCCGCCGCCATTGTCACCAATCGCGGAGGGCGCACCTGTCACGCTGCCATCATTGCCCGCGAGCTGGGCGTCCCTGCCGTGGTTGGCTGCGACAATGCAACACAAAATATCGAAGAAGGAACAATGATCACTGTTTCCTGTGCAGATGGCACCGAAGGTCGCATCTTCCGTGGTGAACTTGATTACGGCATCACTGAAACCGATCTCTCCCACCTGCCACGCCCCAAAACAAAAATCATGATCAATCTGGGTAACCCGGATCTGGCATTTTCCACCTCTTTTCTCCCTAACGATGGTGTTGGCCTGGCACGCCTGGAATTCATTATTAATGAATACATCAAAGCCCACCCCATGGCCCTGCTGCACCCTGAACGCATTACCAGACGCAGCACCCGTGATGCACTGGCAGCACTGGTCAGTGGTTATACCAATGGTGCTGATTATTTTGTGCAGCGACTCTCCGAAGGTGTAGGCACCATTGCCGCTGCTTTCTGGCCCAAACCGGTGGTGGTACGTTTATCGGATTTCAAGAGCAACGAGTACGCGACGCTGCCCGGTGGTGTCGATTTTGAGCCACATGAAGATAATCCCATGCTCGGTTTTCGTGGTGCAGCCCGCTACACTCACCCCGCCTACGCTGAAGCATTTTCGCTGGAATGTGCCGCCATGAAGCGAGTACGTGATGATATGGGACTGACTAACGTGAAATTGATGATCCCGTTTTGTCGCCGCATTGAAGAAGGCAAAAAAGTGCTGCAAGCCATGGCCAAACACGGCCTGCAACGCGGTAAAAATGGACTGGAAATCTATGTCATGTGTGAAATACCCAACAACGTCATTCTTATCGATGAATTTGCCAAACTGTTTGACGGCTTTTCTATCGGCTCCAATGATTTGACCCAATTGACGTTGGGGGCGGATCGCGATTCCGGGATTATTTCTTTCGACTTTGATGAACGTGACCCCGGCGTAAAACAAATGATTAAACTCGCCGTGGAAGGAGCGCAACGCAACCAGTGTTATTCGGGACTGTGCGGACAGGCGCCCTCTGATTATCCTGAAATGGCAGAATTTCTGGTAGAAATTGGCATTGACAGCATGAGCCTCAACCCGGATACCGTGCTGACAACAACACGGCATGTACTGGAAGTGGAAAAAAAACATGCCCGGAAAACGCTGTAATCATTCAGTTTATCTTTTAGGTTTGCGCCAAAAAAACACATGCAGGGCGGGACACTTTTTTGCCCACGCATAATTACGTGCCCATCCTGCGGTGGTGCATTTTTTTCATCCCCACAGGCAGGCGCAACGACAGCAGGCCCGCCACAAATACAAAGGCCGTTGACCACCACAAACACCCCTCCAGTCCCTGGGTTTGGTATATCCACCCGGACAATACGGTACCGGTCAGCCGCCCACCGGCATTGGCCATGTAATAAAAACCGACATTCATTGAAACCTTGTCATGCGCGGACCAGGCAACAATTAAATAGGAATGTACCGCCGAGTTAATGGCGAACACGATACCGAAAACAAACAGGCCAATAATAATCACCCGGTTTGCTTCCAACCCCTGTTGCAGAGCCAGTGCGATGGCAGCAGGCACCAGCATCAGGGCAAAGGCCCACCAGCGTGCTGTTTTTCCATCAGGATGACGACCGCGCAATATCATCGGGGCACAGGACTGAACGATACCGTAAACAATCACCCATAGCGCCAAAAAAGCCCCGACCTCACTGAAACGCCAGCCCAGCACTGAAAAAAGAAATACGGGCAGTCCCACTACAAACCAGACATCACGCGCACCAAACAGGAAAAACCGCGCGGCAGAAAGTCCATTAATCGCTGGTGTATTGGAAAAAATTCGCGTGAATGTCGGTTTGTTTTTCGTTTTACCGAATCCATGCGGCAACATCATTGCCGTTAGCAACAATACAAACAACAGACCACCGGCCAGAATCAACAAGGCATTCCGAAAACCGGCAAACTCAAGCAACAATGCACCAAGAAAAAACCCCACGCCTTTCAAGGCGTTTTTGGAGCCGGTCAACATTGCCACCCATTTGAACAAACGTGAATCACTGTGTGTGTCATCCTGTTCTGGCACCAGTGTTTTAACACCGGCCTTGGCCGACATCTTGTTCAGATCCTTGGCAATACCCGACAAAGCCTGGGCAACCATCACATAGGCCACACTGAGCCAGGCCTCCGGCACGGTCAGCATCAATAAAGCCAGCACTTGTAAACCCATACCGATATGCATAATACGATTGAGGCCAATACGTGTACCCAGCCATCCACCTACCAGGTTGGTGACGATGCCAAAAAATTCATAAAACAAAAACAGCATCGCCACTTCAAAAGGCGAATAACCCAGCAGATGAAAATAAAGCACCACCAGCATACGAATGGCACCATCAGTGAGGGTAAACGCCCAATAGCTGCCGGTAATCAGCAGATAGTTGCGTAAGTGATGGGAGCTGCTATCCACAGTTATAGACCCTGCGCAATCTTCACCGCCAGCTCCATCATACGATTAACGTAACCCCACTCATTGTCATACCAGGCAAGCACTTTCACCTGCGTATCATCAATCACCAAAGTGGACAACGCATCAACAATGGATGAACGCGGATCATCCTTGTAATCAACAGAAACCAGCGGGCGGGTCTCAAAGCCCAGCACACCAGCCAGCGGGCCATTCGCGGCAGTCTGAAATAAGGTATTCACTTCCTCAACAGACGTTGCACGTTCCGCCTCAAAAACAAAATCAGTGAGCGAGGCATTCAGTAGCGGCACCCGCACTGCCAGACCATTCAGCTTGCCTTTTAGTGCCGGAAAGATTTGCGTAATCGCTTTAGCCGAACCCGTTGTTGTGGGAATCAGCGACTGACCGCAGGCCCGTGCCCGGCGCAGATCCTTGTGTGCCTTGTCAACGATGACCTGGGTATTGGTGATGTCATGAATCGTGGTCATGCAACCGTGGCGGATACCGATACCTTCGTGCATCACCTTAACCACCGGCGCAAGACAGTTAGTGGTGCAGGAAGCCGCCGTAACAATATGATGCCGCTCAGGATCGTAAAGATTATCGTTAATGCCCATCACAATATTCAGGGCCGGATCAGGCACCGGGGCAGATACCAGCAGTTTCTTCACACCCTGATCAAAGTACGGCTGCAACGCCGCTTCGGTTTTGAATTGACCCGAGCACTCCAACACCAGATCAACACCCCTGGCTGCCCAGTTTACCTCCACCGGATCAGCATAATGACTGTAAGTCACTTCACTATCATCAATAACGATGGCATCTGCTGTCGCCGTAATCTCATGCGGCCAACGGCCATGTACCGAATCGAATTCCAGCAAATGCGCCTGACAAGCGGCGTCACCTGCGATGTCATTAATGTGTATAAACTCCAGCTCCGCACAACCCCATCCGGCCCTTAACACCAGCTTTCCCATACGTCCAAAACCGTTAATACCGACTCGAATTGCCATACTGATTCCTTATTTTTGTTCCTGTTAGTATATATTTATTATCGTACATCCGTATAAACAGATATATTGAGATTAAAAAAACGGGACACCCCAGCCTGCGTCCTGCACACGGTTCGCAGCTCCCGAAAATACCCTTGTTGTATTAACGGCAATGGTGCGACTGGCTGATGGCCTTTAACCGCACAAGATCCGCCTGCATCTCCGCATTCGCCGCACCACACTGGCGGATATGCGCAAACAACGGATCGCAGCAGTCCTGCACAATACAATAATGAATCCACACACCCTCCCGTCGGGTAGACACCAGGCCATTATTGCGTAAATAAGCAAGATGGCGTGATACCACACTCTGCGACAGACCCAATGTGTCCACCAGATCACAGACACAGAGTTCAACCGACTCCAGCAGCAGGTAAATAATTCTCAGGCGTACCGGCTCAGAAAGGGTTTTGAACAGAGCTGCAAGGGATTCGGTGTTCATGAAGGCATTATATCTGCCTACCCACATATATCAACCGGCAATGTCACCACACGATCAACTCACAAAGTGAGTTCTCGGCAAAAGCGACCCACACACCCCATAGCCGTCAGACTAAGCGCTACCCGGAAAGAGATTGATTATTGAAATATTGGACAGTGTAAATGAAATAGGCGTTTGTTGTTCCATCGATTTTCTAATCGATAAACTTCTAACACCAAAATCAGCGTACGGCTAAAAGCAGGAAGATTTTTGCGTCAGCGAAAAGCCGGGGTGAATATTTTTTATGGTTTGTCCCAAAACATTTCTTTAATCTTTCCATTTTTATCTGTCACCACATAAAAATAATTTTGCAATACCAGGTCGGAAAAATATCTCTCCAACTCTTTTTTTCTTTTTTTATCTGCGCCGCTATACGACAGTATATAAAATTGATTATCCTCATTCTTAAGAGGCAATCCATCATTATTTTTTATTGGTGTTATTTTAATGTTTCTTACGTCATTCCCAAGATAGTCAACATCAAGCTGTATTCCTTGCCGAATGGACATAAGCTTCCAGAATTCCAGATTATCGGCAATATTGTAAATTTTTTTCTCTGCATTTTTTAACGATGCACGATGATCGTACAGAGCAAATTGCGACCATATAAAATAAAATATGAATATAACGAAAAAAAAAATGATCACAACATTATTTCGGCTCATCTTGATCATTGATACTTAACATCAACCAGCACACTTTTTTGCCCTTTCAAATGAGCGTTAATGAGCATTTGTTTGATCCCCTTCAAATCTTCCCCGTTTTTTAGTCCAATACAACCTGATGTACCACGGGCACCACCATCATGATGCAAGAAAAAACCAAATCTTCCACCAAAAATATTACCGACCTTTGCCCAAAAATGTTCTGCCAATATCCAGCCTCCCTCCCCCCAGCCAAGACCATCACCCGCCGCATACGATTTGTCATACGACATGCCTTGCTTTAAAGGTAATGTATAATGGCCCTCCTGGATTGGCCCTGCATCTTTCACATTTTGATATCTGGGCAGGGTATAGTCTGCTTCAATGTCTAAATCGCCTCTGCCTTGTTCGATTAATTCAGCCAAATGCGGTGCATTTGGCGGCAACCCGGATATAGCAGGATATTCAGCCAATATTCTATCGTTATTTATCCCATATACAGTCAAAGTATTCCCATTAAATAACATTCTTGAAATATATACTTCATCCACAGCAATTTTGTTGGATATTTTTATCGCCATACCCGGGTGTATTAAATTTTGATTCTCTCTGACTGAAGGATTAAGAGCCAGTATCTCACCAAGACTCATTGCATATTTTTTTGCAATGACCGTTAAATTGTCCCCATCTTTTACGATGTGTACACTGGCCATCCATATGCCTCTTGTAGTGTTTAACCTGGATTTACAATACAGTAAAACCAGAAATAATATTCGTCATGCCGCTCGGCTTCCACGCATCAGAAACAGTCTCAATTCTCTTCAAAATTCCCATACGCCATCAGCCGTTCATAACGATTATCCAGCAATTCATCTGTGGACAGGCTTTCCAGCACGTCCAGGTTTTCGCACAGGGCATTTTTAAGATTCAACGCCATTGTATCCATGTCCCGATGTGCGCCACCCAGTGGTTCAGCAACAATCTGATCAATCAATCCCAGCTCCTTGAGTCGTTCAGAAGTAATACCCATGGCCGCAGCTGCATCAGCAGCCTTTTCGGCACTCTTCCACAGGATGGTGGAACAGCCTTCAGGAGAGATAACCGAATACGTGCCGTATTGCAGCATCAATATACAGTCACCCACACCAATGGCCAGCGCACCGCCAGAGCCACCTTCACCAATGACGGTGCAGATAATCGGGGTTTTGAGCTGCGACATGACAAACAGGTTGCGCGCAATGGCTTCACTCTGACCACGCTCTTCTGCGTCAATACCGGGATAGGCACCGGGAGTGTCGATGAAGGTCAGGATAGGCATTTTGAAGCGTTCGGCCATTTCCATCAGGCGCAGCGCCTTGCGATAACCTTCGGGACGTGGCATGGCAAAGTTGCGTTTGAGTTTTTCGGTGGTATCACGGCCTTTTTGCTGACCGATGACCATGACCGGTTTACCATCCAGTCGTGCGACACCACCGATGATGGCCTGGTCATCCGCAAAGGCACGATCACCGTGTAATTCCTGAAAGTCGGTGAAAATATGTGCAATGTAATCCAGCGTATAGGGGCGCTGGGGGTGGCGTGACATTTGCGACACTTGCCAGGGGTTCAGGTTGGAAAAAATGCTCTCGGTCAGTTCACGGCTTTTGCCTTGCAGACGACTGATTTCTTCCGAGATGTTGATTTCGGCATCAGAGCCCACATAGCGCAATTCTTCGATCTTGGCTTCAAGTTCGGCGATAGGCTGTTCAAATTCTAAAAAGTTCAGGTTCATAGGTATTCAGAATAAAAGATAAAAGTGGCCCGTATACTACCCCTTTCTTTGGCATTTTAATATTCCACCCTTATTTGCTCCCGCCCCACCAGTTCATCCAGCCGTCGTATCAATTCATCCGTGGGACGTACACGCCATCCTGCACCCAGTTGAATCTGTGCAGTGGCACCGGCCTGTTGATAGTCCACTCTCACCGGGCAATGACCTTCACGATAAGAACCAAGTACTTCACTCAGGCCACGGATAAAACCATTGCCTGCTTTTTGCTGATCCACCTTCAACACCAGCTGGCGGGCAAAAGCCTCACGGGCGTGATCAATATCGTAGAGTTTATTGGCGCTCATTTTCAGGCCACCGGTGTAGTCATCCAGACTGACTTCGCCTTCCACCACCAGCAGGCGGTCTTTGGCGATAAGGTCACGGTGCTGATTGTAGGCTTCGGAAAATATCGCCAATTCCAGGCGGCCAGTGCGATCATCCAGGGTAATGAAAGCAATACGGTCACCGCGCTTGGTATTCATGGTGCGCATGGCGACAACCAGTCCGGCAACGGTGATGTTCTGGTCCTTTTTGGGGTTCAGTCCGGCGATACGTTTAGAGACAATCTGGTTGATTTCGTGCTCATAGCGGTCGATAGGGTGACCCGTAAGATACAGACCCAGGGTCTCTTTTTCACCCGTGAGACGGATTTCATCATCCCAGTCTTTGGCAATAATAAACTGGCCGGTCTCTTCTTCTGCTTGCGCCTCCGGCGAGGTGGGGGCGACACCAAACATATCATTCTGTCCGCTGGCGAGGTTTTTGTGGTGTTGTTCAGCGCGCTGCACGGCGGATTCCAGCGTGACCATGAGTGTGGCCCGGTTGGGACCAAGGTCGTCCATGGCACCGGCACGAATCAGCCCTTCCAGAGTGCGTTTATTGGCCTTTTTCAGGTCGATACGCTGACAAAAATCGAACAGATCACGGAATGGGCCATCCTGCTGCCGACTGTTGATAATACCTTCAATGGCACCTTCGCCTACACCCTTGATGGCACCGAGACCGTAAAAAATACCCTGATCATCTTTCACGGTAAATTTGTACTGACAGGCGTTGACGTTGGGAGAGACAACCTCCAGCTTCATTTCCCGCGCGTCTTCAATGAGGGTGACAACCTTGTCGGTGTTGTCCATGTCGGCGGACATCACCGCCGCCATAAATGCCGCCGGGTAATGAGTTTTAAGCCACGCGGTCTGGTATGACACCAGGGCGTAAGCCGCCGAGTGTGATTTGTTGAAACCGTAACCGGCGAACTTTTCCATCAAATCGAAAATATAGGTGGCGGTCTTTTCTTCCACACCGCGTTCCAGCGCGCCTTTGGTAAATAATTCGCGCTGCTTGGCCATTTCTTCCGGTTTTTTCTTACCCATGGCGCGGCGCAGCATGTCGGCACCCCCGAGGGTGTAGCCCGCCAGTACCTGGGCGATTTGCATCACCTGTTCCTGATAGAGAATGACACCGTAGGTGGGTTCAAGAATGGACTTAATATCCGGGTGCGGATACTGCGCGGCCTTTTTTTTGTGCTTGACGTTGATGAAGTCATCCACCATGCCTGAGCCTAACGGGCCGGGGCGAAACAAGGCCACCAGCGCGACGATTTCCTCGAAGGCATCCGGTTGCAGGCGCTTGATCAGGTCTTTCATGCCGCGTGACTCCAGCTGGAACACGGCGGTGGTATTGCAGGCTTTGAGCAATGTGTAGGTGGGCGCGTCATCCAGCGGGATGAATTCGATATCCGGGCGAGCCTCTTTACCCTTTTGCGCTTCGATATTATCCAGCGCCCAATCAATAATGGTCAGGGTACGCAGCCCCAAAAAATCGAACTTGACCAGACCGACTGCCTCAACATCATCTTTGTCGAACTGGCTGACGACACTATCGCCGCCCTCTTCACAATACAGCGGGCAGAAGTCGGTGAGCTTGGTGGGCGCAATAACCACGCCGCCTGCGTGTTTACCGGCATTGCGCTTGAGACCCTCCAGCGACTTCGCCATGTCGATGAGCGTGGTCACCTCTTCGTCCTGTTCGTAGAGTTCGCGCAGTGAGTCTTCCTGTTCCATGGCCTGTTCGAGGGTAATACCCACCTCGAAGGGAATCATTTTGGAAATGCGGTCCACAAAACCATAGGGATGGCCGAACACACGGCCCACATCACGCACCACGGCCTTGGCGGCCATGGAGCCGTAAGTAATAATTTGCGAGACTTTTTCGCGGCCATAGTGTTGGGCCACATAATCAATGACTCTATCCCGGCCTTCCATGCAAAAGTCCACGTCGAAATCCGGCATGGAGACACGCTCGGGATTCAAAAAGCGCTCAAACAGCAAGTCGTATTCCAGCGGGTCAAGGTCAGTGATGGTCAGCACATAAGCCACCAGCGAGCCTGCACCGGAACCACGCCCTGGCCCCACCGGGATGCCATTGTTTTTGGCCCATTGAATAAAATCCGCAACAATCAAAAAGTAACCAGGAAAGCCCATTTCAATGATCACGCCCAGCTCGATCTCCAGCCGCTCATCGTAGGGCTTGCGTATCGCTGCAAAATCCGGGGCATTGCGATCAAACAGCTTGTCGAGCCGTGCCTCCAGTCCCTTTCTCGACTCCTGACGGAAATATTCAGCCTCGGTGAGGCCATCGGGAATGGGGAAATCCGGCAGGAAGTTTTCGCCCAGTGTCAGCTCAACATTGCAGCGTTTGGCGATTTCCAGCGTATTTTCCAGCGCTTCGGGAATATCGCTGAACAGCTCGGCCATTTCTTCTGGCGAACGCAGGTATTGTTGTTCGGAATAATTTTTGGGACGACGCGGGTCGTCCAGTGTACGGCCATCATGAATGCAAACCCGTGCCTCGTGGGCTTCGAAATCCCCGGCCTGCAAAAAACGCACGTCGTTGGTGGCCACCACAGGCAGATCGGCCGTTTGTGCCAGAGCCACAGCGGCATGCAGATAGTCTTCCTCTTCGGGACGCCCGGTGCGTTGCAGTTCCAGATAATAACGATCCGGAAACAGGCGCTGCCAACGATTGAGACAAACCTGGACACGCGCTGCATCCCCGGCCAGTAAGGCCCGCCCCACATCACCTTCGCGTGCGCCCGACAGTGCGATCAAACCATCACTGTGGCCTTCCAGCCATTCGGGCTGTAAAACAGGAATGCCCCGGTACTGGCCTTCGATATAGGTACGGGACACCAGCTCGGTAAGATTGCGATAGCCATCATTACTCTGGCACAGCAGGGTCAGGCGGTGCGGCTGGGTGGGCTCATCGTCGCTGGCCAGCCAGATATCGACGCCAATAATGGGTTTGATACCCTGCGTCATGGCCGCGCGATAAAATTTGACCATGGCAAACAGGTTGCTCTGGTCGGTAACCGCCACGGCAGGCATGCCTTTTTCTGCCACGGTTTTGGCCAGGGGCTTGATGCGTACCAAGCCATCCACCAGTGAATACTCTGTGTGCAGGCGCAGATGGACGAAAGCAAAAGTCATCGGGCAATTCTCCGGTGTCAGCGCCGAACATTCAAGACTTGACACACACTACGGGCAGAAGATTTTCACTGCGTGACGCAGCGACACAAAATATTCTCTCGCAACCTGGGAGCCAGACAAGCCTAACCTGCCTGGCGACTCGAAAGCGGGATATTGCACCACCTATACTCGTGGCGGGATGTTTTACTCGATTTACACTTCAACAACAGTGTCGGGTTATTGAAAATCAAAACTCAAGAGGGGCTTGATTTTTTCAGACGATACCAAATAAGCATCATGAATAATTCTCTGGCCAACAATAGTCTTTTTTAACGTATTTGCCGAACTGAATGATACAGCTTCGCCTAGTAGCACAGGATAAAAACCATTCCTCGCTTTACTCCCCACATGCGCACGATAGATACTGTCTCTATTATTTATGGCTTGCGCATGTTTCAACGCACTGTCCTTATCTTTAAATGAACCGGCAACCACATAATACGATTTAATTTCTTTACCATAACCAAAAAACATTTTTATCCCGCTGATGCCTGCGTTCCACCAATTCATTGAGGTGCGTTTCATCGGGTCAACAACCGTTAGCGCATCATCTTCGGTATTTTTACTTTGCTCATTCGCATGCGCTGACGAAATAAAACTGAAACCTGCCACTGAAACAGTTTCACTGGTTTTAACTCCACCCGACCACGTTGTAATCATTGCCGGAGCAGCAATAGCGATAGCCAGTAATTTGATGCGACTCGGTTCATCCGAAACCCACGCCAAAACTGCTCCCAGAAATATCAGAATCGGCGTCAAAATAAAATAACCTACTTTAAAAGCAAACCACTGATCAGCGCTCAAATTAGCACCCTGTTCAATAAGCAGCGCGTAATCCTGACCAAGAAATTTGACACACACCGCAGACAAACCGCCCAGTGCGCCGATGATGACCTTCTCCCAGGTCGTAAGCTGAGGTAGCTTTGCCATATCCTGTTATCCTTTTTTCTTTTTGTATTGTCCCTGCAACCGTTAAATCAGTCTCGTTAACGTAAATTTTGTTTTACTGCGAAAAACCCATTCTAATCAATTTTTACCCCGTGTTAACGCCTTACGTACCGGCGCAAAAGAACGGCGATGGATCGGGGTTGCGCCCAGACGCTGTAGCGCCGCCATATGCACTTTGGTGGGATAACCTTTGTGTCCCGCCAAGCCATAACCGGGGTACTCGGCATCCAGTAACACCATTTCACGGTCGCGCGTCACTTTGGCAATAATGGATGCCGCGCTGATGGCCGGTATTTTACCATCTCCTTTGATAACAGCCTCGGCAGTACAGGGCAATTCCGGGCAACGATTGCCATCCACCAGAACATGCCCGGGTTGCAATGCCAGCCCGGCGACAGCGCGCTGCATGGCCAGCATGGTCGCTTGCAAGATGTTGATCTTGTCAATTTCCTCCACTTCGGCGCGACCGATAGCCCAGGCTTTAGCCTTTATTTGAATGTCATCAAAAAGAATTCCGCGCTTTTTTTCACTGAGCGCTTTGGAGTCTGCCAAACCCGAAATAGGCTGCTCCGGGTCAAGTATCACAGCAGCCGTGACCACAGGCCCGGCCAGCGGCCCCCGCCCTACTTCATCAACCCCTGCCACCCACAATGCAGCATCGGAAAAATCAAGTGTTGATTGCGTATCCATATCCCGTTATGCCTTTGCTCTTAATACAATTTTTTGCAAAATAGCGTCTGCGGCCTGTTGGCTCGCACCCTGCCGCAATGTTCGATGGATGTCTGTAAAACGCTGATTCAGGTCATCCATTATCGCGGGATTTTCAAAATAGGCCAACACCTTCTGTCCAAGATTTTCCGGTGTTGCTTCATGCTGAATCAGTTCCGGCACCAGCGTTTCATTGGCCAATAAATTAGGCAACGACACATTCTCCACTTTCACCAGGCGCCTGGCCAGCCAATAGGTCAGCGGCGCCAGTTTGTACGCCACGACCATGGGCCGTTTTAGCAACATGGCCTCCAATGCGGCAGTGCCTGAAGCCAGCAACACCACATCGGCGGCGGCCATCACTTCACGCGACTGGCCATCCACCAGGGTCAACCGGGGCAACTCCCTGCCCTGCGCCTTGATTTCTGTCATAGCCTGCTCAAACTGAATGCGTCGCTCGGGATTTGCCAACGGTACGACAAATCCCAGGCCAGGGCGTCGTGCCTGCAACCAGCAAGCGGTTTCGATAAACGGCTGTGCAAGGTAATGCAATTCGTTGGAACGACTGCCCGGTAGCAGGGCCAGGATTTCAGTATCCGTTGGCAGATTCAGTTGTTGTCGTGCCGCCTGTTTGTCCACCGCGAGCGGAACCGTATCGGCCAGCGGATGTCCCACAAAATGCACAGGTACTTGGTATTGTTGGTAAAAGCGCGCTTCAAAGGGAAACAGGGTAAGCATCAAATCCGTGGACGCCGCAATTTTTTTCACCCGCCCTTGCCGCCAGGCCCATACAGAGGGACTGACATAGTGTACGGTTTTAATACCAGCGATACGCAGCTGTTTCTCCAGACCCAGCGTAAAATCCGGCGCATCAATACCAATAAAGGCATCCGGTGGGTTTTGTTTGAAATAGATGGCCAACTGGCGGCGTATGCCCAGCAGTTCACGATAACGCCCCAGCACTTCCACAATACCCATCACCGACAAACGATCCATGGGAAACAGACTGTCAGCCCCTGCGGCGATCATTTGCGGGCCGGCAATGCCTTCAAAAACGGCCTCTGGATATCGTTGTTTAATGGCGGCAATAAGTCCGGCACCCAGCAAATCACCTGAAGCCTCACCGGCAACGATGCCAAAGCGCAGCGGCTTTGCCACTTATCGCACAATCCCGCGCGTGCTGCCCTTGATGAACATCAGCAATTGTGCAATTTCATCGCAATTTTCCGCCATGGGCTCAAGCTGGGTAACCGCCTGCGCCAGCGTATTACCCGAGCGGTAAATGATTTTATAGGCTTTGCGTAATTGACTTAGTGCATCACTGGAGAAACCACGACGCTTAAGACCTTCGGTATTCAAGCCATGCGGTTTAGCCATGTGCCCGGAAACCATCAGAAACGGTAATACATCTTTGGAAATCACACTGTTCATGCCCGTAAAACAATGTGCACCTATTTTGCAAAACTGGTGTACCAAAGTAAAACCGCCAAGAATAACGTAGTCTTCGATGATCACATGACCCGCCAGTGTCGTGCTGTTGGCAAAGATGGTGTGATCACCAATCTGGCAATCATGAGCAATATGCACGGTGGCCATAATCCAGTTGTCATTACCGATGCGGGTAATGCCGACATCCTGCGCAGTGCCACGGCTAATGGTGCAATACTCACGGATAACATTGCGGTCACCTATTTCAAGTTCGGTGACCTCACCGGCGTATTTTTTGTCCTGGGGATCACCACCAATGGCCGCAAAAGAATAGATTTTGTTCTCACGGCCAATGCGCGAGGGGCCATTGATCACAACATGCGAATCAATGACCGTGCCTGCACCGATTTCCACACCGGCACCGATGACAGAAAAAGGACCGACACTGACATCTTTGGCAAGACGGGCGTCAGGATCAATGATGGCCTGGGAATGAATCAAGAATCTTCTGCCTCAGTCAGTCTGTACGCCCCGTTCGGCACACATCAGTTCTGCGGAACATACGACTTTGCCATCCACTTTTGCAATACCATTGAATTTCCAGACACCACGCTTGGTTTTGATAATATCGACTTCCAGCATCAACTGGTCACCGGGAATAACCGGCTGTTTGAAACGCGCGTTATCAATACCGACAAGATAATACAGAGAGTCTTTATCCGGCACCTTGCTACTGGTACGAAAGGCAAGAATACCAGTTGCCTGAGCCAACGCCTCCAGGATCAGCACACCGGGCATTACCGCACGATCAGGAAAATGCCCGGTAAAGCAGGGCTCGTTATAGGTGACATTTTTATAGCCAACCAGCCGTTCACCGACTTTGCATTCGGTCACCCGGTCAATCAACAAAAACGGGTAGCGATGCGGGAGATGCTCCAGAATTGCGTAAATATCCAGCGTGGTTAGCGATGTATCCAGTGACTCACTCATTATTTTTTTGTCTCATCAAGATGCTCAGAAGCAGCTAATCGCTTTTCCAGTTTTTTTAACCGGCGCGCCATATCGTCCAGCTGTTTTAAACGAATAAAATTCCGGTGCCATACCGCATTTTCTTCCAGCGGCGTACCGGAAGAATAAACCCCCGGTTTTCGTATCGCTCGTGAAACATGCGACATGCCTGTGATGGTAACATTATCTGCGATCTCAAGGTGGCCGACAATGCCCACGCAGCCACCAATTGCACAATGTTCGCCGATGATCGCGCTACCGGCCACGGCAGTACAGGCAGCAATCGCCGTATGCGCACCAATGCGCACGTTATGACCAATTTGAATCAGATTATCAAGCTTGACGCCATTCCCGACAACAGTATCACCAATCGCGCCACGGTCAATGGTACTATTAGCGCCGACTTCAACATCATCACCAAGAACAACCCTGCCAACCTGTGGCACTTTCAGCCACTCACCCTTGTCATTGGCCAGGCCGAAACCATCTGCACCAATCACTACGCCAGGATGCAACAGGCAACGACGGCCAATTTGCGTTCCATGACACAAAGTCACATTGGCAATCAGACGAGTGTTTTCACCAAGACGGGTATTTTTACCAATAACGCATCCGGGGCCGATGTAGCAGCCTGCGGCAATAACAACACCGGCTTCAATAATGCAATTAGCATCAACCTGCGCCCGCTCATGCACCGTGCAGGCAGGGTCCACTGTGGCCGCTGGATGGATACCGGGTAAAAAATCACCATCAGCATATAACCAGGTCGCCACATGCGCATAAGCAACATGTGGATTTTCCACCACAATGGCAACAGTAGGAACCATATCCGCATTCTCTGCGGTAACGATAACGGCACCCGCTTTTGTACTGTTCAGGTCTTTTTTAAAGCGCGAATCAATCAGAAAAGTGATGTCACCCTCATCAGCCTCAGGCAATGACGCTACTCGCCTGATTTCATCATCCACATCCCTGGAAAGCTGTGCCGATAGACCCTGGGCATTGAGTCGCTCAACAATGACTTTCAACGTAAGCGCAGGCATCAGGGCGACTATTTAGTATTTAATTAGCGTTTAAATCAACTATTTTTTTGTGTTTGCAGCAAATTCTTTTTTCAACTGTTCAACCACTTTGCCGGTCATGTCAATACGGTCATCGGCATAAACCACGCCATCACTAATCACAAGATCGTACTTTTCAGCCTTTGCAATATCGTTGATCACTTCAAACACCCGGCGACGCAAGGTATCGAAAGCTTCATTGCGACGGATATTTAAATCTTCCCGAAATTCCTCCTGGCCACGTTTGAGGTCACGTTGCTGGGAAAGAATATCCCGTTCCAGTTTCCGTCGCTCGGTCTCACTCATGATGGCACCATCGCGGGTGAGTTTTTCTTCAAGCTTGCGCACCTTTTTTTGTGCCTCCACCAACTCTTTGTCGCGGGGTGAAAATTCCTTTTCAAGACGTACGCGTGCCGCATCAGCTTGAGGAGCTTCCTCCAGTACGCGCGCCGCATTGACAAATCCGATTTTCATCTCGGCGGCAACAGCGACCGCTCCGCCAATGCTTAACCACATCACGAGGCAAACACACAGCAATACCCGGGAATAGTTAAAAGCGCGCTTACTGATTGTTTTTTTAGACATAATCTCCACTCATAGACAATTAATAACGAGCAACCCTGCTCCTGACATCCCCCTATGATGCCATGAAATACCGCCGGACCCAATGCCTGAATAATTTTGTGATTTTACGCTGTTTCCGCACCAAGCCAGAGGGTTTATACCACCTCCGCTAATCCCCACCACCGTCAGGCCAAACTCTACCCGGAAAGAGGGTGAAACTGGAGTATTACCGATTTTTTGTTCTACTTTCTTCAATACAGAGTAAAACGGTAGGGTGGAACAAGCGCAGCGGTTCCACCAATGGGCGATAAGAAACAACAAATAGCCTCTGTGCCCACTACCATTGACAAAAAAATCAACGACCTAAGTACCTGAAACAGCAGAAAAAGCCTTCATGCAATAACAGCTTACTGGCAAATGGCGGCTCAAGGTGGACATCGATAACTGAGCAAACCTTGATGCTCCTTTCCCGTTTGGTGGAACCGCTGCGCTTGTTCCACCCTACCCGGCTTAGCCTGACGGCTATGCGCTAATTCCCCGGGTAGCGAGCCTTAAAACGGCGTACCAATGGAGAACTGGAATGTCTCCGTATCATCTTCCGGTTTGGCATTGATGGCCCAGCCCCAGTTAAACGTCAATGCGCCAACGGGCGTCAGCCAGATAGCAGAAAAACCATATGAAGACCGTAACCCCTCTTTCTGAATCTCTGACTCAGACTCAAAGACATTACCCGCATCAAAAAAAGTACTCAAACGGAAACTTCGCTCCGTTTCCGCAAAGGGTGATGGAAAAAACAATTCCAGATGCGTCACAATTTTAATGGGCCCGCCCAACGGCCTGTTCGAGCCGCCTGCACCATCATCCCTCGGCCCCAGGGTATTTCCCCGGTATCCACGCACTGAACGACCACCACCTGCATAATAATTTTTATAAAACGGCAATGCAGTGGTGTTGCCATAACCTGCGCCATAACCCAGGTCTGCCCCCAAAAACAGGCTGGTGCCTTTGGCCAGCGGGATATAATACTTCTGCCGAACATTCAATTTGTAATATTCGAGATCACCACCCGGCAACGCAATATCGGCTGACAGCAAGCTGTAATAACCACTGTCCGGGAAAATGGCCCGGTTGCGGCTGTCGTGAGACCAGCTCAGCGTGGTGGTAAATGAATTATAATTGTCACCATTCTCAGCCACCCAGTCACTGTACGACTGTGGTGCTGTGGTTTCATTAATATCCAGGAGCGTATTCTCAAACCCCAGACTCGCGGATGCGCGATTATATTCACTGATCGGAAATCCATAATTCACACTTGCGCCGTAGGTATCCGTTGAAAAATTCACCAGATTCGCATTCCGGGCATTGGTTGATCGTGAGTACGCACTAAATCCGCGACTGATACCATCAACGGTGTAATACGGGTTGGTATAGTTCACCCGGTATACCGTATTTACCCTGCTGTTGTTAATTTCGGTGCTGACACGTTTCCCGGTGCCTAAAAAATTATTCAGCGTCACACTCAGATTAAACAGCAAACCTTGCGTGTCACCATAACCCAGACCCGCTGTGAAATTTCCGGTAGAGCCTTCGGTAACATCAAAATTGAGATCGACCTGATCGCGGGTACCCGGTACCGCAGGTGTTTCCACATTCACCGAATCAAAAAAGCCCAGTTTCTGCAAGCGAATCTTCGAACGCTCCACCAAAGGCGATGACAACCAGCCACCTTCCATCTGACGAACTTCGCGTCGCACTACACCATCGCGTGTTTTTGTATTGCCGGTAATATTAATCCGTCGCACATAAACCCGATGCCCCGGATCGATAAAGAAGTTTAATGCAACAGTGCGATCTTTTTCATTAATATCCGGTATCGAATTCACATTGGCGAAAGCATAACCATCAATCCCTAAACGTTGACTGAGCCGGTTGCCGGACTCTGCAATGGCACGTCGGGAAAAAATATCGCCAGCCTGCACGGTGAGCAGGTTACGCAGTTCTTCTTCCGGCACAACCATGTCACCGCTGACGGTCACTTCGCTGACGGTATATTGTTCACCCTCAGTGATATTTATGCTGATGTAAACATCACGTTTATCCGGTGTAATGGAAACCTGAGCGGAATCAATGGAAAAATGCAGATAACCGCGATCAAGATAATAAGAGCGCAGTTTTTCCAGATCCCCCTGCATTTCCTGTTTGGAATATTTTCCACTGCCGGAAATACCAGACCACATGGTCGGTGTAGAAAGTTCAAATTTATCCAGCAGCTTCATTTCATCAAATTTGTGAGAACCGATAATATTGATCTGCTTTATTTTTGCAGCATCACCTTCATCAATATCAATGGTGATTTCAACACGATTTCGCGCCAGGTTTTCCAGCTTGGTTTCAATTTTCACGCCGTATTTACCCAGGCTGAAATATTGTTGATGCAGCTCCTGTTCGATTTGATCCAATAGTGAGCGATTAAAAATACGTCCCTCTGTCAAACCAATAGTTTTCAGCGCGGTATTCAGGTCTTCTGTATCGAGGTCTTCGTTACCAAAAACCTCGATCTTGGCAATTGAGGGGCGTTCCTCAACGTGAATAATCAACACATCATCTTCACGCGCCAACTGAATGTCTTCAAAAAAACCGGTTTTGTACAAAGCCTGAATAACGGCACTTGCCCCGGCATCATCCAGCGATTCTCCCACCTTGATGGGCAGATAATTGAATGTAGTGCCCAGAGAGATGCGTTGTAAACCCACAACCTGAATATCCTGAACCACAAACCGCTCAAACGCCCACACCGATCCACTCAGCATGGCGAACAGCATGGCGCTCACTAAACACTGCCATTTTTTATGTAAAACAATGCCCGACTTAATGCTCAATTTTCTACCTCAGAACAAATCAATCCGTAAACAAGCGCATAACATCGTTATACAGCGCCAAACTCATCAGCATGAATAAAAAGGCAATACCGACATGTTGCAGCTTGAGTTGCACCGCATCAGACAGAGGTTTTCCTTTCACCATTTCCACCAGGTAATACATCAGATGACCACCATCCAGCAGTGGTATGGGCAGCAAATTAAGCACGCCCAGACTGATGCTGACCACTGCAAGGAAATACAAAAAAGCCGTCACACCGGCACTTGCGGTATAACCGGCATAAGTGGCAATGGTGATCGGGCCGCTGAGATTTTTAACGGACACTTCACCCACAATCATTTTTCCAATCATGCGCAGTGTCAATGCAGATAACTGCCAGGTCTTTGCCACGGCAACGCCCATGCCGTCAAACAGGGAATATTCTTCACGCGCCATCAGCTCAGGCGGTAGCGGCCCGGGTGGTGCCGGTGCTGCACCAATGCGGCCAATGGTCTCTGTATCTGTTTGGTGGCTAGCCGTTTTTACCTTAAGCGACTGAACCATACCATTGCGCTCAAATTCAATATCCAATGCCTGATCAGGATGCGCACGCACCACATCCACCAGCGCCATCCAGTCGCTTATTGACTCACCATTGACACGCAAAATATGGTCACCCGTTTTAAGGCCTGACAAAGTCGCCGGGCCATCAGGTGATAATTCACCCAGCGTCGCTGGCAATACCGGACGCACAGGCAAAACCCCCAAATGCCCTAACAGGTTTTTTTGTTTGACTTCACTTGGCACGCCGAGCAATGACAGCTGTAACTGCTGTGTGTTGCCATCAGCATCTTCTACACGCACGGCAATTTCATCGTCACCCAGTGCCGCATCCAGCATATTAATACGCACCACGGCCCAGGTGGGTGTTTGTGTGCCATTCACTTCAGTAATGCGGTCTCCCACATGAAAACCTGCCACCGCCGCAGGGCTGTCCGGCTTTACTTCGCCAACAATGGGCGCAACCCCTGGCACGCCAATCAGATACATCAGCCAAAAAGCCAATATTGCAAAAATAAAATTGAAAGCCGGCCCCGCCGCCACAATGGCAAAACGACGCCACACAGACTGTCGGTTAAAAGCGCGATGCGCCTCTTCTTCGGGCACCTCACTTTCACGCTCGTCGAGCATTTTTACAAAACCGCCCAGGGGGAAGGCGGCAATAACAAACTCTGTTTGGTCAGGCCCGTAACGCCGCAACCATAGCGGTTTGCCAAAGCCAATTGAAAAACGCAGCACCTTCACGCCCAGCTTGCGCGCTGTCCAGAAATGGCCAAATTCATGGAAGGCAATCAATATGCCCAGTGTCACAATCAGCGCCAGCGCTGAAGTTATAAATGTACTCATCTCAGATCACCCGATGCCGATAACGACACCCATGCCGTCGCCGTTTTGCGTGCTGCGTCATCAGCGGCCAATACCGCTTCCAGAGTCTCGCCATTGTCAATCGTGCTTTGCTCCATTGTCCGGGAAATAATGTCAGGAATATCCGTAAAGCGTATTTTTTTATCCAGAAAACTTTGCACCGCAATCTCATTTGCCGCATTCAAAATTGCCGGCCCGGTACCCCCTGTTTCACTGGCCGTGTACGCCAACTGTAAACAGGGAAAACGTTTCATATCCGGCCGTTCAAAATCCAGTTGCGCCACTTCAAACAAATCCAGTGCAGCAACACCGGATACCATACGCTCCGGCCAGGCCATGGCATGGGCGATGGGGGTGCGCATGTCTGGATTACCCATTTGCGCCAAAACCGAACCATCGTTATAACTCACCATGGAATGCACAATACTTTGCGGATGGATCACCACCTGAATGTGTTCCGGTTTGGCATTAAATAACCAGCAGGCCTCAATCACTTCCAGCCCTTTGTTCATCATCGTGGCCGAATCCACAGAAATCTTCTGACCCATGCTCCAGTTGGGATGCGCGCAGGCCTGTTCCGGGGTAACGGATTCCAGATGGGCTGTATCCATGGTACGAAATGGCCCGCCCGATGCCGTTAACAATATCTTCTGCACACCCAGGGTCTGCAATTCACGCGGCGCTTGCGCACAGGAATAGCCGCCGGGCAGGCTTTGGAAAATGGCATTATGTTCGCTGTCGATAGGTAGCAGCTCAGCATCGTTTTCCCGCACGGCATCCATTAAGACTTTCCCCGACATCACCAACGCTTCTTTGTTTGCCAGCAAAATACGTTTTCCGGCATACGCGGCAGCCAGTGTCGGGCGCAACCCGGCCGCACCCACAATAGCCGCCATCACCTGTCGGGTTTGTTCCAGCGCCGCAACCATCTCCAGGCTGTCTACCCCGCTTAACACCGTGGTTTCCAGCCCGGCTGCACGCAATCGTTGTTGCAACTGCTCTGCGGCATTGGCATCAGCCAGCACAGCGTACTCCGGCGCAAAGGCTCGACATTGTTCAAACAGTCGATCAACCTGTGTATTTGCGGTTAATGCCACTACGCGATAACGCTCAGGGTGCCGGGCAATCACATCCAGTGTACTGACGCCGATAGAGCCGGTAGCGCCTAAAACGGTGACACCAATCGGGCCCGTGGGAATAACGGCCATCACGTTACACTGGTTCCGGTTAAGCCCGTCAACCAAAGCCCCACCACAAAAACGGGTGCAGCTGCGGTGACACTGTCGATGCGATCCAGTACACCGCCATGTCCGGGTAGCAAAGTACCACTGTCTTTAACCCCGGCGTGGCGTTTAAACATGCTTTCGGTGAGATCCCCCAATACGGAAAAAATAACCGTCACCAGCGACAAGACAACGAACACCGGCCACAGGTTCCCGGGCAGCTCTAAAACCTGAGCCGCCATAATGGCATAAAGCGTGCTGATGGCCATTGCACTGCCCACACCTTCCCAGGTCTTTCCCGGACTCACTGCCGGTGCCAGTTTGCGTTTACCCCACGCCCGGCCACCGAAGTAAGCACCGGAATCTGCCACCCAGATAAGACTCAACAGATACATCACCAGCAACGGCCCCTGCTCACCACTGGCGTGCAAACCGACTACCGCCAGCCAGGTGGGCAACAATACCAGCAGACCAATCAGCACCAGTACCGCCCGTGATGACCAGCGCTGCACCGTACGCGGGTAGCTCAACACCCACACTGTGGCCAGCAACCACCAGAACAGACTCAATATGGGTAAAGCCAGCCAGTCGGTATCCGCACCCGCCAGAAAAGAGTCTTGCTGGAAAAGCCAGATGCAGGCCAGACCCAGCATCACCACCGCAACATAAAGAAGACGCTGCCAAACCACCTTCAGCTGCATAAAGCCCGCCCATTCCCAGGCACCCTGCACAATAAACAAGGCAAGCACCAGAGAAAGATAAGGTGTCGGCAGCCCCAGGATACCCCACACCACCAGGGGCACCAGAACGGCGGCCGTCATCAGGCGCTGTTTTAGCATTCCGGTTCGCAGACCTTGCTATTTTGTTCAACCTGTTGACCGGTACGACCAAAACGGCGCTGCCGGGTGGCAAACGATGCAATGGCATCATTCAACGCGTCAATATTAAAATCCGGCCATAAAATATCGCTGAAATAAAATTCGGTATAAGCCAGCTGCCATAACAAAAAATTGCTGATGCGGCTTTCACCACCGGTGCGAATAAACAAATCCGGCTCCGGCAAATCGGCCAGACACATACTGTCAGCCATGCGTTCCGGCGTAATCTCATCCACGGTCAATTGACCGGCCTGCACTTGAGTGGCAAGCGATTTTGCCGCCTGGGTAATATCCCAGCGCCCTCCATAGTTGGCCGCTACGACAACCGTCAGCCCGGTGTTGTTCTGCGTGAGTACCTGTGCTTCTGCAATGCGTTTTTGCAGCGCCTTGTTGAACCCCTTGATGTCGCCAATTACCCGCAGTCGCACATTATTTTTGTGCAGCCGCTTCACCTCCCGCCCCAGTGCCGTCATGAACAGCTCCATGAGCAGACCGACTTCTTGTTTTGGGCGACGCCAGTTTTCACTACTGAAGGCAAACAGCGTCAATACTTCAACACCCCCTTTTGCACATCCCTCCACCACGCCACGCACCGCTTCCACACCGGCACGGTGTCCCATAATACGGGGCTGAGTCCGTTTTTCCGCCCAGCGCCCGTTGCCATCCATGATAATGGCAACATGTCGGGGGATGTTTTGCTTTCCGGCAGAAAGCGCAGAGGAAGATGTGTCAGAAAGGGCGTCGTTTACCATCACAAACCTGCATCACGAATACGCCACCAGTGAGTGGCAAAGGGTACAAAGAGAGGGTGGCGTGATAACACGAGAGACTCACTCATTGAATAAAAGGTCAGTAAAATAAAAGAAGTGAAAAATTACAATTCCATCAAATCTTTTTCTTTTGCCGCCAGCAGCACATCCACCTCAGCAATTCGTTTGTCTGTCAGTTTTTGAATAACCGCTTCAGCCTGACGTTCTTCGTCTTCGGTGATCTCTTTTTCCTTCAACAGTTCTTTGAAATCACTGTTGGCATCACGGCGGATATTACGAATTGCCACCTTGGCATGCTCACCTTCGGCACGCACCACCTTGGTCATATCGCGACGGCGCTCCTCAGTTAATGCGGGTAGAGGCACACGAATCACCGTGCCGGAAGTGGCCGGATTCAAACCCAGATCAGAGGTTATAATGGCCTTTTCCACGGCCTGCACCATATTCTTTTCCCACGGAGTCACTGTCAACATACGCGCATCAGCAACACTCACGGTTGCGACTTGATTCAGTGCTGTTTCCGTACCGTAATAATCTACCGTAATGTGATCCAGCAAACTGGTATGCGCCCGCCCGGTGCGCAATTTTCTCAGTGCATTTTTCAGAGCATCAATGCTTTTTCCCATACGGGTGTCCGCATCCTGCTGAATTTCGTCAATCATTTGCTTTCCCTGGTTAATCTGTATTTTTGCGTTTTATTTAACCAACGTACCTTCATCTGAACCGCGCATAATACCCATCAACGCGCCCGGTTTGTTCATATTAAAAACACGCACCGGCATGGACTGATCACGACACAAGGCAATCGCCGTGGCATCCATCACCGCCAGCCCTTTGGCCAGCACTTCGTCATACCCCAGAGCACTGTACAATGTGGCATCCTTGTCCTTCATAGGGTCTGCGGAATACACACCATCCACCTTGGTGGCTTTCAGCACCACATCGGCACCGATTTCAATACCCCTCAGACTCGCGGCGGAATCCGTGGTAAAAAACGGGCTGCCAGTGCCCGCGGCAAAAATCACCACCCGGCCCTTTTCCAGATGTCGCACAGCGCGACGCTGGATGTAAGGCTCACACACTGTATCAATCGGCAGCGCCGACATCACCCGCACCTGCATACCATGTCGTTCCAGTGCATCCTGCATAGAGAGTGCATTAATCACCGTGGCCAGCATACCCATGTAATCACCAGTGGTCCGATTCAGGCCATTGGCGGCGAGGCTTACGCCACGGAAAATATTCCCGCCGCCAATCACCAGTGCCACTTCAATACCTGCGTCCACCAACTCCTGAATCTCAACAGAGGTCCGGTCGATAACGGCCGGGTCAATACCAAACTCGGCATCACCCATTAAAGCCTCACCACTCAATTTAAGCAGGATGCGTTTGTAAACCGTTGTCGCCTTTTCGTCTGTCATTCGCTGGTGTGTACCTTATGTGATTACAATGTGTTGATGCTATTTTTTATAAGCAACGTCTAAGCGCTTTGCCCTGAGGCAAATCAGCCACCCTGAGCCTGGGCCATCACTTCTTCCGCAAAGTTTTCGACTTTCTTTTCGACGCCTTCACCCACTTCCAGACGGTCAAAACCCACCACGGTTGCACCAGCGGCTTTCAACAACTGCTCTACGGTCTGATCCGGGTCTTTCACAAAAGGCTGACCTGTCAGCGTAATTTCCTTGAGAAATTTTTTGATGCGGCCACCCACCATTTTTTCAACGATTTCCGGTGGCTTGCCACTTTCGGCGGCCTGCGCAGCAAAAATAGCCTTCTCTTTTTCGATTAATTCAGGATCAACGTCAGCTTCAGACACGCAGACAGGGTTACTCGCTGCCACATGCATGGCGATATCTTTGGCCAGAGCCTCATCGCCGCCCTGTAACTCCACCAGTACACCAATGCGACCGCCGTGCAAATAACAACCCAGCACACCGTCTGTCGTTTTACACACAAACCGACGTACATTCATGTTTTCGCCCACCTTGGCAATCAGATTTTTAGTCGCATTCGCGACTGTTTCGCCATCATCCATATTCAATGCTAACAGAGCATCGATGTCCGCCGGTTTTTGATCCAGCGTAACCTGCGCTACAGCCGCTGAAAAATTCAGGAAATCATCACCCTTGGTGACAAAATCAGTTTCGCAGTTCACTTCCACCATTGCAGCGCTTTTTCCGTCAGCACTGGCCTTGAACACCACCAGGCCTTCCGCCGCAACACGCCCGGCTTTTTTGTCCGCCTTGGCAGCACCACTCTTACGCATCAGTTCGATAGCAGCATCAATATCACCGCCCACTTCCACCAATGCCTTTTTACATTCCATCATGCCGGAGCCGGTACGCTCACGCAGTTCTTTTACTAACGCAGCAGTAATTGCCATTGTCGTCGTTCCTCGAATGTCGTTGATTCTGATCGCACATGAGAGCTCGCGCATAAGTAATAATGCATTCCTCCCACGTACTAAAAGATCACTGGCGGATACCCCTGGCCAGTAATCTTTTCGTTGTGTTTTTCCTACCCTCTCCGTTTACTGCAACGTGCAGAAAGCAAAAAGGGTTCAGCCACAGAAATTATTCCGCTGCTGCCGCAGCTGCGGGTGCAGCGGCTTCAGGCGCTATTACTTCAGGGGCAGCAGCTGTCACTTCCACAAAGCCATCATCGCCTCTGGGTTGCAAGGCAGCAGCCCGACTTTCCACGATAGCATCGGCCACACCGCGCACGTACAACTGGATGGCACGCATGGCATCATCGTTACCGGGAATCACGTAATCAACGCCATCTGGATTGGTGTTGGTATCCACAATGCCCACTATCGGAATACCCAGCTTGCGTGCTTCGGATACCGCAATTTTTTCATGGCCGACATCAATAATCAGCACGGCATCCGGCAAACCGTTCATGTCTTTAATACCGCCCAGACTACGCTCCAGCTTTTCCTGCTCGCGGGTCAGCATCAAGGCTTCCTTTTTGCTGAGCCTGGCGAAACTGCCGTCGGCAGCCATGACCTCCAGCTCTTTCAGGCGTTTGATGGAACGTTTGACGGTATTGAAGTTGGTGAGCATACCGCCCAGCCAGCGATGGTTCACATAGGGCATACCTGCGCGATCAGCATGTTCTTTAACGCTGTCGCGAGCGGCGCGTTTGGTGCCGACAAACAGTACCTTGCCTTTCCCGGCAGCCAGTTTGCTCAGAAAATTGGTTGCATCTTTATACAGAGGCAGGGTTTTTTCCAGATTAACGATATGAATCTTGTTCCGTTCACCGAAGATGTACGGAGCCATCTTGGGGTTCCAGAAACGGGTTTGGTGACCGAAATGAACTCCGGCCTCCAGCATTTGACGCATGGTCACTTGAGACATGTGCTACTCCTGATTTGTATGGGTTAAACCTCCACGCATCCCATGTACCAACCCTGGCCGGAAAACCCCGGTCCGGGCACCCTGGTACACGTGTCGATACGTGTGCGGATTCAGGGGAAACGGACGGGACAATAAAGCCACTTTAATCCGCGATTTCCCCGGTGATTGCTCTCTCATTGCTAAAACAGCGCGGGCTTTATACCATATGCGGCCTTTTTCAACAATCAGATAACTGATTTTGGTCTCATAAAGAGACTATTATTTGCACCTGATCCACAGCTGACATACAGCAGGAAACCATTATGGGCATTACCCTGAAGACCCCTGAAGACATCGAAAAAATGCGCATTGCCGGTCAGCTGGCAGCTGAACAGTTACGCATGATCGCCCCGCATATCCAGCCCGGCATCACCACCAATGAACTGAACCAGATCTGCCACGATTACACCATCAACGAACAGCAGGCCATTCCTGCCCCGCTCAATTACCATGGTTTCCCCAAATCCATCTGCACCTCAGTGAACAATCAGATCTGCCACGGCATCCCCAGCGCCAAAAAGCTCAAAAATGGTGACATCGTCAATATCGACATCACTGTCATCAAAGACGGCTACCACGGTGATACCAGCAAAATGTTCTTCGTCGGCAAGCCGTCCATTCTCGCCGAGCGCCTGTGTCGCATCAGCCACGAATGCATGAGGCTGGGCGTGGAAATGGTCAAACCCGGCATCCACCTGGGTGACATCGGCCACAGTATCCAGAAACACGCCGAAGCCAACCATTTTTCCGTCGTACGGGAATATTGTGGTCACGGCATTGGCAAAGTCTTCCATGAAGAGCCGCAAGTGCTGCACTACGGTGAGGCAGGCACCGGCGTTATCCTGGAACCGGGCATGACGTTCACTATCGAACCCATGATTAACGCAGGCAAGCGCCATGTAAGGCTGATGCCGGACAAATGGACGGTGGTCACCAAAGACCGCAGCCTCTCCGCCCAGTGGGAGCATACCCTGCTGGTAACGGAAGACGGCTACGAAGTGCTGACGCAATTGCCAGGTGACGAAATTTAACCTGGATCGATCACAGACAGCATTGGGGCATGCTGTCCTTCGGAAGATGCATGCTCCCCAACAAACCCTGACACTGATGCGGACAAACGGTTATGAAATTTATCCGGCAGTACCAATCACATAGGTATTTTTGTCCACTTGATATTTCAACTTGTCTTCAACAGCCTTGCCGGTGAACATTCCCTCAAAAATCCCTTTGAGCACAGCATTTTTTTTGACCGAATCACCTTTAAAATAAGTATGTTCTCTACCGACATCATCAGCCCCGGTAACATCAATATAATAGGCATTGGATGAATTTAATTTTCTTGTGTAATGCCCCAGGCGTGCCCGCTGTTTATCACCCGGTTTGATGCGTGATGCAGCCAGTGCGCTGTCATCTTCATTGATGACGATGTAACAACGATTCCTTACATCCAGCCTGCCGACCCAGTCCTTATGGTTCTTATTATTGGTATCTGCGGCGACCAGACAAATATTATCAAAGACCAGATTCCGCGTAAGGCTGTCTGTTGGCATCAGCGTGTGTTTGAACACATAGCTGCCCATACTGTGACAGAGTAAAGACAGCTTTGTTTGACAGCTTTTTTCCTGTAATTCGGTAAAATATTCTTTGGCTGCCACGCTATTGTCAGGATATTTCTTTTCGGCTCTTTGCCAAAGATTGTCACGTCGTGCCTTGGTCAATAGCGAATGATAATACTGTATTTTTCCAACCACACGATTTAAGGCGCTCGCGGATTGCCGCCCGTCTGCCTTGTCACTTGTATATGAGGCGGCACCCGATATCGCTCCTCCTCCATTTGCCGGCCATGTGAACGGAATAACGATAACATCGTATAGCTGTTCAATATCCTGGGCAGCCTTTACAACGTCCCTTACATCATTATTGTAACCATGCACAAAGAACAGAATGCTTTTCTCTTTTTCCATTGCCATTCCAAATATTTCACAGGCAACCCTGAGGCTTCCATGCCACTCATCATTGACGTTAATATCAATTTTGTATTTTTTCTTGAGTTCTTTAACTTCCTGCAAGGAGAGATTGTCTGTAACCGGCTTTGAAAGCCATGTTTTACCTTTTTTTTCCACTTCGACAAGCGTTATTTCCTGCGCCCCCTTGGTATTGGGTTTTTTACCAAAGATATCCAGCCCCTTTTTTTTTGTATTTATTTCACGATTTGTAATGAGATACATAATTCCCCCTCCTGTTTTCTGTCAGGTTATGAATATTTTCATCTGAAAATTTTCATAAGAATTATTGTATAAAAATTTTCCAGACCCGGTCACTTGTCGCACAACTGATTATGACCAAGTTCAAAACTAGCACTGCCAATCCAAATAACCAACTCTTTAATTGGCTTTCGGTAATTTCAACATAATACGGAAAAGTGCGGAAATTACCGGTGAAAAAATACTCCGCAACAGAGTTGATGCTCTACCACTTTCAGTTACAAATCCATCAGCATATCCACTGATCCCTGCCCCCGCCTCACTACTACGGGCACATCATCAGTAAATTCCACGACGGTAGTGGGCTCGAAACCACAGTAGCCACCATCGATCACCAAATCCAGGCTATGCTCCAGCGTGTCACGAATGTCGTAAGGATCAGTAAGCGGCATATCATCACCGGGCAAAATAAGCGTGGAACTCATCAGAGGTTCGCTGAGCGTTTCCAGCAATGTCTGAGCAATACGATTGCCCGGCACACGCAAACCAATGGTTTTACGCTTGGGGTTTTGCAGGCGGCGCGGTACTTCTTTGGTGGCTTTAAGAATAAAAGTGTATGGCCCCGGTGTGTGATTTTTGATAAGCCGGTAAACGCTGTTTTCCACCTTGGCATAAAGTGCAATTTCAGAAAGATCCCGACACACCAAGGTAAAATTATGCCGGGCATCCACTTGTCGAATACTCCGAATGCGCTCCATGGCGGCTTTGTCGCCAGGATGGCAACCGAGGGCATAACCTGAGTCCGTGGGATAAACGATAACCCCGCCTCCGTTGATAATCTCTACCGCTTTGTCGATCAGTCGCTGTTGCGGATTGTCGGGATGAATCTGAAAAAACTGGCTCATGCGCTTTCCTCCCAGTTCACCGCCCACGCTTTCCAGATCGGCACACAGCCATCCGGTAATGGCATGGGCCGTCCCATCTCCAGCCAGGATTGCTCAGGACCGTGATAATCCGAACCACAAGAGGCCAGCAGTTCGTAACGTTTGGCATATTGTGCCATACCAATGGCATCACTCACCGAATGGCTGCCGGAAGCCACTTCGATACCGACACCACCACAGTCTTTAAAGGCTTCGATGAACTGCCGCAAACGGGTGGCGCTGACACGATACCTCGCCGGGTGAGCGATCACCGCCTGTCCACCGGCAGCACCAATCCAACCCACGGCCTCTTCCAGCGAAGCCCATTCACCGGGGACGTAACCAGGCCGGTTATGCACCAGAAATTTCTTGAACACCTTGCGCATATCCCTGGCGTATCCCGCCTCCACCAGAAAACGGGCAAAATGCGTACGACTAAGAACCGGCCCGGTGGCAAAAGCCTGTGCGCCCGCCAGTGCGCCTTCGATGCCGTGTTTTTCCAGGCGTCGGGCGATCTCTTCACCGCGTCCGGTGCGGATGGCCCGCAGTTTAGCCAGTCCGGTTTGCAGGCCAATATGCTCAGGATCAACGTTCAGCCCCACGATATGAAAAGTCACGCCACTCCAGGTCACCGAAATTTCAACACCTGATACCAGGCGCAATCCCACTTCTGCCGCAGTGACAGCCGCTTCTGCCAGCCCATCGGTGACATCATGATCAGTGAGTGCCAGTACATCCACGCCTTGCGCACGGGCGTGGCGCACCAGTGCCTCCGGACTGAGGGTACCATCAGACAGCGTGCTATGGCTGTGTAAATCAAAATGAAGAGAATCGAATGTAGACATAAGCCCGCCATTCTAACAGAGCCCTATGCCCAAGGTGTGACAAAGCACGCTCACATTGTGTTAAATTAACGCCCCTTGTCCATCACCACTAACTGCCGGTAAGCGCACCACATGAAATTCCTCTTTGATTTCTTCCCCATTTTGCTGTTTTTTATCGCCTACAAACTGGAAGGCATTTTCGTCGCCACCGCTGTGGCTATCGCCGCGAGTTTTTTGCAAGTCGGTCTTTATTGGCTTAAACACCAGCGCTTCGAAACCAGCCATTTGGTGACTCTGGTATTGATCGCGGTCTTTGGCGGGCTCACCCTGTTTTTACAGGACGAAGCCTTTATCAAATGGAAACCCACCGTCATCAATTGGCTGTTTGGGGCTGTTTTCATCGGCAGCCAGTACATTGGGCAAAAAACCATTGTTGAACGCATGATGGGCAGCAGCCTCACATTACCGGATTTTGTCTGGGTACGTTTGAATGCATCCTGGGCCATCTTTTTTATCGCCCTGGGTTTTGCCAACTGGTACGTTATGGCCAGTTTTGATACTGATACCTGGGTCAATTTTAAAATGTTTGGCATGATGGGCCTCACCCTCGTCTTTCTTGTTGCACAAGGGTTTTATCTCACCAAATATTTGCAGGACGAACTGCCTGAAAAAGCAGCCCGGACGGAAGAGGATTAAATCACCATGCTTTATGCCATCATCAGTGAAGACCGGGAAAACAGTCTTGAACGCCGTTTGCAGGCGCGGTCGGCACACCTGGAAAGACTCACCGCACTGCAAAATGAAGGTCGATTGCTGCTTGCCGGGCCACATCCGGCCATCGACAATGAAGACCCTGGCCCGGCTGGTTTCAGCGGCAGCCTTGTGGTTGCAGAATTTCCGTCACTTGACGACGCACAACAATGGGCCAACGCCGACCCGTACATGACTGCCGATGTGTACGATAAAGTCACCGTAAAACCCTTTAAAAAAGTCTTCCCCCAATAACGGTGAAAAACGACCTTTTCATTAATGATAAAAACCCTACCGAGAAAAACAGCATGAGTGAACGCATTGATATGATCCGCGAAAAACTGACCGCGGCCTTTTCCCCCGAGCAACTGGACATCATTGACGAAAGCCACCTGCATGCCGGTCACCCTGGCGCACGCAGTGGTGGCGGGCACTTTGTGGCCACCATTGTGTCCACAGCCTTTGCCGGAAAAAATATGCTGGTACGACATCGCATGGTTTATGATGCGCTGGGCGATGCCATGAAGACTGACATCCACGCCTTGAGCATTAAGGCACTGACACCTGAAGAATTAAGAAATTAAGACATTAAAAAGGACATAACGTGACATTGACTACCCGCACACTGACCTCTGTTTTTTTTGCCGCTACCGCCATTTTTGTCAGCACAACCAGCATCACATTGGCTGCTGACAAAGACATAGTTGCTATTGTCAACGGCAACAATATCACTGAATGGACACTTAAACGCTATGCCAATCAACGCGGCCTGCCACCGGAAATGCCCAAAGATCAACAACGTGCCGCATTAATTGAAGAGCTGATCAACCGCGAACTGATTTATCAGGATGCCGTCAGCATTGGCATCGACCGGACGCCTGCCATCATTAACGAACTCGCGCACCAGCGTGTCAACCTTATTGCCAGCCGTATGTTGAATCGTTCATCAGACCGGTTTGCAGTGAGCGATGAGGAACTGAAAAAAGAGTACGAAAACCGCAAAGGTGAATTGGGCGGCAAAGAACTCAAAGCCCGCCATATCCTGCTAGAAAATGAAGCCGATGCCAAGGCGGTGATCGCCGAACTGGACAAAGGTGCAGATTTTGCCGATTTGGCCAGCCAAAAATCCACCGGCCCCAGCGCCGGAAATGGCGGTGACCTTGGCTGGTTTTCAACCGAGCAGATGGTCAAGCCCTTTTCCGATGCCGCCAACAAACTTGAAAAAGGCAGCTACAGCAAAACACCGGTAAAAACCCAGTTTGGCTGGCATGTCATCCTGCTGGAAGATACACGACTGGTAAACCCGCCTTCGTTTGACGAAGTCAGGGAACAAATCCGTGTGGGTCTGCAAAACAAGCTGATCGAAACCTACATCAGTGGACTGCGTGAGACGGCAAAAATCGAACAGAAAAAGTAGCCCTTCAAAAAGACCGGGAGTCTGTTCAACCGATTTCCGGTCTGTCACTCAAAGTGAGACATGAACACTGCAAGCACTCGCACCACTCGGCACATGCGCCTGCATCCAGTCTGGCAATATGACACTTTTCAGTAATCACAATAAAGGATTACGCTTAACATCGTTATTCGTTCTGCGAGTCGATATGACCTGAAATACGTGATGTACGCATTGCGCAAGCACAACCGCTTTCCATATCTGGGAGCCTGTCCAGGAATGAAAAAAGGGGATATTTGATGTCCGGGAAAAGCAGCAGCTTTATACCATGTAGTGGTGTTATCTGCCCTGTGCTGAAACACATTTTGTTGTTGGTCAGCCTGCTTGGCATTCTCAGCGGCTGTTTTGACAAAAGTGAAGATTTAAACCCGAACGGTAAAGATTTAAACCCGAACGGTGAAGATTCAAGCCCGGAGGGTGCCACCCTCAGCGGCACCGTGAGCAGCGCCGCAGGTTCTGTGGTTGACAATGACATCAATGATCCCAATGCTCCCTATACAGCCAACGACACCCCCAGTCAGGCCCAGCCAATCCCCAACCCGGTGATGCTGGGCGGTTACGTGAATATAGCCGGAACGGGTTATACCGGTCGCTCGCGTTCATCCGGTGATCGTGCGGACTTCTTCAGCATTAACCTGGCCGCAAACCAGAACATCACTCTCAACATCGCCGACCACACCACAGGTGACCTGGATCTGTACTTATACAAGGACGATGGCAGTATTGATCTGAGCGACCCTGACGATGTATCGCGGGGTACGGGCAAAACAGAAACCCTCACTGTTGCCGAAGCCGGAAATTACATCATCAGGGTATATGCCTTTGATGATACTGACAACCCCAATGACGGCTACTCAAATTACGCCCTGGTGGTAGGCCAGAATGTGCGGAACACCACAGCACAAACAGCTGGCAGACTGGTATTAACAGACAACTTTGTGCCGGGTGAAATCATCGTGCGTTTCAAGACTGACGCTCAGACTGCAAACCCTGGCCAGACTCCCTCAACCCGGGCGGCCAAACTTGGTTTGCAAACCAAAGCCGGGGCCGACAACCGCGCAATGCTGCTGGGGCTGGGAGACCTGCAAGCACGCCAAACAAGCTTCCGCGCTCTGGGTATCACCTCAAAACAGACGAATACTGCCTCGCAGCGACAACCCCGTTCAACGGACGCCAAAAAGCAATTAAAAATGGACACCCTCCAGGTCATCAAAGCGCTGCGCAAACGCAAGGATGTACTATATGCTGAGCCTAACTATATTTATCAGGCTCAGCTGGTGCCAACCGACCCCTACTATAAATTCCAATGGCATTACCCGCTCATCAACCTGCCCACCGCCTGGGATGTCAGCATAGGTGACAGCAATGTCATCGTAGCCGTCATTGATAGCGGTGTGCTGCTCAATCACCCCGACTTGCGGGGACAGTTTTCCGCCGATGGCGGTTATGATTTCATTCAGAACAACGACATTTCTCAAGATGGTGAACCCGGTATCGATAACAACCCGGATGATCCTGGCGACAAAGCCGCCCCCGGCGGCAGAAGCTCTTTCCATGGCACTCATGTGGCCGGCACTATCGCGGCAGCAACCAGCTTTGGCGGCGGCGGAATTGGTGTGGCCGGTGTAGCACCCGGTGTAAAAATCATGCCCTTGCGTGTTCTCGGTGTTGGTGGCGGCACAGGCTACGATATCGTCCAGGCAATACGTTATGCTGCGGGTTTAAGCAACGATTCCAACACAGTACCTGCACAAAAGGCCGATATCATTAATCTCAGTCTTGGCGGTGGCCCTTTTATCCAGGCGATGCAGGATTTCATTACCGAGATCCGCAACGAGGGAATAATCATCGTAGCCGCAGCCGGTAACAGTCGTACCAGCACGCTTGCTTACCCTGCCAGCTACGACGGTGTGATATCTGTCAGCGCAGTCGATATCAATAAACAATTGGCCGGATACTCTAACTTTGGCTCCACCATTGATGTCACCGCACCCGGTGGAGATGCCGCCCGGGATATTAACGGTGATGGTCGTCCTGACGGCGTGCTCAGTACTGTTGGCGATGACTCCGGCAACAGTATCAAACTGGATGTCTACAGCGAATACCAGGGAACCTCCATGGCCGCCCCCCACATGGCCGGTGTCGTAGCGTTGATGAAATCAGTTTACAGTGAACTGACACCTGCCAATGTAGACAGCTTGTTAAGCAGCGGCAAAATCGTCCAGGACCTGGGCACTCCCGGACGTGATGACCAGTTTGGCCATGGCTTGATTGATGCCCGCAAGGCCATGGACGAAGCCGCTCGCCTGGCTGGCGCTGGCAGCACTCCGGATACCCCGTTCCTCAGCGTATCCCCCATCGCATTGAATTTTGGTGACAGTGAGACCAGCCTCACCCTGTCAGTGCTCAATGGTGACTCCGGTGAACTCACCGTCACCTCAGTAGACAACGACGCCGACTGGTTGACAGTGACCGCGAATGCCGTGGATGCCACCACCCAGCTCGGCAGCTACCAGATTACGGTGGACAGAACAGGGTTAGCAACAGGCACCTATACTGCCAACATCACCATCACTTCATCCGCCAACAATGTTATGGTTCCTGTCATCCAGCAAGTAGGCGGCTCCGGCGTCAGTACCGATGCCGGTTACCAGTATATTTTGCTGCTCAATGCCGATAACGGCGAACCGGTTCAGCAACGGGCAGGCAGCGCTCAAAACGGAAGTTACAATTTCCAGTTTAACAACGTTGACTTCTCCGCCGGGCAAAACTACCTCATCATTACGGGCACCGACCAAAACAACGACAACATCATTTGTGATGCTGGCGAAGCCTGTGGTGCTTATATCACTCAGGTTCAACCCAAAACCATTTCTGCTGATGACAGGCACAGCGGCCTGGATTTTACCACTGGCTTCAACGTGGGATTGCAAAATCAACGTCTCTCAACAACAGCGGGGCCGCTCAACAGCATCCCCATCCACCGCCTGCCTGGCAAACAAACACCGTAATCATGGCCGGCAATATACGGTTTACTGCCGCCATCGCGTGTACCTTGCTGTTGCTGCCACTGGTGGCCGCATGCCAATCGAAAACGCACCATCTTCAGCAACACGATCAACAACCTGTTGTTGAAGCACTGTACACAAGCCAGCACTGCGGCCGCAGCCAGCGCACTCCCTCTATCACCTGGATCGATAATGTCCAACAACTGGTAACCAGCATCAAACGAATCCAAAGCACAGCACTCGGCGGCAAGCCCCCGACACTACCGAAACTGGATTTTCAACACGACATCGCTCTGTTGGTCGAAATGGGGCAACGCCCCACGCTTGGCTACCAAATCACACCGACCGGGACCGATAACCTGCACATCACATCGGGAGGACAGGCCCATCTTACATTGGACTGGATACAGCCGTCAGCCGATGCCATGGTTGCACAAATGAGCAGCAGCCCCTGCCTGCTGTTTAAACTTAAACGGGGAAACTATACCTCGATACAGATTCTGGACAGACAGGGAATGATTAAAGCGGGTACTTTGGCCGCAATCAATTCAGACTGAACAATTACACCTGTCGTTGAATTTTGTGGCTGGCGAGGCGCAATGAGGAGTAACAGCCCGCTATTGCGACAAATATGGGAAATTGGTCGGGGCGAGAGGATTTGAACCTCCGACCACCTGCACCCCATGCAGGTGCGCTACCAGGCTGCGCTACGCCCCGATTTTTCTGTTGAAAATGTCAGGAACACATAGGCATCGCACAACAGAGCGACGCATTCTACTCCAGGATCAGACTGATAGGAAGGGTGTATTAACGTTTGAGGATCTCCAACACGTCTTCCAGCTCACTGATCATCTGATGAATAATCTGGCGACTGTGATTTATGTCTTCTTTTGCTTCTCCACCCGCCAGTTTTTGCCGTGCGCCGCCAATGGTAAAACCATGCTCGTACAACAGGCTGCGGATTTGACGAATCATGATGACATCATGACGCTGGTAATAACGACGGTTACCACGACGTTTCACCGGTTTTAATTGTGGAAACTCCTGTTCCCAGTAACGCAATACGTGCGGTTTTACACCACACAGCTCACTCACTTCACCAATGGTGAAATAGCGTTTACCAGGTATGGGGGGGAGTTCGTTATTGTTGGCTGCTTCCAGCATAGGCCTCAACTCGTGCTTTCAGTTTTTGGCCTGGGCGAAATGTCACCACCCGGCGGGCTGAAATAGGAATTTCCTCACCCGTTTTAGGGTTCCGACCGGGACGCTCGTTTTTGCTACGCAAGTCGAAATTTCCAAAACCTGATAATTTCACTTGATTGCCGCTTTCAAGCGCATCACGGATCTCTGCAAAAAAAAGTTCAACAATCTCTTTTGCTTCGCGTTTATTCAGGCCCAGTTCTTCATACAGCTTGTCTGCCATTTCAGCTTTGGTTAGCGCCATACTTTTTTCTCACTTATGTCGAAAAGCTATTGGTTGAAACTGTTTGTCCGTATCGCAGTGTTTGTCCGTAATTTACTGTCGTAACGTCGCGCCCAGCTGATCGGTCAGCGCTGTGAGTATGGGGGCCATGGCCTCCTCGACATCTGCCTCCTCAAGTGTGCGCGAGCGCTCCTGGAAGGTCAAGCCAAACGCAACACTTTTTCTACCGGAATCAATACCTTTGCCCTGATACACGTCAAATAACTGGAAGTTGTCCAGCAAGTCTGTAGCGGCATTTTTCACCACATCCTTAAGCTGCTTCAAGGGTATTTTTTCATCGACAACCACGGCAATGTCACGACGAATAGACGGGAATTTCGATAAAGCAGAAAACTGTGGAATCTCTGCATTTTCGAAACATTTCAGCGCAATTTCGAACAAAAACACCTTTTGCGACAGGCCAAGTTTGACCTCCAGTGCGGGATGTAAGGCACCAACACTGCCTATATTTTCACCACTTTCGGTGTAAATTGCCGCAGATTGACCAGGATGCAACGCGGGCTCCTGCTCAGCAACAAAAGTGAAGTTTTCAATGTTTGAGAGGGTGGCCAGCAAGCTTTCGACATCGCCTTTGAGATCAAAGAAATCCATCGGGCGTGTTTTTTGCGCCCACTGCTCGGGAGCCCTGCTCCCGGTGACAACGCCGGATAGATAATTTTCTTGTTTTATTTCATCACCTTGTGGAATAAACCTCAGGCCTGACTCGAAGAATTTCACATCGGCCTGCTGACGATTCAGGTTGTGTAATACGGCCTGCACCAACCCGGGCCAGTGACGGGTACGCATTACCGACATGTCCGCCGAAATCGGGTTTGTCAGCGCAATACCGGTTTGCCCGGGATCGAACAGTTGTTGCAACTCCGGGTCAATAAAGCTGTAGGTGATGGCTTCCTGATAGCCACGACTCACCAGAATATTCTGCAAGCGCGACAGAGGAACACGGCTTTCCGGAATCGAGCGGATATGCGCTGCGGACTGTGGCAACGTGGTGGGCAGGTTACCGTAACCATGGACCCTCGCAAGCTCTTCGATGAGGTCTTCTTCAATAGTAATATCAAAACGGAAGCTGGGTGCAGTGACCTGCCAGCTTTCACCTTCTGCTGTTGTGCTCCTGGTTACGCGCATACCCAGCCGGGTCAGGATATCGGTCACATCATCCGCAGAAATCGCCTGACCCAAAACACGCGCAACACGCCCGGCTCGCAGTAAAATGGTATTACGTGTTGGCATGTGTGCATCGTGAATCACTTCAATCACCGGGCCAGCGGCACCACCCACGGTTTTCAATAACAACGCCGTAGCACGGGCCAGCGCGCGCTGTTGCAACTCCGGGTCCACACCCCGCTCAAAGCGATGAGAGGAGTCCGTGTGCAAGCCATAGTTACGTGCCTTCCCCGCGATACTGAGCGGATTGAAAAAAGCACTTTCCAGAACGATAGCAGTGGTGGTATCGCCCACCGCAGAATCCGCTCCCCCCATAATGCCCGCCAATGCCAGCGGCGTGGTGTTATCGGCAATCAGCAGGGTACCGGGGGTCAATGCAATTTTTTGTCCGTCCAGCAATGTCATGGACTCATCCTGTCGGGCATGACGCACCTGGATACCGCCATTAATTTTGGCGAGATCAAAGGCATGCATGGGCTGACCCAGTTCAAGCAACACAAAGTTGGTGATATCCACCACTGGTCCCAGGCTACGCAAGCCACTGCGTCGCAACGCTTCCTGAATCCACATGGGCGTACTGGCATTTGGGTCAATGCCTTCAATGACTTGACACAAATAACGTGGACAATCTTCGGAAGTCAGCACTTTCACCGGCAACGATTTGTCCGAGGTTATTTCAGGCGTGTTACCCCTGTCTTCCGTTACCACAGTTTTGCACAATGTGGCCACTTCCCGGGCAATACCTGCAATGCCCAGACAATCACTTCGATTCGGCGTAAGGCTCAGCTCAATTGACCGATCATCCAACCAGAAATAGTCACGAATATCCCTGCCAATGGGGGCATCGACTGGCAGTGCCATTAAACCATCCACCCCCTCACCCATGCCCAGTTCTTTTGCTGAGCACAACATGCCCGAGGATTCCACACCGCGCAGTTTGGCTTTTTTGATATTCATGCCACCCGGCAGTGTTGCACCCACTTTGGCAACGGGCACTACCATATCGACGGTAACATTGGGTGCGCCGCAAACGATTTGCAGCAGGTTGCCTTCACCTGCATCCACTTTACACACTTGCAATTTGTTGGCATTGGGATGTGCCTCAATACTTTTTACCTGGCCCACAACGGTGTGGGTAAATTCGCCCGCCACGGGCTCAATGGCCTCAACTTCCAGACCCGCCATGGTCAGCACCACGGAAAGTTCTTCTGTGCTGATTTTCGGGTCAACCCATTCACGCAACCAGTGTTCACTGAATTTCATTGTCTGTTCACTCTACCCTTGAAATATAAATTAAGCGCTAAACCCTCGAAACTGTTCACGTAACCTTCCCTTTACAACGAATATTTATCGCATCTTGATCCCCTGATTCTCTGTCACTGCCATTAAGTTAAGCAGCTCTCGTCACCATACTCCTGCGTGGAAACGCATACCGTGCCAACATTTGATGGCGATATGGATTCCCACGCGAAGCATGGGAACCAGAGTAATGAATACTTAATTCACCGTTAACTAAACTGGCGTAAAAAACGCAGGTCGTTTTCAAAAAACAGTCGCAGATCATTGACGCCATAACGCAACATTGCGAGGCGCTCCACCCCCATACCAAAGGCAAAACCGGTAAATTTTTCACTATCCACATTCACATGTGACAATACTGCCGGGTGTACCATGCCGCAGCCCAGCACTTCCAGCCAGCCAGTATGACTGCACACACGACACCCTTTGCCGCTGCACATCACACACTGAATATCCACTTCGGCGGACGGCTCGGTAAACGGGAAATACGACGGACGAAAACGGACCGACAGATCCCGCTCAAAAAAGTGGCGCAGGAATTCGTCGATGATGCCTTTCAGGTCAGCAAAGGTAACGCGATCATCCACCAGTAGACCTTCCACTTGATGAAACATGGGCGTGTGGGTTAAATCAGAATCACAACGGTATACCCGCCCCGGGGCAATAATCCGCAGCGGCGGCTCACGCTCGGTCATTACTCGTACTTGCACGGGTGATGTATGTGTACGCAGCACCGTGTGCTCATCAAAATAAAAGGTGTCGTGCATCGCCCGCGCCGGATGCGATTCAGGAATGTTCAACGCCTCGAAATTATAATAGTCGTTTTCGATTTCCGGTCCTTCGGCCACTTCAAAACCCAGACGGGTAAAAAGCGCTTCGATACGGTGCAGTGTGCGTGTCACCGGATGCAAACCACCGTTCTGCTGTCCCCGTCCGGGCAGGGTGACATCAATGGCTTCCGATGCCAGTTTGCGATCAAGTTCTTCAGTTTCCAAATTCTGACGGCGTGTTTCAATGGCTTTTTGCACGGTTTGCTTGGCAACATTGATCACCTTGCCGGCATCACGACGCTCTTCTGCAGGCAGTTTACCCAGACCCTGCATTTTTTCTGTGATGGCACCTTTTTTACCAAGGAACTGCACCCTGACCTGATCCAGCGTTACCAGATCAGCCGCAGCAGCGATTGCCTGCTGCGCATCGTCAATGAGTTTATCCAATTCTTGCTGCACGTTATTCCCCAGGCAGTTAATGAAAAGGTTTGCACGCCGGATAAAACCGGCGCAATAGAAAAAGGGAAAGGTATTGGCCTTTCCCTTTTGGGTTCTCTGCGGTAAAACAGCTGGCCACTCAGTATTGAGCAACCAGTGCGCTGTCAACCCGCAAGATTTGCTTTGGCTTTTTCAGCCAGTTGAGCAAAGGCATTTTTATCGAAAACCGCGATATCTGCCAGCATCTTGCGATCAACTTCAATCCCGGCATTTTTCAGACCGTTGATAAAGCGGCTGTACGACAAACCACACTCACGGGCTGCCGCATTAATACGGGCAATCCATAATGCGCGGAACTGGCGCTTGCGTTGACGACGATCACGATAAGCATATTGACCGGCTTTGGTCACCGCCTGAACGGCAACCCGATAGACGTTTTTGCGACGGCCACTGTAACCTTTGGCCTTGGCAATCACTTTTTTGTGTTTGGCGCGTGCTTGTACGCCGCGTTTTACTCGTGCCATTTCTCTTTTCTCCTAATAAACTAACAACAAAACAGATACGTGATCGGCCTAAACGTACGGCAACATACGGTTCAACATGCTGACATCAGCATCATGAACCATTTCGCCGGAACGCAAATGACGTTTCCGCTTCGTGCTCTTCTTGGTGAGAATATGACGACGGTGTGACTGGGCGCGTTTAAAGCCCCCGGATGCTGTGCGTTTAAAACGCTTGGCAGCACCACGATTGGTTTTCATCTTTGGCATAACAACTCCGCATTTGTTGACATTTGTTAAAATAACAAATGAATACTGCTTGTTAAAAAAACAGCGCATTTTCTTCGACTGGAGGTCCTGGTGTGCCACACCTGACCGACAGCAGCGCCCTCGTGCCAGCGCATTTTTATTTCAGAAAACATCAACAACCAACGTCGTTCCGGCCTACGCTGGAACGACGAAAAATGCACCCGTATTCTCGAATTAAAAAGCCTAGCTTTTTTTCGGCGAGATCACCATAACCATCAAACGACCCTCCATTTTGGAACGTTGCTCAACACTGCCATGGCCTTCTGATTCCACATCATGCGCCACCCGGTCCAGCAATTTTGCACCGAGTTCCTGATGGGCCATCTCCCGCCCACGGAAACGCAGAGTCACTTTCACTCTGTCTCCGTTGTTAAGGAACTTGATAAGGTTGCGTAGTTTTACCTTATAGTCCCCAATGTCCGTTCCCGGACGAAACTTCACTTCCTTGACTTGCGTCTGTTTCTGCTTCTTTTTTGCCGCATGCTTCTTTTTGTTTTCTTCAAACAGAAACTTGCCGTAATCCATTACACGACAAACCGGAGGTACAGCATTCGGCACGATCTCCACCAGATCCAGATCGGCATCCAGTGCAGCCTGCTGCGCAGCATCAATCGGTACCACCCCAACCTGTTCACCCTCTGCTCCAATTAAACGCACTTCCGGTGCAGTGATGTCTTCGTTCAGGCGAACCTTTTTTTCTTGAGCGATGCTTCAATCCTCCAAAGTAGTGCGGCCGCGACTCGCGATGTCGGTGGAAAGACCTTCAGTAAACTGCGAAAGCGTCATACTTCCAAGGTCTTTGCCACTACGCGTGCGCACGGCCACTGTATTATTTTCAACTTCCTTATCACCCACAACGAGCAGGTAAGGAATGCGTTGTAAAGTGTGCTCGCGGATTTTAAAGCCAATCTTCTCATTTCTCAAGTCCGATTTTGCCCGGAAGCCCCCGCCGCACAAGGCGTTTTCCACTTTTTGCACATATTCGTTGTTGCGATCAGTAATCGGCAGCACTATTACCTGAGTTGGTGACAGCCATGCCGGGAAGGCTCCGGCAAATTCTTCGATCAAAATACCGATGAATCGCTCCAGTGAACCAAGAATGGCGCGATGCAACATAACCGGCACCTGTTTGGAGCCATCTTCAGCAATATAATGGGCATCAAGACGACCCGGCATGGAAAAATCCACCTGAATCGTGCCGCATTGCCAAACCCGGCCAATACAGTCTTTCAACGAAAATTCGATTTTCGGACCATAAAAAGCGCCTTCACCCGGTTGCAAGTCCCACTCCAGCTTCTTGTTATTCAAGGCTTTTTCAAGAGAATGCTCGGCCTTGTCCCAGTCAGCATCTGACCCTACCCGCTTTTCCGGCCGGGTGGACAGCTTGATAATGACGTCTTCAAAACCAAAATCCCGATACACCCGGTACAGCAAATCAATAAACGCGGATACTTCGCTTTGAATCTGGTCTTCTGTACAAAAAATGTGCGCATCATCCTGAGTAAAGCTGCGCACCCGCATTAATCCATGCAGCGTGCCGGAAGGTTCGTTGCGGTGACAGGAACCAAACTCCGCCATGCGTAGCGGCAGGTCACGGTAACTTTTTAATCCCTGATTAAATATTTGCACATGACAGGGACAATTCATGGGTTTGATCGCATAAGTGCGTTTTTCCGACTCGGTGACGAACATATCGTCGCGGAATTTTTCCCAGTGACCGGACTTTTCCCATAGCACCCGGTCCACCACCTGCGGTGTTTTTACTTCGCCGTAACCGTTTTCTGTCAACACGCCACGAATGTACTGCTCTACCTGTTGGTACAACGTCCAGCCATTGGCATGCCAAAATACCATACCCGGCGCCTCTTCCTGACTGTGGAATAAATCCAGCTGACGGGCCAGGCGACGGTGATCGCGTTTCTCCGCTTCTTCCAGACGATGCAAATAGGCTTTAAGATCCTTTTTATTGCTCCACGCCGTGCCATAAATCCGTTGCAGCATTTCGTTATTGGAATCACCACGCCAGTAAGCACCCGCCAGTTTCATCAGTTTGAAGGATTTCAGTTTGCCGGTGGATGGCACATGCGGGCCACGGCACAGGTCAATGAAATCACCCTGCTGATACAGCGAAAGTTCTTCACCGCGAGGAATAGCTTCAATCAGTTCCGCCTTGTATTTTTCACCTTTCTCCAGAAAAAAGGGAATGGCCTCTTCCCGTGACATCACGCTGCGCACCACCGGCAGATCCTGTTTAACGATTTCTTTCATGCGCTTTTCGATAGCCAGCAAGTCATCCGGGCTGAAACCCGGCGCGTAGGCAAAGTCATAATAAAAACCGTTTTCAATCACCGGACCAATGGTGACCTGTGCTTCGGGATACAGTTGCTGCACAGCCTGCGCCAGCAAATGCGCGCTGGTGTGACGGATGATTTCCAGTCCGTCTTCGTCACGCTCAGTGATAATCGCCAGCGTGCTGTCATCATTAATGACATGAGAGGCATCCACCAACACATCGTTAACACGTCCAGCTAACGTCGCTTTGGCCAGTCCGGGACCAATATCAGCGGCAACATCTAACACCGAAACAGGGTGATCAAATTTACGTTGGGAACCATCAGGCAGGGTAACAGAAAGCATATTTTTTTCTCCAGTGGTGATCCATACGAGAGATCACATGTTGTGCGGCAGAACCGCGATAAATAAATAAACGACCCCGCAGCGAACTTCGGGGAACGCACCCCACCATAAGGATGATGAGAAAGTCTCAAACTCAGAGAACTTACCCCTTCTCCCCTTAAAGGGAGAAGGCCCGGATGAGGGTTGTAACGCACAGAGGCTGTTTTATCCATCCTGCGCCAAACGGCGCACTTTAACCACCTGACCATAAACTGTCAAAAAGAAGACAGAAACATGTGCGAGCTGACCCAAAAAAACAAGAGCAACCTGTCAAGTAATGACCGTCGGCGCATCACGCCCGGTGTGACGTTGAATACCCGCCACCTCATCCGCAAGCATAATAAGATCAGCCAACGCTGTTTGAGTGTCCTGCCCGTGACGTTGCACATCCGCCTCGAAACGTTCCAGATAAACCCGTAACGTGGCACCTTCTGTACCCGTACCCGATAAACGGAAAACAATACGGTCACCGCCGTCAAAACCGATGCGAATACCCTGCCCTGTACTGACAGAACCATCCACCGGATCGGTATAGCCGAAGTCGTCCGCATAAGCCACGCTCAAATGAGCAAACGTTTGACCGGGCAGAGACGCAAGACGCGCACGCAATTCCGTCATCAAAGTTTCGGCTCCCGCTTTATCCACCCCTTCGTAATCGTGACGGGAATAAAAATTGCGGCCATAACGCGCCCAGTGTTCACGCACGATATCTGCCACTGATTGCTGACGCACAGCCAGAATATTGAGCCAGAACAACACGGCCCACAGGCCGTCTTTTTCACGCACATGGCTTGAGCCAGTGCCAAAACTTTCTTCCCCGCACAGCGTTACCCGCTCGGCATCCATCAAATTGCCAAAAAACTTCCAGCCCGTCGGCGTCTCAAAACAATCAATGCCTAACGCTTCGGCTACACGATCCGTCGCCATGCTGGTGGGCATGGAACGAGCCACACCCGCCAGCCCGGCTTCATAACCGGGAACCAGAGTTGCATTGGCCGTGAGCAAAGCCAGACTATCGCTGGGGGTCACAAAAAAATTGGCCCCCAGCACCATATTGCGATCACCATCCCCGTCAGAGGCAGCGCCAAAGTCTGGTGCATTATCGCTAAACATCTCCTCAACCAACTGCTTTGCGTAAACAAGATTCGGATCAGGGTGACCACCGCCAAAATCAGTCAGCGGCACACCATTGATTACCGTGCCAGCCGATGCACCCAAACGATGTTCCAGTATCTCTGTCGCATAGGGGCCGGTAATGGCATGCATGGCATCGAAACGCATACGGAAGCCGCTGTGAAACAAAGCCGCAATAGCCTCAAAATCAAACAGTGAAGCCATTAATTCAGCATAATCGGCAACCGGGTCAATGACACTGACGCACATTCCGTCTAACGTAAATTGGTGTACCTGATGCAGGGCAATATCAGACTCATCGCTGATATGATATTCACGAATGTGCTTGCTATGCTCGAAAATAGCATCCGTCAGCATCTCCGGTGCCGGGCCGCCGTTACCCGTATTGTACTTGATACCAAAATCACCATCAGGTCCGCCGGGATTATGGCTGGCGGAAAGAATGATGCCACCGAAAGCCTGATACTTGCGGATGACACAGGAAGCCGCTGGCGTGGAAAGAAAACCATTGCGCCCCACCAGCACACGGGAAAAACCGTTGGCCGCAGCCATGCGCAGAATAACAGCAATAGCGTCGAGATTGCCGTAGCGGCCATCACCACCCAGTACCAGAGTCTCGCCTGCAAAACCGTGCAGACTATCAAAAATGGACTGGACAAAATTTTCCAGATAATGCGCTTGCTGGAAAACACGGATTTTTTTGCGCAAACCGGAAGTGCCGGGCTGCTGATCAGGGAATGCTTGTGTCTGAATGATTTGCCGGGTCATGGTGAAAACTGTCCTCAAGGGGAGGATAAATATAGCATACAGTAACGCTACCACACTTCGCACATGCATCCTAAATGTCGCATCCCGGATGATATTGCACTTTCTCTTGTCCAGCCAACACTATTTTTTCAAATCCGTACTGCACCCGGGGTAAGAAACAATAAATATTAACGCCGTCCGGGCGGGCAAGTTGTCCCTGAAAACATTCTCGCTATCCCTTGAGATTAATTTCTCCGCCATACTAACGAACTGAGCCCGTAAGCCATTGCCTCTTATTTCTTGCCCGCACTATTTTTTTCTGTTTTTTCCTGAATAAAAGCCAACTTATGCATCTCTTCATCAAGATGTATTGAAAACATGATCTTCTTTTTGGTATCGGTTATTTTCGGAAGCTGAACTATTATACGATCATTCATTTTTTCACCCGACAATACGGTTGTCGTTTCCGGCATCAGTGACTTCAGATTTTTCAGGGTCTCCGTATGCCTCTTTTTTGATTTGGCAACACGGTCTTCATGTTTTTGTTGATCTGACAAACTGGAACCTGTACCCGCATTTACTGCAACATTTAAAACATTAAGCACGCTGCCAACAGCATCCCATGCATTGCGCGTTTTTTGCGATGATATTTCCTGCCGGATCAGTTCTTCTCGCCTGAAAACTTCCAGCGCCATTGTTTCACCCGTGTCCATCTCGTAACTACGGGCTGAAATATCGCTCATTGAAAACTGCATATTGTTCGATGATTTATTTTCGATAGTGAGAATAAATTCTCCCCAGCCTGTATTTCTTATACTTTCTGACTTGGGCGACAAACCAACCAGGTTATATTTCTCAGAAGTGAGTATTTCTTGATCATCCTTGTGGATTATTTTTTGACCACCTTCTGGCAATGCACTTATTTTTCCATAAGTAGAACACCCACTTATTACGACAGAAAGCAATACAATTATTAACTTTAGATACATCCATTGAATATTTTTCATCGCGCCCCCTCCTAGAGCTAAACATTTATTCTTACCATGAATAAATCACCTTAAACCGAAATTCCGCAGTTGACCGCTTCGAGGATGTATTCACATTTTTATCAATAGCCTGTTGAGTGGTTTTGGCGCATTCACGGGTTGCGTGAGTCGCTACGACTGGTATAGCACGTTGCCTTTTGCATCTGGCCGCATGCGCGTCGTCGCAATAGCGGGCTATGACCCCTCATCGCGCCTTGCCGGCCACAACATTCAACGCACTCTACGGGCCGTTCAACGGTGGATTTTAGGTTAAAAGAAATTGGGTCTCCCGGAAGAAACAATGCAGGCACTCAACATTTCAACCGGAGACCCATATAAATCAGAATATGACGCAACCCTTATTTATTGCTCATTATCTTATTGCATCTGGTTGCATAAGAGGAAAAAGAGCCGCGTTTGCCAGACAGCGCCGTAACTCATCATCCATCACCCAACCACAATCACCATTATTTTTCGCGGAGCAACTGGCATTACGATAACAAGCATATTCAGGACGCCATTCACAGGTTGTGATCACATCAGTGTCTGAGCAGATTTGTCCAGAGCAGCCTGTGGGGAAACACATTTTGGGCTTCGTACTTTCAACCTTCAGATAAAACTGACTTGCAGCAATACCTTGAGCAGAGCCCGCCGGGCCTGCCACCTCAACAAACTTTCCAGCCATGGGCAAACCATTTTCCGAATTAATGGCTTCCCGGGCCAAAACAAGCTGTTCATCACTGGCTCCCACCATACTCAAATCATAACTCGCCAGACTTTTACTGAAAAATCGATTAAGAATTTGTCCATCATAGCTCGGGCAAGGTTCAGCCACGCAACGTATGCCATTGTCGGTCACAGTAACAAACAGACCCTTGGGAGGTTGGTCGGAAGCGCTTAACCAGGCATTGTTAATTTCCAGCAATCCGTAGGCAACGGCATTTGATAAACGCCCTTGTATCAAAACTTTTGACTCACCCATTGCCTGACGAAGTTCGGCAACTTGAACATCCGACAAACCCGATATGTTAATTTTTTCCTCGGCGACATAACATTCCCGCTTTACAGTCCCATCAGGACATATAAACATCCTGCGATTCACAGCACTGACAAACCAGCCACCGCAAATGGGTGAAACGCATCGCCTACGGTCTGGCTTAACCGTAAAATAAGCATCCTTTAAGGGTGACATTCCCGGTATCGCCGGTATCGGTATTGTGGGCACTACGGGGATCGGTATGTCGATTGGCGTCGGAGCTGGTCCAGCGCCATAAAACTCATCCGCAGCATGAGCAGTAAAACCGGTAAAACAAAAAATAGCGAAGGCAATGATAAATGTTGATTTTAGGTTTTTCATTAAACCTCTCCATTCCTTTGAAGCCTGATTATTATACATAATACTGGCGGGTATTCCACTAGACGGTAGCATACTACCCATTAGGCTACAAAGGGCAATGATTTATTTCTGAATAAAAAGCCAATAAAAACACGGATAAATATCAGGACAAACATGAAGGGATAAATACGAGCGCCCATCAAAACATACCGTCGGGCTTTTAGTCGGACTTTTGAGAAACATGAAACAATCAGAACGCTGCTGGCCATCAACAATCATTAATTACTCAATAGCTTAACGCATGAAACTAAAACACGACAACCATGCAGCAGGATTTTTAAACAGGATAAACCGATACAGAACGGGCACTCCCATTGCCAGGAGCTTTAACGCTATTATAAAACGAAAAGATTGGGAGATAATGCTCTCGCCAAGAATTTGACAAGTTCTATTTTCGATATCAACCCGGAGCTAAGCTCCGGGTTGATAATAGTGAAAATACTGATACAAATAACAATCAATCGTTACTTATATTTATATTTAACTTTAACTTTCTTGAAAGAGATGTAGTAGATGAAACGATGCATAGGCGGTATATTCCCATTCGGCTGACCATCAGGAATGTCGATAAAAGATAAATTGAGATTTATCTTTTCCGGATACACCCTGCCTTCTGAGGCTTTCGACATGTCGAAAACTTCACCAGAAGTGGTGCGTACTACGCCATCATCACCACGAATTTCTTCGGAGAGCAAAATATGCCCTCCCCACAAAGATCCTTTCGGGCCAACGAAGGGTAAAGATCCGGACGCATCAGGATAAGGGTTGTCAAAACGTTTGCCGTTAAGCGTAATTTTTGCCGGTCCCCAAATAGCCAGCTGAGCAAAGAAGGTAGGTGTTACCGGACCACCGACGCCAGTATCACCATGCAGATAAACATTGGTGGTGATCGGGTCACCAATAATATCCGTCACCGAATCTCTGGATGACCCGATGCGTATTCCAGTGGCATGAGCCGGTGGCCCGAAAGTATTCTGTCTGTATGTCCAGCGACCGTATTCATCTTCCCACTCAGCTCTAATCGTGCCGGTGTTGGCAATGGGGTCTATCTCCAGTCTGGCGTGACCTTTGACGCGCGTGAGCGCCTGCCCACTCCAATCGAAGGAATCGACCGGCCCGGCTGGAACACCATCGACGCTATCAGTAACAGGCCCCATAACCCGGCGGACACGTACCGGGTTACTGGCTTTGATGGAAATGCGTGTACTGCTTTTCACACCCGTAACAGTACCACTATCTTCACCAACCCCATGTGCAGCAGCACCGCCAGTCCATAACGCAAGGACCATTCCGCTGGCGACGATGCCGGAATATATTGAGTGTTTCATTTTGAGTATTCCCTCTTCTCTTTTATTTGTAGATAATCTTATGTTGATTGACCGTAGTAACCCGGTCGCCAGCACGAAGAAAGCTTGCCAGCTGTTCCCTGCTAATTTGGTTTGTGGCTTATTATCCCTCCCTGAATTATTTGTTGAGACAAACAATATTTTGCGGCATTCTGTTTCGTATTTATATAGAATGCAATTGGGAATTTTACCTAGCACGCCGCACAGATTACTCATATTTCACCTGCTGAATACAGCACCCAATGCATAAAAAAAACAATTCCAACAATTCAATTCTGAAAATTCCGGCAATTAATTTATCATTTTAAAGAATTTTAATAAATATCCATAACATGGCACTCAGACATTACTCGTACACCATATCCCAATACCGTTATGGAGCGTTATGGCGACAAGTTACGTCAAAACCCCTGCCTGGCACAAGCTAACAGCGAGCTTGAAAACCCAACGGGGAACAGTAATACAGCGCTTTTCAAACTGAAAATACAACTTACACTGTATCGCAATTTGTTAACTTAATAACATGATTTAACCTCCCCTTTATTACCTCTCAAAAAAAGTGAAATTTTTTAACGGGACGGCATTATGCGTTATTTTTATTTACTTGAAAGTATCCCCATTTTCTCACTACAGGGTACGTCTTACTGCCAACCCATACAAACCCACCGTACCCTAGTTTATGACACGTATCGCGGCAGGATAATGCTAATATTACTTTTTTAACATATAAAAATCCGGTTAAACATACCCAAAATATTTTATGAAAAGTACGATTGTCTAATTTTTGAACGAAATATTCACGATGACGGGAAAATGTAACAAAACGTTTACTCGCTTAAACATAGGTTGCATTTCACACCCCCCCCCTTCAAACAGTTAATCTTACTATTTCTATGAGTTGATGATCCTGTCTCAAAATTTATCACACAGAAAACATTGGCACGACACACGCCATTCTGTTAATTGATATTTAGCCTTTTTTGATATAAGAACATTTATCAGTTGACATAAACAATCAAGCAGCAGAAATATGAGTCAACACAGTAAAATTACTCGCAATCTCGCCATCGTTTCCATCGAGATATTGACTTTATTTTTTACAGGTTCGTTATTTTCCAATGATGGTAAAACTGTTTATAGACCAGGTGTCAGATATGTCATGGCACAGGCGTGATGGCGCACCGAAATATGGCGATAAGGCTGGATGGGCTGACCGAATGAATAAAGGTACTTCCACTCTGGAAAAAATTTCATCGAATCACTTGTCACGAAACAAAAATGATGCGCATTTAAACTCAAGCATTATGAATATATTTTTCCAGCATTAACTTACAAACAAGCAGAGGATAAATTTTCACACTTTGATTTTGGGAGAATATATTTAACATATGAATACTATTTATTGTTATTTAACTTAATCCCTTTACTCTCTTTGGTATAGACTCCCCACAAATGACTGAAAGACCGTTTATTATTTTTTCATGTCCTGACTGCCGTAACACATTCTGTTAATTTCTATCGTTTATCGTTCCCCGGAAACTGAAAAAATCTATTTTTTGCTTGCAACTCATTTTTTCTAACCATGAAAACAAATATGACGCACATTCAGGCCTGAATCTCAAATACTATGGTGTATACATCGGAAAAACACTTTATTATGATGCGTTAAAATCACATTCCACAGAATTAGTCAAAAATCAAAAATTATCCACGCTGTGCATGCATAATCTGTAACTGTTAAGTATAATGCTCACTGGTGGATTTGTGTTTTCAGGATACGTCTGTAATATTACGCACAAACAATAACGAGTTGAATTTTATGTATTACAAAATAGCCGGTCTTTTTATTATTCTTTACACGTTCAGCAGTTCTGCCTTAAGTGAGGAATGTTATCGTTCCGCAGACGCAGATACACCCAGCAAACGCTTTAAAAACAATGATTCCGGCGCTGTACTTGACACCAAAACCGGCCTTACCTGGGCGCGTTGCCCATTAGGCATGCAGTGGGATAAAAAAGGTTGTCAGAATGTACCTGACCGCATGGATTGGGATGATGCTCACTCCACCATTCTCCGACTTAACAATCAGCAGGAAGGCTACATCGGATCCAGCAATTGGCGATTACCCACTCTCGAAGAACTCGGCACCCTGGTCGAATCCAAATGTTACGGACCCGCGATTAACAGCGAAATTTTTCCAAACACACCCCATACCGGCTTCTGGACCAGCACACTCGATAAATACGCCCGACAGGGAGCCTGGCTGGTTTATTTTCGCAATGGCAGTCGCTATATGGGCAATAAGGACTACGAATGGGCAATACGCCTGGTACGCAAATAAAACCACTGTCTCCACACTGAATGTGCCAACAGGAATATTTAAAGTACATTGCTTTAAATGAACGCAAGCTGAACAACACCAAATAAACGCAAACTGAACAATCTGTTCAAGCAAACTGCTGCAATTTAACGATTTGAATCAAACATTCATCCGTTGAATTATCACCTGCCCTCGCATTTCCCTATAGCGCGACTCACGACAAGCAAGCCGCTGTTTTTTCACAATAAATCCAGAGCCCTCATTCTGTTTCCTCCGGCATTTACGCCGCAAAACCCTGTGCATTTGGCACAATAGGTGCTGCCTCTAACTGCGAGGAAAAACAACACGCGAAAGCTGAAAACCGAGGGGCTATAACTATTGTCACTGCCGGCATTATCGCTATCGCATCTATCCCTCTGGATACGGACGGCAAGGTAGAATTATTTAGCGATGTGCGTTTACATATTGAGGCCGTAACAAGTGGTGCAGTTCATGTCAAAAATGGGCGGTTAAACCTGGATTCCGCAGTTGAATAACCTGTAGCGTGCGTTGAGTTTTGTGGTTGGCAAGGCGCGATGAGGAGTCATAGCCCACTATTGCGACGATGCGCAACGCGGCCAGGCGCAAAAGGCAACGTGCTACACAGGTCGTAGCAACTCACTCAATCCGTGAATACGCCAAAACCACCCAACAGGCTATTGATCAAAATGTGAATACATCCTCGAAGCGGTCAACTGCAGAATCCAGGTTAAAACCCTACATCCTCCACGACAATTATCGTAACACTGGAGAACCCTTACCAGCAGAGACGGTGGTTTACCTAAATTGAATGAATCAGTTAAACTTGCTGTGAATGCCAAAGACACAGAACCGAAACGCATTTTCAGAACATGTTGAACTCACTGCATGGACAACATGGACTGTGACCAACACCTGAAAACCAAAGGAATCAAAGCCGGGGGCATCCCCACAAAAATTTCATTTTCGCAACACCCCTAAAAAAATGCGCGAAACCCTGCATCATTACCGTCACATTTAAAAAATCGATGCCGACAAAATATGTGACACAACTGTTTCGTTAGAAAATTACGACTGCAAAATACCCGAAATGTGCCGATAATCCAGCTCTCTCTAATCTGACCCGGAATTAATATGAATTCAAGCAGCAATACCGCCTGCACTGATGTTTGCGACTGGCAGGAATTTGATGCCGCCGTGGCACAAACCAGCACGCCACTCGGCATCTTCCGTGCCCAGCTCAAATCCTCCAATACCGCCCTTCGGACACGATTTGAAAACAACGAGCCAGTGCAGGAGCTGGTGGCACAACGAGCAGAACTGGTAGACAAATTATTGTTACGCATCTGGCGGCAATGCATCGGCCACCATGAAAATATCGCTCTCATCGCGGTGGGTGGCTATGGACGCGGCGAACTGCACCCTGCCTCCGATATTGATCTGCTGATTCTCATCACCAGCGACGAGGCCACCCGGCAACACGCGGAAAACATCGAACGTTTTTTATTATTTTTATGGGATCTCGGTCTGGAAGTGGGGCATAGCACTCGCACCGTGCAGGACTGCATCGAACAGGCTACCGCCGACATTACCGTGGCCACCAATCTCATGGAAGCACGATTGCTGGTCGGACCGGAGGCTTTGTTTCTGCAAATGAAAAAAGCCACAGGCCCGGACAATATCTGGCCTGGCCTGGAATTTTTTCGCGCCAAACGCGACGAGCAAATCGCCCGCCACCACCGTTTTCACGACACGGCCTACAATCTGGAACCCAACATCAAAGAAAACCCCGGCGGCCTGCGTGATTTGCAGGTTATCGGCTGGGTGGCCAAACGCCACTTCGGCGCAAACACCCTGCACGACCTTGTCGCCCACGGCTTTTTAACCGAAGAGGAATTTCACAGCCTCAATAATGCACAAAATTTTCTCTGGCGTATTCGCTTTGCATTGCACACATTAACCCGACGGCGGGAAGATCGTCTGTTGTTTGATCATCAGCGCACCCTGGCCACACAGTTCGGTTACAAGGACCAGAAAAACCGCCTTGCCGTCGAACAATTCATGAAAGCTTACTATCGCACTGTGCTCAAACTCTCCCGGCTCAATGAAATGCTGCTTGATCTGTTTGAGGAAAGCATTTTCTTTGACGGTAAAAGCAAGGATAAAAGCACCCCCCCCATACGCATCAATGAACGTTTCCAGTCGCGCCATGGGAAATTGGAAGTGACTCACAATGCCGTATTTACCCAGCAACCTTCCGCACTGCTGGAGCTGTTTGTGCTCATGGCTCACGACCCCCGGTTGCGTGGTGTCAGCGCGGGCACCATTCGCCTGGTACACCAGCACCACCACTTGATCAACGAGGATTTCCGCAACGATCCACACTGTCACCACTTGTTTATCGAACTGTTTCGCCAGGGTGTTGGCCTTACCCATGAATTGCGACGCATGAATCGATACGGAGTATTGGCCGCCTACCTGCCCGTTTACGGCAACATTGTTGGACAAATGCAACACGACCTGTTCCATGTTTATACCGTTGATGAACACACCATGTTTGTCGTGCGAAATTTACGCCGCTTGACCGTGCCGGAATTTGCCAATGAATTTCCATTAAGTACACGTATTATCAAGCGTATTGATAAACAGGAAACCCTCACCCTTAGCGCTTTTTTCCACGACATTGGCAAAGGTCGTGGGGGTGACCACTCCAAATTAGGTGCAATAGATGCGGCCATCTTCTGCCGTAAACACAATATCAATGAACACGATACACAAATGATTAAATGGCTGGTGGAAAACCACCTGCTCATGTCTGTCACTGCCCAGCGCAAAGACATCAGCGACCCTGATGTTATTGCCGAATTTGCACAACACATTGGTAACCAAAAACGTCTCGATCATCTTTACCTTCTCACCGTCGCCGACATTCGTGCCACCAGCCCCAGCTTGTGGAACTCCTGGAAAGACGCATTATTGGCCGAGCTATACCACGCCACCTCACGCGCACTCCGACACGGCCTGGACAACCCCGTGGACCACCAGGGACTGGCCAGCGACACCCAGACACAGGCACTTATTCTGCTGAAAAAAACCACACTGAACAAAGCAGACATCAATCAACAATGGCAACAGCTTGGACAGGATTATTTTCTGCGTCATTCCGCCGATGAAATCGCCTGGCACACACAGGCCATTATTGAGCATGGCAACAACGATGCGCCATTGATCCTCATACGCGGCGAGACTCACCGTGGTGGTAGCGCCATTTTTGTTTACACGCGGGACAAAAATTATATATTTGCCACTATTACCGCCACACTTGAAGCCCTCGGTCTGAATATTATTGATGCGCGCGTCATCACATCAAATAACGGCTTTACACTAGATACTTTTTTGGTACTTGACCGTAATGCAAAACAAATTACCAATACCCACCGCCAAAATGAAGTCTGCACACAACTCAACAATAATTTGCATCATCCCGACAACATATCACAAACAAACACCGCCCTGACCCGGCAGCAAAAACACTTCCCGATCACCACAAAAATTCACTTTCGTGATGATGGAAAAAACCAGCGCACACAAATGGAAGTTATTACCAGCGACCGCCCTGGCCTGCTCGCCCGCATTTCCCGTGGCATGCTGCACTGCAACGTATTACTGCAAAATGCTAAAATTGCCACCTTTGGTGAGCGAGCCGAAGATATTTTTTTAATCACCAACACCCAACAGACCCCCCTGCAAGACAAAGATAAAAACTGTCTGCGCAAAACTATCACCCAGCTGCTGGATCAATAGAAAACAACAGTACAACCTTACCCACTTTTAAAAGATAATAAATATTATGAACCTCTATTCAATCATCCTTGCATCCGTCGCCCTTGGTGGTATCGGTATCAGCATTTGGGGCTGGCTAATCCTTCAAAAGTCTCGAAAAATCAAACAATGGCCCCATACTACTGGCACTATCGAAGCATCCAACCCTACTTCTGCTGAAAATGACCTGTTACCGGAAATTGTTTTCAGCTACCAGGTCGATGGTAAAAAATACCAAAAACAATATGAATTCCCCGAAGGCACTCACCCCCTGCCGGAATTTACCAAAGCCTACAACGACAAATATCCTGTCGGTAAAAAAGTGGACATATTTTATGACCCGGAACAACATGAAACAGCTACCCTTGAGCCTGGCGCACAAGGTGACTGGATGATACTTGCCATGGGGATTGCCATGTTTATTGGCGGCGTATTGAGCTTGATCCTGGCTTGAAATAACACCCTCAAAAACCGATGAACGTTTAAAATTTCTACTTGGTTGAACAGGCCGAAGAAGCCAGGTAAAACTTAATTCTGTGTATCTCCTCGTCTAATGCGATATGAATTTCAAGTTGATGACGGCACCCGCGAAAGAAACTTAGGTGCCGTCATCTCCAACACTTAACCATTCGTGTTTTTAATCAACAAGAGACAAGCCACTTGGCACTCTTCTTGGTACATTATTTCTAATATCAACGCTGTCTGGATCTGTCAGCGCATGCAAAAAATCTATCAGGTAAGCAATTTTCCTCTCTGTGAGGTGCACTTTTTCAAGTTCATTCGCATCTTTAATATTCATTACCAATGCTGGATCATTCATAACAAAACAATCGTGTGCATCAAGATCCGCTCGCGAAGGTAACCGGGGCTCTGTACTGCAATCATAATTATCCAGTGACGTTTCCGGATCAAGATGATGGCGCACAACGCCCTCCAATGTATCAAAAGCACCGGAATGACCCCAAGGCCCGGTCAGAGCAACATTGCGTAAAGGGGGGGTGCGGAATTGATATCGTTGAGTCTCATCACCGGTTACTGCGGCACGCCCCATATCTTCATAACCATATTCCCCATGCCCCTTTCCCTGACCAATCTGTGGCATTCCTATCGCGTGAAACTGCATATCAGTCAAATATGTTCCACTATGGCAACCTGAACAGCCCGCTTTACCATAAAACAGCCGCATACCTTTCCGTGCTGATTTACTCATGGCCTTTCTATCTCCCCGGAGGAAACGATCAAAGGGAGTATTGTCCGCACGCCAGGCCACTCGCTCAAATGCCGATATTGCATTAGCCGCATGCGCATACGTGATTTGATCAGCAGTAATACCAAATGCCTCGTTAAACATTGAAACATATTCCGGTATGGCTCGTAAGCGATCAGCCAGTTGTGGCCAGACACCACCAGCACCAGCAAGGTTTCCCGCGGCCGTAGCATCTGCAATCGGGTTTTCTCCCGGCTGACCCGCCATTTCCGTTGCCGATGTCACCGGAAACATCGCCTGTGCTGCCAGCACATTCTCAAGAATCAGCGGTAAATCGTCACCTGCCGGAGTACTAAAACCACTGGGCTGTGTGGCATCGATCTCAACACGTCCATCATGAAACAGCGTATCGATTTCAATTGCACCTAACGTAAATAATGGCGGCGCATTACGTGGAACACGCTCATGAATGGCATCAGGTCCGGTACCTGTGTCGCGAGTGACACCGATACCACGCGCGCCCTCACCCACCGGTAAAGATAAACCATCGCCTGTATCCGTCAGCCCATGGTGGCATGTTGAACACGCGATATTTTTATTACCACTGAGAATTTTGTCAAAAAAAAGAAATTTACCTAATGCAACTTTGGCTTCCGCCGGGCTACCATTGTCATAAAAATTGCTATCGACAGATGGAGGCGGCAACTGATTATAGTGATAATTGCTTGCGATTGAGTTTTCACTTAACAAAGTCAGGCCAGTTATCGGAACAATAAATGACATGACTATTTTTTTAACATTCATTTTATACCCTCTATTTTATTAGATATTTACCAAAAAAATGATAAACATTAATACTCCCATTTATCAGTAGTAACACCCCTGTTTTATAGTCAACCAATACGCCGGATCATATCACAGCATTCGTTATCATAGACAACGGGTATATTTCACATAATTTTAGGAAAAATTACATAGTCATATTACTCTGGCAATGGTTTTTTATACGATGAGATAACATATCTTTGATATTATTTTTGGTTTCTTAAAATATTATTAAATAACTATAAATATTAATATTTAAGCCAATGTTATTAAACATCGAGATAAAAATATTATATCACCGACTAGTATCAGTTAGAATTAATCCAGATTTTCGTATGATTAAAACTGTCGTATTTCAGGCGAACAAGATTACCAACAAACCTAATTTTATTACATTCTTTCTATCACCTGTTCATCATATGCTATCCATAATTTAAAAATACACAATCGCGAATGCTTGTCCATTCTTGCTTTTTTTCAAATTTCGCATTCCAGCAACATGATCACGTTTCCTTTCCCATTCCTGCACTATTTATTTCCTCTCATCATATTTATGCGATCATTAGCTCCACCCCATCTTCGCTAAAAAATATTTTTGTTGCTCGATGCCCGAATTGAACCAGCATAATTCTTTCTTATATTTTATTTATGCGAATAAAAAACTAGATTTATATCCTTAAAATGTATATAAACTTTTTACACGCCATTTTAAAAAACCAGAGAAATACCTAAAAAGCATTGAAGATCCGTAACACAAGTGGAAGGATAAAGAAATTGGTTCTGCTGGCGTGATTTATTGACGGGAATGTACGTAGCCTTGTCTCGAAGCGGTCAACCGATTAATCGAGGATAATATCCTGCCTATTTTGCATAGGGATTACTTCCACCCGGTAACGTCTGTTGAACCACCGGTGCCTGCAAATTTGCATCATGGACGGGTGACATAACGTCGATGCTTTGCAACGCTTCCAATCTGTCTATACTGTCGGCAAGTGAAACGGGCTGTGTGATACTCTGTTGTAAGAATTCTGTTAATTGTGGATACATTGCCACTGCTTCATCAACCTTTGCATCCGTACCTCGCTGATAGGCACCCACGCTGATCAGATCTCTATGTTGACGATATAAAGAGTACCATTGCTTAAATTGGCGAATGGCGGCTTGATGTTCCGTACTGGTAATTTCTGTCATTGCACGACTGATCGAAGCTTCCACGTCAATCGCCGGGTAATGCCCTGCCTCTGCCAGCTCTCGTGACAATACAATATGTCCATCGAGAATCGCCCGCGCTGCATCTGCGATAGGATCTTGCTGATCATCACCTTCCGTCAATACCGTATAAAATGCGGTAATAGAACCACCGCCAGCATCACCATTTCCGGCACGTTCAACCAGTTGTGGAATTTTTGCAAACACGGAAGGCGGGTAACCTTTTGTTGCAGGCGGTTCGCCCACAGCCAATGCCACTTCACGTTGCGCCTGCGCATAGCGGGTTAATGAATCCATTAACAGCAGGACATTCAATCCTTGATCACGGAAATATTCAGCAATACGGGTTGCCAGTGATGCCCCGTGCAAACGCATGACGGGGACATCATCAGCAGGCGATGCAATCACAACAGCGCGTGCCATGCCTTCGTCGCCCAGTATGTTGTCAATAAATTCCTTGACTTCACGACCACGCTCACCGATAAGCCCAACCACAATCACATCGGCATCCGTGTATTTTGTCATCATACCCAGCAAAACGCTTTTGCCCACCCCGCTGCCCGCAAACAATCCCATACGCTGACCGCGACCCACGCTCAATAACGCATTGATGGCACGAATACCCACATCCAGTTTTTCACTGATTGGATGTCGTGCCATGGGATTAATGACCCGGCTGGTAATGGATACACGCTCTGATGTTTGCAACAGGCCTTTACCATCCAGCGGATGACCGGCACCATCCAGCACGCGACCCAGTAACTCGTGACCCACCGCCACATCGTAAGGTTTTTTGCTCGGCACCACTCGGGCGTTGGGAACAATACCAAGCATGCGTTCTGTCGGCATTAAAAACAGTTTTTCACCGGAAAAGCCCACAACTTCAGCTTCAATATCTTTTCCATTCGGGCCTTCCACCAAACACCGTGAACCCACTGAGGCATGACAGCCAACCGCTTCCAGTGTCAAACCTACCATACGGGTAAGATGCCCTTCCACAATGAGTTGAGGAGCTGCAATACGTTCCTGCGCGTCAATAAGTGACTGTTGCCACTTACGATGAGCAGTACGCAGCCTTTCTGCCCTGGACTGAAATGATGAATAACTCTGCATATTTTTTGGCGGGTCGGTCATTCAGAAGGCAATGCTTTATCTGCCTCGCGTTCACCACCCAAAATCCGGGATGCGATGGCTGCCAGGCGTTTTTCAAGTGTCGCATCAATGCGCGATGTTTCCGTTAGAATCCGGCAATCCCCTCGGGGCAAACCGGGATCATCCACCAGTTCCCAGCTACGCTCAGTTTCCATGTTCGCCAATGAATCCTGCATTGCTCGCACATCATCCGGGTGCAAACAGACTTTTACATTACGCGAACCCACTGGCAGCACGGCAATGGCTTCTTGCACCACACCCACAATCTGTGCTGCATCAATTTTTAATTCCCGGCGAACCAGTTGCCGGGCAATGGCGACGGATAAACTCACCAGTTGCTGCGTCATATCCTCGTCCAGTTTCTCAAAGGGTTGTGATAATGATTGCAACAAATCATCAAGTAATTGACCATTGCGCGCAATTTCATCTTTTCCCGAGACCATTCCTTCTTCGCGGCCCTTTGTAAAACCAGCCTCATAAGCTTCCTTGTATGCCTGGCTTTGAATTCTCTCGATTTGCTCTGCCGTCATCAGGCCGGGAGCTTTATCATCCTTCGCATTCGCTACAGCCCCGGAAACATCTTCCACCACGGGTAAATCCCAACGTTGATATTGATCCGTTGATTGTTTACAAATGAGTTTAACCATGACTATACATACTCTTCACCACCGGAACCGCCTAAAGAAATATCTCCCGCATCGGCCAATCTACGGGCCACCGAAAGAATTTCTTTTTGGGCCCCCTCCACTTCACTAAGACGCACCGGCCCTTTCGCTTCAAGATCATCACGCAACATTTCGGCGGCACGCTTGGACATATTTTTCAGAATTTTCTCTTTCAATTCATCATCCGCACCTTTTAACGCCAACACCAGTGACTCGGAGGAAATTTCCCGGAGAATTGTTTGAATATCCCTGTCATCGACGGCATTTAAGTTATCAAAGACAAACATGAGATCCTGAATACTCTGACCAAGGTCCGCATCAATTTCCTTGACGCTGTCCATAATCTCACCTTCCATTGAGCTGTCAATAAAGTTGAGAATATTCGCCGCTGCTTTCAAACCTCCCACACTGGAAGACTTCACATTATTTTTTCCTGTGAACTGTTTTTCCATGATGTCATTGAGTTCATTTAATGCGGCGGGCTGAATACCATCCAGCGTGGAAATACGCATTAATACATCAACACGCACACGATCAGGAAATACGGCCAATACTTCAGCCGATTGATCCGGGTCCAGGTACGACAAAACAATGGCAATAATCTGTGGATGTTCAAGACGAATAATTTCAGCCACTGCACGCGAGTCCATCCACTTAAGTGTTTCAAGCCCCTTGGTGTTTCCACCTTGTAAAATACGATCAATCAGGCCTTCGGCTTTATCATCACCCAGCGCCTTTTTCAACACACTGCGCACGTAATCATCAGTACCCAGACCCAGTCCTGTCTCTTCCTGCACCGTGGCACAAAAATCTTTTAACACAGAGGTTACCTGGCCGCGCGATACATTATTCAGCTGTGCCATGGCGGCACCAACAGATTGCACTTCTTTGGGATCCATATGTTTCAACACTTCCGAGGCTGCCGCTTCCCCGAGGCTCATTAAAAAAATTGCGGCACGCTCAATACCTTTTACTTCGCTGTTTTCAGCCATCACTGGCCACCCAGTTTTTCACCACTTGCGCGACCAGTTTTGGGTCCTGTTCAACAGCCTTGTTCGCGGTAATCATATTCTGTTCATAACTTCCAGGAGCAGGAATAGCGGGAATATCCGATGCTGCACTTAACGTCACAGTATCATCTGCCATACCTTCCACACCCCCCGTCGCCGCAGAGCCTGCTTCGTTTGCATTAACAGGTACCATTTCCCGTGACTGTGTCGCTAACGAGCGCATAATCGGTTTTAATATTCCAAACAAAACAATGATCACCAATAAAGCACCCAGAATTTTTTTACCTATGTCCAACGCCCACCCCTGTTCCCAGATAGGCACATCAGGTAAAGGTTCCGGCACTTCAGGAACCATGAATGATGAATTCATCACATTCACCGTATCGCCCCGCTGCACATTGAAACCCACAGCTTCTTTAATCAAATTACTCAAACGGGATAATTCTTCCGGGGTACGTGGCAGGCGTACACTACTACCATCGACTAGCGTTATTTTATCGTCCACCACCACGGCCACTGACAGTCTCTTCAGACGTCCCATAGAAAACCGGGTGTGGCTGATAGTTTTATCCAGCTCATAATTGCGTATTTCCCGGCGGTGACTACTATTGGGAGTCGCCTTGGCAACTTCGACACCGACATTTTCCTGAATGGTTCCGGCACCGGGAGGCTGGTTTGTCAATGCACCGGGTACGCCACCATTGATGGCACCGGAAGATTCTTCCACCGTGGTCTGGTCACTGCGTAAAGCCGGAGCATCCGGGTTGAAACTTTCCTGTGTTTGCTCGCTCACAGTAAAGTCAATATCTGCGGTTACTTGTGCTCGTACAGACTCAACTCCCAGAATGGGCTCCAACAAACGTTCGATACGATCAATATAGGCCTGCTCAAATTTATTGATGTACTCAAACTGGGCTCCCGTCCGCGCAATTTGTAAATTGGTGCTTCCCGAGGTCAATAATTTTCCACGTTGATCCACCACGGTAACATTGCTGACATCCAGCTCAGGAATACTGGATGACACCATATGGGTAATCGCAGACACCTGCCCACTTTCCAGACTGCGGCCAGGGAATAAATCAATCACAACAGAGGCACTGGATTTTTTTCGGTTACGCACAAAAACCGATTGCCGTGGCACAGCCAAATGTACCCGTGCGTTTTTAACATTACTCAAACTGGAAATTGTTCTTGCCAGTTCAATTTCCAACGCACGCTGGTAACGTGCTTTTTCCATAAACTGTGAAACGCCAAAACTGCTTTTATCTTCCAGTGCATCAAAACCGGCGCTCACACCCTTTGGCAACCCCATGGAAGCCAGCCGGATTCGCGCATCATGAATATTTCTTTTAGGCACCAGTACGGCACCTGTCGCTTCATCAAGTTTTGCTTCAATACCTCCCTGCCGCAGCGCATCCAGCACTGTGCTGACATCCCGTTCTTCCAGTGCGCCATATAACACACCGTAATTAGGTGTCCATGACCATAAGACCACAGTCACACCGATGGCCACACTGGCAGCCAGACCCAGCATCAAACCTATTTGGCGAAAAGCATTAAGACCACTCATGCCCGCAAGCCCGGCAGAAACTTCTTCAGTATTGACTAATGCCATATGGATCCTTCTTTATTATTACCAATTACTTTTTAAGTTGTGCACAGTATCAAACCTGCATTGACATTATTTCCTTGTAAGCACTTAATAATTTTTTCCGCACCTGAAGTGCAGCTTCAAAAGCAATACCGGATTTTTGTTTGGCAATCATCACCTCGGCAAGGCTGACGCTGGAATCACCGGAAAGAAAAGCATTAGTCAGTTTTCCAGATGTTTTTTGAACTTCATTGACCTTGTTAATGCTATTGCTTAACAATTCTCCAAAATTATTTCCCGTTATATTATTTTGTGGTGTGACTGTATTCCCCTGTGCGGCAGCAGCCATGGCACGCATTTGGGTAATCAGTTGACTGGTATCGATTTCATTCATCATGATCCTCCTGTTTCGTTATCTCGATCAACAAGCCAGGCTACACAGTTTCCATGCCATGACGGCCAGGAATAGACATGCCCATTTCACGCATTCTTGCCAGCTTGTAGCGTAATGTGCGCTGACTGATACCCAGCCTTTCAGCGGCACGTTGACGACTACCGTTGTCCGCACGCAATGCAGCAAGAATTTTATTGTATTCATGGTCTTTCATTTCACTATCCAGAGTGCGAAAGCTATCATCACTGTCATCTACTACATCAGATGTACCTGCACTGATAATCTCAAACTGAATATCTGCTGCATCAATCATATTACCCTGTTTCAAAATCAGCGAACGCTGGATCACATTATCCAATTCCCGTACATTACCCGGCCATTGATGGTTTAATAATTTTTCACGCGCAGACTTGCTGAGTTCTGTCAGCTTTCCGGCATTCTCTTTTAAGTGTTTCCTGATCAGCATATTGCACAGCGGAAGAATATCGTCTGCTCTGTCACGTAATGCCGGTATCTGGATGGGAAAAACATTCAAACGATAAAACAGGTCTTCACGAAAGCGCCCCTCCTTAACTTCCTGTCGCATATTCCGGTTGGACGTTGCCAACACGCGCACATCCAATGCTGTGGTCTTTTGTCCACCCAAACGCTCGACTTCACGCTCTTGCAATACCCGCAACAGCTTTGCCTGAAGTCCAGCGTCCATTTCGGATATTTCATCGAGCAACAAGGTTCCCCCTTGAGCGAGTTCAAATTTCCCGGGACAGGCTTTGTAGGCACCGGTAAAAGCGCCCTTTTCATAACCAAACAACGTTGCTTCCAGCATGTTTTCAGGAATTGCCGCGCAATTAATCGCAACAAAGGGCTTTTCAGCCCGGAATGAGTGATTGTGAATATACTGTGCCAGTACTTCTTTACCCACACCACTTTCACCCATTAGCATGATGGTTGCGTCGCTATCTGCCACCCGTTTTGCCAGCACGACAAGCTCCCGGCTTCGCGGGTCTTCCGCAATCATGTTGCTGATGTCTGCATCACGCTCACCGACGTATTGATTCACCATGGCCGCCAGCACTTCTGCTTCAAAGGGTTTACTGAGATAATCCACAGCGCCATCACGCATGGCTTCTACCGCCATTTGTATCGAACCATACGCCGTCATCAACATCACTGGCATATCCGGCCATTGTGCCTTGATTTTTTTGAGCAGCTCATGTCCATCCATGCCCGGCATCTGAATATCCGTAATCACCATATCGATTGACTGACATTGGAGAGTTTCGATAGCAGCGAATCCATCACTGGCAGTTTGTGTTTTATACCCGGTCAGTGCCAGGGTGCCGCAAAGCGCTGCCCGCAAATCGGCATCATCTTCAACAACGAGAATAACAGCCGGATTCATAGTGCCTCCTGTGAATTTCGCGTAGTGTTTTTCACTGTGGTCACAGTCGGTAATTGCAGAATAAATTCACTGCCTTGTGCCGGTATGGATTCCATTCGCACACATCCACCATGCGCCTGCGCAACCGCTTTCACCACCGCAAGCCCCAGGCCGGTACCATCATTTCGTGTTGTGAAAAAAGGGTTGAAAAGCTCATGCTGAATGTCTTCAGGAATACCGGGGCCGTTATCGATGACACAAAGTTCGACGGTATTGCAAACACCATTACGAGCCTGCAACGTCAACTGTGACGGCTGACCATTTTCCTTGGCCATGGCCTGAATGGCATTGTTGGCAAGATTAAGCAACGCACTGCCAAGAATACGCGGGTTACCTTTAACTTCCTGCGTGGGCGTTTCGCACATCACTACTAATTGAATATCACGTTGCCGGCACAGATCAACAACCTGGTGTTCCAACTCTATAAATAATGTGGCAACGCTAACGCACTCTTGTCCACTGTAACCAGTACGAGAAAAAATCAGCATGTCGGAAATCAACGATTCCAGTTGACGTAACCGCTCAGTAACTTTGTCCGCCAATTGACTGCGGGCATGATTATCCAACCGGGTATTTTTGAGTTGTGCAGCAAACAACAGACTGGATGCCAGAGGAGTACGAATCTGATGGGCAAGCCCTGCGGCCATTTCGCCCATAGCAATCAGGCGTTGATGCTGACCGAGGTTATCTTGTAACTCGCGTGTTTCCGTCAAATCGGTGATCAATAACACCTGACCGGGTTGATCGCCCAATGGACAAGTGGAAATACTGACACGCCGCCCGTCACGTAATGAAATTTCGTGACCATCATCGGAACGTGGCGCAAACACGCGTGCAATCACATTTGCCCACACTTCACCGTGCCGGAGTTCACCCAGCATGGCACTGGCACCAGGGTTAAATTCACTGATCTGGCCTGAACCGTCCACCACTACCACACCTGCTGGCAGTGCTGTCAAAATGGCGCGCAGCAATGATGCATCTGCGGTCACCGTCTGCGCCAAAACACGCCCGGTCAACTCGCCGTGCAGCTGGCTAACGCGGTCTTCAAGCTGATGGTATGAGGCCTCCAGTTGAGAGGAGACACGATTAAAGACCTTAAAACTTTTTTCCAGGTCTTGAATTTGTTGCGATACTGCCATGGCACGCCTTGCCTTTCTGTTTCAAACAGTCTGTGTGGTACATCACAGAATTAGCAAGTAGCGTGCCTAAATGATCATTTCCTTTATTATCAAACGGTTAGTAATTGAACCCTGTTTGATGAGTCAAATTTCCGTCATGGTTTCATTACGTTGCAGACCGTATTTACGTAATTTTTCCACCAGCGTAGTACGGCGCATCTTGAGTCGTTTCGCGGCATGGGCCACCACACCGCCCGCATCGTCCAGCGCTTGCTTTATCAACGAGCATTCCATGGAACTGATATGTTCCTTTAAGTCAATACCCTCCCGGGGCAGGCGGGATGTCTGAAAATCGGCACTGGGCATCAGATGTTGTTCAAAGTGAATGCTGGGCGCATCTTCACTCACCGTACCGGTTGGCCTGAATTTTTCGGGCAAGTCAGCCACATCAACAATACCATAGGGATACATGATCACCATGCGCTCCAGCAGGTTGGATAGCTCACGCACATTGCCCGGCCAACGGTACTGGCACAGTGCCATCATTGCGGCAGGTGTAAAACGCACCGAGCCACGCTTTTCGTTTTCCATACGGGCAATCAGTTCGTTCACCAACAAGGGTACGTCGTCCATGCGTTCACGCAACGGAGGCATATCGATAGGGAATACGTTAAGACGGTAATACAAATCCTCGCGGAAGCTCCCGTCCTTGATCAGCTCTTCCAGATTTTGGTGCGTGGCGGCGATAACTCGCACATCGGCTTTCAGTTCCTTGTTGCCACCGACCCGTTCGAAAGTACGTTCCTGCAACACGCGCAGCAGTTTAACCTGCATACTCATGGGCATGTCGCCAATCTCATCCAGAAAAAGAGTGCCCCCCTCTGCCATTTCAAAGCGGCCTCGACGGGCACTGATGGCTCCAGTGAAAGCCCCTTTTTCGTGGCCAAACAACTCACTTTCCAATAATTCACCAGGAATTGCACCGCAGTTAATCGGCACAAAAGGTTTGTCACGTCGTACAGAATGATAATGCAGATTACGTGCAACCACTTCTTTACCGGTGCCGGATTCACCTAAAATAAGCACCGTGGCCTCGGAGTTGGCAACTTGTTCAATCAGCTTGCGCACCTCGATCACTCCACGGCTGTTACCCACCAGACTGCGAAACAAATCCAGATTGACACCGCCACCACCACCGCGCTTTCGACCCAGGTTAAACACCTCTGCACGCTGCAACAAATCAGATAGTTCGGAATAACGTAAGGGAAGATTCAACATGGCAAAAGCAGACTGCACCATATTTTTATCCAGTGAACGATCACTGTCTTCCGCCAGGAAGAGTACAACAGGCGTGCTTTCAGATTTTTTCTTTATTTCGCTGAATAATTCAACAAGGCGTTCTGTGGAACCACAATTTCCCAACAAAACCGCTTCTGTTCGATCATCCAGAAAACCTAGTGCTCTGTTGCTGTCGGTAACATTCACCGCTCCCTGTGCAACAAATTCCAAAATAGCAGCGAATTTCTGACGCTGTTGATCATTATCTTCGACCAGCAACAGAGTCATTGAATCAGGCATTTTTTCCTCCCAGAATTAAGGCCATTTGCACAAACCCGGTGCGACAGTTTCCCTCGCAACGCACTAAGTTATACACCATATTTTCGGGATGTCAAAATATTGTCACAGATAAGCGGATAAAAATTACTTTATAAAACCGTATGCTGGACGGGTTACTTCGTTTCGCCTATAAAGCTTGAGCGCTAACGCCCGGCAAACTATGAGCTTTCACTTTTTACGTGCCAAAGCAATGGCGCGACGATGCTGGCGAAAAATATATTTATCTAATTGGTCTTGCAGACGCTCTTCCAGCGGGCAGAAATTCACCGTGAAACGTTGCACCTGTACATCAACAAGCTGTGCATAAAGTATTAACGGACGGGGGAAATTCGGATCAGGATACAGCCGGATTTTTAATAATATGCCACTCTCAAGATTAGCAGTCGCATTGTCCTCAATCTGCACACAAAGGCCATGCGCACCAAAAGTAATGGCATGCTGTGTTGGCAACTGACTGTTGTCGCTCATCATTTCCGTGACCAGGCTCAGCAACAGATCCAGGCGTGTTTCAAGGCGCTTGAATTGCTCGTGACCGCTAATCACTTCAGCCTCGCCAGCCTCCTGAGGTATCGCCTCATCCCTCAGCAACAGGTTTTGCAGCAACTCTTCATTGGCGCGATAATTACGATACTGCTCACCTTCGCTGGGTAATGTGGTCAACACTTCCCAGTCCATGGGCAAATGATCATTAAAGGTGATTCCATCCAACAGAGAGCTTTGTGGTTCGCTACGCATGCCCCGCAGAATAATCGAAGTTACTTGTTTTATGCAACCGATGAAAAAAATGAAAGGGAAAATTATTGTACAATACTGGTCGATAGCCCGTTATTTATTATTGGAAGTGAAACCCTGAATAGCTTGATAGGCTGCGCTGGCTTTACCGGAATTTTTTATTTTGAGTAACTCATTTTGAATGACCGGCATTTCCGCCTCTGCCAGACTTTTCGTTTTTTCATCAATGGAAATAACTTCCCGGGCAAGTTCAACCTTGCCGACAACCCCTTGGGAAAACACTTGATCCAGCAAAGGCCGGCGCGCCTTTTCCAGCTCGGTTAATTTTTCCCAGTCACCGACCTGTGCAGACAACAACATTTCCCGGGTGAATGTTAGCAACTGCTCAACAGGCAACAATTTTATCGCAGCGCTCATTATATCTTGGCAGCCAAAGCCTAAGGCTTGATGCCATCCCAGCCTGACTTTATTTCCCGTAAAAGTGTATTCACTTCATCCAATGCGGCCGGATCATTTTTCGCATGACCCGTCATCAAACGCTGCAACATGTATTCATATAACGCATCCAGATTATCAGCAATTTCTCCACCCGCATCCATATCCAGGCTGCCGCGTAATCCATCAGAAATAATCGAAATAGCTATTTTAATCTGTCCAGATTTATTGGGAATATCGTTGTTCAGCATATACCCCTTGGCCTCACCAATGGAAGAGATCGCCTTGGAAAGTAATTTTGCAATTAACTCATGAGGGCTGGCTCCCAAAACCGCAGCATCAACTTGTACTGCCTGGTAAGCATTGACTGCCGTTTTTGTACTTTCCATTCCGGGCTCCATTTAATAATTTACCTGTTAAAATACTTTATTCCCTGATATCAATAAAACAATACGATCCAAAAATTATTTATTTTCTCATTATGTTGAAGGGGGATTTAAACTGTCAAGCTGTTGTGTCAGCGCAGTATTTGTTGATGAAAGGCTGGCAACCAATACATCCAGGGCCGTAAATCTCGCTCGCATACGTGCCTCTATCCGCTCCAACCTGCTCTCAAGTGTTACCTGTCGATCTTCCAGGTCATTAATTCGATCTTTAAAGATATTTGTACGCGAATCAATCGTTCCATTGAAAACCAGCATCTCTTCCGTAACACTACCAAGCCTCGTAGCGTATCCATCGGCAGCAGAGAATAATTCTGCAACATTATTGCTGTCAGCCTGTATCGCCGTATTCAAAACACTCTCATCCAGCGCAAGTGTGCCGTCACGTTGAAAGGCAACACCAATACTGGACAGAGATGTATATGAACCCGTAATACCTGTCGGTGTCTGATTCAACACATCACGAATCGTATTGAGCATTTGGCGAGTGGTTGAATCACTTGCCAAGGCGCCCGCCGTAGCTCCTGCAATACCCGGTGCCGTTTCTTTATTAATTAATTCACGAAGGTCATTATATGCGCTGACAAATGTCTCAATGGCTGCTTTTGCACTGCCAGTATCTTGTGATACAGACACATTAACCGGCCCTGCTGTCACCGCTGACAAACCCAAAGTGACACCTGCAACCACATCTGTGACTGTATTGGAGGATTTTGTGATTGCTATACCATCCACCGTAAAGTTGGCATCCTGTGCCGTGATCTTTTCCGAAAAATTCTGTGTTCCGGCAGGATTCTGACTTAACAAGGCTGACAACGCTGCTTCACCTGAAACCGCAACCCGTATACTTTCATCAGAACCACTATCCGTGGAGCTTAATACAAGCCGGTATGGGTTTGTGGCATCACCATCATTAACAATAGTTGCCGTAACACCCTGATTGGCCGTATTAATCGCATCCCGAATGCCTTCCAGCGTATTGTTGCTGCTATCAATAACAATATCGAAAGAGGGGTCAGCGCCCGCGGTAAAAGTTGCACCACTATAAGTTCCCGTTCCGGCGTCAAAAGTACCACCAGAAATGGTTCCTAAATCAATCGTCAACGTAGTGGATGTACCACCGCCAATTGCTGCTGTCGCATCGGCTTGCCCCGCTGCCACAATTTTTTGTGATTGGGCAAGCTGACTCACTTCGATAGAATAATTACCGGCAATCGAACCCGCTGTTCCTGTGGCAGTCACAAAAGCGGTGTTAGATGAAGTCGCTTTATTAGCAAGTATGCTGGTGCCTGATTTTAAACCTGCTAATGCGGACTGAAATGATGCAAGAGAACTCTTTATCGTTCCAAGTGAAGATACTTTGGCATCAAAGCTGGTTTTTTGTGCGATGATCCGGTCAAGCGGAATCCGCTCAAGTTTCATCAGATCATTAACAATACCGGAAATATTGAGATTTGAGCCAACCCCCGGAGATGTGACCGTCCCAAAACCAAAACTAAAATCTGAAGACATTACTGCTTACCTCAACTCAGGCTGAAAAAGTCATGCATAACATGCTCGGTGCATAATATATGCCAGATATTACACCCTTTCCTCAAACATCATACCCTGCTGAGCCTCCCCCAATGCACGGGCAATGGCCACCATTGCTTCTGAGGGAATCTGACGAATCAATTCACCTGTTTCTGCATCTTCGATTCGTACAACATTGATATCCGTTCCTTCTGCAACCGTAAACTTCAAGTCACTAAAGCGCCCCTGCAAAGTCATATTTACCTGCTCAACAAGCTTGTTCAGCTCTTCAGTATTTGGTGGTGAAACCGGAGTCACATCTTGCCGGGTTTCAGCACGAACACGAATCTGCCTCGTATCCGGCAAAGAATTGCCTGAAGTTACGGGTGATTGACGGGCAACCGAAGAGGGCACCGAACCTGTCTTTATTAAATCAGAGACATCCATACATACCTCCTACTCATATAACCCGGTCATGTTTATTCATAACCGGGTTATTACTACAGAGTTTTACGAGTCATCGGCTACCTCAGGAGAGACAATACGTTTTGCGGAATCGAATTGGCCTGAGCCACCATTGCTGTACCTGCCTGCACCAGAATCTGGCCACGCGCCAGGTTTGCCGTTTCCATTGCAAAGTCTGCATCCATAATCCGGCTGCGGGCAGCCGCATTGTTTTCACGGGATGTTTCAAAATTCTGGATGGTAAATTCAGATGTTGCGATAGTGGCACCGTAGCCCGCGCGCGTACCGGCAAGCGTACCCAGGGATGTACCAATAGCAGCTGTAATAGCCACAGCACTCGCACCAAGACTGCCACCGATAGCAGTACCTGCCGTAAAGGCAGCCTGGAAGGTATCCAATGCATCATATTCGACTTGAATTTTCGATGCCTGAGCAGAGCCATTTGTTCCTTGCGCCTGTACAGCCAGTTCATTCATTCGCTGTAACACATCGGTAATAACAGCAGCTTCACCATCCAGTGTTTGTGCAGTAGAAATATTGTCTGCTGCATTACGGATTTGCACGCTGAGCCCGCGAACAGTTGACTCCAAAGATATACCCACAGCCAAACCGGCAGCATCGTCGCGCGCACTGTTCACCCGCAAACCAGAAGACAGACGCTCAATGGAGGTCGCCAGGCTCAGAGAATTTTTGTTCAAATTTTTCTGGGCGTTTAAGGACATGATATTTGTATTGATAATACTTGCGGCCATTTTCCTAACTCCTTAATTTGTACCCCAATGATGCGACTATATGTGGCCAACGTTGAGGCACTTTACATTCAGCGGATATATCTCAGTGATTCAAATCAGAGATATCTACCACTCTCATTTTTATCTCAAAAGAGACAACACGTTTTGCGGAATCGAATTGGCCTGAGCCACCATTGCTGTACCTGCCTGCACCAGAATCTGACCACGCGCCAGGTTTGCTGTTTCCATTGCAAAGTCCGCATCCATAATCCGGCTGCGGGCAGCCGCATTGTTTTCACGAGATGTTTCAAAGTTCTGAATGGTAAATTCAGATGTTGCGATGGTGGCACCATAACCTGCGCGTGTGCCTGCAAGCGCGCCCAGAGCCGTACCAATATTACTCGCTGTTCCTGACCCAAGGGTACCCGCGATAGATGTACCAGCTGTGAAGGCAGCCTGAAAGGTATTTAACGCATCAAATTCCACCTGAATCTTTGATACCTGAGCAAGGCCGTTTGTGCCTTGAGCTTGCACCGATAACTCATTCATTCGTTGCAACACATCAGTAATAACAGCAGCTTCACCATCCAGTGTTTGTGCAGTAGAAATATTATCTGCTGCGTTGCGGATTTGCACGCTGAGCCCGCGAACGGTTGACTCCAGAGATATACCAACGGCCAAACCGGCAGCATCATCACGCGCACTATTTACGCGCAAACCGGAAGATAAACGTTCAATAGATGTCGCCAGACTCAGGGAGTTTTTGTTTAGATTCTTCTGGGCATTCAACGACATGATATTCGTATTGATAATACTAGCAGCCATTTTCTTGCTACTCCTATGCTATCCCCTTGCTGGCACGACTGATGCGGACCGGACAAAGGATGCTTTATATTCAGCGGATATATCTCCTCAAATCCGGAAATATTCACCGCTCCCGCGCACTATGTCGGCCTTTTACCGGGATGCTTTAACCTGGCATTTTAGCGCTTTACATATCTGTGCCATTTGTGCCCGTGCGCGTTACAACATTCAGATTTTGCAAATCTACACTTGCAAATACGAATCATTATCATTATCATTCATGAAAGGTTAAGCATTGCGGGCAATCCTGCAAAATAAATGGTGGATGCACGCCGTGCATCGTAAAAAAGCCAGCCACCCATGCCTCCCGGCACAGGTAGCCAGCCAGAAACAATGGCTCGGGTATTTTTTTGGAGGTTTTTTTATGTGTATTGATCTGGCATCCTTATCGGGGAAAATTGACAACAAGTTACCCATTCACAAACTTCCCCGCACGCAGCGCAAAAAAATCTGGAATCTTGAACGTCGTTTTCATTGCAGCGTTGCCGGTACCTGCTTCACATTGATGGAGATGCGCCGGTTCTGTCGTAAAGGGCACATCAGCACAAAGGGAGATGTCAGCGATTATGACCTGCATATCAATTTTGTTGCCATCCTTGCAGACGCCCGCACCGCACGGCCAGCCGCCAAATATCTGGACCGAAAATACAAGACGACAATCCAATACTTTGAGCAAGCCGACAATGCGCAGCATTTACAACGCCTATGGAATGAGGCTGTTTCCAAAGGGGAGATAGCCGCAGCATTCTGGGCAATTCTAACTCATCCGCGAACATCAGAAACATTACTCTTTCAGGTATACGGTGAAGTACACATGTTATCGCATCTGTCAGGTGCATCTGTTCGTCTCGACATGCAGGAGCTCACTCAACTACGACAACGTATACCTAAACTGAAACAGGCACTTTCCCGATCCTGTGCAGCCTTGCTGGATCGTACACGTCAAAAAGATGAAATAATTGAAGCACTTAATAAACGTTTACACAAAGCGTTTAAAAATGAAAAAAAACTCCTTCAGGCTGAAGAGAAAATCCGATGGTTAGAGAACGATCAAACTGTGCAACATCTGCAAAATCAGCTCACGGAGTCTGCCAATGCTCTTGAACGCGCCAATCTACGTGCAGAACGCGCCGAAGCAGAAAGTCGGAAACAGCAACACATCAATAACACTTATCAGACTCAAAATAAATGTATTGAACATAAATTACTGGCTCTGAAATCTGAATGCAGCGCACTGGAAAATGCGCTTGAAAATATTCTTTCCACGCAAAATATTTCCTGTCACAAAATCGACCTTGCCGGACGCTGTATTCTCTATGTGGGTGGACGTAACCGGCTTTGCTCTCATTTTCGCGCCTTGGTGGAACAACAAAACGGGCGCTTCATTCATCACGATGGCGGGCGGGAAGAAAATCCACAACAGCTGAATGCATTATTGAGTCATGTCGATGCCGTGCTCTGTCCGATGGATTGCGTTAGTCATGATGCCGTAAACCGGATTAAACGTAATTGCAAACGCAACGGAAAACATTTTTCGCTGCTGCCCCACGCAAGCCTGTCTGCTTTTACCAAAGGTGTGTATGCATTCTCCAAAGTCTCTACAGGAGCGCATTAGAAAACACATTATTCAGTCGTATTGTTATTTTAACGCCAAAGAAAAATAACCTTTGGTGATATTCGCCAGCCACTCAGCCCCGATTTTTCCAATTAAGGGCGCAAAGGTAGCCAGCCAGTTTCTATTGGTTTTACTACTTTTGTTAGCTGAGGTTTTTTATGCTGGTTTTTTGTTCGCGATTCTTGCTCTTATTGTTGGTAATACCGGGTGGGGTAGCATTATCCGACAATACTCCCGTGTTAAACGAAGTCGTCGTCACAGGTACCCGGACCGAAAAACCGGTACTGGAAGCACCAGTAAGAACGGAGATAGTGACTCGTCAGGAAATTGAAAAAACCCATGCGCGTGACCTGAAAGAGGCGCTGGAAAATGTGCCGGGCCTGATTCTGAAACCTAATGAAAAAACGGGTTTTACCGCCTGGTTACAGGGCATGGATGCCAACCGGGTGTTGGTCGTCATCGATGGTGAGCCAATCAGTCCCAGTACCGGTTCATCCGTTGATCTGACTCAAATTGGTTCCATGGACATTGAGCGCATCGAAATTGTCAAGGGCGCTACCTCGGCGCTCTATGGCAGCAATGCCATGGGCGGGATCATCAACATCATCACGCGCAAACCCTCCAAACCGTTAACTTACCAGTTGAGCGTGGATGGAGGGAGTTATAGTGACAAAAATCTCAGTGGTAACGCCAGCGACGTGACTACTCGCCGCCTGGCTGCCAACCTGGCGGTCAGGAATGATACGGGTTATCTAAAGCTGAATGCTGATCTACGTGATAAGGATGGTTATCGCCTTGACCCACGCGATTTTCGCTCGGAGGGTGAAGCGGGCAGTAAGGCCAATATTAATTTACGCATGGCGTGGACACCCGATGCCAACAGTGAAATATTCATTGCGCCCCGTTATTACCGGGAAGATGTTAGCAACAATCTTCGTCCTGTATTAATACCCGGTGTTGGCTACCTCAGAAAGAAAAAAAATGAAGAGGCAACTCGACTCAGTGCAACACTGGGTGCAGAACGTCGGCTGGAGAATAGTGGCCGACTACGTGGTTGGCTGTTCCAGGAAAACTGGCAGGACATTACACAGCAAAATGTGATCAATACCCCCCAAATAGAGCAGCAACGCACCGCCGAAATTAATCTCTCTCGTGCTGAACTGCAATGGGACAGACCGTGGGGAGCGCATCACGTTTTTACCTCGGGGCTGGTATTTAAAAAGGCCACGCTTGACCAGTATGTCGATACGCCAAACCAATTGCGTCGTATCGAAGTGAATAGCAAGACGCAAGAAACCATTGAAGCCTATTTTCAGGATGATATTTTCATCGGTGAGCAGTGGGAACTTGTACCCGGTATTCGTATACAGGATGACAACCGTTTTGGTTTTTATGCCGCCCCCAAGATCAATGCGATGTTTACCCCGGAGTGGATTTCTGGTGTCACCACCAACATAAGAATGGGCATTGGCCGGGGTTATCGTGCCCCTGATATCAAAGAACAATATTATGTTTTTGATCACAGCCAGCTGGGTTACATGATTTTGGGTAGTATTGATGTTAATCCAGAGAGTTCTGACAGTTATCAGTTAGGCATTGAGTTTGCCCGCCCGGGTGATTTCCGTGCTGATGTCACGCTGTTTCGTAACAACATTAAAAACCTCATCGATACCCGTATCAACCCCGGCGAGTCATCGCCCGATTTGATCATTTATGAATACGAAAATTTTGCGCGCGCCCTGACTCAGGGTATTGAGTTCAGTGGCAACCGCTATTGGAGTGTGTTTGATCTGAAAGGGAGTTACACGTTTCTGGACAGCGAAAACCGCATTACCGGGAAAACACTCACAGGACGACCCCGCCATATGATCAAAGTCGGCGCGGATTATGAACACAAACCCTGGGGGGCCACCGTAACCTTGCGTGGTGTTTACCAGAGCAAGGAATTTTTCAACGCTGACAATTCTCTGCAATCACCGGCCTGGACGACCTGGGACTTGAAGCTGACACAAACCATGACCGGCGGAATAAAAATATTCGCTGGTATCGATAATCTGACTGATGAGCATCGCAATCCTGAAATCCCGCATGACCAACGTCCCCAGTCGGGTCGGTATTTGTATTTAGGCCTGCGGATAGAGCAATGAAAATAATGAGTAAATGTTCAACAACTAAACAGGCTGTTTATCAAAATATTAATACATCCTCGAAGCGATAAACGGCTGAATTCAGGATGAACTAACTGGAGTAAAACAAACATGAATAAATTAAAACAACCATTGTTTCAATCGACATCAATTGCCCTTGTTGTTATTGCCTTGTCGGCGTGTGGAGGCGGCGGTGACCCGCTCGTAACCGAAACCCCAACTCCAGATCCAGGAGGTAGTGAAATTACCACTAGCATGATCGATGCGACAGCGGGTGGTTTTGGTGTGCCGCCAGGTGACCCTGCCAACAAATACACCTATTTTAATCTGGCGACAAAATCCGTGGTTGAGTTAACAGATGTTCAGGCGGCAACATCCAGTGATTGGCACATCGCTTTCAAACGTACCAACATCATGTTAAATGGTGGTGTTTCGGGACCAGCTAATGTCAAAGGCACCGTGGCGGATGCACAAGATGATTTTTACGATGTCAGCGGTAATCCCATAGCCTCAATATTTGCCGATGCCACTGCGGAAAGTGAATTAAGCGCATTTAACGCGGTTACCAATGTCAGCAGCTTAACTTTTGAGGCGGATCGCAATATTCCGTATATCAAGGGTGATGGCAGTAGTGATGGATGGTGGCTTTACGCAGGCCCGCCCACTCACGCTGTGTCAGCGAACCCGGATCAATGGTGGTTGATCAAGTCGGCAGCAGCGAACAGCTACGCCAAATTTCATGTTACCAATATTGTGCAAGTCAGTCGTGATATCACACTGGAACTTTATATTCAGGGAGTAGCAGAGAGTGCTTATTCAGTAACGCCAACCTCGTGGACTGCGGCCATCGGGGCGGCGGGAGGAAGCAGATGTTTTGATATCGACAGCGCCACAGAAGTGAACTGTACAATGGCAGCAACAGAGTGGGATATCAAGGTCGAAGTAGTGGGTCAAGGCTGGAATATCTGGACTAACGGGGGTGTTTCCGGAAGTGAAAGCGGTGGGGCTTTTGGCTCGTTTGATACGGCGGATGCCGATAATTATGTCAGCGGCACTAATGGCCCCAGTGGCACCAGCATCACCACCATGTATCGACAAGACAGTGCCGGAGGCACCTTCAAAGACAACACCTGGTACGCCTACAATGTCCTGAATCAAAGCCCGCCTGTTCTATGGCCCAACTACCGCATCTACGTCATTGATACCGGTTCCGGTTTCTACAAGATGCAGATTCTCAGTTACTACGACCAAGCCGGCCTCAGCGGTAACTACACTTTGCGATACGCGCCGCTTGTCGGAGCAAACAACGCCGAAACAGTGGCAGTCTCACTGACCGAGTGGGCAGTGACGCCTGACAAAACGACGGTCAATACCGGCCCGGTGACGTTCAACGTCACCAATGACGGCCCGGTGGATGTGCATGAGTTGGTGGTGATAAAAACCGATCTTGCGCTTGACAGTTTGCCGGTGGATGCCAATGGAAACGTAGATGAGAGCGCCACAGGCATCACCCTTGTGGGCGAAATCGAGCATATCGCAGTGGGTGCAAATGCGAATGCCACTTTTAACCTGGTGCCAGGCAACTATATGTTGATTTGCAACCTTTGGGATGCGGGCGAGCAGGAAGCGCACTACGCGGAAGGCATGCGTATCTCTTTTACAGTGCAGTAAAGGTTTTTCCCCGGTTCTTATCTCCCTCAGTGGTCCCCTTCCCTCCTCAGTGGAGACCACACCCTCAAAAGCGCAGCCAATGCGCAGAGAACCGGGGCTTTTTACTGATATCACCATGGAGAATGAAAAAAATGAATACTACACACATTGAAACATTGATGTATCAGGTTTCCGGTTTATTGCTGCCACCGGTCCTGATCGTCATCACCCTATTGTTTTTCTATGCCTTTTTTATCCTTGGCTGTTTTTCTGCCCAGTATCTGCAAAGAAAGCGTAACAGCCACCACTATCATCGGGCTATTCTCTCATTATCCGCTGAGGAACCTGTTCTGCGACCCCGGCCAGTAAAAGGATACAGATTGTTCAGTCACTACCAGGATAACAACAATAAAACCACAACGGATCTTGAAGTGTTCGCACTTAAAGAGCTGGAAAAGCAACGCATTGTCACTCGTATTGCGCCGATGCTGGGACTGGTGGCCACGATGATCCCCATGGGGCCAGCCTTGAAAGCCCTGGCCGATGGCAATATTCAGGGCATCAGTGAAAATCTTGTCATCGCCTTTGCCGCCGTGATTTTTGGTCTGATGACCGCCTCCATCACCTTCTGGACAGCCAGCGTTAAAAAACGCTGGTTTGTCGGTGAACTGAATGATCTTCATGCCTCTTTAACTCAGAAAGAGGTGCGGGCATGAAATTGTTGCTGGACGAGGATGAAGCACTTAACCCTATGCTCTCGGTTGCCAACCTGGTGGATGTATTTTTAGTGGTGATTGCCGCCCTGCTCATTGCCATTGCCCAGAACCCGCTCAATCCTTTTACTGCCGAGGATGTCACGGTCATCAAAAACGCAGGTCAGGACAACATGGAAATGATCATCAAAAAAGGCGAGAAGATTGAACACTATAAATCCAAGGGTGAAATTGGTCAGGGGGAAGGTATGCGTGCCGGAGTAGCCTACCGTATGAAAGATGGATCCATGATCTATGTGCCGGAAGCGAATGAAAACTCCCCCGGATCAACCGACATAATTCAGTCAACAGAAATGCCCTGAGAAAAATAACATGAACCTGAAACAAACACTGCTGATTTTATTGATAATAGTTTTAACCACACTTTGGCAACCCGTCCAAAGTGCAACCGTTAACACCAACATAAAAAATAACCCGGCGCACTCCATTCTGGTGTTGGCGACGAACCATGTCACTGAAGGAAAATTACAATTACTCAGCCGTCTTGCGGTGGAACAACAAGCATTTAAAATCGATTATCAATATTTACGTGCTCTGAAAGAAGGTGAATCACTCACACGTCTGCTGGCTCCCTATGACCTGGTAATTTTCGATGCTGTTAGCGACAAAGAAACAGCGAAGGATTATGCACATTTTGAAACCCTGGTGCAGACTGATCCGAAACAGTCAGACAAACCACGCCGCTTTCTGCCCATCAAAATCACCTCGGAAAGCAAACTCCGGAAAGGGTTTTCTTTAACCCAAAGTAAAACACTGTTTGACTATTATTACAACGGCGGCGAAGAGAATCTGCGCCAGATGCTGGCATTTCTTGAAAGCGAAATATTTACGTCAGGTACTCAACAGGCATTGCCGCCCATTATTTTTCCCAAACTTGGCATTTATCACCCGGCTTACGAAAAAACCGTATTCGATAATGCGACGGATTACCTGACATGGAAAAATACTGAACCCGGCACGCCCGTGATCGGCATTGCGATGTCGCGTGAGACTATCGCAGCCAGTGAAACCATCATTATTGACGCACTTATTAAAGCCATCGAAGATCAGGGTGGTACTCCCCTGGCTTTCTATTACCCCGGCTATGGGGAGAACGAATACCTCGAATTATTAAGCCCCAACAGCAAGGTAGTGGTGGATAACATTATCAACACCCGTATTATCCACTGGGCTGAAAAGCGCCGCAATGAATATGAAAAACTGGGGGTTCCCGTACTACAGGTTTTGCCCTATACCCGAGGTAATCAAAGCAAATGGGAGTCTGATCAGGCTGGTATTCCTGCACAGGTCACTCCTTTCTATTTGACAATGCCGGAAATCGCCGGTGTTATTGACCCTATGGTCATTTCAGCCCGAACAGCAAATAAAAAACAGACCCCCATCGATTACCAGTTAAACAATGTTGTCAACAAAGCATTGAGGTTCGCTGCACTGAAACACAAAGCCAATGCCAATAAAAAAGTGGCCATTATGTTTTATAACTATCCTGCTGGAGAGAATAACGCCAGTGCCTCATTTCTTAATGTACCCACCAGTCTCGTCTCTATTTTCAGGTCACTCCGCAAGGCCGGCTATACCGTTGCACCACATCCGGAGCAATGGTTCATTGAACGCACGGGGTTGATGTTAAAGCCATTTCATCGTGAATCACCCTATACTGAACTGCCAGGGCTAGGTTCTATTCATGGTGCTGGTGGTTTGTTGCCGATGGCGACGTATAAAAAATGGTATAACACCTTGCCACAATCTGTACGTGGTGACATCGAAAAACAATGGGGAGTACCTGAAAAAAGCTTTACCGTGGCAAGGGTCAATGGTGAATTACAGTTCATTATCCCCCGCACGATTTCCGGTAATGTAATAGTCTTGCCACAACCACCGCGAGGTAACCGTCAGGAGCGGGAACGCGCTATCTATCACGATAAAAAAGTGCCCATCAGTCATAATTATCTGGCGGTTTATCTCTATGTGCGTACACAGTTTGGCGCCGATGCCATCGTCCACCTGGGCACCCACGGCTCTCATGAATATCTGCCTGGCAAAGAACGGGGCTTGTCGCTTTATGATGCGGGCAATATGGCAGCAGGTGATACGCCGATCATCTATCCCTTCATCATGGATGATGTCGGTGAGGCCCTGCAAACAAAACGCCGTGGCCGTGCAACCGTCATCAGCCATCTGACACCCCCTTTTGCCAAAAGCGGACTGTATGCAGAGCTGGTGGATCTGCACGAACTGATGCATCAATACAAGGCACTGGATGAAGGCGGTGTAAAGACGCGCACTAAAGACGCGATTATCACAGCAGTTATCGAGCGTAACATTCATCAGGATCTGGCCTGGAATGAAAAGACATTAACATCACGCTTTGATGAATTTCTACCCGAGTTACATGATTACCTCAGTGACCTGGGCACACAAAATCAGCCGCTGGGTTTACACACATTTGGTGAAGTACCCAAAGAAGAACATCTGGTCTCTACCCTGGTGCAGATGCTCGGCAAACGTTTTGTCGAACCCGCAGAGCGCCATGCAGACCACAATAAAAAACAACAGGATGATTATCAGAACGAGCACGATCATGATGGCGCAGTCAATTATCGCCGTCTGAATCAAAGTCCCGAATACCAGTTAATGCGAACTTTTGTGATCAACAATTCCCCTGATACAAAAGACAGTCTGGATAAAATTAAAGATGATGAACTGCGTGCCTTGTTGATTGAGGCCAGAAACAACTACGTTAACTTTCAGCATATCGAAGAAAACAGTGCGCTTTTGGAAGCGCTGTCCGGCCAGTATGTCAGCAGCTCCACCGGCGGCGACCCTGTTCGAAACCCCGATGCTCTGCCCTCCGGGAAAAACCTTTACGGTTTTGACCCCTCAAAGATTCCCACCCAGGCAGCATGGGAAACCGGCAAAGCCATGATGAATGATTTAATCGCCAACTACTATAACGACCACGGCAACTATCCTGACAAAGTGACCTTTTCCATGTGGTCCATCGAAACCATGCGACATCTTGGCGTGGTGGAATCCCAGGTACTTTATGCTATGGGTGTACGCCCCGTGTGGAATGACAGTGGCCGTATCACAGGGACAGAAGTTATTCCTTACAGCGCGTTAAAACGACCCCGTGTTGACGTGGTGCTCTCTGCCACCGGGCTGTATCGTGACGCCTTCCCGAATATCATGATGATGATCGCCAAGGCAATTGAAGAGGTGGCACAGTTAAAAGAGGAAAACAATTTCGTCTATCGTCATGCTGCCAAACTCAAAACAGAGCTGATGACCGAAGGGATGGATGAAAAGAAAGCGAATACACTTTCGACCATCCGTATTTTTTCCAATGAAAGTGGAAACTACGGCACCAATGTCGCCAGTGCCAGTATGGCATCCGATACCTGGAAGGCAGAAGACAAACTGGCCAGACTCTATTTATCACGCATGGGATTTTTCTATGGCAGTGATGAAAATACCTGGGGAGAAAAATTACCGGATGTTGATCTTTACGCCAAAAACCTTTCGGGTACTGACATTGCGCTTTTCTCCCGGTCATCCAACGTCTATGGCCTGTTAAGCAGCGATGATCCTTTTCAGTACATGGGAGGCATCTCATTGGCGGTACGTCATCTTGATGGAAAAAGTCCCGACATGTTTATCACCAACCTGCGCGACCCCGACAACAGTCGCAGTGAACCGCTGGGCCGTTTTCTGGCGACGGAATTACGGACCCGTCAGTTTCATCCGCAATGGATAAAAGCAATACAAGCCGAAGGTTATGCCGGTACGCTGACGACGCTGGATGTATTGAATAATTTCTGGGGCTGGCAGATCGTTGACCCCGGCAATGTACGCGATGATCAATGGCAGGAATTCTTTGAAGTCTATGTACAGGATAAATATCAACTCGACATGCGCCAATGGTATGAAAAAAATAATGCCCATGCGCTGGCTCAGATGGTTGAACGCATGATGGAAGCAACACGTAAAGAATATTGGGCAGCTGATGCAGACACACTTAAAAAACTGCTTGAGACCTACATCGAACTGTCACAAAAGTATGATATTTTGACGAAAAATGAAGCCTTCAAAAAATACGTTAACGAACACGCAGCGGGGTTTGGTCTGGCATCGTTAACACAAACCACACTGCTGGCCTCTGGAGAAATCGCGCCCAACCAGGAGAGGTCTGCTGAAAAAAATGTTCACGTCGAAGGCCAGGTAATGAAAGAAATACAGAAAAATGAAGTTTCAGAAGACAATCGCTATCGTTACTTTATCGCACTGTTAGCATTATTTTTTGTGGCTGGTTTTCTTTATCAATTTATTTCCTGGTCCAAGTCATTAAAGGAGAAAAAGAATGCCTGACATTAATATCAAAACCGGAAAGGATATTGTGGCTAGAGAAATGACAGCATTGAGACATTCCGTAAACCGGGCTCAATATGCACCCTGCGCTGATGTTGAACGATCTATTGATGCCTATCCTTTTATTGCTCAAGCACGAAACCCGGAGGGTGATCTGGTCGGCTATGTGAGTGCTTTTAGTGATGACGTTTTCATCACCATGATCGGTGAATTACTGGTGCATCCTGATTATCAACATCGTGGTATCGGAACTGCACTACTAAAAAAAGTTGCATTGCGTTATCCCGGTATTCCTGTCCAGGCGTACGCACTTTCTGATTCTTTATCGTTTTTCACACAACAAGGTTACGCTTTGTCAGATCAAACCAGACACGTTGTCCTGGGCAACAGAACACCGACAAATGAGTTAGCCATCACATGGATGACAGGTTAATTTTTTTCGATGACAATGGCCACGAAGAAATAAAATCAAGCTTACCCTAACTATACTCGTAGCGTTTGGGATTTAGGTGACAGTACACCCCATAGCCGTCAGGCTAAGCCGGGTAGGGTGGAACAAGCATAGCGGTTCCACCCTACTGTTTTACTCTCTGCATTGAAGAAAGCAGAACAAAAAACCGGTGTGGCATATAATTTGCTTATGAGGAATTACGCTAATGAATTGATTAAAACGCCATAAAACCGACACAGGAGATCGCCTCTTGAGCGACATCGACATAGCGCAACAAACCGGTATCGAGGGCGTTATCAGCAATTCATTCGGTGAGCATTATTTATTCGGTATTAATCAACAGGCATTTCAGAAAACCGATGCCAGCACCGTATTTCGCACCTATTTTGGCGATGCCCTGTTTGAAGAGGATACGTTTCACATTATTGTCGGCACCGATAGCGGCCTGCTGTACCAATATATAAAGGCACATGGTATTCCAAAGGGCAGCCGGTATCTCTTTGTCGAATTGCCCGAGGTTCTGGCATTGCTGGAAGACTTTGAACCCCAGTTAGTCGGCGAAAGTGTAGAATTAGCCGTCACCAATGAAAAAAACTGGTTGGCTCAGGCCAAAGAAATGGGCGCAAAAAAATATGCGGCTCTGGATCGCTTAATTCCCCTTCGCTCGTTGGCAGTCGTTCATGGCCATTACTCTGCCTACCTGGCATTTTGGCGTAAATTCAAAAAGACATTTGATAATTTCACCTGGCAACAGGCAAATTTTCGCGATGGCCGCCGCTTCACCCTTTGTCAAATTGAAAACCTGACGGAAAATCAAATCCCGGCAATATGTCTGAAAAATGCCTTCAGAGGAAAAACAGCGGTTGTGCTAGCGGGTGGCCCATCACTGGATGAATTACTGCCCTGGGTGAAAAAACATCGTGAAAACCTGCTGGTCATCGGGGTATCCCGCATCAGCTATGCATTACTGGCAGCCCATATTCAGCCCGATATTATCGTATCCATCGACCCTCACCCTATTAATTTGAATGTTTGCCAGGATATGCTCGCATTTCAGGATGGCACACTACTCATTAATGAATTTCACCTGGCTCCGAATCTGTTATCCAGCTGGGGAGGCCAAAAAGTATTTATGGGATCCCGCTATCCATGGCCGACGCCGCTGGAGCCAGAAAATCTGCCACCCACCATAGGCACAACTGTCACTAACACTGCTTTTGCACTTGCCGTTGAACTCGGTGTCGCACAAATTGTTCTCGGCGGAGTGGACTTTTGCTTTAACCAGCGAGGATATACCCATGCCAGAGGCTCAGCCGAACATGCCATGGGTTCCATGCCGCAATTCAGTGATCAACAGGTGGAAACCAACAACGGTATGATGGCCGATACCACAAACTCCTTTTCACAATCCGCAAACCCGCTCGACATTGTTGCTCAAAATGCCATTTCCAGAGGCTGTCGAACCATGAACCCGGCACCCGGCGCAATGCGCCTGCCACATGTAGAATACATCCCGGTGGATGATATTCACGTTGCACCGATGAAAAAATTGGCGCGTGAAATTATTGTTAATACGGTACCCGCCAGCAACACCAAAAATCGAAACCAGCTTTATAAAGAAGTGCTGGGCGAAGTGGATCGCATATTGAAAGAACTGAAAGCAATAAAAGTATTGTCTGGCAAAGCATTGATACATAATCGTAAACTCTTTGCCAAAAATGAGCCAGGAGCAGGCTTCCATAACAAAGAAAAAGTAGAGCGCATAGAAGAAAAACTGAATCAAAAATACCCGGATACCTCTGCATTTATCCGAGGTTTTGGCATGCATCATTTCACACCTATTCTTCGCCTGGATGATGATCGTTATGCCGAAGACCTGGAGGAAAGCTGCCGACTTTATCATCAGGCAATGATTGATACCAGTGATGAACTCATCAAGATTTTTCACATGGCACGGGCCCGCACGATAGCCCGTCAGGAAGAAGAAAAACCACAGCCTAATTTCCGCCGCCTTCTTGAACAGTGGCAACATGATCACCACCCTGGACGCGCCATCCAGTGGGCAAAGCGGCATAAAAATATTGTCAGTCAACTACCCGACTCAGAACAACACAGGCTGCGTGAGTTTCAGGACACCTTCGATGCAACTCTGGAAGCCCTTGGCCAGCAATACAGGGACCGCATTGCACAAGGTACTGACCTGGATGGCACTATCAACAAGGCAAAAGAGTATTTTCTGATTGAAGACAAAGCTGGTCTTGTGCGCCTGCAAGCCAGCCTGGAGTCACATCGAAATAAAATACAGGCCATGCATTTTATCCCGCTTGTGCAGGGTTACATTGCCGAACTCAATGGTGAACCGAAACAGGCAACTGACGCATACGAAAAAATAACGGACGGACCCGCCTGTACTGAAGCTTTTATACAACTTTTCAAACTGCATGGTAAAACCGGGGATACAGACTCTGCATTACACGTCTTAAAAAAACTGTCCAAAACAGATAACACTTACAGTCCCATGTATGCCGACCTGTTACAGGCTACCGGTGATATCGATGCTGCTATCGAAATTTATACCGATTATGTACTTGCCAATCCCGACGACCTGAATACTATGATGAAGCTGGGGAAACTGTACGAGCAATGTGGAGCCACAGACGGTGTTACTATGACGATGAATTACATCCTTGATAAGGATCCCGGTAATCAAATGGCAAAAACCACTTTGGCATCGTTAAACAAAGCACAGGTTAATGAATGAACCTTAATAATAAAAAAATTCTCATCACTGGTGCAGATGGCTTTATCGGCTCACATCTCACTGAAAAACTGATCCGTCTTGGCTGTGACATACGTGCCTTTGTCTTTTACAACTCTTTCGGTCACTGGGGCTGGTTAGATGAATTACCCAATGAAATCAAACAGGAACTCGATGTTTTTACGGGTGATATCCGCGACCCATATGGTGTACGTACGGCCATGCAGGGTTGTGATGTGGTGCTGCATCTTGCTGCCTTGATCGGCATTCCCTATTCCTATCATTCTCCCGACACTTACATAGACACCAATATCAAAGGTTCGCTTAATATTATTCAAGCAGCCCGTGACCTGGGTGTGGAAAAAATCGTCCACACCTCTACCAGTGAGGTTTATGGCAGTGCTCAATATGTCCCCATTGATGAAAAACATCCCTTGCAAGGTCAGTCGCCCTATTCCGCCAGCAAAATTGGTGCAGATCAAATTGCACTGTCGTTTTACCGTTCTTTTGAAACGCCAGTGACCATCGTCAGACCGTTCAATACCTTTGGCCCTCGCCAATCAACACGCGCGGTGATTCCCACTGTGATCACCCAGATTGCCAACGGTGAACGTCAACTCAATCTGGGGGCAGTACACCCTACGCGCGATTTCAGTTATGTCGGTGACACAGTTAATGGCTTTATCGCCATGGCTGAATCTGATCGTGTCCTGGGTGAAGAAATAAACCTGGGCAGCAACTTTGAGATTAGCATTGGTGACACCGTACAACTCATTGCCGAAGTAATGAATGTCGAAATAGACATTAAAACCGACGAACAACGTCTACGCCCGCCGAACAGTGAAGTCGAACGCCTGTGGGCGGATAATCGCAAAGCGCTCGAATTACTTGATTGGTCACCTGAATATGCTCAACACGATGGCTTTAAACGTGCGCTTGCTAAAACCGCACAATGGTTCACCGAACCAGCCAACCTGACACATTATAAACACAGTATTTACAACATCTAATGACCCTGACAAAGTCCATTCTCAACATCCTGCACGAGATACTTCCTGCGCAGCGCCCTATTGGTCTGCATGAACCCGGTTTTGGTGACGCTGAAAAAGCGCTGGTGACAGACTGCCTGGAAAGCGGCTGGGTTTCTTCCGCGGGTCAGTATGTTGACCGCTTCGAGCAAAGCCTTTCAACGTATACCGGCATTCCCCATGCTATCGCCACCATAAACGGCACTGCCGCCCTGCATACTTGTCTGATAGTAGCCGGTGTTAACACCGGCGATGAAGTGTTATTACCCGCACTGACTTTCATCGGCAGTGCCAACCCCGTAGTCTATTCAGGAGCCGTGCCTCACTTCGTCGATTGCGAAGCAGAAACTTTGGGGATCAACCCGCAACGCCTGCACGACTATCTCACTGATATCACCGAGCAACGTGGCAACACCTGTTACAACCGCAATACCGGTCGGCCTGTTCGTGCCTTGATAGTTGTACACATACTCGGCCATCCGGCACGCATTGCCGAACTGGCAGAAATTGCCGCACGCTTCCAGCTTGTACTCATCGAAGATGCTGCTGAATCCCTGGGGTCGTGGCGCGATGATCATCACACTGGCAGCTGGGGTCAATTAACTGCACTGAGCTTCAATGGCAACAAAATCATCACCTGCGGTGGTGGTGGTGCAATATTGACCCATGATTCCGAGCTGGCCCGGCGCGCCAAACACCTCACCACCACGGCCAAACAACCTCACGCCTGGGCCGTCAAACACGATGCTGTAGGTTATAACTACCGTTTACCCAACCTTAATGCTGCTCTTGGCTGTGCTCAAATGGAACAACTGCCCCAACGATTGGCGCAAAAACGCCAGCTGGCAAAAGACTACGCCAACACCTTTGCTACACTCAGTGATGTACAATTTCAAAAAGAACCTGCAAACTGTCGAAGCAACTATTGGCTCAATCTGCTTTTGCTGCCGGATCGTGAACAACGCGACCAATTATTACATGCTGCCCATACCGAAGGTCTTTTGCTACGCCCCTTCTGGACGCCATTGCATCAACTGCCGGTGTTCAAAAATTCTCCGCACATGAATCTGCCGCAAACCAGGGCACTGATCTCGCGCGGTGTTTGCTTGCCCAGCTCGGCAAACCTGAGTCAACCACACACTACCATATGAATAAGATATAGAAGCATGCATCTCCAGGGGGTATTAACCCCATAGCCGTCAGGCTAAGCCAGGTAGGGTGGAACAAGCGTAGCGGTTCCACCAAACGGGAAAGGGACATCAAGGTTCGATCAGTTATCGATGTCCACCTTGAGTCGCCATTTGCCAGTGAACCGTTATTGCATGAAGGCTTTTTCTCCTGTTTCGGGTGCTCAGGTTGTTGATTTTTTTGTCAGTGGCGGTGGGCACAAAGGCTATTTGCTGTTTCTTATTGCCATTGGTGGAACCGCTGCGCTTGTTCCACCCTACCATTTTACTCTGTATGAAGAGAGCAGAACAAAAAACCGGCAATACTCCAGTTTCATCCTCGGTGTTAACCCCCTCCTAGGCTTTTATTCCCAAACGCTCATGTTGTTGCAACGCCCATAATTTTGCATAAACCCCCTCATGCGATAACAAGGTATTATGATCCCCCTGCTCAACGATTCGACCCGCCTCCATCACCAGAATTTGATCCGCATCAGTAATAGTCGATAAGCGATGGGCAATAACCAATGTTGTGTGGTCAGCACTGGCCATTTTCAGTGCGCCAAGAATAGCCTGCTCGGATTCGCTGTCCAGTGCCGACGTGGCTTCATCAAAAATCAGAATACGCGGACGCTTGAGAATCGCGCGGGCGATAGCCACCCGCTGTTTTTCACCACCGGATAATTTCAGACCACGTTCACCCACCACCGTGTCATAACCCTCCGGCAGACTTTGCACAAAATCATGCAGCTGCGCCAGTTTTACCGCAGCGATGATTTCATCCTGCGTTGCGTCCGGCCGTGCATAGGCAAGATTATAGTGCAGACTCTCGTTAAACAGCACCGTATCTTGCGGCACAATGCCAATGACAGCACGCAGGCTGGTTTGTGTCACCTCGCGGATATCCTGCCCATCAATAAGCACCCGCCCCTGCCCCACATCGTAAAAACGAAACAGTAAACGTGCCAGTGTTGATTTGCCTGCGCCACTGGCACCCACCACCGCCACTTTTTTGCCCGGCGCAATGGTAAAATCAATATCATGCAAAATTGGCCGGTCATTCTGATAGGCAAAGGCGACATGCTCAAAGCGGACTTCACCCCGGGTGACTTTCAATAATTGCGCATCAGGCCGATCCTGTATCTCCGGCACTTCATCCAGCAGTTTTATCAACTGGTCCATATCGGTCAATGAATGTTTCATCTGCCGATAGACAATGCCGAGAAAACCCAGAGGAATAAATAGTTGCAACAGGAAAGCATTCACCAGCACAAAATCACCGATACTCATGTCGCCGTTACGTACTTCATCTGCGGCAAAAAACATAATCAGTGTTACCGCCACAGCAATAATGGCAGCCTGCCCAAAGTTCAGCAGTGACATCGATGACTGACTGATCACCGCATTATCCTCCCACTTGCCGAGGGTATTATCACAGCGGCTCAATTCTATCTTTTCATTGCCGAAATATTTTACCGTTTCATAATTAATCAGACTTTCAATAGCTTCATTATTAGCCTGGGATTCGTAGCGGTTCATAGCCAAGCGATATTCCATGCGCCAATTAGTCACCGCAAAAGTAAAGGTCACATAAACTGCAACACTGCCAAAAATAATAAAGGTGAAAACCACATCATATTGACTCACCAAAATACCCGCCACTAACAAAAACTCCACCATGATGGGCAGAATGCTGAAGGTAAAATAGTTAAGCAGAGTACTGAGGCTGGCAGCACCACGCGCAAGATCACGACTGATGGCACCTGTCTTGCGTTCCAGGTGAAAACGCAGTGCCAGCTTATGTAAATGCTCCAATGTACGCAGGGTTAATCGCCGCATCGCACGATAACGCACCCGGGTAAACAATACATCACGTAATTCATTGAACAAGGATGCACTGAGGCGCAATGCACCATAAGCCAGCAACAAGGCCACAGGCAATGCCACCAGCACATCCACTTTCATATCCAGCTCATCCACCAACTCTTTCAATACCAGCGGCACACCTACATTGGCCACCTTCGCCAGTATCAGGCTACTCAGTGCCAGCAACACCCGGCCCCGGTATTCCCACAGGTAGGGCATCAAGGCACGAATGTTAGCCCAGTCTTTTCGGTTTTCAGTGGGTGCGTCAGTGTAACGATGAGGTGCGGACATATGATGACAAAAACTCCAGGAAAAATACTCGTGTATAAAATTCAGCGTGTTTCTTACTTCTTATTACATCCCGCTACATCTTACATAGTAGACCCGCAGATTATACATAATCAGCCAACAACTGACAGCGCATTGATGTTCATCCATCTCAAGCAATCAACATCAACACTTAACTCAACAACCACATATTTTTTATAGCGCACTTTAATCATCATTAATTTGTAAAGTTATTCACGAAACAACCGCTATTTTTTCTGTCCATTATGACGCAGCTAACAGGTTTTTAGATATTGGAGCATCATTGCGACCTCACAAAAAGTCTGCCGCAGGACAAGCCGCATTAAGGACATGAAAAATAAGGACTAAATCACTATGGAACTATCACGATCTCCTCGTAAAACAGATATGGCGTACCTGTCAAATACTGCAAGCATAACCGTATCTTATCTGCCTTCAAAAGAGCACCTCACAGTAATCCATAAAAAACTCGGGCAGTACCCGTCCATATGGCAAAAAACACACAGTCTGCAATCGCTCAGCGACAACTTCAGGTTTTACAACGGATGCGGAAAGAAAATTTCACTTTACATGAATATCAACGAGCAACAATATGATAAATATTCTCACTAAAGTACTTTCCCATGTTGGCTGGCGAAAAAAAATTTTGGGTTATTCCGCACTGTATATCGCCCTGGTTTTAGGCATAGGTGTATTTGCTTCCCATACCATCTACCAACAAAACCAGTCGATGTCTCATATCATCGAGGTATCACAACAAAAAGTAAATGGTGTCACCAATGCCCGCGTTGCCGTAGTGGAAATGGAACGCGCTCTGGCGAACGTCATCGCCACAGAAGAACGCGCCAGAATCCGCAAACAAGCTGTAGCAGCCATTCGTTCCCTTTCATTACTGGATGAACAAATTCAAACTCTGGATGAAATTTTGAAGAACAACAATGAGGAAGTAAAAGAAATTTCTGTATTAATACAGCGCATGCGCCCTATTCAACTACAAGTTATCAAAGAAGCCAGAAAAAACAATGATACTGATGCCATTGAAAAAATGCAGTCAATAACCAATGATGCCCAAAAGGTGAATGAATTATCGCAACAGTTGGTGGAAAAATCACGCAATCAACTGATTTCAGAACAGGATACATTAATCCGGCAAGGGTACGTCGCCATTACCATCATGATATGGGTGGTGGGTATCGGTTTACTGATTGGAATAATAACCAGTCTGCTTGCTGCCTATCTTCTCACCCGGCCATTAAGCAGAGTCGAAAGTGCAATGACCAGTCTTGCCAATGGAAAGTTGAACATCGAACTTACCGATGAAGGAACTGATGAAATAGGCCGTACTGTAAAAGCAATGTCTACAACAATCTGTAATTTGCATGAGATTATTTCAGAAATTCACTCAGGATCAGAATTACTCAGCAAACATTCTTCACAAATAGGAAAAACCGCTGAAATAGTCAGCACGGTATCGATAAAACTTCACGATGGTATCGAGGCTATTAAAGGAGACACACAAATAGTCCATTCAGTCACTGATGATGTAGCAGAGCGATTACGGCAAGCCACGGAAGGTGCCGACATCACATCGGCAGCCACCAAAAAATCTGCACAACAAATGCTGAGTACAGTAAAAGAATTCCAACGCTTCCAGAGCGACATGGAAAACACCGCAGATGTTACCCGTAAATTGTCAATTGCAGCCGATCAGGTTACCAGCATCACCGACACCATTCGTGACATTTCTTCGCAAACCAATTTACTGGCCTTGAATGCGGCCATTGAAGCCGCCCGCGCAGGAGACCAGGGGCGAGGTTTTGCGGTGGTCGCGGATGAAGTACGTCAATTGGCCAAACGCACAGAAGATGCTACTGCGGAAATATCCACATTGGTCGAGGAAATATCAACCAGCGTCAGCACGACCGTTGATGCACTTGAAACCAGCGTTTCCGATGCAAAAGACAATATTAACAAACTGACCGGGTTGGCTGATGAAGCCACAATAAGCAGTGAGCGTGTACAGGATATGCGCACTTACATGACAGAAGTTGAAGGACTGATGTCATCACAAACCCAGGCCGTTGAAGGTATTACCTCTTCAGTTTCCACGTTGTTTGATGTTTCTGTTGATGCCAATCAGGAAACTGAACAACTTCATCAACTTTCTCAAAATCTCGATAGAGCATCATCGCACCTGAACAAAGTTGTGGATCGGTTTACCCTTTAAATCAATTTATTTTAACAATGTAATGGAGATAATTATGGATATCAAATCACCATCCAGCAAATTTAGCCAAAAAATTCTTCTGGCGATATGCTTGTCCCTTATGGGTACACCGGTATTGGCTGCGGATTTAAGCCATTACCTGCGCCCCAGTGAAATCCCGCAACCAGACAACAATCGCATGACACCAGCGCGTATTGAGCTGGGCAAAATGTTATTTTTTGATCCCCGTCTTTCCGGGTCTAACTGGATAAGCTGTGCGACCTGTCATAACCCGGGACTGGGATGGTCTGATGGTTTGCCCACGGCTATTGGACATGGTCAAAAAATATTGAGACGCTCCACCCCTACCATTCTTAACACTGCCTACCAACCTTTACAGCTTTGGGATGGCCGCGCACGCTCTCTGGAAAAACAGGCACTGGGCCCTATTGAAGATGAAGGCGAAATGGCCCAGCACTTACATAAATCAAATGATCGCTCACATGGTTTGATCGATGAACTGAAAGTACTAAAAGGTTATCGTGATGCCTTCGAGGCGGCTTACCCTGGAGAAGGTATTACCAAAAAGACTATCGCCAAAGCCCTTTCCAGCTTTGAACGCACCATCGTTTCCACTGATGCTGCTTTTGACCGCTGGATTAAAGGTGATAAAAAGGCCATGAGCAAATCGGCTTTACGCGGATTTAAATTATTTGAAGGGAAAGCTAATTGTGCAAAATGCCATAGTAACTTTAACTTTACTGACAATGGCTTTCATAATATTGGCCTGGAAGATGCAACCGACGCTGGCCGTTATGCTATTCGAAAGGTAAAAATACTGATTGGTGCATTTAAGACACCTACATTGCGGGATATTGCTTTAACCGCACCCTACATGCACAACGGTGCCTACACAACACTGGAAGAAGTGATCGAGCATTATAATGTTGGTGGTATCAGCAAAGAAAACATTTCCCCCAACATCAAAAAACTTAACCTTAGTAATAGTGAAAAGTCTGACCTGGTGGTATTCCTGAAATCACTCACAGGAAAACCCAACCCTATCACTTACCCCATGCTGCCGGTTGAATAATGACTTAAACCTGACGAGGAAACTATAATGAAACAGAAATACTTATTTAATATCTTATTTATCGGCTTGATAATGACGTTCACTACCGCCGCCTTTTCAGAAGAGTTTGTGATAGATCAGAGCAGCAAAAGCTTCCAGTTAAATGGTAAGAAAATTGAAGCCATTACAATTAAAGCGGGCGACACTATTCGTTTCAAAAATGAAGACCCTTTTTTCCATAATATCTTCTCTTTGTCGGATCTAAAAACCTTTGACCTGGGATCCTTTCCTAAAGGCCAGTCAAAGACAGTAACATTTGACAAAGCAGGAATGGCTGAAGTTGAGTGCGCCATTCATCCAGAGATGTACATGGAGGTCAGCGTACAATGAATACGATACCTGCCAGGATGGCTTTCATACTATTCCTAACAAGCATCATCGCATTTGTTACACCTGTGTCAGCAGAAAAACGTTCTGCAATAAATACTGAGCTGTCCAAACCGGCCGTACGTGGTGGCATCGTGTTCAAGAACTACTGCAAATTATGTCACGGAGAAAAAGCGGACGGTATGGCCCGTGCGGCTAAACTTTATGGCGTAAAAAATCTCACCATAGGTCCAGCCGAGTCTGATTATTATTTCAAGATCATCCGTGGGGGTGGCCCGGTAGTCGGCAAATCCGAATTTATGCCTCCCTGGCAGCATGAGCTTTCTGAAGAACAGATTAATGATGTTGTGGCTTACCTTCAAATAGTGACGAGTGGTGCAAAACGTGGAGAAGTGGTTTTTAAGACCAATTGTATTCTGTGCCACGGCATCAAAGCTGATGGAAAAGGTCGTGCGGCAAAGCTGTATGATCCACCGCCTGCCAATTTGACCAAAAGTGATAAAAATGATGATTACAAAACCATGATCATCACCTATGGCGGCCAAACCATGGGGCGATCACAGATTATGCCACCCTGGGGAGACCAGCTTTCCGAGCAGGAAATCACCGATGTCGTGGCCTATTTACGCACAGTACTGGATAATAAATAATCCTGTTTTAACCACGCAGTATAAATCCGGGGGAAATAGCACTCCAATGTCATTAAGTTAAACTAAAATTCCTGCCCGGCGCAGGTCGGTGGTGAGCGTGCGAACCCCAACGGGCCAGTGATGGTGCTCGTAAGCTCACCGCCAATCGGCACTATTATATACTGCGATTTTTTAACTTACTGATATTGAACAGTGTCTCTAAATCTCATGCTGCGTGGTTAAATAACTTATCCGCACGGATAAAACTGTTTATTGTTCCCCCTGTTATTTTTAAACAACCACTGCATCAGCCGCTAAGCCGCCCAACAATGCGAAACCCCGCCACATAAGTACCAATCGCAGAACCAATGGTGCAAAACATAAACACCAGCAAAACCCGAGTCACCCGATTACGCCACCAACCTTTAATGGTGGTCGTATCTGCACGCAATTTTCCAAAATCACCCACCTTGGGGCGTCGCAAATAAACTTCGATACCGGCCGTGACCATGCCCGCCCCAATGGTGGGATTCAATGATGTCAGCGGTGCCGCCAGAAAAGCGCCAATCACCGTCAGTGGGTGTGCAGCGGCAAGCAGCGCACCCAATGCCGCCAGGCCTCCATTGATCAACACCCAGTCCATCACCAGTTGCCAGCCCATTTCCGGGCTACGGGAAAAACCAATACCAAAACCCAAAAATACCAGCGCTACAATTAACCATGGAAAATATTTAAACCAGCGCGCACCGGCAGGTACAGTGTCAAGGCGAGTAATCGTTTCAGTGGCGATATCGGCCAGATTGCTTTCCATTGGCTTCTGCTGGGTCTGCATAACATTGTCGCCAACCGTAAACGCCTCGAAACGTTTTACCATGCCCGCCAGATGACCCGCACCAATCACCACCAGAATATTTTCATGGGGATGTTTGGCGACTTCCTGTTGCAGGCGCGCCACCATGTATTCATCACGCTCACCAATGAGCGGCTGAAATAAATCCTTTTCTTCTTCGGCAAACTGGGCAAAAGTGGATTCGAGAATATCGCCTTCTTTCAACTTTTCGATTTCCGCTTCGCTGACTTTCTCGCTGGACACTACGCTGGAGATCAAACCACCAATCAAATTCATACGCCGCCACCAGGGCACGTTACGATAAATACGCTTGAGCGTGATACCGACTTCACGGTCTACCAACAGCACTGGCAGCTTTGCCGCTTTAGCGCAATCAATGGCTTCCCGCATTTCCGCACCCGGCTGAATACCAATTTGCTCAGCCGCTTTTTGCTGGAAAGCCCCTAGCGCAAGACTGGCAGCCACCATTGAGGCTTTACCATCGCGCACAACCTGAAATAGGTCCATTTTTGCCAGCGCATCGGGGTTAACAATGGAATTGTAACGACTGGGGCACAGTTCCACAGCCACGGCATCGTAATCGCCCGTTTCAATCAGCTCTTTAACCTTTTCGGCACTGGTACGCGACACATGTGCCGTGCCTAACAAGGTAATACGGCTATCACCAACCATCAGCGTAGCCATGGGCTCCTGGTTTTCTTTTTCATCCGTTGCTTCGGGTATCTTATTCAAAACATTATCCATAAGTAATTTTTGTCGTTCTGTAGGGTGGGCACCGCCCACCATTAATAATCGGAGCAGCACCCCGGGTGGGCAATGCCTACCCTGCTTTTTTCGTGTTCCATGGGAGATACCAAAAACCGCTGACATCAGGCGCGCGACATAAACTTGTTACCATCAGTATTTATTTTTATCACTTCACCTGTTTCGATGTATTCCGGTACTTGTACTTCCAGCCCGGTGACCAGTATTGCTGTTTTGGTACGGCCTGCTGCTGTTGCACCTTTCAAGGCCGGTGCTGTGTCTTTAATTTCCAGACTGATGGTTTGCGGCAATTCAATACCCAGCACACGCTCATCCACAATCAGCACATAAATACCTTCCAGACCATCCACCAGATAACCCAGTTCGTCCTCCAGCTCGGCCTGCCCAAGGGTGTACTGGCTGTAGTCTTCGATATCCATGAAAGTGAACATGTCGCCGTCCTGGTATAAAAACTGTGCCTGCCGCTTGATAAGATCCAGCTCGGTGAACATATCATCAGCCTTGCAACTTTCGTCCAGTTTTTGCCCTGTTTGCGCATTGTTAAAGCGGATTTTGTAAATGGTTTGCGCACCACGGGAAGAGGGACTGCGTGACTCAATTTTTTTGACAACATAAGGCGCGCCATTGATTTCAACGACATTGCCTCTTTTTAATTCACTCGCCTTTGGCATTACTCTCCCCTTCTCAGTCGTTCAAAATAATCAATGTTGTCTCTTCCATAGCGTTTCGTATGCCCACACCTTCATTGTCATTACGTTAAGCCTGATGGTGATATACGCCCGGGCTCCCATGCTCCCGCGCAGGGATGCCTGTCGTGCCCGCGTTTCATTGCCGTATGGATTCCCACGCGGAGCATGGGAACCAGAAATCAAACACCACCACATAGGCAATGCTCAGTTACAATCACTGCCTGACAAAAAAGCGAATATCCTGCATCCCGACCATTGTATCCAATTTTCCGGGTATAAACTTCATTACCTCGCTCACCAAACCAGATTGCGTATATGCTCTTTAACCAGACAATTCAGGTGCAATCACTTTATTGCCCGCGCATAAACAGTTTATCCAGCTGGTCCATATTCATCTGTACCCAGGTGGGTCGGCCATGGTTACATTGGCCACTGCGTTCTGTGGTTTCCATGTCACGCAACAGGGCATTCATTTCCGGCAGACTCAGGCGTCGGTTGGCACGCACCGAACCGTGGCAGGCCATGGTGCCCAGCAGTTCATTAATAGCCTCACGCACCCGGCGCGTGGTGCCGTGCGTGCTCAAATCCGACAACACATCACGTACCAGCCCTTCGATATCTGCATCGCGTAACAAGCTTGGCACCTGACGCACAACAATGGTTTCGGGGCCCATGCTTTCCACCACAAAACCCAGCTCGGTAAATACGTCCTCAAAAGCCGCTGGCAGTCTGGCTTCTGCCTCACTGACGCTGATACTCAATGGCACTAATAATGGCTGCGATTTTACGCCCTCACCTTCCAGTGCATTTTTCATGCGCTCATAAGTAATACGCTCATGTGCAGCATGCATATCCACCACCACCAGCCCATGTTGATTTTCCGCAAGAATGTACACACCATGCAGTTGTGCAATGGCATAACCTAAAACAGGAATATCTGTATTTTCTGCGCTGTCAGAGTTCGTCGCTTCCCCGGTCGTCACCGACTGTGCCAGCGCCTGATAACCCTGTAAATGTTCTTGCACCGCCCGTGGCGATATCCCGGATGATGCCGGGCGAGGATACGATAAACCAAATTGTTGTGCAGGTTGCGCTGGAACATTGTCTGCTGGTGGTGGTGCTGAAAAGGCGGTGATTTCAGACACAGCCAGTGGTGCTACAGCGACTTCTGGTCGCGCCTTGGCCAGTGCCTGATGCAGGCTGCGAAACAGAAAATCATGCACCATGCGGCCTTCACGAAAACGCACTTCGTGCTTGGTGGGATGTACGTTGACATCCACCATCGTCGGGTCTAACTCCAGATAGAGCACATAGGCCGGATGCCGCCCGTGGTATAACACATCCTGATAAGACTGCCGGATGGCATGAGTTACCAGCTTGTCGCGCACAATGCGCCCGTTGACAAAAAAGTATTGCAGATCAGCTTGTGAGCGTGAAAAAGTCGGCAATGCCACCCACCCCCACAAGCGCATGCCTGCCGCCTGAAATTCGATTTGCAGGGTATTGTCGGCAAACGCCGTGCCGCACACCTGGGCAACACGCCGTAACTGCTCTGACGGCTCACTCACTGGCCGCCATTTTTGCACAACCCGCTGGTTGTGGCTCAGAGTGATCTCCACATCAAAGCGGCTCAGTGCAATGCGTTTAACCACTTTTTCCAGGTGGGAAAATTCGGTCTTTTCGGTGCGCAGAAACTTGCGCCGGGCCGGTGTGTTAAAAAAAAGATCACGCACTTCGATAGTGGTGCCCTGCGGGTGAGCAACAGGCTCCAATGTGCTGACCTTATCGCCACCATCACCGGTGACCCGCCAGCCACTGTCGCTGCCCTGCGCCCGTGAACGTAATTCCAGGCGGGATACCGAACTGATACTGGGCAAAGCTTCGCCACGAAACCCCAGGCTGGCAACACCTTCGAGGTCATCAAAACTGTGGATTTTACTGGTGGCATGGCGGCTCAGCGCCAGGGAAAAGTCCTCTTTATCGATACCACAGCCGTCATCACGCAGGCGTATCAGCCGTGTGCCACCGCCTTCTACTTCGACTTCAATAGACCGCGCACCCGCGTCCAGACTGTTTTCAATCAGCTCCTTCACCACTGCTGACGGACGCTCCACCACTTCACCGGCCGCAATCTGGTTGGCAAGCCGGGTGGAGAGTTTTTGGATACGGGGTAAATGGGCGGCATCACTCATGGCGCAGCATTATACGCAGGATGGACCGACTTTACTTTTTTCTTTACGCAACCCTTGCGGCATAAAGCAATAACCCTTAACAGGAAGCGGTATCGTAAAACAACAAACTACGCTTACTCTTTATATTTGCTATTCCCCGGAATCAAAACCCTGCATTATTTTTGAAACTCTTTCAGGTGTCATTTTTGTCCATCCCGACAAATGATAGCGTGTAACGGCTGCACGCCAGGACATATACAAAGAAGGATCTGTAGCGGCGAGATCAACAGGTGCATCCTGTTTCGCAAGACGCGCTATCTCTTTAAGCAACATAAAATTACGCTCTTGAGCCACCTTCGCTATTTCACCTTTAAGCAATGCATCCAATGCATTGACATACAGCGTGCGAGAATCGTTGCCATTATTCACTCAACTACCCTCCAGAAACCAGTTGAACAAAAACGATGTTTTCCTTTGCGATGTCTCTCTGGCTGTTGTCAGGAAAGTCCTTGATTGCTTGTTCGACCTGCTGTTCTTTCAAATTTCTGTGGCGCATCCACCAAACGATGTCATCAATATCATTATCATTTGCACGCACGAGCTTTGCAGCAGCAATAACAGCAGGTGCTGGCATAACCAACTTGAGATTTCCAAACTGAGCCAGATTTTCAGTCTCAAATTTTGCCGGTAAAGCCACTATTCCCGGGCGTACAATCTGAAAATAAACACTGTCAGGATCGATTTCTCCTTTTGGATCATAAAGCACGCCAACCTTTGAACATGCCTCAGACAAGCTACCTCCGTCATACACTGAGCCTGCATGCCAAACATCAATATCCTGAGTTTGACGTGACGGTTGCCCGCAAAATATTGCGGGCGAACTGCCAAAAATACACAAGGTTGTTGGTGTTGATAGCTCTCTTCCCAAACCTTGAAAAATTTTTTCGATTTTTACTCTGTCCAGCGCCATATCTGTCTCCCTGAATATTTGATAATAAAATGTAATTTAATCGCTAAAAATACGCTATTTTTAAAAAATCACCCGGTATTTACACAGATGACACAAAATTTTTAGTGTTTTTCTCTGCGACCTCTGCGTTTATAACACGCCACTTGACAACACCACGACAACATAGCCCCCCGCTGTGCCGAAGTGCTTGTCCGAGGGTTTACCCTATATAGTCGTCAGTATTAAGCTGGGTAAGGTGGAACAAGCGCAGCAATTCCACCAAATGGTGAAGGAACATATTCAAGATTCGACTTCATTCGCCGCTTGCCGGTGAATCAAGGTGGAACCGCTGCGCTTGTTCCACCCTACCGTTTTATTCTGTGTTAAAAAAGATAAGCTACATTTAAATTTACAACACCGGAATACGCAACACCTGACCCACTTTTAACTGACTGTTGCGCAGACGGTTCACGTTACGCAGGGCAACCTGGGTCACACGGTAACGCTGGGCAATACCACTGAGGGTATCACCACGACGAATCACATGCCGCCGCTCACCCAGAGCCAAACGTGTGCCCGGCGGGGCATTTTGCGCAAAATAACGGCGAACGCCCTTGAGCATGGCCAATGCCAGCTTGCGCTGATACGCCTTGTCACGCAACTTGCGCTCTTCACGTTTGTTGGAAATATAACCCGTTTCCACCAGAATCGAGGGAATATCCGGCGACTTCAGCACCGCAAAACCGGCCTGTTCGACCCGTTTTTTGTGTACTTTGCCAATATTGCCCAACTCCTTGAGTACACTGCCACCCACATCCAGACTGGCAGCAATAGTGGCATTCTGCGACAGGTCCAGTAACACCGAGCGCAGCAAGTCATCCTTGTCATCCAAACTGACCCCTCCGATCAAATCCGAATTGTTTTCCTTTTTTGCCAGCCATTGGGCCGCTTCACTGGTGGCACCATTTTGCGACAATACATAGACTGAGGAACCACTGGCCCGCTCGTTATGAAAGGCGTCAGCATGAATAGAAATAAACAGATCGGCCTGCATTTCACGCGCCTTTTCCATGCGTTTACGCAGTCCCAGGTAATAATCGCCAGTACGAATCATCACTGGCCGCATACCCGGCTCTTTTTTGATGAGGCGTTCCAGTTCGCGGGCAATGGCCAGTACCACATGTTTTTCCCGGGTGCCGCGAGGCCCGGAGGCACCCGGATCTTCTCCGCCATGCCCGGCATCAATGGCAATAATCACATCGCGTGGCACACCCTTATTGCGGTTGTCGTTACCATGCGCCACTTTGGGCGCTGATTTTACCCGGGTATCACTCAGATCAATCACCAGCCGGTGACCGTATTGTTTGGTGGGTTTCAACAGAAAACTTTTGGGACGTACTTTGCTTTTAAGGTCCAGAACCATACGCAGATCATTACGATTGCGCTTGGCACTGCGCAGTTTGCTCACCACGCTTTTGGAGAAATCCAACTCGCGAGGAGTCTGTCGCAAACGGGCATTTTTCAGATCAATCACCACCCGGTTGGGCGAACGCAACAGGAATACGGAGTGCTCAACAGGGTCGCTGATATCGAACACCAGCCGTGTGCTTTCCGGCCCGGCCCACATGCGGACATCGTCCACTGTGGCGGCCTGCCCCTTGGCTGACAACAACGTCATTGATAACAAAAGCAGGAATAACACCGTCCATACAGGCTTATATTCTGTAGACAGCGTTGTTGTTGATTCGGTTTTTCTCATATCACTACACATGTTTACTTATTGTGCAAATAAATTTAAAAAAAGCAAGTTTTTTCTTTGTTTAACATTAAGATAGGAAGAATACTTATTCTTGAATAGAGGTTAATTCTACAGCAATGCTTTAATGATCAAAATCATACCCATTCACTCGCGAGCAATGATACCCTGCCCACTCATGCCTTACTGCCAGTCATTTTCCCAAAGAAAAGCCGGTGCATTTCCGGCCAAAAACAGCTGACATCATTTAGTCTGATAATGACGGAACCCATTTTCCTGGAAAAGAAAACAATAATGGCCAGATACACACAACTACAACGACATGACATCCATACAATTGCTGCAAATTATGACCTGGCTGTTACTGCATTTGAGCCCATTGAAGGTGGTGCCGGTAATTCCAGTTATCGGTTGCATACCCGGAATACCCGGTATGTATTAACCGTTTGCGATGACAAAACATTGCCCGATGCCATTACCATAGGGCGGTTACTGTTATCCCTGGCGCAACACCATTTCCCGGCGACACGTCTGCTGCCTCCGGTTAACGGTGATATCGTCACCGTGTACAGGGACAAACCTGTCATGTTGAAGATTTACATTGAAGGACAGGTCCATGAAAACCTGGACAACCTGATGTTATCTCAGGTCGGTGCAGAAATGGCCAAATTGCACCAGATACCTGCACCTGATTTTTTACCGGATCAACATGCTTATGGACGGCAGTTTTTTTCAGACATTATTTCGCATAATATCAATGTCGAATATGAATCCTGGTTGACAACGCAGCTCAATATTATCGAGCAAAACATTCCGTCTGATTTACCCCGTGGTTTGATTCATGGTGACATGTTTTATGACAATATATTATTTGAAAAAAATAAACTTAAAGCGGTTATCGACTTTGAGGAAGCCTGTCACTATGACAAGGGGTTTGATCTGGGCATGGGCATCACGGGATTATGTGTAAAAGATACGACGGTGGTACTGGATAAAGTACGCGCCCTGATAAATGGATACCAACAAATCCGAACGCTGGAACAAGAAGAAAAAGAAACCCTGCAAAATTTTATCCACTACGCCGCGACAGCCACTTCCTGCTGGCGATTCTGGAAGTACCACATCGACACACCCAGTGCGGGCAAGGCCGATAAACATCGGGAAATGATGCACATCGCAGAGAAAATCAACAGCATCCCGAAAACAACATTCCAGAATGCCGTTTTTAGCCGGAATCCTGCCCAGGAACAGAACGCAGATTTTCCAGCCAACGAGCGTACACCGTGTCCATTGCCTGAATAACCACCCTCCGTCCTTCTCCGCTCCCTGCGGCAGGATAATGAATATGAATATGCACATCCGCTGCCGCCAATACCCCCTCCCCCCGCTCCGGCCATTCCACCAACACCATGGCATCAGGACTGAAATAATCACGCACGCCCAAAAACTCCAGCTCCTCCGGATCAGCAAGACGGTACAAATCAAAATGATAAGCCACGCCCCCGTCCGGCAATTCATAAGGCTCTACCAGCGTATACGTGGGACTTTTGATACGGCCAGCGACACCCAGGTTTTTCAGAATCGCACGGGTTAACGTAGTCTTGCCAGCACCCAGCTCGCCATGCAGGTAAATCACGCAGCCCGGCACTGTCGCAACACGTAATGCATCAGCAATACGTTCACCCAGCGCCAACATGGCGGGTGCATCAGGGATGGTGAGTATGGTGTCAGGCATTGAGCAAAACCGGGCATCCGTATGCTACATTATTGATCAGAAACAGGCTCATCAATCACATTAGCAAACTTCATGACAATTTCATCTTCATGACGAATTGCCTCATTTAATTCCGCTGGCAGAAACAGCGCTTTTGTAATATGCAGATTAAATTTATACAGGTGACAAAGACCGGGCTCGGAAGGTGATCGGTCAATAAACGTTGATAACGCTTTACCTTCACCGATCAAATCATGAGATATTTTATTCTGGATGTTTTTGTGGACAACAAAAGCATGCCCCAAACCGACCAGTTTCAGTTTAGTCAGTCCCTTTTCCTTTAGCTCTATTAACTCTTTCAACTCTTCAGAATTCATGGGTATAACCTTTAAGTGGGTAATTTTTATTGATGTGAATATCTTCTGTCTTCGGCACAAACCAGACACCGGCTCATACCAACGTGACGTGATAATATTAATACCCTGTCAGTCACCTGACGCGCTTGCTTGTGCAATTATTGTATTGTTTTTATACGGTTTTTGTCGTGTAGAATTGTTCACCTGTTCTGAACAAACCGCCTCCCATCCCTCTACGGGCAATTATTACATTAGTCTTGTGATGAATAAACAGGGTGTCTTACATACTTTCACCCCAGCAACTGCCGCATCACGGGAAAAAGATCCGACGACAGCATGCCACGTTGGCCGTCCTGTGCTGCCACATCTGCCCCATGCGCATGCAAACAGACTCCCTGCCGGGCAGCCTCCGCCAAAGAGTCTCCTTGAGCCAGCAGGCTGGCAATAACGCCGGTGAGTACATCTCCCATACCGCCACTGGCCATGCCCGGATTTCCCTCACTGCAAATAGTCACCCCGCCGGCAGCATCGACAATAACAGTGCCTGCACCTTTCAATACCACCACGCCACCGTATTTTTGCTGTAACGCCGTGGCAGCGGCAAGGCGGTCAGCCTGTATTTGTTTAACCGTCTGTTCCAGCAGGCGGGCGGCTTCACCGGGATGGGGTGTCAATACCCAATTGTCCCGGCGCACCGGTTCAACGGCCAGCAGATTTAGTGCGTCCGCGTCCACCACCATGGGCAATGTGCTCTCCAGTAATGCTGAAAACAACAAACGGCTCCAGTCACCTCGCCCCAGACCCGGCCCCACGGCCAGCACACTGGCGTGTTTCAGCAACGGGGTCAACGCTGCCGCGTGTTCAATACCGTGCGACATCAATTCCGGTCGGGCCGCACTGATCATCGCAGCGTGCGCAGCACGGGTCGCAACACTCACCAGCCCTGCCCCCGTGCGCAACGCCGCCTCTCCCGCCAACCGTACCGCACCCGACATACCCTGGTCACCGCCCGCCACCAGCACATGTCCAAAATCACCCTTATGTGCTGTGGGGTTGCGTGCTGACAGGGTGAATTGCTCCCAGCTCAGGCGATGTGCTACAGGGTTCAGTTGAGCATAAACCGTTGCTGGCACCGCAAGATCATCAAAATAAACCGTCCCGCACACCGCCGCCCCCTGCCCGGTGAACAGGCCGGTTTTTAAACCGATAAACGTGATACACGCATCCGCCTGTACCGCATTACCGAGAATACAACCGGTATCAGCCTGCAAACCGGAAGGAATATCCAGCGCCAGCACGCCGCTGCCTTGGGTATGAGCCTGATTGATGGCATCAATAGCCTGTCGCCAGCGACCAGCGACCTCGCCACCAAGACCCGTGCCCAGCAAACCATCCACCAGCACATCCACCCCGCTGATATCCGTCGTCGTAACATCCTCGACAGTGAGACCTGCCACCTGCATTTGCTCACGGGCTGTCAGCGCATCCCCCCGAATCCGGCTTGCATCACCCACCTGCCATACCCGCACAGCATAACCCGCCTCATGCGCCAGCCGTGCAACAATAAAACCGTCACCACCGTTATTGCCCGTCCCACAGAGCACACCCAATGAACGGGCCTGTGGCCAGCGCTGCCGCAACACACTGAATGCCGCCTGCCCTGCACGCGCCATCAACGTGGCACCGGGAATCCCCTGCTCTTCAATGGCGATACGATCCAGCTCGCGCACCTGGGCAGCGCAATACAAGGAACGCGGCAGATGGCAGGAAGAATTATCAGGCACGGTGTTCACTAGGCTATCATAGCGCCTATGAATGAATCACAAAACCATGCCCTGACAACGCCTTCCCACTGGGCCAGACTGGCCACCAACATCCAGCACTGGGGTCAGGAACTGGGCTTCCAAAAACTGGGCATCAGTGACACGCAACTGGATGAAGCCGAAACACACCTGCTCAACTGGTTGCGGGAAGGCAAACACGGGCGCATGGATTACATGAGCAAACACGGCACCAAACGCAGTCGTCCTGATGAACTGGAACCCGGCACCATCAGCGTCATCAGTGCGCGCCTGGACTATCTGCCGCCCAACAGCGCCGACCCCGACGCTATTCTGGCCGACGCTGAAAAAGCCTATATTTCACGTTATGCTCTGGGGCGTGATTATCACAAGGTATTGCGTAACCGCATGCAAAAGCTGGCCACCCGCATCGAACAAGCCATTGGCCCGTTTGGCTACCGGGTGTTTACCGACAGCGCACCAGTGCTGGAAAAGGCGCTGGCAGAAAAGGCCGGACTGGGCTGGATCGGCAAACACAGCAACCTGCTGGCCGAGCAAACCGGCTCGTGGTTTTTTCTCGGCGAAATTTACACGGACCTGCCGCTACCCACGTCACTCCCTGTCAACACCACAGCCACCAATCACTGCGGCACCTGCACAGCCTGTATTGATGTCTGCCCCACCCGCGCCATTGTGGCCCCATACAAAGTGGATGCACGCCTGTGCATCTCATACCTCACTATTGAATTGCGCGAAAGCATTCCCGTGGAATTACGACCGTTAATCGGCAACCGTATTTATGGCTGTGATGACTGTCAGCTGGTCTGTCCGTGGAACCGGTTTGCACAAACCACCCCGGAAACGGATTTTCTGCCGCGTCACGCACTGGATGACATCAGCCTGCTGGAACTGTTTGCCTGGAGTGAGGAAGAGTTTCTCAAACGCACTGAAGGCAGTCCGATTCGGCGCATTGGTTATGAATGCTGGTTACGCAATATTGCCGTGGCACTGCGTAACGCCCCGCCCAGCACAAAAATTCGTGATGCACTGATGGCAAAAAAGCAGCACCCTTCGGAACTGGTACGTGAACATGTGCGTTGGGCACTGGATCAATCAACCTCCTGAAAGCTCAAGTCTGGTCGGCAAACTACCGACAAAACAGGTATCACACGGAACCCGTTACTACATTATGAAAGCACTTATTGCAGAACCCAGCAAAGCCTACCGTCAATTATTGGAAACCGTTTGTCATGCTGTTGATATCAAGCCCATATTTGTCACCCATTCCGACGAAGCACTGCACCATCTCTCCCACCACGCTGTTGGTCTTGTACTCACCTCGCTGCAATTACAGGATGGTGACGGAATCGAATTTTGTAAAAAAATCCGTGAGTTGGAAAACACAAAGCACATTCCCGTTATTTTATTGACGGCAGAAAAAAACAAAGCCATTTTTGAACCGGCTACCCAGGCCGGAGTCACTGAAATTTTCCACAAATCAGATATTCCACGGCTCCAGAATTATCTGAACGAATTCATTAACCGGGAAAATACCCATAGCAACATGGATGCACAGGTTTTGTATGCAGAAGACAGCCTCTCTGTCGCCAAACTCACCATTCACATACTCGAAACCATGGGGCTGACCATCGACCATTTCACTCACGCCGAGAAAGCCTGTGAAGCATTCCAGACAAAAGATTATGACCTGTTGCTCACCGACATTTTACTGGCCGGCAGCATGAGTGGCGTTGGTCTTGTTCAGGAAGTACGACGCCTGGAAAAAGGTAAGGGAAACATTCCTATTCTGGCCATGTCAGCACAGGATGACAGCGCACGAAAAATTGAGTTACTGAATTGCGGAGCCAATGACTATGTTGCCAAACCCATTCTTAAAGAAGAATTAATGGCCCGGGTGCATAACCTGATCACCAACAAAAAGCTGCTGGACAAACTCAAAGCACAGCAACACCTGTTACAAGAACTGGCCATGACCGACCACCTTACCGAACTTTATAACCGGCACTTTTTAATGGAACTTGCCCCCAAACATATCAGTGAAGCCCTTCGGCATAAAAATCCACTCAGCCTGGTCGTCATCGATCTGGATAACTTTAAAATCGTCAACGATACCCACGGCCATAGCATAGGCGATATCGTACTGACCCAAACAGCGCAACTCCTGAAAGCGACCTGTCGTAACGAAGACATTGCAGCCCGTTTTGGCGGTGAAGAGTTTGTGCTGATATTAAGGCACTGCGATGCTGAAGATGCCCGCAAAAAAGCCGAACTGTTACGCATAAAAATTTCTGACCTGTACCCGGAGGGTATTGCCATTTCGGCAAGCTTCGGCATCGCCGAACTGCCACTGGACAATACCTGTAAATTTGATGCCCTGTTTTCCGCCGCAGACCAGGCCGTTTATGAGGCCAAGGCGCGTGGCCGGAATTGTGTCGTTGTCGGTAAAGTATCATCAGCAGAGTCGTAACTTCTTTCTTACAATACCCTCTTCCCTCACTGCCATTAAGTTGAGTCACCCTGGTTCCCATGCTCCCGTGTGGGAATCCATATCGGAATAAAATGATACAATGTATGCATCCCCACGCGGGAGCATGGGGACGAGAAAATGTTAATAATTCTTAACTTAATGATCGTGCCCTCCTGTCTATTTTTTCACATCGGCTTCCACCACCGTGACAGGCACCCGCTTTGCGATCAACCCATCACCCCACAAATGCAGTACCAAACCAAATATAATTAAACTGCTGCCCAACAATACTTCCATGGAAACGGTTTCTCCGTTTAAGCTGGCACCTAAAATCAACGCCAGCACCGGCGTTAATAATGTGATTAATGAAACACGATTGGCTTCCATTTTTTTCAGCAAATAAAAATACAAAGTAAACCCCAGCGCTGAACCAAACACACCCAGATACAACATCGACAGCCCTGCGTGTGTATCCATCTCCGTCGGCACATGCCCATCAAAAAACAACCACGTCAACAAAAACAACGGTGTCACTACAAACAATCCGCCACTGGTCACCGTCAGGCCCGGTAATCCACCACCGATACGTTTGATCCATACACCACTGACGCTGTGTAACAGCACGGAAAACAAAATGGCCAATACCCCCAGCCAAGCATCTTCGTGCAACATAATGTCATCGGCAAAAATGCTTAACAACCCGGTAAAAGCCAAAGCCATCCCCATCAATTTACCCGGCGTAAAACTCTTTTCCCCCAGAAACAAGGCAGCAGCCACACCGGTCAATAGCGGATTAAGTCCGTATAACACGGCGATCAAACCTGAAGGGATAAACTGCGCCCCCCAATAAACACTGAGCATAGCGCCATAAATAGCAATACCTGCCGCAAAATAAGTATTACGTGCCTCACGGTGCCACGGCAAACCGGGTTTCAGAATTTGCAATAATACAGCGCACACCAATGCGCCCAGCACCATGCGCCCGGAAATACCAAACAGATAACCCCAGCCTTCACTGCTCCACTGAATCGCCAACGGGGTCGTTGACCAGATCAGCACTACACCCAAAAATGCCGCCGGTACAGACATGATGCATTCCTCTGTTTTTATTGCGCACCAGATAAAAAGCCAAAAACCAAAAAGGCCGCAGTCTTTCGATCTGCGGCCTCTTGAATTCGGTGTTGAATCTACCAACTGACTACATTGAATTCTCCGGCTCTCGCAGACGAGCGGCCTTGACTACTGGCAGGGGTAGCCAAAACATGTCACGTCGCATTGCGTTGCGGGAGAAATTTATAATCATAGCGGCGAGTGTGGTCTGTCAGGTTTAAAGAGTCAACCCATTTTTACACATTCAGCAATTCCTGATTAAACCATGAAGTTATTACCTGCATGTGCCCATGTCATTCAGCCAAACACACCGGGGGAAATCTGTGGGTCAATACATAATGTTTAGGTTTAACAATCCCGCTTGAAATTTTTTCCAATGGCGGCACATCTCGGAATGCCTGAGTAAACCGTTCTGTTGGAGAAAAGCAAATGGAACAAAATGAAAGAGATACCGGTGTGTTTACCGAGACTCGCAAACACTGGCCGGTAATGACTTTTTACGAACGCTTCGAACAAGTGGTCGCTATCATCCTGGGTTTCGCCATTGCGGTGGTGGTAATCGTTGCATTGTGGGAACTGCTGACACGCATCGGCAGTTTGCTGGTGGCCGGTACACTGGATCCGCTGGACCATAGCGTATTTCAAAATATTTTCGGCATGATCATGACATTGCTTATCGCCATGGAGTTCAAGCACTCCATCATCCGCATCATCCATCGCCACGAAAGTATTATCCAGGTAAAAACCGTGCTGCTCATTGCCATGCTGGCTCTGGCGCGCAAGTTTATTATTATCGATGCGTCTACCATTGAGGCCAGTAAGCTCGCCGCACTGGCCGCCGTTATCCTTGCTCTGGGCCTGGCCTATTGGCTGGTACGTGAAGGTGATCATTATCGGTAGCTTGGTAAAAAACCCACCCGTTATGCAGGTGGGTTTTTTCATTCACTACCAGCTTGCTTCCATTTTTTAACCGGCCGGACTCTTTATTTCCACCAGTTTTTCCCGCTCAACATCCTTGAGAGGAGTAACACCCCAGTCCGCAATTTTGTAGCGTGTTGACTGATCTGAGCGCTGTAACAGATAACCGCTGCCTTCTTTCAGTTTGGAAAAACTGTAGTCCAGCCTGCTATCATCATCCAGCACCACGGTTATTTTCAGCGGTTTTGTATTTTCCTCCCGTTTCGGTTCGTCTCCGCCCGTGAATACTGATTCGACAGTCAGCCCGGCCAGTTTTTTCAGCAACTCTTCAACCTGCTCCGTTATGGTTTCCTCATCCGGGGCCAGTTGTGCAAGCTGCCATTTTCCATCCTGCCGTTGCAGAGTAAAGCCGGGAAGTTCGACGCGCATGATTTTCTTTTCATCCAGCGCGAGGATCTTGTTATCAATCCAGTCACCGCTGCCTGCTTCGGCTTCAAACAAAGAAAAACCAACGGTGACAATGTCATCTTCACTTGCCATGCGGGCATGTACCTTGCGCAGCCCCGGTGATGTACCGAAGTAAAGCTGTGCGACAGTGTTCCCCCCATCTTCCAAAGTAATACGACGCTCAAATTCATCATCATCCACCTTGAAACGTTTGGCAGCACCCGTGCTGGTTGCCACTGGCCAGCCTTTTTTCAACGCTGCCAGAGTATCGAGTAACTGCACAACTTTGGATTGATCAGCCGGAAAATCATCCAATTCAGGCAACTGCCATTTCCCATTTACTTTTTTCAACACCGTTTTATCACGGCTGGCTTCGATGAGCATGGTATCTATCTGTGCCGGTTCAAACCCGGCCAGTTTTTCATTTGGCGTAAAGGCGGTATAAGGGTCGCTCCCGACATTCAGTGTTACTGCCAGAACAATCTGTGCGACGAGAAGACCGCCAAGTCCTGCACTCCATTTTTTCATTGCTTAAGCCCTCCCTTCATTTAACACGGCCTGGTAATAACGTTGCGCGCGCTGGCGTGCAATGCGGCGTAACAGCCATACTACTGCCAGACCCAACAGCGCCAAGGCATAGTTGATATATTCCCAGAACTGCTGCGCATCACGATCCAGTGGTTCCAGGCTGCGGGAGAAATGCCCCCGGCCACGAATCGAAAGAAGACCCCGCTCCTCCAATGACCAGTCAACGGCATTTTCCACCAGCTGTACCGGATTTAGGTAGCGGGTGCGTAATGCCGCCGATGCCAATTCAAGTGTGTTATCGCTAAGAAAACTGTTGGAGGAAAACAGAATGATCCTCCCCGACTCGGGAGATTTGTCGATCACCCGGGTAATCAGGGTTTCCGTTTCATCTTCATTTTCCTCCGGTTTTTCATCCTGAGCTTTTTCTTCTAGCAAAGGAGAGGGTTTATCCTTGAAAAATGAATCGAAGCGACCTTCCACGACCACTGCCAGCAACTGCTTTCCCGCTTCTCCCTGACGAGCAAAGCCAAGCTCTCCATAAGTTCGGAAATCCGGTTGAATAGCAGTGCTGGATGAAACCCAGGATTCCTCCGAGCTGTACAACAGCGGGATAACCCGTCGCATGTTGTTTTGCTCCTTGTCAATAATGATGGGAGAAGCCCAGTTCATGGTGACCTGATTGAGCCCGGCCCCGATGCCACTTGCCTGCTCCAGGCCCTCTTCCCGTATATCAACAAAATAGGGATAGGCAACCATCTGGGTCTCCTGCACAATAAAACCGCCAAGGTTGCGTTGCACCGGAATCGGGAAGGCGGCGTTCTGCGGATCGAGAACCATCTCCTCCTTAAGAGCGATGCCATTATGCGCAAGCCACTGTTTCAGCCCCGACTCATGCGGGCTGGCTGACAAGCTCCGTTGCATTGAAACAGCAAAGGGAGAGGTAGAGAGAATCACCGTACCGCCCTCCATCAGAAACTGATCCACAGCAAAGAGCTGCTTCTCATCCAGCGATTCAGGAGCAACCATCACCAGCAGGTCAGCATCAGCGGGTACCCGACCCGTTTTCAGCTCACTCGGTTGCACCGTATGCTCTTCCCCCAGCCGCTCTCGCAACCAGTTGAATTGCTGGCCACTACCCGGCATACCGTGCTGCGGCATGGCTGGCATACCCGGCGGGGCATAGAGAGCCACTGTTTTCAAAAACCCTTTTGAAAATCGTTTAAGAGCGGTGTTGATACTCCGTTTCAGGCTGGCGGTATCCAGTGTTTCCGGTAGTGGTACCGGTACAATTTGATCACCGCTTTCCAGCGCCATGTAAAACCAAAAAGTGTCGGTATCAAACAAGCTGATTGCCATAGGACGAAAGCCATATTCACTTTCGATTTTGCCCGCCAGAACGCCACCATCAGCATCAGGATCTCTAATCTCTACTTTCAGACGATTACCTGCCTCTGTTTGCAATGCTGCCAGTGTTTCATCAAGCCCTTGTCTGAGTTCAGCAAGTTCTTGGGGCAAACGTTCATCGGGAGAAATATAACCTTTGAAGGTGACAGGCCGGATGATATTTTCAAACAACTGCCCTGCCCCCTGGTAGGCAAACAGCACTTTTTTTATCGTCCGGGTAATATCGTACTCCGGGTTGCGCAGCTCCACATTGAGATCGGCTTCGCTCTGGGCTTTGACCTCGATAAGATCTCGAAAGCCCAGGGTTTCGTACTGATCACCATATTTCACCAGAATATCAAAATAGGAGTTAACCACTGCGGCCTGATATTTGCTTGCTGTCTGGAAAGGTACCGGACGGATACCGTACTTCTGTCCGGCCTCCTGCTCCAGCTCGGGGTTTTCCAGCGGGTCAATAAATTCCACCCGCACCCTGCCGTTACTGGCGACGGCATACTCCTCCAGCAAATCACGCAACCGTGGTACCAGCGGAGCCAGCAACGGATGGGTCTGGGCACTGAAATACCCCCGGATCAACAAAGGCTCCCGTAATTGGGCAAGGTAGTTGCGTGTGGCGTCGGATATAGAATAGATGTTGCCCTGAGTGATATCAGCCCGCGCCCAGCCGACAGGTTGCAGCCAAAGATTGCCGACAATGAAATTGACAACCAGCAGGGTGGTCACCGTACCCCACTGGCGGTGATACCGGCTGGATGGATTGCCTGCCCAGCGCAGCCGTTCCAGAGAAAAAACATTAAGCGCCAGGAAAACGCCCACCAGGCTGAGGTAGTAATAAAGATCACGCAGATCAATCACCCCCCGGGTAATGGATTCAAACCGTGAACCGGTGCCCAGCAACTGTAACAATTCACTGCCGCGATTACCGACCAGGCCAGTCAGGGCATCAGAGCCCAGCAGATAAAACAGACCGCAAAGCAGTGAAGTAATGATCAGACTGATAATCTGATTATCAGAACGGACGCTGACAAACAGACCAATAGCAATATAGGCCGCAGCCAGGAACAGCGTGGCCACATAGCCGCCAAATACCGGACCCCAGTCAAGATTGCCAATAAAAGCAACGGTGACCGGCAGCGGCAATGTGAGCAATAATGCGACTCCAACCAACAGCAGACAGGCGAAGAATTTTCCCAGCACCAGCTGCCAGGGTGGAACCGGTGAGGTGAGCAGAAACTCCAACGTACCACTGCGCCGCTCCTCCGACCACATGCGCATAGTGATGGCAGCCGTCAAAAAAATCAGCAGCACCGGCATCCAGGAGAAAAGCGGCCGCACATCAGCGATGTTGCGGGCAAAAAAGGTCTCCACCCAAAAAAAGATAAACAGGGTTACCGCCAAAAAAGCGCCAAAAAAGATAAAGGCGATGGGTGATGAAAAAAAAGCGGCAAATTCTTTGCGGGCAATTTGAAACAGTTGATTCACTTTCGCTCCCTCCTTTGTTTATTGAGCGGCGGTTTCGAGGAATATGGACTCCAGGGTGCGTTGTTCCGGCTGTAAGACATACAGTGCGCAACCCTGTTCCAGCAATGCCGATGCCACAGCAGGGGCGCATTGTTGCGGTTCCGCCTGGTCATGAAAGGCCAAGGCATAGCTTTGCCGGTTATCGTCGTTTGACAGTCGTTCCACCGATTGAATCACCGTTACCGATTTCAATGCAGCATCCACTTTTCCGGGTTCAGCCTGTACAGTCACCAGCAGACGGTGGGCGCTGCGCAACTCCTCCATGCGGGCATCCATTACTTTTTTTCCTGCCCGGATAATAATCACCCGGTCACATATCGCCTGCACTTCCTGAAGAATATGGGTAGAAAGAATGACCGTTGCGTGCTCTGCTTCCTCCTTGATCAGCTTGCGCATGTGCTGCACTTGAGTGGGATCAAGACCATTGGTGGGTTCATCGAGAATAAGAATATCAGGATGATGCAACAGCGACTGTGCAACACCCACCCGCTGACGGTAACCGCGCGAAAGCGTATTGATAAGCTGGGTGGCCTTCCCGGTCAGTTCGGTTTTGGCAATTGCCTCACGCACCCTGGCCAGACGCTCTGCTTCTGGAACACCATGCAAAGCGGCAGCGTAATTGAGATAATCGATTATTGTCATCTCGGGATAAACCGGACAGTTCTCCGGCAGATAACCGATCTTGCGCTGAATGGCTTCCCGCTCCTGACGGCCATCCAATCCGTCAATGGTTATCGAGCCACTCGTCGGCTCAAGAAAACCAGTGAGCATTTTCATAATGGTGGTTTTGCCTGCGCCATTGTGGCCCAACAGACCGACAATTTCCCCCTGACCGATTTGAAATGAAACATCATCCACTGCTGTAAAATCACCATAAGTGCGAACGAGCCCGTTAACACTGATCATCTCGCCTCCTTCATATCTGACTGATTTTTACGTGTTATCTATGGCCCCGCACCCCGCACATAAATAGAACGTGATGCGAGCGAAAATCCAAACGGGAATATGTGACCCTATGACGGCAAAAATAGTTCCCAAAAAAATGCATTTCAACAGTATTACCCATTGATTAAATTACTTTTTTTGGTAAGTTGACATTACATTAGAATGGCGTGTTATTGCGCTTGGAATCACAGGCAGGCCAAGCGGCTTGGCCTGTCATTTTCGCTATGACCCGGAGTCAGGCAGGCCGATAGCTTGCTACCTTATTGTGGTTAGCCTGGTCTGGCAGTTACCGGTTTTTTTTGGGGAAGCCTGTATTGTCAGGTTAAGCTTGAACGACGGAAAAACCAATACTGGCCATACGCCTGATACCACACAGCCTTCATTTGAATAAAAAAGCAAAAAATGGCTTTTCCGGATAATTAGGCAATAGAAACCCTGCCCCCTCCTATCCTGATGACTTAAAAACAGAATGAAGCGATAAAAAATGAACGTGATTGAGTTGGTGACTACGTGAGTAACGGCTGTTTATAAACACGTTTACCCGCAGATTGTCCTTTCAACCAGCATTGCCCCAGTCGGCGGGCAAACTGTTTGAGCTTGTCCATTGTGCCCACGGCCCGGAAAAAGCGCTGTTCGTAGTGGTTGATATTATCCAGCCAACCCTGTTGTTGGCAAGGGGTGTTATCGCGATAATATTTTCGTTGAACGGCTCTGGCGAACCGTGAAGTATGAGCACCTATATACCCGAGCATTCAATAGCTTAAAGGAGGTGAAGCAAAGTTTACTCCATTGGTTTGAGTGGTATAATCGAGAACGATTTCATCAAGGTCTTGATAACCTAACCCCAGATGAGGTTTACTATCAATATCAAACTATTTCACAAGCTGCCTGAGCTTGTTTGACAATCCATGTTAGAGCTTAACTTCCCCTCAGGTTGTCCAGTTGTAGGGAGCCACTTCATTCAAGGCCGGACTGCTGGTCTCGGGCATCAATGCCGAGGGCTACCGGGAGGTGCTGGGGCTCAGGATGGGTGACAGCGAGTCGGAGGGTTTCTGGCGGGACATGTTCGACTGGTTGAAGGGCCGAGGGCTGCATGGCGTGGCCTTCGTGGTCTCGGACGAGCCCAAGGGGCTGGTGGGCGCGATCCGACGTTGTTTCCAGGGGGGCGGTCTGGCAGAGGTGCCAGGTGCATTTCGGACGCAACGTGCTCTCACACACGCCCTCGCGGCACAAGGAAGCGCTGGCTGAGGGCCTGAAGCGGATATTCCGGTCGGAGACGGCGGCCGAGGCGCGGGAGAAGGCCCACGCCCTGATGGAGGAGATGGAGTAGAAGGCCCCCAGGGCGGTGACCTGCCTGGAGGAAGGACTGGAGGATGCGCTAGCGGTGCTGGCATTGCCGGAGAAGTATCGCCGGCGGCTGAAGTCGTCCAACATGCAGGAGCGGCTGATCCAGGAAATACGCCGGCGGGAGCGGGTGATCCGGATCTTCCCCAACGAGGAATCGGCCCATCGCCTCATCGGCGCTCTGGTCGCGGAGATCCACGAGGAATGGCAAGGCCGACGCTACCTGGACATGAGTGACTTTCACGAATGGTGGGAGGCCCAGGGGCCTGCCAACCAGGAGGTGGAAAAGGTGGTCAGCATCGACCACTGAACCCGGAGCAATGCCGATCCTGCGGAGAAGAATTTACAGCAGAATTGGGACTTGACTCTCAACAACCTAGCATTGATGGGCGCGAGTCAATAAATTTTGTATTGCAATCATGGCATAAATAAACCACACCATTTAAGTCATGACCACTAACTTCATCTGTGTACTCATAACGACACATTATATTTTGACATTTAGAACATATAGCTGGCACACCTCTCCTCCTAAATCCGATCCTTACTGACGCCACCCAAAGAACCATGAAACTAACAGAAATAGCCTCTATAACTGGGAGCGCATCTATATCCACATCGAAAAGATTACCTGACAACCACACTAAAACTGACAGTGAGAACACAATCAAACTAATTCTTATGATATAAGATCTGTTTTTTTTACCAAACTCGCGTTCAGAAATATAGTCATAGTTGAATTTTTCTATATTTCGTTCTGTTAACAATTCACGCTTAATCCAGTCTTTGCACATTTCGGATCCTTCAGTTCTCTATCGCTGTGCCCGGCTCTACTGTTCCTGCATCGCAGTATCATACAGCTAACTATATGCATCAGGTGCGCCGCTTTTTGGCGTCACCTGGATGCGCTGGTTAGGACTTTTTGTTCGTGTGTTTAATAAATAAATCGGCGACTTCACCAATAGTGGCTGTGCGCCCCCATTCTTCAAGGTCAGGTTTTACTGAAAAATGTTTCACCAAAGCAGCATCAAATGCCATTGAGTCGATATCAACAACATTAAAATCTTTTATGATATGGGTGTTTTCATTTACAGATGCTTTTTCTTCATCACTAAGAAAACCTAGCGTTTCTATGTAAATATCAATCACATTCTTTATAACCGCTTCCCGTGTTACCTGTTTGTCATACATTTTTTTAGGTCTCTGACTATTTTTTATACACACACTGCCCAATACTGATAACATCGTATACAGCTAATCCAATAGCGGCAAAGGGCAAGGCGCGGCCAATAATTCCAAATACTCTAATTGTTCCAAATGTTGCCTTTGCAACCTTTGCACTGGTGGAGCCAGAGCGAAGAATAGCTCTAGGAAAAAACTTGACGCCAATATGACTTGAGAGATTTGTGTATTTGCTCGAACCAGGTGCAACTCTATAACCCAATTTTATTTTTTTAATAGGAATGCTCGTGGCTCCAACAATACCGGCCGCTGCTGTAAGACCATAATGCTCTTTTGTACAATCCCACAATTCATCCACTGTTATGCCATCATCCTTAATATCAGCTACAGAAGATGAATATTTAACTATTTCAAAACCCTTTTTCATTATTTGAGGGTAATATTATTGTTCCGCCATATCGCTTTGAAACCAATAGTTCCCATGCTAGTGAACTTACATCCGGATTAAAATTAGCGCCACAAAAATTCAAATCTCTTATTCCTGTATAAATAGCACCATAGGCACTCGTTTCTCTCATTTTAAATGCCTTAGATAAGCGGCGTTTCTCCAGGCCCAAACGCGTAGCGCCACAATGCGTTAAACGCCGCTTGATCTAAATGGTTAGATTCGACGCTACTCTGAACTCTCCGAGCTATTAGAGTCGCCGCTCTCAGTGCTATGGCCATTCAATGGGCTTTTTCTTCTCTGTATAACCCAGGAAACACCCGTTTTTTTGCATTTCAACCTGTTGTCTCTGACTTTACAATCCGCCTTTATTTTCCTTCGGGCACAGTCAATCTTCACGATTCAGATGATCATGTTTTAACCACGCCGTCAGGCGGCCTGGCGCTGCGGTAATATCCCCACCATTTTGGTTAACTTTAAACCACATTGCTCACAGACCAGTAAGCTGCCTCTGCTTTCCAGAAACTGTTGCCAGTCGATGATTTGACGCGCGCTGACTTCGGTTTGCCCCAGTGCGGCCCCCGCGCCAGGTTCAGTTTTTTGCGGGTCGCTGCGTGGTATAGGCCACTGTATCGTACGGTGGGTTTTCCGGGTAATGGGGCATGTTGCAGGAGCCGCTGGATAAATTGACCCGTGGGCAGTGTCAGGATTTCGGTTTTTTTGTTTTGGTGTGAGTAATATTGGTATTTCACCTGTTCAGCGGTAACTGACTTGATTTGTTTGTTTTTCAATGGGCCTGATTTGACGTAGCGCGAGAGGTATTTGGCAACACCCTCGGCATGCTCATACCGTTTGCAGAAGTGCATGACCCAGGGTTGACGGCCGAGTTTATTGAGCAGACTGGTGATCCGGTTTTCGCGACTGTCGGGGGGAGGCTGCCAGTCTTTTTCTTTTTTCATTGCGTTTTTTATCAGCGCAAGCAGTTTTGCCCGATACACGATCATCACGGGTTTTTGAGGGAACAGATTTTCTTTTTTGGGGGTCATCCATTCACCTTTTTCATTGATGCCTCCATGGCTGAGGAGGACGTGAATATGGGGGTGTAGTGACAGGTTTCGGCCCCGGGTATGCAGGGCACACAGTATGCCGGGGGTGGCATTGAGGTATTGGGGGTCTTTTGAGAATTGTTTCAGGGTTTCCTGAGTGGCTTTAAACAGGATGTCGGTCATGATGTGTTGGTTATAGCGCCACAGGTCATTGAGCGCCGAGGGTATTGTGAAGATAACGTGGTGGTGTGGGCAGTCGAGCAATACCCTTTGGGTGTTAATGAGCCATTCTTCGGTGGGCATGCTCCGACATTGGGGGCAGGCGCGGTGTTTGCAGGAGTTGTACCAGATGCCGTTGAGGTGGTTGTTTTCAGAGTATTGCGCATGTCCACCCAGAACAGCGGTACGACAGGTGGAGAGCTTGTCCAGGACTTTCAGGTGATGCAGAGGCAAGCTGATTTTTGGTCCGGGTGTCAGGTATTGCTGAAAAATACGTTGTACTGTATGTTTTGACATGCTTTCAGAATAGGCCACAATGCTGGTCATGTACACAGTCTTTTGCTTTCCGCCTCTCCGGGCTTGCCCGGCGAATCTAACGCCTGGCTTAACCGGCAGGCTGGAGCGTTGTTTGTTTTGTGTGATAATGAAGCGTAGCGGAATGGCCACACAAAACAAACAACGCGGAGGTTTGTCCGAGTTGAAGCGCCTTGTTATGCCCATGTGTCATGGTAGATACCTGTCAATATCAAGTGCCCCATGAAATACTCCCAAAATATCAACAGTAGATTTCGTTTTTATGAAATATGCAATCCGGTAATGGCCGTAAAGAAGAACCCGAATTTCTCCATCTTCCACCTCACGGTATTTGTGACCTATCTCTGGGAAACGACCTAAAATCTGCGCCTTCTCATAGATACCAGAAACAACCCTTTGTGCTGCGCTCGGATTATCTAGGGCAATATAATCGTAGATATCTCGAAGCCATTGATGCGCCTCTTCGGTCCACCTTATTTCTACCATGTCCTAATCCGATGCTTCATCTCTTCATTTGAAATTACTCGCCCTTCCCTCGAATTTTCTAGTCCGCGATCCACCATTCTCTCGAATGCTAATTCACGCATTATTTCTTCATAACTCGCATCTTCTGGCTGGGACTGTATTACTTCGGCCATCTTTTCTTTTACATTTGACATACGAACCTCCTTATATTATTGGGCATAACGTCCGCAGTGAGCGGCAGGCCGTAGCGGTGTGAGGCTTGTGGTATTCGGCCACAAACGAAACGCCGCGGAGGACTGTCCGGCTCTACTGCGCTTGTTAGGGCAACACCCACCACCATAAAACTCATAATTGACTTCTCTCTCGCTCAGCACTATTATTCTTACATTATTCTTACTTTCAGAGAGGGAGTCATCCATGAATACAACCAGATTATCTAGCAAGGGTCAAGTGATTATACCCAAGCCTCTGAGAGCTTCACATCACTGGGAAACCGGCCAAGAGCTTGTAGTTGTTGATGTGGGAGATGGGGTTCTTCTAAAGCCTAAAACCCCCTTTGATGTAACTAGCGTCAAAGATGTAGCTTCATGCTTGAGGTTCAAAGGAAAAACTAGAACACTAGATGATATGAAAGCTGCCATTGAAAAAGGTATTATGGATAAATACACATGATCTCTGTTGATACTAATGTAATCATTAGATTTCTAACCCATGATGATGAACGACAGTACAAAAAATCATATTCAATATTTAATTCCCAAGAGATATTTATTCCAGATACGGTAATTCTCGAAACTGAATGGGTTCTGAGATATGCATACAACTTTGAACCTGAAGATATATGCAATGCCTTTATAAGTTTGTTTGGGTTAAAAAATATTCACTTATCTAATCCTTCTTTCATTGCTCAAGCTATTGAGTGGCATAGACAAGGAATCGATTTTTCTGATGCACTGCATCTCACCCACTGCCAACAATACGAAAAATTTTATACCTTCGATAAGAAATTCTCTTCTAAGGCAAAAAATTTAACTCGATGCGTCGTCATGTTGCCCTAACGCCCTGCATAACTGGCCATTTTATACAGAGTGTAGCGCAGCGAAACGGCGTATAAAATGGTCAAGTTGATGCGATTGTTAGGCATTTACACACCAAGATCTTTTTTTAATGAACCTAGGTTATTTTGATACGATTCTAGGTTTGCTATTTTACTGAAAGAGACCTTATGCCAGTTATCACTGGGGTCTTGTGCCGCTTTTATTATTTTTGTTGGTACAAGGTAAATTTGTGGTTCTTTAATACCTGTTTCTCCATTTTTTCTTGGTTTAGCATAGCCTCGATTTAATAACACTATTGCTACATAATCTGAATCGAAGTTTTTTATAATAAAATGACCAACGCCAGTTTGGTATCTGCTTTTAACTTGAATGCTAATTGATTTTTTCTTTTTAATATTGACCGCAATAAGATCGTAACCAGGTGCTTTGGTGTACATTTTATGTGCTTCTATGCCGTTTATAAGAAGCCAGCCAACTACTAAAAATTCTGCACCCTCTGCTTCAAGTTGCGTGTTTCTTCTTTTCTTCATTTCATTGCCTAATCGGGATAGGGGGATGCCTCACGACATCCCTCCTCCCACACCACCCGGCATACGGATCACGTACCAAGGCGGTTCATTATCTTGTCGGTTGTCATCATGCTACCAAGCTGGGTAGCCCCAAG
>Ga0316209_1000161_pt1 | contig 136130 bp, 136 predicted proteins | sample 6monopyrite_MG_FD_204945 | JGI IMG/M metagenome (GOLD analysis project Ga0316209, IMG submission 204945) | Microbial mat bacterial communities from mineral coupon in-situ incubated in ocean water Damariscotta River, Maine, United States -... | ecosystem: Environmental > Aquatic > Marine >... | reverse complement strand
GTAATCACAACTATATATGAAGAATTATGACAATTAAAGTAGAGCTTTCTTACGGCGAGATGCTGGATAAAATTACCATTTTACAAATTAAAAGTGAACGTATTTCAGATGCCGGTAAAGTTGCCAACGTGAACAAGGAGTTAAGCTTACTCAGTGGTTTGTGGGAGTCGGATGAAAAATCCGGCATCGATATTAGCGAAGAGTTTGCCAGACTTAAAAAAATAAATGAAGCACTTTGGGATATTGAAGATGATATTCGCGATAAGGAGCGTGCCAAAGAGTTTGATGAAAAATTTATTGAGTTAGCGCGCGCGGTGTATGTTACAAATGATCAGCGTGCTGATATTAAGCGGGTTATAAATATAAAGCTGGGCTCAGATCTGGTTGAAGAAAAATCTTACGCCGATTACAGCTAGCGGTTTAGCGCATATTTTTTGCTTGTCGCCAGAGCTGGATGGTCGGGTATTTTTTGTAAGCACCGCTTATGACATATTGTAAAATATTACGTAAACGGTAGAACCACACCACAGACTCAACACGGATAATTTCTTTTCCGTTTTCATCAAAAAATAAAATAGTTGGGCTGTAATTAATATTCAGTTGTTCAGCCCATTTTTTTGCTGATGTTTTTTTACCTGAAGGGGTAACAATCGGTTGCTCACTATTAATATCAAGTTGTACGGATTCGAGCTTTAATAATTGTGTGTCAATTTCTGCCCTGCTCAACGGGCCCCCATGTAAGACATCACAGGCGTGGCAACGTTTGTGTTCAAATATAACCATTAATGGTTGGGCTGCTTTAAATCGACTTCGATCAAGTAAATGTGGTGGTGGGTTAAAATTTTCATTGTAGTTAAGCTCGGGTTTGCCGTAACTAAGAGCTGCTTCGGCTCTGGCCATGTATTTTCGAAAGGATTCTTTTTTGTAGTGCTCATCTGCGACATACTCCAGTGCAGCACGAAACTGGTAGGGTGGACGGTAGCCCCTTAGACGTAAAACTTCCTGTCCTTTTATATTATAAAAAAGTATTGAAGGGGTGAAGTTGGTTTTCTTTAAAGCGGAAAATGTTTTTTCCGAGTAGGTTTTACCATCTAAATTGATGACGGGACGTTGTCCTTTGACATTAATTGCAACGACATCAAAGTTTTTTTGCGTGTATTGAACGATATCTTTTTGGCCCCAGTTCTTTTCTAAGTGGGCTTTACAATAAGGACAAAACTTTTGCCCAAAATAAATGATTAAGCCTTTTTTATTTTGTTCTTTTGCCTCTCTTATATCTTCTTCAATTTCAAGAAAACTTAATTTAAACCAGTCTGGTAAGGTCAGTGCTTCTTCTAAAGGCCGATCGCTGAAGTTGATATCCTCATCGATTGCGGAATAGGCATTAAATGTACAGCTAAAAGTAAGCAGTAAAATGAGTAGTCGATTTTTAAGGAGAGATGAATTTAACAAGATAGTCATATAGTTTACTGCATGTTATTTATTTTGATTCTGGCACGGCCTTTGAAAGTAACAGGTTAACACGCAAGTGCTTGCCGTTAATAACCAAAATAAAAAAAATCCAATAGTATAGCCACCTAAACGGCTGACTTGTTCGAAACCGCCAAGTGCCATTAATAACTGAGGATCAAAAGCGGTAAAAAATAAGATAGTTGCAACGCCTGCGGTAAGAAAGGATGGCCAAAGAATGGAGATAACTTTTTGAATTGTAGGGATATTTTGCTGTGCTATTGCCATAAGCCTATCTCCTTTTCGATTTAGTAATGAATTATTAATTTAGTGTCCATATTCTTTGCTGGGGCAGGGTAACTCGCCCGGTAATGCGCCAGTTTTTCTCTTGCGGCTCTAAAATAACGATCCAATTGCCGCTGCGAATTTTATTTATTCTTCCGGTATAGCTTTTCTTATCCGGCGATAGAAATAATGTTATGTTTTGATCGTGGTTTGCCTGAGTTGTGTGTGCAAGTTGCAACGTTAATCTGGGCGGTAACGGGGACAGCTTCCCTGTTAATTTCAGAGTCAGTGTTTGCGTTAACGGGACCCAGCTAACCTTTGAGCTTAATTTTAATTCTTGCGCATATTGGTTTCGCTCAAGCGTCTGGTTTATTGCCAGGCCTGCTTTGTAATAATCATCTTTAACCAGGCCGTCATCAGATTGTACGGCAAGGATAATCGTTGCAATGCCTGCGACGACCGCGGTCGCGGGAAAAAAGATTAGAAACCAGGGCCAAAACTGTTTATACCAGATAGGTGGGGTGATTTCTGTGGATGAATTATTGATCACTTTGTTAACGGCCCTATAAAGCGTGCTTTTTCAACAACCGATAAATTGTCCTGATCGGTGGCTTTTAAATAAAAATTGATATTACTGCTGGTCTTTTTTAAGTTTACCGGGTCAACCTGGATGCGTACAGCAAGAGTATAGACCTCACCTGATTTTATTTTGATATCTTTTTCAGGCTGAATAAAAACCATGTTTTCAAGACCATCGCTGTGAAGTTGATAGGAATGTTCTTTTGTGTCCATATTAATCAGCTTTAAGGTATAGATATTTTCAACTAAACCATCAACGGTTTCCCGGTATAACGAATTACGATCACGAATAATATCCAGCTCAAGTGGAATACGTGTAGCGATACTGTAAATCAATGTCATTGAAATGAGAATAAGTAAGGATGCGTAAATAACAATCCGCGGTCTAAACAGATGCGTTTCTTTTCCATCAATTCGGTTTTGCGTGGTGTAGCGCACAAGGCCTTTTTCATAGCCCATTTTGTCCATAACATCATCACAGACATCTACACACGCCGCGCAACCAATACATTGGTATTGCAAACCATCTCTTATATCAATACCGGTTGGGCAAACCTGAACACATAACGTGCAGTCAACACAATCGCCTAAGCCTTCTTTTTTCGGGTCAACACTTTTCTTGCGGGCACCGCGTGACTCACCACGTTGTTCATCATAAGAAATAATCAGTGTATCTTTATCAAACATAGCGCTTTGGAAGCGTGCATAAGGACACATATAAATACACACCTGTTCACGCATCCAGCCAGCATTGCCATAGGTGGCGAAACCGTAAAAAATAATCCAGAAGGTTTCCCACGGGCCCAGCGAAAACTGTAACAGGGCCTGGCCCAGATCAATAATGGGGGTGAAGTAACCGACAAAGGTAAAACCTGTCCATGCAGAAAGTGTGAGCCATAAAAAATGTTTAATGCCTTTTAAATAAAGCTTGTGCGAACTCATGGTGGCTTTATCAAGTTTTATTTGTTGATTACGTGACCCTTCAACTTTTCGTTCGATCCATAAAAATACTTCAGTCCAAACGGTTTGCGGACAGGCGTAGCCGCACCATAAACGTCCGGCGAGTGCAGTGAAGAAGAAAAGGGAAAGTGCAGCAATAATTAATAAGGCAGCAAGATAAAAAAAGTCTTGTGGCCAGAAGGTTAAACCAAAAATATAAAATTTACGCGCAGGGAGATCAAATAAAACGGCCTGATGACTATCCCAGCGTAACCATGGAACAAAGTAATAACCACCAAGCAACAAAAATACACCGCTTGTGCGTAAGCGGGCAAACCAACCGGACACTTTTCGTGGGTAAACTTTTTTATGTTTCTCGTAAAATTCTTCAGAATCATCTGCGGGAATATTTGCGGTGTTTTTTTTCATTGGGAGTTTAAATTTGTATGCTTATGAAACATTAAAAAAAATATCAAAATATTTTTTTTAATGTCTGTTGGTCTGAAAGTAAAAAGCCTGTTAATACCTCTAATCATATTAACAGGCTTACGGCTCTTACTTATTACTTAAGCTATAAATATAAGCAGCCATTAGGTGCGCTTTATCTTCGCCGAGAAAGTCCCGATGAGCCGGCATAACACCGGTACGTCCTTCCGCGATTGACTGGGCAATAACGCCTGCTGAACCACCATATAACCAAATATTATCGGTCAGGTCGGGTGCGCCGAGCGCTTTATTACCTTTACCATCAGCGCCATGGCATGCAATACACATAACATTAAATTGTTGTTTACCTGCTTTAGCCATTGCAACATCATGTTTGCGTCCGCTTAAACTGATTACATATTGAGTAACATCTTTAACGCCTTGTTTACCAATGACCGCTTCCCAGGGCGGCATTACACCCATGCGCCCATTGAGAATAGTCGTTTTAATATTACCCGCATCACCGCCCCATAACCAATCGTTATCCGTTAAATTTGGAAAACCTTTTGCACCACCGGCATCAGAGGCATGGCAAGTGGCACAATAGTTTAGGAATAAACGTTGCCCGACTTTAGTTGCGTTACTGTCTTTGGCTAAGCTGGGAATATCTTGTTTAGCGAAGCTGGCAAAAATAGGGTCATAGGTTTTGTTGGCATGTAAAATTTCTTCATCATACTGCCCTGTTTGGCTCCAGCCTAATGTGCCCTTGTAATTACCCAGGCCAGGGTATAGCGCAAGATAAACCAAAGCAAAAACAATTGTGAAATAGAATAACCATAGCCACCAACGTGGCAATGGGTTGTTGTATTCTTCTAAGTCACCGTCCCACTTGTGGCCTGTTACATCCCCTTGCTTGGCTTCATTGGCGCGCGACTTACTTGCCCATTTAATTAACCAGTAACATGCCAGAATATTCGCAACTGTAATGAGTGCAATGTACCAACTCCAAAAATCACTCATGCTTGTCTCCTTTTAATTTTTTTTTAGTAGGGTGCTCGACTTCATTAAACGGGAGTTGTGAGGCATCTTCAAAACGACGTTTACTTTTACCACTATAAGCCCACCAAACTATTCCAATAAATACCGCAAACAAAACCACGGTATACCAACTTCTAAAATCATTTATATCCATCATGATCTCCTGGGTTATCTCCGCGTTTTGATTGCTGTACCGAGCTCTTGTAAATAGGCAATAAGAGCATCCATTTCAGTTTTATCTTTCACATCATTTTCTGCGCTAGCAATTTCTGCATCACTGTAGGTTTCACACTTACCACAGGTAGACGAGATTAAAGTGTTCATCACGCGCATTTTTTTCGCTGTTTCTTTGCCATCAATTTTATTTTCGACTAACCAGGGAAAGCCGGGCATGTTGGATTCAGGCACAACATCACGTGGGTTAATCAAATGAACACGTTGCCAGTCATCGGAGTAACGACCACCGACACGAGCCAGGTCTGGCCCGGTACGCTTTGAGCCCCACTGGAATGGATGATCATAAACAGACTCTCCCGCTACAGAATAATGCCCATAGCGTTCAGTTTCTGCACGGAAGGGACGAATCATTTGCGAGTGACAGTTGTAACAGCCTTCACGTATATAAACATCGCGACCTTCTAAACGAAGTGCGCTATAAGGTTTAAGGCCTGCGACAGGCTCCGTTGTGTCCTTGGTAAAAAATAAAGGAACAATTTCAACTAAACCACCTACGCTAATGACGAAAACTATGAGTATCATCATTAAGCCTATATTTTTTTCAACGACTTCATGACTCATGCTTTGTTTCTCCCTTAATAGTTTTCCAGACGTTATAGGCCATTACAAACATGCCAACGAGAAATAATAAACCGCCTATAAAACGTACTGTGTAATACGGATAGGTAGCTTCGAGTGAATCCACAAAGCTATAAGTTAAGGTGCCATCAGCATTAACAGCGCGCCACATCAATCCCTGCATTACACCGGCAATCCACATTGATGAGATGTATAAAACAATACCAATCGTTGCAATCCAAAAATGTGTGTCAATCAATTTAATGGAATACATTTGTTCACGTTCAAACACCTTCGGTATTAAGAAGTACACCGCACCTATAGTGACCAAAGCAACCCAACCCAATGCACCGGAATGCACATGACCTATTGTCCAATCGGTGTAATGTGATAATGCATTAACCGTTTTGATGGCCATCATAGGGCCTTCAAAGGTCGACATACCGTAGAAGGAGAGGGAAACGATTAAGAATTTAAGGATGGGATCGGTGCGTAACTTATGCCAGGCACCGGATAAGGTCATCATCCCGTTGATCATGCCACCCCAGGATGGTGCAAGCAGCACCAGAGAGAACACCATACCGATAGATTGTGCCCAATCAGGTAACGCAGTGTATTGAAGATGGTGTGGACCTGCCCACATATAGGTAGAGATTAATGCCCAGAAATGTACAACAGACAGACGATAAGAATAAATTGGACGCCCGACCTGTTTAGGGATGAAGTAGTACATAATCCCTAAGAAACCCGCCGTTAAGAAAAAGCCTACCGCATTATGACCGTACCACCATTGCACCATGGCATCGATCGCACCCGGGTAGAATGAGTAGGATTTCGTTAAGCTCACCGGTAGCGCCATACTATTTACAATATGTAACACCGCAACAGTAAGAATGAATGCACCGAAAAACCAGTTGGCAACATAAATATGTTGTACCTGACGTTTCATAATGGTGCCAAAGAAAACCACGGCATAGGCAACCCACACTACGGTAATGAGCAGATCGATTGGCCACTCAAGTTCTGCGTATTCTTTACCGCTGGTCATACCCAGCGGAAGGCTAATTGCGGCAAGTAAAATGACCAGGGTCCAGCCCCAGAAGGTGAAGGCGGCCAGTTTGTCGGAAAACAAACGGGCCTGGCAGGTGCGCTGCACGACATAGTAGGACGTCGCAAAAAGTGCCGAACCACCAAAGGCAAAGATTACTGCATTGGTGTGTAGTGGTCGTAAGCGACTGTAAGTTAACCAGGGTAAATCAAAGTTGAGTGCGGGCCAAACCAGTTGCGCGGCTATAAGGACCCCGACGGTCATACCGACAATTCCCCAGATCACCGTCATCACGGTAAACTGACGTACAACGGTATAGTTGTATGTATTTTCTGTTTCCATAGTTTTCCCTTATTGTTATACGTTATAACTACTAGTAACTAAAATATAGTCCAATAATGGAATAAGTCTGCCTCAGGTTAAATCTGGACTCGTTGATCTAGATCAAATCAACTGGGAATGCTGGGAATGGATGGGTGCAGCCAGGCTATAACCTAGCTGACTTGTGAGGAATTAGAGCAATTAGTCGATGAGTGATTTGCGAGTTGGCGTAACTTAGCGACATCTAAAATAGTGATGTGTTTACGCTCAACTTCGAGTAAGCTGTCATCTTGAAAATGACTAAGTAAACGGCTGATGGTTTCAACGGCCATGCCGAGTAAGTTGGCAATATCACCACGGGACATACTGAGGTTAAATTCATTTGCCGCGTAGCCACGCTTGTTCAATCGTTCGGACATACCGAGTAAAAAGCTTGCGAGTCGTGTTTCTGCTGACATTTGTGCAAGTAAAAACATGGCATTTTGATCTTGTTGGATTTCTTTACTCATTAAACGAAAAAGTTGATGTTGCAAGTTAGGAATGTCGCGCGCAAGGGACTCGAGATGATCAAACGGAATTTCACAAACACTGGAGGTTTCGAGCGCCTTGGCAGAGCATCTGTGTTCGTTGTCACTAATGGCGTCCATACCCAATAGCTCACCTGGCAAAAAAAACCCGACTATTTGCTCTGTACCATCAGGGTTGGTTAAATAAGTTTTAAATGAACCGCTGCGAATGGCATAAACAGATTTTAAATTTTCGCCCATACGAAACAGAAAGTTATTTTTGCTAACAGATTGACGGCGCTTAATAACGTCATCGAGTCGATCTAAATCACCTGAATTTAGCCCCATAGGCAAACAAAGGTCATATAAACTGCAGTTTTGACAGTGACTTTTTAATTCTGAAAGTTTAATAACTCGATTGTCTGTCATTTATAATACCTTAGTTTGTTAATGATCGATTTTGTGGGATTAATTGTATTGCCTTGTTGTCTATGTGGCAAAATATTTTTTATTATAACCTCATGATACACAAGGATTATTCTATTGTAAGCCGTAAATTTTTATAGGGTTTTGGGGCCCAAAAAGGTATATTAAGCACTTGTTTATTAAAGCTTTTCCTTTAAAGTCCGATATAAGAGAAATATGCCACTAAAAGCACTCATTGTTGAAAGCACTAGTTATTATAGTGATTTGTTAAGCACAATATTGTCTGATATTGGTGTGAACTGTGATGTTTTTACTTCTGGGAAAGAGGCATTAGCGTCCAGCGTTAAACCAGAATATGCCTTTATTATTGTGTCCCGTTATTTGGAGGATGTGGGGGGCGAATTGTTCTTACATCGTTACCGGGAAAAATATCAATTACGCGATGCTCTAACCATTATGATGTCATCTGATGATGTTTCCAAGCTCATGATGGACGCAAACCAGGCAGGCTTTAAACTGGTTTTTGATAAAAAGGATATCAATTCCCTGCATACCTTTTTAATTAGAGTTGTTAATAATCGTACCTTAGATCTCCGAGCCAATATTCTCTATGTTGAAGATAATAAAGCGAGTGCTGAGCTAACAATGACATTATTAAAAAGCTATGAAGCGAATGTTGATCACGTGACTAATGTGGCAGAGGCAAAGGTAAAATTTATTGATAAAAGTTACGATTTAGTGATTACCGATTTTTATTTGCAGGGCAAAGAAACCGGAAATGACATTATACAGTTGGTGCGCTCCATAGACGATGCCGACAAGGGTAATATACCAATTCTGGTAGTTTCAGGAGAAACGGATCAAACTAAGCGTACTGCTTTTCTCAGGAACGGAGCAAATGATTTTATTGTTAAACCCTATGGCAGTGATGAGTTGATCGTGCGTTTATCAAACCTGGTTAAAAATAAAAAAATTCAGGAACAAGTAAAAAAACAACAAGAAGAACTCTTTAAACTGGCAATGACGGATCAATTAACGGGACTGTATAACCGGCATAGTTTATTTGAGTTGGCACCTAAATATATCAGTGATGCTAACCGTCATGATTTTCCTATTTCAGTACTCGTGATTGATCTGGATTTTTTTAAGGCCGTCAACGATATACATGGCCATAATATTGGCGACGTTGTTTTAAAGGCTGTCGGTAAAGTGTTAATGAAAAATTGTCGCTCTGAAGATTTTGTTGCTCGTTTTGGCGGGGAAGAATTTGTTATGTTACTTTCCCATTGTGACTTTGATTTTGCCAAAACTAAGGCGGAAACGGTAAGGCAAGCTATTGAAGAATCAAAACCGCATGGCTTAACCATTACAGCGAGTATTGGCGCGGCTATTTTAGCTGAAGGCGATGATTTTGATGGCTTATTTGAGAAAGCGGATAAAGCCGTTTACGGGGCCAAAGAGGCGGGGCGTAATCAAGTGGTGCTTTACTCGTGAGAATACGGCATCGCACTTTAATTTTTTAGCAAATTTCCGCTTATTCCCTCTTCAAACCCCGTGTTCTCACACCCTTTTAGATGCATCCCACAAGCTGATACCTTATAATAATGATAAATTTTAATGCTATTGGGAGCATTTCATGGCAGATCGTACCGCAACAGTGTCTCGTGACACACTAGAGACCCAAATTGAGGTGACAATAAATCTCGATGGGAAAGGCAATGGTGAATTTAATACTGGCGTGCCCTTTTTGGAGCATATGCTGGATCAGGTTGCACGCCACGGTATGGTCGATCTCAATATTAGTGCAAAAGGTGATAATCACATTGATGATCACCACACGGTTGAAGATATTGGTATCACCTTAGGCCAGGCTTTTGCAAAAGCATTAGCGGATAAAAAAGGCATTCGTCGTTATGGTCACGCTTATGTACCATTGGATGAGGCTTTGTCGCGCGTAGTGATTGATTTTTCAGGTCGTCCCGGTCTGGAAGATACAACAGTATTTCCGCGTTCAATGATCGGCGGGTTTGATGTGGATTTGTTTGGTGAGTTTTTCCAGGGTTTCGTTAATCATGCACAAGTGACATTACACATTGATAATCTGAAAGGCAAAAATGCTCACCATATTGCAGAAACAATATTTAAGGCATTTGGCCGGGCAATACGGATGGCTGTAGAGCCAGATCCACGTATGGCCGGTGTGATGCCTTCTACTAAAGGAAGTCTATAAAGTTGGCGCTAAAGCTATTGCGCTTGAAATTACTACGCTAATAATCAATTCAAAATGCTCATGTACTTATCGTACACTCCGCTTTTTCATTAATTATTGCCTTGTTCTTTCTGCGCTCATAACGCTTTAGCCCCCAACTTAAGTTTAAATTAATTTTGAGTAATCGAAGAAAATTATGAGTAGCGTAGCAGTCATTGATTATGGAATGGGTAACCTCCATTCTGTTTCTAAAGCGTTAGAAAAGATAGGTGAGGGCGTTGACGTTCTGGTGACCTCGGATGCGGACACTATTTTATCTGCTGATCGTGCTGTTCTTCCCGGTGTTGGTGCGATGCGAGATTGCATGGGAGAAATTGTTCGTCTTGGTTTAGATAATGTAATCAAAGAGTTTGTTGCCAGCGGCAAACCTTTTTTTGGTGTTTGTGTTGGTATGCAAGCATTGCTTGAATCAAGCGCAGAAAATGACGGTGTCGAATGTCTGGGCATTTTACCTGGCCAGGTTGAAAATTTTGATGATGTTTTAAAAGAGATTAAAACACCTGAAAAATTAAAAATTCCACACATGGGCTGGAATCAGGTTCATCAGGAAATTGAGCATCCTATGTGGAAAGATATTGCGCAAGATGCCCGGTTTTATTTTGTGCACAGTTATTATGCACAACCGGGACATCCTGACTTAATTGCTGCATCAACAAGTTATGGTATTACCTTTACCTCCGCAGTGAGTAAAGATAATGTCTTTGCTGTTCAGTTTCACCCGGAAAAAAGTCAGCATGCAGGCTTAACCTTGTACGCAAACTTTTTGAAGTGGAATGGCAAGCCTTAAACATAAACGTAGAGAAATAGAGAAAAGAACATGCTTTTAATACCTGCAATTGATCTTAAAGATGGTAAATGTGTCCGTTTACGTCAGGGCGATATGGATGATGAAACTATTTTTTCAGATGACCCAGTTGCCGTCGCCGGACGCTGGGTTGAAGAAGGTGCGCGTCGTTTACATATCGTTGATTTAAATGGGGCCTTTGAAGGAAAACCAATGAATGCCGGCGTGGTGCATGACATCTGTGCAGCATATCCCGATCTCCCGGTTCAAATTGGCGGCGGTATTCGTGATGAAGATACCGTGCAAACCTATTTAGATGCCGGTGTTGAGTATGTCATTATTGGCACTAAAGCGGTTAATGCGCCGCATTTTGTTAAAGATCTTTGTTTAGAATTTCCCGGACATATTATTGTCGGGCTTGATGCTAAAGATGGCAAAGTTGCCATTGATGGCTGGTCTAAACTTTCAAAACACGATGTGATCGATATGGCGCAGCACTTTCAGGATGACGGTGTTGCAGCCATCATTTATACCGACATTAGTCGGGACGGCATGATGCAAGGTGTTAATATCGAAGCAACCGTTAAACTCGCTCAAGCTATTAATATTCCGGTCATTGCATCTGGCGGTATTACCAATCTTGATGATATTCGTGCTTTGAGCGAAGTGGCGGAAGAGGGCATTATGGGCGCGATTACCGGCAGGGCTATTTATGAAGGCACACTGGATTTTGTTGAAGGGCAAAAGCTGTCAGACGAACTTAACAAATAAAGATTTTAACGCAGAGGGCGCTAAGGCGCAGAGGACGCAAAGATGAAAAAAATAAACATTGTTTTCTTTGCGCCCTCTGCACTTAATGAAACACTACGTATTTCGTCAGTATTACCTCAACGTGTTCCACACGTTCTGGCATCGACTCTGCGAACTTTGCGTTTATTACGGTAACTATATAATGGGCTTAGCAAAAAGAATTATTCCTTGTTTAGATGTTGATAACGGTCGCGTGGTTAAAGGCGTGCAGTTTGTTGATATTCGGGATGCAGGTGATCCGGTTGAAATTGCGCGTCGATATGATGAGCAAGGTGCCGATGAAATTACTTTTTTAGATATTAAAGCAACAGCTGATAATCGTGACACCATGGTGCACCTGGTCGAGGAAGTTGCTAGTCAGGTATTTATTCCTTTAACCGTTGGTGGTGGTATTCGTAAAGTTGAAGACATCCGTACCATGTTAAATGCCGGTGCTGATAAAGTGGGCATTAATAGTGCTGCGGTATTTAACCCTGAGTTTGTTAAAGAAGCGGCAGAAAAATTTGGTTCACAATGTATTGTCATTGCGATCGATGCAAAAAAAGTCAGCGCAGAGGGCGAAGAAAATCGCTGGGAAATTTTTACCCACGGTGGACGTAAAGAAACAGGCATTGATGCCATCGAGTGGGCTATTAAAATGGTTGACTACGGCGCGGGTGAAATTTTGTTAACCAGTATGGACAGAGATGGCACCAAGATAGGTTTTGATCTTGAGTTAACACGCGCGATTAGTGAAGCGGTTAACGTCCCAGTGATTGCATCGGGTGGTGTCGGTGAGCTACAACATTTAGTTGATGGCGTTAAAGAAGGCAAAGCTGACGCCGTGCTTGCAGCAAGCATATTTCACTTTGGTGAGCACACCATTGGTGAAGCAAAAGTAAAAATGGCCACGGCTGGTATTGAGATGAGACTTTAAAATCTAACGCAAAGTCGATGCCAGAACGTGTGGAACACGTTAGGGTAATGCTGACGAAACGCGTAGCGGTTCATTAAGTGCAAAGAACGCTGAGTGGTGCAAAGGTTTTATTGTTTAGTTAGCTGTGATATTTATAAAAGAGTACGATATAAAATAATTTTAATGTTTTCTTTGCGTGGCTTGGCGTTCTTTGCGCCTCTGCGTTGAAAGGTTTTAAGAATTTATGAGTAACTGGCTTGATGACATTAAGTGGGATGAGGATGGTTTAGTCCCCGCGATTGCTCAGGAAACAGGCACGGGTAAAGTTTTAATGATGGCGTGGATGAATCGTGAATCATTAGAGTTAACCGTTAATGAAGGCCGCGCAATTTATTGGTCGCGTTCACGTGGTAAATTATGGCGCAAGGGTGAAGAGTCCGGTCATGTGCAAACACTAAAAGATATTCGTTTAGATTGTGATAACGATGTTGTGTTATTAGAAGTGGAGCAACTTGGTGGTATCGCTTGCCATACAGGTCGTCACAATTGTTTTTATAAGCAGTTAAAAAATGACGAGTGGGTTGAAGTAGAACCGGTAATAAAAGATCCAAGTGAAATATACTAAATATAAACCTAACGCAGAGGCGCAAAGAACGCAGAGTGACGCAAAGTTTTAAGGTAAAAAAGTTACAGTGAGTCTTGATAGCATGAGTAGAATACAGATAAGTTGAGATCTTATTTTTCTCTGCGTACCTTGGCGTTCTTTACGCCTCCGCGTTGAAAAGAATTAAATTTATGTCAGATATATTAAAACAATTAGCAGCAGTACTTGAGGAGCGCAAAAATGCGGATCCGGAAAGTTCTTATGTGGCCAAATTACATGCTAAGGGTCTGGATAGCATATTAAAAAAAATTGGTGAAGAAGCGACCGAAACAGTAATGGCTGCGAAAGATGCGGACGCAGAAAAAATTATTTATGAGACGGCTGATCTTTGGTTTCATACAATGGTTATGTTATCCAATCAGGGTATTAGCCATGAAAAAGTGCTAAACGAGCTTGCGCGTCGTTTTGGTATGTCCGGTTTGGAAGAAAAGGCCAACAGGCCAAAATAGGTTGGGAGCGGCTACTATGGGCGATTGTCTTTTTTGTAAAATTTTAACCGGTGAAGTGCCGTCCGATAAAATTTATGAAGATGACAAAATGTTTGTTTTTAAGGATATTTATCCAAAAGCAGATGTCCATTTATTGGCGATACCCCGCGCTCATATATCAAGCTTAAATGAGGTCACAGATGAGCATGATGAAATTATGGCGCATATGCTTAAGCAATTGCCTAAGCTGGCAAAAGAACAGGGTTTAAACGATGGTTTTAGAACCATTATTAATACAGGTAAAGGTGGTGGACAGGTTGTTTTTCACTTACATATGCATTTATTAGGCGGAAATAATTTACCTGGTTTTCAGTAAAATTTTAGATATAAACTAGTTGGAGAGTTGATATGGGATTCGGTGTAACAGAGTTAATTATAATCTTGGTTATCGTTTTGGTTTTATTCGGTGCCAAGCGTTTAAAAAATGTCGGTAGTGATTTAGGTTCAGCTGTTAAAGGCTTTAAAACCGCAATCAAAGACGAAGAAACTAAACCAAATGAAAGCATAGAAAAAAGCGAAAGCAGTGTTATCGAAGGCGAAGCAACTAAAGTAAAAGAAGAAGATAAAGTATAATTTTTTATACTTTATTGAGGTTGTTAATTCATGTTTGATATTGGTTTTTGGGAACTCACAACGATAGCAGTGATTGCTCTGCTTGTGATCGGCCCCGATAAATTACCCGGTGTTGCAAGGCAAGCGGGTAAATGGGTGGGTCGTGCGCGTCGTTTTGTGGGTGACGTGAAATCAGATATTGATCGTGAACTAAAACAAGAAGAGTTAAAAAAAGCCATTGCTGATGATGTTGGTCTGGATGAAATTAAAGAAATCATGAACACCGATGATTTTAGAATTGATGCTGACGAAACACCTAGCTATCAAGTCAAAGCCATTCCCGATAGTTCTGATGATTTTGACAAAGACGAAGATGATTATGATTCGCAGCTCGATAAAAAAGACAGAGATGACTTTGTCGCAGAACAAGAGGATGCAGAGCAAATTCAATCGAAGTATGCCGAGGAAACAACCAGTGATACATCAGCCGATAAACAATCTACTTCTAAGAACTCATAAGTTTAATCCTTAAATGACTAATAAAAAGAACAATACGGCTGAAGCTGAAGTACCTTTTATGTCTCATCTTGTTGAGTTGCGCGATCGATTGTTGCGTGCGGTACTTGTTATTTTAGTAATTTTTTTAGCCTTGTTTAGTTTTTCGAATGAGCTTTATACGCTTTTAGCTGAACCACTTTTAATTCATCTTCCTACCGGTAGCAGTATGATTGCGACCGAAGTGGCTTCACCCTTTTTAACACCTTTTAAGCTTTCTATGATGTCGGCTATCTTTATTGGTATGCCCTTTATTTTGTATCAAATTTGGGCGTTTATTGCGCCCGGTTTGTATAAACATGAAAAGTCATTAGCTTTCCCATTACTATTTTCAAGCATTATTCTGTTTTATCTGGGAATGGTATTCGCTTATTTTGTCGTTTTCCCCTTAATGTTCCAATTCTTCACTGGGATAGCGCTTGAAGGCGTGACCATGATGACGGATATCACCAAGTATCTCGATTTTGTGTTAAAAATGTTTTTTGCTTTTGGTATGGCTTTTGAAGTGCCGATTGCAACCATTATTGTTATTTCAACAGGAATGACCACAGCAGAAAAACTTTCTCAAAAGCGTCCTTATATTATTGTGGTGGCTTTTATTGCCGGGATGTTATTAACGCCACCTGACGTGGTTTCTCAAATGCTGTTGGCAGTGCCGATGTGGATTTTGTTTGAGTTTGGTTTAATTTTTTCCAAGATATTAACACGCAAAAAAGTTCGTTTAGAAAAAGAACGTGCCGCTAAAGAAGAAGAAGATCTAGATGATGAGTTTGAGAAAGCTATTATTGAAGAAGAAAGTTTAGCTAAATCAGGTGATTCTGATTCAACTAAATTGTAACTGAGTTTAAAAGTTCCAGTTTGAAAATATCTGGATATTATTACGCTTATAATCTTCACTCGCAATGTTTGAGTCATTGTTAGTGTGAGAGTATAGTGCTCCTATAGTCCATGTTTTATTTATTTTTTTGCTTGCTGATAGGCGTAACTGTAATCTTTTATCTTCGCGGGTAATAGTAGCTACATTTTCATAACTGCTTGTACGGTATGATAGGTCCTCAGATAATTCCCAGCTATTAGTTATTTTATGTTTTAAACGTGCGCGTATTATTTGTCTCGTTGGAGAATAATTTTTTGTTAAAGTGTTTTTTCGGTTATTTTTTTCAATTAGATAGCGTAAGCGTAATTTTCCCAGCTTAATTTTTCTATTATAATCAATTCTTAATTGCTTGCGATCACCATCGAGGTAGTTATATGCTTTATTTTTAGAGTTGATTTCATTATAGCGTAAGCGTATGGACAAGTTAGAATTTATATCAAACCTACGTTTTACTGTAAACTTATAATCTACATTACTCTGGTAATTAATATTATTTAGTGAGCTATTGGTTAAGCTAAGTTCTGGTACGAACTGCCAGTTTATTGTTTTTATTAAATAATCCAGACCGGCAGAATAAAAACTATAATTTTCAGTTGATAAAGTATTATAACTGTTGTTATACAGCGTACCTTTGAAGTTTATCTTTGAGCTGACTGGTGCATTGATAAAGGCTAAGATTTTAAAGTAAGTATCACTTTTGTTTGAAGGTGAATTTGAAGCAGCGTTGGTTATGTTATCGTCGTTACCAAAAGATAAACTCAAATATGCAGTTATTTTCTTTTTATTTGTTTTTTTTCTGTTTAATAGTTTGTTGAGTTGTATATTTGAAAGCTGTGTAATTTTTGAGCTGGTGTTGCTATCAATTGATTTTTTATACCATTGTACAGCTATTTTTTTATTGTTATTTTTTTCAGCAATCAATCCCAGATTGTGAAAAGTTATTTGATTGAATTTTTTGTCCTTAATTAATATTATAAAATATTTTTTTGCTTCGCTATATTTTTTCAATTTGTAGTAAGTAACTGCAAGGTTGAAATTTAAAGTGCTTTTGTTCATTCCTTTTTTCTGAGCTTTTTTAAAATAATTTAATGCCGATTTATATTCTTTTTTCTTAAAAAATAATACAGCTGTTTTGAAATCATTCAACCCTTTTTCATCGGCATAAGAAAAATTGATAATAGAAAAAAATATAAAAATGAACATTAATACTAATCGAAACATAGAAGCCTCTTTAAATTATGATTTTTATTATATAAAAACGCCCTTTACTGAAAGTAAAGGGCGTGTACAGAAAAAAATATACAGTTATTATATTAAACTAAATAGTAAATGTTTTGATTAATTATCACTTTCATGTCTCTCAACTTCAGGAGTTTCAACTTCAGGAGTTTCAACTTCAGGAGTTTCAACTTCAGGAGTTTCAACTTCAGGAGTTTCAATTTCAGGAGTCTCAACTTCAGGAGTTTCAATTTCAGGAGTCTCAACTTCGACTTCAACTTCACCTTTATCATCACTCATATTATCGTGAGATTCGTTTTCCTTTTCTTCTGTATTATCAGGGTGATCAACTGAGTGCGACACCTCAGCATGCTCACCTTTTTCTTCAGGTAGTTTAATATCATGATAAACATCTGCAGCGTCATTATCATGATCAAGCACATGCATGGTGGCATCTTCATGCGTATCTGCTGTTGCGTGTGTGAAAGGCATTAAAAATATAGCTAAAAATAAAAATTTGATGATATCTTTCATAGTGTTTTCCTTCTTTTGTGGGGGTGACAATTTTAAGTATTAATCACTGTTGGGTTTGTAAGCATAAAAAGTGATGTTGGTGCTTTTTTAGTATTGATGCGGACACGAAATGTTTTTGTTTTTCCATTGTTTGTCAATCGAGCAATTAATATACCGCTATGTTCCTGAGTGCCAATAATAGGCAAAGCAAGACGGTTGGCTCCTTTTTTTAATGTGGTTTTCCAACTGAGTTGGCGTTTCCCGGTATAACCGGATAATTTTATTTTTTCTGGTAATTCAATAGTTAGCGTGGCACCAGGTAACTCGTTGGCCAGGTTGAATATTAAGTCGACAGTTTGTTGTTTCTGTACAAATAAATTAATGGTATTCATCTTATCTGTCATCGATGAATGTGGTGAAAACAGTGATAGAGGAGAAAATATCAGCCATAGTGAAAATGAAGCCGCGATGGCACCACTAAATCCAAGATAAAGCCAGCTATGACGTTGTATTTGTTTTGCAGGTTTTTCTTCGAGAAAGGATAAAACACGTTTTTCATACCCTTGCCTGGCAGGGGCAATCGGCAAGTTTTTTAACAAAGACTGAAAGTCATTTGCCTCTGTATAGGATTTTTGGCACTGTTCACATTCAGTTAAATGTGACTGAACTTGACTCGATTGAATAGTCGTCAAGTTATTATCAATATAGTCTTCCAGTATATTTTGAAACTGTTTACAGTTCATAATTAATCCCCTTACTCAGTAAAACGTTAGGTTTTGACAAAAGGTTCCATTAATTCTGTTTTATTTGAAGAAAGTTGTTCCCGAAGAGTGTTTCGGGCTCGATGCAGGCGTGATTTTAAAGTTCCAAGTGGTAAATTCATAATCTCTGAAAGTTCACTCAGACTGTGACCCTCAATATCATGAAGAGAAATTAAGGCTTGTTGATCCGGGTTTAACCGGACAATCAGGCTCTGAAGATGGTGGTTTATATAATTAGTTTCGAATTGTTTGTGAGGAGAGGCTTGCTCGTGCCCTAATGAGTCAATAATTTCCTCAGATTCAGAATCTTTATTATCAATTGGGAGTCGATTTTTTTTGCGGTAATTGTTGATAAACTGATTGTAGAGTGAGCGTAGCAGCCAACTAGCGGGTTTATCAATTTCAGTTAATTCAATATCTTTTTCATATAAGCGCAAAAGCAGTTCTTGAACAAGGTCTTCTGCATCATCCTGGTTTTGGGTAAATCGATAGGCCTGACGATACAGTCGGTCTAAATGTGGGCGCACAGCGCTTGTAAAAGACTGCTTTTTATTAGGTTTAAAAAAATTGAGTACGGACATACCTATATAAACGTTTTATTTTGCACTATGGTTCCATATATTTTGGCATAATTGAACTTGATTAAGCTTTTTTATATCAATTGAGTAAGTTTTGTTGTTTTATGTGAACTGATTCATAGTTGGAGAGCTATCTTGAAAATAATTTTAGTGATTTTAATCCTAACGCTTACATTTCAAGCGGATGCAAAAAATCTACAAAACTCTCTTAAAAATCATCCTTCGCCATATTTGGCGCTACATGGTTTTGATCCGGTCCAATGGCAAGAATGGAATAAGGAAACCGTCGCACGAGCAAAAAAAGAAGGTAAGTTGATTTTTGTCTCCAGTGGCTATTTTTCTTGTCATTGGTGCCATGTGATGCAACGCGAGAGTTATAAAAATGCGGCGGTTGCAAAAATTCTAAATAAATATTTTATTCCTGTAAAAGTTGACAGGGAAATTAATAGTGCACTGGACAGCCGACTGATTGAATTTGTTGAAAGAACACAAGGTCATGCTGGCTGGCCATTGAATGTGTTTATTACGCCTGATGGTTATCCTTTAGTGGGTATGACCTATGTACCTACCAGTAATTTTATTGAAATTTTAAATAATTTAAAAATAAAATGGCAACAAGAAAAAGCAATGCTCGAAACAATAGCGAAAGATGCAACAGCTGAACTTTCTGCACCGGCAATTAAGCATTCAAGTATTATTACGGCAGGTATTGCCAACAAATACGTTGACTTATTTTTATCAGGTGCAAATGAAGTAAGCGATGAAATGTCGGGCGGCTTTGGCCAACAAAATAAATTCCCTTCTTTTCCACAGTTATCCGCTTTATTAACACTTTATGAGGCAAAACCAGATAAAGAGCTTAAACGTTTTTTATTATTAACTTTAAATAAAATGGCCTCACAGGGATTAAACGATCAGCTGTCAGGCGGATTCTTTCGTTATAGTGTTGATCCTAATTGGCAGGTTCCTCATTTTGAAAAAATGCTTTATGACAACGCTTTATTGGCTTCTTTATATCTGGATGCGGCACGAATATTTAACAGTGAAAAATTCTCACGGGTGGCAAAAGAGACACTGGATTTTATGTTGGATGTTTTTCGTTCTCCAGAAGGTGCGTATATTGCCAGTCTATCTGCTGTCGATAATAACAATGTGGAAGGGGGATATTATCTTTGGCAAGCAGATGAACTAAAAAAAATACTCAGTAAAAATGAAATGAAACTGATTGAATTGATGTGGCAACTTGAAGGGCAGGATGATCTCGAAGGAGGTCATCATCTGGTTGAAGTTATGAATATTAATGACGCTGCCGGGATGTTGAATATGTCTGTTATTAATGCGAAAAAATATTTTAATGCAGCAAAGAAAAAAATGTTATTGGTCAGAGAAAAAAGGCGCGTGCCGCGCGATGATAAATTATTAGCGGCCTGGAATGGTTTAACATTGTCAGCTTATGCGAAAGCGGCGAAGCAATTTAATAATGAGACCTATGCAAAGGCCGCGCAGGAGATTAAACGTTATATTTATAAAAATTTATGGAAAAATAACACCTTATATCGCGCAGTAAAAAATAAAAAAGTATTGGCTGAAGGTGGACTGGAAGATTATGCTTATGTTGCGCAAGGTGTCTCTGATTGGCTTGAATATAAAAATAATGCAACTGATAAGGTATGGCTTGATGAATTAATCTCTGAGTCGTGGAAGCGCTTTCATGGCGATAAAGGCTGGTTATTGGCAGAAAATATGCTGCTGAAATATGGACAGGGTGAAGAGGTTCTTTTGGATGGTGTATTGCCTTCAGCGTCAGCAATATTAATTGGAGTGTCGTTACGCCACGGGAAGAAAGATCAAGCGCTAATATTGCGCTCTTTAGAAAGCTTAAATGCGGGACAAGCTGATATTGGAGCGCGGGCATTCTGGTATGCCTCGCAAATTCTCACTTTATTCCATTATCAGCAGGGAAACTATGAATAAATAACGGGCTAATTTTCTGCATTATGCAGTGTTTTGTGCAAATTACGCTATTTTAGTGCCTTTCATCCCCTATTCTCTTTAAATAAAATTATCCTATGAAGATAGTAAATGAGGAGTTTACTGCTGTTTAAGCCATGAGGGGTTGTTTGTGAGAAATATAAAAAGTTTGATTTTACTCGTACTTGCGATGAACGGTTTTTATTCACAGGTGTTTGCAACAGATTTAGTTTTAACTGCGCCACCGCGGGAAAAACCCGCAGCGGGGCAGAAAATATATGGCCCAATTGCGGCTCATTTATCGAAATCACTCGGTGTTAACGTTGTCTACAAGCATCCGGAAAACTGGCTTAAATATCAACGTGAAATGCGCAATGATAAATATGACATTGTCTTTGATGGCCCCCATTTTATTGCGTGGCGTATTGCTCATCTGGGACATGAAGCGCTGGTGAAGTTGCCCGGGAAGCTTCAGTTTATGCTGGTTAACAAAGTGGATAATAAAAAACTTGATCACCCGGATAAGCTCATTGGTAAAAAAATCTGTGGTATTTCACCACCCAACTTATCGACTTTATCGGTACTGGATTATTACCGGAACCCTGTCAGACAGCCCGTAATAAAAGGGATAAAAGGGGGAATGGGTAAGGTGTATAAGTCATATGTAGAAAAAGGAATGTGCGATGCAGCTATATTCCGTACCGCGTTTTTTAATAAGAAGCTAAAAGAAAAGCAGCGTAACAACTTTAAAGTGTTACACATGACCCAGATTATGCCTAATCAGGGTATATCGGTGAGCAAGCGTTTGACCCAATCTCAAAAAGACAGCTTGAAAACGGAATTAACATCAGGTGTTGCGGGTATTGACAGTACAAAAGGGATTATTAAGCGTTTTGGTGGCAAGGCAAAAAGCTTTATTCCGGCAAAGAGTAATGAATTTGATGGATATAATATGTTGCTTGAAGGCGTGATCTTTGGCTGGTAAAGGTCAAATAACATTAAATAAAAAGGGTTACTTATGTAACCCTTTTTTTATGGCATCTGGTGGGCCTACTTGGACTCGAACCAAGGACCAAGGGATTATGAGTCCCCTGCTCTAACCAACTGAGCTATAGGCCCAAAACGGGGCTATTCTACACCATAGTTTGCCGATTGTTAAAATTAATCGAGTAACATCTTCTATTAAAGTTCACCCTGTATGCAGCCGATAAAGGTAACATGCGGCAGTGCAATCTGTGTTGGCTGATTGTTGTGGGTATGTAGTTTTGTATTTAAGGCCATAGTTATTGTGTCTAATTTTAAGAAAAATGTTGAGAATGATTCTGACGGCATTATCGTAGTGGCTAAATAAGATAAAAGAGATCATTCATTTAATAGATATTAAAATTAGGTTGTAATTTGTGATTCAAATTTTAATTGTTTTATTAAAATGAGTGTAAAAATGAAAAGCTTGATTATTAGTACGGCCTTAATTTTGTTTGTTTTTAGTTTTCAAACGATAGCTGCAACACCGACTATTCGACTAAACACAACAGGGCAACCTCCGTTAAATACTGATACTCAAAATGGTTTTATGGATGCTGTTGCAACAGAAGCCTTTCGGCGTATCGGTATTACATTGAATACCTTGTCGTTACCGGCAGAACGCGGTTTAAAAAATTCAAACAAAGGTTCTATTGATGGTGAAATGAGTCGTGTCAAAGGGATTGATAAAGTGTATACCAATTTAATACGTGTGCCAGAAAAAATCATGGACTGGGAGTTCGTTGTTTTTTCTGAAAAAGCGATCGATTTATCACAAGGGTGGAAGGCATTTTCTGGTAAATCAGTATCGCATATTAATGGATGGAAAATATTAGAAAAAAATATTCCTAATGATGCAGAAGTTACCAAGACATCGAATATTGATGAGCTATTTAGTTTGTTAAGAAAGAAACGGACAGACTATGTCATCTATGAAAAATGGGCAGGACATTATATGTTACGAAAAATGCCAGCCAATAATATAGGGCAACATAAATCTACATTGTTAGTAAAAGAGGTGTTTATTTATTTACATAAAAGGCATAAATCCATTGTTTCCAAACTATCAAAAGTACTAGAAAGTATGAAGAAAGATGGCAGTTACCAGCGCCTGGTCAGCAAACACCTTTCGCCATTTATGCTCGAATAATTATTGCTCATGAAGTTATTTAATTATTATCAGCATGCCAGCCCGCTCGCAAAAAAAATGGTGCTTTATGTCGTGTTAGCAAGTACTTTTATTACGATATTCACCTCTGCATTTCAATTATATGGAATATTTAAAGAGGATGTGAACAGTATAAAAACCAGGATTAATGAGGTGCGCGATAGTTATAGTAAAAATATAGCATCTCGATTATGGGTTTCAAATAAAAGTGAACTTGATATTACCCTTCAGGGTATCTTGCGTTTGCCTGATCTTAAATATATTGCGGTTTACGAAGGTGATAAGTTGGTTACGCAACAGGGCGAGCTATCAGGCACAGATATTATAGAGCGTGATTTTCCGCTTCATTATTATTACAGTAATGAATTGCAGGAAATTGGTCGGGTGCACATTACAGCAACTTTAGCTAACGCTTATAGCCATATTTATGAGCAAGCTATTACGATTGTTGTTAGTAATACGATTAAGACTTTCCTGGTTGCAAGTTTTATGTTTTTTCTTTTTTACACTTTAGTAATAAGGCATTTAATCGAAGTAAATAAATTTGCTGAAAATATTAATTTGATTTCGTTGGATAATATATTAGAACTGAAAAGGAAAAATAAAAAAGGAAAAAAAGATGAACTGGATAAATTGACCGACACGCTAATCAACTTGCAAGAAAGACTAAAGGTATCGGTAGAAGAACTAAAAAAGAATGAAATAATTTTAAAAAATAATGAAGCCAAATTCAGAGGGTTTTTAGAGTCAACAATTAATGGTGTTTTGATGGTTGATAGCGAGGGTATTATCACGCTGGCTAACAAGTCTATTTGTGACTTAACCGGGTACACGAGAGAGGAGCTTGTTGGTGAAAAAGTAGAAATATTAGTCCCTTTAAATTATAAAAACCACAAGGTTCTTCGGGAAAACTATTTATATAACCCCTCAGCGAGAAGCATGGGAAGTAGTAAAGTATTTGAAGCACGTCGAAAAGATGGGTCGTTGTTTCATGTGGAGGTTAGTTTGGCGCCTGTTAGCACTGCTGAAGGTGTTTTTATAACAGCAATGATTCAGGATGTGACTATACGGGTAAAAATTGAGAAAGAAAAGGAGTCTTTACTTAGAACTCTGGAGTATAAAAATGAAGAGCTGGAACGTTTTACTTACACCGTTTCACATGATCTTAAGAGTCCGCTGGTAACAATTAATGGTTTTATTGGCTTGTTAAAAAAAGATATTGCTGAAAATAATCAAAAAAGAATTGATGCCGATTTTAACAGGATTAGTGATGCAGCAAATATTATGCAAAATTTATTGGATGATTTATTAGACTTGTCGCGTATTGGGCGCCAGGATAGCGCAAGGGTCGATGTTGCCGTTAAAAGTATTGTTGACGATATTCTTAATATTCTGTCAGTAAAAATAAAAACAAATAACATAAAAATTATTGTAGATCCCAAACTTCCTTTTATTAATGTAGAGTTGGTTCGGTTCAAAGAAGTTTATTTAAATTTAATTGATAATGCCATTAAATATAGACGAAATAGTGTTGAGACAGAAATAGAAATAGGAATGTATGAATCTAATAGCAATGATGAGAAAGTTTTTTTTGTAAAAGATAATGGTATTGGTATTGACCCTCTCTATCACGATAAGATTTTTGGTTTATTTGAAAGACTAAGTGTTGATACAGAAGGAACGGGAGTAGGGCTGGCAATTGTGAAAAGAATTATCGACGTTCATGATGGACGAGTTTGGGTTGAGTCTGAAGGAGCAGGGAAAGGTTCAATATTTAAATTTGTACTCCCTAACTATTCTATTAAATAATCTTAGGTGGACAGTAAAATGGTTAATAACATATCAAATGGTGAACCTTTAAAAATACTTTTAGTAGAAGATAATCCTGCGCATGCAGAAATGGTTATTCGTAGTTTTGAAATAAACCGCATTGCAAATGAAATTACTCATGTGGAAGATGGTGAACAAGCACTCGATTATCTGCATAACCGTAATGATTTTAGCGACAAAAATAAATATCCTATGCCTCATTTGGTTTTACTTGATTTGAGATTACCAAGAGTGGATGGTTTGCAAGTATTAGAGAAAATAAAAAAATCAGAAGATTTAAAGAGCATTCCCGTTGTTGTTTTGACAACATCTGGCGCTGACATGGACGTTGCAAAAGCATATAAGTGCCATGCTAATAGCTATCTTGTTAAACCGATTGATTTTGATAGTTTTACCAAGATGATGGATGAATTAGGTTATTACTGGCTGGCCTGGAATCATAAACCTTCCCGGGAAAATTAACCGCTATATTTATATTATATTGTAATGAAAAAAATACTATCAATATTATTAGTTGAAGATAATGCCGCCCATGTTGAATTAATACGGCGGGCAATTGAAGACGGTGATTTCAACATTGATTTAAAAACCTGCGAAAATATATCTCAAGCAAAGCAGGTTATTGAATTAAATAAGCCCGATTTAGTGATTACCGATTTAAATCTTCCTGATGGTAAAGGCACAGAATTAATTTCGTTTTCACAGGGCTATTATGATTATCCTGTTGTCTTGATGACAAGTTTTGGGGATGAAAATATTGCGGTTGAGGCAATGAAATCTGGTGCTTTAGATTATTTTGTAAAAACACCTGAAATTTTCAGCTCCATGCCAAAATTAATTAAAAGGGTATTGCGTGAATGGAACAATATCTCTACTAGGCAGGATGCCCAAAAAAAATTACTGGCAAAGGAAGCGGAACAAAGAGAGATTCTGAATTCAATTGTTGATGGTGTGCTCACTGTCGATGAGCATAATACTATTTTATCATTTAATAATGTCGCTGAAAGATTATTTGGTTATAGCGCAGAAGAGGCGATAGGTTCAGATTTATCCATTGTAATACCAGAGCACTTTCAGATTGCCCATAAAAAAGGAATGGAAAATTACCTGAAAACTGGAAGTGGTGGCATTATAGGCATTGAAGGGGGAATTGAATTAGAAGGTAAACATAAAGATGGGCATTGTTTCCCTCTTCGCTTATCACTTGGCGAACTACCAACCACCATAAGTGGTAAGCGGCGTTTTATAGGAACCTGTCAGGATCTTACGGAGCAAAAGCAAAATGAAGAGCAGCTTCGTCGCAGCCAAAAAATGGATGCATTAGGAAAGTTAACCGGTGGTATAGCTCATGACTATAATAATATGCTGGGTGTAATTATTGGTTACTCTGAACTTTTGCTTTCACAGCTTAAAGAGGGTGACGAATTACTCGATTATGTTAAAGAAATAACTCGTGCAGGACAACGTGGCGTTAAGTTAACAAAAAAATTATTATCCTTTTCTCGTCAAAGAACAGCTGATGCTGAAGTTGTAGATCTGAATAGTATTTTGTTAGATGAACAACACATGCTCGAAAAAATATTAACTGCACGTATAAAGTTGAATTTTGATTTAACGGAACAAGAGTTACTGATTAATATAGATGCCGGAGAACTTGAAGATGCAGTTGTTAATGTAAGCATTAATGCTATGCATTCGATAGAAAATAATGGTGTGTTTACTATTAAAACATGTCGTAAACAGCTGGACGAAAAGGAGTCAAGCATATTACAGGTTAAACAAGGTGAGTATGCTTTGTTGAGCTTTACTGATACAGGTTCTGGCATGTCTAACACGATCAAAGAACAAATATTTGAACCTTTTTATTCTACTAAGGGTGAATTAGGGACAGGTTTAGGGTTAAGTCAGGTATATGCTTTTGTTGAGCGGAGTAATGGTGCAATTAAAGTGGAATCAGAGTTGGAAGCAGGCTCCTGTTTTACTTTATATTTTCCACTTTGTCTTGAAGAGAAAATTGAGGATGAAAAAAATGATGAGGATAGTGAGAAGAAAGATTGTTCAGCAAAGAGCTATAGCGGTACGGAAAATATTTTAATAGTTGATGATGAGGATGGTCTGCGAAATTTAATGTCTGAAGTCTTAAGCCAGTCTGGATATCATGTTTTTAGTGCCGGGAGCGGTAGGCAGGCGTTAGATATTCTTAGTCAGCATTCTATTGATATTATCGTTTCTGATGTCGTCATGCCTGAAATGGATGGTTATGAACTGGCGACGATTGTGCAAGAAAATTATCCTGATAGTAAAATTTTATTAGCCAGTGGTTTTACCGATCAACGTCAAATAAAAATGTCTGACACTGCATTACACGATAATTTACTCATCAAACCTTATACTTCAAAAGAGCTGTTAAAGAAAATTCGTGAGTTACTCGATTAATTGCGCTTAAAAAAAAGGGCACCCGAAGATGCCCTTTTTATAGTCTCTGGTTATTTATTATTCAATATCTAAGAAACTACGTAGATGATCTGAGCGACTTGGATGACGTAGTTTACGCAACGCTTTTGCTTCAATTTGACGAATACGTTCACGTGTTACATCAAACTGCTTACCGACTTCTTCTAAAGTATGATCGGTATTCATATCAATACCAAAACGCATACGCAGTACTTTTGCTTCACGCGCTGTTAAGCCTTCCAAAATCCCCTGTACTGTTTCACCCAGACCGCCTGCTGTTGCTGAATCAACTGGCGACTCAACATTCTGGTCTTCTATAAAGTCACCAAGATGTGAGTCTTCATCATCGCCAATCGGTGTTTCCATTGAGATAGGTTCTTTAGCAATCTTTAATACTTTACGGACTTTATCTTCGGGCATTTCCATGCGTTCAGAGAGTTCTTCAGGCGTAGGTTCGCGGCCCATTTCCTGTAGCATTTGACGCGAGATACGGTTTAATTTATTTATCGTTTCAATCATGTGTACAGGAATACGAATCGTTCGCGCCTGATCAGCAATAGAACGGGTGATAGCCTGGCGAATCCACCATGTTGCATAGGTAGAGAATTTATAACCACGACGGTATTCAAATTTATCAACCGCTTTCATCAGGCCGATGTTGCCTTCCTGAATTAAATCAAGGAACTGTAAACCACGGTTAGTGTATTTTTTTGCGATGGAGATAACTAATCGTAAGTTGGCTTCAACCATGTCTTTTTTTGCACGGCGTGCTTTCGCTTCGCCAATGGACATTTTGCGGTTGATTGCTTTTATTTCGCTAATCTTTAAACCACTTTCTTCAGCAATTTTTGCCAGCTTGGTTTGTGCTTTTAACACTTCATCGTGATGCTCTTTTAACACATCAGAGTATTTTTCACCTGCTGCAATATGTTGGTCTAACCATTGAAGATCAGTTTCGTTGTCTGGAAATGTTGTAATGAATTGTTTACGTGGCATATGTGCTTGTTCAACACAGACATCCAATATAATTTTTTCCTGCGAACGTATGCGTGCAATTAAATCACGCATATTGAACTGAATCATTGCGGTCATTTTTGGCGTGAGTTTTAATTCAGCAATCTGCCCTAATACAGGCTCTAATGCCGCAATGGTTTTTGGATCATCGTGGCCATATTTCTGTAGGGCAGAAATGTGTTTCTTGTGTAACTTTTCAATTAAGGTGAAGCGTTCATGTGCTTCTTCTAAATCAATCCCGGTATCCACTTCTTCTTCGTCATCTGTGGTGTTGCCTGCTGTTTTGTTAGCATTGGCAGCGGCAATTTCTGCCGGGGTTGGGATATTATCGGGTGCACTTGGATCAAAGAAGCCAGAAATAATATCAGTGAGCTTCATTTGTTCTTTGGCAATTAGTCCATATGAATCAACCAGCATATCAATTGTTTCTGGGTATGAGGCGAGTGCTCGCATCATATGGCGTAAACCTGCTTCTATGCGTTTAGCGATCGCAATTTCGCCTTCACGTGTCAGCAGCTCAACAGTCCCCATTTCGCGCATATACATACGTACGGGATCCGTTGTACGCCCAAATTCACTATCAACAGCAGCGAGTGCTTGTGCCGCTTCTTCAGCAGCATCTTCATCAACTGAGTTTCCGGCTTGTGCCAGGGTATCGTCATCAGGTGCTTTTTCATGCACAGTGATACCCATATCGTTGATCATGCCGACGATATCTTCGATTTGTTCCGGATCAACAATGTCATTGGGGAGGTGATCGTTTACTTCGGCATAAGTCAGGAAGCCCTGCTCTTTTCCCTTTGCAATCAATACCTTAAGTTGAGACTGTTGTTTTTCTTGATTTGTTGCTTGCGACATAAACGCCTTCTTAGCTGTATTAACAATTCTGGAGCGTAAAACCAACCAATTATACACTAGTTTTATGCATTTTCTTCTAAAAAATATAGCAAATATTAGCTATAAGTCTGTTTTTGTGGCACTTTTTGTGGCATAAATTTGCTGTAAAAGCATTTTGTATTCAGCCATTTCCTTTTCATCAAGTTTGCTATGGTCAAGTTTGGTCTGTAAATCATCATATCGAAGTTCTACAGACTGCTTTTTTAAGGCATTCATGACCGCCACAAACTCAACTTCCAGGGCAGCCTGATCATTTAATTCAGGCTGCTCAGCGGCAAGTTTAGCGAGGTGCTTGGCGGAGGGGGTTTCTCGCCAGCGCTCAATTAACGCGCTGGTTGTTAAATCGGGGCTAACAGTCAAAGTTTCAAGTACTTCCAGTAATAAATTCATGCCAGGGAGATCGAGTTTTTGTAATATTTGAGTATTTTCTGGCGCCATATCCCAACTTTTCATGATACTGGGTTGGTGTAGCAGATAAGTGATTGCTTTGCGAACAGGTGTCATTGCCGGGGTTGAGCTTTTAGCGGATAAACGTCGAGTTTTAAATGCCTGATTTGTTGTTTGCGGAGATGAAAGCTCAACACGGCCTAATTTTTCCAATTGCTCGAACATCAGCTTGCGATAAATGCCTTCTGGCATTTGCGATAGCATCGGTCGCGCGGTTTCGACTAATTTAGCACGGCCACCAATTCCGCTGATATCGGCTTCATCGGTGAGCTGTTTGAAGAAATACTCTGAAAAAGATTGTGATTGCTGCACCTTTAACTCAAAGGCATCTTTACCAATTTCACGAATATAGCTATCGGGATCTTCGCCATCAGGCAAAAACATAAAGCGTATTTCACGGCCATCACGAACCTCGGGCAGACACACCTGTAAAGCACGCCAAGCAGCGTCTTTACCGGCGCGATCACCGTCAAAGCAGAAAACGACCTCCGAGGTGAGCTGAAATAAACGTTTTAAATGATCAGCGGTCGTTGCGGTGCCGAGTGTGGCAACAGCATAGCGGACTTCGAACTGGGCGAGTGCTACAACATCCATATAACCTTCAACCACCATTAATCGCGGAATGTCGCGTAAGGCCTGACGTGCCTCATACAAGCCGTAGAGCTCACGTCCTTTGTGGAACAGTGGGGTTTCGGGAGAGTTGAGGTATTTGGCAGCCGCATCCGGCTTCTTCGGCAATTGCCTCCCTGATTGCTCTACCTCCTGCATCCCTGTAGTCGTGCTCACAGCAGCATCGTCTTTTTTAGGTAAAATACGGCCACCAAAGGCTATACAGCGACCTCGCCGGTCACGGATGGGGAACATAATGCGATCACGAAAACGGTCGTAACATTTACCATTGTCTTTTTTGATCAGCATACCTGCTGTCACCAGCGCCTTTTCTTTTTCTGTGGTGTTGCCGAGGGCTTTTATTAAATTATCCCAGCCATCGGGCGCAAAACCAATACCAAAATCTTTTGCGACCTCTCCACTGAGCCCGCGTTGCTTTAAGTAGTCAACAGCCGTTTGAGCCTGTTCATGCTGGCGTAATTGTTGTTGATAATAGTGATCGGTTTGTTGCATCAACTCATAAAGATCTGTTTGAGCTTTTTTAACTTGAGGATCCGGTCGCTGGCCACCCTCATAGGGCACCTCAATGCCCTGGCTACGCGCAAGTTCTTCAATGGCCTCAGGAAAACTTAAGTGCTCGTATTCCATTAAAAAGCCAATTGCAGAGCCGTTCGCCTTGCAGCCAAAGCAATGATAAAACTGTTTATTTTGGCTAACGGTAAATGAAGGCGTTTTTTCTGAGTGAAAAGGGCAACATGCGCTATATTCCTTGCCCTTTTTCTTTAGAGGTACACGGGAATCCACCACCTCGACAATATCGACACGGTTTAATAAATCATCAATGAATTGTTGAGGAATACGTCCAGCCATAACCTAAGTTTACCGCTGAATCAGAAAACAGAAAATGATTATTCAGAATTTATACTGAGATTTTTGCATAAGAAGGTTATTGGCTTAGTAGAGGGAGCTTAAACCAAAATACGCTGCCTTTGCCTTTTTCGGAATTAAACCCAACTGTACCATGCATGTAATGGATGAGTTCCTTAGTGATGGCTAATCCCAAACCTGTTCCGCCTTTGGCGCGGGTATCAGATGAGTCAGCTTGAGAAAACTTAGAAAATATATAATCGAAGAACTTATGATCAATACCCATACCATAATCCTGTATAGATATTTTAACCTCGTCTTTCTCGAGTTCCACGTTGATATCAACAGTGTTGCCTGCATGCGAAAATTTCGACGCATTAGATAAAAAGTTAGCCATGACCTGTAAAAAACGATCAGGGTCAATATTTACATATGCGGTGTCACAGCGGGAAAGTAATCTAAAGGTGACATTATATTGTTCTGCATATGCAGCGTTAATTTGTAACGATTTTTCAATTAAGGGCATTAATGAATAGAGTTCTAATTTAAAGTCCATTTTTCCACTTGCTATTTTGTCCATATCTAATAAATCGTTTATCAAAGTGGTAAGGCGCTTACTATTTTCAATTGCAACCACTAACATCTCATCGACTTCTTTTGATACTTCACCCACTGCACCACCATGGATTAAACCTAATGTTCCACTAATTGAAGTTAGTGGTGTGCGTAGTTCATGACTCACAGTTGAAACAAATTCTTTTTTCATGTTATCTAATCGTTTACGTTCAGTGATGTCTTGGGCAACGCCAAGATAACCAATCGTTACATTATTCTTGTATGTTATTGGCGTTACACTTAATAAAACAATTATGTGAGTATTATCATTTTTCACATAAGTCCATTCTCTGGTTTCTGAGCCATCAATATCGGGAATAGCAGTGAATATATTAAATCCATTTATTTCATAGCCAAACTCACTTGATAGTTCATGGCCGCGTAAAATCACTTCTGATTGCAAATGAAATTTAGCCGGGGATTCTTTTTTAATTAAATCGGATGATTTGTAGCTGAGCATTTTTTCTGCACCAGCATTAAACATAGTAATTAAGCCGTTTGTATCTGTTGTAATAACGGCAACTTCAGTAGCAGCTTGTAAAACAGCATTGAGTTGTGCTGTACGGCTGATTAATGTTTCTTCAGTAAGTTTTCTTTGGGTAATATCGGTTTCGATAGAAATAAAACCTAAGAATTTATCATCTTCAAAAATAGGATCACAGTCAATATGAACCCAATATAGATCTCCGGATTTTGTATAATTAATAATATCTTCAGAAAAACTTTTTCTTGCTTTCAAACGGTCTGACATCCGTGAAATGGTTTTAGCATCAGATTCATCTCCCTGAAGAAATTCGCCTGGTTTTAGATTTATAATTTCTTCAATATTAAATTGAGTTAGCTCAGTAAAGGCTTCATTAACCCATTCAACTCTACCATTAATGTCTGCAATTATTACACTGTTTGTTGTTCGGCTGGCGACCATTGAAAGACGTTGTAGGAGTTCAGAGTTTTTATCGACAATTTCAGCGAGAGATCTTTTTTCTTCATTCAGGCCTTTGTAATTATCCGCTATTTCTTCTGTCATATTGTTTAATCTTGTAGCAAGATTAAAAAACTCAGATATGTAGCTTTGTGGTAATTTATTAATGTTACCAGATGCAATAATATTATTAATATTATGACTGTTTGTATCCAGGGTCATAAGTTGAGATATTATCCACCGACTTAAAAAAAATGCACAAGACACTGTGAAAAGCATAAGCAAACTTAACACAAGAAATAATTCAGTTTTTAAATTATTAATATTAGTAACAACATTATAAGCATTTTTTTCAATTATTAATTGAGTAATGCCAGGAATATTTTTAATTTTTTGACGCAGCAAGTATCGTCCAAGTTCCCACCGCTTCATTGATGCCAGTTTTTTATCAGGTAGCCAAATTTCAAAACCGTTCTGGCTTATTATAATTTCGCTATGTTTTTCGTTAGATAGACTTTTAATTTCACCGCGTGAAAATAGTATTTTGTTATCATTATTTAATATAGCGACAGACAAATCGTTGTAGACAGGAAGAGAAGTTATATTTTCTTTAAGTTTGGAAAAATTTGTTTTTGGTAGCGAGGAGAGGGAACTATGTATTTGTGCAGAGAATATTTTTAGTTCATTTTGTAATTGTAACTCATGATTCAAACTTGCTTTATTAGTGCTTAATATGATCGGCGCTGCGCCTGCAATAAGAGCGGTTAGCAAGATTATATTAAATAATAAAGGCTGAATACTTACGCGGTTTGTTTTTAGCCAAATAACATTAACGCCAATAAAAATAAAACTGGCTATTAATGTATTAAATATACCATTTAGTGTTTGTTTTAAGCTGATTAAGATAGCTGCATTATAAGGCAAGTTAATAAGTTGTGTATAAAACAGAAAGACAAGAGGGATGCCTAATAAAACCCAATAGGCGACATCAATTAAAACGATATGAGAAGAATGTCGTTTAATAAATGTTGCAACCCAAAACACCTCCAGTGTAAAAATAATCACGGCATAAGGGTGCCCCCATAGATATATTGTATAGGTACTACCAATGAAAGCGATTAAAGTTGCTGGAGCTCTACCCATTGCGATGGCAGCATAAATAGCAGCAATAGATCCAAATATAAATGAAACACTATAAAAAAGTGGGTAAGAAGCGTAGTTACCTATAACTGCAAATAGTGATAACAACATTGTTGAAATCAATGTACGTTGGTTAAAATAATTACGCATTATCGAAAATGACCTTTTAATTTTATGGTAGTAAAATCTTTATCGGTAAAAACAATTAAAAGTTTATTTTATCTGACAAAAATACACTTGTTTTATTTATGTTTATATTGTTTGTTCAATGAAAAACTATATAAACCTACAGTAGATAAAAATGAAAATTACGCACTATAGTTAATAATGACAATAAAAATAACGGACATTTAAACAAGAATGTTAGCCAGACTAATTAAAGAAGATATTACAGCGGATATACCGGTTGAATGGCCTGTTTATTCAAGTAGTGGCCGTTTGTTACTCCAATCAAGGCAATGGTCGAACGGTTTATTTTGGCTAACGGTAAATGAAGGTGTTTTTCTGAGTGAAAAGGGCAATAAGCAGTATATTCCTTGCCCCTTTTCTTTAGAGGCACATGGGGATGTAGCGCCTCGACAATTTAGACACGGTTTAATAAATCATCAATGAATTGTTGAGAAATACGTTCAGCCATGACCTAAGTTTATCTGTGAATTGATCTGGATCAGGGGAAGAGTGCAGTGGATCTTTTAAGATTCAGGCTGTTCATTTACTGGATTTTTGATATGTCATTTGCCATAAAACCAATATTACATTTTCTCCGCTTTGTGCCGGATAAGTTGCATACGCGCTTATTAAGTTCTTTCGGCGGCCATCTAATGAAAGATCAGGCGATAACATCCCGTTTAGATTTTATGCAGGGCAAACGTCTCAAAATAACGATAAAAGATACAGGAAATTGCTGGCGCTTTATTGTACGTGATCATCGTTTAGATGATGATATGAATTCAAAGTTAAGTTCTGATGTACATATCCAGGGCAACGTAAATACATTTCTATTATTGGCAATGGGTAAAGAAGATCCGGATAGTTTGTTTTTCTCGCGCGATTTAAGTGTAGAAGGTAATACTGAAGATGGTTTGTATATTAAAAACTTAATTGATGCGATGGATTTTGATATGAATGTCTATTTAAAGTCAATTTTAGGACAAACATTAGCAACACGTATTGCTCCCTTAGTTGAACAACTTGAGCTTGTTAGACACGCGCATCGTTTAGGAGAGCGTTTGTTATTTAAACATTAATAATTAAATTGACTTCCAATCAAGCCCCGGCTGGCCATGCCAATAACCATTACACCAGCCATCTTCTGCCGGGGCTAATTCAAAATTAGAGCCGTCATTATCTATGCTCGCTCTAAATGCCTGAATGATTTCTCGCATGTTTTTATCTTGTGGTGAAATACGCAAAACATCAACGTTCAATTCCCGTAAGCGTTCTACTTCCGATAACAAATTACATGCAACGCCGGATTGAAGTTGAATTCCGTTTATCATAAATAAATTTTGTTTGTCTTGTGTGTATAAAGGCATACCATGATCAAATCGTTCACAACGGAACTCACATTGATCTTTAGCTAAATTAAATGCGCGCGCAGTAAAACAGCGCGCTGAAAATGATAAGGGAATATGACCGTAAACAAATACTTCAGTTTGCATATCGCCTGGTTTTTCATTTTGCAAATCAATAAGTGTATTTTGCGAAAGTTCAATAGGAAAAACCCAGCGTTTGGCACCCGCATCATGTAATACAGAAAGCGTTTCTGCGTTATACATATTGACATGTGGACCGACCACATAATTTTTTTTATCCGCTAATAAATGAAGAGCGGAGGTGTCATTAGCTTCAACAGCATATTTTTCATTACGACATATTTTTTTAAGTTGAGAAAGTTCTGAATCGGCAACTAATAAAGTCATGGTTGAAAGAACAACTTCTTTTCCTGACTGGGTTAATTGTTGCGCAATAGCGAGCCAGTCTTTCAGGTTGAGCTGCCGTCTTTTAGAGCAAACAACCTCTCCCAGATAAACAATATCAACAGGAAGTTTTGCAATATCTTTATAAAATGAAAAAACTTTTTCCTTTGACCAAAAATACTGAAGTGGACCGAGTGAGAGTTTCATAGAATTTCCTCTATTGCCAGGGGCGGTGATAGGCGCCCAGAGTATGTGTATTACCTTCAGAAACATGGTCAAGCCCTTCAATCCATTCTTGATTTGGATTAAATTTTTCAGGACTTTCCTGGCAGGCATCAATAGCGGCGCGTAATATTTGTGTGACTTGTGCAACATAAGAGGGACTGCGTTGACGACCTTCAACTTTAATTGCAGCAACGCCCATCTTCATGAGTTGAGGAAGTATCGGTAAGGTATTTAAACTAGTAGGTTCTTCGATTGCATAAAAAGTATTGTCGCCAACCTGAAAGCGACCTTTACATAATGTGGGATAACCCGCATTTTCTTCCGCAGTATATTGATCGATTAATACATTATTTAATCGGGACTGTCTTACATCCGCAGTCTCTGTCCATTTAACCGCTTTAGCCGGTGAGCAAACACCACATGAATTGGGTGATTCTCCGGTAACATAAGAAGAAAGTACACAGCGCCCCTCAACCATGACGCATAAGCTACCAAAGCCAAATACTTCTGTTTCAACCGGACTGTTATCAATGACATTTTTAACTTGCGCGATAGACAATACACGCGGTAAAACAACACGCTGAATATTAAAGTGATCTTTAAAAAATCCAATCGCATGTTTATTGGTTGCAGATGCCTGTACTGAAAGATGTAAACGTAATTCAGGATAGTTGCGCGTGGCATAATTCATTAAACCTGGATCAGCAAGAATAACCGCATCGACTCCCAGCTTTGCAGCATTATCAATAGCCTTCGTCCAGACAGGCCAGTCAGCAGGTTGAGGAAAAGTATTTAATGCAAGTAAAACTTTAGCGCCTCTTTCATGTGCATATTTAATTGCGGTATGTGCTTCATCATAACTAAAGTTTAACCCGGGAAAGTTTCTCGCATTGGTTGCATCGCGAAAACCAATGTAAACAGCATCCGCGCCATAATCAACGGCTGCACGTAATGCCGGAAAACTACCTGCAGGACAAACGAGCTCCATTTTATTTTTTATTGCCAGCATATTTTTTCTCTCCATACTTAAATCCTTGTGAGTGACCGCGTTGTTCAAGTTCAGCGGTAATTCCATTTAAGACATTCCATTTTTGTGAGCACCACTCAGGTGCTAACAGAAGCTTTTTTTGTGCGGTTCCGGTTAAGCGATGAAAAACAATTTCTTTCGGTGTTAACTCAACTAAATCTGCAACGGTGTTTATGTATTCATTCAGACTGAGTGGTTGGTACTCCCCGCGCCGCCATTCATTTGCGAGTTGAGTGCCTTTAACAACATGTAGTGGATGTAGCTTGATGCCTTCAACACCTTGTTCCAATACGCGTAATAAACTAATTTTTGCATGCGAGTTATTTTCACCAGGTAAACCAACAATTAAATGTGTACACACGGCTAAGCCGCGACGGTGCGCTGCCTGTATTGCTTTACAATACGTCGCATAATTATGGCCACGATTAACGCGCTTTAATGTTTCGTCATAACTTGATTGAAGCCCCAGCTCTAACCAGATTTCATAACCTTTATCTTTATATTCTGCTAACAGGTCTAAAATTTTTTCCGGAACACAATCGGGGCGGGTACCAATACATAAACCAATAATATCGGAATCCAATAAAGCGCTGTCGTAAATATTTCTTAGCGTTTCAACATCCGCGTAAGTATTTGTATAGGCCTGAAAATACGCTAAATATTTTTCCGCCCGGGTGCGTTTAAGTATCACTTTACGGCCAGAGTTGAGCTGTTGCTTGACGCTGGGTGGCGTTCTGCCATTTGGGCTGAACGAAACGTTATTACAAAATGTGCAGCCACCTCGGCCAATTGTTCCATCGCGATTTGGGCAGGTAAAGTCAGCATCAATCGCTATTTTATGAATGCGTTGCTGGTGTTTTTGCAGCATCGACTGACCAAAAGTCGTTACGTAATCAGATAAAATCATTAGCTAATGTAAAAAAATAAATATCCATGTGATAGAAGTGACGTTTCCTGTATTGATTTCCCATTGTTTAATTACTGGGTGTGAGAATTGAGTAAAGAATCTACTTTATGTTGGATAACGAAGAATATTATTGATCTTGATCAAGTTGCGAGCGTATTTTTTTTGCAGCTGGGAGTAGCCGTTGTTTTTTTTATTGGCGGTTATATATGGTTACTTTAGCAAGAGTGGTATTGTGAATGCATTTTCCTGCTGCTGACAGGGGGGATTAAACTGGTGAATTGGAATTCTGCTTTATTAACGCTTTTTTTCTTTTAAGGTAGCGTTTTTTAAATTTTGGATTATTAAATGCTGCGATAAATGCATGATTAATATCGTATGCTGTTGAGTCATATTTCTCATCTTTAAGTACAGATTCAAACCCTTCAACCAGGCCATTCACGGCTAAATCTAACGGCTTATAATAACTCGAAGGGATCGTGTTATCGGTTGGGTTATCAAAACATTTTTGACATAACGAAACATCGGTCGCATGGTTATTACGGCATTTAGCTGGACGTACCTCATAAATAGAACAGCGATCTTTGTTCAAAAAAGGGCAAGCCTGATTTGTGGCGACCTGTGTTGAATAATCAAGGAGTTTAAATTCTTCAACGTTTTGTTTGGCTTTTTTTAAAACGTTTTTAATTTCATCCGCACTAAAATTTTTCTCAATATACTGAATGATGGCAATGATTTCTACGGGTTTGGTTTCAACTTTAAGATAACAACAAAATGAACAGCCGCTATGGCAGGCGATATTGGCGTTTGAGTTTTTAATGACGGCATCAACAATTTGATCGTGTCGCGCATAAAAATCCAGAATGGCCTGATCCGGTTTTTTTTTCTTTAGTGTATTTTTTGTGCGCTCAGATTCGCCGCTAACAATATCAAGGAATTTTTTGGGATTCATGTTTACCGACTATGCTGGAAGTTAACATCAAATACAAGGTTACTCACGCTACTGATATTTTGCAGACGTATTTCAGCTTAAGAGAGGCAGGCAGCGTCGCGATTATTGAAGTCTATTTAAAATTTAAATTAAGAATGGACAGGAAACCTAAAAAATCAGGGAGGAGGAGGGAGTAGCGCTTAAGACAGTTTGGCTTTAATTTTTCCGCTCACTGCGCCCATGTCGGCTTTTCCGGCAAGCCTGGCTTTCAGCATGCCCATCACTTTACCCATGTCTTTCATTTCGCTTGCGCCAGTAGCGGCTATTGCTTCATCAATTATGCTATCAACATCAGTATCGGAAAGTTGTTCGGGCATGAACTCTTTAAGGATAGTGACTTCTTTGATTTCGATTTCAGCAAGTTCAGTACGGCCGGCTTTTTCAAACTGTTCAATACTGTCTTTACGCTGCTTCAACATTTTTTCAACGACAGCAACAATTTGATCGTCATCGAGCTCAATACGTTTGTCGACTTCGATTTGTTTAATCGCAGCAGTTAACAGGCGCAAAGTGCCAAGACGTTCTTTGTCTTTACTGCGCATGGCAGTTTTGACATCGTCATTAATGCGGGCTTTGAGAGCAGAATCGGTCATGAGAGGCGATATATCAGGCACCCCGGCAAATGAGGTGACCAGAAAATCTAATTCTTAATATAAACGCTTTAAACGGTTACGATCGCGGGATGTTTTCTTAAGATTGCGCTTAACAGCAGCGGCTTTTTCACGTTTGCGAACTGAAGTTGGTTTTTCGTAGAATTCGCGACGGCGAACTTCCGATAAAACACCAGCTTTTTCACAAGAACGCTTGAAGCGACGTAGAGCGACATCAAATGGTTCGTTTTCTTTTACGCGTACAGCAGGCATGTAATCCTTACCTCTAAAAATTTATTGCAATTGAGAAAGCGCGCAAGTTTAATCCCTGTCAGGCAAAAAAGCAAAGATCCACAAGCAAAAGAATGAAATAATAGCGATATGTTGATATTAGGAATAGAAACCTCGTGTGACGAGACCGGAATAGCGCTTTTTGACAGCGAAAAGGGGCTTTTAGCCGATGCTTTGTACAGTCAGATCGCTGTGCATGCGGAATATGGCGGTGTGGTGCCTGAATTAGCCTCGCGTGATCATATTCGCAAAACCCTGCCTTTAGTGAAGCAAGTGTTTGCTGAGGCGAGGGTGACGGCAAACGATTTAGAGGGTGTGGCCTATACCGCCGGGCCAGGATTAGCGGGTGCGTTATTGGTCGGCGCGGGTATCGCACGAAGTCTGGCGTATGGCTGGGATATTCCAGCGGTTGCTGTGCATCATATGGAAGGGCATTTGCTCGCGCCCATGTTAGAAGAGAATCCGCCGGAATTTCCCTTTGTGGCATTACTCGTTTCTGGTGGTCATACCATGTTGGTCAATGTCGAAGGGATCGGAAAGTATCAGTTATTGGGAGACTCGTTGGATGACGCAGCGGGCGAAGCCTTTGATAAAACGGCGAAAATGCTCGGACTCGCTTATCCCGGTGGCCCAGCCGTCGCGAAATTAGCCGAAAAAGGGCAAGTTGGAAAATACACTTTTCCCCGCCCCATGTGTGATCGTCCTGGGCTCGATTTTAGTTTTAGCGGGCTAAAAACCTTTACGCTTAATACGCTGCATAAAAGTGATAAATCAGAACAAACCAAAGCAGATATCGCCTGTGCTTTTGAAACTGCGGTAGTTGAAACGTTATCTATTAAGTGTCGTCGCGCACTCCAGCAAACCGAGTCAACGCGCTTAGTTATTGCGGGCGGAGTAAGTGCTAACACCCGATTGCGTGCTCGTTTAAAAGAAATGGTGAAAAAAGAACACGCTAAGGTTTATTATCCTCGGCTTGAGTTTTGTACAGATAATGGTGCGATGATAGCTTTTGCCGGTTGCCAACGTTTGTTAGCAGGACAACATGAAAACCTAGCCTTTCATGCTAAGCCGCGTTGGGATTTGGAGTCGCTGCCAGCGGTTTAAGGTTTGCCAGAGCGGATAGAGCTTTCGGTACCTTTAACCAGCTTGGTAATGTTAGAGCGGTGACGCCAGAATAAAATCACGGTCATTAATATCGTCACCGCAATACTTATATTGGTGTTAAACCAGTACCAAACATAAACCGGGGCGAGGGCGGTTGCGACTAAAGCAGAAAGAGAAGAGATTTTCACGACTTTGGCCATAAATAGCCATGTACCAATTGTGGCTAAACCCACCCACCACGAAAATCCTAATAGTACACCAAGCATGGTCGCGACACCTTTGCCACCTTTAAATTGAAAAAAGACCGGGTAAAGGTGACCAAAAAAAGCAGCTAGACCAACCAAAGAAAGTGTAGCGGCTGTTGCGTCTAAATATTTAGCAACGAGAACAGGAATGAGGCCTTTGATCATATCGCCGGCGAGCGTTATCGCGGCCGCTTTTTTACCCCCAATGCGCAAAACATTGGTTGCGCCGGGGTTACCTGAGCCTTCGCTGCGCGGATCGGGTAGCCCCATTATCTTGCAAACAATAATGGCGGAAGAAAGTGAGCCAATTAAATAAGAAGCAAAAATAAGGGTGTAATCAAGTATTTCTATTTGTATATTCATAGATACGAAAGGTACAAGATTATGAGGCTGTTCGACAAGAAAAACTTAAGAGTAAGGTGTGATTATTGTTCCAGCGCAAATCTAAATTCTGTTTTTAATCTCCCTTCAAATAAAGCATAAATTAATAATAAGTTAGATTGTTGTTTAATCTCAAAGCCTGGTTGAGGTTTAGGTGAGCTATATTTAAATTTTAGTTTAGGGTCATGATGAATATTAAGGTTTAGATGATACGGAAAATATCCGTCAAGAAACTTTCTATGATATGGGCCAATAACTAAACTAAATGAGAGATCTTTGTTTTGGTAAAAAGTTCGGGACTCTAAACTGACACATAGGGATGCTTTGTTTGTAACATCTTGTAGTAAAACTTTATTGCCTGAAACTTCAGCTAGTTTAATGTTTTTACTTGAAATAATGGAAAGATTTTCAATGAATTTTTCGCGATATATAATTGCCGTTCGGTGAATTGAATCAAGATTTGAATAGCATTGAGTTAATGTTACCCAGCCATTATCAATACTGTTTTGATTTATCGTAATATTAATGTCCGAGCGAAAAGTGCCTTTCTTCACCCTGGTATTAATGAAGCTAAGTTGACCATCATTTACTGTGCGGGTGGGATATTCGTCATCTGAATTAAACCATCTTTCTAAATCTTCGGGGCTAAGAAATTCTTTGGAAAATACCGCTGATGGCAATATAAGAGAGGTAATAAATGCAAAATATATTAGTATGTGATGATTCATAATTCACCGGAATAAAATAATAAATTTGTGTTTAAAAATCATGATATTGATATAAATATAACATTTATCTTTTGGTTTTGATGCTGTATCTTAGCGCGCATGGATATTATATTTCTTAATGACTTAAAAATCGAAACCATCATTGGCATATATGACTGGGAACGCGAGACTAAACAGACAATTAGTTTGGATTTGGAGATGGCGAGCGACATCAGCAAAGCGGCTGCAACGGACGATATTGAAAATACGCTTGACTACAAAGCTGTTTCAAAACGCTTAATTAGTTTTGTTGAGGCAAGCGAGTTTTTACTGGTTGAACGCTTAGCAGAAGAATGCGCGCAAATTATTTTAACTGAGTTTGCTGTGCCATGGGTGCGTTTAAAACTCAATAAAGGTGAGGCCGTGCGTGGCGCCAGTGGTGTCGGCATTTTAATTGAACGTGGTGTGAAGCCCGAATAGCATGGCTAAAATTTATATCAGTATTGGCAGTAATATTGATGCGGAAAAAAATATCCGTTTAGCGATTCATGCATTACAAGAACATTATGGAAAACTTATTTTATCTTCCGTTTATGAAAGTGAAGCGGTTGGTTTTGATGGTGACAATTTTTTGAATTTGGTTGCAAGTGTAAAAACTGAAGAAGACGTACATACTGTTGTTGCGACATTGCGCAAAATTGAAGATGATAATGGCCGTGATCGTAGCGGCCCTCGTTTTTCTCCCCGCACAGTCGATCTCGATTTATTGCTTTATGACGATTTGGTAATTAATGAAAATGGTTTGGAATTGCCGCGCGATGAAATCACGAAAAATGCATTTGTTTTACTGCCTTTAGAAGAAATTGCACCACAATTAATTCATCCAATATCAGGTCAAACAATGTGTGATCATTGGCTGAATTTCGATAAAAATTCACAAAGATTATGGACTATTAATTTTCAGCTGTAGTTAAAATTGATCTAGATCATAAATTTCTCTCTTTTTTCTTTAAAATCACTATTTTTTGATAATAAATTCATGATAAATCGATTTTAGACGATATATTGCAGGTACATATTTACAAGGGAATATCATTCATGTCTGTTTTATCATCTTCACTTCTTGTGCCTTCCATTGCAATATTAAATCGACTTAAATTTACCTGGAAGTTTGCGCTTATTTTTATGTTGTATCTTATTCCTGTAGCTTACGCTTTTTACATTTCACTAACCGATCACAGCAGAGGAATCGATAAAACAGAGCTTGAAAGACAGGGGATCGCTTATATGAAGAGTCTCCGTCCACTATTTGAGCATATGGCACAAACACGTGGTATGACGAATGCATTCCTTAATGGTAAATCTGAGTTACAAGAAAAGATTAATGTGAAGCGCTCTCTGGTAGAAAAAGAGTTAGCAGCTTTAATGAATGTTGATTCTGACTTGGGACGCGTATTGCAGACATCAAATATGGCGGCATTAATACAAAGTGATTGGAATAAAGTTGTGAGCAAAGCCTTTACCATGGGTGCAGCAAAAGCTTTTGATGCACATTCAGCTGTTATTGAAAAAGTATTAGCTCTTAAAGGACATGTGCTTGAAACATCAAAATTATTATTAGATCCCTCTTTAGATAGTAACTTTATGGCTAGCGCGTTAAGTTTACGCATCCCTACTTTAGTTGAAAATATGGGCAAGGCACGAGGCTTAGGAACGGGTATAGCAGCCAGGGGGATTTTTACACCTGAGACTTATTTAAAATTAAACGGGTTTATTCAAACCATCACTAATGCAAATAGTACCATGATGCACGGTTTTGATGTTGTTTTTGAAAATAATGCAAATATAAACGAAAAGTTATCCGCCTTAAGAAGTTCTGCGAATAATGCAACGAAAAGCTTTATTCAGTTAACTCATAAAGATGTTCTGGAATCAGACAAAATAAATATAAGTTCAGAGACTTATTTTTCAAAAGGCACAAAAGCTATCGCGGCTAATTTAAAACTGTATGATGCGGTTTTTCCCGAGTTAGATAAAATTTTACAGCAGCGTATTAATACGCTTAAAAAAAATATAGCAATAAATATTATTTCTAGTCTGGCATTACTTTTTGCCGCTCTTTATATTTTTGGTGGCTTTTACGCCAGTTTGATGACTTCCATTAATCGTATTAAAGAAACGGTGCATTCCATGGCGGGAGGAGACTTAACGGTAAATGTTAAGTTAGACACAAAAGATGAAATGCAATTAATTGCTACCGATATGAATATGATGATCGAGAAAATAAATGCACTGGTATCACAAGTTATTAGTTCAGCAAACCAGGTTGTTGTTTCTTCTGAACAAAGTGGTGCGGCATCAGAAAATACCAGAGATGGAGTTAATCAACAAAATGTGGAGCTTGAATTGGTTGCAACAGCCATGAATGAAATGTCCGCTACCGTGCATGATGTTTCTAATAATGCGTCAAGCACTGCGGAAGCAACACGTAATGCTGATATTGAAGCTAATAATGGAAAAAGTGTTGTTAACAAAACAATACAGTCAATCAATGACTTGTCACATGAAATACAACAAGCAGGTGATGTCATTAAGCAATTAGAAACGGATAGCGAAAGTATTGGTTCAGTGCTTGATGTTATCCGTGGTATTGCAGAACAAACCAATTTGTTGGCATTAAATGCGGCTATTGAAGCAGCCCGGGCAGGTGAACAGGGGCGGGGGTTTGCTGTTGTTGCTGATGAGGTGAGAACGTTGGCGAGTCGAACTCAGGACTCAACTCAGGAAATTCAATCGATGATAGCAAAGCTTCAACAAGGTTCACAAAATGCAGTTAAGGTTATGGATGAGGGCTCGCAAAAAACAGAAAAAACGGTAGAGCTGGCGGCGGAAGCAGGTGCGACTCTTGAATCAATTACTGCAGCGGTTAATCATATTACCGTTATGAATGAACAAATAGCCAGTGCTGCGGAAGAACAAAGTAGCGTGGCAGAAGAAATTAATCGAAATATTATTAATGTGAGAGATCTTGCAGAGCAGTCAGCCAAAAATGCTAATCAGACGGCATCAAATAGTGGGAATTTAAAATTAGTTTCATCACAGTTACAGAGTTTGGTTGCGGAGTTTAAAGTGAGTTAATGGTAAGAGTTGTTGTAATATTTGCATTAGCCAGCGTAAACGTTTTAGCTGGCATTTTCATATTTAAATAAAGTTAAGCATTTAAACTACGCCCACCATCAACCGCAATAATTTGCCCCGTGACATAGTCTGCATCTTTAATTAAATACAAAATTGTTTTTGAAATATCTTTAGGTTCGCCCTGACGCTTTAAAAAGGTGCGGGAAACTATTCTTTGTTTGGCGACTTCATCTAGATTTTCTGGCCAAAGAATAGCACCTGGTGCAACACCGTTTACGCGAATATCCGGGCCCAGTTCGCAGGCAAGCGATTTTGTCATCATGGCTAAGCCAGCTTTTGCCATGCTGTAAATAGGGTATGTTTTTAGGGGGCGTTCGGCGTGAATATCAACAATATTAATGATACAGCCGTTGTGTTTCTTGAGATAGGGTGCAGCTGCTTGTGCTAAAAAGAAAGGCGCTTTTAAGTTTGAGCCGATTAAGTCATCCCATTGTTCTTCAGTTGCTTTTTCAATTGGGCTGGGATAAAAACTGGAGGCATTATTGATCAGTACATCCAGTCTACCCCAGGCCTTCACAGACTCTTCGATGAGAGCCGGCAGGCCGTTGGTGATGTGCAGATCAGCCTGAATTAAAATAACCGAGTTTTCACGTTTATCATTGAGTTCTTTTTGTACCGCCTGAGCCTGCTCACGTGAACCACGGTAGTGCAAAACGATATTCATCCCATTTTGATGTAAAAGCCTGGCTGTGGTGGCACCAATACGGTGAGCCGCACCTGTAATGAGCGCAACTTTGTTTGAGTTTGATTCGCTGTTATTTGGCTGATTGTCAGACATACTGTGGTATCCTTTATTCAATATTTTATTTTAACACAAGCAATTAGGTCTGGTCTGTTTTCATGTCTTCTAATTCATATAGCCAGCAACTTTATCAGTCAGCAAGCGATTCCAAAGAATTACCTCTGCCAAATGAGATAGCGCAGGCACATAGTGAACGTTTGATCGCGCTTATTAAAAGTGAGCTGGATAAAGACGCGGGCGCTATTTCATTTCAACGTTACATGGAACTGGCGCTTTATGCTCCCGGTTTAGGTTATTACGCTGCGGGTAGCTTAAAATTCGGTGAAGAGGGTGATTTTATTACGGCACCGGAAATTTCCCCTTTATTCTCCCGCAGCCTGGCGAATGCAATCTTACCCGCTTTAAATGATGATGAAATTATTCTGGAAGTTGGGGCAGGGCGAGGCTGCATGGCGGCCGATATTTTATTGTATTTAAAGCAACAGGATAAGCTACCGAAAGCGTACTGGATACTTGAGCTAAGCGCGGACTTAAGAGAACGACAACAAGAAATGATAGCGAAAAACATTCCGGAATTCTTAGATAAGGTAAAATGGTTAGATGAGTTGCCTGACGCTTTTTCGGGTGTTGTTGTTGCCAATGAGTTATTAGATGCCATGCCTGTTCATCTATTCCAGAAAAAAGAAAATGATATAAACGAAATAAATGTCGTTTGGCAGAATGATCACTTTGCTTTTCAATTCAATTCAAGCTTTGATCAGCGTCTGGTGCAGCGGGTGAAAAATATTGAAACAGAATTAGCAACAGAGTTTGATTCCGGTTATCTGTCTGAAATTAATTTTGCGGCAGAAGACTGGCTTAAAAGTATTGCTGAGAGATTGCAGTCGGGTGTTATTATTTTAATTGATTATGGTTTTCCTCAGCATGAGTATTATCATCGCCAGCGTAATCAGGGCACCTTAATGTGTCATTATCGACATCGCACTCACCCGGACGCTTTTGTCTATCCTGGCTTACAAGATATAACTGCACATGTTGATTTTACTGCGATGGCCGATGCGGCATTAGAATCGGGTATGAGTGTGCTTGGTTATACTAACCAGGCTAATTTTTTAATGGGTGCTGGCATATTAAGTCTCGCGGGTTTAGAAAATCAAGCTGAGACTCAACAACAACTGGATATGGCCGCGCAAGTTAAAAAATTAACGTTACCGCATGAGATGGGTGAGTTATTTAAAGTTATTGGATTTAGTAAAAATTGTGATGTTGTGTTACCTGCATTTGAGTTTCATGATATGCGTAGCAGTTTGTAAAAATCGAAGTGATTAAAAAATAAAATAAAAATTAGGAAAAGAAAGATATGCTTTTTTGGCAAATTGTTGTATTAGCTTTAGTACAAGGCCTGACAGAATTTTTACCCATCTCAAGTTCAGCACATTTAATCCTTGTGCCTGTATTAAGCGACTGGCCTGATCAGGGTCTGGCATTTGATGTGGTGATGCACCTTGGTACCTTAACGGCTGTCATCTGGTATTTTAAAAAAGATGTTTTGCAATTAAGTATTGACTGGACGCAATCATGTTTTAAAAAAGAACGTGTTGGTGAAAGCCGTTTGGCATGGATGGTGATTATGGCGACCATTCCTGTAGGGGCAGCGGGTTTATTATTCAATGATTATGTTGATCATGTTTTACGTTCTCCAATTGTTATTGCCTGGGCAACCATCGGTTTTGGTTTATTATTAGGTTTAGCTGATTTTGTTGGGAAAAACAAAAACACACAAAGTGAATATCAGTTGAGCTGGAAAGGCGGAATAATGATAGGTTTTGCACAGGCCTTAGCATTAATTCCGGGGACGTCCCGTTCAGGCATCACCATGACCGCGGGTTTGTTTGCCGGTTTAACAAGACAAGGTGCTGCACGTTTTTCTTTTTTACTTTCAATTCCTGCAATCCTAATGGCAGGTGGTTATAAAACATTAAAATTAATACAAGAAGGTAATGGCGTAGACTGGTTTTCAATGGGACTGGGTTACGCTCTATCGGCTATATCCGCTTACGTTTGTATTCATTATTTTTTAAAAATGCTCGAGCGTATGGGGATGACACCGTTTGTGATTTATCGCGTAGCGCAAGGCATTATTTTACTTTATTTATTTTCTTAGTTTTTTATATGTTACGTTACAGAGCTCTATGGCTCGGCATAGGCTGGGGACTGGTTTTTCTGGTCAGTTATTTGACCTTGTCGCCGGCTCCGCCTGATTTTTATTTAGAGTTTGAGTATGCGGATAAAATAAAACATTTTATTGCTTACTTTTGTTTAATGTTTTGGTTTGCTCAGTTATATAAAAAAATTAAAATAAGAATTGCTTATGTTATATTTTTTATTTCAATGGGTGTTTTTTTAGAAGTGTTGCAAGGATTCGGTGGCGTGCGCTTTTTTGAGTATTACGATATGTTGGCAAATGCTGTTGGCGTTGCTATAGCATGGTTGCTAACAAATGGACGACTGAATAATATCTTATTTTCTTTTGAAAAAAATATTATTCAACGGGTACAGCAATAAGATCGTGCTCCGTTGCTGACACAATTTTTGCCTCAACAAAATCTCCAATTTCGATATTTTCAAAACCATCTAAAATCACTTCACCATCAATCTCCGGTGCATCGGCTTTTGAACGGGCGAGAACTAAACCTTCTTCACCGTAACTATCAACTAATACTGTCATGGTTTGGCCAATTTTTTTCTGTAATTTGTCTGCGCTAATTTGAGCTTGTAAATGCATAAAACGTTCGAGTCGTTCTTTTTGAATTTCTTCAGGAACAAAGTTACCGAGTTCATTGGCAACAGCGCCTTCAACAGGAGAGTATGCAAAAGCACCGACACGATCGAGTTGAGCGGCTTCAATAAAATCGAGAAGCTGTTCAAATTCATCATCGGTTTCACCGGGAAAGCCAACAATAAAAGTTGAACGTAACGTGATATCAGGACAAATGCTTCTCCATTTTTGAATGCGCTCAAGCGTTTTATCAATATTACCCGGACGTTTCATCGCCTTAAGAATTCTGGGGTTAGCATGTTGTAGGGGAATATCTAAATAAGGCAGTATTTTTCCTTCTGCCATTAAAGGGATAACATGATCGACATGCGGGTAAGGATAAACATAATGTAACCGTACCCATGGAGCCTGATCTCCACCAATTTCACCCAGTGCCGCAGCCAGGTTGGTCATGTGCGTTTTAATGGGTTTACCCCCCCAGAAATCAGTGCGGTATTTCACATCAACACCATAAGCACTGGTGTCTTGTGATATGACGAGCAGTTCTTTTACGCCGCTACTAACGAGGTTTTCGGCTTCCTGCATTACCTCACCCACATTACGACTAACCAGGTCTCCGCGCAATGAAGGAATAATGCAGAAGGTGCAACGGTGATTACAGCCTTCAGATATTTTTAAATAAGCATAATGCTTTGGGGTTAGTTTAATGCCAGCTTTGGGGACCAAATCTGCAAAGGGGTCATGCGGCCTGGGTAAGTGTTCGTGTACAATTTGCATCACTTCTGCATCAGCATGGGGGCCGGTAACGGCTAAAACATTAGGATAAGCCGTTTCAACCACGCCTTCTTTTGCGCCAAGACAACCGGTCACAATAACCTTGCCATTTTCAGCTAATGCTTCACCAATGGCTTCCATGGATTCCTCAACAGCAGAGTCGATAAAACCGCAGGTGTTAATGATAACCAGTTGTGCATCATCATAGCTGTCTGTTATTTCATAACCTTCGGCGCGTAATTGAGTGACAATGTGTTCAGAGTCAACCAAAGCTTTTGGACAACCAAGACTAATAAAACCAACTTTAGGTGAAGATTGAGGCATAGTATTTTGCGAGCATAAAATTAAGGAAGTTTTATTTTAACATTAAAACAAGCGCAGCAGAAAACTATGGTTGAGAAAATAGCTTAAAACGTAGTTTATTTTAATTGGCAGAAGAAAACTGAATTAAAATTTGCCGTATTTCATTATTTAGAATGGAATTAATTTTATCTCGTACCCGTTTTTTTGCCAAAGCTTTTTTCTGAGATGAGGCTTTTATAGACCATTGTTGGCTGCCATAGCTTTTTTTTGTGGCAGGATCAAGCAGGCTGATTTCTAACGTGCCGCGTTGCCAATACCATCCTTGATTATCTTGATGGCTGTCAAGTAGTAGTTTGCAGTTAAGAGAATAAGTCGATTGATTATTTGTGGTATGACTGAAACCAGAGTTCGATAGAGCACCTGCAACGATAGCGTTTAAGCCTCCAATAGGATCTGACTCGATAACAACATTGATTTTTATGCGTTGCAGTAAGTCATTAAGATCATTTGCAAGAACCTGAATATTATAAGTACTACTTAACCCCATACCAGTATGACTAACCACTTTGAGGTGTTTTTGATAAGCGGTTCGTTCTAGTTGCAGCTGTAGAGCCTGGTTAGCAAATCCAATTTTCTTAAGCGTTTCCTGAGAATTTTTGGAGTATGCAATGGCTTGCTCTGTGGCCAGATCAATTTGATTGATTTGATCGCGCAAATTATTTGCGGCTTTGAAACGATCTAATGTTGCAAGAATATGAAATTGCCCCGACTTGGGTTCTTGCCATATTTCACTAATAACAATGCCTGAAATAATTTGTTCAGTTTTTGTATCGATATCACGGCCAGTTTCGCTGCTTATTTTTATAACTTTAGATTTACCATCTGATTTGCTGGTATAAGTGATTTGATCCCGGCTCTTTTCAGAAATTGTAACTTCAAATACTTTAGCCAGATCTGCGCGTGCTTTGTCCCGGGCAACATCCTGGCGGGTATCTTGTCCCTTGCCTACTAAATATTTTTTCCCCGGGTAGTCTGCGGCCGCGCCATTAACCCAGTCTGGTTGTAGTGCTTTCGTATTTGTACATGATGTTATGATTAACAAAATAGAAATCAACGAGAGTGTATTTAGTGAAAATTGCATAGCGATACTCCAGTGTTCAATGTTGTTTTATCAGGCCGTGTTCAATGCCGTTAGCAGCCCAGTGAAATGACAAGTAGAGTTTTTTATTCTTGTCTATCTGAATATTTTCAATTCTTTTCTGTGAAACAATTTGGTTGTTGTCATTTAGTAATTCAATGGCCAGAGTATGTTTTCCGTGAGGAATGTTTAGGCGTGCAGTTTGAATTTCATCAGGCAAGGTCAACCAGCTACGTGTATCGGCCCGTTCTGTAGCAACACCAGCAATGTTTACCAATAGGCCAAAAAGCTGATTTTTTTCTCCGCTATCTTTGGCTATTTTATCTTTTGCCACGGCACGTGCTAATGCGCGTGCGGTAATAGCAGGTAAATGATCTTCTAATGTTTTGATCGCAAGATAACCTATATTTTCAGTTAACTCTGTGGTTGTTGAATAGTGATCTTTATCTCTGATTTTAATGCGTAACTTTGAAATTCTATTGTTACGCTCATAGTACGCGGGCAAAGAAATACGCACAAACCGTCCTGTGGCCGGTGCTAACATTTGCATACTGTGTTCTTTCTTTATAGGTGCAAGACCATTGTGAAAAGTAAATATCAACTCAGATTGTTTATCTTGTGCAGCATTTAAATCAGTAAATTTTAGTTTGAACATTTTTTCATATTTTTTTCGTTCGGTTTTTAAACCAACCATATCAGCCATAAGAATTAAAGATTCTTTTAATTGTCCAGGTATTTCAATATGATAAAGTTCCTGGTGTGCTAAATAAGCCTCGTATGCTTTACGATAAGCGATCATTGCATCACTCCATTCACCGAGATCTTCATAAATTATACCGCTTAAGTAGCGCGCAAAGGGATCGAAACTAAAAGGACTATCCGGGTCAGATTGCATAAAGGAACGTAACCGGGTGTCAACTTGTAAAATTTCTACGCGTGCCGAATCAGTTTGTTTGAGTTCAAGATAATTTAGTGCCGCATAAATATGTAGCATTACTTGTTCGACCGGGCTACCTATATAGACACGCGTTGAATCATTTATAAAAAATGCCGCTCCTTCTTCAATGATGCTGCTAGCAGAAAATTTTTTTATAATTTTTTTAGCATGCTCAATTTCGATATTACTTTCTTTATATCTGCCTAACATACGTAATAAAATGGCTTTATCCGCATGATAAAGAAACAGATCGTTATTACTATGACTATTTTTTTCAAGCTGTTCCAGCGCACGTGCTGGATTGTGGTTAAACAAACTCTGCTGTATAGAGTGATGAGTTTGACTGTAACTGGCGCAACCGTTTAGTAACAATAATAGTAATATATAACCCGGCAAAATTAGAGCAGTCTGGTATATTCTATGATGACACATATACCTGTATTACTAAATTAAAAACGCAGCTTACTATTTTTTATGACTTTCTTAATTTTCTTTTGTCCTAACCAAACCTTACGGTTATTTTTTAGGCTAATAAGGTTTAAGTCAACCTGGTAATAGCGTAGCTGGGTACTTCCGTCTACATCTATAATGGTGTTAATACTGCCTTTTAACATATAGTCCGCTCCGCGTTCCTGCCCCATTGCTTTGCGGCTACTCTCTGTGGCGTGTAGATCCTGATCTTTACGTTCATCGCGAATTTCTGAGCGCTCCTGACTTGAGGCAACAAAATCAATTTTACCCGAGTTAATCATGGCGCGTTCGATATCTGCAACAAAGGTATTTAGATTTATATGTTCATGGCTAAGGTTTCGAATAGTTCCAACAATTACAGTAGGCACAGTTTTATGGGCTTTGCTGTGAGTGCGATACCATGGACGTCCAAGCATATCGGTAATCATTTCTTCGGAAACTAAACGAGAATCGGTATCGTTCCAGGCACCACTAAGATCATGTTTTTCTTCTACATCTACCCGGGATACCTGGGTGCCACACGCAGCTAATATAAGGGTAGTAAAAAAAACAGATATAAATTGACGGCTGATATTTTTCATCAATTATTTCTCCTTCGCGACTTTGTCAAAAATATTATTGCCATGTTGCAGGATATACTGGCTCAAATCCTGATTCATTTCTTTTACTGACGCCAGAGTATTTTTCATATTTTTCATGTCGAGTTCTGCAATTGAAAACACAGTTCCATCTTTTTTATTTTTCCAATGGCCGATGATCTTAACCCCTGTCAAATTAACTTTGGTGAGATTTTTTATCTGCCGAGAGACTGCTAGTTGACTCAATGTGTCTTTTCCACTACTACTGGCTTCAGTGAAGTCAGTACTTACAATATTCATAAATGAACTCAATATACGAGCCACTTCAGCGCGCGCCCGGTTATCGGCTGTTGATACTTGTAACGAGTCATCTCCCAGGTTCGGAGCTTGTCCAACACCATGGAATAACTGTCCATCTTTATCATTGAGATATTGAGTCCCTTCATTAACCCAGTCAGGCGCATGACTCATGCCAAGGTCGCTTTCAACAGTGGTTTTACTGCTACAGCCTAGCATCAACAAGGCCAGGCTATAGATTAAGCCAGTTTTTAAAGGTTTGTACGGGTTTGGCATGACAATCTCCTTATAATTCAGTATGTATTTATTCGGGTTCAGAACTCCTCTTTCAACATAGCTCACTGTTGCCATAAAAGAAATACAAAATTAACAGAGATTGGCTTTATGTTTATTTATATATCTTTTTAAGAGTTCTATTTTTGAGAACGGCTATTTTTGTCTTGCTTCTTTAATCGCCTGAATACGAAGTTTGCTAAGCTCTTTTTTAATATCTTTACCTTGAAGTCCTTTGGTGACAAGCTCTTTTGCATCTAATGCATTAGCCACTTTAAAGACTTTTCTATATATATCTGGTTGTTCAAAATCTTTATTTTCAAACCCCGTGCGCCCACGTGAGTCTGCTTCACAGGCGAGTAAAAAAAGTTCAAAGCGCTCAGGACGGCGAAATGCATCAAGAGCATTAAGTGTTTTTAAAAATGTATCGGCTCTCAGTTCGGCCGCGCGGTGATAATGCAAATGATATTTTGCAACGATAATCCCGAGTTCACGATAGTCATTTGGAATACGATAGCGATCACAAAGTGCTTCGACTAAGGGCACACCACGTGATTCATGATCGATATGTTTAGGCCATTGCGATTTTGGCGTTGTGCCTTTTCCCAGGTCATGCACTAATGCGGCAAAACGTACCTTTGGATCACTGGATAATTTAGCCGCTTGAGTGAGCACCATCATGGTGTGAATGCCGGTATCAATTTCCGGATGATGTTTTTCTGGTTGCGGCACGCCCCACAGTCGATCTATTTCCGGAAAAAGTTTTTCCAATGCGCCACATTCGCGCAATACTTCAAAATATCGTGCCGGTGTTTTTTCTGCCAACGCACGCATGGTTTCTTGCCAAACACGCTCTGGTACCAGTGAGTCAACTTCACCACTACGGACCATATTTTGCATCAGCGCCAGCGTTTCATCCGCAATAACAAAACCAAGTTCGGCAAAGCGTGCAGCAAAGCGTGCAATACGCAAAATACGCACCGGGTCTTCAATAAAGGCAGGTGAGACATGGCGTAAAATTTTTGCTTTTATATCGGCCTGGCCGTTATAGGGATCAATTAAATTCCCTTTATCCGACTGGGCGATGGCATTAATGGTTAGATCTCTGCGTGCTAAATCTTCCTCAAGCGTGACACCTGTGTCAGCATGAAAACTAAAGCCGCTATAACCTGCTGATATTTTTCGTTCCGTGCGCGCAAGGGCATATTCTTCATTTGTTTCTGGGTGCAAAAAAACGGGAAAGTCTTTACCCACTTGTCGGTAACCTTGTTTTAGTAGTTCATCGGCTGTGGCACCAACAACGAGCCAGTCGCGATCCTTGGTGTTAAGTCCCAATAACTGATCGCGCACATAGCCACCAACAAGATAGATTTCCATAATATTTAAAAGTTTCTTATGATATTTTTACTATTGTACCGTTTATTCTTATTTTGTGCCTAGCCTGAAGTAATTCATAGTGGTGGAAGACAGGTGTTAGCTGCCCGGGCAATAGTGGGTTTGGTTTTTGTTGTAGCGGATAATTTCGAATGTGGTAATGAGCTTTCCTAATACCCTGTTATTGAAGCAGGAATGAAAAAATATGTAGTTAAAATAAAGAGGGAATTTTTATTTTGATTTTTTACTGGGTTGACCATAATAATATCCCTGGCCCCAGGTCACGCCAATTTCACGCAAAACATTGGCCGTTTCTTCGTCTTCAATGTGTTCAGCGATGGTTACTAACTCTAATGATTCAGCCATTCGCTGTATACCGGTTATAATTTTTTTAGCGCGTTCTTCGGTTGCGATCCGTTTAATCAGTGAACCATCAAATTTCAAATATGAAATAGGCAGGTCAGAAAGGTAGGTGAGAGAAGAATAGCCGCTACCAAAATCATCGATGGCAAGTTCTAAACCGAGTTCAATTAAGGGAGACAGAATACGCTGAATGTCTTCAATATCATGAAGTAACTCTTGCTCTGTAATTTCAATGACGAGCGGTTTTTTATCGAGTTTATCCATGTCATAGGCGACAAAGGCTCTTTTGGCAAGCTTAACAATCTCTCTGACCAGCTCCGGGCGACGTAAAAAATCAGCTGAGATGTTTACAAAGAGAGGAAAGGAAGAACCATTTTTAGAATAGTTCATACAGCTTCGTACAATGGTAGAACGGATAATCTTAAAATCAATCCGGTGTACTAACTGAAGTTTTACAGCAGCATCAATAAATTGTCCTGCGGCGAGTAAGCTTCCATCCTCTTCAAGTATGCGGGCTAATGCTTCTTCTGCGACAGGTTGCTCCCCGGCAAGGTTAACAATAGGTTGGTGAACAGAGACAATACGGTGATTATTGAGCGCTTTTTCAAGCTGGCTGCCTACAGAAAATATATTATTTGTTGCCTGCAAAGAATTATGGGTCCGATTACGGCCTTTACATTTCGCTTCATAAAGAGTGGCGTCTACGACACAAAATAGTTCTTCCGGACTGTTACCGTCATGTGGATAATTTGCAATGCCAATACTGCTACTAATAAAAATTTCTTTATTATCGATAATAAAGGCTTTTTCACAGATGCTATGACGCAATCTTTCCGCGATGATGGATGCATTATTAAGCTTTGTATCAGGCAAGATACAAAAAAACTCTGCCCCTGCCCAACGTCCGGCAATGTCGTTATCCCGAATGAAAACCTGTATGCGTTCAGCCATAAGCTGTAAGATTTTATCGCCAACCATCTGGCCATAACGGTCATTGATTAACTTGAATCTATCGATATCTAATAAAAGGGTGGAGTAGGTTTTTTTAGTGTTTTCTGCATGCAAATGTATATTTTTAAGTTTTGTTTGTAATGCGGTTCGATTTAAAACACGGGTCAATGAGTCATAGTTAGCCTGATATATGAGGCTATGCATAATTTGGTCATTTGCATGTTTGAATTGCCGGAAGATTAAAATGGCAGTATTTTCGTCAAGTGGTGAAAGACTAAAAGTGATAGGGAGAATTTTTTTATTTTTTGTTTGTATTTCTTGTTCTATGGTAGGAGCGATTAATTGTCCATATTCTATCACGCGCCTGATGAGAGGCTGATCCAGCGTTGAGTTTTCATTTAGCTTAAATATATTGGTAAAGAGCTGGTTTTCAGCTTCACGTTGTGCCCAGCCAGTCAGCTTGCAGGCAATTTTATTAATAAAGTTGATTTGGCCTTTCTTATTAACAGCAATAAGACCGTCACCAAAAATGGAGCAGACATCACTGTAGTTTTCATTGGGCGAGGTTTGTTTAGGTTGAGTTGATACTCTTGATTCGGTAACTTCATTACTTGTCGATAAAGCTGCTGTGACCTGTTTCAATCGGTCAGTGGCACGTTGCTTGGGGTGCATTGATCGTTTGCCTGCTCAAATGTTATATATACTTATAGTAAGCATATCATAAAGATAAGCTGAAAATGTAAACTATCTCTCAGGAGTGCAAAATATTAATAATGCCAAATTAAAGCGCCAGCTGTCGCTCCCCTTGCTCGTTTTTTACGGTATTGGGACTATTTTAGGGGCTGGAATTTATGTTTTGGTAGGAAAAGTGGCTGGCGAATCAGGTCTTTATACGCCGGTTTCTTTTTTGCTCGCTTCACTTCTGGCAGGATTTTCTGCTTTTTCATATGCAGAGCTTGCATCCCGCTACCCTCGCAGTGCGGGTGAAGCCGTTTATATTGAAGAAGGGTTCGCGATTCGTCGCTTTTCCATTCTTGTTGGATTAATGATTGTGGCGGTTGGGGTGGTGTCTACTGCGACCTTAGCGCACGGCTTTGCGGGTTATTTTAATGTTTTCTTCAATATTCCCCCGGCTCTTATTGTCAGTGTTCTTGTTATATCGGTAGGGCTTATTTGTGCATGGGGAATAGGGCAATCTGTCATGCTTGCTGCCATTATGACGGTGGTTGAGATTATAGGCCTATTAATTATTCTTTATGTTGGCCGTGAGTCTTTTGCTCTTATGCCGGATGTACTTCCTAATATGCTGCCCGCTTTAGAATATCCGGTTTGGGCTGGTGTATTGATGGGCAGTTTTATTGCCTTTTATGCATATCTTGGCTTTGAAGATATTGTTAATGTTGCTGAAGAAGCCATCAAACCACGTATTAATATTCCTTTGGCGATTATTATTTCCTTATTTGTAACGACGTTTTTTTATATTTTAATTTCTGTTGTGGCAATTATTTTAATTTCTCCAGATGAGCTGGCTGAAAGTAATGCGCCATTAGCGATGTTATATCAAAGAACAACAGGCCAGCCTCCGTTCGTCATTACTATTATTAGTTTAATCTCGGTTATTAATGGTGCCTTAATTCAGGTGATTATGGCCTCGCGCGTGCTATATGGTATGAGCAGGAAAAACTGGTTGCCAGAGAAAATAGGAAAAATAAATGAGACAACTCACACTCCTTTAGTGGCTACCGCCATAGTTACAGCAATAGTGTTGTTGTTCGCTCTGTTTTTCCCGTTATTAAGCCTGGCAAAGATCACAAGCTATATTACTTTGATTATCTTCATGTTAATTAATTTTGCATTAATAAAGATAAAATACTCAAAGGGTGCTCATGACGGGTTTACTGTACCTTTGTTGGTGCCGATATTGGGAGGAGCCAGCACCTTGCTGTTTTTATTTTATTTATCCTTTTCTTTATAAATATAATGTTTTATATGTTTCTCTAAGAACATTTTTTTGAACTTTGCCCATGGTGTTTCTGGGTAAGCTCTCCATGAAAATAATTTTTTTAGGTACTTTGTAGTTGGCAAGGTGCTCTTTGAGAAATGTTTTTATTTTTTCAATATCGGGTGGATTATTGGTATTGTTAGGAATAACAACAGCGGTAACAGCTTCACCAAAATCTTTATGCGCTAAGCCAATTATTGCTGATTCTTTTACTTCTTCTATTTTATCAAGTAATAGTTCTACTTCTTTTGGATAAACATTATAACCGCCGCTTATGATCATATCTTTATTTCGACCAACGATTGATATATAACCTTTGTCATTATATTCAGCGAGATCGCCGGTGATAAAAAAACCATCATCGGTAAATTCTTCAGCCGTTTTTTCAGGCATACGCCAATACCCTTTAAAAACATTATTGCCTTTTACTTGTAATGTGCCTACATCATTATTTTTTACGGGATAATTATTGTCATCGGCTATACGTACTTCTACACCAGGCAAAGGTAGCCCAACAGTTCCCGCAATGCGCTCACCTGCTACCGGATTCGATGTATTCATTCCAGTTTCAGTCATACCGTAGCGTTCAAGAATGGTGTGACCGCTACGTTGCTGAAAATCTTTAAAAGTTTGCTCAAGTAATGGAGCCGAACCTGAAATAAAAAGGCGCATGTTTTTACAGCTGTTCTGGCTAAAATCCGGCTCTTCGAGTAAGCGAGTATAAAAAGTGGGTACGCCCATAAATACCGTAGCTTTGGCTAAGAGTTGAGTAATTAATTTACCATCAAATTTCTCGAGAAATAACATTTTACTACCACCGAGCAAAACATTGTGGCAGGCAACAAATAAACCATGAATATGAAAAATTGGTAAAGCATGTAATAACACATCAGTTTGTTTCCAGTCCCAGGCTTCCTGTAGTGACAGACTATTAGCAGCAAGGTTACCGTGGCTAATCATGGCGCCCTTAGGACGCCCTGTTGTACCGGAAGTGTAAAGAATGACGGCAATATCATCAGTATCACAGGCAGCATTTATAAACTCTGCAGGAGATTTTCTGCTTTGTTTAATAAGGCTACCTTGTTCATTTAAATCAAGCGTGAGAATGTGTTTTAGGTTATCGTTTTTAAGTTCAGCAAACAAATTTTCTGTTTCAGTTTTACAGATGACAAGGACGGGTTCTGCATTTTCTAAGAAGTACTGGAGCTCATTTTTGGTATAGGCAGTATTTAAAGGCAAATAGATCAAGCCTGCTCGTAAGCAGGCAAGATACAAGAAAATAACATGGGGTGATTTTTCGACCTGAACTGCGACACGTTGCCCTTTCTGGATTCCTAAATCGGTTAAAAAGCGGGCGATACGCGCCGTTTCCTGCTCCATGTAGGCATAGCTATATTCTTTCCCGCTCGCCATTTCGATGAAAGTAGCAGTTGGATCCTGGGGAAAGTTCGCCTGAAATACACTATATATGTTGTTTTGCATTTTATTTATCTGTTTAATTACCTGTGTGGTGACTTGCAAGTTGACTCGCTACAGTTTAGATTGCATTCATAATTATGAATTACTACAATCCTACAATTCTAAACCGAATACCTGTTTAGTATCAAATTAGAAATACTTAAAGAACTTAGGGATGAATAACGAATGACCGATCGTATTACCAGCCAGGCTTTGTATATGCAGGTGGCTGATCGCTTACGTGAGCAGATTTATCAGAATGAACTTGCGCCAGGTGATGCTATTGATGAAATGGCATTGTGTGAGCGCTTTGGAATTAGCAGAACACCATTACGAGAAGCATTAAAAGTGCTTGATAGCGAGGGGTTGATTGAATTAATTCCTCGTCGAGGCAGTTTTGTTCGTCGCATGGATATTGAGGAACTGAATGAATTATTTCCGGTGATGGTTGTTTTAGAAGGCTTGTGTGCGAGAGAAGCGGTGGAAAATTGTGAGACGGAAGATTTGCAACGGCTTGAGAAAATGCATGAAAAATTAGAAAGCTTTGCCGAGCAAAGCGATGTTGACGCTTATTACGAACAGAATTTTGTTTTCCATCAGGCAATACAGGATTTATCAGGAAATAAATGGCTACAACGCGTTATTGGTGACTTGCGTAAAGTTTTACGCCTAGCGCGTCACATGCAATTAACTATTCCGGGGCGGCTGCAATCATCTTTAAATGAGCACCGTCAAATCATGCAGGCATTTAAAGAAAAAGATCCTGATTTAGCTGATAAAAATATGCAAAATCATTTAAAACAACAATGGTTTTCATTGGTTGATAAAAGTGAATCGAATACCCGGGTTAAAAATAAATAACGAATAATAGTGGTTTAAATTAAAAGTAGAGAGGAGAGCGCTAAATGAAAATAAATAAAATAAGTTTATCAACAGTTCTTGTTGCAGGTTTAATTGGTATATCGGGTGCAGCAAGTGCAGAACGTACTTTAAAAGCGTCACACCAATGGCCAGGCGGTAAAGGTGATATTAGAGATGAAATGGTACAAATGATTGCGCGTGATGTTAATAATGCAAATCTTGGTTTAAAAATTAAAGTGTATCCGGGTAAGTCATTGTATAAACCGAAAGAACAATGGGGTGCCATGACTAAAGGCAAACTGGATATGACTGCGTTTCCTTTAGCCTATGCTGGTGGTCGTCACCCGGAATTGAATCTAACCTTAATGCCGGGTTTGGTTAAAAATCATGACCATGCGTTGCGTTTAAATAAATCTGCATTTATGCAGCGCATTAAAAAAATCATGGATGATGCAGGTGTTGTTGTTTTAGCGGATACCTGGTTAGCTGGTGGTTTTGTTTCCAAGAAACAATGTATTTTAGAACCGGATGATGTAAAAGGTCAGGCATTCCGTGCTGCTGGTAAAGCATTTAATCAAATGTTGGCGGGCGCGGGTGCATCGATTACTAAAATGCCAAGTTCTGAAATTTATTCAGGTTTACAAACAGGCGTACTTGACGGTGCAAATACCAGTTCAGCAAGCTTAGTTTCTTACCGTATTTATGAACAAGTTAAATGCTTAACAGCGCCAGGTGATAATGCCTTATGGGTAATGTACGAGCCTATCTTAATGTCCAAGAAAACATTTAACAGCTTAACTAAAGCACAACAAAAAGTACTGATGACAGCATCGAAAAAAGCTGAAAAATTTGCAACTGAAGGTGCAAAAAAAGCCGATGCCAAGTTAGTTGATGCGTATAAAAAAGCAGGTGTTAAAGTGGTAACTATGACGGCAAAACAAGCAGCTATGTGGCGCAAAATTGCGGATAAGACATCCTACAAAGATTTTGCAGAAAAAGTGAAGGGTGGACGTGAACTTTTAGATATGGCGTTATCTGTCGAGTAAGCTATAGTTTAAGTCTTGCTTCTATAGTTATTAATAAAAAACGATCATTATAAATTATAATGATCGTTTTTTTAATTTAAAGTATCCGTTATGAAAAAATATATTCAGTTTGTTTCGAACACTTCAAAGTTATGCGGCATTGTTGCTGCAATGATGATACTGGTTTCTGTGCTGGTTGTTTGTCAAATGGTTTGGATTCGATATGTGTTAGAGGAATCATCTATTTGGCAAACCGAGTTTGTTACTTACCTTTTAATTTCCGCAACATTTATTGGCAGCCCATATGTTTTATTAACACGTGGCCACGTTAATGTTGATTTAATTCCTTTATATTTAAAACAACACTGGCGCTTACGGCTTGCGTTATTTGCTTCGGTTGTTTCACTGCTTTTTTGTTTGATCATTGCTTATACTGGATTTGAATTTTGGTATGAAGCATGGGAAGCAAACTGGGTATCAGATTCTATCTGGGAAGTCCGGCTCTGGATTCCATACTTTTCATTACCCTTTGGCTTTACCCTTTTATCATTACAATATGTTGCAGATATTTTAAGTTTACTGCGAGGCGATGAAATGCCATTTGGTCTCTCTGCTGAAGACACCATGGAGAGTTCAACATGAGTACATTGGCAATAGGTTTATTAGTCGTTTTAGTTTTAATTTTACTATTATTGGCGGGACTCCCGGTTGCATTTGCGCTTGGTACTGTGGCCATAATATTTTTAGTTATTTTCGATGGCGTTAGCAGCATCGATGTCATTGCTGACACGTTATTCGGTAGTTTGGGAGAGTTTGCATTACTTTCTATTCCGATGTTTATTTTAATGGGAGCGGCAATCGCATCATCCCGCGCAGGCAGTGACTTGTATGAAGCGCTGGAGCGCTGGTTTTATAAAGTCCCTGGTGGGTTGATTATTTCTAACATTGGTGCCTGTTCCATTTTTGCCGCTTTAAGTGGTTCATCACCGGCAACCTGTGCGGCGATTGGTAAGATGGGTATTCCTGAAATGCAAAAACGGGGATATCCCGATAGCCTTGCAACCGGTGCAATTGCTGCGGGAGGTACCTTAGGTATTTTAATTCCGCCAAGTATCACCATGATTGTTTATGGTATTGCGACAGAAACATCCATTGGTCGCTTGTTCATGGCAGGTATTATTCCTGGTCTGATGTTAACCGGTTTATTTATGGCGTGGTCTTTGTATTATGCTAAACGAAAAGGTTATCACTTTAAAATTGGTGACACAGGTTATTCCTGGAAAGAAAAATTTGAGATTCTGCCCAAAATAATACCGTTCCTGCTTATTATTATTTTAATTCTTTATGCCTTGTACGGAGGCATAGCAACGCCTTCTGAAGCAGCAGGGGTGGGTGCATTCGTTTGTATTGCATTAGTCGTTTTCATTTATAAAATGTGGAACCTGCGCGAACATTGGGAAATATTAAAAAGTGCAATGCGTGAGTCGGTGATGATCCTGATGATCATCGGAACAGCTGCGCTGTTTAGTTACATGATGTCGAGTTTATATATTACTCAATCATTGGCTGAATGGATTGCCACATTGGATGTTAATCCATGGGTGTTGTTATTAAGTATTAATATCTTCCTGATTGTAGCGGGGTTATTTTTACCTCCGGTGGCCGTTATTATCATGACCGCGCCAACGCTGTTGCCGATGGTTGAAATGATTGGCTTTGATCCTATCTGGTTTGGTGTCATGCTGACCCTGAATATGGAGATTGGTTTAATCACACCACCGGTTGGGTTAAATCTTTATGTTATAAACAGTATTGCACCGGATGTTAAACTTCCGACTATTCTATGGGGTGCTCTTCCGTTTATGATTTGTATGTTGATTGGTATTGCACTTCTTATTATGTTCCCGGGCCTTGCAACATGGTTACCTGATTACATGATGGGTACTGCTCAATATTAAAGCTCATTAAGGCAGAATTAGTCATGGATGTTTTATTTTTATTAGCCAGTGGTGCTGTAGCGGGTATATTTGCGGGACTACTTGGCATTGGTGGCGGAATTATCATTGTGCCGGTGCTGGCTATGGTTTTTACATCACAAGGTGTGAGTATTGATGTACTCATGCATGTTGCAATTGGCACGTCGCTTGCGACGATTGTGGTGACATCTCTTTCTTCTATTCGTGCACATCAAAAGCATAGAGCGATTGACTGGCAGGTTGTCCGGGTTATTACCATAGGCGTATTTGTTGGGGGGTTAGTAGGTGCTGCTATCGCAAAAATTATATCCGGTGAAGATTTAAAGTTAATTTTTTCTATTTTTATGTTGCTCATTGCGGCACAAATGTATTTTGGAAATACGACAAAAGCACATCGCACACTACCTGCTAAACCGGGCATGATCCTGGCGGGAACGGGTATAGGGACAGTCGCTTCTTTAATGGGCGTTGGCGGCGGATCGATGGCAGTGCCCTTTCTTACCTGGTGCAATATGAGTATAAGAAAAGCCGTTGCAACTTCAGCTGCAATTGGGTTTCCGATCGCAGTTGCCGGTACGATTGGTTTTATTGTTACCGGCTGGTCTGTGACGGATCGTCCGGTGATGAGTTTTGGTTATGTTAATTTACCGGCCTTTATTAGTATTGTGGTCGCCAGTGTTTTATCTGCGCCATTGGGTGCGTGGGTTGCACATCGTATTTCACCGGTTATTCTTAAACGTATTTTTGCAGCTTTTCTGGTTATTCTTGGGATAAGAATGTTAACGACTCTGTAAATTGGTATTACTCAATTTTTATTAATGTGTAGCCCAGCGCAATATAGTCATTAATGGTTGCCGGGCCGGCTGCGGCGACATCAACATAGTCGGGGAATGCTTCTTCACTCACTCCTTTCCAGCCTGCATAGGTTCCACAAACATGCAGTGGCACATTATCTTTTTGTGTCAGTTGTTGTGTTAATGAATGTATTTTTTTGTATTTTTCCTGTTTGGTTTTTTGTAATGCAAATTGTTCATTGCCATGGGTAACAATCGCTATGTCGAGTTTTGGGAATCGGGTGCGTAATTCTTTAATATAATCTTGAGTTTCTGGTAATGCCCATTCAAGGCTATTCGATTCGCCGGTAACAATTTCAAAAATAATGCCAGACGGGGCTTCTTCAAGTAAGAGTATTTTTTTTATTTGTTCATTAGCGTCTGTAGCATGAACTATTTGTGCAAAGAACAGGCTGGAAAAAATAAAGAAAATGATCGGTATGATTTTTTTTTGCATTTACTCGCCCCGTTGGTTTTTGACTTGTTCTAACCCCCTGTCATTGACATGAAGCGAACCAGTTTTTCTGGCCTGTCTCTAAATTCATGCTTTTCAGGTTTTAAGTCAATGGCTTTATGTATATGTTGTTTTAACTCTTCATCAGTAATGCCTGCACGCATTAATTCACGAAGCGGGTAACTATCATTCTGACCGAGGCAAAGGTACAAAGTTCCATCAACGGAAAGTCTAACGCGGTTACAGGTATCGCAAAAATGTTGAGAGATAGGAGTAATAAAACCAATACGCAGCTCGGTATCATTAACACGGACATAACGAGCAGGGCCGCCGCCATTCATATTTGCTTTGGTTAAAGTGTATTTTTGGGCGAGGCGATCGTGTATTTCATCAAGCGGAATGTATTGTTTATTCGCTTCTCGTCCGGTATCCCCCATGGGCATGGCTTCTATAAAGCGTAGAGTGAAGTCATGTTCGATACAAAATTTCACCATATCTTCGACTTCATCATCATTGACACCACGCATGACAACCATATTGATTTTTACCGGATGAAAGCCCGCTTCTTTCGCAGCAAGTAAGCCATTAATGACTTTTTCAAGTTTGCCACCACCGGTTATCTTTTTAAAACGATCCGCTTGCAAGGTATCCAAACTGACATTGATGCGAGAAATCCCCGCTTGCTTTAAAGGCAAAGCTTGTTTTTGTAAGCGGGTGGCGTTGCTGCTGATCGATAAGTCTTCAATGCCGGGTAAATTTGACAGTCTTTTTGCGAGTTCAGGAATATTTTTTCTGACTAAGGGTTCTCCGCCAGTGAGACGAATACGTTTGGTGCCTAGCTCGCCAAATAGGCGGATAACCCGCTCTATTTCATCAAAGGTCAACCACTCTTCCGGTTCACCAAAGTCTTTAAAGCCTTCAGGCAAACAATAATTACAACGCAAATCACAACGATCTGTGACAGACAAGCGTAAATATTCAATATTACGGCCAAACTTATCAGTTAATTGCTGTGACATATAAAAACCCTATGGGGGCATGGAGTTGACAGAAGCGTTCTGTATTAGAATCTGCTAATTATAGCGTAACGGGAAGGAGGTAACGTAAATAAATTCAATTTTTATAAATTATTATTGATGTGGAAATAGAAAGAGGGGGCTACTAGCAACCTTTAACCTTTAAATACGTGCGCACGAGGTCAGCGACAGAGTTGACAGACATTTTATTCATAACGCTGGCTCGATGGACTTCAACCGTTTTAACGCTGATCTCGAGTTGTTTTGCGATATTCTTATTTAATTGTCCGTCGACAACCAGTTCCATCACTTCTTTTTCTCGCTTTGTTAAAGAGTTTATGCGCTTAAGGGTGATATTTTGTGAGTTGCTTTTGAGGCGGTCGGATTTATTTTTATTTACTGCTTTTTGGATGAGATCAAGCAATTCCTGACCTTTAAAGGGTTTTTCGAGAAAGTCGAGCACACCTGCCTTCATCGCTTTAACAACAGTAGAGACATCACCAAAACCACTTATCATAATCACAGGCAAATCAATATTATTTTCAGAGAGCTTCTGGTGTAATTCGAGCCCGTTAATGCCGGGTAAACGCAAATCCAGCACAAGACAGCCATGACCTTCATCAGAATATGAGGAAAGAAAATCACTGGCATTAGCATACGTTTTTGACTTGTAATTGATCGTGCCAACAAGATCGCTTAAGTACCTAAGCATACCGGGGTCGTCATCAATAATGTATATGGTCGCATCTTGCTTTGTCATCTCTAATACCGAAACATACGGTTTTTTTATCCTCATTACATAAAGAGCATTTTTAATATTTATGGTTTCTACACAAAACAGCTAATCACAGAGGCAGAGATGCTTGCACCCTATGTTTCTAAAAGCATTCCAGGGGGAGTGAAATGGTATTTAATACAGTGCAATCATATTTGGTATTTATTGCTTATCATATTATGATCATTATTTATTGTAACTAGGGTTTTCCCTTATTCATGGGTGAATAAATTCACTGTTTGAGTTGCATTAGGGGTATTATCGGCAAGGAAATTAGATTCTTTATTTTTAAGTCGTCTTTTTTAAATTTTCATAAATGAGTAAAAATCACATATATAATGGCACAAGAATCCTCCCTATCTGACTGTTTAATGGTTAAAAACCTTGCCTGTTGGCGCAATGAGCAGGTTCTATTTAGTGGTTTGGATATGAGCCTGAAAGGTGGCAGCGTGCTATTTTTACAAGGTGAGAATGGTAGTGGTAAAACAAGTTTATTGCGCATTCTTTGTGGCTTTCGGATGCCTGATGAGGGAGAAATTACCTGGAATGATGTTCCCGTCTTGTCGAGTTCTGAATACTTTCAAAACATCTCATATATCGGACATAAAAACGGTCTTAAAGATGAACTTACTGTTGAAGAAAATTTAAATTTAATGCGTTCAATGGCAACGGTTACAGATATAAAAGCGGAGCATGTTTTAAAAAAAATTGGACTCTTTAAACAAGCAGATATTTTAAGTCGACTGTTATCAGCAGGGCAAAAACGTAAACTTGCGCTTGCGCGTTTGATGATGACAAAAAATTCATTCTGGATTCTGGATGAACCGTTCACTTCTCTTGATAAGGCGAGCATAGTTTTTTTTGAACAATTAATTAAGCAACATATTACTCAGGGTGGAATATTGATTTTAACGTCGCATCACGATATTAATTTAGCCGGATTAAATGTTAAACACGTTAGTTTAACAAATTAATATGTTTAACATCTGGACTCAATTACTTAAACGTGACTTATTGATTGCTTTTCGGCGGCGCTCTGAAATTATTCACCCGCTTATCTTTTTTATAATGGTTGTATCTTTATTCCCGCTTGCCATTGGTGATGATAAGATCTTGTTACAAAAAATTGCTCCGGCAGTTATTTGGGTTACTGCGCTGTTGGCAACTATGCTGTCATTAGATAATTTGTTTCGCTCTGATTTTGAAGACGGCAGTTTAGAGCAAATGACCTTATTACAAGTACCATTATCATTTTTGGTTACAGCAAAAATTACCGCGCACTGGATTACTACCGGTTTACCACTTATTTTGATTACGCCAGTGCTTGCTATGTTACTTTATCTACCAACCGAAATGGTTTCGACGTTAGTATTGACCTTGCTGGTTGGAACACCAACCTTAAGTTTAATTGGTGCAGTGGCTATTGCTCTAACGGTTGCTTTAAGGCAGGGTGGTGTAATACTGTCATTATTGGTTTTACCTTTATATATTCCGGTTTTAATTTTTGCGACATTAGCGCTGCAAAATGTGGAACAAGGTTTTTCAGCAGAAGCGCAGTTGGCAATGATGTTCGCCATTTTAGTACTCGCAATTACTTTATCTCCATTTGCGATTGCGGCGGCACTTAAAGTGAGTTTGAATTAAAGTATGAAAATAGTTACAAACATTATTCGTTTATACCATCAGTGTGCATCACCACCTTATTTTTATCGGATTTCAGGTTTGTGGTTACCTTATATCATAGGGCTTTGTGGACTTTTATTTGCTTACGGTTTGTATAGCGGGTTGTTCCTCGCACCGACTGATTATGAGCAAGGTGAAGCCTATCGAATTATTTTTGTACATGTTCCTGCGGCATGGATGTCAATGTTCATTTATATGGTAATGGCCGCTACAGGTGTGATTGCTCTAGTCTGGCGTTTGAAACTTGCTGAAATTGTGATGATAAGTTGCGCTCCTATTGGTGCGAGTTTTACCTTTCTTGCTTTAGCAACGGGTTCAATATGGGGTAAACCGATGTGGAACACGTGGTGGGTCTGGGATGCACGTTTAACCTCTGAACTTCTTTTATTGTTTTTATATTTTGGTGTAATGGCGTTATATAATGCCATTGAAGACAGGCGAACAGCTGCACGCGCAGTGGCAATTTTGGCCCTGGTTGGTGTCGTTAATATTCCCATAATTCATTATTCTGTTGAGTGGTGGAATACACTTCACCAGGGCCCAACCGTAACAAAATTTGACAAACCTTCTATTCACCTTTCAATGTTAATTCCGTTATTGGTTATGGCTGTTGCCTTTAAATTGTTTTTCATTGCCAGCTTATTTATGCGTGTGCGAACAGAATTATTAAGGCGGGAACAAAATAGCAAATGGGTAAATACTTTATTGGAGTCGAAATAATATGGAAGCATTGGATTTTGGAAAATATAATTTTTATATCTGGGCTTCTTATGGACTAACGTTTATTGTATTGATTTGGAATATTGTGATCCCACTGTTAGCAAAAAATAAAGTCATAAAAGACATCAGGCGTCGAAACTATTTGAACAGTGACGGGTCAAATGACACCAACAATATGAGTGAGGAAACAAAGTGACCCCAGCACGTAAAAAAAGATTGTTTTTTATTGTATTTCTTGTCGCAGGGGTAACGCTTGCTGCAGCTTTTGCAATGTATGCTTTTAATCAAAACCTCATGTTTTATTTCTCACCGACTGATGTAAAGCAAGGTAAAGCACCTGTTGATAAATTATTCCGTATGGGTGGGATGGTAGTCGATGGTACGTTTAAAAAAGAACCCGGGAGTTTAAAGGTTCATTTTGATATTACGGATTATGAAAAAACAGTGACTGTTCAATATGAAGGTATTTTGCCAGATTTATTTCGTGAAGGTCAGGGTATTATTAGTCGAGGTAAATTAAATAGCGATGGTGTGTTTATTGCGGAAGAAGTTTTAGCCAAGCATGATGAAAATTATATGCCACCTGAAGTTGCCGAATCTTTAGAGAAAGCCAAGAAGTCGCTGGAAAAAAAAGCTGAAGAGACAGTTAAATAAAACTGCCTAAGCTACATTATTAAGTATCGATATAAAAAGTAGAAAATAATATGATCCCTGAACTCGGACACTTTGCACTGATCATGGCGTTAGTCATGGCGCTTATACAAGCAAGCTTACCTGTCATTGGTGCAGCGAAAGGCATTAATTCATGGGTTGCGCTTGCAAAACCGGTTACGCAGTTACAGCTGTTTTTTTTGGTGGTGTCTTTTGCTGCTTTAGTTTATAGCTTTATTGTTCATGATTTTTCAGTTGTTTATGTTGCTAACAATTCAAATACAGCATTACCTTTAGTTTATAGAGTTTCGGCCGTATGGGGAGCTCATGAAGGTTCGCTGTTGTTATGGGCATTAACGCTCGCTATTTGGGCCAGTGCAGTCGCGCTATTTAGTCGTAGTATTCCAAAAGACATGTTGGCACGTGTGTTAGGTGTCATGGGAATGATCAGCGTAGGTTTTTTGCTTTTTATGTTGCTCACCTCAAACCCTTTTGATCGATTAGCTGTTGCGCCCGTACAGGGGCGGGATTTAAATCCACTATTACAAGATTTTGGTTTAATCATTCATCCACCTTTATTGTATATGGGGTATGTAGGTTTCTCCGTTGCTTTTGCCTTTGCCATTGCTGCCCTATTAGGTGGAAAGCTTGATGCAGCATGGGCGCGCTGGTCCCGTCCATGGACAAATATTGCATGGTTATTTTTAACACTGGGTATTTCTCTTGGTAGTTGGTGGGCTTATTACGAACTCGGTTGGGGCGGTTGGTGGTTTTGGGATCCGGTAGAAAATGCCTCTTTCATGCCCTGGTTGGTGGGTACTGCATTAATGCACTCTCTTGCGGTAACTGAGAAGCGTGGCGCCTTTAAAGCGTGGACAGTATTGCTTGCCATCTTTGCTTTTTCGTTGAGTTTACTCGGCACATTCTTAGTACGTTCAGGTGTTTTGACTTCAGTGCATGCTTTTGCAACGGATCCCGGACGTGGTGTATTTATTTTAATTTTCCTGGTTATTGTTATTGGTGGTTCTTTGGCATTGTATGCATGGCGTGCACCGAGTATTCGAAGCTCAACAACATTTGAGCTTTTTTCTCGTGAAACCGCGTTACTGGTTAATAATGTTATTTTGGTTGTAGTGGCAGCAAGTATCTTATTAGGCACGTTATACCCGCTGTTATTAGATGCGTTAGGTGTAGGAAAAATTTCTGTTGGTCCACCTTATTTTGAAAGTGTTTTTGTTCCATTAACGATTCCCCTGGCTTTATTGATGGGAATTGGAGCATTAATGCGTTGGAAACAGGATAAGCCTGAACGATTAATCAAAGCGTTAGGTTTGTTGTTTGTGATTAGTGTAGCTGTTGGTGCTTTGCTGCCGTTACTTTTTTCTCGCTATGAGTTCGGTGCAGCATTAGGATTAATATTAGCTACTTGGATTACGTTAACAACCTTGCAAGGCATACGTTTACGATTAGTCAATAAAGGTTACTCGCTAAAATCATTTATGAGTGTTCCGCGTAGTTTTTATGGAATGAGTCTTGCGCATATTGGTGTTGCAGTCTTCATTGTTGGTATTACCTTAACGTCTATTTATAGTGAAGAAAAAGATGTGCGTATGGTTCCTGGTGAACAATTCATTTTAAATGGATATAGTTTTAAATTTAAAGGCGTCAGTTCAGTTCCCGGACCAAACTATCTTGCACAAAAAGGCCACTTAACGGTAAGTAAAGATAATGAATTAATTGCCACAATGTATCCTGAAAAACGTGTATATCGTGTACAACGCATGCCAATGACAGAAGCCGCAATCAATGCGGGCATTACACGGGATTTATTTATTGCGCTCGGTGAACCTCGGGGCACAGACGGTGCATGGAGCTTACGTCTTTACGTTAAACCTTTTATTCGTTGGATCTGGTTAGGTACCATTATTATGGCATTAGGTGGTTTACTTGCGGCAAGCGACCGTCGTTATCGTCTGGCAGCTAAAAAAGATACAGAGGTAAGCGCATGAATCGTGCATTATTACCGCTGTTAGGCTTTATTATTTTGGTTGTTTTTTTGGGGATAGGACTAACGAAAGATCCACGAAAATTACCCTCGACTTTTATTGGTAAAACCGCACCAACGTTTAACTTGCCTCAATTACATAATCTAAAGAAAAATTTCTCACCTAAAGAAATGCTTGGGAAAGTTTGGCTACTCAATGTTTGGGCATCGTGGTGTGTATCGTGTCGCGCAGAACATCCCGTTTTAAATCGTATGATTCAAAATAATAAAGTGAACCTTATTGGGTTAAATTATAAAGATGAAGTGGCTGATGCGCGTGGCTGGTTAGCGCGTTATGGTGACCCTTATCAACTGAGTATTAGTGACCTTGAAGGTTTGGTAGGAATTGACTGGGGAGTATATGGCGTACCGGAAACATTTATTATTGATAAAAAGGGCATTGTACGTTTAAAACATACTGGTCCGGTGACAAACAGGGATGTTTCTGAAAAATTGATACCACTGATAAAAATTTTGGAGAAGGAGTAATGAAAAAATTAATCGTTGTTTTTTATTTGTTGCTTGTTATGCCAATATCAGAAGCTGCGGTTGAAGTTAAGCCATTTAAAAATCCGGAATATGAACAACGCTATAAAAATCTTATTAATGAATTTCGTTGTGTGGTTTGTCAAAATCAAAATATCGCAGATTCAAATGCCGCCTTAGCTAAAGATTTACGTAAGCAAGTATTTAATATGATTAATGCAGGAAAAAGTGACGAGGAGATTATGATGTTTATGGTTACTCGTTATGGCGACTTTGTTTTATATCGACCACAATTCAATTCAATGACCTTTTTTTTATGGGTGGGCCCATTCATTATCTTTGTTGTCGGCTTGTATTTTCTGATTAATTTTATTCGCCGGCGTAAAGAAGTTGTTGCGACTGAGTTGAGTAAAAAAGAAAAAGAAATAATAAAAAAACTATTAGATGAAAAGGAACAAAAGCAATGATCACTTTTTGGGTTTTCGCTGTTGTAATGATGATCATTGCCTTGGTTTTCCTTTTGCGACCGTTATTACTTGAATTAAATAAAAAAGATATTGATCGTTCCGCTCAAAATGTTGCAATAACCAAAGAGCGTCTAAATGAATTAAAAACAGAGTTTGAACAAGGTACGATTTCACAAACAGAGTTTGAGCAAACAAAAGATGAGCTTGAACACGCGTTATTAAATGATATTGAAGAATCATCAGTTAAATCCAATATATCAGATAATAAATATTTCACGCACTTAGCACGATATATTTTGATCCTTAGCGTACCCGTTATGTCAGTTGGTTTTTATAGCTACCTTGGTCAGCCGGATTTAATTGAAGGAGTTAAAAAACAAGCTGCGGCACCTGGCGGACATGCTTTAACAACAAAAGGTAAAAAATTACCTTCGGTTGAAGAAATGATTGAAAAACTTGCTGAAAAGTTAAAAGAAAATCCAGATAGTGCAGAAGGCTGGTTTATGTTGGCGCGTTCCTATATGTCAATGGACCGATATAAAGAGGCGGTGGCGGCATTAGAAAAAGCGAACAAGCTTATCCCTGATAATCCAACCGTGATGCTGCGATATGCCGACGCTTTAATTATGCAAAATGGTGGAAGAATTAGCGGTAAGCCTTTTGACTTAATTAAACGCGCAGTTGAAATGCAGCCGGATAATTCTACCGGTTTATGGTTAATTGGTATGGGGTATGAAGAACAAGGTGCTTATGAAAAAGCTATTTCCTACTGGAATTTATTACTACCACTATTAAAAGATAATCAATCTATTGATGAGGTGAATACTTTAATCCGTTCTGCAAAGAGTAAGGCAGGAATTTCAGTTACTGAAAATTCAACCGTAACCGCTACCAAAGCTGAAAAGAAAGCAGCAATATCGTTAAATATCAATGTGAGTATTGCTGAAAATGTGCTTAAAAAGGTATCGATGGATGATACGGTTTACATTTTCGCAAAAGCGGTGAGTGGTCCACCTATGCCATTGGCAGTAGTGCGTAAACAAGTTAAAGATTTTCCTTTACAAGTTATACTTGATGATTCTATGGCAATGATTCCTGATATGAAAATATCCAGCTTTCCAAATGTAACGGTGAGTGCTCACATCTCCAGGTCTGGTCAGCCACGAGCCCAATCTGGTGATGTGAAAAGTGAAATTCGCACCGTTAATTCAAGTCAAAAAGAAAAAATTAAATTGACTATTAGTGAAGTCATACCTTAAAAAATAATGCAGGATATTTTATTTTGTAAGGGTAGATATTATTTTTGCTGCGCTTTTTTCATCAGGGTGACCCACGGCAACAATTTTGTTATTGATGATGAGAGCCGGAAATGACTTGATATTTAACTCAACAGATAATTTCTGTCCTTCATTGAGAGTCGAATCAAGTGTTGTCAGTGTTATATTTCTGTCCTTACATGCTTCTTTCCATATAAATTCAGTTGCACTGCATGATGAATATGGCCCTGCAAGTATTAATATTGCTTTCATCTATTATAGAAACCCTATATCCTTAACATAAATTCTTTATTGATTGTAATCTTGTTAATTATGAATTCATTGACCAAGATCAAGAATAATACTTTTCTAATTCAGGCGTGAATAAAATTATATGTATAATTTTGATCATGACTTATTGCATCAAATTCCCTTGTTCCAGGCACTGGACGAGCAACAGCTTAATGGCGTCTTAAAATCGTGTCATATACAGTCCTTGCCTGCAAAAAATATTTTATTTGAAAAAGGTTCGGTTGCCTCACATTTTTACCTGGTGAAGTGTGGACAAGTAAAACTTTTTTGTTTGTCTGAAGATGGTGATGAAAAAGTCATTGAAATTATTAATCCATCGGAAACTTTTGCTGAAGCGATAATGTTTATGCCTAAACAAGTCTATCCTGTTAGTGCTGAAACGTTAAAAAGTAGCGAAATATACCGTTTTGATATGAATCAATTTCGCAGCCTGCTTGAAAATTCAACAGAGACTTGTTTTCGGTTGTTGGCAACAATGGGCAGGCATTTACATAGCCGAATAAGTGATATTAATAATCTGGCTCTTCATAATGCAACTTATCGTTTAGTTGTCTATCTGTTGGAGCAATTACCTGAAGGTGCAGTGGCGTTATCTAATATTCATTTAGATGCGACTAAAGTTACTCTAGCATCGCGTTTATCCATTAAACCAGAGACATTCTCTCGTATTTTATTACGTTTAAGTAAGCAGGGATTAATTGAGGTACACGGTAATGACATTACTTTGCTTGATGTTAATGGCTTGCGTAACCTGCTTTAATTTATAAATCATTCTTTATCAACTTTTCAATTCTTTCTTCCTGCTATCCTAATTTTTCTTTATCTTGATATAAGTCAAGGCTATTAATTGATCGTTATGTGAGATTTAACCTCAATTATTTAAGAATAAGGGGAGCTTGCTGTTATGAGCGAAAAATTCACAAAATCGATGGCGCGGAACATCTTCTATGGTGGTTCGGCATTTTTTTTCCTGTTTTTTATAGCGTTAACATTTGATACGACGGCGAAGTTGCCCGAGCGCGATCACCGGGAAAATATGTCAGAACAAGTTGTATTGGGCAAAAAAGTTTGGGAGGTGAACAACTGCATTGGCTGTCATACCTTGCTGGGGGAAGGCGCTTATTTTGCACCTGAACTTGGGAATGTTTATAAGCGTTTTGGTAATAGTAAAGAAGCCATTATTGCTTTTATTAAGAGTCGTCCTGTTGAGGGTATTAAGGGGCGTCGCAGTATGCCGCAATTTAACTTAAACGATGAAGAATTGGATGCTATCGCTGAATTTTTAAAGTGGTCATCCGAAATTAATACAGAAAACTGGCCACCAAACATTCAGGGTTAAGGGGAGATAGAATAATGCAATATCAATCACAATCTGTTGCTAAGCCTTATTTTATAGCGGCGATCGGTTTGTTTATCGGACAAATCATCTTCGGAGCTATTTTAGGGCTTCAGTATGTTATGGGAGATTTTTTATTCCCGGAAATTCCTTTTAATGTTGCTCGTATGGTGCACACCAATTTGCTCATTGTTTGGTTGTTATTTGGTTTCATGGGTGCCGCTTATTACATGGTGCCCGAAGAGACTGAGACTGAACTTTATAGTCCCAGGTTAGCCATGATCCTGTTTTGGGTCTTTTTAGTTGCTGGCGCATTAACCATCATAGGTTACCTCTCAGTACCTTATGCAACATTGGCATCACTGACCGGCAATGATTTATTACCCACAATGGGGCGGGAGTTCCTTGAACAACCAACGATTACCAAGATAGGTATCGTTATTGTTGCGTTGGGGATGTTGTTTAATATCACAATGACAGCACTTAAAGGCCGCAAAACGGCCATCATAATGGTGTTGTTATTAGGTTTATGGGGCTTAGCGATATTCTTCTTATTCTCTTTCTATAACCCTGAAAATCTGGTACTTGATAAAATTTTCTGGTGGTGGGTTGTACATCTTTGGGTTGAAGGTGTTTGGGAGTTAATCCTTGGTTCTATTCTTGCCTTTATACTGATTAAGTTAACGGGTGTGGATCGCGAGATTATTGAAAAATGGTTGTATGTCATTATCGCAATGTCATTAATTTCCGGCATTATTGGTACAGGACATCACTACTTCTGGATTGGAACACCTGAGTACTGGCAATGGTGGGGTTCAATTTTCTCTGCCATCGAACCGATTCCCTTTTTTATGATGGTGATTTTTGCCTTCAATATGGTGAACAAGCGTAAGCGCGAACACCCCAATAAAGCCGCTATGTTATGGGCTATGGGAACACCAGTAATGGCATTTTTGGGGGCAGGTGTGTGGGGCTTCATGCATACCCTGGCACCGGTTAACTACTATACTCACGGTACGCAAATTACAGCAGCTCATGGTCATATGGCCTTTTATGGTGCTTACGTTATGGTGGTGCTTGCGATCATTTCTTACGCTATGCCATTAATGCGGGGACGTGCAGCAGCAAATAGCAAGTCATCTCAAGTTGTCGAAATGTGGTCATTCTGGTTGATGACAGTGTCAATGGTCTTTATTACTTTGTTCTTAACCGGTGCGGGTATCCTGCAGGTTTGGTTGCAACGTATTAATGACAATCCAATGGGCTTTATGGAGGTTCAGGATAAAATTTCAATTTTCTATTGGATGCGTGAAGTGGCAGGGCTTATTTTTCTTGCAGGCTTAATACTTTATGTCATTAGCTTTTTTGTTGGCGGTAAAGAAGAAGCTAAATAGTAAAAAGGCTCGAATTAACCCGGAGCATATAACATTAAGCTCCGGAGCTGATTTTTTATGAATCAAGTATATACTGAAATTCGTCAATATCCTCCAGGTGATTTTGCAATCTGGATATTTATCTACGCAGAGTTATTGGTATTCGGAATCTTCTTTTTATCTTATGCCTTTGCACGCAGTCAGAATGTAGAATTATTTAATGAATCACAATTAACTTTAAGTCGTATCAGTGGGGCGATTAATACACTGATATTGATTACCAGCAGTTATTTTGTAGTTCGTGCTGTTACTGCAATACAAGAAAATAAATCGTTACTATGCGCAAGGTGGTTATTGGCCGCAGTCGTGTTAGCAAGTACATTTATTGGTATTAAGATTTATGAGTTTATTGATAAGTATTCAGAAGGTATATCACTGAGCACAAATACCTTTTATATGTTTTATTTGTCGATGACATTTTTTCATTTTTTGCATGTCATTATGGGCATGGTGATTTTAATCGCTGTTATGCTGAAGGCAAAGCAGGGTGGCTATTCTGGTGAAGAATATACAGGCGTTGAGACCGCTGGATCATATTGGCATATGGTTGATTTAGTCTGGATTATTTTATTTCCATTAGTTTATGTTATGCGGTGAATATTGTTTAAAGTAGAAAATATGAGCAATTCAACTATAAAATTTAATTTTCGCCCATGCACGTGGACTTGGTTAACACTTATTATTTTAACACTTGTTGTTATGACAGTTGGACAGATTGGTTTAGGTGGCGTAACAATTGTTACGCTGATACTTGTATCAACACTGCTAAAAACACAAATAGTTGCTGATTACTTTATGGGACTAAAGCAAGGTCGACCATTGTGGCGAATAATTATAATGGCCTATATATGGGTAATTACATCAATGATAGGGTTATCTTATTGGTTAGGCATTTCTTAACAAAAGTTGGAGAAATAAATGACAAGTACAGTTAATGATGTGAGCCTGGTTAAAGAAGAGGAAAGTCCGTTTTATTTATCAAGCGGGAATGAAGAAGCCTTATTTGAACATGCCTGGAATAATCAACTTCCAGTATTAATTAAAGGCCCGACTGGTTGTGGCAAGACACGATTTATACGCTATATGGCTGAAAAACTTGGTCGCCCACTTTACACAGTAGCGTGTCACGACGACTTAACCGCTGCCGATTTAGTGGGGCGACATTTAATAGGTGAAGGTTCAACCTATTGGGTCGATGGACCACTCACTAAAGCTGTGCGTGAAGGTGGCATATGTTACTTAGACGAAGTGGTTGAAGCGCGTAAAGATACCACCGTCGTACTACACCCCCTTTCAGATGATCGGAGAATTTTACCGATTGAAAGAACCGGTGAAATATTAGAAGCGCCTCCAGGTTTCATGCTGGTTGTTTCATATAATCCCGGTTATCAGAATTTATTAAAAGGCATGAAGCCGAGCACCCGGCAACGTTTTGTTTCAATGCGCTTTTCTTATCCCTCGCAAAATAAAGAACAGGAAATTGTTTTATCGGAAACGGGTATTGATGAGCATCGTGCTAAACAGTTAGTGTCATTGGCTCATGCTCTGCGTGCACTAAAAGATCATGATTTGGAAGAAAGTGCCAGCACCCGTTTATTGATTTATACCGCAACATTAATAGTTGCCGGTTTTGATCCGGTTGAAGCATGTCGAGCTGCACTTATAGAGCCACTAACCGATGATGAAGAAACGGTCGATGCACTAATGGAGATTGTCTATGCAACATTCGGACGATGAAAATAATTTATCTGATACTGATGAAATTCAACCTGGTCAGTCTTTGGCCGTGTATGCGGAATTATTTTTCCTGTTGAATTTAGTTTTTCTTCCGGTCTTAGGATTTATTATATTAACTATCCTCTATATGCGTTATCGCGATACTGCACCCGTTTTAGCGCGCTGTCATTTACGCCAGACATTTAAAGCCAGTATATGGGCAGGGATTATGCTGGTGTTAGTGAATGGCCTGATAATATTATTAGGCGGTTATGATTCTCCATCAGTCTGGCTTATCGTGATCCTTTATTTAACCTCCATTCATAGTGTATTTATAATGTTTGGTACCTTTGGTTTAACACGAGCCATGAATGGAAAGCATTATCACTATCCATTGATAGGGAAAAGATGTTTAGGATAGTTGTATGGCCTTATATCCTTCCATCGCTAAAATTACCGTTACTGTAGATCCAAAGCTGCAGTTGAAAAGAAGAGTTTTTCAAACCAGCTTCTTTGTGCTTTTCATTATCGCGCCAATATTTGATCTGTTTCGATTAGATTTAAATTTAGGACACTTTATATTTTTAGGTCAAAACTGGACTTTAGGTTTGGATGCAGTACAAGCCGGTAAAGGGAGTGCAGTTGATGCCGCATTGAATATATTTCTCCGTGCTTTTTTACCTTTTATTGGTCTTGTTATTGCGTTTTTATGGGTAGCCTGGAAATACGGGCGTCTGTATTGTGGATGGTTATGTCCACATTTCTCAGTTGTGGAAATGGTGAATAGTGCGATGCGCAAGGCGAGTGGGAAATTTAGTTTTTGGGATAAGAAAAAATCATTACATAAAGTGGATGGCAGCAAAGTTGAAACCGATAAAAAATATTGGCTGTTAGTTGTCATTGCAGTAACAGGTTTTGCTTTTTTATGGGCGGTGGTTTTTTTAACTTACCTATTGCCGCCTGCTGAAATTTATTACAACCTTTTTAATTTTAGTCTGACGCGTAACCAAATGTTATTTATTGGTGCGGCAACTATTTTGTTATCAATTGAATTTATGTTTGCGCGCCACTTCTTTTGTCGCTTTGCCTGCGCGGTTGGTGTCTTTCAGAGTTTAGCCTGGATGGCTAATAAAAAAGCGATGGTTGTCAGTTTTGAACGGGAAAATGCAGCGCGATGTCATGGTTGCCATATTGCATGTGAGGATGAATGCCCTATGCGGCTAAAACCACGTTCGATCAAACGACATATGTTTAATTGTACGGAATGCGGAAGATGTCTTTCTGCCTGTGAACAAGTTCAACATGAAAAAAATATGCCATCATTATTAACCTGGAAAGATGGTCAGTCTGCCTTTAAGGAAAGTGATCGCTAATGCCACTTAAAGCACCTCGGTTTATGCAGACATTACACCGTCTGGTTGAGATAGAAGAACATGTGGGTTCTTTATGGCATCGTTTAATTACGCAATCGACTAATAAACATTATCCAGAAGCGGCTGTTTATCTTGATGATGTACGACGTAGTGTTGGAGTTATGTTTCGTGCATTGGGAGGGGATGGCGCTCTTAAAATTGAATCAACATTGGCGACTGAATATATAGCACGACGCACATTATTGCAGCGCATAGCCGGTAGTAATAAACATGTTGAGTTAAGCTGGCGTAATGAATCATCTTTAAACTTACCGGCTTGTATTGATGTTTTTCCAGAAAGAAAACTTAATCGTGATCTTTATTTGTGGCTGGCAGCGCTGGCATCGGGTGATTCCGGTATTAAACGCTCACAGAGTGACTGGGTTAGATATAACCAGTGGTTAAGTTGTAAGGTACTAAAACGTTTTCCAGGCCTGGCTGACCGTTACCAACGTCTGGTAACGGCGCAATTAGCGATAAGAGCGGATCATAAAATGCTAACCGAGGATGAAGCAAAATATGAACGCTTTATTCAGCAAGCATTAGAAAACCCGGAAGAGGTTGTTGATTTTCCTTCAATAACGACTCTTTCATATATGCCGCAACCCGTTTATCTCTGGTTGCATCCATCGCCACCACGCTCAGAAATAAAAACAACTTCATTGAAAGACGATGAAATGCTTCCTGAAAATGATAGTGACGGTGAGACCATTGAGCCAGAAGAAAAACGTCGTTATCGTGCCGAACAAGTGGAAATGCCGAATGGACAGAATGGTCTTATATTGGACAGATTTGAAAATATCTTTAGTTGGGCTGAATATATAAAAGTTGATCGTAGTACTGATGAAGATGAAGACCTGGAGTCTGCCGAAGATTCAGCAAAGGATCTTGATCAGCTAAGTGTTGCGCGTGATCATAAAAGTACCGCAAAACGTATCCGTTTTGATCTGGATTTACCATCTGCAGAGAGGGATGACACACCATTAGGTGAAGGTATCTTATTGCCTGAATGGGATTACCGAAAATCAGAATTAATAAAAGATCATTGTTGTTTGCAACCGATGATAGCAGATACAGCAGAGGCCATTGAACTGCCAGCACGGCTACGCAGTACGGCAAAGCGGTTACGTAGCCAGTTTGAAGCCTTAGTGCCTTCACGCATTTGGTACAAAGGTCAAAAAGAAGGAAGTGAGATTGATATTGATGTGTATCTGGATTTTGTTACCGAACAAAAAAAATCTCAGGCAGTGGCTGAACAAGGTATGTACCGGGAATTTCGTGGTGGTATTCGCGATATGGCTTGTCTATTGCTGGCAGACTTTTCATTATCAACAGATTCCTATGTTAATAATGATGATCGAGTCATTGACGTTATACGTGATAGCTTACTATTATTTGCGGAAGCGCTTTCAGCAACAGGTGATCAGTTTGCTATGTATGGCTTCTCATCCCGTTATCGTGAACATATTCGTTTTCACACATTAAAAACCTTTAAAGAATCGCATAATAATATTTCACGTGGTCGCATTAATGCGATTAAACCAGGTTATTACACCCGGATGGGTGCTGCAATCAGGCATGCCAGTGAGATGTTAAGCAAACAACCTGCAAGTCAGCAATTATTATTGCTGCTGACTGATGGCAAGCCCAATGATCTGGATCTTTATGATGGCCGCTATGGTGTTGAAGATACTCGTATGGCATTAATTGAAGCACGGAGAAAAGGTTTGAAACCCTTTTGTGTCACGATAGATGAAAAAGGCGGGGATTATTTGCCCTATATGTTTGGTGCAGAAAATTTTGTAGTGATTCGTAAACCTTCTGAATTGCCTAAAGAACTTCCCTTGTTATATGCACGATTGACGCGTTAACGATGGATTTAATGCAAATGTTTTTAGCAGGTATATATTTTGAATAAATTTTTATCATATCTGATTTTTTCAGTTTTGCTTCTGATTAATGTGACTGTTGTCAGCGCTGCAAATATTAAAGATGATTTCAATTTAGTACAAAAATTTTTCTCTGCAGCAGATGATGTCGGGGAGCTGGAGGGTGAACCTTTATCAGCACAGGTTTATGCAAATAAAAAAGTGATTGGTTATGTATTCTATACGGATGATGTTGTAAAAATCCCTGCCTATTCAGGCAAACCCATTCGCACACTGGTTGGATTTGATACAGCAGGTAAAATTGTCGGTCTGAATATTGTTTATCATGAAGAACCTATTTTAGTTGTTGGGATTTCTGACGCTGATTTACAAAAATTTATTGATCAATATCGCAATAAATATGTGAATGACAAAATAAAAATTGGCGGGCGTGATCGCGATGATTATAAATCAATTGATGCCATCAGTGGTGCCACTATTACGGTAATGGTGCTTAATGCCACGATAAATCAATCAATGCGAAAAGTCGCGCAGGCACGGGGAATTTTAACCCAAAGTGGTGAAATATTTGCACAAACAAAAATATTTGATGATGCACCTATCTGGATTTCTGTTTGGAAAGACAAAGTTTTCCAGATTATAATTTTATTACTCGGTTTAACTGTTCTGATGGTTATTTTATTTATGCAGGACTGGTTAGCGCAACATCCTACTTTTCTCACCCGTTTACGTACGGGTTACCTGATTTATACCGTATTTTTTATTGGCTGGTATTCACTGGCACAGCTCTCAATTGTGAATGTTTTATCTTTTATTAGCTCATTTATGCAGGGTTTCAGCTGGGACAGTTATTTAATTGACCCTATGATGTTCCTGTTATGGGGTTTCGTTGCGGTGACAATTTTATTTTGGGGGCGAGGTGTTTACTGTGGCTGGCTTTGTCCGTTTGGAGCAATGCAGGAACTCATTTTTCGAATAACCGAGCGTTGTAAGTGTCCAACGTTTGAGTTTTCAGAAATTGTACATGAACGTTTATGGGCAATAAAATATATTATTCTGTTGGTTTTATTTGCTGTGTCGATGCAGTCACTGGTAGTGGCTGAACAACTTGCTGAGGTTGAGCCTTTTAAAACAGCAGTGACGTTACACTTCGCGCGGGACTGGAGTTATATACTTTATGCTGCCGCTTTGCTCGTCATATCGGCATTTAATCGTAAATTTTATTGTCGTTATATTTGCCCGTTAGGTGCCGCTTTAACTTTTCCGTCGAAGTTTCGAATCTTTGAATGGCTACGTCGTTATAAAGAATGTGGGCGTCCCTGCCAGATCTGTCGTAATGAATGCGAGGTCAGAGCGATTCGTTCTACCGGAGAAATTAATGCTAATGAATGTCATTATTGCCTGGATTGCCAGGTGACTTATTATAATACTCACAAGTGTCCGCCTTTATCTGAAAAACGTCGAAAGCGTGAACGTGCAGCTAAACTTAAAAAAAATGCATAAATAATTTTAATATCAGGTTGCTTTACTAGCTAATATTTTATATTCCCCGATTATACAATTAATTCTCATGCTTGATCTAAATCAAGGTTGAATGACCTCATTAGGCATAAGTTGTTTGAAAAGAAGAAATTTATACTTCTGACAATAACTATTTATGAGGAAGCTGTTATGAAATATGCAACATTATCCATCACGGGGGTAGTAATAGCGGGTTTTCTCGCTACTGCTCCTGTGTTTTCAGCAAGTGGTGAACATCCTGACACGCCAGAATCAGAGTTACGTTATAAGGGTGCCCCTGTTCCAATTGATCCCGGCTCTACACATGAACAACTGAGTCCAAAAGCTCCCTATGTATCACCGGGAGAGTTTGCTCGCGCAAAGACGATATTTTTTGAACGTTGTGCAGGGTGTCATGGCGTTTTACGTAAAGGTGCAACAGGTAAACCTTTAACACCGGACGTTACGTTACCTAAAGGAACCGCTTATTTAAAAGCCTTTATTGGTTTTGGTTCTCCAGGTGGTATGCCTAACTTTGGATCATCAGGTCAACTTTCAGATAAAGAAGTGGATTTAATGGCGCGCTATCTTCAGCATGAGCCACCTGTTCCACCTGAATATGGTATGAAGGAAACGAAGGCAAGCTGGAAGGTTATTATTCCGGTAAATAAACGCCCTAAAAAACAAATGAACAAATATAACTTAAATAATATTTTCTCGGTGACCCTGCGTGACACTGGAGAAGTTGCACTGATAGATGGAGATACTAAGAAAATCATTAATATTGTTACAACGGGTTATGCGGTTCATATTTCACGTATGTCGACTTCAGGTCGTTACCTTTATGTTATCGGTCGTGATGCAAAAGTTAACCTGATTGATTTATGGATGAAGAAACCTGATAACGTTGCTGAAATAAAGGTTGGTATGGAAGCGCGTTCTGTTGAAACATCCAAGTACAAAGGTTATGAAGATAAGTATGCGGTTGCCGGCTCTTACTGGCCACCTCAATACACCATCATGAAAGGCGACACTTTAGAACCGCTAAAAATTGTTGGTACGCGTGGCATGACTGTAGACACACAGGAATACCATCCGGAACCTCGGGTTGCAGCTATCATCGGTTCACATGAAAAACCTGAATTCATTATCAACGTAAAGGAAACGGGTAAAGTTCTGATGGTTAATTATTCTGATTTGGATAATCTTCAGGTAACAACCGTTAATGCTGCACGTTATTTACATGATGGTGGCTGGGATTCAAAACATCGTTACTTCATGTCAGCGGCTAATAAATCGAATAAGATCGCGGTTATAGATTCAAAAACGTCTAAATTAACGGCTTTGGTTGATGTAGGTAAGATTCCTCATCCAGGACGCGGTGCTAACTTTAAGGATCCTAAATATGGACCTGTATGGGCAACTAGTCATTTAGGTGATGATACTATTTCGCTTATTGGTACGGATCCTGAAGGTCATAAAAAACAGGCATGGAAAGTTGTACGCACATTGAAAGGACAAGGTGGAGGTTCATTATTTATAAAAACGCATCCTAAGTCTCATCATTTATATGTGGATACACCGTTGAATCCTGATACCAAAACCAGTCAATCAGTTGCAGTTTATGATCTGAAAGATCTGGATAAGCCTTACAAAGTATTACCAATCGCTGCATGGGCAAAACTTGGTGAAGGACCCAAACGTGTTGTACAACCTGAGTACAATAAAAAAGGCAATGAAGTCTGGTTCTCGGTATGGAGTGGTGTAAAACAAGAATCCGCGATTGTCATAGTCGATGACAAAACGTTAAAACTTAAAAAAATAATTAAGGGTAAACGAATCAAGACTCCAACAGGTAAATTTAATGTGTATAACACCATGCATGATATTTACTAAAGCTATCTAACTTGATTGGCGGGGAATTTCTTCCCCGCTAAATCTTAAGGCTATTATTCAGAACGTTATTAATTGTTTATATCAATTTCATACATCAAATATTAAGAGAAGTCACAGGATGAATAAATCAGCAAGAGTATATTTAGTGGGAACTGGACCAGGTGACCCAGACTTATTAACTGTTAAAGCTTTGCGTCTTTTGCAGAATGCCGATGTGGTCATTTATGACAGATTAGTTTCCGAAGGCATTCTGCAGCAGATTCCGGCGGGTGTAAGCAAAATATATGTAGGTAAAAGATCGGGTAATCATACCCTGCCTCAGGATGAAATTAACAGGTTACTGTTAAACCTGGCCGACACTGAACGTACTATTGTGCGGCTAAAAGGGGGTGATCCTTTTATTTTTGGCCGTGGCAGTGAAGAAGCTTTGTTGTTAGCGGAGCATGACATTAAATTTGAAATAGTACCGGGGATAACCGCTGCATCTGCCTGTACAACGTATGCAGGAATTCCGTTAACACATCGCGGATTTTCACAGGGCGTGCAAATTATTACCGGCCACAGTCAGTCTGATAAACCACTCACATTAGACTGGAAATCACTAGCGGATGAAAATAAAACAATTGTTATTTATATGGGGCTTGCAAATATTAAATTCATCGCTGAAAACCTGATGATTGCAGGGCTTGATAAAAATACCCCCGCAGCGGCTATTCAGAATGGAACTACGTTCAAGCAACATCGTGTGTTAACCACTTTAGCTAAGCTGGCTGCCGATTGCACTGCATTACAAGCGCCGGTAATTTTTGTCATTGGTAAAGTGGTTGCTCTTGCAGAACAATTAGATTGGTTTGAAACAGACAACGCCATAGAAGGTGATTTTTCTGACAACGAGCAGTCATTACGCGGTTGATCAATGTTATTTAATTTTAAACTTATTCTATTGTTATTGATCTCGTTATTTTATGTTTCGGTAGTAAATGCTGAGGGTGAAAATATCTCGTCTATGCGTAAAGCTGAACTACACAACTTACTTCTTCAGGATTGTGGTTCATGCCATGGCATGACAATGAAAGGCGGGCTTGGTCCGGCTCTAACCCCCAATGTACTGAAGAGCAAGTCCCGGGAAATGATTACACAGACTATCGCAAATGGCCGGCCAGGTACGCCGATGCCACCCTGGAATACTTTGTTAACCAGGCATGAAATTAACTGGATCGTTAATACTTTATATACAGGTGTTAAATTTTGATGACATTTAAAATATCAATATTGCTGCTTGCATTGGCCATGACGGGTTGTACGAGTGTAAATGAAAATGATTTACGTGGTACGGGTGATCTGGGTGTTGTCATTGAACGAGCAACGGGCAGTGTGAAAATTGTTGATACCACTAACCTGATCGCGTTAAAACAAGTTAATGGTTTAGGTGATTTATCACATGCTTCAGTTGTCTATTCGCGTGATCAGCGTTACGCCTATGTTTTTGGCAGAGATGGCGGTTTAACTAAAGTTGATATTTTAAAAGGTGAAATTAATAAGCGCGTTATTCAGGCCGGTAACAGTATAGGTGGTGCAATATCACAAGATGGAAAGCTGGTTGCTGTTTCTAATTATAACCCCGGTGGTGTAAAAGTCTTTAATGCTACGACTCTTGAGCTGGTTGAAGCGATCCCTGCAATTTATGGTAAAGGTGGTGAGCGTTCAAAAACGGTTGGCCTGATAGACGCCCCTGGTCAGATTTTTGTATTTTCACTTTATGATGCAGGTGAGATCTGGTTGGCCGACTTTAGTAGCGGTAAAGCAAAAATAACACGTTTTAAAAATATCGGCATACAGCCTTATGATGGTTTAATTACACCGGATGGACGTTATTACATTGCAGGTTTATTTGGCGAAGATGGTCTTGCTTTGCTGGACTTATGGCACCCTGAGGAAGGGGTAAAACGTATTTTGAATAAATATGGTCGTGGTACAAAAAAAATGCCGGTCTATAAAATGCCGCATTTGGAAGGCTGGGCAATGACCGATGATTATGTTTTTTTACCTTCAGTTGGTCGAGATCAGGTTTTAGTGGTTAACCGTCGCAACTGGAAGAAAATTAAAACAATCTCTGTTCATGGACAACCGGTATTTGTTATGGCCAGACCAGATGGGCGACAGGTGTGGGTGAATTATGCTTTTCCAAATAATGACACGGTACAGGTGATTGATACTGAGAGTTTAAAAATTGTAAAAACACTTAAATCCGGTAAAGCCGTTTTACACATGGAGTTTACACCAAGAGGTGAACACGTCTGGGTGTCCGCCCGGGATGATAAAAAAGTGACTGTTTATAATACCGCGACATTTAATGTGATAACAACATTACCGATGGAAAAGCCCAGTGGCATATTTTTTACTAACCGTGCCCATCGCATAGGCCTATAACGGAGTAGGAATGATGTCATGCAACTAAATTCTGAAAATAAATTAAATAAGCAACAGTTGAATGAGCTGGAAAAGCATTTGTTAAATGATTTTCAACATGGTTTTCCTTTAGTGTCACGTCCCTATGAAGAAATTGCTACAAAATTAGGCACAACGGAAGAACTAATTTTAGAATCATTAGCCCAGCTTAAACAGCAAGGTTTTATTAGTCGTGTCGGCGCTGTATTTCGTGCAAATAGTATTGGTGCAAGTACGCTGGCCGCAATATCAGTGCCTGAAAATAAACTGGAATCTATTGCGGCTGTTGTTAATGAATATAGTGAAGTGAATCACAATTACAAACGCGAACATCATTTTAATTTATGGTTTGTATTAACCGCGCGTGACGAACATGAATTAAATGCGGTATTGGATGATATTGAGCAGCGTACGGGCTATTCCGTAATGTATCTACCCATGGTCGAAGATTTTCATATCGATTTAGGTTTTGATCTGGATCTTAATTTAGAGAGGTAAAACGAATGGACATGAAAATGACATATCGTCAGCCGTTATTACCTCCGCTGGCAGAGATTGATGAAAAAGACGAAACTTTGATTTTATTGCTACAAACGGGACTTCCTCTAACTCCGACTCCTTACGCTGATATCGGTAAAAAAATTGGCATGAGAGAAAAAGATGTCATCGGTCGTTTAACGTATTTAAATGAATCTGGAATAATTAAGCGTTTTGGCATTGTGGTGCGTCACCATGAGCTGGGTTATCGTGCGAACGCAATGACAGTATGGAATATTGCAGATGATAAAATCAGCGAATTAGGCGCATGCATGGGGGGCTTTGATTTTGTCACCTTATGCTATCGACGCCCGAGACGATTACCTGAATGGCCGTATAATTTATTTACCATGATACATGGTAAAGATCGTGAGCATGTACTATCTAATATAGAGTTACTGGTGAACCAGTGTGGCTTAAACACCGTTGAGCATGAGGTCTTGTTTAGCACTAAACGTTTCAAGCAACGCGGAGCAATATACCGTAAATAATCAGTTTCGAAAGTAATTAGTTTTGGCCGGGATATGAAATTCATATGGATGAGTTAGATCGTAAGATCATTAATGTATTACAAGACGGATTTCCTTTAGTAGAAGAGCCTTATTCAGAAGTTGCCTTGCAACTGGGAATTAATGAATCTGATTTATTAAGTCGGCTGGCAATGTTACTGAAGGATAAAACCCTGACACGATTTGGTCCGATGTATGATGCCGAAAAGCTTGGTGGTGCCTTTAGTCTTGTTGCCATTAAGGTTCCGGAAAAAGAGTTCGATAAGGTGACTGAAATAGTGAACAGCTATGATGAAGTTGCACATAATTATCATCGCGATCATGAATTCAATATGTGGTATGTACTTGCAACAGAAACACCGAAAAAAATAGCTGAAATTAACAGTGATATTGAACGACGTAGCGGACTAAAGGTATTCAATATGCCTAAATTAGATGAGTACTATATAGGGCTTAAGTTAACCGCTTAATTTAAATGATGACAAAAGTACTTTTAAAACAACATGATTTTATTATTGATAATATTGACAATCAAATCATCCGCGCCACACAATCAGGGTTACCGCTGGTACCAAGACCGTATCATGAAGTTGCTGAGAAATTAGGCTTAAGTGTAAATGATGTTATTTCTCGTATGCAGGCCATGCAGAATAACGGCATTATACGACGCATTGCAGCGGTACCAAATCATTACGCACTGGGTTATAAAGGTAACGGTATGTCTGTATGGGATGTACCTGCTGAACGAGTTAATGAGCTGGGAAAAAAAGTCGGCGCACTGGAGTTTGTTAGCCACTGTTATCATCGTCCGCGTTTTTTACCCGAATGGCCGTATAATCTTTTTGCCATGGTACATGCACATAATAAGGATGAAGCTTTATTATTAGTAGACAACATTGCAGCCCTATTAGGCGAGTTTGATCGCGGCCATGATGTGTTATTTAGTAAACGAATTTTAAAGAAAACAGGTATGCGGCTTATTTCATGATTGAGTCATTCTAATTTAGAGATTCCTGGAGAAAATAACCATGTTTCGTATTAGCCAATATATGCGTGAATTAGAGTCACCTGCTCCGTTAGGTAAAAAACGCAATCCAGCGGGACCGGTTGTTATCTGGAATTTGATTCGTCGATGCAATTTAACCTGTAAACATTGCTATTCAATTTCTGCAGATAAAGATTTTCCAGATGAACTCTCTACCGAAGAAGTTTATAAAGTAATGGACGATCTTAAAGACTTCCACGTGCCAGTACTCATTTTATCGGGTGGTGAACCTTTAATGCGTCCGGATATTTTTGAGATATCTAAGCGCGCAAAAGATATGGGGTTTTATGTCGGGCTATCAACCAATGGTACCCTGATTGATGAGTCGAATATCGATGATATTGCTAAGATTGGTTATGACTACGTGGGTATCAGTATTGATGGCGTACGAGAAACCCATGATAAATTTCGTCGCAAGATCGGTGCTTTTGATGAGTCAATGAACGGTATACGTCTTTGTCGTGAAGCAGGTATAAAAGTCGGAATGCGTTTTACCTTAACGATGGATAATGCAAGCGAGCTTCCTCAATTATTGAATATTATGGAGCAGGAAAAGGTGGATAAATTCTACCTTTCACATTTGAATTATGCTGGCCGTGGTAATAAGAACCGTAAAGATGATGTTATTCATCAGCTCACACGTGATGCAATGGATTTGTTATTTGATACCAGTTGGAAACATGTAGAAGAAGGCCGGGAGCGTGAATTTGTAACCGGTAATAATGATGCCGATGGTGTTTATTTATTATATTGGATTGAAAAACATTTCCCGGAAAAATTAGAACATATGCGGGCTAAATTAGAGCAATGGGGCGGTAATTCATCGGGCGTAAATATATCGAATATTGATAACGTAGGTAATGTTCATCCAGATACTTTTTGGTGGGACTATAACCTGGGCAACGTTAAAGATCGCAAGTTTTCTGACATCTGGCAAGATCGCAGTGACCCGCTTATGGATGGACTGAAGTTAAAACCACGACCATTAAAAGGACGCTGTGGTGAGTGTAGTTATATAAATATTTGCGGTGGTAATACACGTGTTCGAGCGTATCAATTAACCAATGATTTTTGGGCAGAAGATCCCGCATGTTATTTAACGGATATTGAAATTGGTGCCGAGCAATCAGGTGAACGGTTAAAAGTGATACCCTGGTCGAGGGCAAGTGAAAATAAAAAAAAGAAAGCATAAATAAATGATAAGACTACTATTTTCAATATGTTTGCTGCTGTCTAGCAGTGTTAGTTTTGCAGTGTCAAAGCATGTTAAAGCGGTATATGAAAAACATTGTGCAAGTTGTCATGCTTCAAATAGATTAGGTGCAATGGGTCCTGCATTATTACCAGAAAATTTAAAACGTTTACCCAAGAAACAAGCGATAGCGGTTATTGCTGACGGGCGTGCAGCAAGTCAAATGCCCGGTTATTCAGACAAAATATCTAAAGAAGATATTCAGGCGTTAGTCGAATATGTTTATACGCCTTTACCGTATATTCCCAGGTGGGGGATGAAAGAAATAAAAAAATCTCATCTGGTTCATTTTAAATCAGGCAGCCTTGGCGACAAACCCATTTTTAAAGCGGACATGCTTAATCTGTTTATTGTTGTAGAAATCGGTGACCATCATGCAACGGTATTGGATGGCGATAAATTTGAACCTGTGCATCGGTTTAAAACACGCTTTGCCTTACATGGTGGGCCGAAATTTTCACCCAAAGGGCGTTATGTTTACTTTGCATCACGGGATGGCTGGATTAGTAAATATGATATTTATAACTTAAAAACAGTCGCGGAAATCAGAGCGGGTATAAATACCAGAAATTTAGCGGTATCAGGTAACGGCAAATTTGTTTTAGTTGGAAATTATCTTCCTCATAGTCTGGTGGTATTAGATGCAGAAAATCTTCAGCCAGTTAAAGTTATTGCGGTAAAAGATAAAAAAGGAGCGTCATCTCGGGTGAGCGCAGTTTATGCTGCTGCACCAAGAAACAGTTTTATTGCTGCACTTAAAGATATTCCTGAAGTCTGGGAAATTTACTATAACGATAAACATGCGCCTATTTATAATGGGCTGGTACATGATTATCGACATAGTGAAGGCATTGCAGATAAAAGCTCTTTTTCTATCCGTCGAATCGAACTGGATGATTATCTGGATGACTTCCAATTTGATCAGTCTTATACCCATTTAATGGGCGCTGCACGTAACGCTAAAAATGGTCAGGTTATTAATCTTGATATTCGTCGTAAAGTTGCGGATCTGGAGCTGACTGGTTTACCGCATTTGGGTTCAGGGATCACATGGGTATATAAGGGCCATCCTGTCATGGCGACACCTAACTTTAAAAAAGCAGAAATCAGTATCATTGACATGGTGACGTGGAAAACGATTAAAAACATTGAAACGCTGGGACCAGGATTTTTTATGCGCAGCCATGAAAACTCTAAATATGCCTGGGCAGACGTTTTCTTCGGTCCCAATAATGAAGCCGTACATATTATCGATAAAGAAACCTTAGAGATCGTTAAGACTCTCAAACCTTCGCCGGGTAAGAATGCGGCCCATGTTGAATTCGACCGTTATGGTAAACATGTTGTACTAAGTGTTTGGGATATGGATGGAGAGCTGATTATTTATAATGCTGATACCTTAAAAGAGATAAAACGTTTACCGATGAAAAAGCCTTCAGGAAAATACAATGTTTTTAATAAAATAAACCGTTCAGCGGGGACAAGTCACTAGTTATACCGATTATTTTTCATGTTGATGAATATAAAATAATAACCAAGTGAAATAGTTGGTTAGTTGCAATATTAGCGTTTAATGGTTTGTTGATGTAGATCAACTCTAATTTTCTAAAATGAACTATTATTGTTATGAGCCTTAAATTAATTAGCTGAGGTAGAAGTGAGTAATCTGACAAGAAGAGCTTTATTAAAAGCCAAATTTGGTACTGCTCGGCAAGCTATAAGGTTACCCTGGGTGTTAAATGAAGAACAATTTACGGATGGTTGTACACGTTGTCATGACTGTGTGACGGCCTGTTCTGAAAATATCATTATCAAAGGTGATGGTGGCTTTCCCGAAATTAATTTTAACAAAGGTGAATGTACTTTTTGTACAGATTGTGTAAAAAGTTGTTCTGAAAATTTATTTTATCCGGTTGAAGAAGTGCCCTGGTCTTTAAAAGCACAAATTACAGAAGCATGTTTTGCGAATAAAAAAGTGGTATGTGTTGTTTGCAAAGAACAATGTGAAGTTGAAGCATTAAAATTTACACCTAAAGTGGGTGGTGTAATGGACATTGAACTATCGCTTGAGCTTTGCACAGGCTGTGGAGCCTGTGCAAAGCCATGTCCGGCTAATGCTATCCAATTTAACCATATAAACGAATTTGAACATTAAGAAAATGGAGAGTATGCATGAATATTAGTGGTGTTTTAGTCCATGTGCAGCCACAACGAATGGACCAGATTAGTGAAGAATTAAAGACTATCGCAGGGGTCGATGTTCATGCTGCGGAAAAGGGTAAACTCGTTGTAACGGTAGAAAATGAAAAATTAAATGCGTTAGCTGATCAAGTTATGGCTTTCCAACATATTAAAGGTGTTATGTCTGTGTCAATGGTTTATCACGAAAGTGATGATGATGAGAATATTGATCTCGAAGATGTGCTTGCTGAAGTAACGCCAGCCTGTACTATTAATACTTGTAATGAACAACTTTCACAGGAGGCATCAGAATGAAGCTTAACCGTCGGAATTTTATTAAAACAAATGCCATTGCCGCTACTGCTGCGGCTGCGGGAATTACCATCCCCGGTATTAGTGCTGCTGCAGCCAAAAACGGTTCGAATAAAATCCGCTGGGATAAAGCGGCATGCCGTTTTTGTGGCACAGGTTGCAGTGTTCTTGTTGGTACAAAAGATGGGCGCGTTGTTGCGACACAAGGCGATCCGGATGCGCCGGTAAACCGTGGTTTAAATTGCATTAAAGGTTATTTTCTTTCAAAAATCATGTACGGTAAAGACCGCTTAACCAAGCCATTATTACGCATGAGCAATGGTAAGTATGATAAAGAAGGTGATTTCGCTGAAGTTAGTTGGGAGCAGGCCTTTGATATTATGGCGATTAAGTTTAAAGAGGCCTTGAAGAAAAAAGGCCCAACCTCAGTGGGTATGTTTGGCTCAGGTCAGTGGACTATTTGGGAAGGTTATGCGGCATCTAAATTATTTAAAGCAGGTTTACGTACCAATAATTTAGACCCTAATGCACGTCACTGTATGGCATCGGCGGTGGGGGCTTTTATGCGCGCGTTTGGTGCAGATGAACCCATGGGCTGTTATGACGATTTAGAGCATGCCGACGCCTTTGTTCTTTGGGGCGCTAACATGGCTGAAATGCATCCGATACTCTGGTCCCGCTTAAGTGATACACGTTTAACCAAGGAAGGATCTTCAGTACACGTGTTATCAACCTTCAAACATCGTTGTTTCGACTTAGCCGATAACGGTATGGTGTTTACACCACAAACCGATTTAGCGATTGCTAACTATATTGCGCACTACATCATTGAAACCAAGTCATATAATAAGGATTTTATTGGTGACAACGTTAACTTCACTAAAACGGTAACGGATATTGGATACGGTTTACGTCCTGAACATCCTTTAGAAAAAGCCAAAACCGGTACGGGTGGCAAACTAACCAAAATTAACTTTGAAGAGTATAAAAAATCGGTTGCAAAATATGACCTGGAATACACTTCAAAATTAAGTGGTGTGCCAAAAGAAAATTTACTTAAACTCGCAAAAATTTATGCTGATCCGAATAAGAAAGTGACCTCGTTCTGGACTATGGGGTTCAACCAGCATACACGTGGCGTTTGGGTTAATGGTTTGGTTTACAACATTCATTTATTAATGGGGAAAATTTCAGAACCCGGTAATAGTCCATTTTCTTTAACCGGTCAGCCTTCTGCATGCGGTACCGCTCGTGAGGTAGGTACTTTTGCTCATCGATTACCTGCAGACCTGGTTGTGAAGGTAAAAAGCCATCGTGATTTTGCTGAGAAAGTCTGGAAGTTACCTGAAGGAACTATTCCACCCAAGCCGGGTTATCACGCGGTATTACAAAACCGTATGTTAAAAGATGGCAAACTCAATGCATATTGGGTTATGTGTAATAACAATGTACAGGCAGCCCCTAATTTCAATGAAGAAACCTATCCGGGTTATCGTAACCCCGAAAACTTCATCGTTGTTTCCGATCCGTATCCAACAGTCACGGCAATTGCGGGTGATCTGATTTTACCAACGGCAATGTGGACAGAAAAAGAAGGTGCCTATGGTAATGCAGAGCGACGCACCCAATTCTGGCGTCAACAGGTTAAGGCACCTGGTGAGGCGAAGTCTGATTTATGGCAGCTGGTTGAATTTTCAAAACGTTTTAAAGTTGAAGAAGTCTGGCCTGCTGATTTAATTGCTAAACAACCCAGTGTTAAAGGAAAAACCTTGTACGAAGTTTTATTTAAAAATGGTCAGGTTGATAAATATCCAAAACAACAAGTAACCGATAGTCGTGGTAATAAATACGATAACGATGAGATGGATGATTTTGGTTTTTATTTACAAAAAGGTTTATTTGAAGAGTATCGTCGCTTTGGTACAGAAGGTCCGAAAAAAGGCCATGATCTAGGTGAGTTTGATGCTTACCACAAAGCACGAGGTATGCGCTGGCCTGTGGTTAAGGGTAAAGAAACCTTATGGCGTTATCGTGAAGGTTATGATCCCTTTGTTAAAAAAGGTGAAGGCGTTAAGTTCTATGGTAAAAAAGATGGTAAAGCGAATATTATCTTTGCACCCTTTGAACCTGCCGCTGAAAGCCCAGATAAAGAATATGATTTATGGTTATCAACTGGGCGTGTACTTGAGCACTGGCATTCAGGTTCGATGACGCGTCGCGTACCTGAGTTATATCGTGCCTTCCCGGATGCTGTCATGTTTATGCATCCTAATGATGCGAAGAAACGTGGCTTACGTCGTGGTATGACTGCTAAGGTTGCGAGTCGTCGCGGTGATATTTCTTTGAAAGTTGAAACGCGTGGACGTAACCGTCCGCCAGAAGGTTTAGTTTTTGTACCCTGGTTTGATGCTGGTCGTTTGATTAACAAGTTAACACTTGATGCAACCGATCCATTATCAAAAGAAACGGATTATAAGAAATGTGCTGTTAAGGTAGAAAAAGCGTAATAAAGGAAGTAATTGTGTTTGAGCATCAATTGAGCCGTAGACGATTTATCGTCGAAACCGCGAGAACTGCAAGTGGTGTGGCTTTATTGGGTGTTGGACTCGGTTTATATACCAAAGAGTCAAAATCATTACCGGTATATGCACTGCGACCACCGGGTGTTAAAAGTGAAGATGATTTTTTATCGGCGTGTATTCGCTGTGGTTTATGTGTTCGTGATTGTCCTTATGACATTTTAAAACTTTCAAAATTGGCTGAGCCTGTTGCATTAGGTACCCCTTATTTTGAAGCACGAAAGATTCCTTGTGAAATGTGTGAGGATATTCCTTGTGTTAAAGCTTGCCCAACGGGCGCTTTAGATAAGGGGCTCACAAATATCGATGATGCCCGAATGGGACTTGCCGTTATCGTGGATCAGGAAACATGTTTGAATTACTTAGGCTTACGATGTGATGTATGCCATCGTATATGTCCTTTAATAAATGAAGCGATTACGTTGGAACCAAGGCATAACCAGCGTAGCGGTAAACACACTTTATTTATTCCAGTAGTACATTCGGATAAATGCACCGGTTGTGGTAAGTGTGAACGAGGCTGTGTTTTAGAAGAAGCGGCCATAAAGGTATTGCCGTTAGACTTGGCGAAAGGCGAATTAGGGCATCATTATCGCTTAGGTTGGGAAGAGAAAGAGAAAGCAGGTGAAAGTTTAGTTACACCTGATATAGAACATAAATATAACCTACCTGAAGGTTTGAGGTATGAGCATGATGGTAAAGGTTTATTGAAGGACTCACGCTAATGGCGGCAAAGTTACCCGAGGAGGTTGGTAAAGAAGCCGTATTAGTAAAGGGGTGGTGGCGTGCAAATAAGTGGCTATTACTGCGGCGTGCAAGCCAACTCTTAGTTATAGCACTATTTTTAACTGGGCCTTTGTTAGGAGAAGGTTACTGGATTGCAAAAGGTAATTTAACATCAAGTTTAACCTTTGATATTTTACCGCTAACCGATCCTTATATTTTATTACAGTCATTTTTTGCCGGGCATGAAATTATTAGTCAGGCATTAATCGGCGCAGTGATTGTAACCGTATTTTATTTTTTAGTCGGCGGGAGAGTTTTTTGTTCATGGGTATGTCCGGTTAATATTGTTACTGATACAGCCGATGGATTACGAAGGAAGTTTAATATTAAAGGTGGAGCAAGGTTCTCGCGTAACTTACGTTACTGGGTACTGGCCATGACATTAATTATTGCAGTGATCAGCGGTAGTATCGCATGGGAGCTTATTAATCCTGTTTCAATATTGCAACGATCAATTATTTTTGGCTTTGGTTATGCGGGATTAGTTATATTAGCCATCTTTATTTTTGACCTTTTATTAAGTCGACAAGGATGGTGTGGCCATCTTTGTCCGGTCGGCGCCTTTTATAGCTTGTTAGGTCGCATAAGTCTTATTCGGGTAAGTGCAGCAAATAGAGAGAACTGTGATGATTGTATGGACTGCTTTTTAGTTTGCCCTGAAAAACAAGTTATTAAGCCCGCATTAAAGGGCGCTGAACAAGGAGCCGGACCGGTAATAATGGATAAGAACTGTACAAACTGTGGTCGCTGCATTGATGTTTGCGCCAAAAATGTTTTTAAATTTTCAAATCGTTTTAACAATGACATGTTAATGAATGAATCTAAAAAAGAGGAGGTTGCACCATGAAAAGGTCAACTGCAATGAGTATCTTAATGATGTTGGGTTTTGGTTTATTAGCGAACCAGGCCTGGGCAGAACATGTTGAATCTTTACGGGGGGCTAACCCAATGGCTGAGCCTGCGAAGGCGCCACAAGCAATGAAGTGGCAAAACGATCGTGAACCGATTACCCGTGATTATGTACAGCAACCGCCTATGATTCCGCATAAGACAAAAGGCTATAAGATAAATAAAAAATTTAACAAGTGTTTAACATGCCATAGTTGGGCAAATTATAAAGAGTCCGGGGCAACAAAGATTAGTCAAACGCATTTTAGTGACAGAGATAATAATGTATTGGCCAATATTGCTCCACGCCGATATTTTTGTAATCAGTGTCACGTCCCCCAGGTAACAGCCAAACCTTTGGTTGAAAATACCTTCAATCCATTACAAACAATAAAGCGCCACTAAGTTTAGAATTTTAAAAGGATTGAGATATGAGTTTATATGAAAATTCAAAAAAACGTCTTCAGGTTGTCTGGATGTTTTTAAAAAAACCAACAGCAAAATACTCGCTAGGCACTTTATTGGTTGTGGGATTTATTTCGGGAATCATTTTCTGGGGTGGATTTAATACTGCAATGGAAATGACAAATAATGAAGAATTTTGTATTTCCTGCCATGAAATGCGTGACTATGTTTATGAGGAGTACAAAGATTCTGTTCACTATGCCAATCGAACGGGAGTAAGGGCAACCTGTCCGGATTGTCATGTACCTAAGGAATGGACTTACAAAGTTGTCAGAAAAATTCAGGCAACAAATGAATTATTCCATAAGGCACTGGGAACAATTGATACGCCTGAAAAGTTTGAGAAAAAGCGTTTAAAACTTGCTCGGAATGTATGGAAAGCGATGAAAGAGACAGACTCCAGAGAGTGTCGTAACTGTCATGATTATGCATCAATGGATTATGCTGAACAAGGTCGGCGTTCTATGCAGCAACATGCAGAAGGACTTGAAGCGGGTAAAACCTGTATCGATTGTCATAAGGGGATTGCTCACTCTTTACCTGCAATGTATGAAGTGGATCCAAGTGCGGCAGTAGGTAATTAATTTTTCAAACTATATTTAAATTAGTGTGATTCTTTATTGCTGCTTGATAAAACGTAATTAATGGAAAATTTATAAAATTGTAAATTATTGAACGGTTTAAATTTCAATGATTATTTTGGCACCACCTAAGGTACTTTCTGTTATATGCATTGAACCTTTGTAAAGCAGCAATATATCATTAACCATTGCCAGGCCAAGACCGTGGCCTGGTGTGTTTTGATCCGCACGTTGACCCCTTAATAGAATACGTTCCCGCTCCTCTTTATTAATTCCCGGGCCATTATCTTCGATTGAAAGATGAATTTTTTCATTTAAAAGTTCAGCGCTAACAGATACTTTACTTTCGCACCATTTATACGCGTTTTCGATAAGGTTTCCTAACAATTCAAAAAGATCGCCCTCGTCAATTTTTATTGTTAATGAGGAGAAAATATCGACATGAATATCAATTTCCTTATCTTTATATACTTTATTAAGCGTTGATATTATTTTGTTAGTGACAGGTAGCAGATGGACCGTAGTGGCAGATTGGGAACGGCCTGCTGTAGCCGCGCGTTGAAGTTGATACTTAACAATATTGTTGACTATTTTTAACTGCTCAATGGCCGTGTTTTTTTGTTTAATCGTTGTGCTGTCAATGATGTTTTGTAATATGGCCAGAGGCGTTTTTAAACTGTGTGCCATGTTACCAAGTGAGTCACGATAACGTGTCAGTTGTTGTTGAGACGAGTCAATTAATTGATTCAGATTTTTACTTAGCGAATAAATTTCTTTTGGGTAATGGCCACTTAAATGTTGTTCTGTTCCTTTTTCTATTTTTAACAAATCATCTGCAACACGTCGTAATGGTTTTAATCCCCAAGCCAGAATAAACATTTGTATAATAATTAAAACAATACTTACGCCAGCTAACCAGACCCAGAGATTTTTTCTGAATGTAGCTATTTGCGAATTTAATACTTTTTTATTTTCCGCTACCTGAAAAATATAGGCTTGTTCACCTTTATCGGTAACCCAGAGAGTGGAAAAATTTAATACGGTAAAATAATCCTGTTTTATCTTATGTTTGGAAAAAGAAAACTCACCTGTTTTTATTCTGGATGGAAGGGGCAGGTTTGTATTAAGCATAGACTTTGATTGCCAGACCAGTTCTTTATTTATTGTGATGATGCGGGCATGCAGGCTGGATTCGGCAATATTTAAACGCGGTTCAGTAATTTCTTCAGGAAGTTGTAACTGGTTATTATCATCAAGTTCTGCTGTGGCTAATAAGGTATATATTTGTGTACGTAAATTTTCTCGTTGAGAATTTTCAACACTATTACGAAATGCCTTGTCTAAAACAACACCCGTTAATCCCATAAATAATATTAAAATTATTAGCGCAGAAATCAGAATTCGTGAGTGAATAGATGCGGTCATTTAGCGTCAGAGTCTTTGGGCGTATTCGTTTGACTTAGATTCCAGCGGTAACCGCGTCCTCGTAAAGTTTCTATAGGCTTGAGTTTGCCATCGGGATCCAGTTTTTTTCGCAGCCGACCTATAAACACTTCTATAACATTGCTGTCTCGATCAAAATCCTGTTCATAAATATGTTCAGTAAGTTCCGTTTTTGAAATAACTTTATCCGGATTCATGGCTAAGTACTCAATAACTTTATATTCATAAGCGGTGAGCTCAAGTTGCATATTATGCAGATAAACTGATTGAAGTGATGTATTAATGTTAACTGCGTTAAATTTAATAATGGGCTGACTAATACCCGCCGAGCGCCGTAATAAAGCCCGTACCCTGGCTAAAAGTTCTTCAACCTGAAAGGGCTTAACCAGATAATCATCAGCACCGGCTTCAAGACCTTCTACTTTGTCTTGCCATTTATCGCGTGCCGTTAAAATGAGAACAGGAAACTTGAGTTCAATTTCACGCCATTTTTGAATAATCTCGATACCAGAAAGTTTTGGCAGGCCTAAATCGACAATAGCCAGATCAAAAGGATATTCGCGCCCTGCATACAATCCGGCTTGACCATCTTCAGCTACATCTACCGCGTAACCTTCTTTTTGCAGGTACTGTTGTAGTTGCGAGCGTAAGTGGGGTTCATCTTCAATAATTAATACTCGCATAATGAAATATTACTGTGCAGAGACATGAAATGTTTTAATTTTCCCGGAGGGCAGCAAAACTTTAATTTTATAAATTCGGCTACCATTTTTATCCACTGTTTTAGCGGAAAGTATGCGTCCCTCTGTGTTTTTTTTGATAGCTTGTACCGCATTTTCCAGACCTTCGCCGCTATTTGCCAGCTGTATATTGGGTAAAAAATGGAGCTGGGATGCCTGACTGAGTGGACCAATAAATCCTGTTAGAATAAAAATTATTATTGTTACAAAGGTGTTTTTCATTACCTATATCCGGTCTGGTCATAATAGTTGAAGAGCGGGCAAGCATATGGACTTGCCCTTTCTTAAAGGATAACCAAGCTATATATATTACGCCAGATTTATTCTGGCTTTAATGACGTGCCAGAGCATTACCGACCAGTGCGCCAAAAATTGCCCCGCCAAATATTGCATCTGCATTCCCATGGCTGACGTCGTTAGCAATGGCTGAGCCAATTAAGCCACCTGCAATAGTGGGTAAAGCATTTTTAGAATGAAGATGAGTATTTATTGAAATTCCCGGCGAACGGTATCGGGACGAAACATAGGACTCATGGTAAACGCGTTTTTCTACGCGGTATTCCCGTTCCCAGCCAGAATAATCTCTGCGGATGCGCTCATATGTTCTGAAATGACGTCTGGCAGGATTATTGTATCCGTGATGTTTACGGAAATGAGGTTTTGCACGGTGTGCTCGTTTCCAATGTTTACGCTGTTTAAATTTACGGTAATTGCGCTCATGGCGGGGGGGCTCATAACCACGGGAGTATTCACGTTCGTAGCTATATTCTCGTTCATCACGATCATCGTCTGCCTGAGCGGTGCTCATGCCAGACAAGGCAGTGACAATAATAGCAATAGTTGCTTTGATGCTTTTTTTCATAAAGGTTCTCCTTTTGTTATCCACAGCTTTTCTGGCTGTTATGGAGAACTATAGTAAAGTGAAGCTGAACCTAATCTGAACGATCGAAATTAAAAAAGCCGCCCTGTTGTGATACAGGGCGGCTTTTTTTAGGCAAACTTAATTCTAACTTATTAAATTAAGTCGTTTGATAATACAAGTTTTGTGGGTGATTTGCCTGAGCAAAGAAGAACCAGCGCTCTGCAATCAAGCCGATGTATTGAATAATGAAGGCACCAATTAATGTTCCGGTGCTTCCTGATTCCATACCATTCCAAAGTAAGATAATAGGTAGCGGGAAAACTAAAATCATAAAGCTCCATTTCATTATCTTCATAAAGTCAGCCGATTTATGATGGAAAAAATCACGTGTGTTCACTGAACCACCTTGCATCCCCATCGCTTTTTGTTGGATCTTTGGGTGACGAATACCAATCGCAGATTGAATGGTAGATTTTGCTTTGATACGAGCATTGCGCATTAAAGAACCACCACGTGTTATAAAAGCCGCAGCAGTAATAATAATCGCCCAGTTGCCATACAAGCTTAATAAATCAGGCGCGGTTGAGCTTGCAAAAGCAGCTGCTAAAGTAAAACCGGAAGCCGTGCCAAGTAGCAGATAGTTTGCAACCGTTAGTGCACAAGCCCATTCTTGTAAGAACTTAACGGCTGCATAAATCATGCTGGTGCAAATAAAGAGTAAGAAAGTTGCAACCATTGCAACAGCACCAACCACTAAACTTAGCTGTAGTGTAGTACCTGTTTTACTGGTATATAAAACCGTATCCCAGCCAAAGAAATGCATAAGGCTGTAAATAAAAATTAAGCCCATCACCGCAGGCAAAACAATAACCTCACGTGACAGCCATGATGTGCGCCACATAGAGGCTGCACGCCAGGCACGTTCAGGTCGACCAAGGTGGAAGACAGAAGCGATTAAACCTGCAACTAAAAAGGCAAAGGCAATCATCGAGCCGGTACCATAAAATGCTGTACTGTCCTGTACAGGAACAAGCTGAACAGCGGAGTAACTTTGGCCTGTGAACAAGGCTAAAAATAAACCCTGACCCGCGCCAATTAATGTTGTTAAAAAGATAACTGAAAATGCCGGATGCATTGTCGATCTCCTAAATTGTATTCGAAAATTTAAAAATCTTATTTATAAATCGTAAAGTTTGTTCTCTGCCAAGGCGAAATATTTTGAAGAAAGCGGAGTTTGCTAGTGCAAATGAGCATTTCCGAAAAATTTTTCAACGCCGGCAGAGGGCAAAATCTGCGATTTACTTTACCAAGAAGTACTGTCGTCGAGCGTTGTACCTTCGACCGGACCGCTTGGACCACGTTGTTCTTTGTTCAACGGATTATCCGCACGTTGCAATTCATCTTCATGAATATGCATATGTGTTTTACGGCGTGGCAAATAATGATTAGATGGGTTTGTTCCCCATTCAGGCATTAATTGATAACCACCTTCTTCACGAATCTGTACAGAAACTTCTGAGTCAGGATCGTGAACATCACCAAATAAACGTGCGCTGGTTGGGCAAGCCAATACACAAGCAGGTTTACGTTCTGCTTCGGGTAAACTTTCGTCGTAAATTCGATCAACACATAAGGTACATTTTTTCATGACCTTTTGTTCTTCATCAATTTCACGTGCACCGTATGGACATGCCCATGAGCAATAACGACAACCAATACACTTGTCGTAATCAACTAATACAATGCCATCTTCTTTACGTTTGTAACTTGCGCCCGTTGGGCAAACTGGAACACAAGGTGCATCTTCACAGTGTAAACAACTCTTAGGGAAGTGAACGGTTTCTGTTTTAGGAAACTCGCCAATCTCGTAAGTTTGTACACGGTTAAAGAAAGTACCGGTTGGATCTTTACCATACGGATTTTCATCCGTCATAAATCCAGCAGGACCCGAGGTGTTCCATTCTTTACAACTTGTTACGCATGCATGACAGCCTACGCAAACATTCAAATCAATAACTAAAGCTAACTGAGTCATTATTTGGCTCCTTTAGTAAACATGCCGGCAAAGAAACCTTGTTTCTTACGACGTTCGCCCGTGCCAGGGACAGCGGGCATTTCATCAAACTGAGGATAAGATTCTTTTGCTTCATCATCTTCTGCTTTATAAACACGAACACGAACATCAAACCAACCGGCTTGACCCGTAACCGGATCAGAGTTTGAGATGTGCTCACCGCATTCATTTTTAGGCAACTCTTCAGAGATGAGATGATTTAACAAGAACCCTTTTTGTGATTCATTTGCATCACCGTCAAGGTTCCAGGCACCTTTTGCTTTACCCATCGCATTCCAGGTCCAAACTGTACCCGGCTCAACCGCTTCTGAGTAACGTGCTAAACAACGTACTTTACCGTGCATCGATTCGGCCCACATCCAGCCGCCATCTTCAATACCTTGAGCTTGAGCGGTTGATGGATGAATGTGCATATAGTTATGCGCATGAATCTGACGCAACCACGCGTTTTGCGAATCCCATGAGTGGTACATTGCCATTGGGCGTTGTGTTAACGCCGCTAATGGATATTTTTGCTTATCGGTTAACTGCACTTCTAACGGTTCTGCATAGAACGGTAATGGATCAAAGTGAGTTTCAACACGCATACGTAAATGTTCTGGTGGTTGTTTACCTTCTGACTTACCTTGAGCAGCACGACGGAACTTCATTAACACCTCAGAATAGATATGAATGTTAATTGGCTCTGCATAACGTTGTAAGGAGTGTTCTTGTGACCACTTCAGATAACCACGGTTCCAGTTACGCATGTACTGGTAAGACTTTGGTAAATGATGCTGATAAACGCAATTGTTTTTCTCATACATTTCCCATTGGTTTGGATTCGGCTCACCTTTCATGAACTTCTCGCCACCTTTACCACGCCAGCCTGATAAGAAACCAATGCCAGAACCCGGGGCTGTTTCATAGTTAACAATAAAGTCAGGGTAGTCACGGAATTTACGTGAGCCGTCTTCTTTAGTGAAAGCCGGTAACTTCAAACGTGAACCTAATTCGATGAGCACTTCCTGGAACGGCTTACATTCTCCTGTAGGTGGAACGACAGGAATACGAACAGAGTCAACCGGACCATCAAACTCAGAGATAGGACGATCTAACATCGATATTACGTCATGACGTTCAAGATAAGTCGTGTCTGGCAATAACAGATCGGCGTACGCTGACATTTCAGATTGGAATGCATCGCAAACAATCAAAAATGGAATTTTGAATGTACCATCTTCATTTTTGTCATTGAGCATCTTACGCACTTCAGACGTATTCATGGTTGAGTTCCACGCCATGTTTGCCATAAAGATGAGTAAGGTATCAATGTCATATGGATCTTTGTTAACGGCATTGGTGATCGCATTTTGCATCATACCGTGTGCGGATAATGGGAATTCCCATGAGAACGCCTTGTCAATACGGACAGGCTCACCTTTATCATCAACAAATAAATCATCGGGTTCAGCCGGCCAACCCAGAGGCATACCATCTAATGGAGTATTAGGTTGAACACCTTCTGGTCCTTTGGGTGTTTTCGCACAAGGTGGAATAGGACGTGGGAAGGGCGCTTTATGGCGGAAACCACCCGGGCGGTCAATTGTACCTAAAAGACTCATTAAGATAGATAAGGCACGAATCGACTGGAAACCATTTGAGTGTGCCGCTAAGCCGCGCATCGCATGAAATGAAACAGGGTTACCTGTCACCGTATCGTGATCTTTACCCCATGCATCCGTCCAGGCAATCGGCAATTCAATTTGCTCATCACGTGCTGTGATGCCCATTTCATGTGCCAGCGTTTTGATTCTGTCAGCAGGAATGCCAGTCACTTCAGCAGCCCACTCAGGCGTGTATTCTTCAACACGTTCTTTTAATAATTGGAAAGCCGGTTTGACCTGACGGCCATCTGGCATAGTGAATTCGCCCATTAAATAAGGATCAACACTTTCTTCACGAGCATGCATTGGTTTGTCGCTGGTGCGATCCCACCAGACGCGATCTTGGGGATCAAAGCAATCTGAATCTTGAGGAATATCGGTACGGACAAATAAACCGTGATCATCGCTGGCTTCATCGGTGCTGACTAATTCAGCAGAGTTAGAGTACTGGACTAAGAAATCACGATCATACAAACCTGTTTTGATCAGCTCATGGATAAGTGCAAGAATTAACGCACCATCAGTACCGGGTTTAATCGGAATCCACTCATCTGCAATGGCAGAATAGCCGGTACGTACAGGATTAATGGAGATGAAACGACCGCCATTACGTTTGAATTTCGATAACTCAATTTTCATTGGGTTAGAGTGATGATCTTCAGCCGTACCAATCATAATAAAGAGTTTTGAGCGCTCCAGATCCGGACCACCAAATTCCCAAAAAGAACCACCGATGGTGTAAATCATGCCGGCCGCTAAATTTACTGAACAGAAACCACCGTGAGCAGCATAGTTAGGCGTACCATATTGTTTGGCAAACATACCGGTTAAAGCTTGCATCTGATCGCGGCCAGTAAACATGGCAAATTTTTTCGGATCCGTTTCTCGTAAATGGCGTAAGCGATCTTCCATAATTTGGAAAGCTTCGTCCCAGCTGATTTCTTCAAACTGAGCTTCACCGCGGTCTGCGCCTTCTTTACGTTTTAACGGTTTAGTTAAACGTGCGGGAGAATATTGTTTCATGATGCCCGATGCGCCTTTGGCACAAATAACACCCTTATTTAAAGGATGTTCAGGATTACCCTGGATGTAACGAACTTCGTTATCTCGCAAAGTAACGCGAATGCCGCAACGGCATGCGCACATGTAACAAGTGGTATTTTTAGTTTCGATTCTGCCTTCAGGTGGCTGAATAGGGTCATGTAATACGGTCATATTGTGGCCTTGATTACTGTGAACAGTATTGATAATTAAACAAAGCGCGCGATTATAGGTGTCAAATCACGCAGTGGCTAATCAGGTTTACTTGGTGCATTATAAAATCATTATATACTAAATTACTGAGAGATTTCATCTACCCCAAAAGGGTAAGATCAAAATTAAGCATTATTTTGTTAATAAACATCTTTAAAACAAAGGGTTATGTAAAAATAAAGTCCGCTTCATACTATAGACAAGATTGCTTCTTTTTCCAGATTGTTATAGCGGCAGCAAGGTGTTTTTCATTAGTGATAGAAAAATTTTATATATAGAATAGTATATTTCTAAGGGTAGCGCTTTTTTCGAGTTTACTAAGAGGCAGATTAAAACCGGGCCATAGAGATATTTTGGGTATGTCTTGATATTGCCAGGGGCATGATCCATGATGAAGACACATATTATATATGTGCAAATATAAAGTCGTTCATACGCCGGCAAAAGAGAGTTTTATTAATAATAAAGTTGAGGTCGAGATGAAAAGGTTTAGCCCCCGTTTATTTTTAATGTCTATTTTTACAGTATTGATTTTTAGTTCCTCAGCGCATGCCGTCGAGACATTGCAATGGGCGGGTTGTGGTATTTCCAAAAAAGCCTTTATGACTGAGTTATCTAAAGCCTATACCAGGAAAACAGGGATCGAGGTTAAGTTAAGTGGTGGTGGTGCGACAAAAGGGATTCGCAACACCGCAAAAGGGTCGATACATATTGGTGGTGCTTGTCGCGTTTCGTTAGAACAACACCCGGAAGAGCGTGATGCTTTTCAGATTCCTGTTGCCTGGGATGCATTAGTGGCTTTTGTGCACAAAGATAATCCAGTCAATAATATTAGTTTTAAGCAGTTAAATAATATTTATCTAGGCAAGATTACTAACTGGAAAGAGTTGGGTGGTAATGATGCTCCGATAGAATTATATGTGCGACGAGGCAAATTATCTGGTGTAGGCCGCACATTACGAGAATTAGTTTTTGCAAATTATAATCAGGAATTTAAAGCAACTTATGTTGTTAAGTCATCAGGCCCGGTTGAAAAAGGGGTAGTAAAAAATGTTAATGGATTGGGTGTTTCTGGCATTAGTAGCGCAAAAAAACGTCAACTAAAATTATTAAAACTCGATGGTAAGGCACCGACATATGAAAACATTAAAAATGGTTCTTATGCGTTATACCGTCCGCTTTATCTTGTGATTAAGCGGGGTAATAAAACACCCTTGGTACGTGACTTTGTAAAGTATGCCGTTAGTGATGAAGGTCAGGATATTATTCGTTCCCAAGGTACCGTGCCTTATGCAGAAGCATTGCATTTAGTGATGAAACAGCTTGATCAATACGAGCGTGCTAACACAGAAGGTTTATCTCAAACCAGAGCACAATAACGTAATAAAGAAAGAGGTGTAAGCCTCTTTTTTTATGGGTGTACCCTTTTTTAATTTTCCGCTAGTGCGCTTAAAGCGCTCCGTTATCTACTTTGAACCAGACAATAATATTGCGTTGTTTTTATGTACTTTTTATAAACACTACTTTATTGAAATAGAAACGGTCATTTTCCGCAAAAGTCACACGGGATACTATTCAGGCAAAAAAGTAGAGGGTATAAATTTTTTGAATGGGGGGGTAATGCATTCGATGTAGACGCTCACTCATTTTAGGAATATTCTAGTCGGCAATTAATTTTGGGGGTTTTCAATTAAGGAAACTCTGGTTCAAGTCGCAATAAAATTTTGAGGATAACAAAATGTTCATGACCAACCCTTTTGACGCGCTTACGTCATTAATTTCAGCTGATGTTATGCAGATGTATATCATCGTCATGGCTGTACTTGTCGCCGGCGGTACAATCTTAGACATGATGCATAAGAAAAGTGCCAAGTACTTTTTTGAAAATGCAGAAAAAGCAAAAGCAAGTGCGACACGCACAGTTAGCGCTGGTGAAAAAGTCGGCCTCGCTGTTGGTACAGTAGCAAGCGAAGTACTGACTTCCAGCGAATTCTGCAATACGAAACGTCGAATTTCACATCTTTTAACGATGTACGGTTTCATTATCTTCGTTGCGACATCAGCACTGATGATTTTTGGATTCGACGCAATTGCGACATCGACTCTGGCGCAGTTTTGGCACATTGGTGCAATCATGCTTTGCCTTGGTGGATACTGGTTCTGGTTCTTCATCCGTGTTGATGTGAACTCAGAAGGTGCTAAGTGGTACAAATTAGTACGCGCAGATATCTTTATCGTTTCACTCTTCACGACAGCGACATTCGGATTAATCTGGTCTTACTTACAGTCTGGTGGAACGAATGGTGCGGTTGCTGATATGGGTTGGACAACATTGTTCTTCGTTTTATTCGTTATTTCAAACACAACACTTTTTGCTAGTGTACTGTGGTCTAAATTTGCACACATGTTCTTCAAACCAGCCGCTGCTTATCAGAAGAAAACAACAATAGCGGACGGTTCAAGAGAAAACTTACCGGGTGATTTCGATTTATCTTCTCCTGAAGTACAGGCAAGATTCCCGGATATCCCGGAGTACATGGGCAAAAACCCAGAAAACATGGGGCCTGGTATTCGACGCGAACCTGCAAACCATTACTAAATTTAATCTAATAACAATTATTTAAGAAAAGAGAGAATATATTATGCCTACTTTTGTATATATGACTCGTTGTGATGGTTGTGGACAGTGCGTTGACATTTGCCCATCTGACATCATGCACATCGATAAAACATTACGCCGTGCCTACAACATTGAACCTAACATGTGTTGGGAATGTTACTCCTGCGTAAAAGCCTGTCCTCACCACGCTATTGATGTACGTGGCTACGCAGATTTCGCTCCACTGGGACACTCTGTACGTGTACACCGTGATGAAGAAAAAGGCACGATTGCTTGGCGCATCAAGTTCCGTAACGGTAAAAAAGACATGGAATTGCTCGCGCCTATTACGACTAAGCCATGGGGTACGGGTTACCCTGATTTAGCTGCGGCACCTGCACCAGCCGGTGACGTGGTTAAGGGTGAAAATTTATATAACGAGCCTAAGTATGTTGCTATGAATGACAGTGCATTAGCGACGCTTGAATCAAATGGCTTGGAAATTAAAGAAGGGGTGTACTACTAATGGGCTACAAGACAATTATTGAAGATGATATCGATATCCTCGTCGCGGGTGCCGGCCTTGGTGGTACGGGTGCTGCGTTCGAAGCAAGATACTGGGGTAAAGATAAAAAAATCGTTATTGCTGAAAAAGCAAACATTGACCGTTCTGGTGCAGTAGCACAGGGTTTATACGCGATTAACTGTTACATGGGGACACGTTTTGGCGAAAATAATCCTGAAGATCACGTACGTTATGCGCGTATCGATTTAATGGGTATGGTTCGTGAAGATTTAGCCTTTGATATGGCGCGTCACGTTGATTCAGCGGTTCATCAGTTTGAAGAGTGGGGTTTACCTATCATGCGCAACACGAAGACTGGTGCGTATCTTCGTGAAGGTCGCTGGCAGATTATGATTCACGGTGAATCTTATAAGCCAATTGTTGCTGAAGCGGCAAAAAAATCAGCAGATAAAGTATTCAACCGTGTTTGTGTCACTCATTTATTAATGGATGAAGCGAAAGAAAACCGTGTTGCCGGTGCTGTTGGTTTCAACGTACGTACAGGTAACTACCACGTCTTTAAGTCTAAGACTGTTATCTGTGGTGCGGGTGGTGCTTCAAACATCTTTAAACCACGTTCAGTGGGTGAAGGTGCGGGTCGTGTATGGTATGCACCATGGTCATCAGGTTCTGCATACGGTCTTATGATCGAAGCCGGCGCGAAAATGACGCAAATGGAAAATCGTATCGTATTAGCGCGTTTCAAAGATGGTTATGGCCCTGTTGGCGCATACTTCTTACACCTTAAAACATATACGCAAAATGCTTACGGTGAAGAATACGAATCAAAATGGTTCCCAGCGCTTCAGGAAATGGTGGGTAAAGAATATCTTGATCCAGAAGCGTCACACGCAACACATCGTCCAATTCCGACATGTTTGCGTAACCATGCAATCATCAATGAGGTGAATGCAGGTCGTGGTCCTATCCACATGGTAACGATGGAAGCTTTCCAGGATCCGCATTTAGAGGAAATTGGCTGGCATAACTTCTTAGGTATGACGGTTGGTCAGGCGGTACTTTGGGCGGCAACAGATGTTGATCCTAAATATGAAAACCCTGAATTAACAACATCAGAGCCATATGTAATGGGTTCACATGCAACAGGTTGTGGTGCTTGGTGTTCAGGTCCTGAAGATGTTTCTCCAGATGAATACTTCTGGGGTTATAACCGTATGACGACAGTTGAAGGTTTATTCGGTGCAGGTGATGCGGTAGGTGGTACTCCACACGCATTCTCATCAGGTTCTTTCACTGAAGGTCGTTTATCAGCTAAAGCCGCTTGTAAATATATCGACGATGGTAAGGCTGAAGGTATTCGTGTTACTGACGCTCAGATCGCTCGCCGTAAGGAAGAGATCTACAAGCCAATGGAAACCTACACTGTAAGCCGTAACGAAATTGTTGCGGGTTCTGTTAACCCTAACTACATTAATCCACGTCAGGGTCTGGATCGTCTACAGAAATTGATGGATGAGTACTGTGGTGGTTTTGGTGTTAACTACATGACTAACGACAAGCTTTTAAGCATTGGTCTTAAGAAGATGGCGGTTCTGGGTGAAGACTTAGATAAAGTTGCTGCTGAAGATGTCCATGAGCTATTACGTGCATGGGAATTGAAGCATCGCTTCTTAACTTCTGAAAGTGTATTCCAGCATACAATGTTCCGTAAGGAAACTCGCTGGCCTGGTTACTACTACCGTGGTGACGCAATGAAGGTTGATGATGAGAACTGGCATGTATTAACCGTTTCTCGTCGTGATCCTAAAACAGGTGAGTACACGATGGAAAAAGCGCCTCTATACCACCTTGTTGGTGACATTGAGGACAAAGACCTGGCTAAACTGAAAGCAGAAGGTCACCACTAAGTAAATAAACGCTTGCTTTAATTTAAGCCAGCTAACTATTTGCAACATAAAAAAGGACTGGCATGTATAATGTTGGTCCTTTTTTTATCTAAATAGGGTGTTAATTTCCACGCTATAGATATGGTTAAGAATACTAGTATTTTATTGAGAAAGTTAAATGAACATTATTGAAAACACAGATGAAGAAATTTTAGAGCAAGCACACCCAATGTGGGCAGACCTTGTTAAGTATTCTAATGAAGGAAATTACGGCGCTTTTACCCGTAATTTTTCGGCTTCATTTATGAAGGGTGCAAACGAAGTTGAAATGGGCAAGCAGTTTGCAAGAAGCGATTTAGCGAAAAACCTGTCGGATGATTATTCATACCTTGGCATGATACGTCGTGGCGAACATGTCACCGTTCTTTATAAAGTAATTCACAAAGAAAGCAAAGCTGAATGGCTGGGTCGACTGGTACTCGGTTATGAAAAAGAGAAAGTTAAAATTTTTGGTGCGACCTTATTCTAAGAACGGCTGTTCTATAATCAGATATAGAAATAATCAGATATAGAAATAATTAGATTAATTAAAGAATGGTTTTAAAAAGCGTTAGAGAAAACAGGCTGTAAAAAATGTCAGATACAATTGAAGACGAAAAATTCGTCGAACTAAATTATAAAGTCGTCGACGATAAAACCGGCGATGTACTTGTTACGGTTGATTACCCGATTGGTTATGTTCATGGTGTCAATGATGTTATGTCAGAAGAAGTGACTAAACATCTTTATGGTAAAAAAGTCGGTGACATTATTGATGTGCCGGTGGATACAAGGCTGTTGTATGGCGAGCGTGATGAGTCATTGGTTTTCACCGATCATATTGAGAATGTTCCGGAAGAATATCGTGAAATCGGTATGACTATTACCATGGAAAATGAAAAGGGTGAGCCAAAAAGTTTTATCGTGACTCGTTTTGATGATAAGACCTTAACCGTTGACGGTAACAACCCGCTATGTGGTAGAGATGTCACTTTCGTATTAGAAGTTTTGACGGTGCGCGAAGCTACTGATGAAGAAGTTGATCTGGGTGGTGCAGTTGATGCTAATCCTGATTTAAATGAAATACTTGAACGTGCAGAATGAAGTACTCGCAATGAATTATAGCAAGCCAACCATATTTTACCCCGATAACCGGGTGCTTGAACGTGCCATAGCCTCTTCACTCAGAATACTTGGTGAAGAGGCGACGGCCTTAGCCGCCCCGGATACCGCGGCAACGGTTGCAGATAATTTTGTTCATACACGGGGTAATTTCGAACAGCAACGTTTTAGCACAAATATTCTTGAGCCGATGCGTGAGGCACTTGAGGCTATGCTGAGCGCTGAATATCGTGAGCAGGAGCCTGCAGCCTGGGTTGAGGTACAGAACCGTCTGGGGACTATCCTTGCTGCTCTGGGGCAACAGCAACACGATACTGCTCTGTATGAAAAAGCGATTGCGTGTTTTCACCATGCGCTGGAAGAGTTAAGTCAGGAAAGTGCACCTCTTGAATGGGCGGCCACACACACCAACTTAGGTGCGGCACTTCAGGCCTTGGGTCGACAGCAGTCTGATTCAAATACATTAAACAAGTCAATTGACGCTTATACCAATGCGTTACTGGAATGGTCCCGCAAAGACACTCCTGAAGAGTGGGCGCTAACCATGCATCAATTGGGCGCGACCTTTCATGCCTATGGCAAACTTCTTAAAGGTAATCGTACTTTTCAAAAGTCTGTGGTGTCTTATAAAAATGCACTGGCAGAGTTTGATGCCGATAATCATGCTTTAGAGTTGGCTGCGACGCATAATAACCGTGGTGCGGTGTTGCATAATCTGGCTGAATCAGAAGAAAATCCGGAGCGTTTGATCGAGGCGATTAGAGCTTATGAAACGGCTTTGACAGTCTGCATGGAGCAGCAGTTGCCGATTCACCATGCAGTATTATGCAGGGTAAATAAATTTTCTGCTCAAAGTGTCATGGCAGAGTTAACCAGAGATACGGCGCTAGCTGATGAAGTGGCGGATGAGTTTGAAATTATCCTTGAATGTTTTCCGCATGCGCTACAACCACTGTGTGCAAAGTATTGCGAAGAGCAGATGAATAAAATGCGAAAGATGGCTGAAAGCTCTGCTGCCTAGTAAATATCTTTTGAGCTTAGCCTCTTTCCCGCTGGTTATTCCAGAGGGAGGTGGGACTAAGATTAGACTCGTTCAGAAAGTTCGTAGTCTACATTTATAAATGCACCAATATCTGCACAAAATCTGATTATACGTGCGCCAAAGCCAACATCGGGTTTTGTTTCGTCTTTATCAATTGATAAGGTCAGCACAACCCCTATTCTTGGCGACAAGTTATGGCTTTTACAGATTTCGATAATTTTGTCCTTAGCGGGTTCAATCTTTTTAAGAATTTCATCGTCGATAAGTTTGTAAATATCCAGATCCTGCATATCAGAATTAATGGTTTCTGTGGAAAATTCCCATGAGCTAATGACCGGTTTATCCAAAGTGCCGCTCATTCCAGCATTATTGGTTGAGGTGGGCTCCAGACCAATGAATTGTGTAACCAGATCCGGGTCGAAGTGATAACCAGAGAGTCCGAAAAAAGCGCGTCCTTTATTAGATGCCACGGATAGAGTCCTCAATTATGATTGTTAATAAGGGGCGTGATTATAACTGATAGGCCGGCTTGATACGGTACTTAATTTGAAAATAAAACGGCTCTTGTTTGATGTCAAATCCACTGTAGAGAAGGCCTTTGATTAGATATAAGAATACCCGCTTAAAAAAATATTATAGAACTACCCTATTATGTTTCTGCTCCAAAAGAGGTAGAGTTAGGGTCTGTTAGAGAGAGGTTTGTGGTTTGTCAGCTGAAGTAAAACAAGAAAAAAAGCGAGACCCCAATAACCCCTGTCTGTTTTGTACGGACCCTCGAGGAGTGTCTCTGCAAAATGAGCTTGCTTATAGTGCCCGCGATAGTTACGGGGTAAGTCCGGGGCATACCCTGGTGATTCCGCGTCGTCATGTCGCAGCGTTTTTTGATTTAACGCCAGCAGAAGTGGCTGCTTGCATGGAATTGATCAACGAGGAACAAAAGCAGCTGGATAAAGAGTTTAAGCCGGATGGCTACAATATTGGTGTTAATGTAGGGCAGGCAGCCGGACAGAGTATTTTTCATGTCCATATTCACATCATTCCCCGTTACAGTGGGGATGTTGAGAATCCACAAGGTGGCGTGCGACATGTGATACCTAAGAAGGCGCACTATACGCGCTAGAACAGTATAATTTGGTCAGTTTACTGGGAGGGACTGACACTATGTTTATATTCCTCCCGCTATTATTACAATTAAGGAGTTAATATTATGGGTGAATTTACACGACCTAAGGTTCCAACAGGCGTAACAGAGTATGTGACTACGACACAAAAAGAAATCGTACCTGGACAGTTTCATGTCGGTTATACAACTGAATGGAAAAGTTTCCAAAAAGAAGTACCGTACCAAACGCCTAAGAAGCCTTAAGGTAATAAGCCGCACCTATCTCTAAGGTAGGCGGTAAAGCTAAATTTAAATTTAGTTTATGATAAGCACGCTTTTATAGCGTGCTTTTTTTATGTTATTTGCAAGGTGCTATTAGTGTATGCAAGTTATTTACAGGTAGAAGCGCTTACTGTAAATGCTTTTAACAAACAGTATATTGATGCCTACTTCACGAGCGGAATATATATATTAAACGTTGTACCTTCACCAACAATTGATGAGAAATCAATCGCGCCTGCCATAGACTCTATCATCTGTTTAGTGATAGCGAGTCCAAGCCCTGTACCGCCTTTTGCACGGGTTGCTGAAGCATCATTTTGAGTAAATTTATCAAAAATGGTATCAAAAAAATCTTTTGGAATACCTTCTCCTGAGTCTATGACAGATACTTTGGCATAGGAGCCTTTAATCGTTGTGCTAATAAGAACAGAAGTATTTTTATAAGAAAATTTTACCGCATTAGATAACAGGTTTGACATAATTTGATCGAGACGCTGAGGATCTACGTTTATCATCAGGTTGCTGTCAGTTTCAATAAAATCTATATTGACATTACGCTGCCCGGCATAAATCATGTTCTCAGTCATGACTTTATTCATTGCTTCAGTGAGGTTGACTTGTTTGATGTTAAAATTTAATTTCCCCGCATCAATTTTTTGCATATCAAGCAGATCATTTATCACGTTCATTAAGCGCTCTGTATTATTGTATGCAGTTGCTAATAACTCTTCTGTCTTATCGGGATTTTCTTTAAGCACTCCACTGTTTAGCAAACCTAAAGCACCCCGGATAGAGGTCAAAGGCGTGCGTAATTCATGACTGATATTGCTAACAAACTCAACCTGCATTCTATGGGTTATCTTACGCTCACTAATGTTACGAACAATACAGTTATACATTATACTATTATCAATTATCATTTCATTTAATGTGATTTCTATCGGGAAGTTTATCCCTTTTTTATGGAGTCCTTGCTTCTCGTAAAATACATCGCTGTTTATTTTTACGCCTTTAATATCAGAAATAATAAAATTTATTTTTCTGTTAACAGCATCCCGTGACGTATAGCCGAAGATTTTAGTGATAGCAGAATTAATTTCCTGAATATGGAAGTTATGGCTTAATGTAATAATACCGTCTGACATTGACTCTAAAATAGCGCGGTGTTTATTCTCACTGTTTTTTAGAACGCTGGTTTGTTCATCAACCATGCTTTGTAAATTTGTATTTAATCTTATTAGTTCCTTTCGTGAATGAGTAAGAGTTTCTGATTGCTGTATTAAAGAATTTATTTTTGTCTGAATTTCACTGGCCAGTTTATTGTAAGATGTTGCCAGGGCAGATATTTCATCTTTTCCTGACTCAGGGATGCGGATACTATAATCACCTAAAGCGAGTTGCTCTGCACTATGTTGTAATTTTGTGATCGGGTTTAATATTTTTAATATTAAAATCGCCAAACCAACAATAAAAAATACAATGTAGATAAGTAATAATAATGAAGACGTATTCCGAAGTTTTTGTTCTGCTTCTGTTAAGCGGTTAAGAGAACGTTTGCTCATGTTATATGCTTCAGACAACATGGTTTTGATATAAGGTCGTATTTTTAAATCTGTTAGTTCTTCTTTATATTTTATTGTTGATGTGTTGTTACTACTCAGGCTGTTTATAGTCCTGTCAACTTGAGCGTCACTGGATATGATTTTCTCCAAAGATTGTACATCATCATCAGTATAAATTTTACTGGATATTTTGTTGAGTAATACTTTAAGAGCGGCGTGATTGTTTTTCCATTGTGTATCCGCTTGAATATTTTGGCTGTTTAAGTATTCAGTGGTGACGCTCTCAAACTCAAATATATTCTGAATTAGTGTTTGCGTAAGTTTGTTTGTTTCACCTTGTGTCTGCAGATCTTGTGATGTTTTCCAAAATGAATAACTAAAAATGAACGTAACAAATATAATCACTGAAGCAAAAATTTTAAGCTTAAAAGATATAGACATTTTTAGTAAGTGTTGCTGACTGTTTCTGGGTTAAGTTTTTTTGAATTAGCTAGGTGGATGATATTGAGATAGTTTGATGAAATATTTTGAGGGCAACCCATGCCTCGTTGCGCTTTATCTTCTTGTTTAAAAATAGTTAATCCGGCAGGGTAGGAGGCAACAATTTCTATGTTGATGTTTTTATCCATGTGTTCTAATGTGTTTCTATCGGAGTCAGGTTTTTTAATATTTCGGCATACCCCCACTTTTTTAAAGTAGTTGAGTTTTGTTAATAACAATGCTGTTACAGGTGTCGCGCTCATTTTTGATATGAGTATCACATTGACAGAGTTTATGGATTTGTTATTTGGATATAGAGACTGTCTTAAACTTGACATAAAAAATAAGGCTAATGAATAAATTGCCATTAGTCGTTCCTTGAAGAAATTAATTGTAGTTATATTATTAGTTATCTTACTTTAAGTATCGGCTTATAGAGAAGAAACTTTAATGGTGGACGGTATTTATTACATCTATACGACGAAGTATCTTTAACTAAAGCTAATAGTGCATTATTTCTGGTGTCAGGCTACTAATAAAATATTAGAAAGCATTGATAATTTGTTTATATAAAATTCTTTGTTAAAAGATTTAATGAGTTTTACAAGGTAGTTGGTTTACCATACTTTTAGTGAAGTAATCGTTGCTTGAATGGATTGGGGCTTAAAAATTATGTTGAGAAATGGCGGAAAACAGAAGTTTTTAGATTTTTTTGCTGTGTTTTTTTTATTTTTCTTCGTAACTACGGTTACTGCTTCACTAAATTTAACGAAGGAAGAACAGCTGTGGATTAAAGGCAATACTCAACTTATTGTTGCTAACGAAATGGATGGGCCGCCTTTCGATTATACAGAAAAGGCCAAACCAGCAGGTTACTCTATTGATGTTATTCGTCTCATTGCAGATAAAACGGGTCTGCAAATGAAATTCATTAATGGTCATACACGACAAGAGTTGTTGCTAAAATTTAAAGAGGGTGAAATTGATATTTTACCCGCTATTTCCATCAACAATGAACAACGTAAAACGATTTCATTTAGTAAAAGTTATTATGCGCAACCATCAATAATAGTTGTTCACAAAAATAATAAAGACATTGCCAGCATTGAAAGTTTAACGAATAAGCGGGTTGCCGGTGTAAAGGGTTATAGTATTAGCGCGGCGATTAAAAAAATAAAACCGACTGTTACGATGGTAGAGGTCAGCAGCATATTAGACGGATTAAAATCGGTTTCGCTTGGATATGCGGATGCCTTTATTGACAGCATTGGAATTATATCTCACTTATTGGATAACAATTACATCCCTAATCTTAAAATTATTAATAATGTTGAACACCCTGCTCTCGCCAATCCGGCCCTCCATATGGGAGTGGCAAAAGAGAATACGCTGCTGACTAATGTTTTAGATAAAGCACTTGCATCCATTAGCCGGGATGAAAAACGTACATTGGAAAATCGTTGGTTTTATGTTTCAAAAGAAATAGAACAATCAGACTCAGTAGGCCAGTTGGATTTATCTGCAGAACAACTTGATTGGTTAAATAAACAATCAAAAATTCGTATTGGTATTATGAGTGCCTGGCCGCCAATGGATTATGTTGATACAAAGGGGCAGCCCGCCGGGATCGGGGTAGAATTTATTAAAGCATTGAACCGCCGTTTAGATAATAAACTTATTATTATTCCCGGATTATGGGAAGATAATTTTGCTGCTGTGAAAGAAAATCGACTCGATGCTTTAATGGATATTACGCCGCGATCAGAACGCGAAGACTTTATTCATTTTACCAAACCTTATATTGAAGTTCCCCACCTGATTTATACACGTAAGAATGAAGTACATATAGATTCCTTAGCTGATCTGAAAGGCAAAGTCGTTGGTATTGAGAAAGGTTTTTTTATCGTTAAAGTATTACGTGAAAAATATCCCGATATTAAGATAATACAGTATAGGACTACCAGCGATGTACTTGATGCGCTATCTAAAGGTGAGGTTGATGCCTATGTCGGTAATCGCGCGGTAGCCAGTTATATTATACAAAATGAGCTGATTACAAATGTCATTGCACAGGGAAAAGTTAGAGAAACATCCTCGATTAACGCAATTGGTGTGCGTAAAGATGAAAAAATATTACGTGATATATTGCAAAAAGGATTGGATGATATAAGCGCAATAGAGCGCGCCCAAATCATAAATCCGGATAATAAATTAAATAATTTCTCAGAATTAAAATCAATATTATTTAACAAGCTTTCTAAAAAAGAACGCCGCTGGTTAACCAAGCAGCCAACTGTTCATCTTGGCGTTGACCCTAGTTGGCCTCCGATTGAATGGATTGACGAGCAGGGTAACTACCGGGGGATGACTTCCGATTACATTAAATTTATTGCAGATTTATTGGGTTTGAAATTTGTAACACCTGAACGTATGGCCTGGACGGAAGTTTTACAGGGCGTAAAAAAAGATAAACTGGATATTTTACCTGCTGTTGTACGGACAGAAGAACGTAGCAAGTTTTTAAATTTTACCAAACCCTATATAAAATTTCCTTTTGTTATTTTTACCCGGGATAACACCGAATTTATAACGGACATACAGGATTTGTATGGTAAACGTGTTGGCATAGAAGAGGGGTATTCATCACAAGAAGATTTAAAAAATGATCATCCTCAGCTGGATCTTGTCTCTTTTACCACAACAAAAGATATCTTGTATGCATTGTCTGTAGGTGAAATAGATGCATATATTGGTAATTTAACCGTAGCGGTGTATTTGCTCAAACAGGAAGGTTTAACAAACATCAAAGTTGCAGCACCTACCAAATATAGTTTTGAGCTTTCTATAGGTGTACGAAAAAAATTGGGTGAGCTTTATACTATAATGGATAAAGCACTATCCATGATTGATGAAGTGCAGAAAAACGAGATACGCCAGCGCTGGTTAAAACTTAATTATAAAGTTGGTATCGAATATGATTTGGCGATGAGAGTTTTTATCGTCACAATAATTATTTTCTTATTAATTTTATTGTGGTTATTTGTTGTAAAGCATCAGAAAAAAATAATCAGTGCAGCTAAAGAAGAATCCGATAGAGCAAATGCTAAACTAAAGGAGCTCGATCAGCTTAAATCGATGTTTATTGCATCGGTTTCTCATGAGTTACGCACACCACTGAACGCCGTTATTGGCTTTTCCAGTGTTATGATGAACGGGCTTTATGGTGAGTTGAATGAAAAATATCTGGATTACACCACACGCATTAATAAGTCCGGACAACACTTATTATCACTTATTACAGATATTATTGATATTTCTAAAATTGAGTCGGGTAATCTTGATATAGAAAAATCTGACTTTGATCTCGATGAAATAGTTGAAGAGGCTGTTACCAGCTTAGAACAGCTGGCTTCGGGTAAAAATTTGCTTTTAACTAACAGTGTTCCGAAAGGGATTTTGCTGCACACGGACAAACGTAGATTATTTCAAACTATTCTTAATTTTGTGAGCAATGCGGTTAAATACTCGGAACAGGGTGAAGTTAAAATATTCACAGAGGTTAATAATGACACTGTTACATTAACTGTAAGTGATACAGGAGTAGGGATTGATGAAGAAAATATGGATTGGTTGTTTGAGCCTTTTGAAAGATTTGAGTCGCACATTAGTATAAAAGCGGGTGGTACAGGCCTGGGACTTTATCTGACAAAAAAAATAGTCACCGATATGTTAAAGGGTGAAATTGGCGCGAAAAGTAAGTTAGGAGAAGGCAGTTCATTTTGGATAAAGATCCCTAAAGTCTTGTAATAAAATTGATGTTAAGTTTTATTTTTTATAAAGGAAAAGAAAATGGAAACGGCATTGGTAATTGAAGATAATCCAAATAATATGGTACTCATTTGCGATATTCTTGAGTTTAATGGTTATTCTGTTATTCAGGCCGAAACGGGTACATCAGGTTTTGAAATTGCTAAAACTCACCATCCGGACTTTATTATTCTGGATATTCAACTTCCCGATATTAACGGTTTTAACGTTCTGGAGAAGATAAGAGAAAATGCTATAACTAAAAATATTCCTGTCATCGCGATGACCTCCTATGCGATGGCCGGTGATAAAGCTAAATTTATTGCCGCAGGTTGTGATGGCTATGTAGAAAAGCCGATAGAACCGGGATTAGTGATTAAACAAATTCAAAAGGCACTTAAAAAATCATAATGAAAGTTCTTGCTGTAGAAGATGTTGAAGATTCAAGAGTACTTCTTGAAGATATTTTATTATCCGAAGGATATGAGGTAACAACAGTTGCCGATGGTTTGGAGGCATTAAAGCAAGTCAAACAAATACGACCAGATTTAATTATTTCCGATATTCTTATGCCAGAAATGGATGGTTTCGAGCTTTGTCGTCAATTGCAGCGTGATCCAAAGTTTGAATCGATTCCTTTTATTTTTTATACCGCAACATATACTGATGCGAGTGATGAAAAACTTGCTTTATCGCTGGGTGCAAGCCGTTTTATTATCAAACCTGAAGACCCTTCCAGATTACTTGAAATTATTAGAGAGGTTGTTGCTGAGCACAGTGATACTGTTTCAGAAAAGCGTGTAATTGATAAGGATGGTGACAATAGTTTTGAAATGTCATATTCAAAAGCACTGAGTAAAAAATTAAACAAGAAAGTTGATGATCTTGAAAAGCAAAAAGAACAATTAAAAATTATTACAGATAGTGTACCTGCACTGATTTCAGAAATCGATGAAAAGGGTTGTTATTTATATGTTAATAGTGCTTATGAAAAATGGTTTAACCTTTCCAGAGATGAAATTGTTGGAAAAAATATTATTAATATTGCCAACAGTACTTTGTATCACATTGTTCAGCCGTATATTGAAAAAGCTCTTAAAGGAGAAGAGGCCGTTTATGAAGGTTATGTAAAAGATGTCTTTGGCGATGAGCGATATATATTAGCGCGTTATATTCCTTATAAAAGAAAAAACATGAAACACTATCATTGCTTTTCATTTGTTAACGATCTTACAGAGAAAAAGCAAGCAGAAAATGAAAAGCAGAAGCTGTTAATGCAATTGCGTCAGTCTCAAAAAATGGATGCTATAGGTCATCTTGCTGGTGGTATTGCACATGATTTCAATAATATTCTTGGCATTATTCTTGGTTATGCTGATCTTATTGTTTTAGCAGAATTTGAAAACAAGAACGGGCGGCTTGAACTTTATAACCAACAAATTAGAACAGCAGGACTTCGTGGAAAAGAGCTGGTTAGTCAAATAATGAAGTTTAAACGAAATCCAGATGAACAGTCAGAATTCTCAGTTGATATAAAACCACTTATAAAAGAAGTTATTAAACTGGTTGAAGACACCTTTTCTGCTTCAGTGGCTATTGATAGCGATTTGGATGAAAGTATCTCACCTGTTGTTATCGAGCTTTCGAAACTTCACCAGGTTCTGGTGAACTTGCTGGTAAATGCACGCGATGCTATCGATATCCATGGTCAAATACGGGTTAAACTTAGACAGGAAAAAATAAATTCTGCGCGTTGTCATTCATGTAAACAAAGTTTTTCGGGGAACTTTGTTGTTCTTAGCGTTAGTGATAACGGAGAGGGGATTGACTCAAATTATCTGGAAAAAATATTTGAATTGTTTTTTACCTCTAAAGAGATTGGTAAAGGCACCGGAATTGGATTATCGATGGTTCATAGTATCGTGCATGAGTCGAGAGGGCATGTATCCGTTGAATCCGTCGTTGGAGAAGGAACAACGTTTAAACTATTTTTTCCCGTCTCAAATTTAAAAGAAAAGATACCCGAAGACAATATTTATGAGAACACTCATACTGAAAAAATCGAAGGTAAACAAACAATCATGATCGTGGATGATGAATTGTCTCTTGCAGAATATCTTGATGTATTATTAACGGAAAACGGATATCAAACGAAAGTTTTTATTGATAGTCAAAAGGCATTGCAAGAGTTGCAGCTAGCTCCGAATGGTTATGATTTAGTTATAACAGATCAGGCAATGCCTAATATGACAGGCATCGAGATGGCTGAACAAATGATGCTATTACGGCCTAATCTTCCGATTATTATTTGCTCTGGAAACATCTTACATCCAGACGATTTTTTAAAAAGAATTAATGTACGGAAGGTATTGCAGAAACCTGTTGCAGCAGTGGAACTTCTGCATGCGGTAAAAAAATATCTTTCGTGATTTTATACGGTGTTTTTTTTAATCTGTTTTTGTCTTGTTTGCAAAAAAAAACCGAAACAATTTTCATTGTTCCGGTTTTTTACTTTAATCGGCGTTAAATCAATTAAAGAGTTTGATAGTAATCAATTAAAATTTTAGCTACTTCAGGACGTGAGAATTCTTTTGGTGGCGCTTCACCGTTACCTAACATTTCACGAACCTTTGTTCCTGAAAGAAGAACGAAATCATCTTTTTCATGATCAGGTGCTTCACACATCATAACAACTTTATTGAGTTTCTTTGACCAGGCGGTGTGATCTGCTTTGAAAATTTCAATGTCCATTGCACCTGCAGGTACTTCGTCTTCAAATATAGTTTGTGCATCGAAGGCACCGTAGTAATCACCTACACCGGCATGGTCACGACCAATAATGAAGTGCGTTGCGCCCATGTTTTGACGGAAGTAAGCATGTAATACCGCTTCACGAGGACCGGCATACAACATATCAAAACCGTAACCTGTCACCATTGCACTATTGGGTGGGAAATAAACTTCAACCATTTTACGGATAGCGGCATCACGAACCGGGGCAGGAATATCACCTGGCTTCAATTTACCGAGTAACATGTGAATAACCAGACCATCACAGCCTAAACGCTCCATCGCCATATGGCAAAGTTCTTCATGCGCTAAATGCATCGGGTTACGTGTTTGGAAAGCAACAATTTTTTTCCAGCCACGTTCAGCAATTTCATTACGAATTTCGACAGCAGTACGGAAAGTATCAGGAAATTCTGTTTGGAAATAGCTGAAGTTTAATACCTGAATAGGGCCGGAAACTGCAGTCTGACCCTGACTGTTAAAGGCAGCAACACCAGGGTGCTCAGAGTCATCAGTACGGTAAACTTTATCCGTCATGGTTTTCATTTGTGCATCTGAAACTTGTTCGATTGCTTCAACGTCCATAATGGCAAGCACCGGGTTACCATCAACATTGGGATCGCGGAGCGCGATACGTTTTGCATCAGCAATGGCATCAGCACTTTCAAGTAAACACATCACCGGAACAGGGAAGAATGAGCCGTCTGTTAAGGTCATTTTTTCTGCTGCACCCATGGCATCAGCCACATTCATAAAGCCCTTTAAGGGGTTGAAGTAACCACCGCCCATCATGACAGCATTACCGGCAGCTTGAGAACTGATCACAACAGATGGCAAGCCTTCTGCTTCTTTACTTAATTTATCATGCTCGGCATCGTCATAGATGAAGCGTGGTTGCAATTCATCGGAACCTATTGGTTTAATCATGTTTTTCTTCCTCGAATAAAACGACACTCACTGAGGTCGTAAATAGTTAAAATAAATTCTTTTTATTATTCAAATGGCTGCTGCTATATTTGTCACAAAGCGGGTCTGAAAAGTGTCAAATTTTGTAGGCTAAATAATAGTGCATAGCACTATACAATATTATTCATCAGTCAGAAAAAAAGGTAATTTATGAGGGCATAGATTGTGGTGCAGTAGGTCGTTTTTAGCTTGCTCAATGCAAAAATGCCCATGAGAGGGCATTTTTATGGCAAAAAGGGGATGAATTAATCTTTAGATTTTTGCCCATGAATCATGAATACTATTTGCTAGCGCCATTGGATCAAAGGGCTTGGCGATAACATCGGCCACATTGAGTGATTTTAGATATTCGATTTCTTGTGGTTGTACCTTGGCAGTCATAAACATCACCGGTGTGCCTGCAAGTTGCGGAATTTTTCGTAACTTAGCCAGTGTTGTTGGGCCATCCATTCCGGGCATCATAACATCAAGTAGCAGTAAATCGGGGCCAAAGTCGGCTGCTTTTTCAAGTGCTTCTGCCCCTGAGCTACACACGCATAATTCGAAGCCACCGACATTTTCCAGGGCAACACGCGCGATCATTTGGATGTCTGGTTCATCTTCAACATAAAGAATCTTTTTTAACTCTGCCATAACTTAATATATCCGTAATTATATAATGGTTATTATCCTGCCATTTCCCTTTCAGCGAGCGACAGTTGTGGTATATATCGGTTAATAAATTAAAACCTTAAATATATACCTACACCATACTAAATTATTTGCTCAGGGGAAACTTACTGCAAGAATAAAAACAACGAACCATTACCGCGACGAATATTGATCAGCAGGCTACTATTGCTTTCAATTGCACTTTGTAATTCAGCAATGCTTTTTATATTTTTACGGTTTGCTGAGGTGATGATGTCACCACGGCGCAAGCCCATTTTTGCCGCGGGACTGCCATTTTCAACCTTGGCAATAATGACTCCCTCGATACGACCGTAGAGCTTAGAGCTGGGTTGGATATTTTGTAACTCAGTGCCGGATAAATGGTTGTGTAGCTTTTTACCACTCACACTGTCTTTTTGCTCGTCTTGTTCAGCAACTTTTGCAGTGAGTGTGAGCATTTTATTATCGCGTAAAACCTTCATTTTCACACTTTGGCCAATACGCAATAAGCCCATGTGGTTGCGTAAGGTATTGGCATTTTTCACGGCTTTGTCATTAATTTCGGTAATAATATCGCCTGGTTTAAGACCAGAACGGTCAGCTGGAGAATCTTTATCGACATGAGAAACGACCGCGCCGCGACGGAAGGGAATGTCGAATGCTTTGGCAAGTTGCGGTGTGAGATCCTGTGCCTGAGCGCCAAGCCGTCCACGTCTTACTTCGCCATATTGAAGTAACTGTTGCATGATGTCATTGGCCATATTAACGGGTATAGCAAAGCCGATACCTTGTGAACCGCCACTTTTTGAAAAAATAGCGGTGTTAATGCCAATCAATTCACCGCGTAGATCTACCAGTGCGCCACCTGAGTTACCTGGGTTAATCGAAGCATCTGTTTGTATGAAATTTTCATAACCTTCAATCCCTAAACCGCTGCGTTCTATAGCACTGATAATGCCGGAGGTGACAGTCTGACCAAGGCCAAAAGGGTTACCAATAGCAATAGCAAAATCACCCACTTGAAGATTTTCAGAGTCAGCCAGCGGAATAGCCGTGAGGTTTTCAGCTTTAATTTGAATAACAGCAACATCGCTATCCGGGTCACTACCAATGAGCTTAGCACTATACGTTTCACCGTTATGTAAGGTAACGGTGATTTCATCGGCTTTATCAATAACGTGATTATTGGTCAGGATGTAGCCTTTTTGTGCGTTGACGATAACACCCGAACCCAGACTTTGAGTCTTACGTTCACGTGGGCGTGAAGGTTGTTCAAAAAAATGCCGAAAGAAAGGGTCGTTAAAGAGAGGGCTCTCTTGTACCCGTACTGTGCCGCTGGTGGCAATATTTACCACGGCGGGTGTGGTGTTTTTTAGCATGGGCGCCAGACTGGGTAACGGTGTACCCTGACTATCTATTGCAGGTAAAGAGGCAAATGCGGGTGAAAGCAGAGCACTTATTAATGCAAGGCTCATTAATTTCAGCAGTAGGTTACGTCTAAATATCATCGTCATATCTTTCTCTCGGTATATTTTATAAATATTATTGATTAACGTTAATGCTTGCTTAGTTGTTTAATCATTAAAAAAGTTCACTTTTATTAAGTACAACTTTAATACTAAACCGGAAAAAATAACCCCGATGAGAAAAATATATTCACCGGGGCGGTGCTAGCAGGGAAAATTATTTATTTTCTGTATTGAGTTTAATTAACCGGAATTTTACGCGGCTGAACTTTTTCTTGTTTAGGAATCGTAATTTCTAAAACACCGTGATGACTTTGTGCACTGATTTTATCAGCATCCGCTGTATCAGGCAGACTGAAGCGACGATAAAAACTTCCTCTTTTACGTTCAACGCGTTTATAACCATCACGTTCCTCTTTTACTTCGGAATCACGTTCACCCTTAATGCTTAGCATACCATTTTCCATATGCACATCGATCTTGTCAGGATCGACACCGGGAATGTCAGCGTGGATGATAAAGTCTTTTTCCGTTTCTTTAATATCGACAGCGGGAATCCAATCGCTGGTGGCGATATTACTTCCTTCCTCAGTCGAAGATTGATTTTCAAACATACGCCCCATTTCATGGCGTAGTTGGTCAATTGTATTCCATGGTTGATAGCGTACTAGTGACATAATATTTCTCCTCTTACATTATTTACAAAAACTATATGGGTTCAAAGAAAGTCATGTTCAAGGAAAAAACAAATATTTTTATAAGTTTTTTTAAAAGAAAAATTTAAAAATAAAAACGAAGTCGTATTGCCAGGCTGGCAGGAATATGACCAAATTCGGATTGTGTTTTTCCGGAAAGGTTTAAGCCCTGTCCATTTGCCAATAGATATGAAACTAAAATATCGGACTCATTACTAACCGAGTAGGTTAAGTTAAGTTGATGTAACAAAGACGTTGTTTGTTGGCCGTCTGTGTTTTTTATTGGGCTGGCGAGTAATATATAGCCGCCATTAAAAAGAGGCGTTATTTCTTTACTTAGGGAAAAACCGAGAACACGCCGGCTCAGATGCTGCTGCAGGCCATACTTTATGTATGTGTCCGTTTGCAGGTTACTCAGTGACCCCGCATTTTCTGCGCCACGACTATTTTCATACCATTCTGCTGTCAATAAAGTACCGTTAGTAAACTGGTAATCAAGGCCTGCAATCCAAAAAAGCGTATTTTCATTGCTTGTTTTAAAGTTTGTTTGTCGTGCTTCAAGCCGCCAGCCAATGCCTGACCAGGCACTTTCAAAAGAAGCACCGAACACGGGGTTGTCAATTACGGTTCCTGCAAGTAAAGAAAATTCAGATTGTTCACCAGCCTGGCTTTTATAATAAATCGCTGCACTTACGGTATTGTCGACAGTGCTATTATTCTTTGCTGAAAGGGTATAAACAGCGGTTAGTGATGAAAAGTTTGTTGGAAACCAGTCGATACGTGTCGCATCTATTCCCGGCTTGTAATCAGTATCGAGGTCGGTTGGTGAAAATGAACCAAACACATTAAGAGGTTGCCAAAATCGACCGCTGCCCCAGTCTATTGCCTGTCGGCCAAGTGAGACTGTCGTGTTTTTAAAACGTTGTTTATAAACAGCGCGATCAACTTCATAGCCAACCAGTGTTGTGTTATTGGATTCTTTTTCTTCTGACCAGTTTGAAGAAAGTTTGTTATAACGAAACAGGTCGCTGGCGTGTTCGCTGGAATATAAAATATCGGTGACATGAATTCTTGCAGACTTTATATGGATTGACCCTTCACTATTTTTAGATGAATTGTCCAGCATTAAACGCAGGCTTTGTTGATCGGCTGTTAAGATATTGTCTTTATTAATGTAACCAAGATCGCCTTGTGTTGCTTTTGCTGTTGTCCCTTGCATTGAAAAGCGGCCAGTTAAGTCTGCTGACCATGTGACTTCCGGTAAGAGTAAAAGTAAAAAAAAAGAAAATTTATTCAATCTGTTCATGGTGGTGGTGTTAGTGATCGCGATGTTCGTGATGATGGCGTTCGTCACTGACAATTTTTCCATCTTGTAAGGTAATAATTCTTTCGGCACGATCCATCACACGAGGGTCGTGTGTTGAAAAAATAAAGGTGGTTTTTTCTTCGTGTGAAAGCGTGTGCATAATATCAAGCAGTGCGGTGGCATTTTCTGAATCAAGATTAGCGGTGGGTTCATCGGCTAAAACTAAACGTGGTCCTGCTGCCAGCGCGCGTGCAACCGCAACACGTTGTTGTTGTCCGCCACTTAAGGCAGAAGGACGACGATGAATAACCTCTTTTAGACCCACCAGTTCAAGGTAATGTTTAGCGCGTTCACTCGATTCTTTTTTATCTCTGCCTTGTAATACCATAACGAGCTCAACATTTTCCAATGCGCTTAACACAGGTACTAAATTATATGACTGAAAAACAAAACCAAGTTGTAATAAGCGAAAGTCAGACAACTTTGATTCATTCAGCTCGCCAATATCAATACCGTTTAAATGCGTGCTGCCTTCTGTTGCCGCATCCAGTCCACCAATGATATTAAGTAAGGTTGTTTTACCTGATCCAGAAGGTCCAACCAGCGCAGCAAACTCACCTTCTTCTACCGTTAGGTTGATATCTGTAAGTGCATTGAATTCCAGCTCACCTTGTCGGTAGCGTTTGTTAATGCCTTGTAATGTCAGTAATGTCATTATTATTACTCCGATTTATTAATCGAAAAATTTTTAATTAAGTTCGTAGTGCTTCAACGGGTGTAATACGTGCGGCTTTAATCGCAGGATAAATACCACTGGATAATGTTGCGACAAAAATAATAGTCGTAAGTTGAGTCACTCTGTCCCATGACAATTCGGTATAAACGATGGGATCCATAAAGGTACCCATCATCACGTTTCCGCCTTCACCCATAATGGCAGTAAAGTCGATACCCTGTTGAGAAAACCATAAATGGATTCCACCACCGACTATCCAGCCGACAATGATGGCTAACAGCCCCATTAAAAAAGATTCAAAAAACACCAACGTAAGTAAGTTACGACGGCTTAATCCCAGTGCGCGTAATAAACCAAACTCACGCGTTCTTTCCAGCACACTCATCAGAACAGTATTGAGAACACCAAATATCACCATAATTAAAATAAGAATGAGAAAGATATAGTTACCCGCATCATCAACAATAATAAATTGTACTAACTGCGGCATCATCTCCTGCCAGTCCATTGCGATGACCTGTTCGCTTTCAATTGCAGATTTAACTTTGTTCTTCCAGTCATACAATGTATCGGGATTATCCAGAAAAATAGCAAAACGGGTCACCGGTTGCTTTAAAACATCAGCACCTTCACCCTGAAGAAAGCGGCGTGAAAAATGAAGATCACTAAAAATAAGGTAGTCATCCATTTCGGGGACTTGTGATTTAAATATGCCCCGAACCCGACCGAGTTGTGCTTGTGAATCGCCGCCTTTTTTACCGGCCATAAGGACAACTTTACTGCCCAATTTGGCTTTGAGTTTACTTGCCATGCCCTCGCCAATAACAATGCCGCGATCATCTCCGGTTTTGATCCATTTACCTTTAACAAGTTGTGGCCTGAGCATATCAACACGCGGATCGCTTTCGCTACTGAGCCCTTCTAATACCACACCAACCGAATTATTCGCGGTGCTTGCAAGCACCTGTAGTGAAATGCGCGCTTCGATGCTGCCGGCGACATTAAGCGAGGTTAGCTTTTTTGATAGCACGAGACCGTTGCTAAGATATTTATGATTTGCAGGTGCCTCAATATAACCACGTGGTTGTACAGTGAGGTGGCCTTCGCCCAATTTTATCGCATTACGAATAAGTGAGTTATGGTGGCCATCCTGAATACCAATCGATAACACCGCCAGACCAAAACCAATCGCTATAGAACTGAGCGTTATGATAGTACGTTTGCGGTGGCGCCATAAATTTCGCCATGCCAGCATGAACAACATCCAGAAGGGAAGGTGGCCATGTGTTTTAAGCTGCTTCATCTCGTTATCCTCATCAGCGCATCACTTCCGCCGGTTTGAGACGTACTGTCTGCCATGAGGGAATCAGTGAGGCTAACATCGTAACCACAATCATCATCAGGCAGGCATAAAGAAGATCTATTGGTTCGAGGTAACCTTTCATAATGGGTTCGAAAACCATGCCGGCCCAATCATAACCATCGGGCATAGATTTGCTAAAGTCGATGCCATGTTCTTCAAAATAATTATTAACAATAAGTCCAAGAACAGAACCGACAACAGCAGAAACAAGTGAAAGAAAGAGTGACTCCAGCAACACCATCAATAAAAGCCAACGGCGTTTCATACCGATAGCGAGCAAAATTCCAAACTCATGAGTGCGTTCATGCACGGCCATTAACATGGTATTCAACATACCGAGGGAAGCGAGACCAATGATAATAAAACCAACAATGTAGACCAGCGCTTTGCTCATTTCTAACAAGTCAGCAACCGCCGGTGAAAGTTGACGCCAGTTACGTACAACCGCTTGTCCACCCATTTTATCAAGAGGTTGTTGCCTGCTGAGTTGATTAAATTTATCGGTAATGGCGGTTTGAATTTCTATTAGTTGGTTGGCATCGTTTGCTTTAATGGCGAGTTCATGAAAACCATTTTCCAGGTACATCAATTGTTGATAGGCCTCAATTGACATTAACACTCCCATACGATCAAAGTTGGGCTCGAGTGGTTTCAGTATCGCGGCAACGCGGTAAAGCGCATTCCCTATACTGCCATCCGCAGCCTGAGTCACTAATACCAGTTCATCACCCGGTGCCACGTTGATATTTTTTGCCAGCTGCGCACCAATTACCAGATTGTAACGAACAATGCCTTTATCGGTGGTGTCGGCGATACCAAGATCAAGTGTACCGTGACGCACATGCTCGAGCATTTTGGTTACGCGGGTTTCACGTTTTGGATCAACCGCTTTTATTAAAACGCCGGTTGATGTTTCTGTTGAACTGGCAAGAGCGGCCGCATAGAGTCTTGGAGAAATTTTAATGTCAGGAAAGTTTTTTTCAATTTCATTTATATATGACCAGGGTAAGGTTGCATAGAGATCTTGATCATCGATAAAAGCCTGTCGATGAACCTGAATGTGCGAAGTAGAAATTTCGGTGGCAAAGCGCACCATTTGTCGCGTCATCCCTTCTAATAATGATGCGTAGAGAATCACCATGATCAAACCGCTCGCCAGCGCAGAAATAGTCAGCGTGCTGCGAACAGGGTTACGCCAAATATTTCGCCAGGCGACAAAAATCAATATGGGTAAACGACTTAAAGCAGAGGTTTGGTTGATGTTTTCCATTATTGTCAGTTTTAGTGACGCCGTTGTAAATTTTGTAGTGAAAAGAAATTTTCTTCTATCGGTACATCCAGCACAATCTCTTTATAAACTATCACCGTAGACTCATCCGGCTTGTCTTCGGGTTGCAATGTTAAACGCATGGGAACGGTGAGCTTATTGATTTTTTGTGGTTGATCAAAGGTCAGCGTTCTAATCAGCAATCCTTCTTCATCGTAGTAGAAGGCACGTTGCGGAGCTAATGTTTTTTGCTCGATTTGCATAATCACTTTTCCCCATACAACGGCAGCATTTTCTCTGGGGACAGAAGTGACTTCATAAATATTGATGCCATCTCGCACACCTTCAAAGGTTATGCTGGAGTTGTAATCGTCTTCAAAAGTACTTTCTTTGACCAGATCATCGTTGGTAAAATGGCTGCCCATCCATGAACCCGACATCATGCTCGAAGGCACCTTGGTGACACGATCAATTTTAGGCAGGTAATTCCAGATATTTTCCTTCACCTTGAGCGTTGCAATATCTTTGTCTTTAATGGGCGCACGAATCACCACCAGTGAATACTCTTTTCCTTTCGACCAGGCCTCCATTGTCATGCTGCGTTGATAACGCTGAGTTTTGACCGTCATCGACATCGCGGCACGTGACGTCTCGCCACGCCATAATTGATCAATATGCTGAATAAGTTCATTTATTTCGATGGCAGAAACTGAAAATGAAGAAAATAATAAGGGTAGAAGCAAAAAAAGTTTTAGATGTTTTTTTATAACAAAATATTCAAGTAATACGTTGTTTTTATTGTGTTTTTTTTGTTTCATATTTTTTTCCGCCAGATTATTCCTGCTTAAATATTCCACATTCTTGGTACTTTCTCAATTCTACTGCCTGTGAAACCTTGTTGTATTGCGCTGAGTCAAAAGAACAAACAAAAAAAGTCTTTATGTAAGTAACTCCTAACGTGTCAAATCGCACTATTACAAGTATATTAATAACACAAGATATAGTAATTTGCCTGAAATTAATTTAAATATTTTTTATCTTGTTTTATACTGCTAAAACAGTTTAACTCATTGTATTTATAGGGAAATATAATAATTTGTACTGGCGTAAATAGTGTTGACAGTAGGATACCATTCGCAATATCCTAAGCGCTTAACACAACATCTAGTGGTTGAGCGAAGTTAGTCCGCTAATTCGGTATTTTAGGCAGATTAGATTTGCGTCAAAAGCAAAACGTAGGTCGGAATATAAAGCAAAAATCGACAAGAATTTTTCTTTATTTTCCTTTGAATTCAAAATGTTAGTCACTGTTCTCCTGCCCCCGAATGAGAGAAGAGTGTTGCTATTTTTATAACAAATATAATTTATTGAGTAGAGGGATCGAACCGATCATGAGCGCACAGTTAAAAGCACTTAAAGAGAAAAAAATACAAAGCATTCCTTTTCAAGATGCATCTGTTGATATTTGGGATAAAAAATACCGTTTAAAAACGAAAGACGGCGATGATGTTGATAACAACATGGATGAAACCTATCAGCGTGTTGCACAAGCCATCGCTGAAGTTGAAGACGAAGACAAACGCCAGGAATGGTATGAAAAATTTCTTTGGGCCTTACGCCATGGCGCTATTCCCGCTGGCCGTATTATTTCAAATGCCGGTGCCCTAGAGCATAAACCGGCTACCTCAACCATTAACTGCACGGTTTCAGGTACGGTTGAAGATTCAATGGACGGTGTGTTGGCAAAAGTTCATGAGGCGGGCTTAACCTTAAAAGCAGGTTGTGGCATTGGTTATGAATTTTCGACTTTACGTCCAAAAGGTGCGTATGTGTCAGGTGCGGGCGCTTACACTTCAGGCCCACTTTCGTTCATGGATATCTTCGATAAGATGTGTTTCACCGTATCTTCAGCCGGTGGTCGTCGTGGTGCACAAATGGCGACTTTCGATGTGGGTCATCCCGATGTGATGGATTTCATTCGTGCTAAACGTGAAGATGGTCGCTTACGTCAATTTAATCTTTCTTTACTTGTCACCGATGAGTTTATGAAAGCGGTTGAAACAAACGATGACTGGAAACTCACTTTCCCTGTTACCGAAAAAGGCGTTAAAGACGACGAGCTCGACTTAAAAAATCCGGAGCAGGTTGTCTGGCGTGAATGGCCGGTCACCGAAGGTTACGTCACCAATGACGAAGGGCTGGTTGCCTGTAAAGTGTATAAAACCATTAAAGCCTCGCGTTTGTGGGACATGATCATGTCATCCACCTATGACTTTGCCGAACCCGGTTTCATTCTTATTGATAAGGTCAATGAAATGAACAACAACTGGTTCTGTGAAGACATTCGTGCCACCAATCCTTGCGGAGAGCAACCGCTGCCTCCTTACGGTTCTTGTCTATTAGGTTCAGTGAACCTGACCAAGTTTGTTAACGAACCCTTTACTGAAAAAGCGACCTTTGATTGGGACGGTTTTGAAAAAGTTGTGGGCATCTTCACCCGCCTTTTAGACAACGTGGTTGAAATTAATGGTTTGCCATTAGAAGGGCAACGCGAAGCGATTATGAATAAACGCCGTCACGGCATGGGCTTCTTAGGCTTAGGTTCAACTTTAACCATGCTTCAGGAAAAATATGGTTCTGCAGCCGCGGTTGAGTTTACCGAAAAAGTGAGCAAAACACTGGCCGTGACCGGTTGGGAAGCCGCGCTTGAATTAGCCAAAGAAAAAGGTCCTGCGCCGATTATGGACGAAACCTTTGACGTCACCGGTGCCATGTTACGCCGTCGTCCGGAAATGAAACGTGACGGTTATAAAGTGGGCGACAAAGTAAAAGGCAAAGTGTTACATGCCAGGTACAGTCGTTACATGCAAAAAGTCGCCGAAGAAAATCCAACACTGGTTAAGGAGCTTGCTGAAGTGGGTGCACGTTTTACCCACCACAGTTCAATTGCCCCAACAGGCACCATCAGTTTATCGCTGGCGAATAATTCCAGTAACGGTATCGAACCTTCGTTTGCCCATCACTATTCACGTAATGTTATTCGTGAAGGTAAAAAGAGCAAAGAAAAAGTGGATGTGTTCTCGTTTGAATTGCTGGCTTACCGCGAATTGGTGAATAAAAAAGCCATGCCGTTCTCGCAGGAAGCGGATTCAAAATTACCCGATTATTTTATTGCTGCCGATGATGTTTCACCAAAACAACATGTGGATATTCAGGCCGCGGCACAAAAGTGGGTTGATTCAAGTATTTCTAAAACAGCAAACGTGCCAACCGATTATGCCTTTGATGACTTCAAAGATATTTACACCTATGCTTATGAGCAGGGCTTAAAAGGTTGCACCACCT
>Ga0316209_1000160_pt1 | contig 136752 bp, 98 predicted proteins | sample 6monopyrite_MG_FD_204945 | JGI IMG/M metagenome (GOLD analysis project Ga0316209, IMG submission 204945) | Microbial mat bacterial communities from mineral coupon in-situ incubated in ocean water Damariscotta River, Maine, United States -... | ecosystem: Environmental > Aquatic > Marine >... | reverse complement strand
GCCCCGCAGTCGAGCTTGTAAGCTCGTCGAGGAAGCCAGTGTTCGCAAAACGCCGGTAGGGGCCGAAAGGCTGGCGTAGCCGGCCGTTCGTGGTGTTTAGTCCGCGTGGTCATGAATAATGCGGGCTCCCGGGGCAATCCCACACAGAAGCGCGAGCATGGTCGACATGCTCGCGCTTCTTGCGTTCGGGCCGACCGAGACCGGACGGACCGTCTGGTGGAGGGGCTCCGCCGAGATTGGTGGCCCAGTTTTTGTAGCTCAGGATGGAGATCCGCCTCCGGGCGGGCTCCTAATTCCCGAACAACGTAAGAATGGAACGGGGCGCCGAAATTCGGAGCTATTCGGGATGAAAGTGTCCCCTTCAGGCGTTCTCTCGGTTAACTCAAAGCAGCAACTCGCACGCAGCCGGAGGGAGGTGAGAGCCTTCCGGTGAATCGCTCTAGGAGGAGGAAGCATGTTTTTGCTCGATCTGTTGTTCGTCGCTTCGGTCTCGGTTCCGGCGGCGGACTACCAATTGAACTTCGAGAATCTGCCCGGCTACAGCGTTCCAGAGGAGTGGAAGCTAGACGGTTGGGGCTACAAGGAGGGCTATCGAAGCTCGCTCTCCTCGGAGAATGCGTACGACGGTGGGCACTGCCTCTCGCTGTACCACGAAGGCGACAAGACGCCCAACGGAAACGGACGCGCGTACATGCAGATGGAGGCGGGCGACTTCCGCGGTAAGCAAGTCGCCTTTCGCGTTGCCGTTCGTGTCGTGGACGCGGGCTGTTCGGCTCGCGTGAGGTTGCACGGTCTGACGCGCGACAAGCGGGAGGTCCTGATCGCGGGGACCCTCGGAGACTCGCTCCAAAACTCGGACTGGAAGGAGTTCGAGATGATTGGCCAGGTGGGTTTGGACATCGAGACTCTCGAGATGAGCCTGATGCACAATGGCCGCGGAAGGGTCTTGATCGATGATATCGAGCTGGCCGTGCTCGGCGATCTGCCGAGCTTCAAGCCACAGCCCGCGACCACTCTCGAGGAGCGGACTGCCAAGAACTACGTCGTCCTCGGCCGAGTGCTGGGCGTGCTTCAGTACTACCACCCGTCGGATCAGGCGGCCGCGGCAGACTGGCCGATGCTCGCACGGACGGGCGTGCTGGCCGTCGAGGATGCCAACGACTCGAACGAGCTGTGCGAGATCCTCGAGGCGCACTTCGCTGCGGTGGCGCCCACGCTCCGCCTGTATCCGAAGGGCAAGCGCGCGAAGGACAAGCCGGAGTGGTTGGAGAAGCCTGGCAGTACGGACGGCATGTCGGTCGTGCGTTGGTCACACACCGGGCTCGGCTCGGGCGAGCGGGAGCTGTTCTCGAGCGAGCGCGAACGGGAGGCTTTCGGGGGCAAGGTCCCGCGCGGGTGGCTCAAGCCGGAGAAGGCCTCGGAGTTCGATGTCGGCGCCTTCGTGACGGCGAAGGTCGCGACCACGTTGTATGCAGATGCGGAGGGGACGCTGCCGCACACCTCGGACATCGAGGCCATGGGAGCGAAGCCCATCGAAGGCGAAGCCGGTTGGTCGGCGCTCGATCGGGCCACGAGAATCTCCGCGTTACTGATGGCCTGGAACGCCATCGAGCACTTCAGCCCTCTGCTCGAGGAGGTCAAGGTGGATTGGGAGAAGGCGCTGCAAGAGGCGGTCGTCGCGGCGGCGGCCGACAAGACCGAGGAGGAGTTCCTCTCCACGCTGCGCCGAATGATCGCCAAGCTCGGCGACGGCCAGGCGCGCGTCGAGCATCGCAGCGAGTGGCGCGTGAACAACATCCCGGTGTGCTGGGATTGGATCGAGGACAAGCTCGTGATTACGCGCATCTCGAAGGATGAGAGCAGCGACATCGGTGTGAGTGCCGGGGACGTCGTGCTCCAGCTCGGAGCGCAGACGGCGGAGGGGCTCTACAGGAAGACGATGGATCAGTTCGCGGGAATGTCGGACGGCCAAGCCAGTGCACTCGCGCTCTACTCGCTGCGCCGGCGAGCCGGCAACGAGCGCGTCACGATGCGCGTCAACACGACCAAGGGGAAGTCGATCAATATCGACTACCTCGATCCGTTCGCGCGGGCGCCGATGAAGCCGGTTCGCCCGGCCCAGTTCTCCGAACCCAAGAGCGGCGTCGTGTACGTCAACCTCAGCCGGGTGTCCGAGTCCAATCTGTCCGAGACGCTCGACAAGCTGAGCTCCGCGAAGGCGGTCGTCTTCGATCTGCGCGACGGCGCGAGCCCCGGCTGTCACCTCGCGCTACTCCCTCACCTGATCTCGAAAGCGACCAAGGACATCCTGTGGCGTGTGCCCGTGAGCACTCGTCCGAACCGGTTGAAGCTGGGCTGGGAGAAGCTGAAGAGCAGCATCGAACCCGCCGATCCGCGCATCGACGCGCAGCTGATCTTCATCAGCGACGGGACGGTCTCCGGACCGGCAGAGACTCTGCTCGGCCTGGTCGCGGCCTCGAAGCTCGGCGACATCGTCGGTGCGACCTCGGCTGGCGCGATCGGCTCGGTTCACGAGCTCGAGCTCCCCGGCGGCTATCAGCTGCAGTGGACGGGAGAGCTGGGCGAGCTTCCGAACGGCGACCTGCTGCATCGCAAGGGAATCGCGCCGACTGTTCCGGCGAAGCGCACGATCACGGGAGCGATGGCGGGTCGCGACGACCTGCTCCAAGCCGCGCTCGGCCTGGTCAAGTAAGGACCGCCTCGGTCCTTACGACCGCGGGCTAGTTGGAGGGCGCGCTCGGGGTGACGCCCGAGGTGCGGTCCATCTCGATCAGGTCGGTCTGGCTGCGACCCGAGAGCTTCACCCACCAGCTGAAGAGCTTCTGCTCGACCGGCATCGCGTAGTTCGAGTTCTTCAATCGCCAGGCGGCGGCCTTCCGCAGGAGCGGCTTCATCAGGTTGCCGGCTTCGCGAGTGTGACCGTCGTAGATCGAGGCGGTCGCGACGTAGCGCTTCCAGGTCTGCAGGATCTTGTCCGGCAGGCCGACGTCGTCGATCTCGAGCTTGTACTCGAGGTGGCTGCCCCAATCCTTCAGCGTCGTGGGCGGCTGGTAGCCCATCTCGAGCGCGATGTTGTAGTCCTCGGAACCGGGGATCGCGCGGAAGGGGAAGATGTCCTGAGCGGAACCCGGATAGCGGTACTTCATGTCCGCGGCGCGGCGCAGCGTGCCGTTCATCGACTCGACGCTCTCGCCGGGGTAACCGATGATCCAGGTGCAGCCGGTCTGGAAGCCGCGCTCGTAGACGCGATCGAGGGCCTTCTGCAGGTTGTGCTCGAGGTCGATGTGCTTCTTGATGCGGTCTTGCTGCTCGGGGGTGCCGGCCTCGGCGCCCATGATGGCGAGGTGACAGGCCGAGTCGCGCATCAAGTCGATCGAGGTCTCCTTGTAGCGCGCGAGTGTCTCGATTTCATAGGTGCCGTTCCAGGCGAACGGGGCACCGTGCTCGATCAGGGTCTCGCAGAACTCGTTGGAGCGCTTCTCCGCGACACCGAAGTTGGCGTCCTGGAAGCGCAGCACGTTGAACTTGAAGCGGTCGTGCAGCTCGAGCAGGTCCTCGGCGAGCTTCTTGCCGGGGATCGCTTTCCAGCGCTTGTTGGTCAAGAGCGGCGAGCAACAGAACGTGCAGGGTTCGGGGCAGCCGAAGCTGGAGAAGTAGCTGAACCCACGCGCCACGGTCCCCGGCTCCCACCACTGAGGATCGGGCAGCTTGTGACGCAGCTTCATCTGGCCGGGGTTGGCCTGGAGCTCGGCGTACTGTTCGTAGTCGATCAGGTGCCACGGAACCGCCGGGAAGTCGTCGAAGCCGATGATCGCGCGGTGGTCGGTGTAGCGCACCTTGTTCTCACGCCACAGCGCGAGTCCGGCGACACTGTCGAGCGGCTCGCCGCACTCGAGTGCTTGCACGATGTCGCGGAAGGTCTCTTCCCCTTGGCCGAGAGCGACGGCGTCGGCGATGCCTTCGGTGAAGTAGGGCTCGGGGAGGCAAGACGGGAACCAGCCGCCCCAGATGATCGGGAGTTCGGGGAAGCGCGCGCGAACGGCTTTCGCCACTTCGGCGCCGTGCGCGACCTGGTAGCCGAGGATGCAAGAGCTCGCGAAGAGCAGCGCGCCGTCGCACAGCTCCATGAGCTTGTTCATGTAGTCGGGCTCCACCATCGCGTCGATGATGTGCACCTCGTAGCCGTCTTGAACCGGGAACGAGGCGATCTGCAACATCTCGAGCGGCAGCAAATCCGCGCACACGCGCACGCCCTCGGCGGGGTCTGCGCGGTGGGGCAGGAACAGGACGAGATGCTTCTTCCGACGTTGAATCATGGTGCTGGCGTGGTGGGGCCCGAGGGTGAGCCCAATGGAGAGGGGGATCCGCGTGGGGCTTCTGCGGACTCCCGCGTCCTCTCATCGGTCGCTGGCCAGCCGGATTATGCCGTGAACGTCAGATTTTGGCGCGCAGAGGCTTCAAGAATCGTGATAAAGCGCCCCGCCAGCGCTGTGCGGCGCGATCGGCTCCTCGGAAATCTCGGCGGTTCCGAGGACCGGCTCGCGGCTACTGCTCCTTCTGAAAAGTGAACGGGATCAGGTCCTTCAGCTCGCTCTGGACCGCCACCACCCCGTGCTTCATGAGGGTTCCGAAGGCGTGGTCCTCCGTCCAGTTCGGCCCGACGAAGCTCCACTCGGCCCACTCGATGCGGTAGGAGTACGACAGGAGCCCGGTCTCCGCATCGATTAGGGCGTGTTCGGTGTCTTCGTCGGGGAAGATGCCGCGCTCGAGAACTCGGAGGACGAACCAGTTGCCGACACCCTCGAAAGGGCCCACCCAGGTGTCCAGCTCGACCACCCGTGCACGGCTCCAGAGGTCGAAGCCCAGGTCGGTCGAGTAGCCAGAGCGCGTAAACACGTAGGGCGTCTGCCCCTCGACCTCGCCGCGCAGAATTGCGAGGCCGACGACGGCTTCCGCGTGCGCGACCTCGACCTGCTCACCCGCGGCGGCGCGAGCGGCTGCCCGCGGGAGCAGCTGAGCGTTGAGCGCAGCGCGCCGCTGAGACCTGCGGGTATGGATCTGATTCACGAGCGCCAAGGAGTCCGCGACGTCCTCGAGGTCCGCGCGAGAGATAGGGACGTCACCGACGGCGAACGCAGTGCCTTCCGGCCACTCGCGTGCGGGCGGAGTCTTCGCGGACCGGTCGCAGCTCGGGAGCGCGAGCGCCAGGGCAAAGACGAGCAGCGCCGAGCGGAGGGAGCCCTTCAAGCTTCTTGGTGTGCGTCGAAGAGCGCCAGGAACTTGAGCGCGCGCTCGACCACGAACTGATAGGCGACGCGGACGTTGTCCTCGGTCGGCTGCAGACCGTTCTGAACGATCGTCGGCCCGAACGAGCCTTGGTTCTCCACGAAGACCGAGCGCGGATCCGAGTTGAACGACTCGATGCGAAGGGCGTGCGCGTTGGACTCTCCCGGACCGGGGGGGAAGACGAGGCGCATTCCGTAGAGCTGCGGCTCGCGACCGAACTCGGTCATCTCGCTATCGAAGCCGAACATGCCGGCCTTGATGAAGTTGCGGCTGTCGGGGAAGTGGCGCGGGTTGATCAGGGTTCGGACCGTGACCTGCTGGGCGGTGAAGATCTGGATCGGAACCAGCTGAACCGCCGCTTCGCAGACCGTTCGCACGCGCTCGCCGAAGCCCTCGACGGTGAGGTCCGAGAGCTCCTCGCGGAACCGGATCCGGTCGGCCAGGAAGGCCACCGAGGAGTTGGCGCTCGGAGCCGAGACCGGGTTGGAGAGCAGAGCTCCCTCCGCGGTGACGTTGTAGCTCTTGTAGATCGGATCGCCCTTCTCGAACTGGGCGTTGTGCAGGCGCTGGATCGCTCGCGGGTCGGGAACCATCGGCGGATGGACCAGGTCGCACAGGAACGCGATTGTTCGGGGTGTGTACTTCATATCGGAGGTCCCATCTTATCCCGGTCGTTCGGGATCCGTCACAGGGCGCCAGCGAGGGCCCGATCGCGGAACCGGGCCCAAGTGCAGGCGGGCCAGCGAAATCCCCATGGATTCGGAATGGTCTCGAGGCCCTCTATAGGAGCGATCGATCCGATCGGTGCTCGGATTTCCTAGAATTCGCGGCTCCAAATGCCGCTCATTCGAGTCTGAATGCCCTCACCCGAGGCATCGACCGCCGTAGAGTCTGCGGTCCATTTCACCCCCAGATCCAATCATGTCTATCTCCACTCGTCTCGCCGCCGCGTTCGTCTCTTCGATCGTGGCCACCTCCACTCCGCTCATCGCCTGCTCGACGCTCGCTGCCGCCGACTCTCCCGAGCCGATCGAAGCAGCTGCCGAGGTCGTTGTCGACGACACTCTGCCCGCGCTCGTCGTCAACGGCGAAGAGATCTCCGACGCCGCGATTCGACGCGAGCTGGTGTACCGCCTCGGGCGGCGTCAGATCGAGACGCGCAAGCTCGCCATCTTCCTGGATCGTGAGATCGAGCGGCAGGGGTTGACGAAGGAGGACCTCGACGTCGAGGCCGACGTGGACACGGTGATCGCGAGCGGTCGCACGCGCATGAAGGAAGAGTACGGTGATCGGTTGACCGAAGAGCAGATCCTGGCCAACAACAAGATCGACGTGTCGAGCTGGCGCGACCAGACGCGACTGGCGCTGCTCTTCAACCGAGTCTTCCTCCCGGAGAACCCGGCGAACTGGCCGCCCGTCACCGTCGAGGCTCTCGCGAGCGCGATTGCGGACGAGGAGCGCGAGAAGTTCATGGAGCAGATGATCGCCGGCTACGAGCAGCGCAAAGCCGACGGGAACACCGGCTCGGAGACCAGCCAGCAGCAGCTCATGTTCAACATGATGCTCCGCGGTCCGATCATGCAGTCGCTGCAGGAGAACTCGGACATCAAGACGGCTCAGGATGGAATTCCGGCCGAGCTCGTCATGACCATCGACGGCGCCGAGCTTCGCACCGACGACCTCTTCGCCGAGATCGAGAAGAACCTGGCACCGATCGAGTGGCAGCGCACGCGACTGTGGCTCGCCAAGTCGACGGCGATGCGTCAGGCTCTCGAGAAGCTGGGCGTGTACCTCGACAAGGATGCTTTCCAGGTGATCTGGGACGACCTCGAGGGCAAGCACAAGGACACGATCTTCCCGATCCAGCAGGTCGTCATGACCTTCAAGAAGTTCCCGTCGATGAGCGCCTACAAGTCGTTCTATCGCGGACTGCAGTCCTACCGCGAGCTGATCAAGGACGAGATCAACGACGAGAACCTCACCAAGCACCTGGATCGCATCAACCGCTTGATGGGGCTCGAGCAGGTCGACGCCGAAGTGATCCTGCTCTCCGCGTTCGACTACACGCTCTCGAGCTGGAAAGAGGACGGCTGGAAGAACGCCAAGGAGCGCGCGATCAAGGTCTCTCGCGAACTCGCAGGTGGCGCCGACTGGGACGAGCTCCTGATGAACAACTCGGACTACTGGGATCCGCCGATCCCCGCCTCGAAGCAGGGCGAAGCTCCGACCGGTGCGCGTCGCAACCGCGGCAAGTTCGGTCCAAAGAACCGCAACTCTCTCCTCCAGATGGTGGACGAGAACGAGTTCGAGATCTTCCTGAGCGGTGGCTCGGTGGGCGACACGATCTTCTTCGACATCGAAGAGGACAGCTACGGCGGCCCGTATAAGGGTGTGCACGGCTACTACATCGCCAAGGTCAAGGGCCGCATTCCGGCCAACAAGAGCTACAGTCTCGACGACCCCGGCCAGCGTGAGTCCATCGAGATGGACTACCTGCAGGTCCGCTTCACTCAGTTCGCCGCGAAGGCGATGGCCGAGGCGGAAATTCAGGGCCTGTAGCAGGCCCAACTAGAGTTTTTCCGGTTCTCGGGAGTTTCCCGGGCTTCCGCTCTACACTAGTCAGCGACTCAGCGAGGCAGGCGTTCAGCCTGCCTCGCTCGCGTTGCACTCGCCTCGTTCGCGCCCGCGCATGAAGACCTCCATCCGCACAACCTGGAATCTCGTCTGGCCGTTTCTACGGCACCGTGTCCCGGCGCTGCTCGCCGTTGTCGTGCTCGGATTCCTCGCCTCGATCGGTCCGACAGCGATCCTGTTCCTGCTCCACCCGATGTGGAAGTACGTGCTGTTCCCGGGACAGGAAGTTGCTCTTCCAGATCAGGTCGGAGTCGGCTCTTCGGACTTCATCACCTCGAGCTTCGAGCGCCTCTTCAACTGGGCGGCCGACCAACGGGGCGTCGACATCTGGGTCGCAGACGGAAACGGTCTCGGAGTCCAGGTCCTCTCCAACGAGTTCCGGCTCAACACGCTGTTCGTCGTCGTCGCGCTCGGGATCGGATTCTCGTTGCTCTCGGCGGGCTCCCAGTTCTGTTTCACGATGCTGTCGCGCTGGCTCTCACTGCGCGTCGTTGTCGACCTGCGACTCAAGCTGGCCGAGCACCTGATGAGCCTCTCGATGGGCTATCACCGCTCTCGCCGCTTCGGCGACCTCCTGTCTCGGATCAGCGCGGATGTGGAGAAGCTGCTCGGCACGCTCCAAAACATCCTGCGAGACTTCATCGAGAAGCCGGCCAACGCTCTCTTCGCCTTCGCGGCTGCCTTCGTCGCAGCCCCACAGCTCGGCCTGGGCATCCTGATCGCTCTGCCCCTCCTGGCCATTCCTGTTGCTCTGCTCTCCCGCAAGGTTCGCAAGCGCTCGACGAAGAGCCTGACCACCCTGGGCGCTTCGGTGCAGGCGATGACTCAGATGTTCCAGGGCGTGCGCACCGTCAAGGCCTACCGGGCCGAGTCGCGCGAGACCGAGAACTTCCGCGGGGTGAGCGAGAAGTATCTGAAGCACACCATGGGCATGGTTCGGGCGATTGCCACGACGGATGCCTGGACGCTCCTGTTTAGCCAGGGTGGCTTGGCGCTGCTCCTGCTTCCGGTCGGTTGGTTCACCGTCTCGCGCGGACTCGTTTGGGATCCCAGCAAGCTCCTGATCTTCTTCCTGATGATGTCCCGCGCGTATACCAACGTGAAGGGCTTCACGAAGGCCTACACGAAGGTGCAGGAGTCCGTCGGAGCTTCACAGCGCTTGCGCGAGATCCTTGACCACCGCGTCGACGTCGTGGAGGCCGAGAATCCCTCCAAGATCTCCTCACTCGGGAGTGGAATTCGATTCGAAGACCTCGGCCTCCGCTACAGCGATGAGGATGAGGCGGCACTCGCGCACGTCGACTTCGAGATCAAGCCCGGCGAGACGGTTGCCGTGGTCGGGCCGTCGGGTTCGGGCAAGAGCACTCTGGCCGATCTGCTGTGTCGCTTCATGGATCCCACGTCCGGCCGAATCACGATCGATGGAGTGGACCTGCGCCAGCTCTCGCGCGACGACTGGTCCGCGACCTGCGCTCACGTGGATCAGGTGCCGTTCCTGTTCCACACTTCGATCGCCGAGAACATTCGCTACGGCAAACCCGATGCGACACAAGCGGAGATCATCGAGGCTGCCAAGACCGCGAATATTCACGACTTCATCGAGGGGCTGCCGGACGGCTACGACACGGACGTGGCCGACGCGGGCGGACGCCTCTCGGGTGGACAACGCCAGCGCATCGTGATCGCACGGGCGGTGCTGCGCGATGCTCCGCTCTTGATCCTCGACGAAGCGACCAGCGCGCTCGACACGGAGTCCGAGGTGAAGGTGCAAGAGGCGCTCGATCGCCTGATGGCGCACCGCACCGTCCTCGTGATCGCGCACCGACTCTCGACGATCAAGAACGCGGACCGCATCGCCGTCTTGGAGGATGGCGAGCTGGTCGAGCTCGGTACGCACGACGAGCTCTTGAAGAGCGAGAAGACCTACTCGCGCCTGCACTCCCTGCAGAGCTTGTCCATCGAGGCGGACCTGATTACGCCACACTCTCCCGCGCAGAGCGAGTCGCCGACGGGCGAACCGTCCTAGTCGCGCTCGAGCAAGCAGACGGCCTGAACGGCCACACCAGCGCCATTCGCGAGCGCGCCCATGCGCTCGACGGTCTTGCCCTTCACGTTGACCTGATCGGTCTGGACGTCGAGCAGCGTTGCGAGGCGTCGACGCATGTCTTCGCGAACCGGCGCGATGCGCGGTCCCTCGGTGATGATCACGATGTCGACGTTGCCGAGTCGCCAGCCGCCTTCGCGCACGCGCCGCATGGCTTCGGCGAGCAGCAGGGAGCTATCCGCGCCCCTCCAACGGTCTTCCGTGTTCGGAAAGAGCGTCCCGATGTCGTCACCTCCAGAGGCGCCGAGGACCGCGTCGGTCACCGCGTGCAGGACGGCGTCGCCGTCGGAGTGACCGGAGGGACCGGTGGGGTGATCGATCTCGATCCCACCCAAGATGCACGGCCGACCCGGCACGAGCGGATGAAGGTCGAAGCCCGTTCCAACGCGCACAGTACTCATGAGTGCTCTCCAGCTCTTTCTCGGTTGGCGAGCATCGTGGCGGCGAGCTCAAGGTCTTCCGTCGAAGTGATCTTCAGGTTGGTGGGGGAGCCGGGGACGACCGCGACCGGGCCTTCGTAGTGCTCCCACAGCGCAGAGTCATCGGTCGGCGACAGCTTGTCTTGTTCGGCGCGCGCGACCAGCTCGCGAAACTTGGCCGCTCGAAAGACCTGCGGGGTCTGCGCGGCGAAGAGCTTCGAACGATCGAGCGTGCTCGCGACGTGCGAGGGCTCCGTCTCCGCGTCTGCCTTCAGCTTGATCGTGTCGCGCACGGCCAGGGCGACCAGAGCCGCGCCGTCCGCGTCCGCGAGCCGCACCGCGTCGTCGATCGTCTCCGGCTGGATCAGTGGACGCGCCGCGTCGTGGACCGCGATGACATCGACATCGAACCCACACCAGAAGACGCCGAGCCGAACGGAGTCGGCGCGCTCGGCTCCGCCCTCGACGACGCCGCGCACTTTTCGAAAGGCGGGATTCTCCGCGGCGAGTCGCTTCACCACTTCGACGTCATCGGCATGGGTCACGAGGATGACCTCGCTCACCAGGCGGGCCGCATCGAAGGCACCCAAGGTGCGCTCCAGGATCGAGATGCCGCCCAGCTCGAGCCACGGCTTCCGACTCGTCACGCCACCCGCAGCCATGCGAGTGGAGTTGCCGGCGGCCACGATGACTGCGGCGGCGGAAGGTGAGCGGCCATTCATGGCGCGAATGGTCGTACTTAACCAGGGCACCTGTCCAGCAGCCCGTCGCAAAGCTCGAGTGAACCCTGGAATGGAAGCCCGCGCTGGAACAGACTCCGAGTCGAGCACCATGACGGACGCGAGCAGAGATCGAGAGCTGGAGAGCGAGCCGGAGGTCGAGCTACGTCCGCCGGCTTCGAGCACCTGGCCGATCGTGATGGGAGTCGACCCGGGGACGCGCGTCGTCGGCTACGGAATGATCGTGGTCGCTCCCTCTGGACCGCGGCTGCTCGCGGCCGGTGTGCTGCGCGTCGGGCAGCGCCAGTGCATCTCCGAACGACTCGGGAGCATCCGCGAGGAGATCGATCAGCTGATCACCCAGTTCCGCCCGTCGGTGCTCGCGATCGAGACGGCCTTCGCGGCGCAGAACGTGCGCTCGGCCCTGCGCATCGGTGAAGGCCGTGGCGTGGTCCTGGCCTGTGGCGGGCTGATGGGACTCGACGTTCACGAGTACGCGCCCATGGAGATAAAAAAAGCCATTACCGGCAGCGGTGCCGCGAGCAAGGAGCAGGTCGCAGCCCTCGTCGCTCGCACGCTCGGATCCGAGGACCTGGGTGTCGGATTGGACGCGACGGATGCGCTCGCAGCGGCCCTTACCCATATTTTCCGCTCCCGCACGGATGCCATGCTCGCACCCGGTTCGAGGCGCAGGACGGGGGGCGCCGCGAGGCTGGGATCGACTTCTGCCAGCGACCCTCAATAGCCGCGTGGAATCGACTTCTCCGGACCTGTACCATTTTGCGATGAAGGAAAGCGATCCGAGCCTGCTGTCCCTCGAGGGCACCCTGGAACGAAACTTTCCGGGTCTCGAGATTCTCGACCGCGACCTCGAACTGTCCGACCGATTCCGCGCCGACCTCGTCGCGATCGAGAAGTCCGGACGACTCGTGTTCGTTCTACTCGTGGAGGGCGAAGGTGACGAGCCCGTCCTCGCGGCGCTCGAGGCTCTCGCCTTCGCCGAGCACAACGCGCCGGTTCTGGCGGCTCACTTCGAGGAGCCCCGCTTGCGCGCCGATCAACCGCCGCGAGTGCTCCTCGTGGCCCAGAGCTTCCCTCCCGCCCTGATCGGGAAGCTGCGCCCGCTCTTCGATTCCGCCGTTGAACTCTTCGAGGTGCGCTGCGTGAAGAGCGCCCGCGGCGAGAACGTCTTCCTCGCGACGGTCGGCGGAGAGAGCCAAGTCCTCGCAGCCGCCGGAGCCGCGACCGAAGAGGCCTTCCTCAGCAGATTGGCACCCGACCTCGAGTCGATCGCACGGCACGCACTCGAGCGGATGGCGCGCGTCGACGAAGATCTCTTGCTCGGTGTGTCGGGTTCGCGAATGACTTGGAGCTTCCGCGGTGCGGGGCTCGCGCGTCTCGAGCTGGTCGGCGACCGGCTGCACGGCAGCGTGGCTCCCGAGCACGAGCCGCGTGCACTTCGGTCCCTCGCGCAGGTGGACTTCTTCGTCGAAGAGGTTCTCGGCCGCTACGTCTCATGTTTGGGAATGGACGCGGAAGTGCTGGAACTGCCCGGAAGTCGGCCCGAAATCGCCCAAAACCTGCCGGAATTGCCGCCCAGCGAAGGTCCGATCGACCTCGCGGACGCGGACATCTTGACCGCCGAAGAGTTGCGCGCTTTTCAGGAGTAAGAACCCCCTTTTTCGGGACCGGTAGATGAGGCAGGGTGCTTATACACCTCTGAAGTCTCGTCACGCTTGGGGAGCTGTTCGTGATAGCAGCTTCCTTGCACCGGTATATGAACTGGGGTCAAGCACGAAAGCTGTTGCGGCTTGCTGTCCAACGTCGGATGGAGCCCGCAGAAGGTCCGGCATCGACTCGCCGGAGGGAGCTACTCGCTCATCACTCCCAGCCGAACGGGCACGAAGAGCCGGAGACCAACGGCTCGCTCAACGGTCTTTCAGCGCGGAACGGTCAGAGCGAGAGGGCGTCGCGCGCGGTCTCGATCTGCGTCGTGAGCGGCAAGGGCGGCACGGGCAAATCGGTCCTGACCTCGTCGCTCTCGACTCTGCTCGCGCAGGAGGGCGCGACTCTGATCGTCGATGCCGACCTCGGAATCGGCAACGCTCACATTCTGCAGGGCGTCTCGCCCGAGCACAGCTTCGTCGACGTGACCGACGGTCGCCTCTCGGTCTCGGAGATCGTTCAGGAGTGTCGGCCCGGCTTGGATCTCCTGTCGGCCGGCTCGGGCATCTCGAGCATGGCTTCGCTCTCCGCCTACGAGATGCATCTGATCGCCGCGGGCATCGAGCAGCTCGAGAGCGACTACGACTACCTGGTCATCGACTCGGCCGCCGGCATCTCCTCCCAGACGGCGGCCTTCGCCTCGACCTGCGACTGCGTCTTGCTCGTGACCACCCCGGACCTGACCGCAATGACCGACGCCTACGCCTTCCTGAAGGTTCTCTACGGTCGCAACAAGCACGCGCAGGTACGACTGGTCGTGAACCGCACGGACTCCAAGGGCGAAGGCACGCGAACGGCCAAGCGTATCTGCTCCGTCTCGGATCGCTTCCTGGGGTGCAAGCCCAACTGGATCGCCACGCTTCCCGAAGACTCGGCGGTGCGGCGGGCGGGCAACCAGCGCTCTGCAGTCGTCCTGGCCGAGCCGCAATCTTCAATCGCAGGAGAGCTCCGCGGCTTGTGCTCGGAGCTCGTGCGAGAGCTCGGCGAGGTCCGGGCCGACCCGCTGCACGGGATCGGCCATCGCCTGGTACAGGAGTGCGGCTTTACGGAACCAGGTTTAAAACCACCAAGCTTGCCGCAGAATCGCTGCTGAAGATCAGCGGTTCCTCAGCAAGCTTGGTGGTTTTAAACCTGGTTCCGTAACGTCAGCGGTCGCATGTCCGTCCAGACCTCGGCGACGTAGGCGAGGCACTCTTCCTTGGTGCCCGACTTGCCCGCGTCCTTCCAACCGAGCGCGTTCTCCCGGTCGAGGGGCCAGATCGAATACTGCTCTTCGTCGTTCTGAACGACCTTGTACTGGGGCTCTGATTCCATGGCTGCCTCGGAGCGGGCTCTACTCGAAGATGACCGGCGCGCTGCCGAAAGGTACCACCTGCAGAGTATTCAGGAAGTCGATCAGGCTCGCTTGATGGTCGGCTTGGAGGATCGCGAAGGCGTCCCGCGCGGCCTGGGCTTCCCCGCCGTGCATCAGGATAGCCTCGGTAATGGTGAGCGCTCGCCCGTGGTGCATGAAGGGCGGCTCGTTGGCCATGCCCCACAATTTCTTCGTGAGGAAGACAGTTCGGGGGACGCCGTTCTCGACCAGCGGGTCGGCCAGGCCGGGCCCCATGTCGTGACGCTTGAAGTCGGTGAAGGCCGGCAGGATCACGGTTCCATCGGCCTCGACCGGGAGGCGCGGCAGGCGACCGTTCGTCGAGAGGTCATAGCTGAAGACCTGCGGAACGTCGCTCGGCTGAAGGTTGCCGGGCGGGTTGTAGGGGCCGGGTTCCGTGAAGATCGGGCTGTTCAGGACCAGCTCGGGGACGTGGCAGTCGGCGCAGCCGAGGCTCGTGAAGAGCGTCTCGCCGAAGTCGACCGAGGCCCGCTTCATCGGATCCAACGGCAGAACGCGACCCGGGACGGGAAGCAGGGACTGGTAGATCGTGAGTGCGGTGATATCACCGACCGTGTACTCGTCGACGACGCCATCTTGGTCGGGGTCGAGCCCCACACCGAACCGCTCCGATGACTGCATGCCATGGTGGCGGTTGGTCGAGTAGTTCGTGAAGTCTCGCAGGGAGACGACCGTGCCCTTCTGACGGAACGGCTTGATGATCAAGTCGGTGTCCACGCCTTCGACCTGGCCGGTAAACACGGAGCCATCGGGGTTGGCCGTGAGCATGCCGAAGTTCACGCCCTTGGTGTCGAGCGAGACCGTAATCGGCGTTCCGGCGGCCTGAGCCTGCTGGATGGCGCTGGCCTTCAGCGCGAGCAAGTCAGTCGTCATTTCCCGCGAGGTCAGCTCGATGTAGCCCGAGCCGAGCACCGCGATCGTCCCGCGCTCATTGCCTACGTTGTCGAGGAACAAGGGCAAGAAGTCGTCGCCTTCTTGCCCATCGAAGTTGACGAACGAGCGCTCTTCACTGAGCACGTGGACGTTGTGCACGATCCCACCGCCAGCGGAGCCGCGCGGGAAGTTGTGGCAGTTCAAGCACGAGTTGGAGTCGGGACCGGAGAGCCGGTTGAAGTTTTCGGGCGTGTCGCGGCGCAGTCGCGCGGTTCCATCGCCACGGCTTTCGGGGCGCCCCGCGCCGTCCAGGGTGTTCACGTTCGTGTCGAACGTGAGTCCGCCGATGAGCCTCAGCTGGTTCGCCGTGAACAGGCCGGCGTCGATATCCGCCTGGTCGACGCGCTGCTTGAGTGCGGGCTGCTCGCCGATGACGCCGGGGTTCGGGATCAGCTTGATCAGGTCGGGATCGCCGGGGGGCCGTGTCTGCAGGGTACCCAGGAAAGTGAGCACACGACTCTGGGAGTCCGCCGGCAGAGCGGCGAAAGCATCCCGCGCGACCTGCGCTTCTCCGCCGTGCATCAGGATCGCTTCGCGAATGGTCGTCGCGCGACCGTGGTGCATGAACGGCGGCTCCTTCGCCATGCCCCAGAGCTTCTTCGTGATGAAGACGCTGGTCGGAACGCCGCCCTGAACGAGCTTCTCGTTGTTGAGCTGAGCGCCCATCTCGTGCCGCTTGAGATCGGTGTACGCCGGAACGAGCACGGTGCCATCGGGCTCTTGATCGAGGAAGGGTCCAGGACCTGCGGTGAGCAGATCGACGGAGACCGAGCCGACGCCAGCACCTGGTTGGAGGTTTCCGGCCGGGTTGTAGGGACCGGGCTCGACGAAGACGGAGTCTTGGAGCGTGAGCTCCGGAATGTGGCAGGTCGCACACCCGACCTGGGCGAAGAGGAGCTCGCCCTCCGTCACGTCCGGTGAGATCCCCGTTCCGCCGTCGTTCGGGATCACGCGCCCGGGCGCGGGCAGCGTGGCCTGGAAGATCGCCATCGCGGTGACGTCCCCTTCGGTGAGCTCGTCGGCCATCCCATCGCCGTCGGGGTCCAGGCCGGCGCCGAAGCGTTCGGAGCTCTGAATACCGTGGTGCTGATTGAGCCCCGTGTTCGTGAAGTGTCGCAGCGAAACGACGACGCCCTTCTGGTGGAAGGGCTTGATAATCAGATCGGCGTCGACGCCGGTGACCGCGCTCGTGTCCACGGTCGTATCCGGGTTCGCGGTGAGCGAGCCGAAGTTGACGCCTTTCGTGTCGAGCGAGACCGTCACCGGAACTCCGCCGGCTTGGGCCTGCGCGATGGCGATCGACTGTTGAGTGAGCAGGTCGGTGGTCATCTCCCGCGAGAGGAGCTCGATGAAACCTGAGCCGAAGAGACCGGGCGTTCCACGTTCGAGCCCGACATCATCGAGGAAGAACTGTTGGAAGTTGTCACCGGCGCCCGCATCGAAGTTGACGTTGGGGAGGGCCTCCGCAAGGACGAAGATGTTGCCCGAGTTTCCTCCGGAGCCGCCGACGTTCGGAGTAAAATGGCAGTCGACGCAGGAGTTTGCCTCGGGACCGGAGACTCGGTTGAAGTTGTCCGGTGCGAGGACGGGCGGGCGCGGATCACCGGCGCCATTGGAGCCCGGTCGTCCGGCTCCGTCCAGGCTGCTGAAGCTCGTGATGAAGAGTTGCCTGCCCGCTGCGATCAGGGCGTCCTCGCTGAGGGAGCCCATCGCGAGGTCATCCTGATCCAGGTGCGTCTGGACTCGCGGCTGCTCGCCAACCTGCGTTCCGGGAGCCGGCATGGCGGGCGGAATCACATTGGCCGTAGTCGCGTTGCTCTTGTTGCAGGCGCTGACGGAGAGCGCGAGAAGGACGAGCGCTAGGGCTAGGAAGCGGTTCTTGCGAACGGTTCCAGACATGATGAAGACTCCAGAGTAGTCGATCGCACAGAGGGCGTGCGCGGGCGGAAGGCCGGACAAGTACCCCTAGTTCAGCAAATCGGCGGGTTATGGAAAACCCGCGATTTGGGCCGAAGCAATCCAGCCTTAGAGGATCTTAATCCCGAACGATCTCGGACAAGATGCTCAGGAACTTCTCCATGGTCTCCGTGGGAGCGACCGTGATTCGGATGAAGTTAGCGGTGACCTCGCCCGGGAATCGGCGGACGACGACTTGGCGTGCGAGGAGCTCGGCCTGCAGGAACTCGGCCGTGTAGTTCGGGTGCGTGGCGAGGACTGCGACATAGTCCGTAGGCGGGACCTCGAAGCCGAGCTCGCGCAGCCGCTCGATCAAGACGGTACGAGACTCGACGAGCTGATTTCGGAGTGCCTCGAACTCCTGTTGGCGACCGAGCGCCTCGAGAGCCATGACCTGCGCGAAGCAGTTCACGTTGAAGACATCCTTGCGAGCGAGCATCTCGGAAATCAGGTCGGCAGGTCCGATGCAGTAGCCGACACGGAGGCCGGCGAGCGCGTAGTACTTGGAAAAGCTGCGGACGTAGACCGCGTTGCCGGCGGGCGGCGCGGGGAGCTTGTCTCCGGAGTACTCGCCGTACACGTTGTCCCAGATCAAGAACGAGTCGGGATGCGACGCGAGAGCGAGGATCTCTTCCCTCGGGACACTCCGACCGGTCAGCGCGTTGGGGGAGTCGATCACGGCCAGGCCACGGAACCCCTCCGAGTCGATATGTCCGGTCTCGAAGGTGTTCCCGGGCAGCACCTTCTGTTGAAAGTCCATGCGCTCCGCCAGCATGTCGTAGACCTTGAAGCAGGCGTCGAGGCAGTGCACCGAGTCGTATTTCGGACGCAGGATGCTCAGGAGATCGGCGAGCACTTCGTCGGATCCGTTGCCCACGAAGATGTTCTCGCGCTCGACTCCGTAGAGCTTGGCGAGCCCGCCGCGCAGGGCGTCGGAGTTGGCGTCCGGATAGCTGCCGATCGCGGCGCGCTCGACGAGCTCGCGCGCGGTGTCGACCGTCCAGGCTCTAGAGACGAACAGGTTCTCGTTCCGGTGCAGGCACAGCGCGTCGTCGGCTGCGACTTGAACTCCCGGGTCGTACTTGTGTGCAAAGTCACTCACGAATTCGATTCCTCTCTACTGGCTGCGGATGGTCCGCCGGATGTTGACGACTTGCGTCTCTTGATCGACTTCAGCCCCTTACCCATGGAGCTCTTGAACGCCTTACGGGTGGCCGCTTTACGAGTCTCGTCGAGCGCCTCGAGCTCTCCGACGAAGGTCTCCAGAGTCGCCATGGGAGAGGTCACTACGGAGCTGAGGACCTTCTCGAAGCGCTCGGCGAGCTGCGCGATCGTGTCCGGATCGAACAGGTCGCTGCTGTACTCGATCGTCCCCTGGATGCCCTGCGGCATGTCCCACAAGAAGGCGGCGATGTCGTACCGCGCGTTGTCGTAGTGGACGTCGATCGGCGTCATCTCGAGGTCGCCGAGCATGACCTTCTCGATGTCACCCGATGAGAGTCCGTAGCCGTAGACGGCCGGGTTGTGGTCGGGCGTAAGTAGCGAGAATTGGACCTGAAACAGCGGATTGCGGCTCAAATCACGATCCGGCGCCACCTCGCGAAGGATGCGACTGAGCGGCAGATCTTGGTGCGACCAGGCGCCCAGCGTGACCTTCTGGACGCGGCGTTGAAGCTCGCTGAAGGTCGGGTTTCCGGAGAGGTCGGTTCGCATCACGAGCATGTTCACGAGGAAGGCGATCATGCCCTCGAGCTCCTCGCGGTTTCGATGCGCGACAGCGGAACCGATGATCATGTCGGTGACTCGACAGGTGTGATAGAGCGTGATGAGGAACGCGGCGTTCAGCGTCGCGAAGGGAGTCACGCCGGTCGTGCGAGCGAGAGCGCGAAGCTCATCGCTCAGCTTCGCGGTGAGCTGCACGGTGTGGTGTCCGCCGCGAAAAGACTGCACGTCGGGGCGCGGTCGATCGGTGGGATACTCGAGGCTCGTGAGCTCGCCGGAGAGCTGCTCCTTCCAGTAGTCGAGGTGGTCTTGGAGGACCTTCCCCTGGAGGTTCTCCCGCTGCCAGATGGCGAAGTCGGCGAGCTGGATCGGAAGCGGCTCGAGCGGCGACGGCTCGCCCTTCCGGAAGGCGTTGTAGAGCGCTTGCAGCTCGCGTGTGAACACGCCCATCGACCAGCCGTCGGTGATGATGTGATGGGAGTTGAGCGTGAGGATGTGCTCCTCGTCTTCGAGCTGGATCAGGATCGCGCGGAAGAGCGGTCCGACTTCCAGATCGAAGCCCTTGTGTGCTTCCTCGGTCGCGAGCTTCAAGCCCTCGGCCTTCGCTTCTCTGGGCGAGAGCTGAGACAGGTCCACCCGGGGAAGCGCGAGGTCCGCGGGAGAGGCAATGACCTGGAACGGCTTGCCATCTCGGGTCTCGAAGCTGCTGCGCAAGGGCTCGTGCCGACGGACGATCTCGCCGAGCGCGCGCTCGAGTGCCTCCGCGTCGAGCCGACCGGTCAGGCGCACGGCGCTGGGTTGGTTGTGCGTCGCGCGCGTCGGCTCCAGCTGCTCCAAGAACCACAGAGCTTCCTGCGCGAACGAGAGCGGCGCGGGGCCGGTCTCCGCGCGCCGAGGAATCTTCGACGGCGCCTGGCTCTGGATGCCCTTCTTGGCCAGGAGCTTGGCCAGGAGAGCCTGGCGTTCGGGAGACAGTGCTCCGCTCTTGCGACCCGGGCCGGTGGGTTTACCGCTAGACATTTTTGAGGGGGCTTCGCACGTGGACGGGGGAGGTCGAACCCCCGCGGAGGGAGGGCGTCCGACTACAGGCTACCGCCGCAACAATGGGGCGGCGGGAGCGGGGAGGTACAAAAGTGTGAGCTTCTCGCGCGACTTTGCCTGGGTTGTTGCTCGCGTGACGGAAGCTTCGGCTAAAGTGAACTTATATACACGCAGGGGTTTTGCCGCGTGTAGGACCGGGAGGCGCGAAAACGCCCTTTAATGCGATCTTAATGGTTAACGAATCCACACGAATCTTCAACTCCGCAATCGGGGCTTCTGCGATCTCGGCGAGCTTCGAATTGGGGCTCCTCGACGCCCTCCAGGAGTCCGACCCGCTCGACCTCGAGAAGTTCTGCGAAGGCCGCAGCCTGAGTCACTGGGCGGTCGGAGGCATCATGCAGGTGCTCTACCGCTTCGACATCGTGAAGCTCGACGAGGAGCGCAAGACCGCTACCAAGGGACCCGAGTTCGACGACGTCTACGCGGACAAGGGCTACTTCATGTGGCTCGTGCGTGGCTACGGCAACCTGCTCCACAACCTGGCCACGATCGTCGAGGACGGCAACTGCGACACGAACGGAATCGGTCGCGATGGCAAGTACATCGCCTTGTCCGGGCGTGACTACGGCAGCAAGTACGTCGACGAGCACTTCACCAAAGTGATGAACGCGGAGCCGTTCACCGTCGCAGCCGACCTCGGTTGTGGCAGCGCCGAGCGCCTGATGGGGCTCGCGCGCGCACGGCCGGATTTCCGCGGCGTCGGTGTCGAGGTCAATAAGGGCGCTGTCGATCTGGCGCGCCGTTCGATCAAACAAGCTGGCCTCGAAGACCGCATTCAGGTCGTTCACTTCGACGTGAAGAACCTGGTCTTCCAGCCCGAGTTCGAAGAAGTCGAGGTGCTCTTCTGCTTCTTCATGGGACACGACCTCTGGCCGCGACCGAACTGCCTCAAGGCTTTCAAGTCGATCCGCCAAGCGTTCCCGAACCTGCGCCGCTTCCTGTTCAGTGACACCTACCGCTCGGACTTTCCCGCGCCGGGCCACATGCCGATCTTCACGCTCGGCTTCGAGTTCACTCACGACATGATGGGGCAGTACATCCCCAACATCCCCGAGTGGGAGGGTCTCTTCGACGAGGCGGGCTGGGATCTCGAGGGCCGCCACGATTTGTCCATCGCCTACAGTTCCATCTTCGACTTGCGTCCGCGGGCGGGCGCCGACAATTCCTGACTTGATCGCGGGAGTGCGAGCCATGCTCGTCGGCCCCCGAGTCGTCTGAACAGAGTTGCCTCAAGAATGAGTACGGAAGGAAGTCGGCTTTCTCCGCAACAACGCCGTCTGTGGAATGCCAATCCGACTGGCAGTCCGTTCTGGAGCGTGGTCTGTCGCGTCTCCATCAACGGCCCGTTGGACCGAGTGGCTCTGCAGGCTGCGCTGAATCGTGTCATTGAGAAGCACGAGATCCTGAGGACGAGCTTCTCGGCGTCGCCCGAGCCCAGCCAGGACATCGCGGATCGGGGCGAGCTTTCGATCGCCTTCACCGATCTGTCGGGCACGGATGCCGATGCGCAGCTCGCCGCAGAGTTCGAAGCCGCGCGCGAGCAGGGCTTCGAGGCGGGGAGTAGCTCTCCGCTTCGCGTGACCTGCTTCGCCTCTTCGAAGGAGAAGCACGACCTGTTGCTCGCGGCCTCGTCGCTCGCGGCGGATTGGGAGGGGCTCGCCAACCTGGTCTCCGAGCTGTCGGCGGCCTACGCGACGGAGGCGGGCGCGGGCGAGTTCGACGAAGAGGCGATGCAGTACGCCGATGTGGCGGCCTGGCAGAACGAGCTGCTCGAAGACGAAGACTCGGCGGCGGCGGTGGCGTTCTGGCGTGAGGTCGACCTGGTCTCCGGTTCGAGCGCGCGCTTGCCTTTCGAGTGCGAAGCTGGCGCGGACTTCGCGACGAACCTCACGAGCTCCGTCGTTCGCGGAGTCTCGGTCAGCGAGCTGGAGGAGGCGGCGGCGGCGAGCGGCGTCTCCGCTCGCGACTTCGCGTTGGCGACCTGGGCGGTCCTCTTGCGCAGGCAGTGCGGGCAGTCGGAGCTCATTGTCGGTATGGGCGCGAATGGTCGCCAGTACGAAGAGCTGCAAGAGCCGCTCGGAACGCTCGAGCGGTATCTTCCGCTCTCGCTGCTCATCGAGAAGGAGACGCTCTTCAGCGAGCTGCTCGAGAAGGTCAACACGAACGCCGAGGAGCTCGAGCGCTTTCAGGAGTGCTTCGACTGGCAGGGCTTCGGCGACAGTGGAGCACCGAGCTCGCTCTCGTACTGCTTCGACTACCACGAGAGCACGCCTGGCTTCGACGCCGGTGGAACACGCTTCGAGATCACGCAGCAGTTCACGCAGGCCGACCGCTTCAGGTGCCGCCTGGAGTGCCGCGAAGCCGGGGCCGAGCTGCAGCTCCACCTGACCTACGATCCGGCGGCCTTCACCGAGGCGACGATCGTCCGCCTCGCCGGCGAGTTCGAGACACTGCTCGCGGCCGCTATTGCGTCGCCCGGCTCGGAGATCGCGAGGCTCGCGGTCTTGAGTCGTGAGGAGCACCAGTCGCTGGTCGTCGACTTCAACGACAGCACCGCCGACTATCCGAAGGACTGGCTGGCGCACGACTGGATCGAAGCGGCCGTCGAGCGCTCGCCCGACGCGGTCGCCGTCCGACAAGGCGACCAGGAGCTCACCTATCGCGAGCTCGACGACCGCGCGAACCAGCTCGCTCACCACTTGCAAGCGAAGGGCGTCGGTCCCGACTCGCTCGTGACGCTCTGCATCGAGCGCTCGTTCGAGATGGTGATCGGAATCGTCGGCATCCTCAAAGCCGGTGGCGCCTACGTCCCGATCGACCCGGCCTACCCGAAAGACCGCCTGCTCTTCTTGCTCGAGGACACGAGCGCGCCGGTCCTCGTCACGCAGGCGAAGCTGGTCGATGACCTCAAGGGCTCGGAAGCCCAGATCGTCTGCCTCGATACCGACGCCGACGAGATTGACGCCCATCCGACCACGAAGCCCGCGAGTGAGGTGAAGCCCGCGAACCTCGTCTACATCATCTACACCTCGGGCTCGACCGGTAAGCCCAAGGGCGTGGTGATCACGCACGAGAAGCTCGTCATCTCGAACAGCGCGCGCATCGCCTACTTCGGACACACGCCCGAGAACTTCTTGCTCCTGTCGTCGGTGGCCTTCGACAGTTCGGTCGTCGGCATCTTCTGGAGCCTCTGCGCCGGCGGAACGCTCGAGCTGATCCCCGAGGGACTCGAGAAGGACATCGCGCAGATCCCGAAGGTGATCGAAGAGCACAAGGTTTCGCACCTCCTCACGCTGCCGTCTTTCTATCGCCTGATCCTCGAGACCGCCGACCCGAAGCAGCTTGCGGGTATGCACTCGGTGATCGTTGCCGGTGAGGCCTGTCCGCTGAAGATGGTCGGGCACCACAAGCGCGCGCTCCCGACCGTCGGACTCTTCAGTGAGTACGGCGCGACCGAGACGACCGTCTTCAGCTCGGTCTACAACTGCCTGGAGCAGACGCACGAGATCGCGCCGGTCGGCAACCCGATCGACAACGGCGAGATGTACGTACTCGACGAGCACCTCGCGCCGTGTCCCATGGGCGTGCCCGGCGAGGTTCACTTCGGAGGCATCGCGCTCGCGCTCGGCTACTGGCGTCGACCGGAGCTGACCGCCGAGCGCTTCGTCTCCAGCCCCTTCGGCAACACACCCGGCGCGCGCCTGTACAAGTCGGGCGACCTCGCGCGTCACCTCGAAGACGGCAACCTCGAGTTCCTCGGGCGCCTCGACAACCAGGTCAAGATTCGCGGCTACCGCATCGAGCTCGAGGAGATCGAGGTCGCGCTGCTCAAGCACCCGGCGCTGAAAGAGACCGCCGTGCTCGCGCGCTCCGATCACGGTGAGGAGAAGCGCCTCATCGGCTACGTGCTCACCGAGGAGGGCTTCGAGACGCCCTCGTTCACCGAGCTGCGCGACTTCCTGCTCGAGACTCTGCCCGAGTTCATGGCGCCGGCCGTGATCGTCTTCCTCGACGACTTCCCGCGCACGCCCAACGGCAAGGTCGATCGCAAGGCACTGCCCGAGCCGGGCAGCGAACGCCCGGAGCTCGAGAGCGACTTCCAGGCGGCGACCTCCGTCGCCGAGACCACCCTCTCGACGATCTGGGCGGAGGTGCTCGGGCTCGGCGAGGTCGGCGTCAACGACAACTTCTTCGAGCTGGGCGGCGACTCGATCCTCAGCATTCAGGTCGTGTCGCGCGCGAAGCGGGCCGGCTTCAAGATGTCCGCTCGACTCCTGTTCGAGAACCAGACCGTTGCGGAGCTCGCCGCCGCGGCAGAGTTCAGTGAAGAGGCGGCTCTCGCTGCCGGTGGAAGTGGACAGGGCGAGGTGGTGGGGGAGGTTCCGCTCACGCCGGTGCAGAAGTGGTTCCTCGAGCTTCCGCTTCCGCTGCCCGCGCACTGGAACATGCCGCTCTTGCTCGATGTCGAGAGCTGCCCTTCGAAGGAGCACCTCGAGAGAGCGCTCGCGAAGCTCCTCGAGCACCACGATATTCTGCGCGCGTGCTTCACGCCGCCGCGCACGGATTGGGAACAGAAGATCGCACCTGTTGGCGACCCGGCGGCGGAAGCGGGAGTCTTTATCGAGGACCTCAGCGCGATTCCCGCGGAGGAGCGCCAGGTCGAACTGGAGCGTCGGGCGCGAGCGCACCACCGCGCGATCTGCATTCGCAACGGACCGCTCATGCGCATGGTGCTGTTCGAACAGGGCGAAGGTCAGCCGACGCGTGTGCTCTGGATCATTCACCACCTCGTCGTCGACGGGGTCTCTTGGCGAATCCTACTCGAAGATTTGGAGACCGCGCTCCTAGCCCTCGAGAGTGGCCAGGAGATCGTGCTCCCGAACAAGACAACCTCCTACAAGGCATGGGCCGAGGGTCTGGCGCGCTTCGCAAACTCGAAGGAGCTCGAGCCCGAGCTCGACTACTGGAAGAGCGCGGCCGGTCCGGCGAGTGGAGAGATTCCGCTCGACTTCCCGGAGGGCGAGAATCTCGAGGGCTCGGCGCGCAAGGTCGCCGTGTCGTTGACAGAACAGGAGACGCGGGCGCTCTTGACTGAAGTGCCGAGCACCTACAACACACAGATCAACGACCTCCTGGTGACGGCCATGGCGCATGCGCTGGCGGACTGGACCGGCGAGAAGGCACAGCTGATCAACCTGGAGGGCCACGGGCGTGAAGAGGTCGTCGACGGAGTCGACCTCTCGCGAACGGTCGGCTGGTTCACGACGGACTACCCTGTCTGCATCGCGGAGGCCCCGAGCTTCGAACCCGGCGAGGCGATTCGCGCCACGAAAGAGAAGCTGCGGGCCGTTCCTCGGAACGGTATCGGCTTCGGTCTCGCGCGCTACCTCTCCGAAGATGCGGAGACGGTCGCGGCCATGTCCGCGGTCCCGAGCGCGATGGTCGGCTTCAACTACCTCGGCCAGTTCGACCAGGTCTTCGGCGCAGATGCGCGCTTCCGCTACAGCTCGGACGACTTCGGCGAGGCGATGGGCGCGGACGGGCAGCGCGTCTTCGTCCTGGAGGCCTACGGACTCATCTCGGGCGGCAAGCTCGTGATGGACTTCGAGTACAGCGAGAACCTCCACGAGCGCGAGACGATCGAAGCCGTTGCCGAGGACTTCATCGCCACGCTGCGCAAGCTGATCGAGCACTGCCTCGACCCGAAGGCCGGCGGCTTCACAGTCTCGGACTTCTCCGACTTCGAGTGGGACGAGGACGACCTCGGCAGCATCGCCGATGCGATCTCCAATTCGCAGAACGACGGGAGCTCCAGCGAGAGCTAGCCGATGAGCAGCGAGCAAGACAACGGGTTCACCGGGTTCGAGGTCGCGATCATCGGCATTGCCGGTCGCTTCCCCGGCGCGAACGATGTCGACACGTTCTGGAAGAACCTGCGTAACGGAGTCGAGTCGATCGTCTTCATGTCGGAAGAGGAGCTGATCGAAGCCGGGGTTGATCCGGAGCTTGCGCGCCATCCGAACTACGTGCCCGCGGCAGCGCTGCTCGACGACTACGAGATGTTCGACGCGGGCTTCTTCGGAGTGACGCCGCGCGATGCGGAGATCATGGACCCGCAGCATCGCCTGTTCCTCGAATACTCCTGGGCTGCGCTCGAGACGGCGGGCTATGACCCGAAGCGCTTCCCCGGACCGGTCGGCGTGTTCGGCGGAACGGGAACGAGCGAGTACTACACCAGCAACCTCCTGACGAACGGACTGGCGGACACCAGCAGCCTGTCCGCGATGTTCGGCAACCACAACGACTACGTCACCACGCGGACCTCGTACAAGCTCGGCCTCACCGGACCCAGCTACGGCGTTCAGACCGCGTGCTCGACTTCCGCGGTCGCCGTCCACCTCGCGAGCCAGTCACTCTTGGCCGGCGAGTGCGACATGGCGCTGGCCGGTGGCTCGTCGGTCACGATCCCGCACAAGCGCGGCTACCTGCACCAGGAGCAGGGCATCTACTCGGCCGACGGACACTGCCGCGCGTTCTCGAAGGACGCCGGCGGAACGGCGGGCGGCAGCGGCGTCGGAGTCGTGGTGCTGCGCCGCCTGGAGGATGCGCTCGAAGCTGGCGACTCGATCATCGCGGTGATCAAGGGCTCGGCGATCAACAACGACGGTGCCGACAAGGTCGGCTACGCCGCGCCGAGTGTCACCGGACAGGCGCAGGTCATTCGCAGCGCGCTCTCGATGGCCGAGCTGAATGCGCGCGACATCGGCTACATCGAGGCTCACGGGACGGGCACGACGCTCGGCGACCCGATCGAGATCGCGGCGCTGACCCAGGCCTTCAGAGCCGAGACGGACGAGAACGGGTTCTGCGCGATCGGCTCCGTGAAGACCAACACCGGGCACCTCGGCTCGGCGGCGGGAGTTGCCGGAATCATCAAGGCGGCTCTCTCGGTTCGGGACGCGGTGATTGCGCCGAGCCTCAACTGCGAGACGCCCTCGCCGGCTTGCGACTTTCCGAACACGCCCTTCTTCGTCAACACGAAGCTCTCCGAGTGGAAGAGCGAGAGCAGGCGCGCGGGTGTCAGCTCTTTCGGGATCGGCGGGACCAATGCGCACATCGTGCTGGAGCAGGCTCCGGCGCCGAAGCCGACGACGCCTTCGCGCGGCAGCCAGCTGATCGTGCTCTCCGCGCGCACGCCGAAGACGCTCGACAATGCGACGAGCAACCTGGCCGAGTATCTGCGCGAGCATCCGGACGCCGACCTCGCCGACGTCGCCTACACTCTCCAGGTCGGGCGCCACGACTTCGACCATCGTCGCACTCTGACCGGGGAGGGTGTGGCGGACGTCCTCGCCGCTCTCGATCCGCTCGACAAGAAGCGCGTGAAGAGCTCGGTGGCCACCGAGAGCGAACGCCAGGTCGTCTTCCTGTTCCCCGGCCAGGGCGCGCAGTACGTGGGCATGGGCCGCGAGCTCTACGACAGCGAGCCGACCTTCAAGGAGAGCGTGGACCGCGGGGCCGAGCGGCTCCGTGCGAGCCTCGGCTTCGACCTGCGCGAGGTGATCTTCGCGGAGACGGGAGACGAGGCTGCGGCCGAGCGCTTGGCGCAGACCTCCGTCACGCAGCCCGCTCTGTTCGTGATCGAGTACGCGCTCGCCCAGCTCTGGATGGAGTGGGGGCTTACGCCGTCGGCGATGATCGGCCACAGCATCGGCGAGTACGTCGCCGCCACTCTCGCCGGCGTATTCGACTACGAGGTCGCCCTCGAGCTGGTCGTGGAGCGTGGGCGTCTCATGCAAGAGCTCCCGGCTGGCGCCATGCTCGCCGTGTCGAAGCCCGCCGCCGAGGTCGAGCCCAGCCTGACGGACGGTCTCTCGATCGCCGCCATCAACGAGGAGTCGGCCTGTGTCGTCTCCGGCACCTTCGAGGCCATCGAAGCCCTGCAGAAGAAGCTCGAGGGAGAGCGCGTCGCTTGCCGGCCGCTGCACACCTCGCATGCCTTCCACTCGCCGATGATGGAGCCCGCGCTGGTGCCCTTCGCCGCCCGCGTGAAGGCCGCTGGGCCCAAGGATCCGACGCTGCCCTTCCTCTCGAACCTGACCGGCACCTGGATCACGGCGAGTGAAGCGACGGATCCGGAGTACTGGTCCAGGCACCTGCGCAACGCCGTGCGCTTCGCCGACGGAGTCAAGAAGCTGCTCGAAGTGCCGGACCGCGTCCTGCTCGAGGTCGGGCCGGGCAACACACTCACGACACTCTCCAGTCGCATCGCGCGCAGCGCCGGAGCCGACAGCTTCGTCGGCGTCGCTTCGATGCGCCACCCGCGCGAGACGCGCGCCGACCTCGATCACTTGCTCGGTGCAGTCGGCCAGCTCTGGATGGCCCGAATCGCGATCGACTGGGATGCCTTCTACGCACGCGAGACGCGTCGCCGCATTCCGCTGCCGACCTATCCGTTCGCGCGCGACCGCTACTTCATCGAGGCCGACCCGAGCGGCGGCGCGAACAATTCCGACCTCGGGCGCAAGTCGGATGTCGCCGACTGGTTCTACGCGCCCTCGTGGAGTCGCTCCTCCGCGACACTGACCGCCCCGGCAGTTCCGTCCGCCGATGAGATCCTGATCTTCAAGAGTGGCGACGGGCTCGGGGCAGAGCTCGCGTCGAGCCTCCGCAAGGCAGGCAAGCGCGTGACTACCGTGGCGATCGGCGAGAGCCTGAGCGAGCTCGGCGACGGAGAATTCGCACTCGATCCCGCGAACCGTGGCGACTACGCGAGCCTGGCCGCCAAGCTGCGCGAACAGAACCGTCTCCCCGAGCTCGTGCTTCACCTGTGGAGCTCGAACGCGTCAACGGAGGGTTCGAAGGTGCTGCTCGAGCGCGGCTTCTACAGCCTGCTCTACTTCGCTCAGGAGTTCGCAGTGCTCGATGGCGCGCCGTCCGCCGAGCTGGTCGTCGTGACCGGCGACGCGCAGGCGGTGGTGGGACAGGAGCTGATCGTTCCCGAGAGAGCGGCCGCACTCGGCGCGTGCCAGGCCATTCCCCAGGAGTGTCCGGGAGTTCGCTGCCGCTCGATCGACATTACACACACGACCGGCGCAACGCGCTTGCTGCGCGAGATCTCGAGCGCGTCGTCGGATGCGTTCGTGGCTTACCGACATGGCCAGCGCTGGATCCAAGACTACGAGGCGGTTCGCATTCCCGCCGTGGACGCGGACGCTCCGCTGCCCGCGCTGCTCTGCGAAGGCGGACACTACCTGGTGACGGGTGGACTCGGTGCGGTCGGTCTCGAGGTGGCCTCGGCGCTCGCCGAAGCACCTGGCGCGAAGCTCGCTCTCGTGACTCGCAGCGGCTACCGCGACAAGAGCGAGTGGCCCGCGTGGCTCGAGTCGCACGACGAGGAAGACGTCGAGAGTCGTCGCATTCGCAAGCTCATGTCGCTCGAAGCCGCCGGCGCAGAGGTTTCGATTCTGAAGGCGGACGTTGCGGATCACGACGCGATGAAGGCCGCGCTCGAAGCGGCCGAGGCCGAGTTCGGTCCGCTGAACGGTCTCGTGCATGCGGCCGGCGCGGAGAAGGTGCTCACGATTCTTCAGGAGACGAGCTTCGAAGACTGTGAAGCGCAGTTCCGCCCAAAGCTCGATGGCCTCGTCGTACTGGAGTCACTGCTGGCCGAGCGTGAGCTCGACTTCTGCGTGATTCAGTCCTCGCTCTCATCGAGTCTCGGCTCGCTCGGCATGGTCGGCTACGTCGCTGCACACCAGCTGGTCGACGCCTTCGTGTTGCGCCACAACGTGGGCGACGCTGACCAGTGGACGCGAATCAACTGGGACAACTGGCTCAGCTGGAAGGACCGCGAGATCGAGCACCACTCGGGCGAGACCTCGTACTTCATGTCGCAGTCGGAAGGCGCCGAAGCCTTCCGCCGCGTGCTGAACCTCCCGACGGGCGCGCAGCTCTCGATCTCGACGGGCGACCTTCGAGCTCGCGTGGCGGAGTGGCGCGCGCCGGACTCGCGCGACGCGGCGAGCGACCAGGACGCCGAGCAGGATCTCTACGAACGCCCCGATCTCGGATCCGAGTTCGAGGCTCCGAGCAACCCGGCTGAAGAAGCGCTCGCGCGCGCGTGGAGCAACGTGCTCGGCATCGGCAACATCGGAGTCAACGACAGCTTCTTCGAGCTGGGCGGCGACTCGGTGCTCGGCCTGCAGGTGGTCGCGAAGGTCTCGCAGGAGGGCTACCGCATCACGCCGGCGATGATCTTCGAGCACTCGACGATCGCGGAGCTGGCGCAGGTCGCGGAAGAGCGCAAGACGACGGTCGTCGAGCAGGGCGCTGTGTCGGGCTCCGCTCCGCTGACGCCGATTCAGCACTGGTTCTTCGACCAGAAAGTGCCGACTCCGGAACACTTCAACCTGCCGATGATGTTCGAGGTGCCGGCGGGCACGGAGCCGACCGTGATCACGCAGGCGCTCGCGGATGTGGTTGCGCATCACGACGCGCTGCGCATGCGCTATCGCGAGACCGACGGCCATGTCGAACAGCTCTTCGCGTCGGATGCCGGAGAGGCGCCGCTCGACTGTCTCGACCTCTCGGGCAAGCCCGAGTCGGAACACGAGGCGGCGATGATCGAGCTCGCGACCGAGCTGCACACCTCGCTCGACCTCGAGAGCGGCCCCTTGCTGCGCGCAGCGCTCTTCCAGCGCGGTGTCGATCGGCCGGCGCTCCTGCTCTGGATCGCGCACCACCTACTCGTGGATGTCGTCGGTTGGCGGACGATGATCGAGGACTTCCAGACCGCGCGCGAGGCTCGTGCTGCGGGCAGTTCTCCGAAGCTGCCTCCCAAGACGACCTCCTTCCAGGCCTGGTCGAACGGCCTGACCGAAGCCGCGCAGTCCACCTCGCGCGCCAACGAGTTCGAGTTCTGGAACGCGATCGCGAAGGAAGCCATCGCAAAGATTCCGGTCGAGCTGAGCGAGGGCGACAATGTTCACTCGAGCTCGCGCACGGTCGTGGTGGCCCTGGACGAAGCGAAGACCAAGGCTCTCCTGCAGGATGTCCCCTCGGTCTACGAGACGCGCATCGACGAGGTCTTGTTGACCGCGCTCGTTCGCGGCTACTCGAGCTGGGCAACGGCGCACGGCGGGCAGGGCGGGGACCAGCTCTTCGTCGATCTGGAGGGACACGGCCGCGAAGACGTCGTCGAGGGTGCCGATCTCTCGCGCACGGTCGGTTGGTTCACGACCATCTATCCGGGGCTCTTCTCTCTGGCGGGCAAGCCGGATGCGGGGGTTGCGCTGAAAGCGATCAAGGAGCAGGTGCGGCGCATTCCAGAGAGCGGGATCGGATTCGGAATGCTGCGCCACCTGTCGAAGGATGCGGAGGTTGTCGGTGCGCTCGCTGCGCTGCCGAAGCCCGAGATGAACTTCCTCTACCTGGGGCAGTTCGATGGCGGCTCGTCGGGCATGCAGCTCCTGCAAGCTGCGAGCGGTCCGCCCTGCAACCCGAACCTGAAGCGACAGCACCTGTTCGAGGTGGTCGCGTTCATTCAGGGCGGCTCGCTGCGGATCGAGCTCTCGTACAGCGCGAATCGGCACAAGCCGGAGAGCGCCAAGGCCCTCGCCAATGAGTTCCTGAAGGAGCTCGAAGCGTTGATCGCACACTGCGAGGATCCCGAGGCTGGAGGGCGTACGCCTTCTGACTTCCCGGCGGCGAGCGTGAGTCAGGGCGACCTCGACAAGCTGCTCTCGAAGATTGGGCGCAAGAAGTCGTGATGCAATGCCCGAATAGAGAGAGCGAGGCTCTCCTCCGATGAAGCTCTTCTATCTCTTGATGAAGGCCAATGCGACCCGGGTCATCTGGGCGGTCATCATCAGTGTGATCAGCGGTGCGAGTAGCGCCGCTCTGATCTATCTCGTCGGCTACATCTGGCAGAACAGTCTGTTCAGCTCGCCGATGTGGGGGCTGATCTTCGCGGGCACTCTGCTCTTGATGGCGGCGACCGGTTACTGGGGGCAAACGCTCGTCCTCGACCTGGCGCTGAAGACCGTGCGCGACCTGCGCATGGAGCTGAGCTCGAAGATCCTCTCGACGCCGCTCCGCAAGCTCGAGCAGATCGGTTCGCATCGCCAGCTGGCCGTGCTGACCGAAGACGTGATGATGCTCTCGAAGGTGCTGCCCTACGTCACGCGCTTGACGGCGGACGCGACCACGCTGCTCGTCGGTGGGCTCTACATGCTCTGGCTTTCCTGGCAAGCGCTCCTGGCCGTGGGAGTCTTCCTCGCCGTCGGCCTGGGCATCTATCACGTCATGCTGCGCCGCGCGATGCGTCACCTGGCCAAGAGTCGCGACGTGTTCGACGACGTGTTCGACAACTTCCGCGCACTGCATGAAGGCGCCAAGCAGCTCAAGCTCAACCGGAAGCGCCGCAAGCTCTTCCTCTTTACCGACCTGCGCAACACGCTCGAGGCCTTCCGCGAGTACGCCATGTCCGGCCGCAAGCTCCTGGTCGGCACCGAGGTCTTCACGCGCGCCCTGTTCTTCATTCTCCTCGGCGGCTTCGTCTTCATCATCCCCGCGGTGATGGGGGAGGCCGGCACGGCCGTGCTGGCCGGCTATGTTGCAGCAGCGCTCTTCCTCTACCGCCCGGTCAACTCGCTGATGATGCTGGTGCCCGACTTCGGTATGGCGACGGTCGCGCTCAACAAGATCGACTCGCTGGGCCTCTCGCTCGACAAGCTGAGCACCGAGCCGGGTGCTGCTCTTGCGGAAGACACGAGCTCGGCCATGGCGCCCCCGCCCTGGAAGACGCTCGAGCTCAAGGGCACGTCCTACACCTACCAGAAGGAGGGCGACGACCACGCCTTCCAGATGGGGCCGCTGGATCTCTCGATCGAGCCGGGCGAGCTGATCTTCGTCGAGGGCGGAAACGGCAGCGGCAAGACCACGTTTGCCAAAGTGCTCTGCAGTCTCTACACACCGGACGTGGGGGAAGTCCTCCTCGACGGAGTGCCGGTGACCGACGAGAACCGCGAGGAGTACCGTCAGCTCTTCTCGGTCGTCTTCTTTGACTTCCACCTGTTCGGCAAGCTGATCTCCGACTCGAAGGAAGACCTCGACCAGCTGGCCAAGCGCCACCTCGAAGAGCTCGAGCTCGACCACAAGGTCTCCGTGGAGAATGGCGTGCTGTCGACCCACGAGCTCTCCCAGGGACAGCGCAAGCGCTTGGCGCTCCTGACCGCCTACCTGGAAGACCGTCCGATCTACCTGTTCGATGAGTGGGCCGCCGACCAGGACCCCCAGTTCAAGAAGATCTTCTACACGCGGGTGCTGCCGGAGCTGAAGGCGAGCGGGAAGACCGTCATCGCGATCACCCATGACGACAGGTACATGCACGTCGCGGATCGCTGCCTCAAACTGGAAGACGGCAAGTTGGTTCCGGAGACTGTCCTCGAGGCCACCGGAGGGTCGCCGAAGAGTTAAGGTCTCTCCACCCAGAGTCGGGCTGCGTCCGACTCTCACCGTTAGCCATGCAAGACGTCGAGGACATTTACGCGCTATCTCCGATGCAACACGGTCTGCTGTTCGACAGCGTGACCGCGGAGAGCACCGGTATGTACTTGATTCAGCTCGAGTACTTCCTGACCGGCAGTATTCGCCGCGAGGCGTTCGAGCAGGCTTGGCAGGGCACGGTCAAGCGACATGCGATCCTTCGTACCTCGTTCCACTGGGACGATATGGAGAAGCCGCTGCAGGTCGTCCACAAGGAGGCTGCAATTCCGATGGCCTTCGAGGACTGGTCGGCGCTCTCGGAAGTGGAGCGCGACGCGAAGCTGGCCGAGTTCCGCACGGCGGATCGCGAGGGCGGCTGCGACTTCGAAGCCGCGCCCCTGACGCGCCTCGCGCTGTTCAAGGTCGCCGACAACAGCTACCGGCTGCTCTGGAGCTTCCACCACATCCTGATGGAGGGCTGGTCCGCCTCCCTGATCCTGAAGGAAGTGCTGCAGCGCTACCAGGCGAGCGACAAGGGTGCCGAGCTCGAGCTGACCGAGCACCGCCCGTACCGCGACTACGTCGGGTGGTTCCAGGAACAAGACCCGAAGCGCGCCGAGGGCTTCTGGCGTGAAGAGCTGAAGGGTTTTCAGGATCCGACTCGCCTCGGGATCGACCGCTCGCTGACTTCGCTGCACGCGCCGGTCACGGAGTTCGACGCGCTGTCGATCGACCTGAGCGAGGCAGAGACCAGCGCACTCACCGCCTTCGCGAAGAAGCACGAGATCACGCTCAACACTCTGGTCCAGGGCGCCTGGGCAGTCCTGCTCTCGACCTACTCGGGCGAAGAGGACGTCGTCTTCGGCGCCATCGTCTCCGGGCGCTCGGTTCCGCTCCAAGGCGTGGACACCATGATCGGGCTCTTCGTAAACCTGATGCCGGTCCGCGCGCACGTGTCGCCGGAAGACGCTCTCTTGCCCTGGCTCAAGGGACTGCAGGTTCGACAGGCGAAGCAACGCGAGTTCGAGTACTGCTCGCTGGTCGAGATCAAGGGCTGGAGCGAGATCCCACCCGGATTGCCGCTCTTCGAGAGCTTGCTCGTCTTCGAGAACTGGTCGGGTGACCTGACGGTCAGCGACTGGGACACCGACCTCAAGGTCTCGGACGTTCACGGCCACCACGGTGCGCCGGGCTATCCGATGACGGTCATCGTTGCGCCGGGGCCGCGCATGATGATGGGCATCTCCTACGACCGGAACCGATTCGAGCGCGGGTCGGTCGAGCGACTGCTCTCGAACTTCCGCGTGCTGCTCACCGGCTTGACCGCGAATCCTGCGCGTACACTCGGCGAGCTTCCGATGCTCACCGACGGGGAGCGACGCGAGATGCTGGTCGACTGGAACCAGACCGCCGACGACTCGGCCTCGAAGGCCTGCGTGTTCGAGCAGTTCGAAGCACAAGCCAAGGCGACGCCGGACAACATCGCTGTGCGGCTCGGCGATGAGCAGCTGACCTATCGCGAGCTGGACGAGCGCGCCAATCAGGTCGCCAATCACCTGCGGGAGCGCGGAGCGAACGAGAGCTCGCGCGTCGCGCTGTGCGCGGATCGCAACCCGATGATGGTCGTCGGCATGCTCGCGATCATGAAGGCGGGCAGCTCCTACCTGCCGCTCGACCCGAAGCACCCGAAAGACCGTCTCCAGTTCCTGCTCGAGGACTCGAAGGCCAGCCTCCTGCTCACGGAAGAAGCGCTCGGCGAACGGCTGCCCGCGGCCGCCGCGAACCTGCCCAACATCTCGCTGGACGGGGACGCCGCGGCGATCTCCGCCTGCGCGACGACCCGGCCCGACACCTCGGTGACGCCCGAGCACGAGGTCTACACGATCTACACCTCGGGCTCGACCGGTAAGCCCAAGGGCGTGATGATCACGCACCGCTCGCTGGCAAACTACGTTGCGCACGCGACCGACGTCTTCGAGATGTCGCCCAGCGATCGGATGCTGCAGTTCGCATCGATCAGCTTCGACGCGGCAGCCGAGGAGATCTATCCGACGCTGATCTCCGGAGCGACTCTGGTCTTGCGCGACGACGACATGCTCGGCTCGGTGGCGACCTTCCTCGACACCTGCGGCGACTGGGGCATCACGATCATCGACTTTCCGACGGCCTACTGGCACGCGATCGTCGAAGGGCTTGCGGATGCGGAGGTGCCGAAGAGTGTGCGCCTGGCCATTCTGGGTGGCGAGCGCGCCAATCCCGAACAGCTGGCCGACTGGTACGAGCACGTGGGTCCGGGCGGACCGCGGCTGCTGAATACCTATGGGCCGACCGAAGCGACTATCGTTGCGACTGCTGCGGAGCTGCGCGCGAGCGACGAGCCGACGCGCATCGTTCCGATCGGGCGCCCGGTACGAAACACACAGGTGTACGTCCTGGATCGACGCGGCGAGCCGGTGCCGATCGGGGTTCCGGGTGAGCTGCACATCGCGGGCGAGGGGATTGCGAAGGGCTACTTCGAGCGACCCGAGCTGACCGCCGAGCGCTTCATCGCCAATCCGTTCTCGGACGACCCGGACTCGCGGCTCTATCGCACCGGCGACCTTGTCCGCTATCGCTCCGACGGCAACCTCGAGTTCGTCGGGCGCCGCGACTCACAGGTCAAGTTCCGCGGCTATCGCATCGAGCTCGAAGAGATCGAGTCGACGCTCTCACAGCACGAGGGCGTCCACGAAGCCGTCGTCCTGTTGCGCGAGGACGAGCCCGGCAAGCAGCGGCTCGTCGGCTACGTCGTGGCTCGCTCGGGCGAGGGCCAGGCCGTCCCGACGGCGAACGAGCTCCGCGAAGAGCTGGGCGTGGTCCTGCCCGCCTACATGGTTCCCTCAGCCATCGCCTTCCTCGACTCGATGCCGCTCACTCCGCACGGCAAGGTCGATACGCGTGCGCTGCCCGTGCCCGATCGCTCGAGCCCCGAGCGCGAGTCGGGCTTCACGGCTCCGCGCACCGAGCTGGAGCAGACCATCGCGGAAATCTGGTTGGAGGTGCTCGACGTCGATCAGGTCGGCGCGCATGACAACTTCTTCGATCTCGGCGGCCACTCGCTGCTCCTCATGACGGTGATCGCCGACCTCAAGAAGCAGGTCGGAGTTCGGGTGACGCCTGGCGAGCTCGTTCTGCCGACCGTCGGACAGCTCGCCAAGCTGTGCGAGGAGCGCCTGAAGAACCCCGGCAAAGAGAAGAAGGCCGGAGGACTGATGAAGAAGCTTACAGGTTGGTACAAGCGGAGCTAATCTGAGCGCGCACGATTCAGGCTGATGGAACCGTTCTTCTTCGATAGCGAAGGGCAAGCGCTCTTCGGGTGTTACCACGAGCCGCGCTCCGGTGCGCGGGACTGTGCCGTCCTGCTCGCAAATCCGGTCGGTCACGAGTACGTGCAGTTCCATCGTGTCTATCGCCAGCTCGCGATCATGCTCTCCGACGCGGGCTTTCCCGTTTTGCGCTTCGACTACACGGGCACCGGCGACTCGAGCGGGGACTATCCCGACTGGAGCATGACGCGCTGGGCGACAGACATCGAGCGCGCAGCCGAAGAGGTCAAGCGCCGCGGGCCCAGCTCGCGCAAGGCCGTCGTCGGTCTACGGGTCGGCGCATCCATCGCGCTGCAGGTCGCTGGCAAGTCGGTCGACCTGGACTCGCTCGTGCTCTGGGATCCGATCGTTAGCGGCTCCGCCTACGTGGACGAGCTTCGCGCGGGTCACGAGAACATGATGGGCTACGCGCATGTGATCCCGAAGCCCGAGGCCGGAACACCGCCCGAAGTACTCGGCTTTCCGTTCCCGGATTCGCTGGCGAACGAGATCGGCTTCATCGATCTGCTGACGACGGAGAAGAAGGTCGCACGGCGTACACTCGTGATCGAGAGCAACGATGCGGTCGCGCAGAGGCCGCTCTGCGATGTGCTCAGTCGTGCCGGGTCCCTCGTTGCTCACCAGGAGTTTTCGAATCCTCACCTGTGGGTCTGGACGGAAGACTTCGCGAAGATGCACGTCCCGCGCCGGATCCTGCAGGCGATCGTCGACTGGTTCACGGAGGAGTACGCGTGAAGGAAGAAGCGGTCCTCTTCGGCGTGGGAGCCGATCTGGTCGGCATCGTGACCGATCCGAACGAGCCGGCTCCCGGTCTGCCCGCGTTCGTCTTCCTGGATGCGGGCGTGACGCACCGAATCGGTCCGAGTCGCCTCCACGTCCGACTGGCCCGCGAGCTTGCGGCCGCAGGTCACGTCGTGCTTCGGTTCGACTTCTCCGGGCTCGGAGACAGCAGCCGACGCAGTGATGACTTGCCCGTTGCGGAGAGTGTGATCGCCGAGACTCGCGAAGCGATGGACACGCTCGAGAAGGCGCGCGGAGTTCGGCAGTTCGTCCTGATTGGCATCTGCTCGGGCGCCACGATCTCCTACCTGACCTCGAAGGAAGACGATCGCGTGGTGGCGGTCGCTCTGATCAATGCTCAGTCTCATTTGCACGGAATGGATCCCGACCTGGGCGAGCACCTGCGCGATCGAACAGTGGGCAGCCACTCCTGGCGGATTGCGCTGCGGAGCTCGTTTCGCCGCAAGAACTTCAGAAAGGCGTTCGGCGGCCAGCTCAATCCATTCCGGGTCTTGAAGATGATGGTGGGCGGGCCGATGGCGATGCTGTTCGGTGGGCGCGAGCATGGCGCTTCCTTGAAGGCCTATGACTCGGCTGCCGATCTCAAGGCTGTTACGGATCGCGGTGTGAAGCTCCTGCACCTCTACAGCGAAGGGGATGAGGGGCTCGACTACTTCAATGTTGTGCTCACACCGAAAGAGCGCGAGGCGTGCAATACCGGTGGCTCGCGCTTCGAGATGATGGCCGGAGCCAATCACGTGTTTACTCTCTTGTGGAGCCAGGACGAGCTGGTTCGATCCATTCTGAAGTGGACGAAGGAGGAGGTGGTGAGCTCATGACGACGAAGAGCCCACTGCTCCGCTGCCCGAAGCCGCGGCCCGACGCGAGGATTCGGCTGTACTGCATTCCGTACGCCGGTGGAGGTGCGTCGGTCTATCGCGAGTGGCAGGACAAGCTCCCCTCGATCGTCGAGGTGCAGGCCATTCAGCTGCCCGGTCGCGAGAACCGGTTGATGGATGAGCCCTTCAGTGACTCGCGCGAGGCGGCCAAGGCGGTCGCGGACGCGATCGCGCCCGACCTCGATCGGACCTACGCCGTCTTCGGGCACAGCATGGGAGCGCTCGTGGGTTTCGAGCTCTTGCGCGAGCTGGAGCGACGCGGTGCGCCCACGGCTTCGCACTTCTTCGCGTCCGCCTTTCGCGCGCCGCAGGTCGAGAACCCCGATTCCGCGCTTCACGAACTTCCAGATGCAGAGCTCCTGGACGAGCTGGATCGGCGCTACGACGCGATCCCCGCGGCGGCGCGTGAGAGCCAGGAGTTGCTCGAGTTGATCATGCCCGGAGTCCGGGCGGACACGGCGGTGTGCGATAGCTATGCGTACCGAGCGGGCGATCCGCTGGCGTGCCCGATCACGGCTCTTGGTGGCGAGGCGGATGCAATCGTCTCGCCGGAGTTGATCGAGCTGTGGCGAGAGCAGACGAGTGCGGCCTTCGAGTTCACTCTGTTCCCGGGTGACCACTTCTATCTTCAGCCGGGCCAGGACCAGCTCCTCGAGCTGGTGTCTCGGAAGCTCCTGGAGCTAGCGAGCTGATGATGCCGCGGGGATCGGAGACCATGCCTTGAAGTATGTTTTCATCATCGGTTGCCCGAGGAGCGGTTCGACGTGGACCTCGTTCCTGCTCGCACAGCACCAGAAGGTCGCGACGCTCCAGCACCTGAAGCTCTTCGACTATTTGATTCGCATGGATCAGTGGCACGAGCGGAAGGCCAACTACGCCTTCACCATCGATCCGCTCTCGAAGGAGCAGACGAAGGACTACAACCTGCGGTTGTCCGAGACCATGCCGCTCGAGCGATTCCACGGAATGCTCGGCGACTTCGCCAAGAGCATCCTCAACTTTGCCGGCGAGATCCGCCCCGGCGTCGAGATGATCGTCGACAAGACTCCCGAGAACTGCCACCACGCCGACTTCATTCTCGACACGATTCCCGACGCCTACTTCCTGCACATCATTCGAGATCCGCGAAGCACCTTCTGCTCGCATCGCAGTGCTGCGGAGACCTGGGCCAAGTGGGATTTTCCTTCGAAGAGCAACGACGGTGCGCGCTACTGGAAGCACGACGTCGAGGTCTCGTTGGACGTGAAGAACAAGACCGAGCGCTACCACGAAGTGCGCTACGAGGACCTCAAGGACAACGGTCCGACGGAGCTCGCGAAGATCCTCTCCTGGCTCGAGCTGGACGGCGACGCCGAGTTCATCGAGAAGGCGCTCGCCGCGAGCAGCAAGGACAAGGTCCGCACGACCACCGAGCTCCCCGAGAACTTCGTCCGCAAGGTTCCCAAGGGCGGCTGGCGCGACGAGCTCTCCAAGGGCGACCTGGGCACGATTGAATATCTCGCGGGCGATCTGATGGAGAAGCTCGGCTACGAGCGAGCGCTCCCCAAAGCCAAGCTCAAGCCGCTCGGACTGACCTTGCGCGACCTACCCGAGCCGTTGCTCGCCTTCCTCAAGACCAGACTCGGTCGCGCCACGCAGCTCGCCCACTGGGCCTACGTCGGCCGCAAGACCGAGTGGGACAACCCATGAGCCGAGCGCGGTATCTCACCTTCGCGGGGGTGAGGGGGATTGGGTAGGGTTCTCGCGGCGGGGCGCTACGAACGATGCTTGATAAGGATGCGAACAGTGGGCGGAGGGCATTGATGATTCGGCGGCTGACCGTCGCCGTTCTCTCGCTGATTCCTGTTGTCGCGGGCTTCGAGCTTCTCTTGCGACTGGGCATTCCCGAGAACCCGAAGCACTGGTTCGAGGAGAGTCAGCGCAGCTGGAAGGAGAGCTCGCACCGCGTCCTGATTCTCGGCGACTCCTTCATCGAGCCGGGTGGCGAGCTGGCTCCGCTGCTCAAGCAGGGTTTGGGCGAGCACGACGTCGCGGTGCGCAATCTCGCGCTGGGAGGAACGGGGCCCTTCGAATACCTGGAGCGCCTGCGGAGCTTCATCGACTCGCACGAGGAGTTTCCGACCGTCGTGTTGCTCAGTTACTACGTCGGCAACGACCTGACCGACGTTCAGAACAATCCGAAGTACGACGCGAGCGGCGCGGGCGTCGCCATTCGGACGTTGGTGCCAGAGCTCTGGCGACTGGAGTCGAAGAGCTGGCTGGACGCTCTCTACCTTACGCACTTCGTGCGCAAGCACCGCAAGCCAGTCCCTCCGCCGCAGAAGCCGAAGCTGAACTGGAAGGCACTCGAGGCCGCTGGCTACGCGCCGGAGCGAATCGATGATGCGCGCAACTCGCGCATGAACTCGTGGCTGTTCGCGCTCTCGAAGAGCAACCCGAACTACCTCCTCGACAACATCCTGATGGAGACCGAGGAGAACCTCGCGGCGTGGGAGCGAGTGAAGGTGCTGCTCTCCCGAATCTCGAAGGCGTGCTCGGACCGCAACGCGCAGCTGCTGGTGGTGGCCTTTCCTCGCTCGGTCCAGCTCGACCGCTCGCACTTCGAGTTCTTCGAGGGGCTCAAGTTCAACGTGGATTCACGCTTGTTGGGATGCATGCGCCCCCAAGAGCTGCTGGCCGACTACTGCGAACAGAATCGGGTCCCGCTCCTCGACCTGTGGCCAGAGTTCGTGCGCTCGAACCCGGCCGCGCTGTATCGCGAGCGAGACGACCACCTGAATGCGACGGGCAACCAGCTCGCTGCGGACCTGATTCTTCCCTGGGTCCACGAACAGCTCGACTAAGCAAGGGCCTCGCGACCGCGGACCTCATGCGCCCACTCCTCGACGAGGTCGAGCAGGAGCTCCTGAGTCCAGAGCTGGGTGAAGAGGTGGTTGACGCCTTTCAAGACGCGGAGCTGCAATTGCCCCGCTCTCTCCAGCGCTTTCAGCTCGCTCCCGAGCATGGTCCGGAAGTAGTCGAGGCCCTCGTCACCCTCCGAGTAGAGGTGGAGGAGCGCAACGCCGCGCGCGGTGAGCTCGTTGAGCGAAGTGCGCGGCGAGGGGCTCGAGCTCGGCTTGATCTGCGCGGTCGGTGCCAGCGGTTTGGGCCCGCGGCCGAACAGCATCGAGGCGATTCGCTTGGGATCGAGCTGGCCTCCAAGGAGCTTGCGCCAGTTCTTCCCGCGAAAACTGCTGAAGAGGGCGATGCGCCAGGAGTGCCGAATCAGCGCTCGGCGATAGTCTCGATCGAGCTGCTCGGGGTGCTCCTCATGGAAGTGAGAGGTCGCGTTGATCAAGAGTGCCGCATCGACGCGGGGATCGTGCCGGGCGACGACGAAAGCGGTCGCGGCTCCCGAGCAGATTCCGGTGAGCATGAACTTGGTCACGCCATGCTCGCGCTCGAGGAAGTCCATCGCCTCGCGCACTTCGAGTGCGACGCTCTCCGCGTAGGGCAGCCCGTCTCGTCGAACCGGACTGTCGCCGATTCCGGATTGATCGAAGCGCAGCCCGACGATCCCGGCGCGAGCCAGGCGGCGCGCGATTCGGACGTACAGTCGGCTCGGACCCACGCGATGCGTCGTGCCGGCGTTGAGTAGGATGATCGCGCGGCGCGGCTGACCCTCGGGCAGCTCGTCCGGAAGAGTGACGATCCCGGAGAGAGCGGTCTGGCCGCCGAAGCTCACGGCCTGCTCGCGTAGGTTCGACTGCGGATTCATCGCGCTCGAGGAAATCAATCGCGTCCGAAGACACGTGAGAGGAAGCCGGGCTTGGCGGGTTCGGGGAGCTCCAGTTTGCGCTGCTCGGCCGTCGCAGCGAGCTGGCGCAGAGTCGACAGAATCATCTCGCCGGGCAGCAAGCGAACCTCGAGTTCCTTCTCGGCTCGCGCCAAGACCGGAATCAACTGGAGGGAGTTGCCACCCAGATCCATGAACTTGTCGTGAGCTCCAATCCTCTCGACCGGCAGAACCTCGAGCCAGATCTCGGCGAGCTTACGTTCCAGCTTCGACTCCGGCGGCACGAAGGAGTCGAGCGAAGGGCGCGCGCTCCAGTCGGGCTTCGGAAGCGCGGCGCGGTCCACCTTCAGGCCGTTCGCCGTCAACGGGAACTTATCGAGGAAGACGAAGTAGTTGGGGACCATGTAGCTGGGCGAGCGCTCGTTCAGGAACTGACGGAGCTCGGCGGCGGTGAGCGCGCCCTCGTGGACGACGTGCGCGACCAGCTGGCTCTCGCCGCTCTCGTCGGGAATCAGCTGCGCGACCGACTCGCGAACGAGTGGGTGCTCCTGCATGGCGCACTCGATCTCGCCGAGCTCGACACGGTAGGCGCGGATCTTCACCTGGTTGTCCATGCGCCCGAGCATCTCGAGGTTTCCGTCCGCGAGCTCCCGGACTCGGTCGCCGGTCTTCAACATCCGTTCGCCGGGCGACAGCGCAAACGGATCCGGCAGAAAGCGCTCAGCCGTGATGCCGGGCCGATTCAAGTAGCCGCGCACGATCCCCGTGCCACCGATGAACAGCTCGCCGGGAACGCCGCGGGGGACTGGCCGGCCCTCGCTGTTGAGGACATAGACCCTGTGGTTGAGGTAGGGCTTGCCGATCGGAACGTAGGCGCGAGGCGGAAGGTCCTCCGCTCGGTCTTCGAAGTATGTGCAGTCGACACTCGTCTCGTTGAGGCCATAGGCGTTGATGAGCCTGGCCTGTGCGTTGCAGACCGTTCGCGCACGCGCCCATTCCGAGCCGAGCCAGATGTCGGAGCCGACGACCAGGAGCTTGATTACGGGGAGCGAGCGTCCCGTCGATTCGAGGTGCGCCACGACATGGCTCAGGACGTGGGGGACGAACTCGGCGAACTCGATCTCTTCTTCGATGAGGAGCTCGCAGAGCCGCGGCGGCGAGAAGATCGCCTCGTGCGGCGCGATGACGAGGCGACCGCCCGAACAGAGGCACCGAATCACATCCGCCGAGAAGACGTCGACGGCGAAGCTGGCCACGACGAGGTGCGAGCGAATGTCGCGGAGCTGGTAGAGGTGGTCCCAACCGACGTAGGCATTCAGGAGCCCGCGGTGGAGCACCATCGAGCCCTTGGGTTGTCCGGTCGAGCCCGAGGTGAAGGTCACGAAGGCGAGGTTGTCGCGGTTGGCGGTTCGCTCCGGATTGGTCTCGTTATCGCCGGGCGCGGTTTCCGTCTCCGCGTCCAGGCAGAGGACGTGCTCGGCCGACCGGGGCAGCTTCGGAACGAGCGCTTCGTGCGTGAGGAGGACCTCGATGTTCGCGTCCTCGAACATGAAGGCCAGGCGCTGCTTGGGAAAGCTCGGGTCGAGGGGGACGTAGGCACCGCCCGATTTCAAGACCGCCCAGATCGCGATGACCATGTCGTGCGAGCGCCCCAGGCAGATGCCGATGCGGCTCTCGGGTCGGACACCCAGTGCCCGCAGCTCGTGTGCGAGCGCGTTCGCGCGCCGGTTCAGCTCGTCGTAGCTGAGCGAGTGGTCCAGGAACTCCACGGCGGTCGCGTCCGGCGAGCGCGCGACCTCCGCTTCGAACAGCTCCATGATGCAGGTCTCGCGCGGCAGCTCCGCGCGCGCTTGGTTCCAGCTCTCGACGAGCTCGCGCTCTTGCGCTCCGGTCAGGAGTGAGAGTTCGCTCAGTCGCGTCGTCTCCTCGCTGATGAGTCCGCGCAGGAGTGTCCCGAGCTGCTCGCGCATCGCTTCCGCCACGGCGTGGTCGTAGAGCTTGCTGTCGAACGTGATCGCGAACGACATCTCCTCCGCGGGCCAGACGACCAGCGAGAGCGGAAGCCCGGGACCTCCGTGTGTTCCGAGCACGTCGAAGACCTCGATCGGTCCGGAGCTGTCCTTCAGTGACAGGTCACCGGCCCAGTTCTCGAACACGACCAGAGTCTCGAAGAGTGGCTGGCTGCTCGGGACTTCGCTCCAGCTCTTCACGTTGGCGAGCGGCAGGTGCTCGTAGTTGCGCAGCTCGACCTGGCTCTTCTGCAGCTCCTGCAGCCAGGTCGACAGCTGCATGTCGCCGGTCACGCGGACGCGCGAGGGGAGGATATTGATGAACAGGCCGATCATGCGGTCGATGCCAGCCACGGGAGCGGACCGACCGGAGACCATCGTGCCGAACAACACGTCCGACTCGCCGCTCGTGTGGCTCAAGAAGAGCGCCCACGCAGCCTGGATGACCGTGTTGGTCGTGACCTGGTGACGTCTCGCACACGCCTTGAGCTGTGCCGTCTCGTCGAGCGACAGGTCCAGGACGGTGACGTCGTACTCCTCGACCTGGTAGGCGAGCGACGTGTTGTGTCCGAGGACGGGCAGCGGCGTCGGCGTACGGAAATCGGCGAGCTCGCGCTTCCAGAACTGCTCCGCGCCGGTGGTCTCCTGCTGTTGGATCCAGTGGATGTAGTCGCGAAAGACGGGCGGGCTCTCGAGCTCGAGGGTGGTCCCGTCCAGCTCGGCCTGGAGGATAGCGAGCACGTCCTGCATCACCATCGAAGCGGACCAGCCCTCGAAGAGCAGGTGGTGAAAGGTCCAGATGAAGTTGAAGCGCTGCGAGCCGAGGTCGCGGAGGTAGAGCCGGAAGAGCGGCGGCGCGTCGAACTCGAAGCCGCGCTTGCGGTCGTCGACGAGCAGCTGGGCCAGGAGCTCGCGTTGCGTCGTGCGCGGGTGAGAGCTCCAGTCGGCTCGGTCGATCGCGACCGGAAGCTCGCGCAACACGACCTGGACCGGCTTCTCGAGCTCGCGCCAGTGGATCGATGCTCGCATCATCGCGTGGTGATCCACGGCGGCCTGCCAGGCGCGCTCGAGGCACTCCGGATCGAGCTCGCCCAGCTCGTAGGAGAGCTGGATCATGTGCATGCCCGCGTCCTCGGAGTAGAGGCTGTCGAACAGCATGCCGCTCTGCATCGGCGAGAGATCGAAGATATCTTCGACTTCGCTCACGAACGAGTCTCCGCCAGGGCCTCCCGAATCATGACCTCGTGTTCGTTCGGATCATCCCAGCGGCTGCGCCCATCCTCGGGGAGCGACGCGATCGGATCGAAGTGGAAGTAGCGCGCGTCCGGATCCATGTTCGGCGAGCGGAAGGTGCTGATGCCGGTGGCGCGGTCGTAGAACTCGTGCGAGTGAACGTCGCGCTTTCCTCCGCCACCGAGCGCATCCACGATGAAGAGCGGAGTCTGGTAGCCCGCCGTGGCGCCGCGCACGTTCTTCTCGAGCTCGATTGCAGTCCGCAGAGGCGTGCGAAGGTCCTCGACTCCCGGAACCATGTCCAGCTGATAGATGTAGTAGCTCTGGACGTTCATGTGACTGAGGCGGCGAACGAGGAGCTTCATCGTCTCCGCATCATCGTTCACGCCGCGCATCAGCACACCCTGATTTCGAATGGTGAGGCCGCGCTCGAACAGGCGGTTCAGACCTTCGCTGGTCGTGCTCGTAATCTCGCGCGGGTGGCTGAAGTGCGTGTGCAGCGAGACCTGCTTCTGCCGCTTGCGTCCCTCGGTAGACAGGTGCACGAGCGCATCGACCCACTCGTGATCGGTGAGGAGCTTCATCGGGGACACGGCCGGGCCCTTGGTTGCGATGCGAATGCGGCGCACGTTCGGGAGTTCGAGGAGCGCGTCGCCGAAGAATCGAATCTGCTCCGGCTTCATCAGGTAGGCGTCGCCGCCGCTCAGGACGACATCCTCGACCTCGGGTGTGTCGCGGACGTAGTCGAGGCTGGCTTGCCAGCGGGCTCGGCTACTCGAGAGCTTGTCCTTGGTAACAGCCTCGGTGTCGCGCCCGACCATGTAGCTCCTCGTGCAGAAGCGACAATAGACCGGACAGGTGTCCACGGTCAGCAAGAGCACGGCATCGCGATGGCGATGAGTGATGCCGGGGACCGGTGAGTAGGCCTGCTCGTGGAGCGGGTCGAGCTTGAGCTTCGGGTGATCGTGAATCAGTTCGCTTCCGATCGGCAGGTACTGCCGTCGCAACGGGTCGGTGATGAATTGATCCCACTCGATGAGCGAGAGTAGGTAGGGCGTCAGTCGCACCGACATCGGAGCTCGGCCGAGCCCGTCGACCAGGTCGGCATGCGCGCTGGGTTCGACGAGCCCCTTCAGAATCGCGCACAGCTCATCCGCGTTGGTGGGCGAGTTCTTGTACTGCCAGCGATAGTCCAGGAAGGTCTCGCGGTTGATCCCCGCGAACCTTGGAATCGCGCGCCAAAACTCGTCATCGCGGAGCGCGCTCTCCGAGCTGGCAGCTTTTGCGGAGACGAGTTCTTGAGGTGTCGAAGTGCCCATTAGCTCCCTGTGGAAGAGCATTGTAGGTCAAACTGCCCAGTCCGTGTTCGATCTCTGCGACGCCAGCGGGCAGAGGAGCGCTCAGGTGCACTGCTCCTGGACGTGCTCGACGATTGCTCGGAGGATCGGGATGGGAATATGGACCCTCGCGAAGTCTTCCGTCCAGGCCCAGAGGAACTCGTTCGAGAAGACTTCGTGCCGAAAGTTCGGGGAGCCGGCGAGCTTGTTGCGAAAGAGCGCCTGCGAGTGATGGGGGTTGCTCTCGATCAAGAGCGTCGGCGGCAACGAAGTCGGAGCGGAGTCGGCCAGCTCGATCGTCTCGAGCTCGGCTACCCAGGAGCTCGGAGCGGGGAAGCCCAACAGCTCCTCTCCATGGCTCGCATCTCGGCTAGCCGTCACGTGTGCATGGCGCAGCATGACTTGGTGTGCATCGCGGAGCTCTTGCAGGAAGGCAAGCCCATCGACGACCGGGTCCCAGAGCACGTTGAAGTCGATGCGCGAGTGGAGCTCGTCCGATCGGCAAGCGATGGTCCCGCCGAGTCGCAGGCCCACGACGCCGATGCGATCGACTCCCGACAGTCGCGCGAGCTCGCCGACGGCATGATCGAGGTCACTGCTCCACTGATCGAGTGACCAGGACTCCGGATCGCCGCCCGAGTCTCCGCAGCCGCAGTAGTCGAATCGAAACACCGCGACTCCCGACTCCGCAAGCATGCGAGCCAGCTGAACGAAGGCGCGATGGAACTGGACGTACTCGTGGCCGTGCGCGCTGGCGATCACGACGCCAGTTTTCCGAGCAGCTCCCCGGGGAGCGTCGTAGCAGCCATACAGCTGGCCGGCGGAACCCTCGAAGAAGAGAGACGACATCGCGCGCAGCCTATCTCACCTTCGGAGTTAGCTCCAGTTGAAGTCTTCGCCCAGGAACTCGTAGAGGCGTTCGTTGTCGGGTTGGAACTTGGCGACGAAACGCGCGCGCACTTCCGGATCCATTTCGGCGTAGGGAGCGGTATTGAGCTTCTTGAACTCGCGCGGCGCGACGTAGTTCAGCCCGAGGAACTCGAAGGCGCGCGTCAGCGTGCGCTCCGGAAATTCGTACAGGTCCTCGCTCTTAAGCACGCAGAACTGCGACTTGTCGAACACCTTGGCCCACTCCTCGAGCTGGTCGATGTACGTGCTGCGCTGTGCGTAGCCGAGGTTCGTCTTGTGGAAGAAGTGGAGCTCGCTGCCTTCCGACAGGCGCTCCTGCTCGGCCTCCATCGCCTCCGCGAAGGAGAGACTCTCGAGGCCCGCGCGGAGGTTGTGGTTGTAGTGCGAGTAGGCGCGATCGATCGGGTTCCGCAGAATCGCAAGCATTCGAATGTTCGGAACGGTCTCGTGAATGCGGGCGATGGAATCGGAGTCGAACAGGTAGTCGGGCGTAGCTTCGCCCGTCATGAAGGGCTGGCCGGTCGCCTTCTCGATTCGCGAGCGCTCGAACACCGTGGGGAAGAAGGAGCGATACCAGCCCCGACCCATCGAGTAGAGCGCGTCGAAGAAGTTGATCTCCTTCTTGAGCGCGGGCGCTATGGCCGGGTGTTGCGTGAGGTAGGAGTACAGCGCCGTCGTGCCGCACTTCTTGGCACCGATGATCAGGTAGTTGGGCAGGACGCGCAGGGGGCTCGTGGCATAACGCACGGCGTGGCGAGCGCGAAACTGCAGCGTATCCGGCGGCGTGATGTCCGACATCAGCATGTGTCGGGCGCCTTCGACGAAGAGCTTCGTTCCTTCGGGACCGCGAATGGTCAACCAGTAAGAACCACTGCTCGACTCCTCGGTGATCTCGAAGGTCATCTGTGGCGCGCTCTTGCCCCAAGTCGCGGCAAAAGTCCCGAGCTTCTTCTGCCAGGCCGCGTTCGCCGGGTAGCGCAGGGAGTAGCCGTCGTCGAGAGGCTTGGCCTCCTTGCAGCCCGTGAGCACCTGAACGGTGTTCTTCTTTCGGAGCTGCAAGTCGGGCAGCGAGATTTGAGCGGGCTCATTCATCCTAGGACTTCCGTCGGCGTTTCTGCATCTGGGCCAGGCGGCTCTTGCCGGCCTTCTGTTGTTCACTAGTGTCGGCCGTGACCGACGCCGTCGCTGCTGCCGGCTGCTCGTAGTAGCGAGCGAGAGAACCGACTGTGGGGAAGCGGAAGAGGTCGACCATCGGGATCTGACGCTCGAAGGCCTTCTTCAGCTCACCGTGGAGACGAATCATGTGCAGCGAGTGTCCACCGAGATCGAAGAAGTTGTCGCGAGTGCCGACAGTCTCGACCTTGAGGATGTTCTGCCAGATTGCCGTGATCTTGCGCTCGGAGTCGTTACCCGGCGCGGCGTAGTTAGACTCGTCGGTGGGGCGCGCGGCTTCCGGCGCGGGGAGCGCCTTGCGATCGACCTTGCCGTTGGGAGTGCGCGGAAGCGCATCGAGCACGGTGAACACGGCGGGCACCATGTACTCCGGCAGCTTCTCCCGGATGAAGTCGCGCAGGTCGTTGATCGTGATCGTCGACCCGGCCGAATAGACGATGTAGGCGGCGAGGCGCTTGTCACCCGGCGTGTCTTCGCGTGCCGTGACGACGACGTCGTCGATCTGGTCGTGTTGACCGATGCGCACCTCGATCTCGCCCAGCTCGATTCGGAAGCCGCGAATCTTGACCTGGTGGTCGATGCGGCCGACCAGCTCGAGCGTGCCGTCGGGGTAGTAGCGCGCCAGGTCGCCGGTGCGATACATGCGCGAGCCGGCGCGCCCACTGAATGGATCGGGCAGCCAGCGCTCGGCGGTCAGCTCGGGACGCCCGAGGTAGCCGCGCGCCAGTCCTTCGCCGGCTGTGTAGAGCTCGCCCGCAACGCCGACAGGAACCGGCTGGCCCTCGGGATCGAGCAGGTAGATCTCCGTGTTGGCGACCGGTCGACCGATCGTATAGCGGCCGCCGGGGACGCGCAGGGTGAACGTCGTGTAGGTCGTGTCTTCGGACGGACCGTAGAGGTCGTAGACCTTTTCGATGCCGAGCGCGTAGACCTGGTCGCAGAGCGTCGCGCGCAGCGGCTCGCCCGCGAGGTTCACCGTCTTGACCGAGGCGGGCACGCCCTCCATGTCGATCAGTGCCGCGATCGCGGACGGCACCGTGTTGACCAGAGTGACCTCGTCGCGGCGCGGAATTGTCGCGAGCTCGAGCGCGTTGTCCGCCAGGATGACCTTGCCGCCGTAGCTGAGCGGAACGAACATCTCGAAGGTGGACAAGTCGAAACAGATCGAGGTCGCGAGCAGGACGCCGGCGAGCTCCTCGTCGCTGTAGATGTCGCGCGCCCAGTGGATCAGCGTCGTCAAGCTGCGGTGCTCGATCGCGGTTCCCTTCGGGCGACCGGTGGAACCCGAGGTGTAGATGACGTAGGCGAGGTTGGAGGAGAGCACGCCGCTCTCCGGCTTGTCGGCGCTCTGGTTCGAGAGCTCCTCGCGGATGTCGTCGAGGCTGATGACGCGCGCGTTCCCGCCCATTCCGCTGAGCTTCTCGAGAGCGCTGGCCTCCGTGATCACGATTGCGGCGTCGCCATCCTCGAGCGTGTAGGCGAGGCGGTCGGTCGGATACTCGGGGTCGAGCGGCAGATAGGTTCCGCCGGCCTTCATGATCGCGAGGATCGAGACGACCATGTCGAGCGTGCGCTCGACGCAGACCCCCACGAGGATTTCGCGGTCGATGCCCTGCGCGCGCAGGTAGTTCGCGAGTCGGTTCGCGCGCGCATCGAGCTCTGCATAGGTGAGCTGGTCATGGCCGTGCGCGAGCGCGAAGGCGTCGGGCGTGCGCGCGGCTTGCGCCTCGAACAGCTCGTGGATGCACACGTTGCGGTCGTGGTCGGTACCGGTCGCGTTCCAGTCGCGGACGATCTGCTCGGTCTCGCCAGCGGTCAGGAGCGGCAGGGAGCCCAGGCGCGCGTCCGACTCCGCCACCATTCCGTCGAGCAGGGTGACCCACTGACCGAGCATGCGCTCGACCGTCTCCTTGCAGTAGCAGTCGGTGCGATAGGTCACGCGCAGCGCGAGCTCGTCGCCCGGAATGCCGATGGCGGTGAGCGGATAGTTCAAGCGCTCGAACCACTCGACGTCCTCGATGACGAGGCTCTTGCACATGTCCTCGAGCTCGGCGTCCTTCTTGTAGTTCTCGAAGAGAAACAGCGTGTCGAAGAGCTGCGCGCCGCCGGGAAGCTCGCTCCAGGACTGAATCTCGACGAGCGGGCTGTACTCGTACTCGCGAATCTCGGCCTGCTCGACCTGGATACGCTCGAGCCAGGGCAGGAGCTGTTCGTCACTCGGTGTCGTGACGCGAATCGGGAGTGAGTTGATGAAGAGCCCGACCATGCCCTCGACGCCCGCGAGGTCGGCGGGCCGTCCGGAGACGACGGCGCCCAGGCAGACATCGGGCTCGCCGCTGAAGCGACTGAGCAAGAGCGCCCACGAGCCTTGTAGGATCGTGTTGAGTGTCAGGCCGTGCTTGCGCGAGAGCGCGTTCAGTGCTTCGGTCGTCGCGACGGAGACGTAGCCCGTCTCGGTGCCGAACTCGTCGGCCTTCGCTTCGGAAGGATCGACCGATGCATCGGGCAAGAGCGGCGTCGGTGCGGTGAAGCCAGCCAGGCTGCGCTTCCAAAACTCTTCGGCTTTCGACTTGCTCTGCTTCGAGAGCCAGGCGATGTGGTCGCGGTAGGGTCGAGAGGGCTCGAGTGTGTACTCGGTCCCCGCGACGCTCGCGTCGTAGCTCGCGAACATCTGGCCGAGCACGCGGAACATGCTCCAGCCATCCATCAGGATGTGGTGAAAGCTCCAGAGGAAGTCGTGCGTCCCGTCCGCCGTGCGGATCAGGTAGGCGCGCATGAGCGGTGCCCGCGCGAGGTCGAAGCCGCGCTTCAGATCGCTCTGCCGAAACTCGACGAGCTTGGTCGCGTGCTCTTCCGCAGAGAGCTCGCTCCAGTCGAGCCACTCGATCGGCATCTCGGCGCCGTTCTTCACGACCTGAATGGGCTGCTTGACGCCCTCCCAAACGAAGAAGGTCCGCAGCACCGGATGGTGGGCGACGACCCGCGCCCAGGCCGCTGCAAAAGCCTCGCGATCCAGCTCTCCCCGCAGCCGCATGACCGACTGGTTGAAGTACATCCCCGACCCAGGCTCAGCGAGGCTGTGGAAGAGCAGGCCCTGCTGGAGCGGGGACAGGGGGTAGAAGGTCTCGACGTCTTGTAACTGCATGCGGAGGCGCGGCTTAGGGTCCCGCAAAGTCTACCGCAGGCATTACCGAACCAGGTTTAAAACCACCAACCTGGCCGCAGAATCACTGCGAAAGATCAGCGGTTCTTCTGCCAGGTTGGTGGTTATAAACCTGGTTCGGTAACACCCTCCATGATCCGCGTCTCTCTGCTGAGCCCCGTCGTTCGAATTGGCCTCCTGACCGCCCTGCTCGCGGCCGCGCTAGGGGGCGAGCACTCCGCTCCGCCTCGCTCCGTCTCGCCGCACTTGCAAGAGGAGGTCTCAGACGCGGTCCGCACTATTTCGGAGGTCGGTAGTCGCTTCGATCCGCCGCTCGTCCGATTTCAATCGCGTGAGCTCGTCGTCGAATCGAAGACCAAGGGGCTGATCGAAAGGCTGAGTGGAGTCAAGCGGCGGACCCTCGCGAAGGCGAAGCTGTTCCTCGCGAGGACGAAGTCCGGAGAGCGGAGGCGGGTGATCAGCCTGCCCCTCGACGGAGAGATCGAGGGGTCGTCGATTGCTCTCGCGATCGACGAGTCGGGCAAGCTGTTGGACGGCCGGCTGTTTGGAAGCAAGCGCTTCGATGAAGACGTCGATCAGTCTTGGAAGCGAACCATCGAGCAGTTCACTTGGATCGAGATTCAAGTCCGTGATCCGAGCAAAGTCGATCTGGGCTTCGATGCAGAGGAGTACTGGAGTGCTCTGCTCAGTGCCGGGACCGAGGAGGCCAAGCTGACGCGCACGCTCTATGAGACTCGCCGGCTCATGATGGAGAACTCGGACTTCTATCAACGGCTCGACCTCGCGGAGAAGGCTGAGCAGATTCCGGCGAGAGACTGGATCGAGTCGTACCTGGTGCTCTTCTCGAGGCTCGACGAGATTGCTCAGGAGCTGCAGCCCTCGATCGGAGAGAAGGCGGCAGGTGAGTTCAGCTCATCGGCTCGAGAGATCGGTGCGCTGGTAGCCGAGCTCACGGAAGCTGCGGGGCGCGAAGACCGGAACGCCTTCTCCTCCGGGTTCTCACGGCTGCAGAACGCGTGCTTCAACTGCCACAAGATCCGAGGGCATGGCCTCGGCTGGGACGGTCCGCTCGTCTTTCCAGTCCTCGAGACGCGCCTGAAGGATTTCGGTGTGCGCGACGACCTGTTCCGGGTCGGCATGGACGTCTGGGCTCTGCGAGGAGAAGAGGAGAGCGTGCAGACGATCGCCAACGCGATTCAAGCGGTGCTGCTTCTCGCGGGTGTTCCCGAGTAGGCGCGCGAGCCTGTGAAGCGCTGCCTCACAGGTTCTAAGCTCGGGTCGGCAATGCGGTGCGTCGAAGCGCCGCTTCGGCCGTATCGCTGGCCCCTTCGACGGGCATCAAGCCCGGCATGGGCGCCGGGAGGCACAGCATGTTGGCGTCGACGAGCCCACTGAAAACATCCTCCGTGTTCTCGTAGAAGTTGGCCGGGTTGTAGAAGGGTGAGAAGTGCCAGTAGAGCGAGTAGCCGAGCCCCTCGAGGTGCTCGATGAGGGCTCGCGAACGCTGAGCGTCGTTGTTCTCGACGTACAGCGCGGGGCGATGGGTGCGGATCGTCCTGTCCGCTCCTTTTAGTGCGAGGAGCTCGAAGCCCTCGACGTCGATCTTGATCAGGCGCACGCTGTCGAGCTTGAGGTCATCGATGGCGAGCTGCGCGACACTCACTCCGTCGGTCTCGTCGCCAACGCTGACGCCGCCGATGTTCTGCGGCTTGTCGAGGCCGAGCTCCGGAACTCGCGTCGAGCCTGGCACATCCGCAACCGCGGCTTGGCGTGCGTCGACACACGCGATTCCGTTCAGCGCGAGGTTGGCACACAGAGTCTGAAAGACGAGGCGCTGGGGTTCGAAAGCGAAGACGCGCCCGGTCGAACCGACGGCTCGCGCGAACGCGAGTGTGTGCGTTCCGATATTCGCGCCGACATCGAGAGCGGTATCACCAGCTCTCAAGACCGAGCTCAGCAGGCTGAGCTCCTGCTCCGCCCACTCGCCGTACAGGTCGAGCGAACGGCCGATATGCAGGTCGTTCGCACCGAAGAGCATTCTCCCGTGTCGACCCAGCTTGCACCGATTGTGGCCGGTCCCTTCGAGAGCCTCGCACGTGAGTTCCGCTTGGTTGCTCATGCCGTGCAGCTTAGGAGCAGTCTACGGCGAGAGCAAAAACGGCTTTACCGAACCCGAGCTGGCGTTACCGAACCAGGCTTAAAAAACACCAGCCTTGCTGTAGAACCGCCGCTCTTCAGTAGTCGTTCTTCAGCAAGACTGGTGGTTTTTAAACCTGATTCGGTATCGCCGCGAGCGTCATCTGCCAAGCGACTGTTTGCCCGTTCTGAATTGAACAATTGTGGCAGCGCGAGCAGTTTCGCGCTGCGGCCTACTGTACTGCAGTTGCACTTATTGGCTTTCGCGAGTCCTGGAGGTCGGGCTCCTTGAGTTTGAGTTCCACTGGGAAACCTATGCGGAGTCGAGGGAAACTAAGACCTTCCTATCAGGAACTGACGAAGCCCCTCGCGATGAGGTTCTAGTTGCTGATGACGAGTTTCTTCGCTTGGCGATTGTACGCGCTCGGAATGCGGTCTTCGCTAAGGTGGAATGCCTGGTAAATCGACCGAACCAACATGTATCCGGCGTAGTCAGGGGATTCGATGAACTCGTTCCAACTGAACCGCAACGGGCTACGGAGGGTGAAATGGTCGTCCTCAAGTTCCTCCGGAGCACCATGCAGGTGATCGCCATATGTGCCCGGGGGGAACGCCGGTAGGTGCCAACCATCGATTCCTCGGAGGGCGACATCAATAAGAACGTCTTGTGGAGGAGCACCGGCAGTCCGATTCTGATCGTAGAGAGTTGCCGCGAAGCGCGCCGTTGACACGCAGTACTCGAGCAATGCGAGCGGATAGATTTCTTGGATCGCGTCAGTTCGGTGATGAAGGCTGCTCATGGAGCCAGAGAACTCAACTGTTCCATCCTCCCGAACCGTGATCTTCCGGTAGTCATCGCGTCCCAGCTCAATGCCGTCACTCAAGAGTCTCGGTTCGGTTCCGAAATCAGCCAGGTTGGAATAGTTCCACCCATGCGCTCGATTCCCTGCTTTCTCGGGGTCGAGCAGTAGCTGCTTGATAATCGGATCTTGAGCGCCGAGGCTCAGGGGTGGGGAGGGTTCGATACCGATCCAGAATCCCATTCGCTGGCCAACGAGAAAAGCATCACGCCGAGCGGGAAGGTGTGATACCGCTTCCATCTTGGAATCCTTCCCGAAAGATTCCTTAAGTTCTTCGCGAGTCATAGACCGAATTCTTTGATCGACTCGAGTCAAGAAATGCCGCCCGCTGCTTTTTAGTTGTGCAAAGGGACCTCGCCCCTGTTTCGCTCGAACGTCGATCCGGAGCAGGCTTCCTTCATTGAAAGGTACGACTACGATCGCAATGTCCTCGGGTATATGCAGCCGTGGTTCTATCGCTTCGACGAAGTGATTGACTAGATCGTCTCTTACGCGATCTACGCTCGGGATGTTTACCGCTTTGACAGCCTGTCCTTGATCCTCGCTCAATCCGATCCAAATCTCTCCTCCGTTCTTGTTCAACATCGCTACAACTTCTCGAGAAATCGAAAACGGCTTGGCCAAGGCTTCGGCGGCTTTGAACTCGAGAGTCACACTCTCTCGTCTGCCGAGGGGGATCGCGGTAGTCATGGATGGGCTCGTTCAAGGGCGACTTCGGGATCCAGCAAGAACTGGCTCAACGAGTACATAGAGACGTTCTCGTTGCGCCTCGCTTTCGCTGGCGCGCCGTGGATGATCAACGCTCTATCAACGCCGGCACGCTTCGAGGCTTTCTCCAGTTTGCGAATCTTCTTGTCTGGGTTCTTTCCTGAGGTTACTTCGATTCCGACTACCGAATCCTCGAACTCCAGTACGAAGTCGATTTCGGATTCGTCGTTCTCTCGGAAGTAGTAGAGCTTGAACGCATTCGTGCGTTCGAGGAGCGCTCTTAGGTGAGTGAACACGACTGTTTCGAACACCTTTGCTCGAACGGTGGGTTCTCTTAGCGGTTCCTTGAAAGGGGAAAAGGCTGGGATGAAACCGTGATCCTCTGCATACAGCTTTCGTTTCGCCCTCAGCGCTCGAGAGGGTTTGCTGCTCCCGCGACGAATTCCAGGATGCCACGGATCTAGTCCGTCGATCAGGAATGATTCCTCGAGCATGGACGCCCAGCGGCGAACAGTCCTGGCGTCAGGACCCTTCTCTCCCGTCGCTCGAAAGTCCTGCGCCCGGTTGATTGCCTCGAACAGAGTTCCCGAATCTTGAACGAGGTGCCGAAACAGCGCTGTGACACGCTCCACGTCGATGTTGTGCTCTCGAGAGAGGTCTCTGGCGATCGCGGCATTCGCGATATCGCTGCGCATCTCCTGCCAGTAGTCCTCGGTTCGCTCCGGGAAAGCGTTGTTGGGGAAGCCGCCCCGTGCGAGGTAGCTCTCGAGGTAGGACGGATCTTGGTTGAATCTATCCTGCTCGCTTTCCCCGTCGAAGCTTCGAATCCTCAGCGACTCTAGAAGTGTCAGTCCGTGAATGCTGGTTTCGTTGATTCGCCCCTGGAGTGAATCTCGAGTTCCCCGTTGCATGAGGGAAGCGGCTGAGTCCGTAGCCAGCACTCGGACCTGTGCAGCGCTTGGAGCATTCCTGCTCTCGTCTATGATTCTCTTGAGCCCCGCATCCCAATTCGGTGATTGAGTGACTTCGTCCAGGAAGAGTAGTCTCGGGAAGTCTGCTATGTAGCCGGCCGGCTGCGTCGCCAGTAGTTCAGCGACTCCATGATCGCGTTCGAATCGATCGTCCTTGAAGTCGAAGTAGAGCAGGTTGGCGGGGGGCCAACCCTCATCGAGAAAGCTATCGACGAGCTGCCGGAGTAGGACGGTCTTCCCCACTTGACGGGGGCCGATTAGCACCAACGCCCTGTCGAGCATCGGGTCGGTGAGGGCCGACTTCAGCTGCTCGAATTGGTCTCGGTGACGGTAAGGGCGCCCCGTCGCCCTGGCCGCGGGCTCCGCCCACCAGGGGTTTAGTGTGTCGAATAGTTCATGGAAAGACATCGGAATGCAGGATAGTCGGCATGGAGGGGCAGACCAATGACTTAAAATGTGTTTTTTACAAGTCCCGGCGTCAAAACGGTCGAGATCTGGTCTCCGAGCGCTTGAGCGAAGGCGTGGCTCGATGCCACCGAGTAGACGGCAGGCGTCGGGCTCTCGCCCGAGACGGCCGGGAGTCTGTCCTCCGAGAGGCTGCGGGCTGCCCCTGACGACCGCAGTCGCCCCTCTACTGCACCCGCGGGTAGGTCGTGATCGGGCGGCGCTCGCAGATCACCGCGATGCGCTCCTCGGCTCGCGCCTTCACGTCGGCCGGGATGTTGTACTCGCGGTTCCCGGTCTGCTCGAGGTTGGTGAGGATGTCGTGGATGATGTCCACGCACTCGATCATGTCGGTGGGCTCCATCTCGCGGATGGCGAGGCCGTTCGTGCCGAGGCGGATGCCGCTGGTGATGGTGGCCGGGTTGACGTCGAAGGGGATGCGGTTCTTGTTGACGACGAGGCCGCAGTCTTCGAGCGCCTTCTCCGCGTTGACGCCGGTGATGCCCTTCTGGAAGACGTCGACGACCACGATGTGGTTGTCGGAGCCGCCCGTGATGACGCGGTAGCCCTTGGCGACGAAGGCCTTGGCGAGCGCGTCGGACAGGTCGACGACGCGCTGCGCGACGGCCTTGAACTCGTCGCTGGCGACGAAGGCCATGCCGCGCGCCTTGGCGGCGATGGAGGCTTGGTTCGGCGCGCCCTGGAAGAAGGGGAAGACCTTCTTCTGGATCAGGCCGGAGAGCGTGGTCTTGCCATCGGGCGTCGGCGTGTCGAAGTCGCGGCCCATCATGACCAGGCCGCCGCGGCCGCCGTAGAGCTGCTTGTGTGTGCAGGTGGTCGTGAAGTGCGCGTGGTCGATCGGGCTCGGGTGCAGTCCGGCTGCGACGAGCCCGGCGATGTGCGTGATGTCGGCCAGGACGTAGGCACCGACCTCGTCCGCCATGGCGCGGAACTTGGACCAGTCGATCTTGCGTGCGTAGGCGGTCGTGCCGCAGATCAGGAGCTTGGGCTTGTGCTCGAGGCACAGGCGGTGAGCTTCGTCATAGTTGAGGCGCTCGTTCTCGTCGAGGCCGTAGCCGTAGGCCTCGAAGATCTGTCCGGAGATCGAGGCTTTCGAGCCGTGCGTGAGGTGGCCTCCCGCATCGAGGCCCATGCCGAGCAGGACGTCGCCGGGCTTGAGCGTGCTGAACATCACGACCTCGTTGGCCGAGGTCGCCGTCATGGCCTGCACGTTGACGAACTTCGCGCCGAAGACCTCCTTCGTGCGGTCGATGGCGAGCTGCTCGATCTCGTCGATGTGGCGGCAGCCTGCGTGGAAGCGATTGCCCGGATAGCCCTCGGCCGTCACGTTCATGGCGGGCATCGCTTCGCAGATCAGCGAGGACGGATCCGCGATACTCGACGAGGCGACCATCGTGAGCACATTGGCTTGTCGTTGATACTCGTTGTCGAGGATCGTGTAGAGCTCGGGGTCCTTCTCTTGTAGACGCTCGACAGCGGCGAGAACGAAGCGGGAGAGATTGGTACTGGGCTTGGAGTCGGACATGTTCTGGGTCGCTAGTCGTTGGCGCCGATCTGGCTGGCTACTTCCTCATCGGAGAGGTCGTCGATCGAGTTCAAGATCTCACAGATCTCCGTGGCATCGATTCCGTTGTCCGTTCCGCGCTCTTCGATTCTAGTCGAGAGTTCGGCGACCGTCGGATACTCGAAGATGTCTTGGAGTGAGATCTCGTAGGGGAAGATCTGATTCAGTCGCGTCTGAATCAGGACCGCGAGCAGGGAGTGGCCACCGAGCTCGAGGAAGGCGTCGCGGGTTCCGACGCGGTCGAGCGCGAGGACATCGACCCAGATGCCGGCCACCATCTCCTCGACCGGAGTCGAGGGAGCCCGGTAGTCCGACTCCATGTCGGGCCGTGAGGTGTCGGGCTCGGGCAGTCGCTTGCGGTCGACCTTGCCATTGGGCGAGAGCGGCATGGACTCGAGCGTCTCGTAGAGCGCAGGGACCATGTACTCGGGCAGCTCCTGGCCCAGGTGCTCGCGCAGCTCGGGAGCCAGGCGACGGCTGAGCTTGCCCATCATCGGGCTATTGGCGAAGTCGCGGGCACGCAGGCTCGAGTCGATCGGGAGACCGGTCTGGTCGGGGAAGAGCATCGCGGCGCGCTCGGCATCCGCGCTGTCCCTGCGCAGGAAGGCCGCGTCGAACCGGCCGCTCGCGAGGTCGTTGAAGAATCGAATCTCGACGAGGTAGCCGAGTGATTCGCCCAGCTCGCGAAGGTCTTCGGGGTTGATGCCCGAACTCGCCAGCGGATCGGCGTCGAGTGCGGCGCGAACCTCACCGGCAGTCTGCGGACAGTCGTCCGAGTTCAAGAGCGCGACGTTGCGCACGTCGCGTTGGACGCGCGCGTTCGGGATCCCGCGTACACACAGGAGCTCCGGCTTGTCGCTCTCGAGGGCCGCCTTCAGCGCCGCCGTATCGAGCGAGTCCGCGTCCCACTCCATCCAGGCGGCTTCCGCCTGCGGCAGCTTCGCGTTCTCACCAATGTGCACCGTCACGTCATAGCGGTAGGCGTTGAGCTCGTTCGTGAACGAGCCGCGCTTGAGCTCGATCTGGACGATGCCCACTTCCGGGAGCTGCGTCGCGAGCCACGGGAAGAAGCGCGGGTCGATGACCAGCTCCTCTTCGTGACGAATCAGTCGGCGCACGCGCGCCTTCAGCTGGTCCGTCGAGGCATCGTCGCTGGCCTGGAACAGCTGGACGGACGATTGATAAGACTCGATCAACGGCAGACCCCGGATATCTCCGAGGAAGATCGTGCCGCCCGGCTTCACCGCTTTCGCTGAACCACGGATCACCTTCATCAGGTAGTCCATGTCGGGGAAGTCGAGGATGATCGAGTTGAGGACAACGCTATCTAGACTGTTGTCCTCAATGCCTTCGAAGTCGTCGGCCCACTTGCGGGCCAGCTCGACTTGGCGCAGTCCGAGCGGTTCGCGATGGCGCGCGACGTAGTCCAGCGCGACCTTCGAGAAGTCGTGACCGATGTAGCGCGAGCACCCGGGTGCAATGCGGAAGAGCAAGAGCCCCATGCCGCAGCCGATCTCGAGCACCTCGTCCGGCTTCGTGCGCTGGATGCGCTCGACCGTCTGGTCGACCCACAGCCGCATCTGTTCCGGCGGGATCGCCTGGTTCGTGTACGAGCTGTCCCAGCTGACGATGTTGAACGTCGGATCCTCGACCTCGTCGTGCGCCTTAGCGCTGTACGCGTGGTCGTAGACCGCCTCCCACTGCTCGACCTGCTCGCTGCCGAGGTCGGCGTCGGTCTCTTCCGGCCCCGCCCACTCGGGATCCTGAACGATGTAGGCGACGAGCCGCTTCTCACCGGCTGCGTCCTCCTTGGTGACGACGACGCCTTCCTTGACCGCGGGGTGCTCGCGCAAGCGCGACTCGATCTCGCCCAGCTCGATGCGATAGCCGCGAATCTTGACCTGGCTGTCGATGCGTCCGATCAGCTCGAGGTTGCCGTCGGGCATCCAGCGCGCGAGGTCGCCGGTGCGATACATACGCTCGGCCGGGTTGGGCAAGAACGGGTTGTCGAGGAAGCGCTCGGCCGTCAGCTCGGGCCGCTCGTAGTAGCCGCGACCGACACCGATGCCGCCGAGGTAGAGCTCGCCCGGCGCGCCGACGGGCACGGGTTGAAGGTTCGCGTCGAGCACGTAGGCGAGCTGGTTCGTCATCGGCTCGCCGTAGGGGATGCTGTTCCAGGCGGGGTCGACCTCGAGCACTTCGTAGATGGTCGAGTCCATCGAACACTCGGTCGCGCCACCCATGCTGATGACCCGTGTGTTCGGAACGAGGGCGCGCAGTCGGTCGGGCAGACTGACCGGAATCCAGTCGCCGCCAAGCAATACGAGGCGCAGCGACTGCGGCGCGAGCGACGGGTTCTGCTCCAGGTAGTCGACATACATCTTCAGCATCGCCGGCGCGGTGTGCCAGGTCGTGACGCTGTTCGCGTTGATCAGCTCAGCCCAGTGCGCCGGGTCCTGCATGCCGCTCGGATCAGGCAGCACGATCTTCGCACCGGCCGCCAGAGTGCCGAAGACGTCGTAGGCGCACATGTCGAAGGAGAGTGACGCGAGCGCAATGATCGCGTCGCCTTCACCGACGGAGAAGCGCCGGTTGAAGTCGAGGAAGTTGTTCACGCGTCCCTGGTGATTGAGCAGTACGCCCTTGGGCGCGCCTGTCGAACCGGAGGTGTAGATGACGTAGGCCAGGTTCTGGCAGTTCGCGCCGGATTCGGGGTTGTCGGTGCTCTCGCCATCGAACTGGGCGGAGTCGTCGAGCAGCACGACGGTCGCGTCGCTGGCCGGGAGCGTGGCCGCGAGGTGCTTCTGCGTCAGGAGCACTCGGACCTTCGAGTCCTCGACCATGTAGACGAGGCGCTGCGCCGGATAGGCGGGGTCCATCGGCATGTAGGCACCGCCGGCCTTGGCGAGCCCGAGCAGACCGATGACCATCTCGAGGGAGCGCTCGACCGAGATGCCGACCATCACGTCGGGACCAACGCCGAGCTTGCGCAGGAAGTGTGCGACCTGATTGGCGCGCGAGTTGAGCTCGCGATAGGTGAGCAAAGCTCCGTTGAAGGTTGCCGCAGTCGCATCCGGGCAAGACTCGACGCGCTGTTCGATCAAGCCGTGCAGTGTCGCTTCGCGAGGAAAGTCCATGCCCTTGTCGTTCCACTCGACGAGGATCTGCTGGAGCTCGCCGGCGCTGAGGAAAGGCAGTTGGCCGATGCGCTGCTTCGGGTCGTCGGCGATCGCACTCAGGAGAGTGACGAAGTGTCCGGCCATGCGCTCGATCGAGGACGTGTCGAAGAGCTCGGCGTTGTAGCCGAAGCTGAACTTTCCGTTCGCCGTGTCGGCGCACAGTGCGAGGTCGGTCGTTGCCGTGCTGGCGGCTGCGGCTCGAGTCGCGGCGAACGCGACGGAGAAGACCGAGCGTTGATCGAGCGCCGCGAGGATTTGGGGCAGCGCGAGCGAGGAGTGTTCCTTGGCGGTCGCGACGCTCGCGAGCGTTCGCCCGAGCAGCTCCTCGAAGGTGGGGGAGTCCGCGACGTCGAAGCGCACCGGAGAGAGCTCCGTGGCGAGGTCGACGCCCACGACCATGTCGGCCTGGCCGCTGCTGCGGTGGAGCAAGGCGACGAAGCCAGCCAGCAGCACGTCTCGGAGGTCGGCGGTCCCAGCGCTCGTCAGTCGGTCCTGGAGCTGTTCGTCGAGCGAGAACTCGAGCCTGGCCTCCCTGGAGGTCTGGCCAGCGGTGCGTGGATGGGAGGTGGGCAGCTCGAGGGCCGGGGGGCTGCCCGCCAGGCTCTCCGTCCAAAATTGGAGCGCTCTGGCGTCGTTCGAGGCGGGTTGATCGTTCATGGTCGGCCGACTTTGATGGGGGCTAGACGGTCGGCTCGGGAAGCATATCCAGGGTTAGAAAACCCGGCAATTGGAGTTAGCCAATAGGTAGGTGAGGAACGCGGGAGTGTGCCTCAGGGGCCCGGAAGTACGCCAGAATCGCCCCTCGGCTACGAACATCGAGGACTCGGGGTTCGCCTACTTGAATCTCTACCCCGAATGGAGAGGAGGGGTAGGATCGATCTTAGCCGGAGCGATTAATCTGGCTGTAACCTTAGGAGGTGAAACGTGGTCCATCATGAACCGGGCGTAGACGAGCTGTTCGATTTGACTAACCCTCGGAATCAAAAGGGAACCCCTCGACTTGTGGAGCGCCTGCTCTTGCCCAGGCGAGTTCGGCTGCTCGCAGCCGTGACCCTGGTACTGGGAGCCTCCCTCCCGCTCTCCGCACAGTGCGAATTCTCTGAGGATCAAAAGTTCGTTCCGGCTGACAGCGCGCCGGGCGACATCTACGGCGGAGCGGTAGGCATTAGCGGCGACTGGCTGTTCAACATGTCCGAGTGGGACGACATCAACGGTTTCAATTCGGGCTCTGCCTACATCTACCGCTGGAATGGTACCAGCTGGGACTTCACGCAAAAGATCGATCCCCTGGACGGAATGGCGGGCGACAACTTCGGTCGATCGGTCGCCGTGCAGGGAACGACGGCCTTGATCGGCACGCACTGGGACGACACGGTAGAGGGCGGCGTTAACGCGGGATCCGCCTACATCTACAAGTTCGACGGCTCGACCTGGAATCAGGCCCGAAAGCTGGTTCCATTCGATTCGAACCCAGGCTCGACCTTTGGAAACGCCTGCGCGATCGACGGAAACTTCCTCGCCGTCACATCATGGCGCGACAATCCATCCGGGAACGACTCCGGCTCTGTGTACGTCTGGCGCTTCGACGGAGTGGAGTGGCTGTTCGATCAGAAGCTCGTAGCCAGCGATGGCGCGAGCCTCGACCAGTTCGGCCGCGGGGTCTGGATCAGTGGCAACGCGATGGTGATCGGGGCGTGGCGCAACGACGATGACGGCATAGACTCCGGTTGCGCCTACGTCTTTCGCTACAACGGCGTGGACTGGGTAGAGGAGCAGAAGTTGCGAGCGAGCGATGCAGAGGCTGGCGACAACTTCGGATTCTCTGTCTCGATCGACGACGATGAGATCCTGGTCGGCTCGCATCTGGAGGATTCTGCAGCGCCGGACGCTGGCGCCGCCTATTTCTTCCGCTACAACGGCTCGAGCTGGGTCGAGGCTCAGAAAGTCACGGTTAGCGATGCCTCCGCCGCGAATCGAGCAGGTTTCGCGGTCGCGCTGCAGAACGGTACGGCGATAGTCAGCGCTCACCAACACTTCGACAGCCCATTCACCGGGCCCGGCGCGGCCTATGTCTTCCGCGATATCGGAGGCGTCTGGACCGAAGAGCAAAAGCTGGTTGCCAGCGATGGTGTCGATGGGGATGTGTTCAGCTTCCACTTGGCTCTCGACGCCGACAATGTGGTGGTTGGGGCCTGGCGGGCAAATAACGACGCAGGTGCTTCCTACGTGTTCGACATCGCCCGCAACGACTTCAACGACGACGGCATTCCGGACGAGTGCCAGAGCTTCTGGGCGGACGTCGAGACGATCTCGCTCGCCTCCGGCGGCACACAGAACTTCAACCTGGATGCCGGCGTCGCGAACGCGGGCGCTTTCTACCGGGTCTTCGGGACCTTTACCGGGACCTCGCCGGGTCTCGACTTCGGCTTCGGCATCATCCTGCCGCTCAACTACGACGACTACTTCAAGATCACTCTGAGGCAGCCGGGCCTGTCGCCGTTCTTCAACGGCTTCAAGGGCTTCTTGTCGGCGAGCGGCACGGCCGTCGCGAGCTTCCAGGTTCCCGGACCGTTCGACCCGACTCTGGCCGGTGTCTTGTTCCACCACGCCTTCGTGTCGGCACACGTCGTCGGTTTCGTCGACTTTGCGAGCAACGCGATACCCGTGATGCTCGTGCCTTGACCGCTACAAGTCTTCGAAGACGTAGGCTCGGCCCGAGTTCCTGCCCGCGTGCTTGTGTCTCCACGACCCAAGCACTGCGGTGCGGCGGTCGAGCGCCAGGTGAAAACCGAACACGTCACCGGCGTGGCTGTCGCTCGGCTTGAACTGGCTGGCTAGCTCCCAGCGCTGATCGGTCCTCTTGAAGAGGTAAGCCGAGCCGGGCTTGTTCTCGACCTTCTGGAAGGAGCAGTGAGCACTGACGAGCGCGAGGTCGCCCTGGATGGCGACCGACATGCCGACCGACTCGTTCTCGAGCGGGCTCTCCGCGACGAGCTTTTGCTCCTGAGCCCAGCGCTCGCCGTCATACCGGTAGACATAGGCTGCGCCCGAGATCGGTGCGCCCTGGCTGGAGAGGTGCGAGCCGATCAACGCAACGTCGTCGTCGAGTGAGACCGCGAAGCCGAACTTGTCGCCGGGCTTGGCGTCGAGTGGGGTGAGCTTCTGCTCTTGGATCCAGCGCTCGCCTTGCAGACGAAACACGTAGGCCGCGCCCGCGTCCTTCCCGCGCTCGTCGTCGCCCCATGCGCCGACCACGAGTGCATCGCCATCGATCCAGACACCGCGGCCGAACTGGTCCATCGGGGCGGCATCGGAGGCCCGCAGCACCTGCTTCTGGCTCCAGGCCTTGCCCTCGCGACCGAACAGATAGACCACGCCGCCCTGATCGCCGCCGCTGGCGCGCCTCCACGCCGCCACCGCGATCCAATCGCCGTGGATCGAGACGGCATTGCCCATCGCGGCCCAGTTGGCGGGGTCCTTGGCGACCAACTTCTGTTCGAGCGCCCAGCGCTCCTCGTCGAGCCGGTAGACGTAGGCCGAGCCCGCGTTCTTGTGCCCCGGCGAGTCGTCCCAGTGAGTTCCGATGACGGCGAGCCCGCCATCCATCGCGATCGAACGACCGAAGTTGTCGCCGGCTTCCGCGTCGGGCGCGCGCAACTTCTGGGTGGGGGTCCACTCGCTCTCACTGCGCTCGAAGACCCAGACCGCGCCGGAGTCCTTGCCGTCGTCATCGTCCCACTCGGCCGCGACGAAGGCGTAGTTGCCGGAGAGGCTGACCGCTCCGCCGTAGATGTCGCCGAGCGTCGTGTCGGGGGCGTTGAGGATTTGCGTCTCTTGCCTCACGCCGTTCGGCTCTTCGACTCCGCAGGCCAGGAGGAGCGCAATTCCACTCGACAGCCACCCGAGACTTCGAGCAGAGCCGCGACAGACACTCACTTCGGCTCCTCCTCCAGTTCGGAGCCGAGGTAGCCGAGCTCCTCGAGCTGGTCGCGCACGTCCTGGGGCATCGAGGCGATGTCCTCACTCTCGATGGCCTCGAGCGCGACCACGTACAGGCCAGCGGGCGGTTGCTCGACCTGTGTGGCCTGGCCACGCTTCGCCTTGCTCGCCAGGGTGCGCTCCTTGCGGAAGAGCAGGCCGAGGTCGGCCGTTAGCAGCTCGGGTGATTTGGGCTCGAGTGTGTGGGGGACCGGTGCGATCGCGCGATCCAGTCCGAGGAAGAGCGGGAAGTCTCCCTTCACGCCTTCTACCTCGAGCAGCTCGACCGTCACCTCGGCATCGCTCGGCTCGAGGTGCAGGGTGAAGGTGTCGATATCGCTGGTCCTCAGCTTGCCGATGTTCGATTCGAATTCGTCCAGAGCGAGGTTCAGGGTCAACACCTGACCAGTCTCATCGATGGTCGCCGTATCATTCTCCTCGACCTCGAGTGAGTCGACTCCGGTGAACTTGCCGGCGGTTCGAAGGACTGCTCGCACCTTGGTGTGCTCCTCGCCGACCAGTCGAAGAGTGAGTCCGGCGCGCTGCCCTTGCTCGTGCATCTTCACCAGCATCGCGAGTTCGGCGGCGATCCGCGGCTGTTCGTGGATCAGGTTGTTCTTCTCTCTCGGGTCCTTCTTGATGTTGAACAGGAAGGAGCGCTGCAAGGGCAGCATCTCCTCGATGTACTTGTAGTCGCCACTGATGACTCCGTTGGAGACGAAGAGCTGCTCGACCATCAGGTCGAGGTGCAGGAAGTAGGGTAGGCGTGTCTCGCGCTCGTCGATGTCCACGAGCAGGTCGAGACCCTCGGACTCGTCGGGAGGAAACTCCCCGAGGTAGCCCATCACCGTCGGAACTACGTCGATCAACGAAGACAGAGCCGTCACTCGCTTGCCCGCCCGCTGATTGCCGGGGAGCTTCAAGATCATCGGGATGTGAAGCGACTCGTCGAAGAGCTGCCTGCCGTGTCCGCCGCGCCCGTGCTCGGCGAACTCGTCGCCGTGGTCGCTCACCAGCCAGAACATGCAGTCGTCGTAGATACCGTCGCTCTTCAGGCGATCGACCAGCTCTCCGAAGCTCAAGTCGTGATAGAGGATCTCGCTGTCGTAGCTGTCGATGACCGCACGCAGCTGTTTGACCGTGCTGGCGGGTGACAGCGAGTCGGGGACGCCGATGCTCGGCGTCTTCGTAAAGGCCTGCTTGTGCGGTGCTGGCGGGCTGTACGGAGAGTGGGGATCGATGGAGTGGACGTAGAGGAAGAGCGGCTTGTCCTTCGGGCGCGCATCGAGCGCCGCGTTGACGCGGACGATCAGCTCCTCCGCAACGGCGCGTCCGATGAACTCGAACTCGTCGTAGCCCTTCTTGAACCCGAAGGTGTTGGAGACGAACGGATTCGTGATGATGCCAATCGTGTGGTAGCCGAGCTCCTGGAGGCGCTCACTCAGGAGTTTGATTCCGCCGGGGAGTCGCGAGTCGCGATCGTTGGCATTGTGCTGTGTCGGGTAGAGGCCGGTGAGCAGCGAGGCCGTGGAGGCCTTGGTCCACGAGCTGGGCGCCAGCGCGCGCTCGAAGACGATCGAGTCGGCGGCCAGGCGGTCGATGTTCGGCGACGTCTCGCGCTCGTAGCCATAGGCGCCCAGGTGATCCGCGCGCAGCGTGTCGCAGAGATAGACGACGATGTCCGGCCGCGAGGGTGCCGCGGGGGGGCTGCAGGTCGCCGCGAGGAGTGCCGCTGCCAGGCAGCAGACCACGGAACCTCTCCATCGGCGCCCCGGTCGGGCTTGCTGGGTCATAACTGGAGTTCGCGGGGTTCGGCGGTCGAGAGGCATGGAGTCGTAGCGGGAGGTCACCGAGGTGGGCTTGGACAACCGAATCGCCCAGCCATACACGGCCCACTCTATCGTCAGGATCTCGGCTCGTCTCATTAGGTTTCCACGCTAGGCTTGGATTCCCGCTCGCCGGCCCGACGAGGGCAGTCACTTCACCCAACCATGCAGAACGCTACTCAGCAAGCTCTCATTCTCCTCCTCGTGGCCGCAGTCTGCAGCGCGTGTTCGGGTGGCTCGGGCGAGGCGGGAGGCCGGCCCAACCTGGTCCTCGTGATCATCGACACGCTGCGCGCGGACAAGCTCTCGAGCTATGGCTGCGAGGTCGAGAGCTCCCCCGCTCTGACCCGATTCAGCGACGAGGGCGTCCAGTTCGACTCGGTCACGGCGCAGACCTCCTGGACCATGCCCTCGGTGGGCTCGATGTTGACCTCGCGCTACCCGCGCAGCCTGGGGCTCTATTCGGAGGACGCTCAGATGGTGCCGGACTCCGCAGAGACGCTCGCGGAGACTCTGAAGCGAGCCGGCTACGCCACCTTCGGCATCACCGCCAACCCGAACCTCAACGAGCGCTACAACTTTCACCAGGGCTTCGACGAGTACCACGAGAGCCTGGTCGTCTTCAGCAAGTCGCGCGACGAGGTGCCCGAGGGCAAGGTCTTCTTTCGCGACGCCGCTCTACGCACCGCACCGGACATCGCCGAGTCCGTCTTCGAGTTCGTCGACAGAGTCGATGGAGCTCTCCCGTGCTTCATTCAGATCGACTTGATGGAGGTGCACGAGTACTTCAACGGGAAGCTGCGACGCACGGAGTACGACGAGCTGTTCGAAGGTGTGCCCTCGGCGAACTACCTGCGAATGGTTCGCCAAGTCACCGACGACCTCGCGGTCTTCGTGGACGAGTTGTCCGACAAGCCGGGCTGGAAGAACACTCTGTTCATCTTTACCAGCGACCACGGCGAGGGGCTGCTCGACCACCCGAGTGTCGAGTCTTCTCGCGGTCACGGCGCGCTCCTGTACGAGTCGCACGTGAAGGTTCCGTGGATCATGTTCAGTCCGAGCTGGAGCCCGAAACGCTCGCGGATCGAGCAGCCGGTTCGACTGCTCGACCTCGTTCCGACGATCCTCGACTACGCGGACGTCGAGTTCGGAGCTTCCTATGAAGGCGTCTCGCTGATGCCGCTCATCGAGGGAGAGGTCGAGGCCATCGAGATGCCGCGGTACCTGGTCACCGAGACCTACTTCCGGAAATTTCGGAAGATCTCGGCCATTGGTGGAGAGTGGCAGTTCATCGACAACCGCAAGGAGCACGGCGGGTTACCGAAGGCGGAGCTGCAGGCGCTCGGCGGCAAGCCGAATGGCAAGCAGACCGACCAGAGTAGAGCGCACGCGGAAGAGCTCGAGCGCATGCGGAGCTTCATCGCCGAGTGGGAGGCCGAGTACGAACCGGCCGAGCCGACGCTGATCGAAGGCGAGCTCGATGAAGCCACGCGCGCGCAGCTCGAAGCGGTTGGCTACCTCGGCGGCGACGAGCACGACGAGCACGAGGAGTAGGCTCGCCTCAGCGCGGAGGGTGCGCGACGATCGTGTGCTCCGGGAGCTGTTCGGGGAAGGTGCCCTCGCGTGCAAACACGTTGAGCCACGTGTCTGGGCCGCGGAGCTGGAAGCTGTAGAGGCTGTACTCCTCCCAGAAGCGCGGATCCTCGACCAGCTCGCGCTCGCTCACTCCGAACGCGAAGTCCTTGGCGATCTTCATCCATCTCGGTCGCTCCGCTAGCGGACCGGGTCCGACCGACAGATTGAGGAAGACGATTACGTCCGGCTCGCAGTCGAGGACGTACTTTCCATCGCCCTTCAAGTGTCCGGCCAGCTCGCCGACGGCCTTCATCGTGGCGCGCTTGCCGATGTGCGCATCGCTCAGCCCCATCATGTCGAGCGTCTTGCGATCGGCGAAGTAGGGCAGTCGGCCCGCCGCCGTCACGGCGATCCAGCTGTCCTTCGGCAAGAGCTGGTCGAGCAGTCTTCCGCCCCAGACCAGGTGGTAGTGACGCCGCCGTAAGCCTTCCCAGCTATGGCCGGTCGTGTACTCGTGCGCGGTGTGAAGGGAGGCCATTACGATGAACACCGCGGAGATCAGGACGGTGCGCGCGCGCTCACTCTTACCGAGTCGCGTCATCGTCGCGGCGATCAACGCGGCCCAGAGAGGCATCACTGGCCAGAGGAAGCGGAAGGAGGGGATGTAGTCGCCACCCACATACAGGATGTACAGCGTGAACATCGACGCGATCCACAGGCTTCGTCGTCGATCGAGCGCGTGCTCGGCTCCAAAGCGAACGAAGTAGGGCAGGAGGATGAACAGCGGCCCGAAGAACATGAGACCGTTCGTCACGTACTCGAGGCCGTCGCCCCAGGTCTGCAGTCCGGGAGAGACCTTGGCGTGGAAGGTGTTGGGCACCCAGTCGCCGTAGGTTGCTCGACGCCAGGCGACATGCGCGCCGACGATGAGAAGGAACGGAATCGCGCGCACGAGCGTGCTCTTGATATAGGCGGCGGGGGAGTGCTTCGCACGCACGGCCTCGAACAGAGTCTGGAGTTCGAGCAGCGCATACAGGAGGACGCCCTCCGGACGAGTCAGGGCGGCCAGCGCGATGACGGTCGAGCCGAGCCACTGCTTGCCGATGCTGCCGCCGGTGCCTCCTCGCAGGAGCATGGCGAGCAAGAAGAGCAGGCCGAAGAGTGGCGTCTCCATACCGCCGACCGCGTGCACCGCCAGAGTGGGGCGCGTCGCGAACAAGAGCGCGGCGAGAGCGGCGAACCAGTCGTTGCTCCCGAGCCGCCTCGCGAAGATGAAGATCCCGATCACGGTGAGTAGCGTGATGAAGAGCCCGACCGTGGGCGCTACGTACTCGGGATTGATGCCCGCTCGGTAGCCCCAGCCGATTGCGATCGTCCAGAGGTAGTTCGTGTAGCCCTCGACGGCTGGCTCGCCCGCGTTGAAGACCAACCCCTCACCGCGCGCGAAGTTGCGCGCGTAGATGTAGGAGATGTAGGCGTCGTCCTGAGGAGCCTCGCCGTACTCTCGCGGGACAATCCACGCGACTGCCACGGCGAGCGCCAAGAGCAGGAGTGCGGTGAGTTTGGACGAGCCGCGCGGTTCGGACATCGGTGAGCGGTGAAACGAAGAGATCGAGGAAGGGCGGAAGGTAAGCTACCTTCGGAGTTTGCGAAGTGTAGCGCCGAGTGGGGATTCGAAGCCGGAACTCCATTTACGAGGTTCTATCGTCTGTAGATGTCCAACGCCTCTCGAAGCCGGATTGCCCCCCCAGAGTGACGACACTCGAGCGTTGCGAGTGGCAGGACGACAGCCCCCTCCGCAGGAACTGTTCGAGAGTGCAGCGCGCGCCTGAGTGACTGTCGCAGGTGAGGTCGCCGCTCGCCGCTCTATTCGGTGGCGACGAGTGCCGGCCACCACGCACTCGGCTCGACCTCGAAGAACTCCCAGCGATAGCCAAACTCCTCGCTGGCCATCTTCGGGTAGAAGCGATAGTGGTTGGGGCCGCCCGGTGCGACGCTCTGCTCCGCTTCCTCACGTGTCGGCAGGAGCCGGGCATTGCACGCGATCAGGGCCGGCTTCCGCTTCGCGATCAGGATCGGACCGATCAAGGTGCCGTGAATGGTCTTGCCGAGATTCGGAGCACTTGCGAACTCCGCATCGGTGAGTCCCCAGGTGTCGAGGACTTCATTCTCGATCAGGTGCGGAACGATGCCGCCCCACTCGATTGCGACCAGGGACTCCTTCGGGTAGTTCGCCGCGAGGTACTTGCCGATCTTGTCCGCATCGTGCGGTGTCCAGAAAGGTCCCTCGATGTCCTCGAACTCGAGGTGTTGTTCGAAGGACGAGACTTGAACCCAGGCGAGACCAGCCAGGACCAAGCTCGCGATGATCGGCCGACCCGGGATTCTGTTACCGAGAGTGTCGTGTGCGAGCCACAGGGCTTCCGCCATCAAGACGAACAAGAGCGGCAGCACGGGCATGATGAATCGGAAGTGAATCATCCAATCGCCACCGACGACGGCGGCATAGCCGAGCTGGCCGAGCACGACCCAGCCGATATAGAGCGCGGCTTTGCTCGGGCGCATGACCAGGAAGGGCACGAGTGCGAGCGCGAGTACCAGGAGTCCATCGCCCAACGCGAACTCTCGCAAGTAGGCGAGTCCGTCGCCGACACGCGCGATGGAGAAGGTCGTCTTCGCGTGGAAGGTGTTCGGGAGCGGCGTCGGGTAGTAGGAGAGGCGCCAGAGGTTGTAGACGAGCATCGCGCCGAGGAAGACAGCAATCGGCGTGAGGTAGCTCTTGAAGCTGCGCGCCTTGCCTCCGAACAGGAGCGGGTAGCTGAGCAGCAGGATCACCGGACCGAAACCGTCGAAGCGCGCCGTGCCGAGCGCGAAGAGCAGGGCGCCGAGCAGGAGTCCGCCGACCAGCCGCTCGTGGATCCCGCGCTGGATGGCGAGGAAGCTGACCGTGAGCAGCATCGTGAAGAAGCTCGTCTCCATGCCGGTCATCGGATAGACGAGGAAGGCGAACGAGGTCGCGAGGCAGAACGGCGCGAGCACTGGACGCAAGCCCGCGAGTCCGGCGCCGCGGGCGATCTCGTAGACGCACCAGAGCGTGACGGCCTGCGCGAGGAGGCCCATGAGCTGTGCGTAGGGCATCGCCTCGAAGCCGAGCTTCAGGCCGATCGACGTGACGATGGTCCACAGGAAGTTCGTGTAGCCCTCGACCGGGTCGCCGACGTTGAAGGTCAGGCCGTGACCGGCGGCGAAGTTGCGCGCATAGCGGAAGGAGATGAACGAGTCGTCGATCCAGGCCCGCTGCGCGATGACGAAGAAGGCGAAGCCGGCGGCGGCTGCGATGATGGCGAGGAGCAGTGCGATCGCGAGCGGCGAGCGCGGAGGGAGCGCGGAGTCCTGTTGGGTCATGCGGTCCGGCCTACTCGAGCCAGTCGAGCGGGAAGTCCTCGGGAAGACGGTACATCTCCATCATCGTCGCAATGTACTGGTTCTCATCGCCCGCGCGCGACGGGTTGTAGAACTCCCAGACCATGCCGCCCTGGCGGGTGATCTCGAACGCTCGCCCGCGGTCCGACTCGGTGATCAGCGTGTTGCCGTTCGGAAGCCTCTGCGCGAGCCCGCAGGTCTCCGAGTAGAAGGGCTGCTTCGCGCTGCCCGTGAAGTCCCACACCGGCTCCCAGGTCTTCGGATCCATCTCCATGACGCGAGAGGTCTCCTCGCCCGCGCCCTGGTTGTCGAAGATCATCACCGTGCCGTTCGCGAGCACGCGCGGATCGTGCTGGTACTTGTAGGGACCCGGCTCGACCCAGACGAACTTCTCCGCTTCGGGGTCGAGCACGGCGACGAGGCTCGGGAGCAGCATCGACACGAGGATGTTGCCTTCCGCGAAGGCCGGGTTCACGTCGGCCAGGCTGCCGTCCAGGACCTCGAGCGAGTTCGTGTGGAAGAGGTCGCCGTCCCAGTTCCTGCTCCCGTCCCACATGTGAGTGAACTCCGAGTTCTCCATCGCGACCAGGAGAGAGATGCTGCGTTGCGGCTTGCCGTTCGCACCGAGCACGGTGATGAAGTCCTCGAGGACCGCCTTGTCCTCGTTGATGCGCGGCAGGATGTCCGCGCGGCGACTGAGGATGTAGATCGAGCCGTCCGGCATCACCTGCATCGCATGGTGAGCGCGCACGCCGCTCTTCCACAACAGGTTCGAGTCCTTGTCGACCTTGATGATTCCGAGCCCCTCGTAGATGGCGAGCAGGTCGCCGTTCTCGAACAGGTGCGTTCGGCGCCAGAAGGTCGAGAGCTGGTTCTGGTTCGGGTAATCCGGCCAGACCTCGCTGAACGGATAGCCCCACTCGTGGAGCACCTTGCCCTGCATGTCGATCAACTGGGCGGACGCGGAGTGTGCGGACGTGAGCAGGTTGTAGTCCCCGAAGGTCTGCTCGGCGTCGTGGCGCGTGACGCCGATGAGGTCCGGCGCATCGATCTTTCCATCGACGTAGCCGAGTGCCTCGAGCTGCTCGATCTCGGCGCGCTGCTCGTCGGTCAGGTCGGCGTTGTCGCGATTCGTCTGGACCTCGGCCCAGCGCCCGCTGCTCGCTCGCTTCGCGGGAGTCGATTCCTGCTCGGGCGCGACACGCTCGGGCTCTTCGACGGTGCAGGCACACAGGCTCAGCGCGATCAGCAGAGTGGCGACGCGGCGCACGGCGCTGCTCTTCTGTTGGTGGGTGGAGATCATGGACATCTATACGGCGCGAACGCGTCGAGTTAGCGAGCGAGCAGGTTCTTCTCCATCACGGCATTCGGGTAGCAGTTCTTGAAGGCTGCCGCGAAGAGCTCATTCAGCCTGGCCGAGTGCTCGCCGTGCTTTCGGATCGCAACTCCGAACCGCAGGGCAGCCGGGTAGAAATCGTAATCGCTCTGGAACTCTTCGGCGGCCAAGATCTCGCGCCGCATGGCGACATAGTCGGGATGCGGCATCCAGATCAGGTCGGGGTCACGCTCGAAGAGCACTCGCGCGGAGAAGCCCTCCTTGGCGGTCTGCGGATCGTGCAGGCCGAGCGGGTCGTAGATCTGGAGGTCCGGCGCGAAGGAGCCGACGCTGCCGTACTCCGACATGCAGAAGAGGCTCTCCGCAGGCGCGTTCTGTGCGATCGAGATCATCGCGGCCACCGAGCGCCAGTAGCTCAGGGTCGGGAGGCCGCCGGGATTCTCGGGCGGGACACTGGCCGGTGCCTTGGCGGCCAGGCGAGCCTTGTAGATCGGCGGGATGAGCTCGCGCGCGGGGGGCATCAGTGCGACCAGCGAGAGGATCACCAAGACGCGTGCGGCGAGAGCGAGAGAGCTCGGGCGCTCCTTGGACTCGTACACGAAACGGTCGAGCATCAGCGCGCCGGCGATCGCGAAGAAGGGCAGCGAGGGCAGGCTGAACCTCGCGCGATAACCCATGATCTGGACGATGTTGAAGTAGGTCGAGAGCGTCAGGATCGCGGGGATGAGCAGCACGGCGAGGAGCGCGAGGCTGCGCTTCTTCGTGAACGCGATGACGACGCAGATGAAGGGCAGCGCCATCGCGAGGAACTCGAGCAGGTACTCGACCGGATTCCACATCGCGAGGCCGGCGTACTCCGTGTAGTGCCCGTGCATCTTCGCGTAGGTCGGAAGCGGAACGGGCACGCCGAAGATCGCGTACTTGATGCCCGCGTCGATCAGGATGACGAGGCCGAGTGCGCACCAGAACTTGATCAGCAGTCGCACGCGCTTGGTCGGGTCGGTCAAGAGCAGGATGGCGGCGGCGGGAAAGAGCGCGGCGTAGAGTGCGCTGTCCGGGCGCGTGAGAAAGGCCAGGTAGCCCGCGAGGACGACCGGCCAGAGCGCGCGCGCCGTACCGAGCTCGACGAACCGCAGCGTGACGTAGATCAACACGCTGTGCATGAAGACGGCGAGCATCGTGTCCATGCCAGTCAGGGCGTGGTAGATGAACGGCCCGCTGAGCAACATCGTAGGTGCGAAGATTCCGGCCCAGAGCAAGCGACTGCCGCGCAGCGCGTCGGACTTCGCGAAGCGACTCGCGCTGAGCGCCAGCACGCCGATCGCCAGCACGCCGAGGCTCGCCGACGCGGTCCGAAGGAGGTCCGCGTCGCTGAGGCTCGTCGCCCAGCGCAGGGCCGTCACGACGAACACGTACAAGAGGCTCGTGATTCCGTAGGTCTGCTCGCCGCCGGCGTTCCAGGCGTGTCCGTGGCCCGCCAGGATGTGCTTGGCGTAGCGCGTGAACATGTAGGAGTCGTCGAAGGTCGAGTCCGGTGCGCCGGACATGAGCGACCAGTAGCGCCAGCCCGCGAGCGCGATCGACACGCATGCGAGGAGCACGATGAACAGGCGCACGCGGTTGCGGCCAGACTGTTCGGTCACTTCCTCCATCACTACTCCTGCCCGACTTTCAGCAGGAGGTCGTGCTCGCGCAGAGTCTCGAACAAGAGCTCACCGACCTTCGCTCCACCTTCGGGAGTGAAGTGAATGCCGTCTTCGAGCATGTAGGTGAGCAGCTCTTCGCGCTCGAGCGCTTCGAAGCTCTCCGCCAGGTCGCAGAGGATTACGTTCTCTGCGACTGCAACCTCGCGCACCACCTCGACATAGGAGCGGTGCAGAGGAACCAGTCGCGAGAGGTCTTGAAGGAACTTCTCCTCTAGATACTGGGGCTCTTCGCCTTCGACGTGGGAGCTCGGTGCAGTAATCAGGACCGGAATGATGTTGTTGGAGCGTGCGATGGCGACCATCTCGCGCAGGTTGCTTCGGAAGTCCGGTAGGGAGACACGATTGGGTCGAGCGTTCGCACCTTCGATCCGCTTCTCATCCTTTCCGAACTGCACCATGGCCTTGGTCGCGAACTGAACGACGCGCAGCTCCTGGAGCTTGAGCATCGACGAGTTCGCCAGCTCGATGGCCGTCTTGTCGTCCACTCCGAAGCCCATCCAGTGGTCGTCCCAGCCGTAGAAGATCGTGACGACCTTCGGCTCGAGCTCGGGAACCAGCCGCTTCATCTGTTGGAGCCCTTGGTAGGAACTCCAGCCCGAGCTCGCGAGGTTCCCGTAGGTGAGCGGCGCGAGCTCGGGGTCTTCCGAGACCCTCTTCGCGAGCGCCTCGTCGAAGCCACCCCACTCCGTGCACGAACAGCCGGAGAACAGGAGGTACGGCTTCTCTTCCCGCGCCCTGGCGATGTTCTTGGCCGCGCGACCGGAGACCCACAAGTACTCGTCGTTCTGCTCGAAGAAGTCTTCGAGCACTTGTTTGTCTGGATAGCCGAACTCGAGGCTCGTCGGGTACAGGTGGTAGGTAAACCCGAACGCGCGAAGGGCGAGTTCGAGGAGAGCCGTAGTCAAGAGAACAACGCCCAGGACGAGCCCGAGGCGCAGCAGGACCTTCTCTCCAGCCTTGTGCGTTCCCGTTGAAGTTTCGGTATTCATCTAGCGTCAGTGCAGCGCGAGAGGGGGGCGGTGCGAGAATCTGGCCTCGGCCCGCTCGTGCGCCGCGTCGACCTGCTATGTTTTGACCAGCCTGATACGATTCAGGTGGAGGGTAGGCTTGGAACTATACAAGGGTCGCGCAGAGATCGTGCGCGCCGGGCGGAGGAGCCTGAAGAACCGGAGCGGAGGCCTGGTTGTGGTCATGGCGGTGCTCGCTCTCGGTTGTACCGAGAGCCGCCCGCTGGATCCGGTTAAGGGGTCTGTTCTCGCGTCCGTTCACTTCGCCAGAGGGCTCCGGGCGCTCGAGACCAACAATGATAAGAAGGCAGCCTTTCACTTCGAAGAGGCGGCCAACCTCGCTCCCCTGAATCCGAGGGCGACCTTCCGCCTCGCGACGGCCAACTACGCCGTGTCCAAGGGACGTGATCAGCACACCCTCAATCCCGAGAAGCAGGCGCTTGCTCAGCGGGGATTTACGCGCGCGATCGAGCTGGACGAGGAGTTTGCGGCGGCCTACGAGGGTCGAGCCTACGTGAATGTGATGATGGGGGATGGGGCCAGCGCGCGAGCGGACTTCGAGAAGGCCTGTGCGTTGGATTCGTCCTACCTCGACAACTACAGCGACTCGACGAAGGCGACGAGGACGGCGGAGCTCGCCGTTTCGCTCTGGACGGGTTGGATCGGGCGCTTTCCGGAGGAGTCGATCTGGTACTACAAGCGCGGGTTGGCTCGACTCGCTCTCGGTGAGCGCACGGCCGGGCTTGACGACCTCAAGCGCGCCTTCCGACTACAGCCCGACTTCCTGCTGCCGAAGCTCGCTTATGCCAAAGCCGTTCTCGGCGGAGAGCAGGAGTCCGAAGGTCTGGCTCTCCTGGAGAGCGCGCAGCAGCGTCACCCCGCGCATCCAGCGTTCTTCGAGCTCTTCGGGAATCACAGGCTCGGTCGAGAGGAACAGGCCGAAGCGGTCGAGGCTTTCTCGAGGGTTCTCGAGCTGAGGCCGAAGGATGCTCGCTGTACGGCTGCACGCGGCGAGGCCAACCTCGCGACGGGCAATTGGAGAGCCGCGCTGGCCGACTTTCAGGCCGCTCACATCCTGGATCCGTCGGAGCTGCTGCCTGTACCGATCGAGCTCAGCGTCTCCCTGGACACGGCCCGGGAGCTGCGCGAGTTTCGGGACGAGAACCGAGCGGGACAGCTCAACTCCGCAGAGCTCTTCGCGCTGGCTCACAGCCTGGCCTGGTCACACCCGGCCGATCGCGAGGAGGCTCGACAGCTCGCTCTGGACCTCTTCACTCGGTGCATTGGCCTCGCGCCGGAGTTCGCGCTGGGCTTGCTCTCCCGTGGCATTCTCCTTCAGGAACTAGGCGATGACGATTCCGCGATGCGTGACTTCGACAAGGCACTCGAGCTCGAGCCGAATTTGGCGCGCGCCTTGAACAACCGCGGCAACCTCTACGCTTCGCGCGGCGAGTACGAGAACGCGGTCTGCGACTACGGAGCAGCTCTCGTCCTCTCTCCCCGGTTTGCGTGGCCGGCTCGCAATCTCGGGCTGCTCGAAATGGATGAACGGCCCGGAGTTGCGCTCCGGCACTTCAGCCGAGCGCTCTTCCACGACCCCGGATTCGCGGAGGCCTACGAAGACCGAGCTTGGGTCTACGAGAGGTTGGGGAACTTCCCGGCAGCTCGGGTCGACCTGGCGCTGGCCGAGCAGGTTCGGGGAGAGTCGTTCGCGAACATCCCGGCCAAAGAGGGAACGAACGGAGAATGAGCGACGACCCGACTTCAGCTCCTGACCCGTCTTCTACCGTCGAACCCGCGCCCGAGGCCGGGTTCGAGTTTGGAGGACGGCTGGTCTTTGCCGTACTGGCGCTCTGCGCGCTCTTCTACACCTACCAGTTCCGCGAGAACGCGATGAACCGCGTGCAGGGGCCGTTCATCGCCGACAGCGTCGAGTACCTGACGATGGCGCGGTACATCACCGACGACGTCCCTCTGACGGTCAAGCCGGTTCGCTCGGGGCTCTTTCCGATGATGCTCGCCGTTCCGATTCTGCTCGAGCGTATCTGGGTGGATACCGGCGAGGCCGTGATGGGAGGACCCGAGGACCCGAGCATCGCGCTGTGGGTGCTGTTCTTGTTCAACGCCTTCGCGATCTTCGGTGCCTATCGGCTGGGGCGAGCCTTACGAGGCCCACTCACCGGGCTCCTCGCCGCATTCTTCACCGCGATCCTGCCGCTCTTCACGCAGTGGTCCCTGGACTACTGCACCGATGTGCCGGCGGCGACCTTCGGAGTCTGGGCTCTGGTCTACTGGGCCGAGCGCAAGCACTTCCGCGTCGGGCTGATGCTCGGCCTCGCGGTGCTGATGCGCTACCAGTGCCTGATTCCACTCGGCGCTTTCTTCGCGGTTCCGGTTCTCTTCCGCAACTGGAAGATCCTCTACCGAATGACGCTCGGGCTTCTGCCGGCCGTGTTCATCCTGGGGGTCGGCGACTACTTCTTCTGGGGCGAGCCGTTTCACTCCTTCATGTTGTTCGTTCCGCGGCAGCTGACGACCTTCTTGCCGGCCGGACTCGTGTCGAGGATTTTCCCGCTCGAGGCAGCCCCCGGTCTGCCAGTGGCTCCGATGAACCTCGCGCTCGAAGCGATCGCCGCCAAGAGCAAGTTCTGGTACTTCGAGCGCTCGCCCGAGACGCTGGGCAAAGTCCTCGGCAGTCTGCTCCTGCTCTATCCACTCGCACGTCGCTCGATGCGCTCGAAGTCGGGCGCCGACATGTCGGTCTGGATCATCGTGACGACCGTTTTCGTACTCTCGATGCAGCGCTACAAGGAGTCGCGCTACCTGATCGCGGTCGTTCCGATCATCGCCGCGATCAGCGCATCTGGAGCACTCTGGGCCATCACTCTGGTGGTCAAGAAGCTGGGGCGCACGCGGCCGCTTGGTGCGATCGTCGGGACAGCCCTTCTGCTCTGGTTGGGGAGCTACTTTCTCAGGACGAGCCTCTGGCTGCAGCGTGAATTGCGCCTGGCTCCGTTCGGCGCTCACATCGAAGCCCTCGCATCGATTCCGGAGGTGGCGCGCCCGTGTACGATCGGAATCAATCGCCCTTGGTTGCTCCTCCAAGATCATCCCATGCAGGCCTCGGGTGGGTGGTACTGGTTCTCGCGAGACTTCGCCTCGGTGGACGTCTCTCGCATGGGTAACTACTTCAAGCAGACTCCTGACAAGTGGATGAACTCTGGTGGGAATAAAATCCTCGAGGATATCGACTACTTCGTGATACCCACGCCGAACGAGGCAGGGGAGTTTGGGAAGCTGCGCTGGTTGAACGAGCACACCGTCTTCGATGGCTACTTCTACAATCCGAACGAGAACGACTGGAACTGTCTCTTGCTTCGATCCAACGCGGGGTCGGACGAGGAGAAGCCGTTCTGGGAGCTCAACGACGAGCGCGCGCGTGAGGGAGTCGAGCTAGCGGAGTTCAGGGCTGGCGTGGAGCTGATCTCGATCGAAGCGCAGAAGCTTCCGAACGTGAGAAACGCATTCAAGATCGACACGCGCTGGAGACTTCCGAACGCGGGGCCCGTTCGCATCACCGCGAACGTGAGCGTGAAGAATGCGGACGGCGCGGTGATCGGCTCGTTCAATGTCCTCCTGGTTCACAACGAGGACTACGACCGGCGAGAGCGCAGCGGAATTGCGATGCGCGAGAGCGATTACGTCTACCTGATTGGAAGACCGGGCCTCGAGCAGCTGAGCTTCGAGGTGGACGTCGACGTGGTCGTCGTGAGTGGGGAGCAGCCGCTTCCCGGGCTCATGAAACTACCGGGCGAATCCGACTTCCGATCAGGGGAGCAGGCCATCTTCCGGCTGACCATTCCTGTCGAGCCGTTGAGCACGCCGACCGAGTCCGGTGTCTCCCAGGAGCGGCAGTCGACTCGCAGCGGATGAGCACTCGATTCGTACGAAATATTAAGATTTAGTTAGGGTTCGAGCGGCATTCTGAGGCCCAGAGTGCACCAGGCGCGGCATCTCGATCGGTTCAGGTAAGCAGGCCGGCTACCGCTCCCCGGGAGTTCCGCCAGTCGGATAGCTTTTGAACGCAGACCACGCGCGTCTGGTCTCCTCCCCCCATAGCCCCCCCATCGACTCCCACCTGTGATCGGACGCCCGGATTCCAGTCGCCCTCGCATATCCGCGTGGGGTTGGCTCGCCATCATGATGGTCTGCTCGATCGCTCTGCGGTTCTGGGTGTCCCTTGACCATCCCGTGCCGTGGATCCTCGATGACGAGCTGATCTACATAGAACTCGCGAGGGCGATCGTCGGAGCCGAAGACGTCGCCGTTCGTGGAGTTGGAGGTGCCGGACTCTACTTCGTCTATCCAGCTCTGATCGCACCGGCCTTTGCGCTCTTCGATGATCCAGCGGCAGCTTACACCGCTGCGAAATTCATCAACTGCGTGCTGATGTCCTCCGCCGCGATTCCGGCTTACCTGCTGGCGCGGCGAGTCCTCGAGCGCAACTTTGCTCTGGTGGTCAGCCTGATGACCCTCGCGATTCCGTCGATGATCTACACGGCGGCCGTCATGCAGGAGAATGTGTACTACCCCGCTTTCTTGTGGAGCACAGTAGCAATCTGGCGCGTGTTGGAACGACCGACGATGGCGCGACAGGTGGTCGCGTTGCTCGTGATCGGATTCACATTCTTCATTCGCAATCAAGCCGTTGTTCTCGTCGCGACCCTGCTCCTCTGCTTGATCTCAGCCTCACTACTCGGGTCGAGGGCTCACTCCGCCGAGGAGCCGTCCACGCGCTGGCGGCGTTTCTGGGCCTACCGGTTCACTTGGACCGTCGTCGCGGCTCCGGTCTTCTCGGTGCTGGCTTCCGAGCTGTTCGGGTTCGGGTTGTTGCAGCGACTCGCCGGTCAGAACAAGTTCGTCTTCGACTTGTCCGGCGAGCTCTATGCCGGCTTCCTCCAGCGTTTCCCCGGTGTCCTCTTGGCCCACCTCGCCGACTTGGATCTCTACGTCGGAATCCTGCCCTTCGCGGCATTGATCGTCCTGGCGGTTCGAGTCCTGCGAGGCAATGGCGAGGACGCTTCGCTCTCCGCGTTCATCTGTATCGCGACCTGGGCAGTGGTCTGCAACCTCGTCATGATCGCCGCGTTCCTGGCCTTGGTGAATCGACCGATCGTCGCCGACCGCTACCTGTTCGTCGTCACGCCCTTCTTCTTCATCGCTCTGTGTCGCCTCGTCGCCGACGCTTCGCCTGACCGGAACCGACTCCTGGCGGCCTGTGCAGTCGCGGGTCTCTTGCCGCTGCTCCTCGACTACGAGGACATCCGGCGCGAGTTCGTCTTCGCGGATAGCCTCGTGCTGGTCGCCATCTCCAAGCTGAAGCTGATCTTCGACATCGGGCCGAGCTTCCGGCTTCTCGTCGTGATCGGGACCGTCATTGTCTCTCTCGCGCTCTTTCTCCCGAGGCGATCCTTGCGCTGGCTGCCTGTCGGCATCGTGGTGTTCCTGGTCGCAATGCACTCACCTGTCGTTCGCGCGACGAAGACGGCTTCTCTCGTGGCTGAGCGGAAAGGGATTCCCAAAGAGACTTCGAGCTGGATCGACGATGCGGTGGGACGCGACGCGAAGGTCGTCTCGATCTGGCACGGCGCTGGAAACCGAAACGCCTACTGGCAGACGGGCTTCTTCAACCGAGCGATCTCGCCCGTGATGAACTTCTTCGGTCCAGATGCGGAGGGCATGGGGCCGGAGGAGAGTGGTGGCCTCGGCCTGGACCGGCTGGCTGCGAGGCACTTGACCCTCGATCGCGCGTCGGGATGTCTACTCGGCCCCGGCTATGTCCCGATCGAGCCGGAGTACGTACTCACGAATTCGGCGCTCGAGCTCGACGCCGAGGTCGTTGCGCGAGATCCCGAGCGAGCGATGGTCCTGTATCGCGTCGGTTCACCCGTGAAGGCGATTGCGCGAACGGTGGGGATCAGTACGGACGGGCGCGCCCGGCCAGAGTTCACCTACACCCTGTTTCACTCCGACGCGGGTCTGCTCGAGCTTCAGCTTCACTCGAACTCGGAGTTCCACACCGAAGACGTCACGCTCATCGCTCGCGTCGGCGAGGAGGAGCTCGCTCGCTCGACGCTGCGTCCCGGCGAGTTCAGAAACTTCATCGTTCCGTACCCTGGCTCGCTCGGTACCTGGTGCCGGATCGACTTTTCGGTCGAGGGCGTAGGACTGGCTGCTCTCGAAGCGAACCGGGTGAGCAAATGGGATCGAGGTCTGGTCTGCTCCTCGATTACTCGCAAACCTCGACCGGCAATCTTCGGTCTTGGCACGATGGGGGTCCTGGCCGACGGTTGGGGGCCGACCGAGTTCGAGCTCAGCCTGGCGAGCCGCTTCTCGGGCAGGCTGCTACTCGGACTGTGGGCCGATGAGGACAACGGACTCACCTCACAGGAGGTCGCGGTCTCGCGCGCCGGCGCTCCAGTCTGGGTAGGCGATGTCCTGCCCGGGGTTCAGAGCCATGCCGAGGTCTCGATCGAGGCGACTTCCGACTCCCACTTCGTCCTGCAAGTCTCCGTTGCACCGCCTTTCATCCCCGACGCTTCGACGGAGAACGGAGACGAGCGACAGCTCGGAGTTCTGCCGGGTAGCTTCCTGTTCGTTAGCCCGCCTGGTCTCGAGGCCGAGCTGGACGGCGTCTACCACGACAAGTGGACTGGCCCGGAGTTCCGCTACTCGGTGAACAGCTCGGTCTCCGGTGAGCTCGCCCTCTACCTGGCGAGCAATCCAAAGTTCTTCCCGAACGGTCAGACGCTGATCGGCCGCATCTCGGGTGTCGAGGTCTTGCGCGCTGAACTGAGAGGGGGCGCAGAGCGAATGCTCGCAGTCACTCTCCCCGAAGACGAGTCGGGTGTCTTGCGGCTCGACTTCGAGGTCATCCCGACGACGCACGAGCTGGCCGATTCGGACAGCGACGATCCGCGCGATCTCGGGGTCCTCTTTCTCGGAGCCTCGTTCCTGGCTTCCGAGTCTGCGTCGGACTAGCCTGGGCCGCGGACGAGAGAACGCGGCGCTCCTCCGAAGAGAAGCGCCGCGCCATTCGCAGAGGTGAGTTCGTGAATCAAGCCGCGCTGAGATCGGGAGCCAGCGGCTCTTCGATCTGGTCGGGCTCGCCATAGGACCAACCGGTCTTGAGTCCAACCATGAACCAGACCAGCGATGCCACGCCGCCGAGGAAGACGGTGTCTCCGACGATTCGAAGCCAGCGCAAGGTCTCGATCAGCTCGGACTGGAGAAACTCCGAGCTGCGCGCGTACCACATGCCGTGCTCGACACTCGCGATAGCCTGCAGGATGCCGATCGGCAGGAGGCTCATGAGGACCATGAGTACGAGCCCGCCGTTCATACTCCAGAAGGAGAATTGAAGTGTGCGGTCTCGCCAGGGGCGCTCGCCGGTGAGACGACGGAACATGAACAGAATCAGCCCCAGGGAGAGGAGTCCATACACTCCGAAGAGAGCGGTGTGCGCGTGGACAGGAGTCGTGTTGAGACCCTGCATGTAGTACAGCGCAACGGGCGGGTTGATCATGAAGCCGAAGAGTCCGGCGCCGACCAGGTTCCAGAAAGCGACGGCGACGAAGAACCGGATGGGCCACTTGTAGGTGGTCATCCAATCCGCTCGCCGCTCCATCCGGAGTGTCTTTACCGCCTCGAAACCGATCAGGACGAGCGGCACGACCTCGAGAGCACTGAAGGCGGCTCCGATCGCGGTGATCGAGACTGGAGTGCCCGAGAAGTAAAGGTGGTGGAAGGTCCCGGGGATGCCGGCGACCAAGAAGATGATGGTCGAGGCCAAGAAGGCGCGAGTAGCGCTCTTGACTCGGACCAAGCCGAGGCGACTGAACAAGAAGGCGAGCACGCCAGTGGCGAAGACCTCGAAGAAGCCCTCGACCCAGAGGTGTACGACCCACCAACGCCAGTACTCGGCAACGGAGAGGTGGGTTCGCGCTCCGTACATCAAGCCCGCGCCGTACATCAAACCGATCGCGACGACCGAGGTGGTGTAGAGCGACAGCATGCTCTTCGACTGTTTTGCTCTGCGGAGCGCCGGAACGAGGCACCGCAACATCAAGCTCAACCAGATCAGGAGACCGGCGAAGAGGAAGATCTGCCAGAAGCGCCCGAGGTCCACGTACTCGTAGCCTTGTGAACCGAACCAGAAGGAGGCGTCGAGGCCGAGTTTCTGATGGATCGAGAGCCACTCACCGGTCAGCGACCCGATGACGATGACGAGCAGCGCGCCGAAGAGCACGTTGACGCCCAAGCGTTGGAAGCGCGGTTCGTGTCCGCTGATTAGCGGGGCAAGGAACAGGCCGGTCGCGAGGAAGGCCGTCGCGATCCAGAACACGGCCAACTGAATGTGCCAGGTTCGAGTGACCGCGTAGGGGATGAAGGTCGCTATCGGAATGCCGAAGAAGGAGTCTCCTTCGACGGTGTAGTGCGCGGTAATGGCACCGAGGATGACCTGAACGGCGAACAGCAGAATCGCGGTCACGCCGTACTTGGCGACGGCGCGCATCGAGGGAGTCAGCTCGAATTTGCCGAGCGGGTCCCGCTTCGGCATCTCAACTGGCTCCTCCTCATCCTTCTTCGCGGCGTGATACCAAACGAACCCGCCCAGTGCGCTGAGCAGAAGCAGAATGCTGACGACCGACCACACGATGTTTGCCGCCGTCGGTACGTTCCCTACGAGTGGCTCGTGCGGCCAGTTGTTGGTGTAGGTGTAGCTCTTGCCCGGGCGCTCGGTTACGCAAGCCCACGCCGTCCAGAAGAAGAAGTTGGTCAATCGCTCCAGTCGCTCGGGATCTTTGACCGCCCCCGAGTGAATCGCGTAGTCCTCCCGGAGGGCATCCAGGTCGGGATCATCACTGAACAGTGAGCGATAGTGATAAGCCGTCTGCGCGATCGCCTGCTCGCGGTCGTCGCTGATCACGAGGACGCCACTCTCCTCGTCGAACGTGTTGGCGCGCAGTCTCTGCTTCAGTTGTCCCTCGAGTGCCGCGCGTCGATCGAGCGAGAGCTCGCCGAACGAGCGCGCTCCCTCGGCTTCACTCCAGACGCCGAGCAGCGCGGTTGCTTCTCGGTGCAACCAGTCGGCGGACCAGTCGGGCGCTTGGTAAGCGCCGTGTCCCCAGATCGAGCCGACCTGTTGACCTCCGATGCTCTGCCAGACTTGTTGGCCGTCGAGAATCTGTTCGCGCGTCATGAGGACACGACCCGACTCCGTCTCGACGCGCTCGGGAATCGGCGGTGCCTGTCGGTAGACCTCCTGACCGAAGAAGCCGAGGATGAAGAATGCTCCACTGACGGTGAGAATCAGTGTTACCCAGAGGGCCTTGATGTTTTTCATGGAAGTCTTCAGCTGCGCAGGGCGCGCGGAAAGAGAATGTTGTTCTCGAGGTGAATGTGGTTCATAAGATCGCGCTCTAGTTCAGCCAGTCCGAGGTAGAGTGCGCGCCAAGTTCCGCAGGCCTCTTCGGGTGCTTCGAAGTCGTGCGCGAACTCGCGCAGACGCGCGAGGTTCTGGCCGTGGTCCTGGTGCTCTTGCTCCATGACTTGCACGGGCATGGCGGCCATCGCGCCGCGACCCGATCGAATCAACGGGAAGAGGACCTCCTCTTCCTTCTGCATGTGCGACTCGAGCTCTTGGTGCATGAACTCGAGGTGTGCGGCCAGGCCCTTCGGGCAGGTCTCTTTCTCTCCGTGCACCGACTCGACCTTGCGCGCCATGGCGATCAGGCGCGGCACTTCCGCACGGTGGGCTTCGTGAAAGCTGGTGAGCAGGTGATCGATCAGGGCGGGCAGCGCCTGCTCGTTCCAGACTTCGAAGTTCGGATCGGTGGGTGCCGCCCGCTCGATCTCCTTGAGGATGGCCTGCACATCGAGGCCGGCCTTCTCGCAGGCCTCCTGCATGCTGACGTGACCGTGGCAGCAGAAGTCGAGGCGGTGGCGGTGAAGGACGCGTGAGGCACCGGCGAACTGGACCGCGAGGTCGGCGACGGTGGTGGCGGGCGTGAAGGATTGAAGAATGCTCATGACGGAATTCCTGGGTAGGGTTTGCCCCTTGTATGCACGGGGCGTGCCATGGCCAGAATCCCTACTGAATAAGGACTTACGTCGGGTGTGTTGTGATGGATACACAGCTTTCCGTTGTTGGATCGACAACGTACATTGTAAAAATGACAACAGCCTCCCCGGACGACCTCCTCCCGATTGCGCTCGATATCACGGCCTGCCTCTCGACCGACGACCGCTATCGCAGGCTGATCGAGGCGGTACGTTCCGCGGTGCCCTGTGACGCGGTGGCCTTGCTGCGCCTCGAAGCGGACGAGCTCGTGCCCGTCGCCGCGCTGGGGCTCTCCGACGACGTCTACGGCCGTCGCTTTCGTCGCTCCGAACACCCGCGCCTCGACAGCATCTGCGGGAGTGAGACTCCTACCGTCTTCGCCTCGGACAGTCCGCTCCCCGATCCCTACGACGGACTGGTAGACGGCGCGCCCAACCTGACCGATCGCGTCCACTCGTGCCTCGGTTGTCCGCTGCGAGTCGAGGGCGAGCTGGTCGGCGTCCTGACCGTCGACGCACTTCAGCCCGACGTGTTCAACGGTATCGAGGAGTCCTTTCTCGCACACCTCGGCGCGCTCGCCGGCGCAGCACTGCGCACGAGCGATCTGATCGCCGCGCTCGAGAGCCGGGCCGAACACCAGGGCTTGGTGACGCGCGACCTGATGAGGGACACGATGGCTCGCCGCGGAGCGATCTTGATCGGCGAGAGTGAGTCGATGAACCGCCTGCGCAAGGAGATCGAAGTCGTCGCGCGCTCGAACTTTCCCGTGCTCGTGACGGGGGAGACTGGCGTGGGCAAGGAGATCGTGGTTCGGCAGTTGCATGCGAGTTCGCCGCGCGCGGATCAGCCGCTGGTCTACTTGAACTGCGCCGCGCTCCCCGAGTCGATCGCCGAGAGCGAGCTCTTCGGCCACGCGCGCGGCGCTTTCACGGGAGCCGACGCGGAACGGCTCGGCAAGTTTCGAGTGGCGGACAAGGCGAGCCTGTTCCTGGACGAGATCGGCGAGCTCCCGCCGCACATCCAGCCGAAGCTCCTGCGCGCTCTCCAGGATGGTGAGATCCAGCGCGTGGGCTCGGACCAGGCCATGCACGTGGACGTTCGAATCCTCGCGGCGACCAATCGCGATCTCGAAGCAGAGGTCGAAGCGGGACGCTTTCGCAGCGATCTCCTGCACCGCCTCGATGTGTGTCGCCTCCACATTCCTCCGCTGCGCGAGCGCAAGGACGACATCCCGGCGCTGATCGGCTTTTTCGCGGACCGGGGGCGGAGACAGCTGGGGACGGGGCCGATTCGGTTCAGTCCGGAAGCCCAGGAGCACCTGCTGGCTGGCACCTGGCCGGGCAATGTCCGCGAGTTGGAGAACGTCGTCTCGCGCGGGATTCTCAGCGCGTCGATGCGCTGCGAGCCGGGCGAGATGTTGATTCTCTCCTCCTCCGACTTCGGGGCTGCGCACCTCGGCACTCGGGTCGAGAGCGCGAACCGTGAGGAGCCGGAGCCCGTAGGGCGGCCACTGCGCGAGGCCGTCGAGCGCTTTCAGCGAGATCAGATCGAGAGAGCGGTCCTGCGCAACAAGGGCAACTGGTCGGCAGCCGCGCGCGACCTGGCGGTGGATCGAGCCAACCTGCACCACCTGGCCAAGCGACTCGGGCTGAAGTAGAGCGGTAACCGACTCGGGAACGCGCCGTCCAGTTGGAATGGAAGACCGAACAGAGGCGAAGCGTGCGGCGAGCCTGTCGGGTTGGGGCTGGTTGATCATCGGGGTGCTGGCCGTCTCGATGATCCGCAGCTCTCTCGAACGCGCGCCGGTTCCCGCGAGGACCGCGGTGGAGGGTTTGGAGCAGAACCCGATCGACCTCTCGACCGCGACCGTCCGCGAGCTGCGACGCCTACCGGGTATAGGCAACCGGCGCGCTGTCCAGGTGACGCGCGCGCGCTGGGAACACGACCCGAGTAACGGCGCGCTCCGCCTGGGCGATCTGCCCGGGATCGGGCCCGTCACGGAGGAGCGCGTCGGGCGATCACTCGAGCCCCCCAGGCGCCCGGTCCGCCGCACGAGGCCTGTCCTCGAGTTGGTTTCGCCATCTCCGTTGACGACTCCAGAAGAGATGCGGCGCTCGAGGGCCTGGCCTCGCGTCGAGCCAGCCAACCCGCGCCTGCCCTGAGCTTCCGCATCCAGAGAGGCATCCCGCCTCGCGACGGGCCCACATCTTGGATAAGCTTGGGTCGCTTTGGTGAACTCCAATGAGGACAAGTGCGAGGCTGTGGGCGGGAGACATGATGGCTCGACTTCAGCAGTCTCGACTTCAGCAGTGATGGAGGGTGCCGAATCCGGTTCGCGTGGGCTCGATGACGAGCTGGTCGACCGCTTGGTCGATGCCGCACTCGCCGAAGACCTCGGGGGCCAGGGCGCTGGTGAAGGCGATGTGACGACGGCGGGGACGGTCGATCCGGAGACGCGAGCGACGGGCAAGCTGCTCGCGAGAGCTCCTGGCTGCATCGCCGGGTGCGGAGTCTTTCGCCGGGTCTTCGAGCGCCTCTCGACCCGCGACGGAGAGCTCGCGGTTCGCATGCTGGCTGCCGACGGCGATCGCGTGGGGCCGAACCAGGTCCTGGCCGAGCTGACGGGACCGGCGGCGAAGCTGCTCGTGGGCGAGCGGACCGCGCTGAACTTCATGCAGCGCATGTCGGGCATCGCAACTCTGACCGCCGCGTTCGTGGAGCGCGCCGGCGGGGGAGCGCGAATCCTCGACACGCGCAAGACGACGCCGGGGCTGCGCGCGCTCGAGAAGTACGCCGTGCTCTGCGGAGGTGGCGAGAACCACCGCTTCGGCCTCTTCGACGAGGCCATGATCAAGGACAACCACCTGGACCTCTCCGGTCTGCAGCTGGACGCGCTGATCGAGAAGCTGCGCGCGGCGCGACCTGAGCTGTGGATCACGGCGGAAGCACGCGACGAAGTGGAGGCTCGCGCGGCAGCGCGCGCAGGCGCGAACGTGATTCTGCTCGACAACATGACGCCAGCCGAGATCGAGCGGCTGTGTCCGCTCCTGCGCGAGGAGGCGGGCGAGCGCGGGGTCGAGATGGAGGCCTCCGGAGGCATCACGATCGACAATGTGGCCGAGTACGCGCGGACGGGAGTGGATCGCATCTCGATCGGAGCCCTGACCCATTCCGCACCTTCACTCGATCTGTCGCTGACCCTGGAGCCGGCCTCATGAATGACGGCCAAAACCTGAGCCTCGAGCTGTCGGCCACGCACGAATCGGTTCGCGTCGCACGCCACATGATCCGGCACTTCTCGCGCATGCGCGGCGTCGGGGATCGCGAGCGCGACAACCTGGTCCTCGTTGCCTCGGAGCTGCTCGCCAACGCCGTGGACCACGGGGCGGGCGAGGTCTTGATGGACGACAGCCAGAACGTCGACGGCGTGAAGATGAGCCTCAGCCTGGAGATCACGTCCGAGGTCTGGACGCTCTTGGTCTCCGATCAGTGCGGCGGCGATGCCGAGCAGCTCCAGTCCGCGCTCGACGAGTCCAGCCTGCCCGACCTCGAAGACGATCGCGGTCGCGGGCTCTTCCTGCTGCGCTCTTCCGTGGATCAACTCGAGGTCTCGAAAAGTGACGACGGCCAAGGCCTGACCGTGAAGGCTGTCCGCGCGCACAGCGCGGGCTGAACGTGAAGACGGACCTGCTCGCTGGCCTGCGTGCGCTCGGTGCCTGGCTGCTCCGCGTTCCCCGCGGCGCCTTCGCGATCGGTGCGCTCGCCTGGATCGGCATGATCGCCTACCTGTCGGCGCAGACCCTCGAGCAAGCGCCGGGCGGTCCGTTCTGGCGCTTCCTCGGGAACGGTGTTCACGTGCCGCTGTTCGGCCTGCTCGCCCTGTGGCTCGCCCTGGCTCTTCCGCGGCGCGACACGGATCGCTGGCCGCGCCTGACCGTCTGGAGCGGAGTCGCCATCGTGGCCTTCGTCGCGCTGAACGGCGCGCTCGACGAGTGGCACCAGTCGACGACCGGGCGAACCGCCTCCGTCTCCGATGTCCTGACCGATACGGTCGCCGCGGCTTGGGTCGTGCTCGTCGCGACCTACGTCGGAAAGGGCGAGGCGAGTGTGAGCGGCACGCGCCGGCGATTGTGGGGCGGAGTGGCGATCTGCCTGCTCGCTGTCGCCATCGCCACTTTTTGGTTTTGACGCCACCGAAGCGTAAACTGCTTCGAATGAGCACCTCGCGCGACAGCTATGAGAGTCCCCTTGCCGCTCGGTACGCCAGTACCGAGATGCGCTTCAACTTCTCGGACCAGAAGAAGTTCACCACGTGGCGGAGGCTGTGGATCGCGCTCGCGGAGGGGGAGCAGGAGCTCGGCATCAAGATCTCGGACGCTCAGCTGAACGAGCTGAGGGCGAGTGTCGACGACATCGACTACGAGAAGGCGGGCGAGTACGAGAAGAAGCTGCGCCACGACGTGATGGCGCACGTCCACGCCTGGGGCGAACAGTGCCCGGAGGCGCGCTCGATCATTCACCTGGGAGCGACCTCGTGCTACGTCGGTGACAACACCGACCTGGTCGTCCTGCGCGACGGCCTGCAAATCGTGAAGCGACGCCTGGTCGAGGTCGCGCGCTCGCTGCGCAACTTCGCGCTGGAGTGGCGCAAGGAGCCCGCTCTCGGCCTGACTCACTATCAACCCGCGCAGGCGACCACGGTCGGCAAGCGCGCGTGCCTCTGGCTCCAAGATCTCATGATGGATCTGGACGACCTCGAGCATGCGGCGGGGAGCATCTCCTTCCGCGGCGTGAAGGGCACGACGGGAACGCAGGCTTCCTTTCTGGAGCTCTTCGATGGCGACCACGAGAAGGTGCGAGCGCTCGACAAGAGCGTCTCGACGAAGATGGGCTTCGAGCGCTCCTTCCCGATCACCGGTCAGACCTATCCGCGCCAGCTCGACTTCCGCGTCTGCCAGGTGCTCTCCTCGATCGCGCAGACCGCCCACAAGTTCGCGGTCGACATTCGCTTGAGCTCCAGCCGGCGCGAGCTGGAGGAGCCCTTCGAGAAGAACCAGATCGGATCCTCGGCGATGCCCTGGAAGCGCAACCCGATGCGCAGCGAGCGCATCTGCTCGCTCGCCCGACTCGTGATCGCAGCGCTCGATAATCTCGCTCACACCGCGGCCAACCAGTGGTTCGAGCGGACCCTCGACGACTCGGCCAACCGGCGCGTCAGCCTGGCCGAGATGTTCCTCGCGACCGACGCCATCCTGATCCTGTTTCAGAACGTCGCGTCCGGTCTGGTCGTTCACTCCGCGGTCGTGAAGCGCAACCTGGACGAGGAGCTGCCCTTTCTCGCGTCCGAGGCGCTCCTGATGGCGGCCGTAAAGGCCGGCGCGGATCGACAGGATGCGCACGAGGCGATTCGCGTCCACAGCCGCACCGCGTCGGAGGCGATCCACCGCGGCGAGCCCAACCCGATGGCCGCGCTCTTGAAGGATGATCCGCGCTTCGCGGCCGTCGCCGAGAACTTGGGCGAGCTGCTCGACGGCACTCGCCACGTGGGCCGAGCACCCGAGCAGGTGGTCGAGTTCATCGAAGACTCGGTCGATCCACAGCTCGCGAACTACGCCGATATCGAGGCGGGCGAAGCCGAAATCCGGGTCTAGTGCTCGGCCTCGCGAAAAGCAGGCGGCCGGTGTGTCGCGCTCCGCTCGAGGAGTCGATTCGAGGGCCGGCGCCGGGAGAAATCGCCGAGGGAAATCGCCAGGGGCCACGGTTCCCCGGCCGCCAGGGCCGATGTGGACCAGGTGCGCGGCTCGGTCGGGCCCGCGGTCTTCGCTCTCGTCGACTCGATTCCAACCAGAAGCAGGACTTCGGACGGTGGTCGGGGCTTCCGCTAACCGCCGGCGATTTGATATCAACTGCGCCTCGCAGGTCATTCAGGTCGCTCTGGAGAGCCCACTGAGGTAGATTTCCCGGTATCGGCACCAGCGGCTCGACCCCACTCGCACGCTCCTCAGGCCCCCCTCTCATCTCTCGTGACCGCCCCCGGGATCCCTAACGAATACACCCTATCGACGACGTGCTTCGGAGCGCGTCTCGGACGGATCGAGGACCAGATCTTCAACGCCGTCGCGATGGGTTTTCGACGGCTCGAACTCGGACTCTCCGAGGCGCCGCCGAGTATGGACGGTCTCGAGGATTGCAAGCGCGAGACCTCGGTCGAGGTTCGCTCGATGATCGCGGGTTGTCGCGACAGCATCTCCAGCCACTTGGCGTCGCACGACCTCGGCAGTCTCGAGCCGATCGAGCGCGAGCGGGCGATGAACTCGATTCGTCGCCACGTGCGCTTGGCGGAGTCCTGGGGTTGTCCGATCGTTGTCGTGCGCGGCAGCAAGATCGGTTCGGCCGAGATTCGCGACGCCGGTCGTGAACTCGAGTCGCGACTTGTCGCGGAAGGCGCGACGGACGAGCTGCTCGCGGAAGTCGCGGCCTACGTGAAGAACGTTCAACTCAAAGGACAGAAGCAAGTCGAGCACCTGTGCCGCTCGCTTCACTCCCTGATGTCGGAGACGCCCGAGACTCGTTTCGCGATCGAGCCGGGCATGTACATCGATGACCTGCTCGGCTTCGATGCCATGGGCTGGGTGATGGACGATCTCGCATCCCAGGGGCTCGGCTACTGGCACGACGTCGGAAGAGTGCACCTGCGCAGTCGGCACGGTCTGCCCGAGCACGGCCAGTGGCTGGAGGCCTTTGCTCCGCGCATGTTCGGAGTCCACCTGCAGGATGCGGCCAACGAAGAGGCGGAGATGCCGCTCGGGCTCGGTGAGGTCGACTTCAAGCTGCTGGCCAGCTATGTGCCTGCAGAGGCCGAGAGAGTCCTCGAACTCAATTCCCGACACGGTCGAGCCGAGATTTTGGCTAGCATTCAGTTCCTCGTCGATCAGGGCTTCTAGCCGGATTATTCATGACCACGCGGACTAAACACCACGAACGGCCGGCTACGCCAGCCTTTCGGCCCCTACCGGCGTTTTGCGAACACTGGCTTCCTCGACGAGCTTACAAGCTCGACTGTGGGGCCAGCGCCCGCAAAACACCAGTAGGAACCGAATCGAGGCGTTTCCTCTCGCGGCTCATGAATAATGAGGGCTAGCCCGCGTCGACCGAGAGAGCGAAGCGAGCGCGGCTCGCTCTTCTGGGAGTAGTCCTATCGGGAATCACGATTCTAGAGAGCAGGCCGCCGCCGGTTGGGAGCGGCTCGAGCGAATCCTGGGCGAACACCCGGATGGCAAGGTCCTCGTGATCAGCCATCGCAGCCCGGACCCGGACGCGCTCGGCGCGCTCATCGGCGTGCGATTTCTCCTGAGCGAAGGCGCGGGGCGCGAGGCGGTGATTGCGACGCGCGGACGCATTCAGCGCGCGGAGAACGTCGCCATGGTGCGCGAGCTCGGACTCAACTTCGCGGACTACGAACAGATCGATCTGTCCGAGTACGTCGGCTGCGTGTTCGTCGATACGCAGCCTGGCTTCGGACACACCGAGGTGCCCGTCGGCGTGCCGATTCTTGCGGTGATCGACCACCACGAGCGCAAGAACGACAAGGCGGAGTTCGAGATCCTGCACGCGGACATTCGGCCGGATGTGGGTGCGACTTCCAGCATGGTGTTCGAATACATCCAGAGCGCGGGACTTCGGCTCGACACGCTGACCGCGACGTCGCTCTTCTGCGGGATTCGATTCGATACGGCCGACCTCGCTCACGAGACGGGGCCGCTCGACGAAGAGGCTTACTACGAGACGATGCGGCGCGCCGACAAGCCGCAGCTCTCGCGCATCAAGAACCCCGCGCTGCCCGCGGACTACTATCGCGAGCTGGGTCGCGCGCTGAAGGGCGCCAAGCGACACGGGTCGATGATCCTCGGGCTGCTCGGTGTCGTCTCGAACCCCGAGATGATCGCCGAGATGGCGGACTTCTTCTTGCGCATGGAGAACTGCCACTGGGCTCTGGTGGGCGGTGCCTACGAGGGGCGCTACTACGTGTCGTTGCGCACCCAGCATCGGCCCGCCTATCCGTTGCTCAAGCGAGTCCTCGAGGAGGACGGCTCGTTCGGCGGGCACGGCCGCATCGCCGGTGGGCAGGTCCCGCTCGACGAAGAGAGTCCGGACGACGATCGGCGGCGGCTCGAGCGCCGGCTGCGCGCGCGCGCACTCCACATCCTCGAGTCCGTGGACGGAATCGATTCCGGCGAACAGTCCGGCAAACCGATCGCCTGAGAGCCAGAGCGATGGCACAGCCGGCTCGACGAATCTTGGTGCTCGCCGGTCACGACCCGACGGGGGGAGCCGGCGTCGATGCGGACCGCGAAGCCGCGCTTGCGCACGGAGTGATCGCCGACTGCGTCGTGACGGCAGAGACGGAGCAGGATGGAGTTCGAGTCTCGGCGATCAGACCGCGCGATCCGGCGAGCTGGCTGGAGGAGGCGCGCGCTTGGCTGCGCGAGTACGGGAGCCGGGCGCCTGTCGTCGTGAAGACTGGCCTGCTCCCCGGTGCCGCTCACGTCCGAGCGCTGGTGGAGTTTGCCGAGGGAGCTTCCGACCTGACGCTGGTCGTCGATCCGGTCCTGGCGGCTTCGGGTGGGGAGACCTTCCTGGATGAAGAGGGGCTGAGCGTGCTGCGCCGCGAGCTCTTGCCGCTGGGCCCGATCCTCACTCCGAACTTGCCGGAGACGGCCAGGCTGGTCTCGCGGCTCCCGAGCGAGTTCGACGTACTGGAGCAGCGCGTCGCCGCGGGCGAGCAGCTCCTCGAGTGGGGGGTGCGCGCCGCGCTGATCAAGGGCGGGCACGGCGAGGAGGATCCGGTGCGCGACCTGATCGTGCAGCGCGAGCAGTCGCCGATCTGGCACGAGCACCCGCGCGTCCCCGGCGCGAGCCTGCACGGCTCGGGTTGTCGGTACGCATCCAGTGTCGCCGCCGAGCTCGCCAAAGGCAGCGCGCTCGACGCGGCCGCAAAAGTCGCGGGGCGTCACCTGGCGGCTCTCTTGGCCCAAAAACCGGCGGGTAGGAATTCGTGAGAGGAGTTCCGCGGAGGCACTTGCACCCTGCGGACTTGCTGGTACCTTTTCTGGCCTCCCGCGAGCGGCTGTAGCTCAGTGGTAGAGCGCAACCTTGCCAAGGTTGATGTCGAGGGTTCAAATCCCTTCAGCCGCTCCACTCCAATCCTGGGGTGTTCGTTCGGGAATGCGGACTTCGTGACCGGTTTCCTGTTAGCACTTCCGGACCGGGAGGGACTAGCGCTGAGACCCTCAACCACGGAGGTTTCAGATGCTTGCACTTGCCGCTCTCGTTCTCGCCGCACTCCCCTCGGCGCCGCCCGCTCAGCCCTTTGGGCCGCCGGCGATCTGCAATCCACTTCGAATCGGTCGGGCGGACAGCCTGCCGTGGAGAGGATTCAACAAGCTCAACGGCTACGTCGAGAGCTTCGAGATCAGCGCGCTCGCCGATCGAACGGCCGAGATCCTCGCCAGCTCGGACGACTCGATCGTACACATGGAGACGATTCGAAGAGCGGCGCTCTACCTGAACTCGAAGCCGTCTTCGTGGCATCCATCGAGTTCGAATGCCGATCGCAAGAAGAGCCTGCGTGCGCTTCAAGGTCGGCTCCGCGCGGCACTCTCCGAGAGTATCGACAAGCGCAAGTCGGGCCGGCCGGACCCGCAGCGGGAAGCGCTCGCTTCCTTCGACATCGCCTACCTGCGCGGCGCCTTGGGGCAGCTTGGATTGGATGCCGATGGCGACTTCGAGGAACCGCTCGAACGCGCACTCGAGCTGGCGCCCAAGGACACGGGCATGCTGCTCGGCGCGGCCCTACTCCACTTTCGTTCGGACGAGCAGTGGTCCTACCTCGACAGGGCGATTCGACTGACTGAGGATGATGATGGGGACCTGCGCTGGAACATCGTGTCGACGGCAGGCCACATCCATGGAATCGAAGAATTCAAGGAACTGGCCGAGCGAGCGCGCAAAGAGTCAGGCGCCGACTCCTGACGCCGACGTGACGGCCACGCAGGACTCCGATGAGGACCTCGAGCGCACTCTCCCTGCCGGTGGTTCCGGGCGACACTCTACCGAGCCTCCGGCAGCGCTCGATCGCTCGGGCTTCCGTTCGCTCTACGCCACGACGGCGCGCGCGGTTCACGGGGTTCTGCTCGCGCACATTGCGCCTGCTGCTGCCGACGACTTGCTGCAAGACGTCTACCTCATCGCGTGGAAGGATCGCGCGAAGCTGGAGCAAGTCGAGCAGCCGATCGCCTGGCTTTGCGCGGTCGCACGCAACCTCGCGCACAAGCACTTACGCCGTGCCGGAAACTCCCGTGAACAAGCCGAGTCGCAACTCGATCCACCCGACCTCGACCAGACAGGCATGCAACCCGCGAAAGACACGCAGGAACCCGGTCGCGGCTCGATGATTCTTCGAGCTCTGCGCGAACTACCGGAGCCCTACAACGAGCTGCTCGGCCTCCGCCTGGTCGAAGGCTTGTCGGGACCCTCGATCGCCAGCGCCACAGGGCGCAGCCACGAAACCATCCGCGTGCAGCTCGTGCGCGGAATGGAGCTCTTGCGCGAACGACTGCGTCGCGAAGGTTTGACATGAAAGACGACTACCTCTTCGATCCGGACACGGCCAGCGAGCCGGAACCCGAAATCCAGGGCCTCGAGCAGGCGCTCGCACCTTTTGGTCAGCGTGCTCGCCAGCTCGAACTCCCGGAGCTCGAGGGACAAGCATCCGAGAGCGACTCCGCTCGACCCGCGTGGGGGAGATGGCTCGCGATTGCGGCCGTGCTGCTCGCGCTCCTCGGAGTTGCGCCGTGGCTCCTGCGCGACCGAGCTCCGAGCCTGCCCTACACGATCGCGGAGCTCTCGGGTCAGCCGACGGTGAACGGAAGACCGACGAGCTCCGGTGCAGCTGAGCTTCGTGCAGGAGAGCGGATCGTGTGCGACGCGACGAGCCAGCTCGAGTTGCGCGTCGGAAACATCGGCTCGGTCACGCTCGAGCCCAACTCGAGTCTGCGACTGCAGGATCCGCTGCACCCGGATGCGGAGTTCCAGCTCTTCCTCGAGGCGGGCGAGCTCAGCGCGGTGATCTCCGCCGCGCCGCGCTTGTTCCAGGTCGAGACGCCCGCCGGTCTGGCCGTGGATCTCGGGTGCGTCTATCGCGCGCGCGTCGAGGCGGACGGTTCGACGGTGCTCACGGTGGAGGTCGGCCAGGTCGCCTTCGAAGCGAAGGGCAGGCGCGTCGTCGTTCCGGCGGGGGCGGGGATCCGCGCTCGCCTGGGAGAGCGCCCGGGCACGCCCATCTGGACGGATGCGGAGCCGAGTCTGCGCGAGGCTTTGCAGCGCATCGACCGTGCCGGCTCCGTCTTCGATGCGGTCGAGGCAGAGCTCGCGCAGGTGCTGAGCTTGGACTCGACGAGAGCGACGCTGCTGCTCTGGAACCTGATGGGCCACCACGACCGCCTCGTGCGCGAAGTCTGCGGCCAGCGCCTGTCGGAACTCTCGCCCCCTCCCGAGGGCGTGGACCTACTCGCCTGCTTGCAGGGCGACGAGGAGCAGCTGGAGGAGTGGAAGAGCTCGCTCGGTTGGTCCTGGTGAAATCCGGATGGGGGTGCGACTCCGCGCTAGCGGTTCTCGTACCACTTCGCGTTGATCTCTTTGTACTCCGCCCACTTCGCCGGTAGGTCGGCCTCGTCGAAGATCGCATCCACCGGGCACTCGGGCACGCACGAGTCACAGTCGATGCACTCGTCCGGATTGATGTAGAGCATCGTCTCCGGCTCGAACTCCGCTTCTTCCTTCGTGGGATGGATGCAATCGACGGGACAGACCGCAACGCAAGCAGCGTCCTTGGTGTTCTTGCAGGGTTCGGCGATGACGTAGGTCATGGGCGGTTGCTCGGGAGCGGAAGCGCGGAGGCTCGTGGAAAAGTCTGCTACCCGCGGCGAAGGGCTGCGCGGGGCCGGACGGGAGAGCGCACATCCTACACTGACCCGGCTCATGGGGGCCGTCCCGCGCTCTCGCTCGGGACTTCCTCCGGATCCGACGAGTCTCCTAAAGAGCCGGAAAGAGCCCCGTCGATGCAGCTCCGTTCGGGACATTGCAATGAGACAAAACTGTGGAGGCTGCTCGCGTGGAATACCCGACGAGAGATCGTCGTGTATGTACTGCGGCTGGAACGCCAATTACGGCGGTGCGCAGCTAGACGAGCGGCCAGACGAGGGTGAGTTTCAGCAGGGCGTGATTCTGTGGCGGCTCGCGATTCTCTCGGCAGTGCTCATCCCGATCGCCTATACGCAGCTCCACACGGAGGGGCCGATTCACCCGATGCAGTGGGCCATCGCGCTCGCCTGCATCGTTCTCGGTCCGTATGTCTTCGCGCTTCAGCTGTGGCGCCGTCACAACGGTCGGATCGAGGTCGACGAGGACGGGCTCCGCTTCGAGGACGGCGAGCGACTGGCCTTCCGACAGATCGAGTCGATCACGCTCTACACCGGCCTGCCGAGTGACATCTCGGAGAGAGTCGGCGAGTTCGCGATCGGAACCAGCGGACTCGCGCGGATGCTCCGATACCTCTTCCTCGGCAAGATCGGGTTGTGCGTGATCGCCGGCCCATTGATGGTGATCAGCTACTTCCTGATTCCGGCGATCGGTCTGCTGACTCCCTTCCACTCGCGCATCGTGCTCTTCCAGGCGAACGGGTCGCGAAGAGTCCTTCACGACCTGGATGAGTTCTGGGCTCTCTACTTGGCGATCAACTCCAAGCTGAGACGCGAGCCCGTCGTGCTCCGCCGCGCGGCCTGAGGTCTCCCCGGGGCGTCGCTCCGCAACTCGCCCTGAATCCCGGATTGGCGCTGCCGCGTTCGACGGCTCGCTTGCTACTCTCGACGCGCTGCCGATGTCCCCCGCAACGCTCGAACTAACCGGTGGAATGGAGTGGCTGGCCCTCCTGCCCGCCTACCTCCTGGGTTCCATTCCGTTCGGATGGGTCTTCGTGCGTCTCCTGCACGGCAAGGATTTGCGCACCGAGGGGAGCGGCAACATTGGCGCGACGAACGCGATGCGAGTCCTGGGCAAACCGCTCGGCGTGCTCTGCTTCCTCCTGGACTTCGGCAAGGGCTACGTGCCGGTCTATTTCTTCGCGGAGTGGTTCTGTTCCGATCCCGAGCTCCTGCCGATTCTGCGAGTCGCCTGCGGGGCCGCGGCCGTCGCCGGGCACGTCTGGCCGCTCTACCTGGGCTTTCGCGGGGGCAAGGCCGTCGCGACTGGCTGCGGCGGAATCGTGGCGATCGATCCCATGATCTTCGTCCTGGGCGGGCTGGTCTGGCTGGTCTGTCTCGTGACGACACGCTTTGTCGGATTGGCGTCCATGTTGATGGGAGTCAGCTGGCCGATTGTGGCAAGCTTGCGAGCTCCGGATCACGACTACGGCAGCGAGGTTGCCATTGGAACCGGGCTGCTTGCAGTGTTGATCCTGTGGAGGCATCGCGCCAACATCGGTCGCATGCTGAATGGGACGGAGTCGCGCATCGGCAAGAAGTCGTCGGGGACACAGACTGAGGTCGAACAGGACGAGTCATGAAAGATATCAAGAAGATCGCGGTCATCGGAGATGGGGGCTGGGGAACAGCGCTCGCGCTGGTGCTCGCGGAGCAGCAGTACGACACGACGCTCTGGTGTGCCTTCCCGGATCAAGCGGAGCAGATGCGCGAGCTCCACGAGAACAAGCCCTACCTGCCCGGCATCCCGCTCCCCGGAAACCTGAAGATCAGCGCGGACATCTTCTCGACCGCGGAGAACGTCGACCTCGTCGTCAGTGTCGTGCCCACGAAGTTCTTGCGGCAGGTGATCAAGCGCTTCGAAGACGCGCTGCCCGGCACGGTGCCGATCGTGTCCGCGACGAAGGGACTCGAGATCGAGACCTTCTGTCGCCCGACCGAGATCATCCTGGACGAGCTGGGCGACCGGTCGGTCTGCGCTCTGACCGGGCCGACGCACGCCGAGGAGGTGGCGCGCAAGAAGCCGGCTTCCATCGTCGCGGCGAGTACCGACCCGGAGCTCGCCGAGGCCGTGCAGAAGGTCTTCACCTGTGACTACCTGCGCGTGTACGCCAGCCACGATCCGGTTGGAGCCGAGCTCGGTGGTGCGCTCAAGAACGTGATTGCGATCGCCGCCGGAATCTCGGACGGACTCGGGCTCGGCGACAACGCGAAGGCGGCGCTGCTGACCCGCGGCATGGTCGAGATGGCCCGCTTCGGCAAGCGCCTGGGCGCGAACCCCGAGACCTTCTTCGGCTTGGCCGGCTTCGGAGACCTCGTGACGACCTGCTGCTCCCAGCACTCACGCAATCGCTTGGTGGGGGAGCGGATCGGCGCCGGCGAGACACTTCAAGAAGTGCTCGGCGACATGAAGATGGTTGCCGAAGGCGTGAATACCGCCAAGGCACTCTTCGGACCCGAGTCCGAGACGCGCGATGTCTCGATGCCGATCGCCGAACAAGTCCACGCCATCCTGTTCGAGAACAAGAGCCCCTACGACGGCGTCGTCGATCTGATGACGCGCGCACCCGCGCGTGAGATGGAGGGCCTCCTCGAGGCATCCAAGTGAGCGACCCCTTCCAAGGCTTCGTGCCTGTCGGCTTCATCGGTTTCTTGGCGATCACCCTCGTATTCTTGGGTGGCGTCGTGCTGACCGGCCTCCGAGCCAAGCGCCGGGTCCACCTGACTCTCGTCGTCTTCGCCGTCGCCTCGCTGGGCATCACGATCTACTTCGCCGAGAGACTCGGTGAGCTGTACGACCTGGAGACGGCCGGAGCGATCTACCCGGTGCACATCTTCTTCGCGAAGCTCACGACGCTCTCCTACCTGCTGCCCGTGATCTCGGGCATCGCGACGATTCGCAACCCGATTCGCGTGACCCTTCACCGCCGCATCGCATTCGGCGTCCTCGCGCTGACCGTCGTCACCGCCGTGACCGGGACCATCATGGTCCTCGCTTCCGACCCGCTCTGAGCAGCCGCGGGTTCAGCCTCCGAACAGGCGCTCGGGCAGAATCCAGGGGAGCAGCAAGAGCCCGAGGTTCGCGAAGATCGGAATAGAGGTCAGGAGCAGCCAGGCCTTCTGGGCTCGAATCGAGTAGAGCGCTGCTAGGAGCCCCGGCACGCCAAAGACACCGGCCGCGATCTGCACCCAGTCCGGGTCGGGATCGAACGAGGTGAACTTGGCGATGAAGAGGGCGATCCACCAACAGCCCCAGCCGAGCGAGGCCAAACTGATCGACAGAATCCAGGTCCGGTGCCTGCGCCGGGAGCGCCACCTCGATACCCAAAGACTTCGTGCCGGCCGTGCCATCCGATCATTCTTCGCCTAGTTGCGAACTTCGACAAGTCTGGCGCCCCCTTCAATTGACGCTGCCCCTCCCGCCGCCTATAACCTTCCGCTCGTGTCGGGGCGTGGCGCAGCCTGGCTAGCGCGCTGCAATGGGGTTGCAGAGGTCGGAGGTTCGAATCCTCTCGCCCCGACCATTTACCGAGCCAGGATCGATCTCGCACCCATTTGATCCGGGATCGACCGTCTCGCATTGCCGGACGGTACCGAGCCAGGACTAGTCTCGCACAAATGTGCTCCGGGGCCGTTCGTCTGGAACAAGGACGGTTCGCTCCGCGACGCCGTTTCCATGCTTCCCGCCTCCGAAGGTGATCGACAGCCCGACGTGCAGGACCTCGGCCGCGCGCTCCGCGTAGTATGCGTCGGCGAGGACGAGTCGACGGTGTTCGAGGAGCGCGTGTCCGGCGCTACTTCGCGCGACACCGAGCTGAACGGCGGCCTCAAGAGTGGAGAGCCCAACCACTTCCCGGCTCAAGCCGACTTCGAGCACTTGCCAGCCGTCCTTCTCACGCGAGCGCGGGGTGACGGACCACGGTCCAACCCGCCCTTCGACGACCTCGACAGCCATGCGCAGCGCCGCCGGCGAGATCAGGCAATGGGGACTCTGTGGACCGTCGGCGACGCGCGTCTTGTGCTCCATCCAGCGCCTCACGCTGAGAGGAGCAGCACCGATGAGGTCGTCGAATGCGCGGTCCTCTGATTGCCGTTCGAGGCATCGCTCCACGACCCAACTCGCGTGTTCGTTGAGCGGCGCCGACGTCGAGCTCAATCCCGGATCGCGCTCTTTCAGCCAGAGGGGCTCCTTGCTCCTTCGATGGAACCAGGCACTGCCGTGCGGGTAGTCAGCAGCGTCGGTGACGAGCCCCGCGGCCACCGCGTTGTTATCGATGTACTTCACCACGTTCTCGAAGTACTTCTCGCTGTCGATTCGACGTGAAGTGAACCGTCCGCGAAAGAGCGCCCCGTCGCGCTTGTGCCGCCGATTGAACCAGCGAACGAACGGATTCTCCACGCGGCGCATGACGTCGGAGAGCCGGCCGGCTGTGCTGCGAAGCAGTAGGTGGAAATGCGTCGTCAGAAAGCAGTAGCCGACTACCTCGATTTCCCCTCGGCGAACCTCGCGTGCGAGCCGAGCCTGAAAATATCGAATCTCGGGGCTCCCGAAGAACACGGGCCGCTTCGCCTGCCCGCGGTTCATGACGTGATGGTGTGCCCCCGGTTCGTCGCCTCGCTTGCGTCTAGGCATCCTGAGATTCCAGACGAGCGGAGAGCGAGCTGGTTTCAACCGGTGTCGAAATCAGTACGGGTACGGAGCCAGGATCGAGTTGGTGCGAGATTGATCCTGGATCATTGTTCCTTGAAGGCCAACAAGCGTAGTGCGTTGGCCACGACTACGAGCGTTGAGCCTTCGTGAACCACGACCGCAGGCCCAATGCCAAGGCCGAGAATGGTGGCTGGCACGAGCAAGACCACGACGGCTAGGCTCATCCACAGATTCTGGCGGGAAACTCGGCTTGCTGCGCGACTGAGCCCAACGGCGAAGGGAAGACGTGCGAGATCATCGCCCATCAAGGCCACGTCTGCTGTTTCCAGAGCGACGTCTGATCCCGCGGCTCCCATTGCGATGCCGACAGTCGCACTTGCCATCGCCGGAGCGTCGTTGACACCGTCACCGACCATCGCAACGTCTGCTTCGCTCTGTAGGCGCTTGATCGTCTCGACCTTGTCGTCAGGCATCAGGTCTCCGCGCGCTTCGTCCAACCCGACCTCTTTTGCGACGGCGTCCGCAACCTGCTGGTTGTCGCCGGAGATCATCACCATGCGCCTGATGCCTATCTTGCGCAGCGCGGAGATCACGGCGGCGGCGCCTTCACGGGGCGTGTCCATGAGGCCCATCGCGCCCAGGTAGCGAGAGCCGTGGCGCACGATCATGGTCGTGCGCCCGGCAGCTTCCAGCTCGGCTGCGCGAGCCTTCAGCGCTTCGGGAAGGACTGGCCCATCGATCTCGTCGAAGAGGTTCTTCTTGCCGATGAACACCTGCTCACCGTCGACCTCCGCTTGAACACCGCGGCCCGTGATACTGCGAAGGTTGGTGGCTTCGGGTAGTTGCCGCCCATCCAGTCGCTCTGACCCATCACGCACGACGGCGGAGGCCAGAGGGTGATCGCTCAGAGCTTCCACCGGGATGCTCACTCTCAAGAGCTCTTCCTCACTGACTCCGTCTGCAGTGACAAGGTCGACAAGCCGGGGCTTGCCTTCGGTCAACGTGCCGGTCTTGTCGAAGGCAATGGCCTCCAGTCGCCCGAGGTTCTCCAGAGGAGCCCCTCCCTTGAGCAGGACGCCAGACTTCGCAGCGCGCGCCACTCCGCTGAGCACCGCACTGGGGGTTGCAATCGCAAGCGCGCATGGACTCGCCGCCACCAGCAGAGCCATCGCTCGATAGAAGCTTGCGCTGAAGGACTCATCGACCACGACCCACGCGAACATCGCCAGGATGGCTCCGATCAGGACGATGGGAACGAAGATTCGTTCGAACTTGTCGGTGAACTGCTGCGTTGGCGACTTGTTGGTCTCTGCCTCACTGACCATGCGGACCACGCGATCCAACGTGGAGTCGCCTGCGGCTCTGGTTACCTGGATCTCGAGCAGGCCGCTCCCGTTGATCGTGCCAGCGAACACGCGGCTGCATTTTTCGACCGCATCGGGTTGAGACTGAGCCTGAGCCACGTCGCTGACAGGAGACTTGTCGACGGGCACGCTCTCTCCGGTGATGGGAGCCTGGTTGACACTGCTTTCTCCTGAGAGGACGAATCCATCTGCGGGCAGTCGCTCGTCGGGCTTGACGATGACCGTGTCGCCTGCCAGCAGCTCTTCCACGTGTACCGTCTCGATTGCCTTACCGCGCCGGACCTGTGCCGTCTCTGGCGCGAGGTCGCCGAGGGCTTCGATGGCGCGTTTTGCTCGCCCCATCGCGTAGCCCTCGAGCGAGTGGCCGAGGCTGTAGAGGAAGAGGAGCAAGGCTCCCTCAGCCCAGCTGCCGAGGCTGGCGGCGCCCGCAGCCGCCACAAGCATCAGAAAATCGATCTCGAATCGCCCTTGCCGGACACTCGCGTAGACCTCTCGCAGTGGGAAGAACGCACCGAAGAAGTAAGCGCCGATCAGGGCGCCAAGGACGATCGAATCGGGGACCGCAACAAACTTCGGCACGAGCCAAGCACCGAACAGAACAGCCCCGCAGAGAGCAGCAAAGACGAGTTCGGAACGATTGCCGGAAGCGCCGTGAGAGTGTCCATGGCCACTCTTGCCATGCCCCTCTTCGTGAGCGTGCTTGGTCGGTTGGGCACTCTCCTGTCCCAGAACCTTTGCAAGAGGCTCTCGGATGGCTGCGTCCGTCGTTTCCTCACGATCGAACTCGATGCGCACTGCGCCGGTTGGAGCGACCGCGGCTTCCAGCACTCCGGGGATGCCGGAGAGCTCGGAGGTCAGGAGCCGTGCCCGGCGTGCAGGCATTGGCTCGACATCGACGATGATGTGGCCGTACTTCTGAGTGAGCTGCGCTCCTGCCTGCAAAGCGAGGTGGCGGACATCATGCATAGATACCCGGTCGGGATCTATGTGAATGCAGACCTGTCCAGGCTCCTCCTCGTCTCGCGTGATGATGTGAGCGTCAGTGATGCCCGCCTTGTTCCGAAGGAGCTCGACGAACCGTTCATAGCATCGCTCGCCCTCGCCCGCGGCATCGGGTAGTAGCAGGGCAAGGTCAAGTTTCGTTCGTTTCGTCATCCTTCTCGTCCCCGTCTCGTTCGTTGGCTGTAGTTCTCTTTCGACGCAAGCCTGGAAGATGGTGCACCGCAAGGAGCGCGAACACCAACTCGGCACCCGAGGTGCTCATCACGTACGTGCCAAGCCGACGGCCGAACCAACCCCAGCGGTTGCCCAAACAGTTGCGGCGGTTGTGAGGCCGTAGGTGCGGTTGCCTGAGCGCAGGATCATGCCTGCGCCGAGAGCGCCGACACCGGTGGCGATGTTTGCGGCCATCCGCGAAGGGTCCACGGCACCTGGGATGTGCTGTGAGACCAGAGAGAACAGATACGCGCCCAGGGAAACGGCAGCGTAGGTCCGAAGACCTACGTTCCGTCCTTGGAGCTGGCGTTCCAAACCAACGAGAGCTCCCAACGCCGTTGCGATGAGAGCTCTCGTGGTAAAGATCAGCTCCAACTCCCAGTCCGTTTCCCTCTTGCACTCCTACGCAGTTTCTGGTGATTGTTCTCGCTCTGCGAACCACCGGTAGACCGCAGGGAGCACGAACAGGGTTAACAGCATCGAGGTCACGAGGCCACCGATGACGACGGTCGCGAGCGGCCGTTGCACCTCGGCCCCTGCGCTTGCCGCTACGGCCATCGGCAAGAAACCAATGATGTCCGTGAATGCTGTCATGAGAACGGGGCGAAGCCTGGAGTGGGCTGCATCCTTCGCGGCTTCTTGAGTATTAGCACCCTCTTTCCGGCGCTGTACCATGGTCGAGACCAAGACGACGCCGTTCATGACGGCGATGCCGAAGAGCGCGATGAACCCGACGCCTGCCGAGATGGAGAAGGGATACCCTCGCAGAAGCAGGGCAGCGATACCCCCCGTCAGAGCTAGCGGCACGTTCAAGTAGATGAGGAGTGAGAGCCTCGTCGACTGGAACGTGGAGTAGAGCAGGGCGAAGATGAGAAGCAGTGCCAGGGGCACCAGCAAGGCAAGACGCTTCGACGCCGCCGCGAGGTTTTCGAATTGCCCACCCCACTCGATGTACCATCCGGGTGGGAGCTCTACTTCGGCTTCGACAAGTTCCTGCGCTTCCGCCACAGCCGAAGCGAGGTCGCGACCTCGGACGTTCAGCTCGACGGTGATCTTCCGCTGAATCTTCTCTCGGCTGATTTGGGCGGGGCCCGTCTGGATGTCGATGTCGGCGAGCTGCTCGAGCGGGACCCAGGGTGATGTCTCGTCACCTACAGAAGGGAGGGCGATCGGGAGGTGCCGGAGCGCCTCGAGGCTCTCCCGCACCGCGGCATCGAACCGCACCTGCAAGCTGTATCGCCGCTGTCCTTCGACGACCGTGCCGACCTGAGTGCCACCGATCGTCTCGATGACCGCGAGTACGTCTTGGGCGTTCACACCTAGACGAGCAATCGCCTCTCGGTCGATGTCGATGGTCAGTGTCGGGAGCCCCGTCGTCTGCTCGACCTTGACCTCTTCCATCCCGGGCACTTCACGGACCACGGCAGCGACCTGCTCGGCGACCTCGCGCATGTCCTCGAGGCTTCCGCCGGCCGCAAAGACCTTGATACCGACTTCCGAGCGCACGCCGCTGATGAGTTCGTCAACGCGCAGCTCGATCGGCTGAGAGTAGCTGAACATAACTCCCGGAAGGGCTTCTTGGAGTGCTTCGTCCAGCGCTTCAATGAGCTCGTCCTTCGTGTCGAAGCGCCACGTGTCGGGCGGGTTGAGGATGATGTAGGTGTCGGAAATCTCGACTCCCATGGGGTCGGTGGCAATCTCCGCCCGACCGGTCCGAGACACGACGGTCTGGACCTCCGGGAACTGCATCACGACCTGCTCGGCCTTGGAGCTGATTTCGTTCGAGGTCTCGAGCGACACGCTCGGAAGCCTCCACACCTGCATCGCAATCGCGCCCTCATCCAGCTTCGGGATGAACTCCGCACCAAGGAAGGGCACTGCCACGAGGCTCAATGCGAAGACCCCAAAGGCCACTCCGCCCGTGCGAGCCGGACGCGCCATGGCCTTGGCCAGGAGCGGCGTGTACATTCGCTTCAAGAGACGGAACAGAATCGGTTCCTTCTCCACGGCCTTCTTCAGGAAGAGGGACGCGAGCACCGGCATCAGGGTCAGCGCACAGACGAGCGAACCACCCATGGCGAATACGACCGTGAGCGCCATGGGGCGGAACATCTTTCCTTCGATTCCGCGGAGCGCAAGAATCGGTAGGTAGACGATCATGATGATGCCAACGGCGAACAGGACCGGTCGTGCGACCTGGTGGCACGCCGCGCGCACCTTCTCGATGTGTGGTCGGCTGTCGTCTTTCCTGTGCAGGAACACGTAGGCAACGATGCTCTCGATGACGACTACAGCGCCATCGACTATGATGCCGAAGTCCACCGCGCCGAGAGACATGAGGTTGCCTGACAGGTTCATCCACCGCATGAGGATGACTGCAACGAGCATCGAGAGCGGGATGGCCGAAGCGACGATGAGGCCTCCTCGGAAGCTTCCGAGAAGTAGCAGGAGAACGACAACTACCAGCAGGCCGCCCTCGATGAGGTTCTTCGCCACGGTGCGAATCGTCCGCTGCACGAGCTCGGTGCGGTTGTAGAAGGTGTCGATGGTGACGCCTTCGGGCAGCGTCTTCTGGATCTCCTGGACTCGCGCGTGGACGTCCTCGGCGACAGTTCTCGAGTTCGCGCCCAAGAGCATCATCACGATGCCTACGACCCCTTCGCCTTGTCCGTCGCGAGTAACGGCTCCCTGCCTGATCATCGGGGCGAACTCGACCTTGCCGAGGTTCTCCAGATAGACGGGTGTTCCTCGAGCGTCCTTGGCAACGACGACCTTTCCGAGGTCGCTGAGGTCCTCGATCAATCCCTCGCCACGGACGAGGTACTGTTCGTCGGCGTGCACGATGTAGCCACCGCCAACGTTCCGGTTGTTCTGTTCGAGCGCTTCGAAGATGGTTGCCAGCGAAATGCCGTAGGAGCGGAGCTTCCGTGGGTCGAGCGTCGCCTGGTAGGTGCGGAGCTCTCCCCCGAAGGAGTTCACTTCAACCACCCCAGGTACGGACCTGAGCTGGTAGCCGACGTTCCAGTCCAGGATGCTTCGCAGCTCCATGGGGGAGTAGCCCTCGCCCCGCACTTCGAACTGGTAGATCTCCCCGAGGCCCGAAGAGATGGGGCCCATACCCGGCTCGCCATAGCCCTCTGGGATGGCGTCCCGAGCATCCGAGAGACGCTCGGCCACGAGCTGCCTGGCCCAATAGATGTCCGTTCCCTCATCGAAGACCACGGTGACCACCGACAGGCCGAACTTCGAGACCGAGCGAATCTGCTCGACCTTCGGCAAGCCGCTCATGGCGGTCTCTACCGGAAAAGTAATGAAGGACTCTACTTCCTGAGGGGCCAGGCCAGCGCTGTTGGTGAGCACCTGAACCTGGACGTTGGTTACGTCCGGGACAGCGTCGATAGGGAGCTTCTGAAGTGAATCGAGACCAAGGGCGACTACGAGAAGCCATCCGATGATGACGATGAGGCGGTTGTCGAGAGAGAAGTCAATGAGCTTGTTGATCATGGCGTATTCCTCTTAGTGGCTGTGTCCGCCACCGAGCTCGCCTTGGCGCTCGGCAGACTTCAGGAGGAACGTGCCTGAGATCGCGACCTTCTCGCCGGCTTCCAGACCAGAGGTGACTTCGACCATGTCGCCCGCTACGAGCTTGAGCGACACGTCGCGGCGCTCGAAAGCGAACGGTTCAACCTGGACGAAGACGTAGTCGCCCTCGTCGTCGTGCACCAGCGCCGCCTCGGGGAGGATCAGCGCGGCCTGGCGGGCAGCCGTCTCGAGCTGAACGCGCCCGAACATGCCCGGTCGCAGTGGGAGCTCCTCGGGCCAGTTCTCGAGTTGCTCGTTTTCGAGGGTGATGCGCACACCTACGGAGCGGCTCGTCGGGTCGACATGGTAGTCGACGAAACTCACGGTCCCCTTCAGCGTCGTCCCGGGAAAGGCGTCGAGCGCTACGTGCGCCGGTTGGCCGCTTCGAACGTACTGCAGCTGCTCCTCGAAGGCTGAAGCGACGAACCAGACACTCGAGAGGTTCTCGATGATGTAGAGCTTCGCTCCTGCTTCGACGAACTCACCCGTGGATGCGTGGCGATTGACGACGACCCCGCTTCCAGGGGCGTAGACGCGATACTCACCAGAGAGGAGCGGAGACGATTTGTCGAGACTCTCGAGCTCATCGGAGCCAAGCCCCAGAGTCCGGAGCTGGTTCGTAGCCGCGTTGAGGTCGATGCGCTTCGTGCGTAGGTCGACATCCAGGGCGAGCAGGCGTGCATCTCGCTCCGCCCTCAGTTCGGTCAGCTGCTTGTCCCGCTCGAGCTTCGACATTTGGTACGCCTTGTCCGCTTCGAGTAGCGGGCGGATCGTCGACACGGCCTTCTTCTGGAGCTCCTCCTCGCGCTTGAAGATTCGCTCTTGAATTGCGATCGATCCATCAAGCACCCTCGTTTGGGACTCCAAACGCCCGGCGAAGAGCTCTCGCTCGCGCTCGAGCGTCTCCATAGCCGCATTCAGCCTCTCTCGGTCACGCATGTAGTCTGCAACCGCAGCCCCCAGCTCGACACTGTCGATGACGCACACGAGTTCACCTTCCTGCACGGGCTCCCCGAGGTGCTTGGACACGCTTCGGACTTGGCCCGAGACACGTGGTGTAACGTGGAGAACGGCATCGGAGTTCGGGGCAATGGTGCCGGGCAGCGTCAGCGCTTCAGAGACCCGCCCGGGCATCGCAACGGTGACCTCGATCCCCGCGGACCGGAACTGTTGCTCCGTGAGCTCCACGTGGCCTTCCTCGCCTTCCTCGCCTTCGTGGTCGTCGTGGTCGTCGTGGTCGTCGTGGTCGTCGTCACCTTCGTGCTCATCGTGGCCTTCGTCGTCATGGCCTTCGTCCTCCGAGTGTGCCTCTTCAGCTTCGCCTTCGTGCCCCGCGTGGTCATCGTCACCCGCGGAACACCCAAGAAGCAGTAAGAGCGGGAATAGGCACACCGCCAGAAGTGCATGCGAGCGTAAGGGGAGTTGTGTCTTCATTGTGAGTCCTCTTCGTTGGTCGGGTCGTTGATCGGGTTGTTGGTCGGGGGAGAGCCAAGGAGCCATCCGCTGGCAGCCAAGAGCATCCAGGCGCGCTTCGAGCGCTCCGCACGGGTTTCTGTATGTCGCGTTCGTGCCTCGACGAGCGCGCGCTGCAACGCGAGTGTTTCGAGGAGCGTTATCTCTCCTGCCTGGAAGGCCTCGCGCGAGAGTTCGAGGTTCTGTTCGGCGTTGGGTAAGAGTTCGGTCTCCACGAGCTCAACCTCACGCTCAGCGAGCTGCCAAAGCGTTTGGGCTGCCGCTATCTCCTGGCGCGCGGCGTGGACCGCCGCGGTGAATTCACGGCTGAGCTGCTCCCGTCGCGCAATCGCGGTCCGAAGCTGTGGCCGACCGAACTTCGAGAGGATGGGCAGGGTCAGACTGATGCCCGTTCCGATGGAGATCAGGGGGAACTGCTTCGACACGGCAAGTCGGACCCCTTCCTCTGCCGCTTGATATCTCGCAAGAAGCGAAGCCAAGTCCGGCCTCGTCTCCACGGCGCGGGAAGTGAGCTCGGCGGTTGTTGCTTGGAGTGCTTCGTTCTCCGAGGGGTCGTCTCCGGGTCCAAGCGGCAGCTCGACGCTGGGGGGCAAGCCGAGGAGCGCGTTCAACGCTTGGCGGGCCTGGCGGACACGAGCCTCCACACGCACTCCGTCGAGGCGAATTGTTTGGAGTTCACCGAGCGCGAGATTCGCCTGGATGGCAGTCGCCGCACCCGCGTCACGTGCTCGCTTGAAGTAGTCGTAGGTCGACTCGGCGAGATCCGTGAGCGCTTGCGTCTGTGCAAGCAGAACCTCGGCCGCCTGGACCTCTTCGTGGGCGACGTATATGCCGCGGGTGAGAGACCACTCGGCGGCAGCTACCCGTCGCCGAGCTTCCTCGGCTCGCCACTCGGCCGCGCCCACGCGAGCGTCGCGTTCTCCCGGTCGGAGGAGGGGGAACATCAAGTCGAAGCCCGAGAGGGTGTCCACGGACGACGATGTTCCGTCGACGATCTGCGACGCCAGGACATCCATCGCGCTCCAGCCGAGCTCGGGGTCAGGGAGGAGTCCTGCCTCGACCAGCAGCGCTCGCCGGACGCCAACCTGGGCTCGTACAGCCGCGAGCTGCGGGTTGGTACTCACGGCGAATGCTGCGAGCTCGCGCGGACCGACTACCGCTGGCCGAGCGCCATCGGTGAGCGCGTCCGGCGACGGAGTGTCCGGATTCCACTCGACGGCTTCGAGGCCTTCGAGCAGACGTAACGGTTCAATTGGAGCTGGGCGGTAGGTTGCGCATCCTGTTAGCGCAACCAACGCCCACACTGAATGTGCGGGGTTTAGTAGGTGTTTCATTCATCTGATTCCGGAAGCTTCTCGCCAGTAACTCGACGGAACGCACCGGGTGTGAGGACACACTCCGAGCGCAAAAGGGCCCGTCGAAACGTTGCGGGGCTTCGGGAATCAGAGGAGCAGCGGCCGGTCGCTCTGCTCGTAGGGCAGGTTCGACCGATCGGGCGGCAGAGGCGGTCTCGCAGACCGCGACCACCTGGTGGAGTCGGACTCCACATCCCACGTGACGACTGCCAGGGCATTCCACGGCGCCTCGATGTCGAGGAGGCTGCGCGAAATTCGATCCTGGGGAACCGTGAGCGATTCGCAGGGGTCGTCCGAGCACGAATCCTCGTGCTGGCACTGCATCTCGGCTCCGCCCTGACCACAGTCACACTCGTGCTCGACGAGCCCGCCGATGCAAAGGCCGTGCGCCGCGAGCAGCATGAGAGCTGCGAATAGGGAGGGAAGGAGACGTGCCATGGTTGGTCTTACAGTAGGTCGGCCGGAGGGGCAGGTCAACCTAATGGCAATCTTCGATCGCGGGCCACTTGTTCGGACGGACTGTCGATTGCACGGCCGGCACCCTATGTATAGAGGCGTCCTACCGAGCGCGGCTTGGCCTTGGTCCCGTTGAAGTCGGCTCCCGTTCTCGGGATGGATCCGTTTCGACTCCAGAGCCGAACATCGAGGTAACAGGAGCCCCGGCGGGCCGTGGTGAGAGGGGACTCCATGTTTGAGCCTGTCGTCGCCGCAAATACGAAGGAAAGCTGCCAATCGGAATGCGAGCGAAGGAGCGGCAAGAGCCTCAGTTCATCCTGACAGCGGATCTGGCGAGGTCGTCGGGCTCTTCCGTTCTACGAGGCCATGAAGCGCGTCTAGAACGAAGCGGAGTTCGTCGAGGAGCAGTGCGCTACTTTCTGCGCGGGAAGCCCCGGACGTTCTAGCCTGCCTCCAGGCGTTCATGTCCAAATGCTGACGGTCGGCTACTTCGAGGGGGCCGATTCGGAGCGCGGAATCGCTAGGCGCAACGAAGTTCCGACCGCGCTCGACTGCCGGGGACAAGCAGTTGCATCCCCGAGCCAAACCGGGGCGGCGCGATGGTCGGGGCGAAAACGAAGCCCGAGAAGCCGTACACACCAACCGTCGTCGAAGCAAAGGCCGACGTGGCCGCGATCTTCAGCGCAAACGCGGGGAGCTCGTCGAGCGATGTCTGGCGCACTGCCGAGAGGCTGGCGGAGTGCGACGAACGCACTCTCGAGCTCGAGAGAACATACGGAAGTGCGACAGCTGCACGTCGCTGGCCACACTCCCGGGACCCGGAGGCGGACGATGCCCATGACGGCGGACACACTCGCCACTCCGAGGTGGGCTCGCGACGGGGCGAGGTCTGAAAGGTCGGTGAAAGCCTCGGGAACTGCCCTGCTTCCGTGTTGATTCCTGCTCGCAAGGCCTTGGTGGGGGCGGACATAGGGCGAATTCTCTGCGGGCAAGACCAGGGCGCCTTTCCGACGGGCCGAAGTGCTGCCAACTCAGGGACTTCCGAAGAGTCCATCAACACGGAAGTAGGCCAGTTCCAATTTTCCACTCTGGGCACACTCAAGGCTTGAACCGTGAACTTCGATACAGCATATTCTGAAATGATGAAGCAATCGAAGCCCGCCTCACCCCACCACCGGAAGGCAAGCAAGGGGGTCTGCGAAGTCGACCTCGTGGACCCCGCGAAGGTCGAGGACGCTCGAGTCTCGCTCCCCTCAGAGCGAGACCTCCGGAGAGCCGCGGACGCGTTCCGAGTGCTTGCGAACCCCAACCGTCTCCGCGTGCTGAAAGCACTGCAGGACCGTGAACTCTGTGTCTGTGACCTCAGAGAGGTGCTCGGCATCTCCATGTCCGGAACATCTCAGGTCCTCCGGGAGCTCCGCAACCTCGGAGCGGTCGAGTTTCGCACGCAGGGGAAGCTCGCCTTCTACCAACTGGCCGACACGTACTGGCTCGACCAAGCCGAAGCCGTCTTCGAGAAGGTCGGCGCCGTGGGCGCGGCCAAGTGAGGCTGGGTCCCGTCTAGCGAGCTGTAGGCGCACCGGCTTCTTTATTACCAATTCCAAGCGAGGACGAAGGCAATGACACTCACAATCACAATTCGGCGGCGCGTCGTCAGCGCCTTACTCCTAATGCCCCTGATGTTCGCGAGTTGCGGAAACTCGGGGAACGAACAGGAGGAGGCCAAGGGAGGAGGTGTCACGACCATCGCCCACGGCCATGATTCTCCGGGCGAGACGTGCTTCATTTGCGACCCGTCGGAGCGTGAAACCGGGCGTCTGTGGTGTGCCGAGCACGACCGCTACGAGGACCGCTGCTGGTTGTGCCACCCAGAGCTCGAGGAGAAAGGGCGCCTTTGGTGCGACGAGCACAGCCTCTATGAGGACGAGTGCCATCTCTGTCGCCCCGAGTTGAAAGCTGAAGACGAGAAGAGCTCGAAGGCGGCCCCGCGAAATCAGGGAGCCGCTCCTGTGCTCATGTGCAATGAACACCAAGTTCCCGAAGAGGAGTGCGGCATCTGCCAACCGCAGCTCGCAGCAGACTTGTATCCCGGTGGTGAACTCAAGGTGCGGTTCGAATCGGTTCAGTCGGCCTCCAAGGCTGGTATCCGGACAAGCCCTGCGAGCGCCATCGAGGCGCAATCCAGTATTCCGGCAATCTGCGAGGTCACGTACAACGAGAACGAACTCGCCCGCATTACGCCCCTGGCGCCCGCAATCGTGCGGCGAGTGTTCGTGGATGTGGGCGCTGACGTCAAGGCAGGAGATGTGCTGGTCGAGCTTCACTCCGCATTCGTCGCGAGCTCCAAATCAGCGTTCGTCTCCGCAGTGGTTGACCTAAACCTGAAGGAGGTTGCCCGCGAGCGGGAGCGGCGTTTGGCGGAGAAGAAGATCTCGTCCGAGAAGGAGGTGCAGGAGGCGGATGCGGCGTGTCGCACCGCAGAGCTAACGCTGAGCACCACCAGGCAGCGGCTGCTCAACCTTGGCTTCACGAACGAGGAAGTCGAGGCAATCTCGAAGGAGCAAGACAGCTCCGCCACATTGCTGGTTCGAGCGCCCTACGACGGGACGATTGTCGAGAGGGAGGCCGTTGTCGGCGAAGCCGTTGCGCCGGGCGATGACCTCTTCACGCTGGCAAACCTCGACACGATGTGGCTCTCTTTGTCGATTCCCGCGGACAAGGCCCGGTTCATCAAGCGTGGCTTGACGGTGGAAGCCACCTTTTTTGGGCACACGGACGCTGAATTCGCCGGGACGCTTACTTGGGTGAATACATCGATCGACGAGCGCACACGCATGCTGAGAGCGCGCGCGGTCGTCGACAATGTCACTCGGACGCTCATGGCCGGGATGTTCGGAGAGGCCCGCGTTCTGCTCGGCAAGGCTGGTGCTGCCGTTTCTATCCCTCCGGGGGCCGTCCAGCGATACGAGAAGCAACCCTACGTCTTCGTCAAGGTCGAGGATGACCTGTATTCCCTCAGGAGAGTGACCCTCGTCGAGGGTAGTCCTTCCGACGGCTATACGGCCGTTCTTGCCGGGCTCACGCCGAATGAGTCGGTGGTTACCGAAGGGGCCTTCACGGTCATGTCCGAGTTCCTCAAGTCTAGGCTTGGCGCCGGATGCGTGGACGACTGATAGCGCCGAGCTTTCTCCATGTTCGAAAAACTAGTTCAGTTCTCTCTTCAGAATCGCCTCCTTGCGCTGCTTCTCGGCGCGATTTTGATAGGCGCCGGGGGCTTCACGCTGCTGCACACCCCGGTCGACGCGTTCCCCGACACCACGCCCATTCAGGTTCAGATCAACACCGTTGATCCTGCACTGAATCCAGAAGAGATCGAGCAGCAGATTACGCTTCCGGTCGAGCTCGCCATCGGTGGACTCCCGGGGCTCTCGAACGTCCGCTCCATCTCGAAGTTCGGGCTCTCGCAGGTCGTCGCGACCTTCGAGGATGGGACGAGCATTACCGATGCGCGGCAATACGTGGCCGAACGGCTGTCTACGGTCGAGCTCGAGGAGGGCATTGAGCGCCCACAGCTCGGGCCGATCGCCACGGGGCTCGGGGAGATCTTTCACTACGTGCTCCGGAGCGAGAACCCTGACCGGACGCTCGTCGAAATTCGCACGCTGCACGACTGGGTCGTGAAGCCGGAGTTGCGGAAGGTTGCTGGAGTTGCCGAAGTGAACTCCTGGGGTGGCTACGAGAAGCAGTATCACGTGGTCGTCTCCCCGGAGGCCCTTCTCAAGTACGGCCTCACGCTCGGTGACGTGTTTGAAGCGCTCGAGAAGAACAACCAGAACGTGGGCGGCGGCGTGCTTACGGCCGGTGGTCGGGCGCTGCTCGTGCACGGGCTCGGACGGGTCACCACGATCGACCAGATTGAGGACATCGTCATCTCGGCGTTCGACGGTGCGCCAGTTCGCATACGTGACGTCGTCGCCGAAGTGAAGGTCGACCACGAGGTCCGGCGCGGGGCGGTTACGGCAGATGGTCGTGGCGAGGTCGTCCTTGGGCTTGCGTTCATGCTCATGGGAGAGAACGCCAAGCGCGTTACGGAGGACCTGAAGGAGCAGCTCGAGAGCGTAAAAAAATCCCTACCCGACGATGTCATCGTCGAAGTGGTCTATGACCGCACGGAGCTCACGCGCGAGGTGATCAGCACCGTCGAACACAACCTTCTGGCCGGTGCGGTGCTCGTCATCCTCGTGCTCTTCGCGCTGCTAGGGAATCTCCGGGGCGGGCTGCTCGTCGCGGCGGCGATTCCCCTCGCCATGCTCTTCGCCATTATCGGCATGTATCAGTTTGCCATCGCGGCGAGCCTTCTGAGTCTCGGGGCGATCGACTTCGGCATCATCGTGGATGGCTCGGTCGTGATGACTGAGGCAAACATGCGTAACTTGGCCGAGAAGGCCCGAGCTTTGGGGAGGTCGCTGACAGCGAGCGAACGCCTGGAGGTTATCGCCGAGTCCGGGAAGCAGGTGGCCCGACCGATCGTGTTCGGAATGGTCATCATCATGGTCGTGTTCATGCCGGTGCTCGCCCTCGAGGGCATCGAGGGGAAGATGTTCCGGCCAATGGCGTGGACCTTCATCTTCGCCCTGGGCGGTGCCCTTCTCATCGCGCTTACGCTCTCACCGGTGCTCGGCTACTACTTCCTTCCGAAGCGCGTCAGCGAGAAGGAAGGGCTCGTCGCGAGAGGCATGAATGCCGTCTTCGCCTGGATGCTGGCTGTCGCGCTTCGCCTCCGGTGGCTGGTCCTTACGGGCGCGCTGCTGCTCGTGGTCGGTGCGGGGTGGACGGCTACCCGGTTGGGAGGCGAGTTCATTCCGCGGCTGAGTGAAGGCGCCGTGGTACTGAACACCATCCGCCTTGCGGGCGTGTCTCTCGAAGAGTCTGTGCGCTACAACACGCGTATCGAGCAGCTGCTCATCGAGCAGTTTCCCGATGAGGTGCGTCACGCGTGGAGCCGAATCGGGAGTGCTGAAATCGCAACGGACCCCATGGGGACCGAGCTGACCGACATCTTCGTGTCGCTGACTCCTCGGGAGGAGTGGACCAAGGCGACGACTCAGGCCGAGCTTGTCGCCGCCATGCAGTCTTTGGTTGACGACCTACCCGGACTGAACATCGTTGCAACGCAGCCCATCGAGATGCGGCTCAACGAGATGGAATCGGGGATTCGCTCCGACATCGGCATCAAGATCTTCGGCGACGACTTCGAGGAGCTCGTTCGGCTGAGTGACGAAGTACAACGCATCCTCGTTGAGATTCCTGGCACTTCGGATGTGGCTACGGATCAAGTCACGGGCCAACCCACGCTCCGCATCAAGGTAGACCCACAGGCGATCGCCAGGTTCGGTGTTTCCGGAGAGGAAGTTCTCGACTTCGTCGAGGTCATTGGCACGAGGCGTGTGGGCCAGGTCTTCGAGGGGCAGAGACGCTTTCCCCTGGCCGTCCGGTTGCCTGACCGCCATCGAACAGAGGCCGACGCTCTTCGGTCCACGCTGATTCCCACTGAGTCGGGGCTGCGGCTCCCGCTTCGTAGTGTGGCAAGTGTTACGGAGGAGGAGGGAATCTCCACCATAGCGAGGGAGTGGGGACGGCGACTCATTCGCGTTCAGTGCAACGTTATCGGGCGAGACGTGGCTTCGTTCGTGGAGGAGGCTCAGCTGCGCATCGACGAGCAGCTCGCGCTTCCCGAGGGATACGTCATTGAATGGGGCGGGCAGTTCGAGAACCTGGCCAAAGCCAAGACGCGGTTCCTCATCGTGGTCCCAGTGACGCTACTGCTGGTCTTCTTCCTGCTGTACTTCAGCCTGAAGAACCTTCGCGAGGTGCTCCTGATCTACACGGGGATTCCATTCGCCGCCGTCGGTGGGGTCTTTGCACTCTGGTGGCGAGGCATTCCCTTTAGCGTGAGTGCCGCCGTGGGGTTCATCGCCCTGGGTGGAATCGCCGTCCTGAACGGGCAGATTCTCGTCACGGCGATTCGATCGTACCTGGCTCGGGGGAAGGAGTTGCGTGCGGCCGTTACCGAGGCCGCGCGTCAGCGGCTTAGACCGGTGCTGGCCACGGCGATTACCGATGCCGTGGGCTTCCTACCGATGGCGATTTCGACAGGCGTGGGAGCGGAAGTGCAGCGGCCGCTCGCCACCGTTGTGGTCGCAGGTGTCTTGACCTCGACGCTGCTGACCCTCTTCGTCTTGCCCATTCTGTATCTCCTGATCATGAAGAAGGCGCCTGCCTCCGAAGCAGCGAGGAGCGACTGACGCATGAGGAAGAACAACCTCAGGTCATACCGAGGTCTCCCGCTCGCCAAACAAGTGCCCGCGGCGGTGCTGCTCGTCGCGCTTGGTGGATGCGCCACGGTGAATCCCGGACCGGACTACGAACGGGCACGGGGGGAAGTGCAGGCTGCAACTGGAGCGGAGGGGTTGTACCGGCCCGATGAGCACGAACAGGTGGCGGAGCAGGTGGACATACTTCTCCGCGAGGGGCTGACAGTGCAGGAGTCCGTGAAAGTCGCTCTTCTCAACAACCGCGACCTTCAGGCACTGCTCTTCGAGATCGGCGTGAGCCGAGCTGATGCCGTTCAGGCTGGGCTCCTCTCCAATCCGTCCCTCGATGCACTAGTGCGCTTCCCGGTTGGCGGTGGTTCGACGGCCTCGGAGGCTGGGCTCCTGATGAACTTCATCGAGTTCTGGCAGATTCCAGCGAGAAAGAGGCTCGCTGAGGACCAGCTAGAGCGGACAGTGCTGGGGATCGCTCACACGGCTACGAGAGTGGCGGCACGATCGAAGGTCGCCTACTTTAGCGCTGTGGCCGCTCTTGCGGCGCATGCCGTCGCTGAGGAGAACCACGACACCGCGCGCGAATTCCTCGAACTGACTCTGGCGCGCCAAGAGGCCGGAGCCGCCACAGAAGTCGATGTGAACGCCGCGCGCTCGGAGTCTCTCGAACAGGAGGTTCGAGTCCGGCAGGCCAGATTCGACGTCTTTGAGTCCAAGCGGCAGGTGGCTTTGGTCTTGGGGCTTGACGTCGATCCCAGCGGTCTCGAGCTGGTGGACGCGCTACTTATCGCACCGGACGCGACGCTAGAACTCGAGAACCTCCTCGCGCTCTCGGCAGCGCATCGACTCGATTTGCAGGCGGCGGCGAAGGGTGTCGAAGTCGCGCAACATGCCCTCGCCCTCGAGCGTAGGCTCTTTCTTCGCATGGCGAAGGCCGGAGTGTCTGTAGAGAGTCAGGGTGGCGACACGGAGTTCGGTCCGGCGGTGGACTTGGAGATCCCTGTCTTCGACCAGAATCAGGCGCAGATCGCCAAAGCGGAGTACCGGCTCGCTCAAGCGCAGAGGCGCCTTGAATCACTCCACACCCAGGTCGCGCAGCAGGTGCGAGGCGCGTACGAACGGTACGCACTCGCGACGGACAGCGCTTGGCTGTACCGAGACCGGCTGCTTCCCCTTCGGCAGTCGAGTCTCGAGCTTGCCCGTGATTCGTTCACTGAAGGCAAGACGGGCTTCCTCTCGGTGCTCGAGGCTCAAGTCCGTCTGCTGAGTGCTCGGCGGGAGTATGTCGAACGCCTCGAAGCTGTCTCTCGGAGCTTCCCGGAGCTTGAAGCAGCCTGCGGTCGCCCGCTCGTCGAACTTCTCACAGTGGACCAATGAGCGAGGAAACGACCGCGAGCGACGAACACCCGCGCAAGCCCGAGGGCGAGGAGGTCGTGACTCGACCGCCCGAGGGGCAGGAGCTGCTCCCCCGCGAGCGACTCGAACTCCGCGTGGCGAACCTCGACTGCAAGCACGACGCCGCGATGCTTCGCCGCGCTCTCGAGAATTCGCCTGGAGTGAACGACGTCGAGGTTCTCCCGAGCTCGGGCGGTGTCGTTGTGCGTTTCAATCCGGAGGAGGGCTCGGCCGAGAGGATTCGCCAAACGCTTCTCGAGGCGGGATTCCCGCCGCGACACGTTCACGAGGCTGCTCGACTTCCGGTCCCGTGGCGCAACGCCAAGGTCCTCGCATCAGCGGCAGCCGGTATCTTGCTTCTCGTCGGGTGGCTCGTCGCTTTGGCCGGGGCACCCGGCCTGGTCTCCGTGAGCCTCTATCTCGCCGCCATCGTCATCGGCGGCTACTACTTCGGTCGCGAGGCTCTCGAGGAACTCTTCCTGGAACGAGAGATCGGCATCGAGTTGCTCATGAGTGTTGCGGCGGTGGTTGCTGCAGCCATGGGGCAACCCGGTGAAGCTGCGATGCTGGTATTCCTCTACTCCATCTCGGAAGCAGCGGAAGGCTACACGGCGGAGAAGACTCGCTCTGCCGTCCGGGCTCTCATGAAGCTCGCCCCAAGGACGGCAATCGTGCGGCGTGGTGAATCCGAGGTCGAAGTCCCTGTTGAGGAGCTGTCGCCCGGTGACGTGTTCCTGGTTCGGCCTGGGCAGTCCATCGCCACGGACGGCGAAATCGAGAGCGGCGCTTCTTCTCTGAACGAGGCGCCCGTCACCGGGGAGAGCATTCCGGTCGAGCGGGAGGTCGGTGACCAGGTTCTGGCGGGAACCATCAACGGCCAGGGTGCGCTCGAAGTACGCGCGACGAAGGTCTTCGCTGAGAACACACTCTCTCGCATCATCCGGATGGTCGAGGAAGCGCAGGAGCGGAAGGGCAAGAGCCAGCGCTTCGTTGAACGCTTTGGGAAGCGTTATAGCCCTGTGGTCCTCGCGGTCGGACTCGCACTCGCACTACTGCCGCCACTGTTCGCAGGAGCGGACTGGACGGAGTGGGTCATGCGGGCCACGGTCTTCATCGTCGCAGCTGCGCCCTGTGCGCTCGCGATCTCAATCCCCATCACGCTGGTAGCTGCGCTCGGGACCGGCGCGCGGAAGGGCGTTCTCATCAAGGGAGGCGTTCACCTTGAAGAGCTTGCCCGCGTGCGCGTCATCGCGCTGGACAAGACGGGGACGCTCACTCGCGGCGAGCCCGAAGTGACAGACGTCATTGCGTTCGATTCGGCGCCGGAGTCGCTGCGGACCGAGCGCGCTCTGCTCGCTGCCGCCGCAGGCGTCGAGAGATGGAGCGAGCACCCGTTGGCCCAAGCGATCGTTCGGGGAGCAGAGGCGCGAGGCCTCGAAGTTGCGAGGGCAACCGAGTTTCGCTCCCACACGGGCTCGGGCGCTGAGGCAGAGGTGGACGGTCGGCGTATCTTCATTGGCAGTCTCGAGTGGTTCGGCGAGCACGTGGCTCCAGTCGCCTCCGATGCAACCAGCCTTGTCCAGAGCCTCCAGGATGAGGGCAAGACAGTGGTGTTGGTAGGGGAGCGCGGCGTGGCCTGGGGGGCCATTGCGCTCCGCGACAATCTCCGAAAGAACGCGCGGAAGGCTGTGGAGGATCTAAGAGCACTTGGTATCGAGCGGATCGTCATGCTCACGGGCGACAACGACCGGACGGCCCAGGCGATCGCGTCCGAAGCGCAAGTCGACGAAATCCACGCCGGGATGACCCCGGAAGGCAAGTCCTTGAAGATCCGCGAGCTGCAGAATCGTTTCGGACATGTGGCCATGGTTGGCGATGGCGTGAACGACGCGCCTGCACTCGCCGAGGCGGCTGTCGGGGTTGCCATGGGCGCTGCTGGAACCGACGTGGCGCTCGAGACCGCAGACGTCGCGCTGATGGCAGACGACCTGGAGAAGCTCGTCTACGCGCTCGGGCTGGCTCGCCGAAACAACATGATCGTTCGTCAGAACGTTGCCCTCTCGGCTCTAGTCATTGGAGCACTTGTCGTGGGAGCCATAGCTGGGGTGTTCAGCCTACCGGTAGCGGTGGTCGGCCATGAGCTCTCGGAGTTTGCTGTGATCGCCAACGGGTTGAGGATGCTTCGAGGTTAATTCGGGCCAGGATCCGTCTCGCACCAACTTGTTCCGGGACAATTCGTCTCGCGCCGGAACGGTTCGCTCCGCGCCATCGTTTGCGTGCTTCCCGCCTCCGAAGGTGATCGACAGCCATACGTAGCACCGCTGGCGGGATCGAGTTGGTGCGAGATGGATCCTGAATCATTGTTGCACACAGCAAGTGAGCGAAATGACCAGGTGAACTCCCGACGGACAAGCCGCTTGTTTCACCAATTCGCCGACGAAGCGTGTGCTGCAGTTGATTAGCCGGATCCAGGCTCGAATCGCCGCAGCGCTGAATTCAGGGCCGTCGTCGGATCGAATATGTTCGGGCGCGCCGCGCTCGAACACCAGATGTGCCAGGATCTCGATCACGTCAATGGCGCGGATCGAATGGACTGTTGAACTACGCGGATCTCCTCTACGGCCTCTGCCGCAGGGTCGGTCGGCGGGCGGTCATTCGCCACGGCCAAGCACTCCTTCGAAAAGAAGTGTGCACAACCGATGGCCTACCGAGAAGGCCTCCGACACAGACAAGACGTGTGCCCCCTCATGCTTCCCGTGCCAGTCGACGGCTGCATCTCGAGAGCGAAAGAAGTGAACGTCGTTGCAGAACGCTCCGCGAATGTCGCAGCAGACCTGCTCGGAGTCTGGAATGACTATGGACACAACCGTCTCGGCGGGCTCCAGGTCTGCTACACCTTCGGGCGCCACCGTAAGTTGAATCTTCTCGCCCGTAGCGTGGCACACCGAGGTTACACGCGCTGCCTTCTCGAGAATGCCCGGAAAGAAAAGTGTGTCGAGTGCACACCACGTGAAGAACTCGTGGCCATTCACCTCGAAGCGATGCGGCGTTGGATTCAGCGTCAATCCTGAGCCCACCACGTTCCCTTCTCCGTCGTATTCAACGCTCGGTAGGCTCCGGAGCGCTTCCTCGAGTTCGTCTCTAGAGAACCCTAGCACTCGAGCGAGCTCCTCTCTGGCTACAGGGCGACCGTTTGCCAGGAGACGCTTCAACTCAACGAACAAGCGCCCCCCGTTTTGACCGATGCCTTCACGGAGCCCCTCTGCAAGCGACTCCGCAATTCTCTCCAATCTGGTGTCAGTCATTTGGTTAATTCGAGCCAGGATCCGTCTCGCACCAATTTGTTCCGGGACAATTCGTCTCGCGCCGGAACGGTTCGCTCCGCGCCATCGTTTGCGTGCTTCCCGCCCCGGAAGGTGATCGACAGCCTGAGGCGCAGGCCTTCGGCCGCGCGCTCCGCGTAGCGCGCGTCGGCGAGGACGAGTCGACGGTGTTCGAGGAGCGCGTGTCCGGCGCCGCTGCGCGCGACACCGAGCTGAACGGCAGCCTCGAGGGTGGCGAGTCCAACCACTTCCCGGCTCGAGCCGCCTTCGAGCACTTGCCAGCCGCCCTTCCGACGCGTGGGCGGGGTGACCGACCACGGTCCAACCCGCCCTTCGATGGTCTCGACAGCCATGCGTAGCACCGCTGGCGGGATCGAGTTGGTGCGAGATGGATCCTGGATCATTGTTGCATGGATCATTGTTGCAGGGTCCAGATGTTCGATTCGACTCGCTCTGCGCCGTAGTAGATCGCACCGCCGGTGAGCGCGAAATCGGACGCCGCCAGCGGCGATGGAAAGTCGACGGTGAGGACTCGCGGCACGCCCGTCTCGAAGTCGGTGATCGTGAACTCACCGTCTCGCGAAAGGGCCAGGACGCGTCGGCTGTCGGGCAACCACCGCGAATCGTACCCGCGCTTCAGATCGATGGACTGCCGCGCCTCTCCGGTGTCGAGGTCGAAGAAACCGACTCCGACGATCTCGCCCGCGGAATTGAACAGATCACCGAAGAGCCGTCGCCGGTCCGGCGACGCGCGATAGGACGCCACCACCCCCGAAGGCAATCCGAAGCTCAAGCCGGATCGCTCCCCCAGCACCAACGGCTCGGAGGACGTTGCGATGGCGAAGGCGCCATCCGCCGAGGCCAGGAAACGGACTTCGCCGGGACCCAACATCGACAAGCCCCGGCCCGTTCCTTCATCGACTCGGGTCAGGGCGCTGTCATCCACACGGATGGAGTACGTGGCGTAGTCGCCATCGCGATTGGAGAAGAACGAGATCGGCGATCCGTCGGCAGTGAACTCGGGACCGCGATCGCGAGCCTCGTCGTCCCCCGCGAACTCGTCGGGCAATACCTTGATCGCGACTTCGCGCTCGAGCCGAGTGTCGCGAGCGCGGTAGACCTCGCCCATGCTCCCCGCGCCCAGTGGACCGAGGATCTCGTAGAACGCGAGGGGCTGGCCGGCGGAGAGGGGCATGACGCGGGGAATATAGCGAGCAACTCGACACCGGTGGAGAACGTCGAGGTCCTTTTCGTGAACGAGCACGCCTTCCATCGCGTTGTGATCGAGACCGAGCCCGAGGATTGCCTGAAAGCACTCGAGCGCCTCATCGCTCGACCCACCTAGCTCACGCGGACATACCACGACGGTTCCAGCCGTCTTCTCAGAGCCGTCTTCTCAGTGTGCGGGTCTGGGTAGTCGACTCGGCCGGACGCAGTTCTGGGTCTTCTCAATCGAATTCCATCGGCATGGAACCGGGGTCGGCAATTTCGGGCAGCAGAGAAGTTGCCCTCGCGCGTGAACTCGAAGCGTGTGCCGCGACCGACGTTGATGAAGCCGATCGTGTCGCTCTGGGCTGACTCTCATCCGTTTGGCGGACGCCGGACTTCGAGTAGGTGGACAGTAGCCGTTGCTTGGCTGACTCGGTCGCCGCGCTTGGGGTAGCGGCTCTCGTCGCGCGAATCCTGGCGCGGCGAAGGCTGCAGCCAAGCGTCGGAGTTCTGATGAATCGCGCAGCTCTCGTTCAGAACGAGTACGACAGTCCCAGCTGCGCCACCGTTCCTAGCTCGAACGTGTCGCCATCGTCCGAGAGGGTCTCCTGGGAGACAGGAACGCGCACGTCGAAGCTCAGATACGTACCATCCGCGACCTTGTAGCTCGCGCCCCCGACGGCGCCATGCGAAAGGAGGCCGGAGTTGATGTCCCGTGTTCCATCCCACTGCGCGTAGCCCTGGTAGAAGAACGACCAGCCGACCCGCAGACTTAGGCGGTCAGTAGGAGCTACCGCCAGGCTCAAGCCGGAAGAGACCTCCACCGGGCCTTGGTAGCCCTTGTCGTTTTCGTACAGGGGAAACTTGCCTAGCGCGTTCGCCGACATGCTGACTCGCCCGGAGACGGGGGCGAAGTAGTAGAACTCCAGGAGCGGATCGAAGCTGCCGGTGCCAAACTGAATGTGCTCGTGTGGTAGCCCGGAGTCTCCGAGCACGTAGGGGTTCTCTTCCGTCTTTCCGACAGGGATGCTCGTGCCGAATGCCACCGCCAGAAGGTCCCCGTCGCGAAGCGTGTCTTCCGTCTTCTTGGCAAGGAGCAGCGAGAAGTCGCTGAAGCCCTCCAGAGTCTCGGTTGGATGGTGAATGTCGAGGTTGCGCTGCATGGCGGCCACTTCAGCCGGAGTAGCTGGGTCGACGAGCTCCACGTTTGCCGTGCGCTCTTTCACGTCGTAGGGCGCGCGCAGCCACGCGTCCCAGCTCTCGGCGAAGCTGTAGGCGCTCACCAGCTCGTAGCGCACGAAGTCCAACTCCACGGCGTGCTTGTGGTTCGAGACGGTTACGATCTGCCCCGTGGGCGACAGGCCTTTGTCTTCCGAGTGCCCGCCCTCGAACCCCGTACCGCGACTGACGTTCAGACTGAACCTCCACGGCCCTGCTTGTACAGAGGTCAGACCGACCTCCAGCTCCCCGAAGCGCGGAATCGCCGGGTTGCTTCATGCCGGTCAGCTCTGCGCGTAGGCGGGCAGTGCAGACAGAAACAAGATGGCGGTGACCGCCTCCAGATAGGGTTGCCTCATTGCTGCACGTATCCCTTCAGCAGCTCTTCGACCTGCTCCACGTGGTTACCCACCACGGCCCCGAGCACCTCTCCGTTGGGCCCGTAGATTCGCACGTAAGGCAACCCGCTGAGACCAAAGTCGTTCGATGCTTGCCTGGCTGCAGCCGACTCCCAGTTCACGATGTCGACCTTGCGCAGCGCAACGTTGCTGTATCGACTCACGAGCCGCTCGAGTTTCGGCGTCAGCAGATGGCACGGCCCACACCACTCGGCGTAGTAGTCGAAGATGGTGACCTTCCCGGCAGCCAGCTCCTCCTGGATGCGCACCTTCTCTCCGTGTGAGACCGTGCGAATGTCCAGGTCGACCTTCTCGCTCTCAGGGACGGGCGCGGAATCGTTCGGAGCGTCGCCGGGGAACTGAGCTTCGAACCCGTAGGTCGCGAGCGCTGACCGGATGGCGGCTGTGGTGACGCCGCCAGTCCCCGCAACACGTCCGCTCCTGGATTCGAAATCCACACGCGCCGTGCGCACTCCAGGCAGCTTGGTCAAGAGCTCTGTCGCGGTGTCGGCACATGTGCCGCACGTCATTCCCATGACGGCGAACTCGAGAGCTACGAGGTCCATCCGCTCGTCCGAGGTTGCCCCCGGGGTCGGCTGCTCAGAGACATCTGGAGACTGGCAGGAGGCAGCCGACCACAGCAGGGCCAACGAGGCAAACGTGTGTATGTTCATCGGGTTCTCGCGTTGTTGCTTACTCCGCCTGGCCAACTCCGGCCGCTCTCAGCGAGCCCTCATCAGGCCCGCCTCCTCCGCAGCACGAGGCCAGCTTGCCGTCCACCGCAACGGCTGGCACCGAGCGAACGCCAAGGCTCTTCGCCCTGCCGGCCACTCCGGTGTCGTTCATGTCGAGCACGTTCACCTCGCAAGAGGGGCAGGCCATGCTCTCCACAAGAGCCACGGTTTCCTCACACACCGGGCATCCGGCGCTGAAGATTTCCACTTTCCGTTTCGCAGTCATCGTTATCTCTCAGTTACGCGCGCCAGGTGGTTTCAAATCCGGAGCTTGCGCGGCGCACTTGCCGCAAGGCCCCGCCCGGGCCGCCGTGTGCGGCCACGTGCTCCGACACCGCTACACCTCTCCATCCAAGGATTCCAGAATCGGGCACTCCGTAACCGGGCCCTTTCCGGAGCACGCACGCACCAGCTTGGAGAGCGCCTCGCGCATCGCCTCCAGCGTTCGAATCTTGTCGTCGATGTCGCGGATCTTCGACTTCGACCGACCTCGCACGTCTTCGCAGCAAGACTCAGGAGACGCCCGCAGTGCGAGAAGCTCCTTGATCTCGGTCAGCGTGAACCCAAGCTCCTGGGCGCACTTGATGAACCGGACCCGCTGGACGGTGTCTCCCGCGTAGATGCGGTAGTTGGACGCGGTGCGTTCCGGCTCCGGCAGGAGACCTCGACGCTCGTAGTAGCGGATGGTCTGAATGTTGACATCCGCTTGCTTGGCGAGATTTCCAATGCTGAGGGATTTTGTGTCGGTCATGGTTTCCACGCTCCAGCAGTATCGACGCTGCACCTAGGTATAGGGTCAAGGCTTTTTCGAGCCAGGATCCGTCTCGCACCCATTCGCTCCGGGACAATTCGTCTAGCGCCGGAACGGTTCGCCCCGCGCCGCCCCGCCGTTTCCATGTTTCCCGCCTCCGAAGGTGATCGACAGCCCGACGTGCAGGACCTCGGCCGCGCACTCCTCGGTGCACGCCCCGGAGTGGACGAGTCGACGGTGTTCGAGGAGCGCGTGTCCATCGCTACTTCGCGCGACACCGAGCTGGACGGCGGCCTCGAGGGCGGAGAGTCCAACCACTTCCCGGCTCGAGCCGATTTCGAGCACTTGCCAGCCGTCCTTCTCACGCGAGCGCGGGGTGACCGACCACGGTCCAACCCGCCCTTTGACGACCTCGACAGCCACGCGAAGCGCCGTCGGCGGGATCGAGTTGGTGCGAGATGGATCCTGGATCATGACGCGGGATCAAGACGCGGTGGCTATCATTCCCAGCGATGAATCGCTCCACCGGCCGCACCTTCGTACTCCTCCTCGGTGGTCTCTGTGCTGTAGCCGGGATCGCCGCGTGGATTGTCCTGGGGTGGAAAGCGCTCGCGGAGATCGACGGCATAGAAGCGCACAGCGCCGCTGGTGGGCGCCTCATTGTTTGGGGGTTGACCGGCACACTCCTGATGATCGCCGGGTCGGTGATCCTGCACATCGCCCAACCCCGGGAAGATCAAGAGCAGTAGGGCTCCGTCTTCCGTATCCGCATTCGTCCCGGGTGGCGATACCGCCTTCGACGGATTGTTGCCCTGCGCCAGAGGGCTAATGATCGGTGGGCAGAGGAGCTCGTTTGGAGAGTGCTCGGCGCCAGCGATGCGTCCTCCCCGCCCGAATCGATCGGAAAAGGAGCGCAGGCTATGAAGATGAAGACGCTGTTCTGGTTGGCTTCCCTGGCCCTCGTCGGTTGCGGTCCCGGACCGAAGTCGTCGTACGGATTCCGACTCCCCGATGGCGATGTGGCGGCGGGACAAGCCGCTTTCGTCGCACTCTCCTGCGACACCTGTCACACGGTGGAGGGCACCGAACTCCCCGCTCGCCCGGAGGGGCGGGAGATCGAGATGCACCTGGGTGGCAAGGTGCGGCGGGTGAGCAGCTACGGCGAATTGGTGACGGCCATCATCGTTCCGGCGCACGACATCGCGAGCTCCTACGGGGAAAGAAGCACGGTTCCCGAGGGGAGCTCTCCGATGGCCGACTTCAACAAGGCCATGACCGTGCAGCAGCTGATCGACCTGGTGGCTTTCCTCCAGTCCACCTACACGGAGCACCTGCGCGAGGACTACGACCCGTACTTCCCGTAGGGGCCGAGAGGCGACCGTTGAGCAGCGTCACATACGGCGTCGTACCGCTTCTGCCCGATTACCGCGAGAGCTTCGGGACAGATTCACAACCGGGCAGAAGTGGTACGACTCCGTACTTCGCGGCCAACGTTTGGCCACGGCGGATGCCGAGCACGCTGACCGCCGAAGCGAGTGCATCGGCCGTTGTCGCGTCGCGCGCGATCACGCTGATGCACAGGGAGTGACGAAGACCGAGGCCGGTGCGCGGGTCGAGGATGTGCGAGTAGCGCTCGCCGTCGATGATCACGAACTGTTCCGTGTCGCCCGAGGTGGCGATCGCGGCGTCCTCGAGCGCGATGACTTCGTTCGTCTCCGCGCTCCCGCAGCCCGCAGCAACTCGCCAGGCTTCACGTCCCGGCGGTGCTGCGCTCACGACGAGGTCGCCACCGATCTCGACGAGGGCGCTCTCGATGCCGTGACCGCTCAAGACCTCGAGCGCTTGGTCGCAGGCGTAGCCTTTCGCGATGCCGCCGAGGTCGAGGAGCGTTTCGGGCATCAGGCGGACGAACTTCGCGCCCGCTTTTGGGTCGTTCAGGAACTCGATCCGCTTCCAACCCGTTCGCGCCTTGGCGGCTTCGAGTCGTTCCCGCTTGGGCAACTCACCCCGCTCGCGCGTCTCGCGCCATAGTCGAGTCAGCGGTCCGAGCGTCACGTCGAAAGCGCCGTCGCTCTCTCGCGAGAACCCCACCGACTTCTCGAGGATCGTGTACAGATCGTCGCTGACCACCTGTGCTCCGTTTCCCGCGCCCGCGCACAACCTCATCAGCTCGCTGTCCGCGCGCCAGTCGGTCAGCATGTTGTCGAGCGCGATCATGCGCGCGAACGCCGCCGCGGCGGCCTCTCGCGCACTGACCTCGTCCCCCGCGTACAACACGATGCGCGCCTGCGTTCCCATAACGAGCTGGCTATACTCGTAGCGCTCCTGTGCTCGCGGGCCGGGCGCTGCCCCCATGCACGAGACGAGAAGACAGGCCAGTATCGCGATCCTCATCGCGGCGATTCTATCAGCCGCTCCACTCGTCGCTGACGAACCCGCGTCGCCCGCGCCCATTGAACAGGTCATTCCGGGAACGGCCGTCTCGCTCGAGCTGGTTCCGATTCCTGCGGGAACTCTGACGACCAAGAACAGCAAGACGGGGGAGCAGCAGACCGCCGAGCTCGACGCCTTCCTGATGTCGACGACCGAGATCACCTGGGACGCCTACGACATCCTGGTCTTCGGACTCGACCTGCCCACGAACGAGCGCGGCCTCGACTCCGAATCGCGCCCGACGCAGCCCTACATCGCCACGGACCGCGGCTTCGGCCACGCGGGCTTCCCCGCCATCTCCATCTCGCACCACGGCGCGGTCGCCTTCTGTGACTGGCTCAGCGAGAAGACGGGCAAGCGCTTTCGCCTGCCGACCGAAGCGGAGTGGGAGTACGCCGCGCGCGCCGGAACGACGACGAAGTGGTCCTTCGGTGACGACGGCGATGCGCTCCGCGAGTACGCCTGGATTCGTAACAACTCGAAGCAGAAGACCCACGCCGTCGGCACGCTTCCCGCCAACCCGTGGGGCCTCCACGACATGTACGGCAACACCGCCGAGTGGTGCGCGACCGCGAAGGGCAAGTACGTCCTGCGCGGCGGCTCCTACCAGGACGGCGAGAAGCAGGCGACGAACACGGGGCGCAAGCTCCCGCAGGCCTTTTGGAACGCGAGCGATCCGCAGCTCCCCAAGAGCAAGTGGTGGCTTGCCGACGGACCCTTCGCCGGCTTCCGCGTCGTGTGCGAGCTCGAAGCCGAACCGAACACACCGAACGAGAAGACGACCGAGTAACGAGAAACAGGAATCCGATGTCGAAATTCAGACCTGACCTGACCCGCCGAACTTTCCTGCGCGGCACCGCCGCCATGGCAGCCATGCCGCTCGTCGGCAAGCAAGACGAGGAGGGCCAGCAGGAGGAAGCGGAACCCATCGTCTTCTCGACCCTGCCTCCGCTGAAGATCGGGCTGGTCGGCTGCGGTGGCCGCGGCACCGGCGCCGCGATGCAGGCGCTCATGGCCGAGGAGGGGAGCGTCCACCTGACCGCGATGGCCGACGTGTTCCCCGATCGCATCGAGTCCAGCCTGGCGAGCTTGCGCGCGGCCTTGGGCGAGGAACGACAGGCCCGACTCCAGGTCGAGCCCGAGATGTGCTTCACCGGTTTCGACGCGTACCAGCAAGTGCTCGACAGCGGCGTCGACGTCGTCCTGCTCTGCACGCCGCCGCACTTCCGACCCGAACAACTCGAGGCCGCCGTCGCCGCCGGCAAGCACATCTTCTGCGAGAAGCCGATGGCCGTCGACGGGCCGGGCGTCCGGCGCGTGCTCGCCGCCGCGGAGAAGGCACGCGAGGCCAAGCTCTCGCTCGTGTCCGGCTTCTGCTGGCGCTACAACAACCCGCACCGCGAGATCTACAAGCTCATCGCGGACGGCGCGCTCGGCGAGATCCGCTCGATCTACAGCACCTACAACGCCGGCCCCAACGGCGCCCACGCCAGGCAAGATGGTTGGAGCGACATGGAGTTCCAGCTGCGCAACTGGTTCAACTTCCAGTGGCTCTCGGGCGACCACATCACCGAGCAGGCCGTGCACAGCCTCGACAAGATGGCCTGGACCATGCAGGACGTCGCGCCGCTCTCCGTCACGGCGATCGGCGGCCGCCAGGCGCGGCAAGGTGCCGAGAGCGGAAACATCTACGACCACTTCAGCGCCACCTTCGAGTACCCGAACGACGTCAAGGGCTTCCACATGGCGCGCCAGATGGTCGGCTGTGCCTTCGACAACTCCGACTGGGTCATGGGCGAGAAGGGCGTCGCGACGGTCAGCGCCTGGCAGGGGATCTACGAGATCACCGGCGAGAACCCGTGGATCTGGGAGGGCGAGGGCAACGACATGTACCAGCAAGAGCACGACGAGCTCTTCGCATCCATTCGCTCGGGCGAGCCGATGAACGACGGCACCTGGATGGCGCACAGCACGATGCTCGCCATCATGACGCGCATGTCCGCCTACACCGGCCAGCCGGTGACCTGGGAGCAAGCGATGGCGAGCGAGGATCGCCTCGGCCCGACGGCCTACTCGCTCGGGTGGGTGGGTAGTCGCCGCGTCGCGGTCCCCGGTCAAACGAAGTTCCTGTAGGTCGCCATGACGCACTTCGATCGTCGTCGATTCGTCGGGCTCGCAGGGGCTTCTGCGCTCCTCGCGAGTGTTCCGAGCGCCGCAGCTCGACTCGTCACTTCTACGCTCGGCGGTGTTTCGCCCGGCAGTGCTCCGCTCGGCACTTCGTCAGCCGAAGGTGCTACACGCGCCGCGAGCTTCAAGAAGTCCCTGAAGATCGGAATGGTCGGAGTGGAGGGCTCGCTCCGCGACAAGTTCATGCTGCTCGCCGAGCTCGGCTTCGACGGCATCGAGCTCGACAGCCCCAACGACCTCGATCCCGACGAGGTCTTGCGAGCGCGCGACGACTCGGGCCTGGCGATCCCCGGCGTCGTCGATTCCGTTCACTGGAAGTGGACCCTCGGCGACCCCGACCCCGAGGTCCGAGCCAAGGGCCGCGAGGGCCTCGAGACCGCGCTCCGCGACTGCAAGACCTACGGCGGAACCACCGTGCTCCTGGTCCCGGGCCTCGTGAACGAATCGATGAGCTACGAGCAGGTCTACGAACGCTCGCGCACCGAGATCGCGCGCGTCCTTCCCCTCGCCGAAGAGCTAGAGATCCAGATCGCCTTCGAGAACGTCTGGAACCACTTCCTCCTCAGCCCGATGGAAGCCGCCGCCTACGTCGACTCCTTTCACAGCCCCTGGGTCGGCTGGTACCTCGACGTCGGCAACGTGATCAACTACGGCTGGCCCGAGCAGTGGGTCCGCATCCTCGGCCCGCGCCTCCTCAAGCTCGACATCAAGGAGTTCAGCCGCAAGATGCGAAACGACGAAGGCCTCTGGAAGGGTTTCGACGTGAAGCTGGGCGAGGGCGACTGCAACTGGCCTGCGGTGCGCAAGGCGCTCACCGAGATCGAGTACACCGGCTGGGCCTCAGCCGAAGTCTCCGGCGGTGACGAAGACCGCCTGCGCGAGATCTCAAGGCGAATGGACCAGGTGCTCGCCATCGGCGGCTAATGGAGGTCCGCTGTAATGGGTTTAATTGATTTCGTTTTGAAAGCCTTTGGGGGTAAGCGTGGAGTTGAGAAAAAGCCCAATGACGGGTGGTTGAAAGGCCAGAGAGCGCTTGAATCCGGCCGACAGCATTTGATCGAGGGTCGGAATCAAGAAGCTCTCGCTTGTTTCGACTTGTCGATCGCTTGCGGGCTCGATGATGGAGAACTCCGAATGATGCGAGGCATGTGTCTTCAGGCGCTTGATTGGCATTTGGATGCGATCGACGAGTTCACCAAGTCAATCTTGATGGAGGAAGAAGAGGAAGACGCAAACCTCTTCTACATCCGAGCTATGTCTAGAGTTCAGATAGGTGATGAGGAGGGCTTTCGCGCAGACATCCAACATTCTGTCCGGCTTTCAAAGTCGGACAATTCTTTGAATCGCTCCTATAATCAAGCAGCTGTAGAGAAGGGATATCGAAGTGCGTCTGATATGTTCGAACACCTCGCATCCCTGTTTTACGATCAGCCGGGCTTTATGAAGGAGGAAAGGATTGCTCGAACAAGGGCGCGAGGTAGGAGAGGCTCAATAAGTTCAGATTAGAACTCCGTCGTCCGGGAATTCTGCTCGTCGGTCACCGTACCTTCCATTTATGACGGCTGTCTAATACTCGCTTTCGAGGAGACTTAAGAGCGTGCTGACTTTAGATTTCAATCTTGATCTGAAACCGCCACATGCCCGCTTTCAAGGTGCCAAAGAAGGCGAAATGATAAGGTGGATCAAACGGGACGGCTGAGTGCACAGGAGCCTTTGAAGTGTCGAGTTTTGAAATCCCAAACAGAGACCGGCTCTGGACTTTCAATTGGGTTCTGGCCTTCTGCAGGCTTCCGGATCAGAGTGTTCTGCTTCTCGACGCGCAGGACTTGCTCCGCAAGTCCATGGAGTTTCTTGAAGGTCGATCGGACGCAAGTAGTAGTCGGCTGTTTCGTTCAGGCTTTCTGCACGGCCAAGGACCCACGGGCCAGGGGCTTTCCGACGAGGAGCTCCGACAGTATCGACAGTTCGAAAAAGACGTGCATTCCGAGATCCTCGCTGGGCGACTGAAATTGGCTTTCGAGCATGACCTTCATCGAGGTCGCGTAGCCCCGCCATTCGTTGAACAGATAACCGAGAGGGTCGATGCGGGCTGGCGAGACATCCTGTGCGATGTGGTCGCGGCTGTCATGCACAATACTCGACTCGCTGGCGCGCCATTCTCGCTTACCACCAAGCGAGTGAACGACGATATGTCAGATCGACGGACGGATCAGCTAATTGCCCATCCTCGGCGACGTATATTTCGGCGACTTTTTCGGAAGCCTCGCTTGGTTTATCTCGATGAGGTGCCCGGAGGAAGGGTGCCCGAAGGTGACGCCTCGGCCTGTGTTCTCCTTGAGTATGACCAAATCGAGCGCGTGCGATGCGCGCCGTACAAATTTGAGCTTTACTCGGAGAACTGCGAGACCATCAAATTTGGGATGGCAGGCTTAGAGTACGCGTTGGACAATCAGTGACTGGTTTCGCGTGGTCGGTATACTCTGACCTCGAGCTCCCCGAGCCAAACAAGCGCGGTTTTATAGAACGGTGTTGAGTCTCGAACTAGTAGAGCGCATGGGATGTACCGCGCCAGCCACTTTACCCTTTCATTGGTGTCCGTGCTGACTAGTAGTCGGCATTGAATTTTGCCTGCGGTAGTGATTGTGCCTGAGCTAGTTCGACCTGCAACCGTCTTGCTTGATACCGGGCATCTAGTCAATCTCTCGCGAGTATTGACGGATCGCCCGATGGGCGCACCCGAGGCGTGGCGTGGTCCGTACAAGGCTCTTCTTGCAAGGATGCGCCGAGGCGAGTGCATTCCGATGTACTACGAGCCTCTTTCCTACGAGTGGATCGAGAACAGCACGTTAGACCGCGCCCTTGAAATTGCTTCGGTGTACGACGAGGCGATTTGCGTTAAGAAGCTGGCGCCAGCCCCTCTTTTACTCCTGTTGGAGTGTCTCTCGGAAGCTCAACGAGTTGCCCCCGAAATTGGATACCCTGGCTTCGAGATAGTTACTAACCTGCAGATGAACCCAGATCTCGTGGATTGGTTCACGACGGTCAATCGAGATCCAGATGAGGCGCCAACGGTTTCAGGAAATATAATCGTGAATGATCCAACGGTATGCGACATCATCCGTTCGACGTTTCCCGTTCTTAGCCGAGGAATGTGCTGGTCACATCTCTTGGATGGCGAGCGTGAGGCACTCGCTAAAACTAGGGAAACGCAAGCAAGCTACGGTCAGAGGGGACTTCCGCCGGCAAAGTACAAGCGCAACTGGCTTAGGACCGGCGTGCGGCTGCACAAGTACGTGAATGAAATGGCGCCGCATCTTCAAGTCGAGGATGTGCTCGAAGCCATGGACCTTTCACGCTGTCCAGCGGTAAGCCTCAAGGTGGACACATACTGGCAGTATGCTCGTGCAAACAAGGAGCCCCAAAGGAACGATGCCATCGATCTCACCCTTATTGCGCCCCAGCCCTATGTGGACTTTTCGTTAATTGAGAGGCGGCTTGCGGGCTTCGTGGAGCAGTCCCCCCTGTGTCAGGGTAGTTGCAGCCTCCCCTGCGCGTCTTGAAGGCGAGGGGCCCCTAAGCAGTGCGAAGCGCTGGTTAGGGCTCGCCGTCCTCCTTCCTCACTGAAGGAGCCACCCCCGCGGGG